>Ga0307987_1000005_pt1 | contig 177579 bp, 137 predicted proteins | sample EllFjometagen181_FD_203157 | JGI IMG/M metagenome (GOLD analysis project Ga0307987, IMG submission 203157) | Marine microbial communities from Ellis Fjord, Antarctic Ocean - #181 | ecosystem: Environmental > Aquatic > Marine > Unclassified | place: Southern Ocean | collected 2014-10-08 | reverse complement strand
TTTTTTATAACCCCCCCCAAGGTCTCGTACAACAACTGTTCCAAATTTTCCAGCAGGCACGGTTTTGCGACCATTTTTTGGACCGTCCCTGAATTTATGGCTTCCAGGCAAATGTGTCCGTTTATATAGCCTGTGATCAATATCCGGGCGATTGAAGGATATTGGCGCGCGCAGTCTTTAAGCAACTTCAAACCTGAGAGATCCCCTTTCATATCAGATAATTGAAGATCGACCAGAATCACGGCTATTTCAAAGTCATATTTTTCTTTCAAAATTTTCATGGCCTCAATCTGATTTTTCGCGGTTAAAAAATTCAAATACCGCTGAAAGTAAAGTTGATAAGCGGACCGTGTTTCAAATTGATCATCGACAAAAAGAACACCGTATTTAGAAGCTTTTTTCATGATTTCCTCCCTTCATAGTCGCGCGTTAATTCTCGGAGCAAAAAAGTTCTATGGCGAAAATTTCATTTCACAGCGATCCCTCTGGCGGATGCGTCACGGCTTGATATAGAAAAATCTTTATTGTCTTGTTTATTATCTTGGGGGGGGCGCTCAATAATAAAGTTACAATTTTCAGCGAACCCTTAATCGTTTCAAGACGCGTGATCGTCATGTCAAAAGGAATCATCTACAATGGATTTGAGTCCAATATATTCCTTTGACCCGATATAACAATCGACGAGAAAGATAAAAGAGAGAAAAAAAGAAGGAAAAGATAAAAAAGGATGGAAAAATTAAAAAGCGGGATGGATCATATAAAAATATGATTAAAAAGTGGATAAATGGTTTTTTAAGGGGTGATGATCTTCATTCTTAAAATAATCAAAACGGGGTTCTATTTGTCCTGAAAATCAGAATTCTTTGTCTCCATCATTGTCTAACAATGCTTTGATCACCTCTTTTTCCAGAGGGGACATTTTTTTTATTTGGTCGGCGATCTGGGAGACGTCTTTCTTTTTATGGGGAGGCGTTTGATTGGGTTGTTAAATTCCGGGTAGTTTTTGCCAATTTTTTCAAAAACAGCGGCGATCTCATCAAAGTTAAAGGGAATCAAATTTTTTAATCTGAACTGGTAGTCGATGAAATCCATATCCAGAAAACTAGAAATATCTCTGCCGGAAAGATTATATCTTTTTTCAAGTTCTTTAAATATTTCAGAGGTGGACCGGTTCAAATACAATGCCTCTGCTCCGATTTTCTCCAATGGCATGGTTTTTTTTAATTCAAGGAGCCTTCGACCCAATAAAATAAATTCTTCATACTTGAATCCCAGATGCATGGCGATCCCGGACCTTTTTTTCTCCGACAACGATGTTTTCTTGTTCAAGAAGTTGCTAAAATTGCTAAATGATATTTTTATCCCTTCGTCGTTCAGAGTTTTAACCATGTTTGACTTGAATTTATTTTCCGTTTGCATGCTGATGTAGTGTTTTAAAGCTATTCTAAACAGTTCGCTTATATCTTCAAAACTTTTTCCATTTTCGTTTTTATTTTTCATTATGCAACCTTTTTCAATCAAACACTTTTTTATTTCGTGATGGAATTGTCAGCCATGGAGGGAAGAATAGCAAATGGATGCCGATTTTTCGGATCGAATAAAATAATTTGCGGGTTTTAAAACGGCGCCTGGGTCCCATGCGGCCCCGAATCCTTTTTTTTATCGCATTTTTTGAAATTTTATTTCATAAAACAACGATAAAATAGTCGGCATAATATCTTGATTTTTTAAATAATATTTCCAACAAACCCAGCGCGTTGCTTTTAACCTTTTTTGAATTTTAAAAATACATTACTTATACCACTATTCTTTTTTTTGCAACTATTATTTAAATATTATCGTCAGTTTCTATTAACTTCTTGACCAATTTTAGTTTTTCAATGAAATTATCATCTATTTCATTATCATTTTCAAGTAGTTTTTTGATCACTTCCTTTTCTTCCAAAGACATCTTTTTTATTTCATCCACGGTTTGAGATATGACTTTTTTCTTTTTGGGGGGATTTTTTGGCGCATGGACGAGGTTTGGGTTGGTTTGACCGGCTTTTTCAAAAACAATGGCGATTTCATCAAAAGAAAAAGGGATGAGACCTTTCTTTTTGAATTGATAATCCATGGTGTCTATATTTAAATAATTGGCGATATTCCGATCGGAAAGATTGTATTTTCCCTGGAGTTCCATAAAAATTTTTGAAGTGGACCGATTCAAATAAAAAAAATCCGGCCCTGGATCCCTAAGCGCCGCATTGTTTTTCTGCAAAGAGACCAGTTTTCTCCCCAATGTAATAAATTCTTCATAATAAAATCCCAAAAAAGAAGCGATTTGTATCCTTTTCTTTTCAGACAAGGGGGCTTTTCTGTTAATAAAGTTGCTTAAATTGCTAAAAGATATATTTGGATGCTCTTCATTCAATTTTTTAAAAAAATCCGTTTTAAATTTTTTTTCCGTATGCATACTTATATAATGTTTTAACGCCACCCTGTAGAAATTGCTTATATCCTCAAAATATTTCCCGCTTTTTCCCTTGTCGCCCATTTTTTCCATGATATGAACCCTTGTTCTGTGATTTAAAATTGTTGTTTTTTATAATTAATAGCCAAAAAATTGAATATTTTATAAACACAAAATGCGCATTTGCCCATATATTACATAACTATAAAAAAAAAGCAATATTTTTTTCAACCATATAATGGCTTTTCATATAAACTTCTAACCAAAAAGGGGTCACTTTATATGTTTTTCTTGAAAAAAATATTTACATAACGTCAATATATGTAAATCTAAAAAGGTTTATACTTAAAAATCGTTCAATGCCCGGCGACGCGCTCCGCCGCAAAAAGTCCATATCAAGGGATTTTATAACGGACATGACCCGGGCGGAGCCATTTTTCAAATGGCTCTCATATTAAAGATGGAGGAATTTTTAATTTCAGTCGCGCCAGTCGCTTTTTTTCTTTTTTTTCAATGGCGCCAGCCATTTATTTCCGATAAATCGCGCATGACATCCAATTTCCTCTGGCCGGGACGGTTAATAAAAAAAATACAGGGTTCGCTCAATCATAAATTTACAATTTTTCGGTTAAATCGCCGGCCTGGCCCATTCGATATGGGTGGGCACAAAAATTTGAGACCTATATGGGATCCGCCGAGTTCTTATAACCCATCCATATATAATGAGCCGGGCAGGATGAATCCGCCCTCAAAATGGCCGTTTATTCTTCAGAGAGCCCTTAAACATATAATTAAATAAATAGATACGATTGAATGTTGAATTTTTCTCAGGGTCATGATCGATTTTTTTTTCTTGGGGCCGCATCGGATGTTTAGAGGCAGGCGCCGAGCGCTGAACCGGAAACAGACCAGAGACTTATCAATATTTGACTTTTATTTCAGAATATTGTCTTTATTTCATCCATCCGTTGAGGCGGAGCCTGGACATTTAATCCGTCTTTTAAAACCATTATTTTTTTTCATAACTAATGGCTAAAAAAAAATGAAATTCATCCAATATCCGTTTGAAAATGGCCTCTATGTGGCGCGGGCATAAAAAAAGGGGTGTCGCTCAGCCCTGCGCGACATGGAAACGTGGCCAAAGTTTTTTAAATTATAATGAACCATGTCAGATGGTTATTTAAAAAAAAATACGTTTTTTATTTTTTGGCCGCCTCCCCGCAAAAGGACCCGCCCGAATGACTGGGACCGGAGACTATTTTAAATACAAACGCATAGGGTTTGATTGATTTTTTTTTTAAAACAGAATCGCTGAAAAAAAATATATAAATATAACCCGGTTTTTATACAAAATCCATCCCCCTCTGTTCCGAAACCCGGATTGGACCCGGCGCCACAGGGTATGCGTGGCGGACTCTGGCGCGGGTTTTAAGGGGTTTATTCGGTTGACAGAAATAAACCGGCGTGATATTTTTCATCCTGTTGTCATTTATTTTGGCGCGTTTGTAATCGTCTGAAGTTTAGAGAAAAATTAGAACCCGAGGCTTTTTTTTGGCATTGGGTTTTTAAAAAAAAAGACATTCCATCCTGGCCATGTTCCAGGCGGGCGTAAATGGGTCAAAGGGGCGTTCCCCTTCGGCGGCCAATGAATTCATTGGACCATCCGCGTTTTTTCCATCCGCTCGTCATTTACAAAAAAACGTTGTTCGCAAGAAAACCGATATGGCCCCAAAGAAGTCATATTGGAGGGAGGAGAGAGTCTAAGATTATGCGAGACATTTATCTATTTTTTATTTCCATGCTTTTTGCTCCTTTTTTATTGATCGGTTGCGGATCTCCGCCATCGCCTCTGGATGATATTCGGGAGGCGCTGAAAGGCGTCCCCACATATTCCATTGTTCTGGACAATATGAAGACCGAAGGGAATATTTTTCAAGAATATTATCACAAATACAAAATCATCTCCGAAGAGGGGACCCGAGCCACGAACTGGGCCCCGGTGTCGAAAAAAATATACGATCTCCACCTCCCCTTGCTGGGCATGACGATCTGGACCAAACAAGACGGAAAAGAGAGTTCCGCCCAAGGGCCTCCGGGATACGAATATGTCGGCAACCCTCGCTATGGGCAATGGAATTCCAATTCTTCAGGCGCTTCATTCTGGGTCTTTTACGGTCAGTACCGGCTTTTGGGAGACCTTTTGGGACGCCGCCCCATCTATCAAAATCAGCATGCGTCTTACCGATCGAGCATGGCCGGGGGGAGGCCTTATTACGGACCGAACCGGGAATACGGAACCAATGGGTCGGTGACCCAGCGTCAGAAACCCAATTTTTACAACAGACGGATGGCCAAAACCAGAGTCTCCAAATCGTCATTTTCAGACAAAGTCAACCGTCGAATCGGACGAACAAGAAGCGGGTTTGCCGGGAGAAGCGGCAGAGGGGGTAAATAAGACATGAAACTGGATCTGTTGATATCCGGCCTGATACTCATCGCGGCCTTTTATATTGTATTTCTGATTGGAAAGTGGGTCAACGACCTGTTGCACAAAGAATTCAAACTCGACGTCGAGCTGGTGGAGAAAGACAACGACGCCCTGGCTCTGGCGTTGTCCGGTTACTATATGGGCCTGGTTTTAGCCATCGGAGGCTGCCTTGTGGGCCCCGGCGCGCATCTTTTGTCCGACCTGATTGACCTTGCGATCTATGGCCCGTTGAGCATTGTTCTCATAAACATTTCCTGGTTTGTCTGCGACAAGCTGATGCTTTATAAATTCAAAATGAGCGACGAGTTGATACGAGACAGAAATCCCGGCGCCGGAAGCGTCTCCGCCGGCGTCAGCATCGCCTCCGGGTTTATCATTTTCGGAGCGGTTCAGGGAGAGGGCGGAAATATCTGGACCGTCATCGCATTCTGGGGCATGGGCCAGATCATGTTGATCGTATCCGGGTGGGTCTACAATCTGATCACGCCCTACGATCTTCACGATGAAATAGAGCGAGACAACACCGCCGCAGGGGTCAGTTTCGCCGGGGCCATTATCTCCATGGGCATCGTCGTTGGCCTGGCCGCCGCAAGCGATTTTGAATCGTTTGCCGAAAGCGTTCCGGACTATCTTTTTTATTCGGCCGCAGGCCTTGTTCTGCTTCCTCTGATCCGCCTGCTCACAGACAAAATATTGCTTCCCGGAGTCCGGCTGTCCAGCGAGATCGCCGAGCAGGAAAAGCCGAATGTCGGGGCCGCGTACATTGAGGCGTTCTCTTATATCGCGGGGGCGTTTATCATTTACTGGTGCATATGAACAAATCGCGGGCCGGTTCGGTTCTTAAAATATCCATCCTGGCCACCGGTTGCGCGGGCATTGTCGCGGAGTACGCGCTGTCCACCCTGGCCACATACCTCATCGGCAACGCGGTCTTTCAATGGACCCTGATCATGTCTTTGATGCTTTTTGCCATGGGAGTCGGAAGCCGGCTCAGCAAATGTTTCAAAACGCACCTGATTGAAACGTTTTTTGTCGTTGAAATAGCGCTTTCGATGTTGTGCGCCTCTTCAACGGTTCTGGTTTACAGCCTCTCGTTTTTTATCCCTTCCGTGGATATTATCATCTACGCGCTTGCCATATGCATCGGGGCGCTGATCGGTTTTGAAATTCCTCTGGTGACCCGCTTAAATGAATCGTATGAACAGCTTCAGTATAATATCGCGTCCATCATGGAAAAAGATTATTATGGCGCGCTGATCGGAGGGCTTTTTTTTGCGTTTATCGCCCTGCCTCATCTGGGCCTGGCCTATACCCCCATCATTCTCGGCGCCATTAATTTCATGGTCGCCGGGCTGGTTCTGATATTTTTTTATCGGATGATAGAACGCAAAAAATGGGTCGTATCCATGTTTGTCGTCTGTTTTCTTTTTTTAATCGGCATTGTGACCATCGCGGAGCCGATGATTCGTTTCGGAGAGCAAAAACAGTATAAAGACCGGGTCATTTACGCGGAGCAGACCACTTTCCAGAAAATAGTCATGACCCGGTGGAAAACATTTTACTGGCTGTTTATCAACGGGCAAACACAGTTCAGCAGTTTTGACGAGGAGAAATACCACGAGCCTTTGATCCACCCGGCCTTAAAGCTTGCGGCCAACAGAGGCTCCATTCTTGTTTTGGGAGGGGGGGATGGACTCGCGGCGCGCGAAATATTGAAACACCCGGATGTGACATCCGTCACCCTGGTCGATCTGGACCCCGGGATGACCACTTTGGCGCAAACCCATCCCGTGTTGCTCGATTTGAACAAGGGTTCATTAAAAGATGGCCGGGTCCAGGTGGTCAATCAGGACGCGGCCGCCTTCTTAAGGGAGGACGCCAACCTTTACGGGGTGATTATCGCGGACCTTCCAGACCCCGACTCCATTGATCTGGCGCATCTGTATTCCCTGAATTTTTATCGGGATATCCATCGCCATTTGGCTCGTGGAGGACTTTTTGTCACCCAGGCCACAAGCCCCTATTTTTCGGAAAAAGCGTTTTTGTGCATCAAAAAGACCATGATAAAAGCGGGTTTCAGCGCCCTTCCCTATCATAATTATGTTCCCACCATGGGAGAATGGGGATGGGTTTTGGGCGCGCGCCGCCAAGATCAGGACCCGGCGGCCCTGAAAAAAAGAGCCTTGGCCCTTGGGTTTAACGGTTTGAACCTGAAATTTTTAAACGCCGACGCCATGATGTCCATGGTCTATTTTGGAAAAGGATCGGTGGATGAAAAAGGGGAAAGTGACATCCGGGTCAACACGAAACTGAACCCCGAACTGCATCAATACTATCAGGAAGGCTCATGGGGCGTCATTGCCTCCTCGCTTTAATACGGACAAGGACTCGCTCAACAATAAATTTATGGCTGAGCGAACCCTAATGTTCAATGACGCCTTTGAGATAAATTGATACGTTCGTAAAAAGTAAAGATATGTTGGGTTTCGTCCCTCAACCCAACCTACAAGTAACGGTAATTAATCAGCATCCGATTTAACCGCTATTGTGTCTGCTTGCGAAGCCGATTTTTTACGAGCTTGTCATAAATGAACCTGTGGTAAATCAACCTAAGATAAATTAAACGGCGCCGGGGAGAATATTTGAGAATTGATACTCTTCCACCGGCTCTCCGATGGAGGCCTCGAAATCATTTTCACTCCACTGCTCAATGGAAAGAAATCGTCGGCCCGTCTGATCTTGAAAATCCCAGGAAAGCATTTCGCGACCCGGCTCCTGGCCGTTCTCATAAAAATGCCCCCCGGCCATCTCTTCCAGACCATACGACACCCCGTCCAGCTCAATCTGATCCGGTGGATCGCCGGTTTCCATCAGGCTCTTTCTGACGTTTGGGCCAAGACGGTCCAATTGAATTTTCCGGCTGAGGCTCCAACTCGCCTCATCATCATATTCCATCGACAGATAAACGGTTTCATCGGAACCTTTTAGTTGCCATTCCCGGGTGATCAAAGAGTCGCCCCAGTCATAATGATGAGCGGCTGAAACCTCCCACATCTTCATATCGTAATCGACCATATACCCGGCCTTCATGCCGTCTAAACGGACATCAACCAAAGGATCCGACTCGGTTTTTTTTTTAAAAAAGTCCCTGATTCCCATGTATCGGCCAATCCTTTGCCTGCTTTTGAGGGAGTCCTATGCTCCGATTCCCATCTTTTTTTTCAATTCTTCCAGAGATTGCGACGGCGCGCTTGAAGATCCCGAGGCCAGCGCCGCGTCGATTTCATTGTCAATGTTTTTATCCGCGGAAACCATTTCCCCATAAGCGGTGGCCAGAGACTCGTCCTCCTCGACACGGGCGCGCATTTTTTCCAGCATGGCGACCGTTCCGGTGGAATCGATTTGGGAAATCTGGCGATTGATTTTTTTGGTTGCCGCGGCTGTTTTTGACCTGGCTTTCAACGTGGTCAGGTCGTTTTCATATGTGACGACCGTCGATTTTATTTTGTTGACATTGGCCTGGAGCTGGGCGGACATTTTTTCATGCTGCTCGGCCTCATGGGAAAGGCGAAGCGCCTCCGCAGAATTTTGTTCCTTCAAATTCAACGCTTCCGTGGCCAGCCGTTCGGCCTCGGCCCCTTCCATCTGGCCGTTTTGCATTTTTTGCAGGATGAGCATGGCCTTTCGCTCATAATCGGCGGCGGCTTTTTTCTTGTTTTCCGCCTCCCGCCGGGTTCTCACGGAGATTCCCTTCACTTCGGCAAGGCTGGTCATGGCGCCTTGAAGATCCCGCTTGAGATCCCGAATTCCCTGCTCCGTCATTTTAATCGGATCTTCAATTTTGTCCACAATGGCATGGGCCTCAGCCTGGGAAACCTTGAAGATGCGTTTGAATATCGACATTGTTAAACCTCCGTTTTTACGTGATTTATTATTTTTTTAGGTAAGACAGCAGCTCTATTCCGTATTCCGCCATGGCCAGCTCCAACGCCTGGATGGAACCTTCAAGCTCGTTTCGGTCGAGGTTTTCAAGGCAAAGCGTGTCCCTGAAAATAATATATTCCTGATCCTCATCCATGGCAAAGGCGCCATGCACCAGATTCCGATTCATTTTAAGGAGCTTGACATAGATGTCCCCCGGATCGCTCGGGACCGGAATAACCACCTGCTCCAGAACAAGAATCGAATCCTCGCAGTCGATGATCAAATTTTTTATTCCTTTTTCCTCGTCTTCGACAATCACCAGTTCCTCGGCGGCATCTTCGCTGACGATGGGCATCCCCATCTCCATCAGATACTCTTTGACCCGGTTAAATTTTTCCGACATTGCAATCTCCTCTTTTTTTAATGTGTGGCCGGCTTATGTAAAAAGCCGCTCGGTTTGCCCCGTTTCCATGTTCATCAAAACGGCGTTTTTTTTGCCATTTACAATGCAAAGGGTTCGCTGAAAAAAAAGACCGCGCCTCTTTGGCGATGGTTTCATAGCTCCCAATGAATTCAGTCCTGAATATAAGGATGAAAAGGCGTTGGGTCAAGGCGAAAGCCAATTTTTAAGGCGGCCGGAAAAAGGGAGTCGCCGCTACCTGTTTTTCCGGTTGCGCAAAAATTCCGCAAAATAGGCCAGACCGACTAAAATAGCGCCAAGCCCGGCCAGATACGCGGGGCTTGCGTCAGGGTAAAACATACGCCCGATGAAAACGGCGAAAACAGCGCCCAAAACAAGCCTGATAAATAAAATGGAAAAATGATTCATTTGATTAAACATCCTTTATTTTAAAAAAACTTGGGGGTTCGCTCAATAACGAGCGTATCAATTTTGATGGCGTCGTAAAAAATAAAGATATGTTGGGTTGCTTCGTTTAATCCAACCTACAAGTGACCGTAATTAATCAGCATCTGAATTATGTAATGTTGCGTCTGGTTGCAAATCCGATTTTTTACGAGCGTATCAATTTTGATGCGCTCCTAAAAAAAAGACGCCGCGCTTTCCCGCCGCCATGTCAATGGTCGTTGTCAATAGTCGTTGTCAACGCGTTCTTTTTTAAGTTTCAGACTCTTTTCATGGGCCAGCGCCAATTTGATGTCGCCATAGGAACACTGGCTTCCCAGCTCTTGTTTGATCACACTAATGGAACGATTGGGAATATGGACCAGAGCCGTGTCAATGGCGCGTCGTTTTTCAGGCGACAGCAAATCCCCCACATCCAGTTCGCCCTGCTCCACAAACCGGCAGAGATGCCCCTGAATGGTCGATTCGGTCAGGCCCCTTTTTTTTGCGATCCCGGAAACGGTCAGGCCGGTTTTCAGCATGTCAAAACTGACCTGTCGGGTGTTTGGAGGGGGCGCCTCTTTTTTACGGGGGGAGCCTTTTTCCAAAACCTCTTTGGGGTCGGGGAGAATCACCTGTTTGATCCCATGTTTTTCTCGATAGGCCGCGACCATGGACAGCAGTTCTTCGCCATATTTTTCAAAGGTTTTCGTCCCCACTCCCTTGATTTTTTTCAAGTCTTTGGCCTGGTCGGGCAGATTCATGACGATCTGAATCAAAACCCGTTGATGGAGCACCTGATAATGGGCCACGTCGTTTTCTTTGGCCTTGCCGGACCGCCAGTCCCTAAGCTTTTCAAACAATTCCGGATGTTCAATGTCTGATTCGCTGTAATCCGGAGCCTGGGATTTTTTGACCGTTTCAGGGATAAACTCAATTTCGGCCTTTGATATTAAACGCAGGTAATTGGACGGCGAAAATCCCTTCCCGCAGGACTCGATGCCCGCCAGGGTCACGGCAATCTCCTGTTTGATATGATTCAAAGCGTCGCCAATTTTCTTTCCAAGCTCCTTGTTGTCTGTGTCCACGCGCATTTTTTTGGACAGATCATCAAAAATCAAAGAAAACTTATCCTGAAACCATTTCGACGCTTTTTGAATCCGTTCCAAAACATGGGCGTCGGATTCCGGCAGACTCTCCTCGGAAAAAATGGCGCTCAATTGCTGTTTGAATTTTTCGCTCACCGTAAAAATCTGTTCGTCGGCCATTTCCCGCAACCGGCCCATATCCGAAACCCCAGACACCTGAACCCGGCTGGCGTTGCCCAGCACAAGACGGGCCAGATGATTCAAACGGTTTTTCAACCTCCAAAAATCAAAGCACTCCAGAAGCAAGCGCCGCTGGTAGATCATTTTGGCCGTATGGAGATGCTCTTTAGAGGTCGGGTTCCGTCTGACCTCGTCGACAAAAGAGACCACGGACCCGTCCGCGCCAAAACCCCGGGATGGAATGGGAGAGCTTAACACAATCCCCTCAAGGGTTTTGCAACGGCTCAACGCCACGTACACCTGGCCCCGCGCAAAGGCGGAGCCCGCGTCAATGACGGCTTTTTCAAAGGTCAGCCCCTGGCTTTTATGGATGGTGATGGCCCAGGCCAGCTTCAGGGGAAACTGGATGAATCGACCGATGACATCCTCTTCGATCTCATTGTTTTGATCGTCCACCGTGTATTTGATATTTTCCCATTCCACCGGCTCCACCACGATTTCTCTGGATTCGCCGGGGCAGACGATGTGAATTTTTTCGCTGGAAAGGGTCATGACTCGGCCAATTTTTCCATTGTAGTAACGCTTGTCATAGGAGGGGTCATTGCGCAGAAACATCACCTGGGCCCCTTCTTTGAGCGCCAGATCCCCTTGGGTGGGGTAAATATGCTCGGAAAAATCCCCGGAAATATCCGCGTGAAAATGGCGCTCCCGGCCCGCAAGCGCCATGAGACGAGACTCATTGATTCTTTCGGCGCCACGGTTGTGGGTGGTCAAAGTGATGTAGCCCTCATCGTCTCCGGGGCTGTAATTTTCGATGTGACGCTGATTCAGCGCCTGGATGGAGGCGGCGTCAAGCCGGTTGTCCCGGACCCGGTTCAACAACTCAATAAATCCGGCGTCGGACTGACGGTAAATATGTTTTAATTCAATGGTGACAAAATGGGTTCTGGCCAGGGCGTGGCTGCTGAAAAAATAGACGGAGTCGTAATGGTCCTGCAACAGTTGCCATTCATCCGGCTTGGCAATGGGAGACAGTTGGCTCAAATCACCGATCATGAGCAGTTGCACCCCCCCAAATGGCTGATCATTCCGGCGGTGTCTCCGCAAAACCACATCCACGGAATCCAGCAAATCCGCCCGCACCATGCTGATCTCGTCAATCACCAGCAGATCCAGGCTTTTGATGAGCCGTTTTTTTTCCTTGCTGAATTTAAACAGGCGGCGGCGTCCCTGTTCATGGGCCTCGCTACCGGGAAGAAACGGGCCAAAGGGGAGCTGAAAAAAAGAATGAAGAGTGACGCCCCCGGCGTTTATGGCCGCCACTCCGGTGGGCGCGGCGATGGCCATCCGTTTCCCTGTGGCCCCTTTCAGACGGCGCAAAAAGGTGGTTTTGCCGGTTCCGGCTTTTCCCGTTAAAAAAATGTGGCTGCCCGTGGATTGAACAAAGTCTCTGGCCAGATTCAACTCATGGTTTTCCAGGCGGCTGGACCCCATATCGCATTTCCCCGTTTATGAGTGACATTTTTTAATATCGACCCGTTTCAGACGCTCCAAATTCTTAAAAAAACCGTCCAAAGGGCCGACTCCCCCGGCGTCTGCCGCAGGTTTCGCGGACACAATACCAAAAAAGGCCGCCGGATGCAAGACCCGCGCCATGAAAAACCGTCCGGAGCCCATCTCCCCTCAATGCCATTATAGCCTTGCCCATTGGAAAACAGACGGTTTTCCCCAAGCCGGCGACCTTTGGGGATTGACAAAAAAGGGGTTAAAGCGATATCCTTCATTCCATATCAGACACATATAAAAAAAAGGAATCGGACATGCCGGAAACATGGGCGCTCATACTGTCTCATCAATTCGTTTTTCAGGGAATGTTTCTCATAAAAAACATATCGCTTTATCGAAAAACCGGGGAGACGATTCGGGGGAAAAACATGGAGGCCACCCTCTCCACTGTTTTTTTTTCCATTTTCATCGTCGTGGCGCTGGCCATGGCTTTTTCCGACCGGCCTCCGGGAAAGATTCACTGGCTAAGCGACGCGCTGACCATGCCTCTGGGACTGGCGCTTCTTTCTTTAAGTCTCCTCATTTCAGGAGCGGCGTTGATCCATTTGAAAGATTCCTGGAGAATCGGGATCATAGACGCCCAGGCGACCGATCTGGCCACCGACGGCATTTACCGATTCTCGCGGAATCCGTATTTTGTCTCCTGGATTCTCATGTTTGCGGGATACTCGCTGATTTTGAAAAACGCGATCCTGTTTGGCCTTTGGATCCCGTGCGTTTGGGTCATCCGCCTGATGATACTTGCGGAGGAAGCCTACTTGCATTCCGCCCATGGCGACGATTATGCGCGATACAAAAAAAAGACGCCGCGATACATTGGCTTGAACGTCCATTCAAATAAATGAGACGCCATCAAATTCAGGGTTTGCGCAAAGACTAAGGACTCGCTCAAAAAATCAGGCGGCCTCCTGGACCATGGCGTCGCGGGCATGGCCAACCTCCTCATTTTCAAGATACTCGTCAAACGTCATGAATCGATCAATAACGCCGCCCGGAACGATCTCAATGATCCGGTTGGCCACCGTGCTCAAAAATTCGTGGTCATGGGAGGTGAAAAGAACCACTTCTCCAAACTGGGTCAGGCTTTTGTTTAATGAGGTGATCGACTCCAGGTCAAGATGGTTGGTCGGATCATCCAGCATCAGGACATTCGATTCGGAAAGCATCATCCGTGAAAGCATGCAACGCACCCTCTCGCCTCCGGAAAGCACGTTGACCTTTTTAAGCGCCTCTTCTCCGGAAAAAAGCATTCGCCCCAAAAAGGTCCGGGCAAAATTCTCTCCCTCGGAGGGGGGAGCAAACTGCAACAGCCATTCAATCAAATTCTGGTCGCTCTGAAACCAGGCGCCCTGTTCCTTGGGAAACCAGGAGTGGGAGATGGTCTGTCCCCAGGAAAAAGAGCCGCTGTCCGGCTCCATCTCACCGGCCAGAATCTGGAAAAGGGCGGTGGCGGCCAGACTGTTTTCCCCCACAAAAGCGATTTTGTCTCCGCCATTGACATAAAAACTGACATGGTCCAGAATTTTTTCGCCGCCGATGGTCTTGGAAATTCCCTCCACTTCCAGAATCACATTGCCGCAGGGCCGTTCCGGCTTAAAGGAAATAAACGGGTATTTTCTTGATGAGACGGGCATGTCCTCAAGGGTGAGTTTCTCCAGAAGTTTTTTCCGGGACGTGGCCTGCTTGGATTTGGAGGCGTTGGAGCTAAACCGCCGAATAAACGACTTTAGCTCATTGGCCCGATCCGTGGTCTTCTTGTTCTCCGCCTGTTTTTGTCTCAAATTCAGCTGGCTGGCCTGATACCAGAAATCGTAGTTGCCCTGATACACCGAAATCTTGCCAAAATCAATATCTGAAATGTGAGTGCAGACCTGGTTCATGAAATGACGGTCATGGGACACAATGATCACCGTGTTCTTGAACCGGTATAAAAAGTCCTCAAGCCATTCGATGGATTTGATGTCCAGATTGTTGGTGGGCTCATCCAAAAGAAGGACGTCCGGGTTTCCGAACAGGGCCTGGGCCAAAAGCGCCCGCACCTTTTCCCCGCCCTCCAGCTCCTTCATCTTTTTTGAATGCATCTCCTCTGGAATGGAGAGCCGCTTTAAAAGAATCGCCGCCTCAGACTCCGCCTCGTAGCCGTTCATCTCCTCGAATTCCACCTCAAGCTCGCCGGATCGGATTCCATCCGCTTCGGAAAAATCCGGCTTGGCATACAGAGCCTCCCTCTCCATCATGGCGTCAAAAAGGGCCTCATGCCCCATGATCACCGTGTTTAAAACCGTCTGCTCATCAAAGGCGAATTGATCCTGTTTCAAAACCGCGACCCGCTCTCTGGACCCAATGGAGACCGTCCCTGAATCGGCTTCGATATCCCCGGCGAGAATCTTTAGAAAGGTTGATTTCCCGGCGCCGTTGGCCCCGATGAGGCCATAGCAGTGGCCCGGCGTGAACTTTATATTGACATCTTTAAACAGAACTCTCTTCCCGTAGGCCAGAGTGATATTCGTGGCGCAAATCATTGATATTTTGTTTCCTTTTGATAAAATAAAAAAAACGCCGGCAGTAAACCCCGCCGTCACGTCAAATAATAGCTGTAAATAAAAACCCCCGAAAAAGCGACCCAGAAAATACCCAGAAGATACCCAAAAAATAAAAAGCCAACGCCCCTGAAATCGCATGGCCCATCCATCATCGGCGGCTGATTAAAAAGAACCCTGCATCATATCCTTTTTTCAAACAAACGCAACCTTTTTTTTCAGCGCTTCCCCATTTTTCCCAACGCCTGAAGCCCTGTCCAAAAAACGTTCCGACAAAAATAAAACAAAAAAAACAGCCCCCTGGTCAAATGGCTTGCATCCAACTGTTTTTATGTATATACTTCGCGCCATTGACCAAAAAATATTCCCGGGGGAGTGATGCGTTTCTTTGCGCCCGAATTCAGGGGTGTTTTGAAAAACAGGCGGAAACCCGAGTTTGGGGTTCGCTCAACAATAAATGACCCATTTTGGGGGTTAAGTCACCGGCCTGAGCTATTTCAATATGTGTGGTTCAATATGTGTGGTTCGATATGTGTGGTTCGATATGTGCGCCCATAAAAACGCGCGGCATATCGGAATCCGCCGAGTTTTTATGCCTTGTCAGACAGGCGACTTAACCCCCAAAATTGTAAATTTATTTTTCCATCGAACCCTTAATAAAATCAAACGCTGTCATTTAAAAAAATCAGGAGGATGAGAATGAAAGTAAAAAGATTAATTATTTTATGTTTAGGTTTGGCGTTCATTTTTTCCGGGTGCGCAACGGTGGACTATCTGCCAAAATTATCAGATGAGCAGAGAAGCGCCTATGACACCATGACCGCTCAAGCCATATTAATCGACGCCATGCCGTCGGTCACAAAAGAGGATGTGTTCCAAAAAAGGCTCGCCCATATGGAATTTTCCCAAAATAATATGGCCCTTTTCAAACAAATAAAAACGTTGGAAGTAAAAATCGGCGAAGTGGCGCCCGACAACGCCCAGGTGGAAAAAGCGCTTCGCGAAGGTCAATACCTGAAGACGACCAAACAAAACGTCCAGCTGAAAATGTGTGAATCGGCGTGCAGGTCTGACGCGGTTGAACGATTTGCCATGCTTTCAGATTTATATACGTCGCCGACCCTGATCAAAAAATCGAAACGATACCTGCGCGGGGAGAGACCCAAATATGCCAACTCCAGGGTAAACCGGAATGAGATCGTAAAATGCTACAAAAACACCCTCTGCTCTTTGGCAAACTGTGATTTTGATTCCAACTACACCGAAGTTCTCACGACGGATGGCCGCCGGGGATTTATTCTGTGGGAAAACTTGACATCGGAAATCCCGAACGACAACGCGTCCATGGGAGCGATGGAACAACTCCAGGAATAACGATCCAGCGCTTTTGCGAGGTCTGGTTTTACACGGGCTGGTTTTACACGGGCTGGTTTTACACGGGCTGGTTTTTTACACGGTATGGTCGGGGTCGGGGCAAACTATCCCGACCCGACCATATCCCCATCATACCGTCCCCGACCGATCATATCCCGATCATACCCCATATGGAGACGCCCGTCTCAAAGCCGTTTGAGAAGTCGTTCGTGAATCCGGTCGAACCCCCCGTTGGACATGACCAAAACAATGTCTCCGGGCCGGGCCGTCTCCGATATAAAATCAATGATCTTTTCCGTGTCTGGAAAATAGAACGCCTCTTTTCCCCGCTGTTTCAGATCGCTGACCAGCCGGGAGGATGAAAAGCGTTGGTCCAGTGGAACGGTTTCAATCAATGGGGGCCGACGAACGCAGACCATATCCGCGTCATCAAAGGAGAGGGGATAGACCTTTTGAAAAACATTCCGGCGGCTTGAGTTGGTCCGGGGCTCAAACACCGCCACCAGGCGTCTGTCCGGGTAAAATGATTTGACGCCCCCAATGGTTTCCTTCACCGCCGTGGGATGGTGGGCAAAATCATCCATCACCATCACCCCGCGCTTCACCCCGCGAATCTCCTGGCGCCGCTTGACCCCCTGAAACGTTTCCAGCGCCTGTTTGATGATCGCTTTGGGAATCTTTATTTTATCGGCCGCGGCGATGACGGAAAGCGCGTTGAAAATATTGTGCCTTCCCACAAAACCGACGGCGTATCGGTCAAACCGGCGGCCCTGCTTGAAAACAGAAAAAAGGCTCTGGCCCCCTCCCGCCGATATCTCGCCGACGCGCCAGTCCGATCTTTCTTTCATGCCGTATCTCAAGACCGCGCAGTCCCTGTTTTCAACCAGGCGGTCAATAGGCTCATTCTCATCAAAGGCAAACAGAACCCCGGCGCCGGGTATTTTTGAAATAAACGCGTCAAAGGCGCTGACGACATGATCCATGTCCGCAAAAATATCGGCGTGGTCAAACTCCACCGAGGTGACGATGGCCACATCCGGGGCGTAATGAAGAAACTTGGGGCCTTTGTCGAAAAAAGCGGTGTCGTATTCATCCCCTTCGATGACGATATGCTCGCCGCTTCCCAGGCGGCAGTTTGAATCAAAATACTTTAAAACGCCTCCGATCATAAAGGAAGGGTCGAGATCCGCCCGATAAAGAACCCAGGCCATCATGGCCGACGTGGTGGTTTTGCCGTGGGTGCCCGCCACAACGATCGGTTTTTTGCCCGTCGCCACAAAATGGTTCACCGCCTGGGGCATGGAGCAGAAAAAAAGGCCCTGCCTGTCAATCTCCAACGCTTCCGGATTTTGCCGTCTCACCGTATTCCCCACCACCACGACATCCGGGGAATGCGACAGATTTTTTTCGGAAAAGCCGTCTGCGACAACGATTTTGCGGCTGGACAGAAAATCGCTCATGGGGGGATAGACTTTCTGATCCGAGCCGGTGACGGCATAGCCCATATCTTTCAACAGGCAGGCCAGAGCGCCCATCCCTGTTCCGCACGCCCCGATGAGATGAACGCTTTTCACATGTTCAGGAATTCGGTTTCGACTTTGATTCCAGCCCGGTTCATTTGGTTTTATCTTCAGGAGGGTTTCGTTGATCAGTGATTTCAATTTTTTTATCCTCTTTGTTCGGGTCCGCCACCTGGCAGGCCTCCTTCATTCAGGTGGAAATCCCCATTTTTGGCAGGATCACCGCCTGCATCAAATACCAGACTCCAATGATTCCAAGAACAAACAAAATTCCTTTCATGCGTAGTTCTCCTTTTATAATGATGGGTGACGCTATGGTTTTGGCCGGTGGGCCATCTGTTCATATGTTTAGATATGATAAGGGGCGGCGGGACGCCTGTCAAGCCGCGTCCGAAAAACCCGCGCGTTTTGCAAAAACCCGGCCGCCTCATGGCAATTTGTATTTTCCCATGCGATCGTTGTGCAGGCTTCCCAGATAAAGATGCCCCCCATGTTCCACTGCGGACGTGATCGCCTTAAGATGTTTTCCCGAGGGGTCGTGCAGACTTTGGGTGATATTCCCCTGTTCATCCAGAGCCAGGACCAGACCATACGGTTTTGGCTTGGGCCACAGCGCTCTGGGCAATTTTGCCAATTGCGCTTTTAAAAAGGGAAATGGATGAATTTTATCAATCAGTTTTTTTCGAACCGTGAACAGGGCCACCCAGAATGTCCCCCGGCGGTTGCTTGAAATATTGTCGGGAAATCCCGGAAGATGGTCAATGAATATCTCATGTCGCCCGGCCTTGGGGCCTTTGAGCCAATAGCGCAAAATCCTGTAACGCCAGGTCTCATTGATCAACACAAAATCCTCGTTTTCAGACAGCGCCACGCCGTTGGCAAAATAAAGGCCCTTCAATAAAACCCGGGTCTGACCGGTGGCCGGATCCCAGGCCAGAAAACGGCCGTAAGGCTTTGTCTCCAGAAGGTCAAGGGTGTACTCGTTTTGCTGAAATTTGGAACTTGCGTCGGTGAAATAGACGGTCCCGTCCCTGGCGATATCCAGAGCGTCGGTGAATTTGAAAGGGACGCCTTCGGCGGATCGGGACAGCGTCGTGGTCACTCCCTTGCCATCAATGGCGAGCAGGCCTTTATACGCGTCGCAAACCACCAGATTTCCATGCCGGTCAAATTTCATCCCCAACGGCCGGCCCCCGGTTTCCGCAAACGTCTCCAGTCGGCCATCGGGAAAAAGACGCATAATTTTCCCATCCTGGGTTCCCCCATACACCCGTCCCTGGCGGTCCACCGCCGTCTCTTCCGGGCCGTCAATCTTCCCCGCAGCCAAAATCCCGGCCTCCTGCAAACGGTGGTTTGGCGCCAGAACCCCGACCATATCCAGGGGTTTGGAAGGAACCCAGGGCGCCGGGTCAATGGGCGCCGGATAAACAAGAAACATGACGATTAAAAGCGCAAAGAGTCCCATGAGTCCAAAACCAATTTTTTTCATTGCTCAACCCTCCCGTCCAGACCGGCTGGCGGCCCGTCTGTGAAAATTTAATTCCGATCCCTTTGGAAACCGAAGCCGTTGATGGAGCTATTGCCGGAGCTATTGATGGATTGGGCGCGTCGTCTCAATTCTCGCCGCCAGCGTCAACATGCGCCACGCCTCTGTTTTACCGCGACGCCCCCATCCGTATCACACATGCGCCTTCCGGTAAATACATAAGGCCTCGGATGAAAAACAGAGGCGACGCATATCCTTTTTTTAAAAAAAAATGACGCGCCCGCGAAAAAATATAAGGGGCAAAACGCGGCCGGACAAATAAAAAATGGCGCAAACATTGAATAAAAACAGATCGACGGTTGCCTTTTCTCAAAGTGTTTGTTATTTATTTGTATATTGACTACTCTGTTTTGATGCCTATTCTATTGAACGGCGTCGCACAAAAAAATTAATGGCGTCGTAAAAAAAAAGTAATTTCAAACCACATTCGCTGATTTCCGGCCAATGGCCATGCGGATGCAGGAACCCCGGCCATGTCGCAAATGAATGAAATATCCGCCCTGATGCGGGAACTGGAGCAAGAGCTTGGGCGATGCACAAAGTGCGGCATGTGCCAATCTGTTTGCCCCCTTTTTGAACAGACCCGCGTGGAGACGGACGTGGCCAGGGGAAAGCTGACCCTTATGGACGGGCTTTTGAACGGCATTTTCGACGATCCCATCGGGACAAAACAACGCCTCGACAAATGCCTTCTATGCGGGTCATGCGCGACCCATTGCCCCAGAGACATCCATGTTCCTGAACTGATCATCAAGGCCAGGGGCATCATGGCCGGGTATGTGAAACTCCCGTGGGTGAAAAAAATCATTTTCAGAAGAATGCTGGCCCGGCCCGATGTGTTTGACAAATGGGTCCAACGGGCCTCAAAACTCCAGGATTTTTTTTTAAACGATAGAGACGACGCCACCCAAACCGCCTCATTAAAACTCGTCTCTCCCCTGATCACAGATCGGCGGATCCCGGCCATGCCCCCCCTCCCTTTCCGTGAGCGCCATACGGATCTGACCGCCGGGTTGAAGAACACGGGTCCCACCGTGGCGTTTTTCACCGGCTGCCTCATTGATAAAATTTATCCCAATGTGGGGCGCGCCTCCATCAAAGCCCTGCGGCATCACAACGCCCAAATCGTCATTCCAAAAAATCAGGGGTGTTGCGGAATCCCGGCCCTGGCCGCCGGAGAGACCCAAACCGTCTCAACGCTGATCGAGCGTCATGTCGATCTATTCACCAAACAACCGTTTGACTATCTGGTCACATCATGCGCCACCTGCGCCTCAACCATTAAAAAACTCTGGCCAGCCATCTATTCGGGGCCACGCCGCGACACGGAGATGCGGCTGGCGGAATTTTCTGAAAAAACCATGGACATCACTCAATTTTTGACGGGCGTCATGGGAGTGGGCCCCTCCAACGACCATGAAAAAAACACCGACGCCCCACACACAGACGCCCCACACACCGACGCCCAAAACACAGGCGCAGGCGGCCAGACCCAAAAAACAGTCGCCTACCATGATCCATGCCACCTGGCCAAATCCCTTGGAATCCGCAAAGAACCCAGAGATTTGATCGCCGCATGCCCAGGCTATGAGTTAAAAGAGATGGAGAATTCCGACAAATGCTGCGGCATGGGGGGAAGCTTTAACCTGTCCCATTACGAACTCTCATCCCGGATCGGGAAACTGAAACAAGAGACCATTGAAGCCACAAACTGCCATACGGTGGCCACCAGTTGCCCCGCATGCATGATTCAAATTTCAGACATGCTTTCAAAAAAACCAACGGGCATATATGTCAAGCATCCGGTGGAACTATATGCCGAGGGGATCGACCCATGAGCAGAGAAAAAGCAGATATTTTAACATCCGATTTCGCAAACCTCCTTTTGGATTCCATGGCCGACGGGGTGTTCACTCTGGACGCCACAGGAATCATCACGTTTTGGAACCCGTCCATGGAGCGCATCACAGGGTACGCCGCCGCCGAGGCCCTTGGCCACCCCTGCAAGTTGCTTGGGTTCAACCGGTGTTTCAAAAAAGTGTGCGCCAAAGGACCCGACGGATGCGACATTTTTAATTTTGGCAAAGTGGATGGCAAAGAATGCCATTTCAGCCACAAGGACGGGCATGAGGTCCCGGTCTTGAAAAACGCCCGCATCGTCAAAGGCGACGACGGCCAGGCCATTGGCGTGGTGGAGACCGTCACCGACATGACCGATTCCCGCCAAACCAGAATCCAGCTCATGCAGGCCGAGAAAATGGCCTCTTTGGGAAAATTATCCGCCGGGGTGGCCCACCAGTTGAACAATCCATTGGGAAGCATCACCCTTTTCACCAAACTGATCATGGAAGAGCATGACCTGTCCGAATCGGCGAAAAAAGATCTGGAACGAATACTGGCCGACGCCGAACGATGCGGAGACATTGTGCGGGAGCTCCTCGAGTTTTCCCGCCAGACCAATCATCTGATGCTGCCATGCAACGTGAACAAGGCGCTTTTGCGAACGCTTTTTCTGTTGGAAAATCAGACCCTTTTCCAGAATATCGACATCGGGAAAAACATATCCGACACCCTGCCCCAGATACGCGCCAACGAGCAGCAACTCAATCATGTCTTTATGAATGTCATCCTCAATGCGGCCCAGTCCATGGAAAACAACGGCGCTCTGAAAATATCCAGCGATTTTATCGCCGCTGAAAATTCCGTGGAGGTCCGGGTGAGCGACTCGGGGTGCGGCATGACCGAAGAGGTTCTGAAAAATATTTTCGACCCTTTTTTTACGACCCGTGAAGAGGGAAAAGGGACGGGGCTGGGCCTTAGCATCGTTTACGGAATCATGGAAAATCATGACGGCGCGGTGACGGCGAAAAGCGATTGCGGCAAGGGCACCACCATCATACTGAAATTTCCGGTTCACAAACCGGAGTAACAAAAAAACATGGCGCCCCACTTGGCCGGGCGCCATGCCCGCTGGCGCGTTGGATAATCAGGGCGTGAAAAATCAGCGCGTCAAGAATCAGGGTGCGCAAAAAATCACCCGCCGCAAAAACCCGGCGACACGCCCCGCCGGCGCCGTCTGATCCCTCCGACCCAACCCGACCCAACTTTGAGCAAACTTTGATCAGTCTTTAATATTGGAACCCATCTTCACCGCCTCCGGGCCATATTTCTCATAAATGGCGTCCAGCGCCCCATCCAATTTTTCCCATGCCCCCTCCCCGGTCGTCTCGTCTGAAAAAAGACCGGTCTGCACGGGCGTGTTCTCCGACACGAACCCCGACGCCCCCACGCCGACCAGGCGAACCAGGGTGGACAACGAATAGTTTTCAAGAAGCCGGGCCGACTCCCTGAAAATGACGTTTGAAGACTGGGTCGGCGCGGACAGGGTACGGGACCGGGCGACCCCTTTGAAATCCGCATGCTTGATTTTCAGGGTGATGGTTCTGGCCTTGACATTCAGCCGCCTCAATCCCCGGCCCACCTCCCCGGATTGCCACAAAAGACACGCCTTGAGCCGGTCTCTGTCCGCCGTGTTTTCCGGCAGAGTCCTTTCCGCGCTCACCGATTTGGGAAACCGGTCCGGCTCCACCTTTGAGCGATCCAGGCATTGGGACAACTCCTTCAACCGTATCCCAAAGACCCCCAATCTTTTTTCCAAAATCTTTTCCGGGTATTTGGAAAGATCCCCCAAAAACTTAAGGCCCATGGCGTCCAACCGTTTCCCGCATGATTTCCCCACCCCCGGCGCCCGGCTCAAGGGCAGCGTCTGGATGAAACCCGGCGCTTCTTGCCTGGAAATCACGGTCAGCCCGTCCGGCTTTTCCAGATCAGAGGCGATCTTCGCCAAAAACTTGTTCGGCGCCACGCCCACGGAACAGGTGAGATTGATCTCCTGTTTGATCGCGGCCTTGATCGTTGCGGCGATCTGGTCCGGGGCGCCAAACAGCCGCCGGCATCGGGTCGCGTCCAGATACGCCTCGTCGATGGAGACGATCTCCACCAAGGGGGAAAACCGTTTTAAAATGGCCATGATCTGCTCGGAAATTTTTTTGTACCGGGAAATGCGAGGGGAAATAAAGACGGCGTCCGGGCATTTTTGCCGGGCCTGAAACATGGGCATGGCCGAATGAACCCCAAATTTCCGGGCCTCGTAGCTCGCGGCGCTCACCACGCTCCGGGTGGACAAGCCCCCCACCACGATGCATTTCCCATCCAGCGTGGGGTCGTCCAAACGTTCGACGGAGGCGTAAAAAGCGTCCATATCAATGTGAAGAATCATAGGGGTCGCGTCTGTAAAAAAAAGGGGTTGCTTTGAATGGTCACTATGGTATTTATTCGCAATAAAATAAACGGCGTCTTAAAAAAACGTTGTCTTATCAGCCCCTTTTGGGGAAACAACCGATCCGACAAACGATATCACACATACTATGACACACGATCCGACAGGTGATCTGAAATGAAAAAAATCGAAGAAATCGCGTTGCTCTATGAAATCAGCAATGCCCTAAACGCTCAATTTGATCTTAAAAAATCCCTCTACAAAACCATGGAAATCCTGTCCGCGTCAATGGGCATGGCGCGGGGAACCATAACAATTTTTGACTCCCTGCGCAATGAAATAAATATCGAAGTGGCCCACGGGCTGTCCGACAAAACCATCAAAGCGGTGAAATACAAACCCGGAGAAGGAATCACCGGCCGGGTCATTGAAACCGGCCAACCGATTGTCATCCCAAAAATAAGCCAGGAGCCTCTTTTTTTGAACCGGACCTCCTCCCGGAAATTAAAAAACAGAATGGAGATGTCCTATTTTTGCGTTCCCATCAAAAAAAGAGATCGCGTCATCGGCGCTTTGGCCGTGGACAAACCCCATGACGCCGCCTACGATCTGAGCGTGGGGGAAAAACTGTTGTCGGTGGTGGCCACCATGATCGCCCGGCAGGTGATCACCCTGGAAACCGCTATTCTGGAAAAGAAAAAACTTCGCAACGAAAACAAGCGCCTTCAAAACGAGTTGAAAAAAAAATACCACATGGAAAACATCATCAGCTCCAGCAACAAAATGCGGGAGGTGTTTCAGATGATCTTCCAGGTCAGCGCATCCAACGCCACGGTTTTGCTTCGGGGAGAGAGCGGAACCGGCAAGGAGCTGGCCGCCAACTCCATCCACTACAACAGCCCCCGGTCCAAAAAACCGTTCATCAAAATCAACTGCGCGGCGCTTCCGTCGAACCTCATCGAAAGCGAGCTTTTCGGGCATGAGAAGGGCGCCTTCACCGGCGCCATCCGGCAAAAGCCCGGAAAATTTCAAATGGCCGACTCCGGCACGATCTTTCTGGACGAAATCGGGTCCATCAGCGGCGATGTTCAGGCCAAACTGCTGCGGGCGCTGCAAGAAAAAGAGTTTGAGCGGGTGGGGGGCGAAAAGACCATCAAGGTGGATGTCCGCATCATCGCCGCCACAAACAAAAACCTGGAAGAGGCCGTGGAAAACGGCACGTTTCGGGGGGATCTCTATTACCGGTTGAACGTCTTTCCCATCTACATGCCCCCCTTGCGGGAACGGAAAACCGATATCCTGCTTCTGGCGGACCATTTCCTTGAAAAATACGCCTCGGAAAACTACAAAGACATCCGCCGCATCTCCACCGCCGCCATCGACATGCTCATGGACTACCATTGGCCGGGCAATGTCCGGGAGCTGGAAAACTGCATGGAGCGGGCTGTGGTGATCTGCGACGGGGAGGTGATTCAGAGCCGGGATTTGCCCCCCACCCTTCAGACCGCCGGGAAATCTGATCCCCTGACCCGCCTCTCCCTGGACGACGCCGTGGCCAACCTGGAAAAAGAGCTGATGACCGACGCGTTGAAAAACACACGGGGAAATGTCAAAGAGGCCGCGGCGCTTCTCCAGACCACCCAACGAAAATTTGGGTATAAGGCCCGGGCGCTTGGGATTGATTTTCGGGATTATCGGCGGGAGGGGTAGGGTTTGGTTTTTTTTGGGTGGGCGGTTCGATTTTGGGTTTGCCTGGGTAAATATTGCTCTCGCTCCCACGCAAATAGAACTCTCGTTCCCACGCGAACAGAACTCTCGTCATTCTCGTTCCAACGCTCTGCGTTGGAATGCCCTCCGGCCGCTCTGCGGCCCGCAAACCAAAACCAGGCCCGCACAATTTCAGAACAAGAACTCTCTCGATACTCTCGTTCCAACGCTCTGCGTTGGAATGCTCCTCGGCCGCTCTGCGGCCCGCAAACCAAAATCAGGCCCGCATAATTCCAGAACAAGAACTCTCTCGATACTCTCGTTCCAACGCTCTGCGTTGGAATGCTCCCCGGCCGCTCTGCGGCCCGTAAACCAAATCAGGCCCGCATAATTCCGGAACAAAAAATAAATGGTTAAGTCGTTTGGACGTGTGGAACGCGGAGCGTCCCGTTAGCATTCCCACGCAGAGCGTGGGAACGAGAACAGATAAACAACACCGCGCTCTGTTTGGCGGATGGGGTGGGCTGGGTCGGTTTCGGGTTTGCCTGGGTAAACGTTGCTCTCGCTCCCACGCAAATAGAACTCTCGTTCCACGCGAACAGAACTCTCGTTCCCACGCAAACAGAACCCTCGTTCCAACGCGAATAGAATTCTCGTTCCAACGCTCTGCGTTGGAATGCCCTCCGGCCGCTCTGCGGCCCGCGAACCAAAACCAGGCCCTCACAATTCCAGAACAAGAACTCTCTCGATACTCTCGTTCCAACGCTCTGCGTTGGAATGCTCCCCGGCCGCTCTGCGGCCCGCAAACCAAAATCAGGCCCACACAATTCCAGAACAAGAAATAAATGATTAAGTGGTTTGACGTGTGGAACGCGGAGCGTCCCGTTGGCATTCCCACGCAGAGCGTGGGAACGAGAAAACAACACCGCGCTTTTATTTCAAAGATTTATGTGCTACTAAATGAAGAAAAAATTCCAAATCTGAATTTGAAAAACTCAGAAAAAAGGAGCCCATTCCCGATGAAAACAGCCGAGCGATGGTCATGGTTCAGACAAACATTCTCCCCTCCCGCCTCAACCCCTTTGGCGTCCGTCTCATTCATCTCAGCCATTTTCATATGGCCTGTCCTCATCTTGACCGCGTTCATATCCATCCCCCCGGCGCCCGCCAACGCCTCAAGTGCACCCATCCTGCAAATCGACTCCGGCGGTCACAAAGCAATAATCGGGGATGTTATATTCACCAAAGACGGCAAGCGCCTGGTCTCGGCATCCGACGATAAAACCGTGCGGGTCTGGGACGTGGACACCGGAAAAATCCTTCGCACCATTCGGGGGCAAATCGAAAAAGGGGATGAAGGAAAAATATATGCGGCGGCGCTTTCGCCGGATAACCGGTGGCTGGCTGTGGGGGGATGGATGGGAGAATTCACAGGTAATAAACTTAGGGAAGATGAAGGAGCCCATAAAATCCGCCTCATGGACTTCCAGACCGGCAAAATAGCGCGCCTGCTCAAGGGCCATGGCAATGTGATAAATAACCTCAACTTTTCAAAAGACAACCGGTTTCTAATTTCCGGAAGCGGCGATTCCACAGCCCGCATATGGGATATAAAAACCGGCAAACCGCGCCACACCCTGAAGGGGCATACGGAACCTATATACGCCGTGGCCTTTTCGCCGGACAACTCCCTTGCGGTCACCGGAAGCGATGACCACACCCTGAAACTCTGGCGCGTCTCCGATGGCTCTCTGGTCAAAACCCTGACCGGCCATGATGATAAAGTAAGGTCTGTGGCCTTCACCCCGGACGGCCAATACATTCTCTCAGGAAGCTTTGATAAAACCATCCGCATGTGGGATGGGCATAACGGAGCGTTTATCAAAATCCTGGCGAAACAGGATAACGATGTGGACAGCCTTTCTGTGTCTCCCAATGGAAAGTATGTGGTCACAGGCAGCGGTTATGGACCTGGAAATACATGCACCGTCTTCTCCATCCCCTCGGGCAAAAACATCACCCGCTTCAACAAACATAAAAACATCGTCCTGGCCACCGCCATATCCCCGGACAACTCCACAGTGGCCACCGGCGGCGGAAGCGATCAGGAAATATACCTGTGGGACATCAAAACCGGCAAAGAGACCCTAAAGATGGCCGGGAATGGGCGCGTAGTCTGGAGCGTCGGTTTTTCCAGGGATGGAAACTCCATTGCTTGGGGGAACGTGTGGGAGCAAGAGAATGTATTCGGATTTGGCCCCCTCCAAAAAAGCTTCATCATCGCCAACAACGCCACCGGCATGGCCCCCGGCCCCGCGCTTTCCAGTGACAATGGGTATATCCGGGGCATTAAAAAGATGGGCGACATCTCCATCCGAACCCAAAATGGCGATATCCACCCCACCCTTGAAATCCTGAAAAACGGCGCCGTGGCGCATGAAATCACCCGTGGTCCAACAGATGGCAATCACCATAGAAGCCTCACCCTCTCCCCGGACGGCGCCACAGTCATCAGCGGCGGGTCATGGGGGTTTCTAACCTCCTACGACACAAACACCGGCCAAAAGCTAAAGGAGTTCATCGGCCACACAAGTGACGTATTTGGCGTGGCCATCTCCGCCAATGGCCAGCGACTGGTTTCAGGCTCCGTTGACCAGACCGTGCGGGTGTGGGATGTAAAAACCGCAAACCTGCTGATGACACTGTTTTACGGGTCGGACGACGAATGGGTGGCATGGACCCCGGAAGGATTTTACGCCGCGTCGGAAAACGGCGAAAAATACATCGGGTATCACATCAACAACGGCGAAGCGCGCGCCGCTGATTACGTGCGGGTGGATCAGGTCGGGGATATCTTTTACCGGCCGGACCTGGTGGCCAAAAAGGTGAGCGGCGGATTTGAGGAGGATATCCAGCTCGAAGTCGCGCGACTTGGGGATATCCGAACCGTTATGTTGTCTGGCCTGCCGCCGGAAATCAGAATTCAGAACACGACCCGAAAACTAAACAGACGAAACTTTATTTTGGATTATTCCGTTCAGAATATGGGTGGCGGCATTGGAAAAATTGAATTCCGGGTCAATGGCTCCCTTGTCTCCTCCACAAACATCCGGGCTGCGGCTCAAGGCAGACCACCAGGCGTCATCGGAAAAAGGCAAAGCAAGGAGAGACGCCTGACCCTTTCCCACGGTCTAAATCGCATTGAAATCACGGCGTACAACAAAACCGACCAAGTGGCCTCCATACCGACCGGGATTTCCATAGAGGTGGACGATCCTCAAAAAAACGAACCGTCTCTTTATGTTATAGCCGCCGGAGTGACAAATTACCGGGACAGAAATCTGAGACTGAAATACCCTCGCAAAGATGCGGAGTATATCTCCAGAGAACTAAAGAAACGGGGAAAGCCGCTCTTCAAAGAAATCCACATAAAAACCCTGACAGATGAAAAGGCCACCCGAAAAGGCATTGAGCAGGCCTTTCAAGATTTTTCCGGAAAAATAAAGGTCAGCGATGTTTTCATTCTCTATTTCGCGGGTCATGGCAAAGCGTTTGGCGGCGAGTATCATTTCATTCCCTGGGAGGCGGTTTATGAAAGCTCTGAAACCCTGAAAAATGCCAGCGTCTCCCATACTCTGATCAAAAGACTTCTGCTCAAACACGCCCCGGCCTTAAAAAGCTTGATCATACTTGACACCTGCGCGTCCGGGCTGACGGCCGAAACGCGCGGCATGGCGGAAAAAACGTCCATTGAACGCCTCAAACGAGATGTGGGAAAATCAATTATCGCCGCTTCATCCCCCGAACAGCAGGATGCCATGGAGGGGTATAAGAAACACGGCGTGTTAACGTGGGCCGTTCTGAAAGCGCTGACAGGAATATCTGACAGACAGGGGGATGGACATGGGCTGGTCGAAGTCGATGAAATAGCCAAATTCGTTAGAAAAAACGTCCCAAAGGTAACACTGGAAAAATGGGGCTACGAACAGATACCCATGTTGCTGATGAAGGGCGATCCCTTTGCCATCGGTTGCGCCGAAGGGTTTGATAAATCTGGATGCGAGAAATAAAACGGCGAATGGGGTTGAATTTGGCGCGATGGGGCGCGGCGACGGAACGGGGAATGATTAAGTGAAAAATATTCAAAATCCAACATCCAAAACAATGAAAAAATTATTGGCGTGGCAACGACGTTGACCAAATCCCATAACACAGACAACCACCCCGATCATTGATACCCGCCGTAGAGACGCACGGCGTGCGTCTAAAAAATAATCTACCACCCAATAAATAAAATAAACCCCGCATTCCATTTCATTACCATTTGCGCGGCAGGGGCTGAATATTTATTCGGAAACATAAACGCCAATGAAATGCATTTATCGAAAGCAGGCGTCATTGTTCAACAAGAATGGGGAAAATCATTTGAAATACGCGCCGAATTATTTTGCGACGCATTTGTGATCATGCCAAATCACATTCAAGGCATTGTCCGAATTGACGGCCATGAAAGCCATGACGGCCATCACGGCCCAAAACCGCCAAACGATTCCGATTCAATGCCGGAAACACGGGCCGACGCCCCCATGACAAAAACTCCCGGCGCGGCCCATCGCGCCCCAAAATCAATATCATCATTTATCGCGGGTTTTAAATCATCCGCGACAAAAAAAATCAACGCATGGCGAAACCGGCCAGGATCACCGGTTTGGCAATCCCGTTTCCACGACCACATTATTCGGAACGAGGATGACTATTTTCATATCAAACATTACATCCAAACAAATCCGTCCAATTGAAACACGGACACGTTCTTCTGATTCGAGTCAATTTCTAAAGGAGGGGAGCGGGGTTTGACTCTGGTCCCGGACAATGTGCCATGATAAAAAACATCCAAAGGACTCGCTCAAAGGAAACGATCAAAAAAAAACGACCGAAAGGAAACTATGTGGGACCGTTTAAAAAAAATTTCTAAATGCGTCAATGACAACTGGTATCCTTTGACCGTGGCGTTTTCCCTTCTCGCCGTGTTTCTGGCATGGTGTTTTTTTGGAGTGTCTCCCTTTCAAGCATTGCGAGAAATGAAGGTCAAGCAGGAGCAAAGCATAAAGACCATTAACGATATTGCCTACCAGCGCCGGTTGGTTAAAAGCGGGCTATCCCTTGGAAACACTCTGCTTGATGAAAGCCGATACAAGGCCGCTGAAAACGAATTTAAAAAAGTTCTGGAGATAGACCGGCTGAACCCAAAGGCAACAATCGGCATTCTCAAAACCGAAATTTACAAAGACATACATTCAAATTTCATCCCTGTGGCGCTCAAAAAAAAAATCGACCATATCCTGTCTGAAGACCCGAATGATCCCCATGCCTCTGTGTTGCTTGGCAATTTATATATGCAGATGGACGATTTTCTGGAAGCCGAGGTCCATATTAACAAGGCGCTTAACCTCGAAAATTCACCGCCATCGGCCCATTATTCCAGAGGGCTTTTGTTTTTAAAAAAAAATGACATTGATCATGCGTTTGTGGAGTTTAAAGAATCGGCGCGGCGATCTGAGTTCAATGAAATATATTTAAACAACCTGGCGTACATCCATTTTTTAAAGGGAGAAATTCAAACAGCCATCGACATCTATGAAAAAATATTAAATCTGGATCATGAATTTATTCTTCCTTACTGCGAAATTGGCCTTTCTCACCGGCTTAACGGCGATCTGGGCAAAGCGATCCATTATTTCACTGAACTGGACAACCATTTGAGAAATAAGGCCTTTGTCAATCTGGATAAGAACAAAGGACCGTGGCTGTTTAACACCGACCCGAATCTCAATGCGGACGCCATATGCCTTTACGACATCAATGAAAAAAGAGTCTATGCGCTTTTGAGCCTGGGCGCCACTCTGTTTATCAATGGAGAAGAAAAAGGGGCAAAAATCCCGATGACTAGCGCCCGACTCATAGAAATAGACAGAAAGGCGGAGGTCCTGGAGCTTGTGAAGCGTGATTTGAGACGATTGCGCGCGCTTCGCCCGAAATATGACACTCCGGTTTATGAGTTTAGAACCGAATTCCAAAAAGACCTTTCCCCGGACAGGCATTAAAAAAAGTAGCGACCGCTCGCTTTCACGACAAGGAATGAATATTTGGATGTTTTAGACGTGTGGGATGCGGAGCGTCACGCGGCCATTCCGTCGCTCTGTGTGGGAACGAGAACATATTGCTCTCGCTCCCACGCAAATAGAACTCTCGTTCCCACGCGAACAGAACTCTCGTTATTCTCGTTCCAACGCTCTGCGTTGGAATGCCCTCCGGCCGCTCTGCGGCCCGCAAACCAAAACCAGGCCCGCACAATTTCAGAACAAGAACTCTCTCGATACTCTCGTTCCAACGCTCTGCGTTGGAATGCCCCTCGGCCGCTCTGCGGCCCGCGAACCAAACCAGGCCCGCATAATTCCGGAACAAGAACTCTCTCGATACTCTCGTTCCAACGCTCTGCGTTGGAATGCCCCTCGGCCGCTCTGCGGCCCGCGAACCAAAATCAGGCCCTCACAATTCCAGACAAGAACTCTCTCGATACTCTCGTTCCAACGCTCTGCGTTGGAATGCTCCCCCGGCCGCTCTGCGGCCTGCGAACCAAAACCAGGCCCTCACAATTCCAGAACAAGAACTCTCTCGATACTCTCGTTCCAACGCTCTGCGTTGGAATGCCCCTCGGCCGCTCTGCGGCCCGCAAACCAAAACCAGGCCCTCACAATTCCAGAACAAAAACTCTCTCGATACTCTCGTTCCAACGCTCTGCGTTGGAATGCTCCCCGGCCGCTCTGCGGCCCGCAAACCAAAACCGGCCCGCACAATTCCAGAACAAGAAATAAATAATTAAATGGTTTGGACATGTGGAACGCGGAGCGTCCCGTTAGCATTCCCACGCAGAGCGTGGGAACGAGAAAACAACACCGCGCTTTTATTTCAAAGATTTATGTGCTACTAAATGAAGAAAAAATTCCAAATCTGAATTTGAAAAACTCAGAAAAAAGGAGCCCATTCCCGATGAAAACAGCCGAGCGATGGTCATGGTTCAGACAAACATTCTCCCCTCCCGCCTCAACCCCTTTGGCGTCCATCTCGTTCATCTCAGCCATTTTCATATGGCCCGTCCTCATCTTGACCGCCTGCATATACCTCCCCCCAGCGTCCGCCAACGCCTCAAACACGCCCATCCTGCAAATCGACTCCGGCGGTCACAAGGCAAAAATCAAAGATGTTATCTTCACCAAAGACGGCAAACAACTGGTCTCGGCGTCCAACGATAAAACCGTGCGGGTCTGGGACGTGGAAACCGGAAAAATCCTTCACGCCATTCGGGGGCAAATCGAAAAAGGGGATGAAGGAAAAATATATGCGGCGGCGCTTTCGCCGGATAACCGGTGGTTGGCTGTGGGGGGACTCTTGACAGGTGATATTGAAAACAAAACCGCAATCCGCCTCATGGACTTCCAGACCGGCAAAATAGACCGCCTGCTCAAGGGCCATGGCGATGTGATAGCAGGCCTCAGCTTTTCAAAAAACAACCGGTTTCTGATTTCCGGAAGCGGCGATTCCACAGCCCGCATATGGGATATCAGCGCCGGAAAAACGCGCCACACCCTGACGGGGCATACGGATGATATATACGCCGTGGCCTTTTCGCCGGACAGCTCCCTTGCGGTCACCGGAAGCGATGACCACACCCTGAAACTCTGGCGCGTCTCCGATGGCTCTCTGGTCAAAACCCTGACCGGCCATGATGATAAAGTAAGGTCTGTGGCCTTCACCCCGGACGGCCAATACATTCTCTCTGGAAGCAAAGATAAAACCATCCGCATGTGGGATGGGAATGACGGAGCGTTTATCAAAATCCTGGCGAAACAGAATAGAAATGTGAGTAGCCTTTCCATGTCTTCCGATGGAAATTACGTGGTCACAGGATGCGGCCCTGGAAATGGAGAAAGGATCAACAACATCTTTTCCATCCCCTCGGGCAAAAACATCACCCGCTTCGACAAACATAAAAACATCGTCCTGGCCACCGCCATATCCCCGGACAACTCCACAGTGGCCACCGGCGGCGGAGACGATCAGGAAATATACCTCTGGGACATCAAAACCGGCAAAGACACCCTGAAGATGGCCGGAAATGGAAACGTAGCCTGGAGCGTCGGTTTTGCCAGGGATGGGAACTCCATCGCGTGGGGGAATGCGTGGGGTAGCAGAAGCCTGTTTAAATACGGCTCCCTCCAAAAAAGCTTCATCATCGCCAACAACGCCACCGGCATGGCCCCCGGCCCCGCGCTTTCCAGCGACGACGGGTATATCCGGGGCATTGAAAAAATCGGAGACATCTCCATCCGAACCCAAAATGGCGATGTCCACCCCACCCTTGAAATCCTGAAAAACGGCGCCGTGGCGCACAAAATCACCCGTGGCCAAACAGATGGCGGTGTACATGAAAGCCTCACCCTTTCCCCGGACGGCGCCACAGTCATCAGCGGCGGCGGCAACGGGTTTCTAACCTCCTACGATACAAACACCGGCCAAAAGCTAAAGAAATTCATCGGCCACACCAGCGACGTATGGGGCGTGGCCATCTCCGCCGATGGCCAGCGACTGGTTTCAGGCTCCGTTGACCAGACCGTGCGGGTATGGGATGTAAAGACCGCAAAGCCTCTGATGACCCTGTTTTACGGGTCGGATGACGAATGGGTGGCATGGACCCCGGAAGGATTTTACGCCGCGTCGGAAAACGGCGAGCAATACATCGGGTATCACATCAACAACGGCGAAGCGCGCGCCGCTGATTATGTGCGGGTGGATCAGGTCGGGGATATCTTTTACCGGCCGGACCTGGTGGCCAAAAAGGTGAGCGGCGGATTTGAGGAGGATATCCAGCTCGAAGTCGCGCGCCTTGGGGACATCCGAACCGTTATGTTGTCTGGCCTGCCGCCGGAAATCAGGATTCAGAACCCACAGGATACGGTCAGCGTGGAAAAAAATGTCACCGTCAAATTTTCCATGACGGTTAAAAAGGGCGGCCGGGGCCGAATCGAATACCGGATAAACGGCGCGTTGGTCAGATTGGCGGATCGGGGGACGTCTCCCATGTTCGTAAACGATTCCCGGATTATCGAAATGGAAGAAGATATCACCCTGCCTGCGGAAACCAACAGAATCGAAATAATCGCCTACAACCGGAATGGCAACATAGCCTCAACGCCCGTCTCCATCACCGTGCGATACAAAAATCCCCTTAACGAGGCCCCCTCTTTGTATGCCCTGGCCGTGGGCGTCACCGAATACGAAGAAAGCGGCCTGAATCTTAAACATGCGGCCGCAGACGCCCTGGCTCTGAAAGAAAAACTAAAAAACCGGGGGGACCGCCTTTTCAAAACAATTGATATTAAAACCCTGACCAATCAGGACGCCACCCGTGAAAATATCAGACGCGAGTTTCTGAAAATGGCGGGCCGCGTTCAAACCAGCGATGTGTTTATTCTTTACCTGGCGGGCCATGCCAAATCCATCGGAGGAGATTATTATTTCATTCCCCATGACGCCCTTTACGAAAATGAAGAGTCTTTCAAAAAAGCGAGCGTCTCCCATAAACTGCTGATCTCCCTGATGAAAGAAATTGTTTCTCTGAAGACCCTGATCATCATGGACACCTGCTACGCTGGCGAGGGATTAAAATTGATATTCGCGGGCCTCCTGTTGCCTTCCAGAGGAAGCGCCGGGCTAATAGACGAAAAATCCGCCATCCAACGTCTGACAAGATCCAGCGGGCGCTCCATTCTTGCCGCGACTTCCGGGAAAAACGCCCAGGAAGGAAAGGAGGGGCATGGATTCTTCACCTGGGCGTTGCTGCAAGGGTTGTCCGGCAAAGCGGATCGAAAAGGAGATGGAAAAGGCACAGTGAACACCGCCGAACTATCGTCATTTGTCGCGGAAATAGTTCCGGAAATAACTGAAAAAACCGGATACAAACAGATTCCCATGAATTTAACAATGGGAGCCCCGTTTCCCATCAGTTGCGCCCAGGGATATGAAAAGCCGAATTGTGTGAAATGACACCCATGAACTGGAATGATTTCAAACTAAAAATGGCGGAATGGTTTAAATTTTTAAAACGGCTAAACCCCATATTCAAAGGATTCATCTCCATATTGAAAGGCTTCAGCTCCATATTGAAATGGATCAGCTCAAACGGGGCCGCCTTTATTTTATTTTTTGCCCTGATTGTGGCCTTTGAAGGGCGCCGCCTTTACGACCTGCCCTTTTTATACCCTGTGGAAGAGCTGGCCGGGCGCATGGATGAATCCAGGCAAAAACGACTTGACTACAAAGAAAAACTAAACCACCTGAAACTAAAAAAACAACTGCTCCACCGGCATCTAAATCTGGGAAACTCCTTTTTAAACGATGACAGACATGAGGCGGCAAAAAAAGAATTTGACCGGGCGCTGGGCCTGGACCCGTTAAATATTCGCGCCCAGCAAGGGCTTTCCAAAGTAAGCGTGTATGAAGATTTTTCAGACAAAAAAAATTACAACCCGGAAACCGTCCGGCGAAGAATAGACGCCATTTTAAAAGAGAACAAAACCGATCCCCATGCCAACGCGCTGATGGGGAATTTGCGCCTCCGCCTCAACGACCCGGAAAAAGCCCTGGCCCATTACGACATCGCCATAAACTCCGATGCAAAAATAGCGTCCGCATACTTTGGCAAGGGATGCCTGTATCAGTTTCATTTCAATGACCCTGTCAAAGACCCGGACAAAGCCACTGGCAAAGACCCTGGCAAAGACCCGGAAAAAGCCACTGGCAAACGTCTTGACAACGCCTTGGAAATGTATGAAACCGCCGTCCGCCTTTCCCCGTGGAACACGCGGTATCTGGATAACCTGGCCACGATTTACGTGGAGAAAAAAAAGTTTAAAACCGCCATCGAAACGTATAAAAAAATAATGCGGACGGACCCTGATTTTATTCTTCCCTATTTTGAAATCGCCCGGCCCTATTTTTTTTCCGGCCACCCAAAAATGGCCCTTCAATACCTGGAGCATCGGGCTTTGGCCGGGCTGAACGATCCGGAAAAAACAGCGGCGGATAAAAACAGACTCCCCTGGGTTTTCAAACACAAAACCAAAACCGTTTACATCTCCACCATTGCGCAGAAAAAATATTATGTTCTCCGCCTGATGACGGAAATCGCCGCGATCCAAAAAAAACAGACCCAGGCCCAATCATACGCAAACAGAGCCGTTGTGCAGGCAAAAAAAATAGACCCGTTTAAAAAAGATGCGATAAACGAACTTGCGCTGGTGGATATCAACAGGTTTAAAAATAGAGAATAGAGAGCAGAGAATAGAGAATAGAGAATAGAGAATAGAGAATAGAGAATAGAGAATAGAGAATAGAGAATAGAGAATAGAGAACAGATAAGCGATAACGAATAATGGACGCCAACAACGGAGCAACGGAGTAAACAACGGGGATTGATTGAGATGCGAAGGGTTGGAATCCAAATGTTTGCGCCGGGCAGGTTGAGGTTCACTCTTGTTCCAGCTTAGCTATAATTCTCGTTCCATTGTAGCGATAAAAAAAAACCCCCTCGTTCCAACGACGCGGAGCAACGGAATGTTCCCCGGCCGCTCTGCGGCCCATGATAAGGCAAAAAAAATATGGGCAGAAGTCGTTACACAATCAGAGAAGAATCAAAACCTCATTTTTTAACCTGTTCCATCATCCATTGGCTGCCCTTGTTCAGCAAACCGGCCATTGCAAAAATTGTGATAGACACCTTGAATTTCATGCAAGAAAACAAACGGATAAACCTGTTCGCCTTTGTGATTATGGAAAATCATATTCATTTGATCGCTTCTTCCCCTAATCTGAAAAGTGAAATTTCAAAATTTAAATCCTACTCGGCAAGAAGCGGCATTGATTGGCTGGTGAAAAAAAATAATCATGTCGTCTTAACCGAGCTGAATCTCCATAAAATCAGACACAAAAAAGACAGAGAATATCAATTCTGGCAGGAAGGCGCTCATCCTCAATTGATTCAAAACGAAGAAATGATGCGTCAAAAAATTGAATATATCCATAACAACCCGGTTGTCAGAGGCTATGTCGATAAGCCGGAACATTGGCGATACTCAAGCGCGCGAAACTATTTGGGGCTTCCGGGAATGATTGAGATTTCAAAGTGGGTGTAAAAAAAAAAGCCTCTCCGGAATAATCAAACTGGGATACTGCCTTTGCTCTCGCTCCACGCGTATAGCGTTCTCGTTCCAACGCTCTGCGTTGGAATGCTCCCCGGCCGCTCTGCGGCCCGCAAACCAAAATCAGGCCCGCATAATTCCAGAACACAAAATAAATACTTAAGTGGTTGGACGTGTGGAACGCGGAGCGTCCCGCCTGCATTCCCACGCAGAGCGTGGGAACGAGAACACACCGCGCTCCGTTTGGCGGATGGGGTCGGGTGGGTCGGTTTCAGGTTTGCCTGGGTAAACGTTGCTCTCATTCCCACGCGAATAAAATTCTCAATACTCTCGTTCCTACGCAAACAGAACTCTCTCGATACTCTCGTTCCAACGCTCTGCGTTGGAATGCCCCTCGGCCGCTCTGCGGCCCGCAAACCAAATCAGGCCCGCATAAATTCCAGAACAAGAAATAAATGATTAAATGGTTTGGACATGTGGAACGCGGAGCGTCCCGCCTGCATTCCCACGCAGAGCGTGGGAACGAGAACAGAAAACACGTTTAATCGTATTTTAAACTTGCCAAATCCGACCCAAAAAGTTAGGCTGGCGCTAACAAAACAATCGCTGAAAGGAATTTAAACCATGCAAAATCAATTTATTGAATCCGTTCCCCGAAGCTCATTACCCACTCGTATCCAGAATAAATTGGCCGAAACAAAATACGTTCGCGTTATTTATGAAGTGGACGAAGAGAGCAATATGCCGCCAGAAAAAGATATTCGCCCCGAATTTATGAAAATGCTTGAAGAAAGTGAAAAAGATATCAAGGATGGCGACTTTGTCTGTTGCCGGACAAAAAAAGAAACCGATGCCTTGTTCGAATCGATCTGGAACGAGGATGAATAAATATATCATAAAATATCCGAAAAGTTTTTTGCGCGATATCAAAAAACTCCGGGATGGCGACTTAAGAAAACGACTAACAGACAAAATAGATAAAATTACAACCAATCCTTCTCAATATAAATCATTGCGTAATGTTTTCAAAGGAAAACAGCGAATTCACATTGGAAGTTACGTTTTGATTTTTGAATTTCAGGAAACCGAAGAAACCATTGTATTTCATCGCTTCCAGCATCACGATAAAGTTTACAAAACAAAAATACAATAAAATCGTGACCGTCCTTTTTATACTGGCGCCCCCTCTCTATCATTGCCGTTGTAAATGAATTCTCTTTGCTCTCGCTCCAACGCAAATAGAACCCTCGTTCCAACGCTCTGCGTTGGAATGCCCCTCGGCCGCTCTGCGGCCCGCAAACCAAAATCAGGCCCGCATAATTCCAGAACACAAAATAAATGGTGGGGTGCGTTTGGACGTATGGAACGCGGAGCGTCCCGTTGGCATTCCCACGCAGAGCGTGGGAACGAGAACACACCGCGCTCCGTTTGGCGGATGGGGTGGGATGGGTCGGTTTCGGGTTTGCCTGGGTAAACGTTGCTCTCGTTTCTATGCGAATAGAATTCTCAATACTCTCGTTCCAACGTAAATAGAACTCTCTCGATACTCTCGTTCCAACGCTCTGCGTTGGAATGCTCCTCGGCCGCTCTGCGGCCCGCAAACCAAAATCAGGCCCGCATAATTCCAGAACACAAAATAAATGGTGGGGTGCGTTTGGACGTATGGAACGCGGAGCGTCCCGTTGGCATTCCCACGCAGAGCGTGGGAACGAGAACACACCGCGCTCCGTTTGGCGGATGGGGTGGGATGGGTCGGTTTCGGGTTTGCCTGGGTAAACGTTGCTCTCGTTTCTATGCGAATAGAATTCTCAATACTCTCGTTCCAACGTAAATAGAACTCTCTCGATACTCTCGTTCCAACGCTCTGCGTTGGAATGCTCCTCGGCCGCTCTGCGGCCCGCAAACCAAATCAGGCCCTCATAAATTCCAGAACACAAAAAATAGATGGTTGGGTGCATATTTGGACGTGTGGAACGCGGAGCGTCCCGCCTGCATTCCCACGCAGAGCGTGGGAACGAGAACAGACAAACAACACCGCGCTCTGTTTGACGGGTGGGGATTTTCACCCCACCCCCCGCAACCTAAACCCGCAACGCCTTCTTGTCAATCTTCCCCACCGAGGTCAAAGGCAGCTCATCCACAATCTCAATAAACTTCGGAACCTCATAGGCCGAGCAGTTTTCCCTGGCATAGGCGATGATATCCTCCTTCAACCGGTCCGCGCCGCCCACATTACCCCCGCCCCCGCCGCCCGAATTGTCCGCATCCCCGGCATCCCCAGCGTATGAAGGATCAATCTGAATAAACGCCTTGACAAACTCCGATCCCGGTCGCTCGGGATTCTCCACGCCGATCAACGCCATGGCCCCCACCGCCGGATGTTTGGAGATCGCCTCTTCCACCTTGCTGGAAAAAACCTTGAATCCCCCCACAATAATCATGTCTTTGGTCCGGTCAACAATGCGAACATACCCCTCTTCATCCATAATCCCCACATCGCCGGTGTGCATGTATCCATTTTCATCAATGGCATTTTTCGTCTCTTCCGGCTTGTTGAAATACCCTTTCATCACAATCGGGCCTTTGACGCAAATCTCCCCAGGCTCCCCAATCGCCGCCTCGTGATCGGTTCCAGGCGTTAAAAGTTTGCAATCGGTGTTTAAAAAGGGAACTCCCACCGTTCCCAGCTTCTTTTTCCCTTTGGACGGATTCATCATCGAAATCGGCGAGGTCTCGGTCATCCCATACAACTCCAGAAGTTTTCCCTCACCGACCACCGCCTCAAACTCTTTTTGAGACTCTTTGGGAAACGGCGCGGCGGCGGATATGCACACATCAAGAGCGGAATGATCCAGGGTCTTGAATGTTTCATTGGCCATGAGCATCTGATAAAGGGAGGGCACATTGGCCAAAACCGTGGGACGGAAGGTGTCCAACTCATGGCACAATTTGTCCGTGTCCCTTGGATTGGGGATCAGCGCCTGGCTCATTCCCATATAAAGGCCGGATTCGCACACCATGAGCCCGGCCATATGAAACAGGGGAAACGCTGAAACCAGGCGCCCTTTTCCGTATTCCCACCCCAGCCATCTGGAGACGCCCAAAATATTATGCGCCATATTTTTATGGGTGAGCATGGCCCCCTTGGGCGGGCCGGTGGTTCCGCCGGTGTACTGAATCCAGCCCAAATCGTCTGGGGAAATATCCACGTTTACGGCTCCGTCGGAATAAGACCGGAGAACGTCTTTATGAAAGTGGAACACCTGTTTTCCGGAAATCGGTCCCACGGCTCCAGTGGGAATTTTTTTCAAAAGCCTTGCCAGCAGTTGTTTGATCTTTGGCAAAAAACCGGCGACGCTCGCCGCCACAACCAGCTTCAATTGAGGAATATCAGAGGCGATCTCCACAATATGTTTGGCGAAAATGGCGTCCAGGGTGACCAGGCCCACCCGGTTTCCAGAGCTTCCCAGGTCGTTGAGCTGGTACTTGATCTGATTCGGGGAGAGCAGAGGAGAGACTCCGGAAACCACACATCCGGCCCGCAGGGTTCCAATCAGGGCAATGACATATTCGGGGATATTGGGAAGATTGATCCCCACAATGTCCCCCTTTTCAAACCCGTTTTCAATGAGCATGTTGGCAAATTGGTTGGCATACCCGTCCAGCTCCCGAAACGAAACATCCACCCCCATATATCCAAACGCTGTTTTGTCCGGGAATTCTCCAAACGGTTTTTTGATCATCTCCACATAGGTGGTGTCATACTCTTCCGATTTAAGATCGTGGATGCCCGGGTCCCAGTTTTTTTTCCAGAATCTTTCCGAATACATGGTCGCCCCCTTTTTAAATATGTTTGCGCCAATGGCTCATCATCGCCATGGGATGCGCGACACATTCACGCCCGATGGGCCCCATCATGAGCCAATAATGAAACAACAGGAATACTCTTTTTTAAATAAATCATTTTCATTCTTTCCAATCCCCGCCCCCGTGTCAAGCGCAAAATAGGGTCATGCCTAAAAAAAATCGTTCTTTAAAAAACAAAACAGCGGGCGCCAACGTCCATTTAAGGCTTTTTTTTGGTCTGTTTATGTGGTACTTGACTGGAAAAAAAGAGACGACCCATTTAAATTCCAGGCCGCTCAAATTCCAAACCAGGCAAATACAGACCCGGAAAATACAGACCAAGAAAATACAAGACCGGCCAAACTCAAACCGTCCAATCAAACCAAACCAGCGCCCCCTCCAAGCCGCGCGCCCCAAGCAAAAAACCAAAAAACAAAAAAGTGACCAAATGCCAGAGATTCTTTTAATACAACCCCCCATCTACGATTTTTACTTAACGCAAAAGCGGACCATCCCCTATGGCCTGTTGTCCATCGCCGGGGCGCTGGAAAAAGAACATTTTTCCGTGGCGCTGTGCGACGGGCTGGCCACCCGGAAGGTCCGCAAGGTTCCAATTCCCCATGAAATGGAGTATCTTAAAAAATATTTTCTCCCGGACCAATCCCCCTTCGCGCTTTTTTCCGGCTTCAAGCGCTTTGGCTACGACGAAGGCCACATCGGAAAACTGGCCAGGGATTCCAAGGCCCGGCTGATGGGCATATCCTCCCTGTTCACCCCTTACCACGACTATGCCCTGGCCGTGGCTGAGGCCGTAAAGCGGTTCTGCCCGGATGCCGTCATTGTGATGGGGGGGCATCACCCCACCCACTTTCCCGAAAAAACCCTGGATCATCCAGCGGTGGATTTTGTGATTCGGGGGGAGGGGGAGATCGCCATGCCGCTTTTGGCCGCGGCCCTGCTCCGGGACGCCCATCGCGGCGCGTTGGATGAGATTCCGGGTCTGGCATTCAAAAAACCGGACGGCGCCCGGATCGTCCGTCCCCCGGCCGTGGCGCCAGACCCCGACGCGTTGCCCCTGCCCGCCATAAAACAGATGAATCACGGGTTTTACAAACGAAAAACAGGCGGCGGCATGGTCGTCACAAGCAGCCGGGGATGCCCGTTTCGATGTTCCTACTGCTCCTATGGCGGCCCCTCTTTTCCCCCTTACAGACTTCGGAGCGTCGATTCGGTCATGGCGGAAATCGACCTGGCCACGGGCCAATATGGCGTTCGGTTCATCGACTTTGAAGACGAGCAGCTCTCCTTGGACAAAACCCGGTTTGTCGCGCTTTTAAACGCCATCATCAAACGCCCGGAAAAACTGGAGCTTCGCGCCATGAACGGCCTGTTTCCGCCCTCTCTGGATGAGGACGTCATCGCGTTGATGAAACAGGCCGGCTTTAAAATTTTGAATCTCTCCCTGGGCTCGGCCTGCAAAACGCAGTTGGGGCGATTCAACCGGCCCGATGTGAGGCCCGCCTTTAACCGGGCGCTGGACGCCGCCAAACGTCTAAAAATAGAGGCGGTGGCCTACATCATCGCCGGGGCCATCGGCCAGAGCGCGAAAAGCTCCATAGATGACCTGTTGTATCTGGCGTATCGGCGGACCATCGCCGGGGTCTCCATCTTTTATCCGTCGCCGGGAAGCGCGGATTTTGAAACATGCCGGGAGATGGGAATCCTTCCGGCCCATGATACATTGATGCGCTCTTCGGCGCTTCCCATTTCAGACCAGACCACGCGACTGGAATCGGCGACCCTGTTGCGATTGTCCCGAATGGTCAATTTTATGAAATCCCTCCTGGACAGCGGAAAAAAAGTCCCGGACGCCGCGCCGTTTTCCCCTTCGGTCTCGTTGGCCGAAAACGATTCGGCAAAAATGGGAGAGACGCTCTTAAGCTGGTTTTTCCATGACGGAAAAATCAGGGGGATCGACCCCAGTGGCGGGATATACGAGCATCGGATTGATGCGCGCCTGACCGGGATGTTTCTTGAGAAACTGGACGCCCAAAAAATAAAAGGGGCGAAGGGGCAGTAGCAAACGGTGATGGGGAAAGGCCGCGTCCATAGAGATAGAGAGGAGGCCCGCCATTTATTTTGTCCTTTTTTTTTAAGAGGGCATGTGATACGTAACAAAATCATAACGACTATCGGGAGTCTGGGCAAGCCGGGCTGAGAGGGGCTTTTGTCAAATTTTGTTAAAACGCCGCTTTTATTGATTTTTTGCGTTAAATAAAAGCGACTGTTTTTCCACAAATTGGTTTAAATCAAGCCCGACCGTTAGGGTTCACTCAAAAATAAATTTACAATTTTGAGCAAACCCTTGACCTGATCCGGATCATGCCGGCGGAGGGAAGCGATGGAGTCATAGGCCGCCCCTTGCCGGAGCGGCCTTTTTATTTGCATTTCGTTTGATTGGCGTCTTTTTATATTTTATCTTTTCAAGGGGGATACGCGGCATGAGCGTAAAAAAATATCTGTCCGTTTTTATGACCGTCCTGGCCATGGTATGGGCTGGGGCATGGGTCGCGGCATGGGCTGGCGTCGGCCACGCGGGGGCCTCGGAGTCCCGGACCACGCTGACCCTCATGACCCATGACAGTTTTAGCATCGGCAAAAAGGTGATCCGCGCCTTTGAAGAAAAGAACGCCGTGACCTTAAAATTCTTAAAAGCCGGGGACGCGGGCGCCGCGCTGAACCGAGCGATACTTTCCAAAAACAATCCCATGGCCGATCTTTTTTTCGGGGTGGACAATGCCTTTTTAAGCCGGGCCATACAGGCGGATATGTTTGAGCCGTATCATTCGCCTTTGCTGGGCGACATCCCGGAGCGCTTCAAGCTGGACAAAACAGGCCGACTGACCCCCATTGATTTTGGAGATGTCTGCCTAAATTACGACAAAAAATGGTTTGCGGACAAAAAAATTCCGCCCCCCTCCAGCATGGAGGATCTCACAGACCCGGCCTACAAGGGCCTTTTGGTTGTGGAAAATCCCGCCGTGTCATCGCCCGGCTTGGCGTTTCTGCTGGCCACCATCAGCCGGTTCGGGGAATCCGGGCATCTGGATTTTTGGAGGAAACTGAAAAAAAACGACGCGCTGGTGGTCAATGGCTGGAATGAAGCCTACTGGGGAAAGTTCACCGCCGCGTCCAGGGGAGATCGCCCCATCGTGGTCAGCTATGCCACCAGCCCGGCGGCGGAAGTCTTTTTTTCCAAAGAAAAAATCGACGCGCCTCCCACGGCGGCCATCACCGGGGCCGGGGAGTGTTACCGTCAGATTGAGTTCGCGGGTATTTTCAAGGGGTCAAAAAACAGGGACGCCGCAAAGAAATTTATGGATTTCATGCTCAGCCCAGCCTTTCAGGAAGACATTCCCTTAAACATGTTTGTCTTTCCCGTCAACCCAAACGCCAGACTGCCCGAAGTCTTTGCGGCGCACGCCAAAACAGCGGAAAAGCCAGGGGCCGTCTCCCATGAAAAAATCGCTGAAAAACGGATGGAGTGGATCGACGCCTGGACCACTGAAATGCTGAGATAAAATGGGCATATCCGAATGACCCAGCGGCGGAAAATAAAATGGAGGCCTTAAAATAAAATGGCGGCGAGCATGGCAACGGGGTTTAAACGTTTAAAATATCCGATTCTGTTTTTGATCCCCCCCCTTTTATTTCTGGGGACATTCTATTTTTACCCGCTGATCAAAATCGTTCATCTCAGTTTTTTTTCCCAGGGCCCCTGGAACAGCGCGTCTCTGAAAACACTGTTTGCGGCGCCCTTTTTTTTAAAAATGATCTGGTTCACCACCTGGCAGGCCGCGGTCTCCACCCTTCTCACCTTTATGTTCGCGTTGCCGGGCGCCTTTATTTTTGCCCGGTACGATTTTTTTGGAAAGTCATTTTTCCGGTCTCTGTTTACCCTCCCCTTTGTGCTTCCCACGGTGGTGGTGGCCGCCGGTTTTGACGCTCTGCTGGCTCCCCAAGGTCTGATCAACGGTGTTCTGGCCCCCGGGTTGGGACTCTCCGGGCCGCTGATCAATCTGGAAGGCTCCATCTGGATCATCCTGGCGGCCCATGTGTTTTACAATTACGCCATTGTGTTGAGGCTGACCGGGGGATTTTTGGAAAATATCGAGCCGGAAATCTTTGAGGCGGCCCAAACCCTGGGCGCCTCCCCGTTGAAACTCTTTGCCTCCATCGTCTTCCCCATTTTGAAACCGGTTCTGGCGGCCTCCGGGTTGCTGGTCTTTATTTTCTGTTTTTCAAGTTTCGGCGTGATATTGTTGCTGGGGGGAACCCGTTTTGCCACCATTGAGGTTGAAATCTACCGGCAGGCGGTTCACATTTTCAACCTCCCGGCCGCCGCCGCGCTCTCCCTGATTCAAATCGGATTCACCTTTGGGATCATGTGGCTCTACGCCCGGATTCAGAGACGACACTCCATCCCGTTGAACCCAAAACCGCGTTTAAGCCGCGGCCAAGGCCATGTCCCCACCACCCAAAACACAACCGGGGAACGCGCCATGATCGCCGGTCATCTCATATTAACGTCGATCTTTCTGGGCGCCCCTCTTTTGGCCCTTCTGGTCGGCTCGTTTTCCGGAGGGGACGGCCCCTCCTTTGACTTTTATCGGGCGCTGGGGGAAAACAGAGTCGATTCTGTTTTTTTCGCGCCCCCTTTGGAGTCCATGGTCATCTCCGTTAAATTCGCCCTGGCCGCCACCGTCATGGCGGTGGGTCTGGGAATTCCGGGCGCCCTTTTTCTCAGCCGGACCCGGGGGTTTTTGACCGCCTTTTTTGACCCGATTTTCATGCTTCCCCTCTCCACATCCGCCGTGACCCTGGGATTTGGGTTCATCATCGCCTTTGACCGGCCCCCCTTGAATCTCAGAAACAGCGCGGCCTTGATCCCGGCGGTCCATTGTCTGGTGGCGTTTCCCTTTGTGATACGGGCTCTTTTGCCCGCCATACGGGGGGTTCCAAACATTTTGAGGGACGCGGCCGCGGCCCTGGGCGCTCCCCCCCTGGCCACATGGCGAGCCGTGGATCTGCCCATCATACGGCGGGCCGTCTTTACGGCGGCGGTCTTTGCCTTCACCATCAGCATGGGGGAATTTGGCGCCGCCTCGTTCATCGCCCGGCCGGGCGCCCCCACCATTCCCGTGGCCATCTATCGTTTTCTGGGACAGCCCGGCGCCATGAATTATGGTCAGGCCATGGCCATGAGTTGCGCGCTCATGGCCGCCACCGCCGCGGGCTTTATCTTTTTGGACAAAACCGGCTCCAGCCGGATTGGAGGCCTATGACGCCGATTCTTGAGCTATCAAATATTTGCAAATGGTTTGGGGAAAAACAGGCGCTCAACCATGTCGACCTCTCACACAAAAAAGGGGAAATCCTGTGTCTGCTGGGTTCTTCCGGGTCAGGAAAAACCACTCTTTTGCGCGTCATCGCCGGTCTTGAGACTCCAGATGCCGGGCGCGTCTGTTTTGACGGACAACCCATGACCGGGGTCAAGACCTGGCGTCGGCGTTTTGGAATGATGTTTCAGGAGTTCGCGCTGTTCCCCCACAAAAATGTCCTTGAAAATGTCGGCTTCGGCTTGAAAATGGAGGGGAAATCGCATGGGGCCATTCAGCGGCGGGCCAAGGAAATGTTGGCGCTGGTCGGATTGGACGGTTTTGAAAAAAGAGATGTGGCCAGCCTTTCCGGGGGCGAGCGCCAACGGGCCGCGCTGGCCAGAAGCCTGGCGCCGAATCCGCGTCTTTTGCTGTTGGACGAGCCCATGGGCGCTTTGGATCGAACCCTTCGGGAACGCTTGATGATTGATTTAAAGGAGATCATCAAAACCGTGGGAACCACCACCCTGTTTGTGACCCACGATCAGGGTGAGGCCTTCGCCATTTCAGACCGCATCGCGGTGATGGGCCAAGGAGAGATCAAACAGAATCAGACCCCTGAAAATCTCTACCGGCGCCCGGCCAGCGAAAGCGTGGCCCGTTTTCTGGGATTTAAAAATATCTTCCCTGGAGTCGCGGATCAAGATGGCGGAGCAAAGACAGAGCTGGGGCGACTGAGTCCATTGCCCGAAAAAAAGAGACCGGGCCAGGACATCATGGCCCTGATTCGTCCCGAAGCGGGCCGGTGGATGGATCATGAAACACTCACCCTGGATGAAAAATCGCGATTTATGGAGCCGGTCATCTCGGGCCGAGTGACACAACGCCTCTTTCGGGGAACCCATTACCAGACATGCCTTGAAACCGAACAGGGGACATGCCTCCATCTGGATATGGCATCGGCGCCCCAGGTGGGGGAGAGCGCCCGGGTGGCGCTGTTGCGGGATCAAGTCGTGTTGATTTAACAAAACCGGTTTAACAAAAAAACCGATTTAGCATAAAAACCGGTTTAGCAAAAAACCAGTTTAACAAAAAAAACGATTTAATAAAAACCAGTTTAACAAAAAAAAAAGCGCCCCGGTCAAAACGCCGGGAGCGCCATTTTTTTTTATCATTCGTCTAATGGTTTTTCGTCTGGCTGTCTTTGTCGCTTCTTTTTTGTAGGGAGGGGCCTGTTTTACCCTATTTCCGTTTGTCTTTGAAAATATGATTGGAAATCACCACCCGTTGTATTTCAGATGTTCCCTCATAGATGGTGAATACACGGCAATCCCTGTAAAATCGCTCCACCGGGTATTCTTTGGTGTACCCGTATCCGCCATGAATCTGAATGGCTTTGGCCGTGGTTCGGTTCACCATTTCAGAGGCGAACAGCTTGGCCATTGAGGCCTGGGATGTGAAGTTCTCTCCCCGGTCCTTCATCAACGCCGCTGAAAAAGTCAACTGCCGAGCCGCCTCAAGTTCCGTGGCCATGTCGGCGATCATCCATCTCAACCCCTGAAACTTTGAAATGGGCTGGCCGAATTGCTCCCGGCTTTTCGCGTAATCCACCGACGCGTCCAGAGCGGCCTGGGCCAGGCCGATGGATTGGGCCGCGATGCCGATGCGCCCGCAGTCCAGACCGGTCATGGCGACCTTGAAGCCGTCTCCCTCTTCTCCGAGCATGTCGCTAACGGGCACCTGGCAATCTTCAAATATGAGGTCCACCGTGTCTGACGCCCGCAGGCCCAGTTTGTCTTCCGCATGACCGACTTTCAGTCCAGGATTGTCTTTTGAGACAATAAAGGCGCTGATCCCTTTGTGGCGTTTGGCAGAATCGGTGGACGCCGTGACAATCACCAGCCCGGAATTTTTGCCAGTGGTGATAAATCGTTTGGTTCCGTTGAGAACATAAACATCCCCGTCCAGCGTAGCCGACGTGATCTGGGCCGAGGGATCAGATCCGGCCTGGGGTTCGGTCAGGGCGAAGGCCCCGATGTATTCCCCGGCGGCCAGAGCCTTTAAGTATTTTTCTTTCTGCTCATCCGAGCCGTATTTATAGATGCTTTCACAGACGATTGAATTGTGGACCGACATCACCACGGCGGTGGAGGCGCATGAATAGGCGATTTCAGAAAGCGCCAGCACGTAGCTCAACGTATCTGCGCCCGAGCCTTCATATTCAAAGGGAATCATCATCCCCATCAGACCCAACTCACCCATCTGTTTTAAATTTTCAGATGGAAACTCTTTGGTCTTATCCCGTTCCATGGCTGTTTCAGCCACCACTTTTCGGGAAAATTCCCGAACCATGGTCTGAATCATCATCTGTTCATCTGTCAGTTTAATGCTCATTCCATTCACTCCTTGTTTCACATTCCTTTAAGGCGCGTAAATCACAACCAGAAGAACCGCCGTCTCTTCCCCAATATTTTTCAATTGATGCCGAATGCCTGAATTGAAATGAAGGGATTCGCCCGCTTTCATTTTATTCACATTGTCTCCCACAATGATCTCCACTTCCCCGGACAGAAGATACGCGAACTCTTCCCCTTCATGCTGATAATTCAGGCCGGTGTGTTCCTGCTCCTGATCAACGGTGACCATAAACGCTTTCAGATGCTTGTTTTCAGCGCCCGGCGTCAGGGTCTGGTAGGCATAGTTGTCGGTGCGCATGGCGTATTCCTGGGCCCGGATTTTCTGCTTGGATTCCTGCGCCTTTAAAAACTCCGCGGAATCCATCTCCAAGGCTCTGGCGATTTGCAAAAGAGCGCCCACCGACGGGGTCTCTTTCCCGGATTCCATTCGTTTCAGGTAATCTATGGAAAAACCGGTGTCATTGGCCAATCGCTCAAAGGCTATTTTTTTTTCGGTTCTTATTTTTTTTATTCGCTTGCCCACAGGGACAAGGGTCTCCTTTTTTGCTGCCATATCGCCTCCTTTAAGTGTACTCGTAAAAACCCTTGCCGGTTTTTCGACCCAACCAGCCGGCTTCCGCATATTTCTTTAAAAGAGGGCATGGGCGGTATTTGGAATCTTTAAATCCGTCATACAGGGTTTCCATGATGGCCAGACAGGTGTCCAGACCGATCAGATCGGCCAGGGCCAAAGGCCCCATGGGATGGTTCATCCCCAACTTCATCACGGTGTCGATGTCCTCCGAGGTTCCAACGCTGTGATACAGGCAGTAAATCGCCTCGTTGATCATGGGCATCAGTATGCGGTTGGCGATAAAACCCGGATAATCGTTTGACTCGGCCGGGGTTTTGCCAAAGGCGATGGCCAGATCGCGCGTCGTGTCATAGGTTTCATCCGATGTGGCCAGGCCGCGGATGATCTCCACCAGCTTCATCACGGGAACCGGGTTCATGAAATGCATGCCGATGACTTTGTCTCTCCGGTTTGTCACCGCCGCGATTCGACCGATGGGAATAGACGAGGTGTTGGTGGAAAGGATGACGTGGGAAGGGCAAATGGCGTCCAGGTTTTCAAAAATTTTAAACTTTAACCCTTCATTTTCCGTGGCGGCTTCCACGACAAAATCGACGGCCCCCATATCCTTGATGTCCACGCTTGCTTTGATCCGACCCAATGTCGCCGTCTTGTCCTCTTCGGACAGTTTCCCTTTTTTCACGGCCCGGCCCAAATTTTTTTCAATGGCGCCCATGCCATTTTCCACAAATTCCGGTTTGATATCATTCATAATGACATTCAACCCGCTTGCGGCCGCCACTTGAGCGATTCCATTTCCCATCTGACCGGAGCCAACGACCCCAAATGTTTTTATCGTCATTTTTCTTCTCCAAAAAATCAATGATTGTTCACTTTGATAAGCTCGTAAAAAAACACGGATGGCCCAATCCATAGCTAATGGGTCAAAAAATTCGATAACCAAGGCGTAGTGGTTTTTCGGGAGCGGGGCCATACATAACATGTAGTATGCCGAACGAGTGAAAAACCACTACAACGCAGTAGATCGGATTTTTTACGACGCCATCAACTTTTCAGGCATGCCCCGCCGGCGGAATTTGCAAACGCCCCCGGCCCAAAATTCTTGGCTTATCCTCTTTTGATGACCAGGGCCACGGCCTCTCCGCCCCCCAGACAAAGGGAGGCCAGCCCGGTTTTTTTATCCTGCCTGATCATTTCATGCAACAGAGTCACAAGAACCCGGCACCCGCTGGTCCCGATGGGATGCCCCAGGGACACGACGCCGCCGTTGACATTCACCTTTGAGTGGTCCAGATCAAGCTCCTGCAACACGGCGGCCGTCGATCCGCTGAAGGCCTCGTTGACTTCAAAAAGATCGACATCTTCCTTTGTGATTCCCTCTTTTTTCAAACATTTTGGAATGGCGAGTATGGGCGCCACCAAAACATATTTCAAATCGATTCCATGGGACGCCTGGGCCCCGATGGTCGCCAGAATATCGCATCCCAGCTCCACGGCCTTTTCTTTGGACATCAAGACCATGGCCGCGGCGCCGTCGCTGATCACAGAGGCGTTTCCCGCCGTTCCCAGCCCGTCTTTTTGAAAGGCGGCCTTCATTTTTGACAACGCCTCATAGTTGGTGTCCCGGGGGCACTCATCCGTGTCGAACATCACGGGCGCGCCCTTTCTGGAGGGAATCGAAACCGGAACGATTTCATCTTTAAACTTGCCGCTTTCAATGGCCGCCAGCGCCCGGCGATACGATTCCGCCGCGTAGCGATCCTGAGCTTCTCGCGTAATGTTGTATTTTTCGGAGCACAGCTCATTGGATATGCCCATGTGAAAATCGTTGACAATGTCCCAAAGACCGTCATGAAGCATGTGATCCTGAATTTTTCCGGGTCCCATTCTGTAACCGAAACGGGCCTTTTCCAAATAATATGGCGCGGCGGACATATTCTCCATTCCTCCAGCCACCACCACGTCCGCGTCCCCGGTCTGTATGGCCTGGGCGCCAAGCATGATCGCTTTTAAGGATGAGCCGCACACTTTGTTCAGAGTAAAACATTCGGCCTCCGCTGGCATTCCGGCTTTGATGGCCGCCTGTTTGGCGGGATTCTGACCGTATCCGCATGGAAGAACCTGACCCATGATCACTTCATCCACCGTCTCTTTTTTAATTCCGGCCCGTTCAATCGCTTCGTTGATCACGATCGCTCCCAGATCGGTGGCTCCGATGCGGGTTAAAGAACCATTGAAACTTCCCAGGGGCGTGCGCGTCGCGCTGACTATAACCGCCTCTTTCATATTGTTTTCTCCTTTTAAAGGTTCAGGTGAAACTGAAGCCTGGGCGACTCTGATTAACGACAACAACGCATCATTGACCGCCTCTTCTGTGGGAAATGCTTTTGCGACCTCCGGTTTCAGGAATGCGAAATTGCGAGATTCTTTGTAATCTTCATAATATTTTCCACGCATTCCAACTCCTAAATCGCTTCTTTTGTATTCATTCCTCATTTTATCAGCCCCTTTATGTTTCTTCAAGGCCACCTTGCTGATGTTCTTGTTCCCCGCGCGCGCTACATATTCCGGCGATACTGACCGCCCACGCCATAAAGCGATCCGGTGATCTGACCCAGACTGCACACCCTCGTGGCCTCCATCAACGCTTCAAACAGATTGCCCCCGGCCAAAGCGGTCTCTTTTAATTTTTCAAGGGCCGCGGGAGCCGCGTCCTTGTGTCGGTCGTGAAAATCAGAAAGTCGTTTCAACTGCGCGTCTTTTTCATGATCCGTGGACCGGGCCAGCTCCACCGAATCCACCAGAGACTCTGGGTCCGCGTCCGGGTCGCGAAAGGTGTTCACACCGACCACCGGCAACTCTCCGGTGTCTTTAAGGGTTTCATAATAAAGGGATTCAGATTGTATCTGGCTTCTTTGATAGCCGGTTTCCATGGCTCCCAAAACTCCGCCCCGCTCCGTCAGCCGGTCAAACTCAGCCAACACCGCCTCTTCCACCAGGCGCGTGAGTTCTTCCGCCACAAAACTGCCCTGAAGAAAATTTTCGCTTTTTGTGATTCCCCACTCCCGGTTGATGATCAGCTGGATCGCCAGCGCCCGTCGCACGGATTCGCTGCTGGGGGTGGTGATGGCCTCGTCAAACGCGTTGGTATGAAGACTGTTGCAATTGTCGTACACCGCGCAAAGGGCCTGGAGGGTGGTTCGTATGTCATTGAACTGAATTTCCTGGCTGTGCAGGGAGCGACCCGAGGTCTGAATATGATATTTCAGCATCCGGGAACGCGTGGAGGCGTTGTATTTCTCCCGCATGGCAATGGCCCATATGCGCCGGGCCACCCGTCCGATGACCGTGTATTCGGGGTCCATTCCATTGGAAAAGAAAAAGGACAGGTTCGCTCCGAAACTGTCGATGTCCATTCCTCTGGAAAGATAATATTCCACATAGGTAAAGCCGTTGGCCAGCGTCAACGCCAATTGAGTGATGGGGTTGGCCCCGGCCTCGGCGATGTGGTAGCCGGATATGGAGACGGAATAAAAATTGCGGACATGTTTGTCAATAAAAAACTGCTGGATGTCTCCCATCATTTTAAGGGCGAATTCAATGGAAAATATGCATGTGTTCTGCCCCTGATCCTCTTTTAAAATATCCGCCTGGATGGTGCCCCGGACATTTTCAAGAACATAGTCTTTGATCTCATTGTATTGCGCCTCATCCGGCTCTTTTTTGTTCTCCTCCACAAATGCGCTCACCCGTTGCTCAATGGCCGCGTTGAAAAACATGGATAGCATGATGGGCGCCGGGCCATTGATGGTCATGGAGACCGATGTGGACGGAGCGCAGAGATCAAACCCGTCGTAGAGATCCCGGACATCGTCAAGGGTGCATATGCTGACCCCGGAGTTCCCTATTTTCCCATAAATATCGGGTCTTTCTTCAGGATCGTATCCATAAAGGGTGACGGAATCAAAGGCCGTGGAGAGCCGTTTGGCCGCATAATCCCCCGACAACATTTTAAAGCGCCGGTTTGTTTTTTCAGGCCCCCCTTCCCCGGCGAACATCCGCGTGGGGTCTTCGTCCGCCCGTTTCAAAGGGAAAACCCCCGCCGTATAGGGAAAATCCCCGGCGATATTCTCCTCCCGTCTCCATCGATAAATTTCTCCCGGATCATTGAAATTGGGAAGGACTATTTTCGGAATCCGGGTTCCTGAAAGTGATTTTGTGGTCAGCGGCATTCGTATTTCGCGGCCTCTGACATGATACACCAGCTCGTCTCTGGAATAATTTTCCTTTGTCTGTTTCCATGAATCGAGAAGATCAAGGGTCTCTTTGTCGATGAACGCCCTGGCTTTTTGGGCCTCTTCCTCAAGGCGGGCGATCAATGACGCCCCGATCTCATCTTTCGTCTCTTCTCCCAACCCCTTTAATGTCTCTTCAATGTGCCGCCATTTTCCAAGGGCCGCCGCCTGGGTCGCGGTCTTTTTGTGATAATTCCGCACCGTGTCGGAGATTTCCGAAAGATAGCGCATTCTCTCTGGCGGGATGATGATGGTTTTGGACGTCGATGTCTTGGTCGTGGCGTCAGACGGGCCGGCGTCGAAACGCGCTCCGGTCTTTTCAGCGATGATTTCAAACAGGGCCTGATACAACGCCGTCACCCCGTCGTCATTGAATTTGGAGGCGATGGTTCCATAGACCGGCATATCTTCCGGGGATTTCTCCCAGTCGTTCCGATTCCGCTGCACCTGTTTTCGGACATCCCGCACCGCGTCCTCGCTTCCCCGTTTCTCATATTTATTCACGGCCACGATATCCGCGTAATCCAGCATATCAATCTTTTCAAGCTGGGAGGCCGCGCCGAATTCACTGGTCATGACATACATGGAAACATCCGTGATATCAATGATTCGGGAATCCCCCTGGCCGATGCCGGCGGTCTCCACGATGGCCAGATCAAAACCGGCCGCCTTGACGACCTGAATGGCGTCGGGGAGGGAGGCGGGTATCTCTGAACTGGAAAAACGGGTTCCAAGGGATCGCATGTACACACGGTCGTTTCCAATGGCGTTCATTCGGATTCTATCCCCCAAAAGCGCGCCCCCGGTTTTGCGCCGGGAGGGATCGCAACTGATGATGGCGATGGATATATCTTTGATGTGGCGCAGAATGCGAAGAATCAGCTCATCGGTCAGGGATGACTTTCCAGCTCCCCCGGTTCCGGTGATGCCCAAAACCGGCATCTTTGATCCGGCGCTCTTTTCATAAATTTTGGTTTTGAGGGCGTCCATGACGACGCGATCTTCATGGCTCAGGGTCTGATAATTTTCCATGTCGCTGATCAGGCGGGCCACGAGTTTTTTATTGGATGGCGCCAGGGACCCCAAGTCCGCGTCGGTCGCGGGGGAAAAACCCATTTTTTCGATCATGTCGCCGATGATCCCAGGAAGCCCCAGACGGGCGCCGTCTTCCGGGGAATATATCTTTGCCACTCCGTAATCTTCCAACTCCTTGATCTCTTCAGGGACAATCACGCCGCCGCCGCCGCCAAAAATCCGGATGTCAGAAGCGCCGTTTTCTTTGAGCAGATCAATCATATACTTGAAGTATTCCAGATGCCCGCCCTGGTAGCTTGAAACGGCGATGCCCTGGACGTCTTCCTGAACGGCGGCGTCAACGATCTCCTGAACGGAACGGTTGTGCCCCAGGTGGATGACCTCCACTCCCTGATCCTGGAGTATCCTGCGCATGATGTTTATGGACGCGTCATGGCCATCGAAAAGAGACGTGGCTGTGACCACCCGTAAGAAACGTTCCGGTGTCTGTTTTTTTTCATTTTGATTCATGTGTTTCCTCCTGGCGTGGACCGATGAATGCTTTGCGATAAACGCGCCGATGCTCAAGATGTTGTCAATGTGGTCATTAATGACACATTGACGGCCAATTTGCAACCATGTCTCTTTGAAGCGGAAAAAGAATCCGAGGCGTCATTCCGAATATATCAGCGTCTTTTTCCAATTTTCCTTCTGATCCATGCCGGGTCCCTTCGCATGGGCGACATGGGCGCAATATAAGCGATTTCATTTCTGATTTCATAATAGACCGCATAGGCAAACCGCCGGCCTAACATTTTGTAAAAGCCCTATTTTTCACTGTGAATCCCGGCGTAAACAGTCAAAGATTCTATATCGGAAAGCAGGGTGTCCCAGAAATAATCACCGACCCCTGTTTCCTTAGGGCTCGTTCAAAAATAACTTTACATTTTGAGCGAACCCTTACTGTCATAAAATGATTTTCCCTCGTCAAGATCATTTACAGCCTCTTTTAAAACAAGAATATCTTTGATTTTCATGGCCTGTTCGCCTTAACGCTCTAATTGAAACAAACTCCGCACGGCCTTCCTCAATTTTTCTTTTTCTGTCGGAGAAAATACTTCCGTGCCATTCCGGGGATTCAATTTCTGATTCATCATATAAAAGAAAATCCCATACAGCCTCCATTATTTTAAGGCGTTCGACTGTGTTCATCTGTTTTATTTCAACTATGTTCATTTGCCTGTCCGCTCAATTTTTACTGTTCTTTACTAACGGATTCTATCCCTTTGCTTTTATTCAAATTTACGATTTTTCGGTTAGACAGTCTTTGTTTTTCTGCCATATCATTGTATATAGCCCGCAGGTCATAATTGTACTTTGACGCCAATTTGTCTTTTATGGCTCTTATTTCATTTATTAAATGATCTTCCATGATTAGCTCCTTTCTAATAACTCATCGGGTGTGCAAATGACAGGGAGTTCAAGCCCTTCATCACCTACGATTTTTCGGAGTCTTTTGATTATTTCAGCATTGGCGATATGCTTACAGTTCCAGGACAGCAGGAAATTCATTTCATGGTATGCGGCGACTGCAATGTGCAGCGCGTCTCTGACGGCCTTTTCGGGAATGATCTTCTCAACGATAATTTTATCTGCTAAAGGTATGACTTCCTCTGTTATTTCTAAAAGTGAAAAAATTTTTATCGCTTCCATTCTTTTTTCTGAAGCAACCGGATCGCCCTCACCTGCTTCATCTATTACTATTTGTGATATATAAATATCAAAATCATTTAGCCTGTTATCCCACCATTCAGAAGTTATTTGTTGTCGGGCAGTCTGAATAATATCTCTGCTCTGCCTCGCTTTTAGATAACTCGGAATTGTTGTTTCAAGATATAAAGTTGGTTTCATCTCACTCCGATTCATTATCATAACTTACTGTTCTATTATTAGCATCTCTATTTGATTTGCAGTCCGCATCGCAGGCGATATTTTTCCTGACCGCTAAGTTTTTTACAGCCATTCTGGCGTGGATTAACTCCGAGAGATTCAATACAGGCCAAAATTTTTGTTAAATCCTTATCTGGTATTGATTTAAAATCTTTCCAAACCGAATTTTTAAAAAATATTTTATATGCGGCCATCTTTTTTAAGCCTCTTGACCATCTGTTCATAGCTAATCAAGGGTTCATAAGCCCTCTTGTCAAAAGCGGCCAGATCTTCAGCATCCTCGACAAATGCTTCTTGCACGGCTTCATTTATTAATTCTGACATTGACCGTGAGGTTTCAAGGGATTTAAACCGTAATGCCTGATGAAGAATCGGGTCTAAATAGATGGTTGAACGTTTTGATAATGTCCCCATGGTATTATCTCCAAATTTATTTTTATCACACTATAATATCATGACGTCTTGGTGTCAAAGCATGGAAGCGAAAGCCCAAACTAAGCGAAGCCGGGAAACGCGAACCCAAAGCCTGCTTCACCGCCCGAAATTTATGAAAACGGCTGCGGGTTAAAAAAGTGGCGGCCTTTCCCGGTCCGCGTGAGCGCTGTGTTCGCCGCAGGCGTTCCCTTAAAACTCTAACTTTTTAAAATTAGCTGACCGGCGGGGCGAGCATTCCCCGTCCGGTCAAGCGACAGGTTAAATCAGGTATGGTTTCAGGGTTAAGATTAAGCCTTTAAATGTTTGGCTTTATCAAGCGCCCACTCTATCCCCTCCTTGTCGAAGCCTGGATTTGAGCGCATAAATTCTGCGGTTTTAAGATAATATTCAGCCGCTTTTTGACTCTCTCCACGCGCTTCATAAACCATTGCCATTCTCTCAATGCCATCGACTTGGTCGGGATACCGCTTTTTTAGCTCATTACATACGGATTCGGCCTCATCAAACTTTCCAGCGTCTATGAGATCAATGATACTGTTTGAAAGATCATCAAGATGATCCATTTCGGAAAGCGCTTTTCCCGGATTTTTCTCCAAAAGTTTACGTTGTTCAAGAGCTTCTGACTCTTTGCGCAATAAACAACACTTTTTATATTTTTTCCCGCTTCCACAAGGGCACGGGGTATTGCGTCCAACCTTTGCCATTTGAACTCCTTAAGTGATATTGAAGATTTAACGCCTGCCATTACCCGACGTGAAAGGAGCGCTATCTCGCCATAGCGGTCGGGGGCATGGTTTTGTTTGGCTTTTGCTGTTTTTAGTTGGTTCTTTTTGCCATTGCTAATTTCATTTTATCATAATGCTGTTTAAACTTTGCGATCCACATATCATTTAGCAACGCATTGAATAGCGATAGAATACCCTTTCTACTCACAAGGTCTGGACTTGTTATGTCGATAGATGCTCCATGCATCTGAGGCATGGGATTATCTTCCGCACTGCCACCCATCCAGTTTTCGTAATATGAATCAGACTCCCATCCGAAGTTTATGACCGAAACTGGCTTTCCATTGTGCATTACCTGGATCATTGTTTTTCGACAATCGCACTCTGGATCGGCGCAATACATATCAATAAAGCTGTATTCTCCACCTGGTAACTGTGGACTTTGAACAATTGATACCGTACGCACCTGATGTGCTTCACCGATAACCTCGCCTGCCGGTATAAATTCCATGTTTACAAAAATACCTTTCTTCTATTGAGCCGAACCATTGACCATCAGGCAAATTTGCTTTGATAACCACTGACTCAAACGGTTCAGATTGTGGTTCGCTTCACTCACACAATCTACCTTATTCGTTATGTTCAAAAAGTTCCTATGTCGATTTGTATTCGACCGGCATGATAACCCGTGTGACATTCAGAGCAAAGCGTGATTATATTATCAGCGGCCCCAGCGCCATCTTCTGAATAAGCAATAATATGGTGTCCATGACTGCTTTTAAAGATTTTTTTACAAAAAAAGCACATAAAAGAATCTCTGATTTTTCCATCTTTTTGTGCTTTAATATGGTTGTATGGTCGTTTACTCATCGTCATTATTGTCTGATTTAGGACGCTGAAGGACTTTTCTTATATGGTTTGGTAATTGTTTTTTGTCAGCCTTCGCATAAGCCGCCCTTGCATGCGGCGCTATTTCTCGCTTTACATCAATAATCTCTTTGAGTAAGTCATCTGCATCTTTTTCAGAAACATTGTCAAATTTAACCCAAAGGGCATGATTTTTATTTTTTTCTTGATCTGTTTGTTTGGTTTTATGAAGGCATGTTCTTGAATTGTGTCCATCACCTCCACATATTCTGCATGACATAAATCACCTCAAAAAGTGCCGACTTCAATTCCATTATCTATTTTTGTACTTACCTTCTTGCTTGATCCGAATGTTATTAATACGCTTTTTTCATTGATGCGTGGTAATCCTTCGTCATCTATTTGAATTGTAAATATCTTAATTTCCCCTGATTTCTTTTTTACTACAATTCTATTTTCCGAGAAATGGATTACGTCATCACCCTTTTCTAATAACTCAATTTTAATTTGATTTTTTTTTTTGGACATTTTTTCTCCTAAGAAAAATAAACATAACCATTGATTATCAGACAATTCTTCCCTGATACGCATTAAATTCATTGTTCATACAAGCCGCGACGCGGGGAAAACTGTTCCCGGCGATCTTTCAGGTATTCCCGGAATCGGGAAAGCGGAACTATATTATCGGCTCTGGCCCATCTATTTTTTTGTATTCAGGCCGTATGATGAGCGGGGTGGATAATGAGCGAAAAATCGAGATATGAGAATCATATTGAATGTCGTCAATATTTTCAATGCCCCGGACACTGATCACAGCGGTGTCCGTGTCTTGTCTAAACACATTTAAACAGGCCGCCAGGTCAGACCGACGCGGTTGGCGCCCTTCCCCAATAAAACCCACATCGCGGGCCATCATGTCGCGGGAATAACCGATCGACCGAAGCGCATTTTCCATCGGGTTCAGTATTTTATTTTGCAGTTTGTATGTCTGGTTTTTCATAGCCGTTGTCCGATGATCTAAGTCCGATGTTCAACGCCAATTCACACAGGGTTACAGGGTTTAAAAAATACCGCCTATTCGCGGAAAAAAATGGATTTGATGTCACGCCGTTTAAACAAAACACCGCCATTTTTATCCGAACATTTCAATCCACTGTCTGAATATGTCCGCCTTTCCGGGGCCATATCCGTCAATCTCCGCCAAGATGTCCTCCAGCTTCTCCTCTTCATGCCCTTTTTCCGGGCTTTTTGAAAAGAATTTATCCGCGTAGCAGATGATTTTTTCCTCCAGAGAAACCGGGGACATCTCCCGTTGCGGGGAAGGAAAGTCGTATAGCCTGGCCTCAGACGCGGTGATTCCCACCCCCACATGCCGCTCGCACACCCGGGCATGGGCCGGAAGAGATCGTTTTTCAAGGAGATCCCTTCCCAGGCGCCCATGATGGATGTAAGAATGGACGCCGTGACACCCGATGTCAGGTTTATCGGTCAAAAAAATACCGATGTCGTGCAACATGGCGGCCTCCCAAATAAACTCAAGGTCGGGATTTAGATAAAAAGCCTTTTCCCCGGCCCTCACCGCCTTTTCCGCCACGCGCTCGCTGTGAGAAACCAGGGTGTCGCGCAGATTCGACCCAGCGGCATAATAGTCTGCGATGATGTCATATACGTTCATACGGCCTATTTTGCCTTTTTGCCCCGGAGCAAAAGCGCCCCTTCGATGAATTCGTCAATGTCTCCGTCAAGAACGCGGTTCACATTGCCGATTTCTATATTGGTCCGGTGATCCTTGACCATTTGATACGGATGCAGGACATAAGATCGGATCTGATTGCCCCAGGAGATATTATCCTTTCCATCATGGAGGTCTTTGAGCTTTTCATCCTGTTTCTCTTTTTCAAGCTGATAAAGCCTGGCCTTCAAAACCTTCATGGCCATCTCTTTGTTTCTGTGCTGGGATTTTTCCTGCTGGCACTGGACCACAATGCCCGTGGGAAGATGGGAGATGCGCACGGCGCTGCTGGTTTTGTTGACATGCTGGCCCCCGGCCCCGCTGGCCCGAAAGACATCCAGACGAATGTCTTTTTCGTCCACTTCCACGACAATGGTGTTGTCCAACTCAGGATAGACAAAGACCGAGGCGAATGACGTGTGCCGCTTGCCGCTGGCGTTAAACGGGGATATCCGCACCAGCCGATGCACCCCGGTCTCGGTTTTCAGATACCCGTATGCGAATGGACCCGCCATGGTCATGGTGACGCTTTTGATTCCCGCCTCTTCGCCGGGCTGGTAATCAATGATCGTCCCTTTGAACCCCCGCCGCTCCATCCAGCGCATGTACATTCTAAAAAGCATTTCCGCCCAGTCCTGGGCCTCGGTGCCGCCGGCGCCGGCGTTGATGGAGAGGATGGCGTTGTTTGAGTCATCGTCGCCGCTGAGCATGTATTCCAGGGATAACCGGGCCAAACGTTTCTCCACAGATTGAACCTGCTGAAAAACGTCTTCCAGGGCCTCTGTGTCCGATTCTTCCATGGCCATGTCGAAAAGCAAACGGCTCTCTTCAATATCCAGCGCCAGACCCTTCCATGTTTCAAGGACCCCGGAAATCCGGGTCCGCTCTTTTAAAATGGATGTGGTGGCTTCAGGGACATCCCAGAATTTTTCGTCGGCCATGATTTTTTCAATATCGTCCAGCCGTTTTTCTTTTGCCGCAAGGTCAAAGATAACCCCGGAACTGTTCCAGTTTAAGGTCAAGGTTTTTTATGTTCTGTTTGAGTTCCATAGACATGGCTTCGCCTCCCGGTTTATTGTTTTTTTATGGTTTCTCTTTTGCCTCTGATGATCCATCTATTTATAGCCTGCCTAACTATTTTCAGCAAGACAAAAAACAGAGCGATCCCCACGCAGATCCATGCGAAAACATCGCCATTTCGGGTGTAAAATGTTTTTTTGTCAAGCAACGGCATTTTTTTTGCGAGCGCCGCCTCTGTGAACAGAGGGGTTTGTTCCAGTATCCTTCCGGTCGGGTCGATGAATCCGCTGATCCCGGTGTTGGCGGCCCGGACCACCGAGCGCCTGTTTTCAACGGCCCGAAACGTGGCCATGGAAAAATGCTGATAGGCGGCGGATTGGTATCCAAACCAGGCGTCATTGGTGATGTTGACCAAAAGAACGGCGTTGTTTTGCGCCATGGCCCGGGACAGATCCGGGAATATGATTTCATAACATATCTGAATCCCCAACCGAAAATCTCCCCACAAAATCGTGTTTCCTTTCTCTCCGGGGACAAAATCCCCGACTTGCGCCACGATCTTTCCGATAAAAGGCATGAACTTTTTAAACGGGATGTATTCGCCGTATGGCACCAGGCGGGCCTTGTCATATCGGCCAAAAACAGTTCCGGAGCCATTCACGACAAAGGCGCTGTTAAAATAAACGCGCCCGTTTTCACGTGTGCCGACCCGGGGGGTTCCGATGACAAAATCCCCCCCGACCCGACGCAAACCCTTGATGGTTTTTACGGTGGGGGATGGCTCCTGGAAAAAATAAAAGGGCGTGGCGGTTTCCGGCCAAATGAAAAGATCCGGGGAGCTCTTTTTTACGGAGGCGGACAAATCAATGTATTTTTCAATGATCCGATCCTGAAACGCCGGGTTCCATTTTGTATTTTGCTCAATGTTTCCCTGAACCACCGCGATGTTTTTCCAGACGCCGGACGCCATTTGTCGTTCCACGGACGCCATGCGCCATTTGCCGTAGGAGATCAGCCCCCCGGACAGAAGCAAAAAAACAGCCGCCGCCGCCGCCACCTGCATCCGGGAGGAAAATGCGTCGTGGGGGCTTTTTCCCCCGTTTTTTTCCACCTTTTTATTCTCTGGGCCTTTTTTATGGCGCCCCTCTTTCGCGCGCCCATTTTTTGGGGAGAATCCATTGTTGACGAAAAAAACAACGCCCGAAAAAACAGACGCGTTGGCCAGGGCGATCCAGAAGGAGACGCCGTACACCCCAAGGGTGTCGGCGATTTGAATGACGGGCAGAACGCGGTATTGAGAGTATCCCAGAAGTTCCCAGGGGAATCCGGGAAAAATAAAAAAGCGGGCGTACTCAATGAAGACCCAAAACACGGGAATCAAAAAAAAAGAACCCCAGACGCTCTGGCAAAACCGGCTGACGAGCATGGAAAAAACGCCCAGATAACAGCCCAGATACGCCGATAAAAGAAAAAAAATCGCGATGGCCAGAGGTGTCGGAATGTTTCCATACACATTCATGGTAAACACCAGCCAGTAAAGCAGGGAGAGAAAATGAACCAGCCCCGCCCCAAAGCCCAGCCGGAAACTCTTTCCCGGCGCCACTCCCCGGATGGATAGCAGAAGGGGAACCAGAGCGACCCAGGCCAGGGGGGCGGCCCCGGTTTTTGGAAAAGAGGCGGTGAGCAAAAGTCCGGTCAACGCTCCGGGAATCAGCTCCATCCAATTTGAATATTTTTTTATGCGAATCATGGCCGTCTTTTATGGGGTTATGAAACATTGATAAACTCGTAAAAAAGCACGGATGGCTAAGTCAAAAAATTCGATAACCAAGGCGTAGTGGTTTTTCGGGAGTGAGGCCATACATGTAGTATGCCGAACGAGTGAAAAACCACTACAACGCAGTAGATCGGATTTTTTACGACGCCATCAAACATTAATCGCCCATTTTATGGGCAAGTTCTCAGGGATCGCGCCGACCATACATCAAACCGGCGTCATTGTCAAAAAAATGGTTATCATTGATAAAGCCGTAAAACCCTTGGACTACACCGTTTGATCTATTTTTTTCATCTCTTTTTCAAGCCGTTTTTCCGAAACCGGAACAGCGGTTTTTAATTCCTGGGCAAACAGCGACACTTTGTATTCTTCGAGAAGCCAGAAAAATGACTCGACGGCTCTTTTTCTTTCCGGGCTGGAGTATGGCGTCAGACTCGTTAAATAATGCCTCAGCTTCTCCAGATAGCCGGCGTTTTTCCTGGCTTTGACGATTTCCTTTTCAGGGTTTGAAACGGCCCGTTGCGCCCGGATGGAAACCGCCTTTACGTACCTGGCGATGTGCTTTAACCGGTCCGTCTCATAGATTTCCATGAAATTATCCGGCGCAAGATGGCTTAACTCTTTTTTAAGGGTTGAAAAAAAATCGACGGATGGAATGCCGCCCCGGTTTCCTGAATGCGTCCGTTCCAGATCATCCAGGGTCTGGCCCGCCTCATAAACCGCCTCCATCACCGAGGCGATCTCTTCAACAAGCGCCGGGCATGCCGGGATAACGGTGGGAAAAAAGGATTCTTTCAGCTGGACAAATTCGGCTTTGGTCCTGATATTTTTAAAAAGCGCGCTTTTTAACGTCGAATCGAACATTTTTTTTTCAACATGTTTGACCCCTCCGAAACCAACGGCAAACCGTTTGACCTGGGGCGACAGAGTCAGGGCCTTTTTTAAAAATTTCAAATCCTTTGAAAGCGCCTTTGAAAAAAGCGCCAGCGTCCCTTCCATATGGGAGGCCAACGCCTGCTCGTCGTTTGAGAAAAGGCGCAGATTGATCCGGCCCTCTTTCTGTTCCAGGCCGGGGCAAAAAACCCATGAATCGCCTCCCTTTAAATGGATTTCAATGGATCTCGGCAGATCCGGAAAATCCCAGTGAACCAGATCTGTTTTTTCCCATTCGGCTTTGGCCTCCTCAATTTCAGGGCGGGAGGCGACGTTGTCCCCCTTCCAATCCTCGAATCTCCCCAGAATGGTCAAGTCCCGGCCCGAGGCAAGTTCCGCGCCATCCGACCCGGTGATGGAGACCCGTGGCTTTAGATGATCGGGGAGTCCTTTGTCGGACCAGGCGGGCGCGGGAATGGCCACGTTGAAGCGTTTCAGGATAAATCTGGACAGAGCGACCTCCAGGGATTTTTGCTCCCTGGGCATCTCTTGGGCAATGATCTGGGCCGTTCGGGACGCCGGGGCCAGACTCTTCCGATGGGCCTTGGGCAGATTTTTTATCATGCCGGTCACTTTTTCCTTGAGCAATCCAGGAACCAGCCACCCCAGCGGCTCCGCGATGGCCGGGGAGGCTTTTCCCGCGGGCGCCACCACCGTGAGTCCGTCTTTCTCCCCGCCGGGTTTAAAATCGTAGCGACACGTGTAGATTTCGCTTCCCAGGCTCACCGTGTCGGGATATTGGGAAAGCTCATGGGCATCCGGGCGTTTTACAAACAGGCTCTCTTTGTCCATTCGCAAAAAATCATCCCCGTTTTTTTCTTTGATCCGTCTGGCCAGCGTTCGCGTGTCGAACACATGGGGAAGGCGTTGGCGATAAAACTGAGCCATCTCATGCTCGTCAATGACAAAATCTTTTTTCCTGAGTCGGTTTTCAACGTCGCGGGCTTGACCGGCGATCTCTTGATTGTATTCGATAAATCCAAAGTTTTCTTTGATGTCCCCTTCCACCAGCGCGCTTCGTATAAAAATGTCCTGGGCCTGGTCTGGATCAACCCGGCCAAAGGGAACCGTCCGGTCTGAAAAAATAACCAAGCCAAACAGGCTGGCCTGTTGGCTCGCCACGACCTGGCCCCTCTTTTTTTCCCAACGGGGATTCACATACGCGTATTTGCGCCATTCGCCTCCCAGCTCTTCCAGCCAGGCTGGGTCGATGGCGGCGGCGGTTCTCGCGAAAAGTCGGGATGTTTTCACCATTTCAGACGCCACGATCCAGGGTTTTTCCTGGTTGAAAAGAACCGATCCGGGAAAAATAAACGCCTCTTTTCCCTGGGCGCCGGAGTAGATGTTTTTCTCTTTTTTAAGGGCGATATTGGAGAGAAAACCGCTTAATATGGATTTGTGTATGGCGGCGTACAGAGGCTCGTTCATGGCGTCTTGGGGTTTTTCGTCTGATTTGCCTTTGCCATGCGATCTGGCGGCGCCGGGGGATTTGCCGTTGCCGGGCGAGCTCTTTTTACCCCCCATTTTATCGATCGGATCCAGTTTATCCATTGGCCGGTTTTTGGCCGCCGAACCGCTTTTTTTATGCGGCGGCACATTTTCCTTTTGTTGATAAAACCCGGCCTCTGAAAGGGTCTCTGAAATCTGGGTGTAAATATCCCGCCATTCCCGCATCCGGCCATGGGACAGATAAAACCGGGCGCAAAATTCCACCTGTTTTTTCCTGATTTTCGTTTTGCTCAAGCCGTTCTTTTTCCCGTTTAATACCACGGCCCGCCATTGATTCCACAGATTTAACAGCCCCATAAAATCAGAGAACGGGTGGGCAAAACCCGACTGCGCTTTATCCGCCGCGTCCCTCTTTCCCTGGGGGCGCTCGCGAGGATCCCGGATGCTTAAAACAGAAACGATGGCCGCGGCCTCGTCCAGACAGCCCTCTTTTTTGGCTTCAATGAGGATTCTGGACAATCGTGGGTCGATGGGCAAGCGGGCCATGAGGCGCCCCCTTTTTGTCAAAAGAAAGCCTCTCTTTTCCTGGGCGCCCGGCGTTTTATTTTCCAGGACCGTTTTATTTTCCAGGACCGTTTTATTTTCCCGGACCGTTTTATTTTCACGGACAATGGCGCCCAGCTCCAAGAGAAGATTGAATCCATCTTGAACGCTTTTTGGGGCGGGTCGGTCGATGAACGGGAATTGGTCCATGCCCCCCAACTTCAAGGCGATCATCCGCAAAATAACCTCGGCCAGATTGGATCTCATGATCTCCGGGGCCGTAAAATCCGGGCGTTTGTCGTAGTCCTCTTCGGAAAACAGACGGATACAGACCCCTTTTTCCACCCGGCCGCATCGCCCCATGCGCTGATCCGCGCTGCTTTTGGATATGGGGTCCACCGGAAGGGAGGTGGTTCTTAAGCGGGGGGAATATCGGGATATGCGGGCCAGACCGGTGTCGATGACGTATTTTATCCCCGGTATGGTGATGGAGGTTTCCGCCACATTGGTGGCGATGACGATTTTGTTCTTTGAAATGCGGTTGAAAATTTGAGATTGGGCCGCCTTGGGCATCCGGGCGTAAAGAGGGAGCGCCGCGACATTGGGGTAATTTCTCCCGTTAAGTATTTCAAACGTCTCGTGGATGTCCCGCTCTGTGGGCATGAAAATCAGGATGTCGCCGAACATTCGCCGGGAGTAAAGCCAGTCCACGGCCGCAACCGCCGATTCAATGTGGCTCTGATCCCCGGCGTCATCGCCGCTTTGTTCCATGGGAAAATACCGGGTTTCCACCGGAAACATTCGGCCGGCGATCTCAAGGACAGGCGCGTTGTCAAAGGCTTTGGAAAATTTTTCCGTGTCGATGGTGGCGGAGGTGACAATCACTTTTAGATCCGCTCTTTTTTTCAAAAGCGCCCGAAGGTACCCCAAGATAAAATCAATGTTCAGGCTCCGTTCATGGGCCTCATCCACAATGATGACGTCATATTGCGACAGGTTGGGGTCGCTTTGGGTTCGGCCAGAAGCATCCCGTCGGTCATAATTTTGACCCAGGTCGAATCGCTGGTCTGATCCTCAAATCGTATCTTGTGCCCCACGGCCCCCCCGACCCGTTCCCCCATTTCCAGAGCGATTCGGCTGGCGATGCTGATGGCGGCGATGCGCCTCGGTTGGGTGCAACCGATCATCCCCTCAATCCCCAACCCCGCCTCCACGCAAAACTTTGGCAGCTGGGTGGACTTGCCCGAACCGGTGGCGCCGGATATGATGACGGCCTGATTTTCTTTAATGGCGCGGACGATCTCCTCTTTTTTGGCCACAATGGGAAGATTGGCGTCATAGACAATTTTGGGACGCTTTTTTATCCGGTCGTTCCGTTGCTTCACCGAGGCGCGAATCTTTTTTTCAAGTCGGTCCAGCGCCTGGATTTTTTTTTCGTCGCTGGACGGCGGATGGCTCTGTTTAATGGAATGAATCGCGGCGAATCCCGCCGACCGATCCTTAAAAAAGGCGTCGGGCAAAAGGCCTTTGATGACTCTGATTTTTCTTTTTATCTGTTCAACGCTATGGATCATTGCGAATTTTAAATTTCCTTGCTATTAATAAAAATAAAGACACGGTCACGTATTAAAAATAAAGAGACGGTTACGCCCCATATAAAAGCAAGCCAATGGGGAAAATGCAACGAAAAAATGGCGATGGCGGGTTCTGGCCATACGATTGGGCCATAAAATTGGCCCATAAGTAAGGTTGGTCCCTAAAATCGGCCCATAAACTCGCGCGCCCATCCACGGGCCAGACATTCATTCATGAAAACGGTTTTGCTATTCTTATGCTAAGTTTTGACAATATATCCAAAAGTTTCGGAAGTCAGACCCTGTTTGACGGGGCCAGTTTCAAAATCAACCGGGGGGAGCGCATCGGCCTGGTGGGAAGAAACGGCCATGGGAAAACCACCCTTTTTAAAATCATATCCGGGGATCAACGGCCCGATGACGGCGCCATCTCCCGGCCCAAAAATTACCGCATCGGCCACGTTCGCCAGCACATGGATTTTACAGAAAAAACGGTCCTCAAAGAATGCATGACCGGCCTTCCCGAAGCGGAAAAGGAGATGTCGTGGAAAGCCGAAAAAATTCTTTCAGGACTCGGTTTCAGCCCGCGGGACATGGACCGAAGCCCCCATGAATTTTCCGGGGGATTCCAGGTGCGCATGAACCTGGCCAAAGCCATTGTCTCGGATCCGGACATTCTCCTTTTGGATGAGCCGACCAATTACCTCGACATCACCTCCATCCGCTGGACCATCCGTTTTTTGCGCGCCTGGCCCAGGGAGGTCATGCTCATCACCCATGACCGAAGTTTTATGGACCAGATCGCCACGCACATTGTCGGCATTCACCGCGCCAAAATGCGAAAAATACAAGGGGACACGGGAAAATATTACGCCCGGCTCGCCGAAGACGAAGAAGTCTATGAAAACACCCGGGTCAATGACGAAAAAAGGCGAAAGGAAATTGAGCTGTTCATCACCCGGTTCCGGGCCAAGGCCCGACTCGCCGGCATGGTCCAGTCCCGGGTGAAGAGCTTAAACAAAATGGAGAAAAAATCAAAGCTCGAAACGGTCAAAAACCTTGAGTTTAAATTTCTTGAAAAACCGTTCAACGGAAAACAGATGGGCGCCGTCGCCGGGCTCTCATTTTCATACGATTCTCAAACCCCTCTGTTTTCCGATTTGAATTTTGCCATCGGCGCCAGGGACCGAATAGGCGTCATCGGTCCAAACGGCAAGGGAAAAACCACGTTGATCAAACTTCTCGCAGGAACGCTGGACCCGTTTGAGGGGACCGTCGCGTTTCACCGCGTGGTAAAAACCGGAATCTTTGAGCAGACCAACATCCAGCGCCTGGTCGATTCCCGAACCGTGGAAGAGGAAATCCTGTATTCCGAGGCGGAGGTGGACCGCCGCCTGGCGCGGGACATCTGCGGCGCCATGATGTTTTCCGGAGACGCCGCGCTTAAAAAAATAGAGGTCTTGTCCGGAGGCGAAAAAAGCCGGGTCATGCTCGGAAAACTTCTGGTGGCGCCCGCCAACCTGCTGTTGCTGGATGAGCCGACCAATCATCTCGACATGGAATCGTGCGACTCCCTTTTGGGCGCCATCGACCACTTTGACGGCTCCGTGATCATGGTCACCCATAATGAAATGTTTTTAAACGCCCTGGCCACACGGTTAATCGTTTTTCAAAACAACAAAGCGTCTGTTTTTGAAGGAACCTACTCTGAATTTCTGGAAAAAAATGGCTGGGACGAAACAGACGACCCCAAAAAACAGCACGGACCCTCCTCTGGGGCCGCCCAAAATTCAGAAGAAAACAATGGGCCTGAAAAAACAGACAAAACGGAACAAACAAATAAACCAGAAAAAACAAATAAAAAAGCGATGAGGCGTCTGCGATCGGAAATCATCGCCGAAAAATCAAAAACCCTCAAACCGATCCAGAACCGGCTGGATGCCATTGAGCGGGAGATCGAAAAAAAGGAAGACCGATTAAACGAACTCAATGAAATCATTATCCAAGCCTATTCTGAAAACCAGGGGGGGAAAACAGGCGCCCTTTCAAAAGAAATCCATGACTGCCAGACATCCATTGACGGTTTGTATGACGACCTTGAAACCGTTTCAGACGCGCTGGAGGAAAAACAGACGTTGTTTGACCGCCGTCTGGACGCTTTGGACTGAGTTCTTTGACCTGAACGCTTTTGTTGGTGGACGGGTGAGGTCTAACGCCTTGGCCTGAACGCCTTGGCCCGAGCTCTTTAGCCTGAACTCTTTTTAGATGGCGGAATACGCAAAATCCTGCACAAAGACGAAGACACAAAATCTTGCATCTCTACACATGTATGTCATGCCGTGGTTGCCTGTGGTCTTTCCCTGCAACCTGTGTCTCTTTCCCTTGCAACGGGCCACAAACACGGACAAAGAGCATAAAAACAAGACAGAGCGCATAAAAAAACCCGGCAAAGTCTTATTAACAAAAGGCCTTGCCGGGTTTTTATTTTAAAAACCACACACTACTATCAAGTAGCTTACAGATTAGATTTAGAAATCCACCTGAAGTTTGTGATAGATGGTGAATGTGTCATCCACTTCTGTAACAGACTTAATGGTCTTCCAAAGGTCTCCGGCTTGAAGGAAACCAGCGCGCAGGGTGTATGTCAGGTTGTCCATAACGTTCCAAGACATGCTGATATCATACTCTGTTCCGTAAGAATCATCCGCAGCGGTTAAGGATTCAGCGGCGCTGGCTGCGCCGATATTTCCCCAAAGGGTGATGTCTTCGGTGAGCGCGTATTTGGCGCCAACGTACCAGAGTTTTACACCGTATTTGGTGACGGACTGTACGGTGGTGTCATTCAACAGGCAATCCGCATCGGCGAAAACGACAAACTTGTCCCAGTCGGCTCCGATTCCACCGTAGGATTTGTTTCCAATTGTCGTATCGGTGCCTGAGTCCTCGCCGCTGACGTACGCATAACCGGCTTCAAAGCTGAACGGTCCAGCGATATCATAGTTGACTTCCACATTATAAGCCAGACCTGCAATATCTGTGTCAGCCGCCGCTGTCTCTATGCCGCCGAACTCATAAATCAATTCACCCTGAATGGCCAGATCGCCAAATTGGGATTTGAAATAAGGAATAAGAACGCGTTTGTTGACGTCCACGTTCGGAGTGTCTCTTCCATTGACATAAGCGCCCAGCAGACCCAAAGTGGCGTTTTCCATTTTATAGATACCAGCAAGATAATACACATCCATGTCATTATCCGCGCCAGTTCCTGTGGCGGTGTCGCCTTCGGCTGATTTCTGGATAATTCCCACGAGGGTCAGATTGTCGCTGTAAGGAAGGGTGTATTTGATTCGGTCATAATCGCCTTCCCAGTCGCCAAATGTGGTTCCCCAAGCTCCGCCTGACATACGGCCAATATCAAATTTTCCAAAATCGGTGAGAACGGTGGCATAAGCGCGTCTGAAATCAATCTGGGCATCTCCACCAGTGACTCCATCCGAGCCGGTGTTGTACTGACCACTTGCGACGCCCAGTCTGTACCCATCAAAAAGCTCTCCCATGAAAGTAAGAGAAACCTTGTCATTGACTTTAATCGCTGTCTGCATACGAATGCGTGTGTCAAAATAGGCGTCTGAATCCTGATTGTTCTTGTCCAGTCCCGTATTGCCCATTGCAAATCCCCGCACTCTCATGTGCCCGGTTGTGTCGGTGTCCAGAGCCATTGTCGGCGCCGCAAGCATCAGAGCGAAGCAAACAGCCACAATTGAAATAAAAAGTTTTTTCATCTGTTTTCCTCCTAAAGTTTGTTTATCATCTGTTTTGTCTATTTTATCCACAAATTTATCCACAAAATTGACCCACAAAATTGTGATCCGCGAAAACGATTTACAAAAAAACGATTACTTTTAATCCGCGCTCATTTCAATCCATGGTTTAACCCCAAAAACAGGTTTAAACTCAAAGATATACCGTAGCCATGTCTGAATGCAGAACCAGACATGAAACCCCGCCATACAAACGCAAAAAAAACTTTATTACCGTTTTCGCTGTTTGTCAAGAATTTTATGAGCATATTCCCTGAAACAACGAGAAAGCAAACCGTATGGGGCGATCAAAAAAGATGATCATGCTCGCCCCATGCGCGTTATTTCTCTAAAGAACAAACAAAAACCGAGCTATTTTTTCGGATGGCACTTGGCGCAGGTGGTGGGCGCCGCTTTTGTTTTATTCTTTCTGTTGAATTTTTTATGGCACCCCTTGCAGTTGTAATGAATGGCCTCGGCGTGGTACGCCAGACGCTCTTTTTTCTTCAGTTTGGGAGCGCCCTTGCCCTTGGGTCTTTCAGAGGCTTTATCATGGCACTCAATGCAATTTTGCACATTGTCGCCCATTTTCAAGTTGTCGAGGGGTTTGTTGTTTTTGTCGTGATGGCACTCGCCGCATCCGGCTTTGTATTCCTCAACGTGCTTTTTATGGGAAAACTCAACGATGCTTTTTTTATGCTTGGAGTACGCCTTGTTCTCCATTTTCACGACATCCGGAACCGTGGTTCCCGCGAAAATTCCGCCGGCGACAAACAGAGTCGCCATCCCCGCGATCACAATGCACATCAATAAAGATTTTTTGCCCATGGCTCGTATTTTCCTCCTTCATTTATGTTGATTAATCTGATTTGTATGGACCCTTATTATACTGACACTAAATCAAGGCTTAAAAAAAAAACCGTTGCGACCGGTTATGCCAAGCGTTCATTGTTTTTTTTACGATGAAGCCTCTTTATCAGGTGAATATCATTCTGTCAATGGCAAAAAGCGTCGCGCGACCCGACCCATTCTTTTTTTCTTTCCCGGCTGTTTTTTTCTCTTTGCTTTTTTCTATTCTGATTTCTTCTCGCCTGGTTTCTTCTCGTCTGGTTTTTTCTCATTTGTTTTTTTCTCTTCTGGTTTTTTATTCGCGAAGAGTTTCGCGCCGATGATGCTGATCTCATAAAGCGCCATCAACGGAGCCGCCATCATGACCTGGGTCACCACGTCCGGGGGCGTCAGGATGGCGGCGCCCGCAAAGAAAATCAGAAGCGCGTACTTCCTGTTTCGTTTTAAAAAATCAATGGAGACCAGCCCCAGCCTCACAAAAAAGATAATGACCAAAGGGAGTTCAAAGACCAGCCCGAAAGCGATGAGCAGTTTGGAGGCAAAGGCCAAATATTCGCGCATGGAGGGCATGGGCCGGATCAGCTCTGTGGCGAATCCCAGAAAAAATTTAAACCCAAAGGGAAAGACGATAAAATAGCCGAACAGAGCGCCCCCCACGAAAAAAAACGAGGACAGGATGACGATGGGTATCAGGAGGCGCCGTTCCTTTTTATATAGACCCGGCGAGACAAACATCCAGAACTGGTATAAAATCACGGGAGCGGACAGAAAAAGGCCCGATAAAAAGGCCACTTTAAGATAGGTGAAAAACGCTTCGGGAAGGCTGGTGAAAATCAGTGTGTCGCCGGGGCGCAAGGCGGTTTTCAGAGGACTCATCAGAATATCAAACAGGGCCTCTTTGAAAAAATAAGAGGCGACAAACCCGATTCCCACAGCGATAAAACAGGCGATGAGCCTTTTTCTAAGCTCATCCAAGTGTGAGGTGAATGGGAGTTTTGATTCCTTGTCCATACTTAGCGGCCCCGCCCATACATGGCTTTACCGGCGTTGTGAACGCCATGTTTTAATTTTAGCGACATGTCTCTCTTTTTATAAATCAACCGGAACGCTGTTTTGGGGGCGTTTTTTTTTAATGGTCGCATCATTGTTTTTCCACACCCTGTTTTTCCACACCCTGGTCCGCGCCGCTTTTGTCCGGGCTTTCCGGCGCGTCATTTTTTAGGTTTTCATTTTTCAAAGCGTCATTTTTTGGTTTTGCCGGAGCAGGGCCTTCAGCCAGCGCGGGGTCATCCTTTTTCATGTCGAGATCGCCGCCGTCTTTGGCGTCGTCAAACGCTGACGGAACACTTTTTTTAAACTCGCTTTCCAGATCAATGGACGTTTTCAGGTCGCTTGTGGCCCGTTTAAATTCCCCAAGGGCGCGTCCCAAAGATTTTGCGAGATCAGGCAATTTTTTCGGCCCGATGACAATCAAAGCGACCACCAGAATCATGATCATTTCAGGCATGCCGATGCCAAACATATGAGACTCCTCGCCGGTTTTGGTTTTTTCTTTTCCTGGAATCACGGGCCGTTAAACATGAGGCCCGTTTACGTATGCCGTCCGGGATAAAAACAGCTTGCAAAAAATAAAGGGAAAAAGAATATAGCGATCCCCTTTCCCTTTTAAATCATTTTGCGCTCATTTTGCGATAGGATGAATCTTTCTTTGGGTGAGTCTTTCTTTAAAAGCCAACGCGTTGACGCAGCTTAAAAAAAAACGTCCGCAGACCAGAAATGCTATCTTTTTGAGAACTGGAATCTGGCTCTGGCGCCCTTCTGACCGTATTTTTTTCTTTCCTTGACTCTGGGATCCCGCGTCACAAAACCGGCTTTTTTCAAAACCGCCCGAAATTCCGGGTCGATCTTCAAAAGAGCGCGGGTGATTCCATGTCGGATGGCTCCGGCCTGTCCGGTGATCCCTCCCCCCTTTACGCTGGCATTGATATTGAATTTGCCGAGGGTCTCTGTGATGACCAGAGGCTGCGTCATAATCATGGTGGCGGTCTGAATGCTGAAGTACTTGTCCACAGGCCTTTTATTTATAATGATTTCTCCATTGCCTGGGGTCAACCATGTCCTGGCCACAGCATTTTTTCGTCTGCCGGTCGCATAATAGGTGTTTTCAGTCACTGTAAATTCCTTAACGAATTGATATTTTTTGTTTTTTTACTCTATACGTTACCCTATAAAAGCGCAAACGGCTCGGGCTTTTGGGCCTCGTGGGGATGCTCGTTTCCGGGATACACTTTTAATTTCTTGAAAAGCTTCCGGCCGAGTCTGTTTTTCGGCAACATTCCCTTTATGGCAAAACGGAGCAGGTCTTCGGGCCGTTTTTCCATCAGTTTTTTCGCCGTCACGGTTTTAAGGCCTCCGATATATCCGCTGTGGCGGTAGTAGCATTTTTGATCCCATTTGCGACCGGTGAGAGCGATTTTCTCAGCGTTGATCACCACGACGCTGTCGCCGCTGTCCACATGGGGAGTAAACCGGGGATTGTGTTTTCCCCTCAGACGCGCCGCCACCTGAGAAGCCAGCCTTCCCAGAATCGCGCCATCCGCGTCAACAATGCTCCAGTTGTCTTCATTGTCCGATTGTTTCGCGCTGTATGTGTATTTTTTCACTTTTTGTCAACCTTTCGTTTTGTATAAAGAGTCTTTATTAATTAAAAAACAGACTCATGTCAAGAAAAAACATATAGATTTATCCCGCTCGCCAAATAATTCCATGTTTCAAACGACCAAATAATTCCATGTTTCAAATAAATGGACCGGCAAAACCGACGGCCGGTTGGGGGAGGGGATAAACCGAAGCGGGTTAACTGAAAATAAAAAAGGCGGTTGATCTGTGCCTCCCTCCCCGGCAAAGGGGAAGGGAGGCAAAAGGAGCTTCACTGTTTGATCATCTTTTCCGATCTCAATGAATCTGGTTTAATAAAAATCAGGCGGCCATGCGAAACGCTTTGCCGGCCATGTCTCTGATTTCATTCGGCGTAAATGGCTTGGCCAGATAATCGAAGGCCCCCATCCTGGCGCATTCCACCGCCGTTTCTATGCTTGCGTAACCGGTGATAATAATCACCTCCGCCTTTGGATTCCTGTCGCGGACGGCCGCCAGAAGCTCCAGACCCTTGACCTCCGGAATCCTCAAGTCCAAAAGAACCAGTTTGTAAGATCTGTTTCCCAATTTTTCCAAAGCCTCGGACTTGGTGACGGCCTGATCCACATGGAACCCCTCTTTGGAAAGAATTTTTCTGATATTATTGTTCACCGCGACTTCGTCGTCAATCACCAATATATTTTTAAATGACGGTTCTTTGGGAATCCCTGGGTAATCGGGCAAATCAGCGGAAGCCATATCCATCTCAAAAGAGTCGCCCCCTGCGTCCATCATCCGGCTGACATTTTTCTTCAAATCCTCCCAGGACAAGGCTGAAAAACCATCATGGCGAAGATTGGCGACATATTCAGGGCCGGTGACCGCCGTCACCTCTTCATAATCAAATGGCATGTCAATGCCGATTAATTTTTTGGCGTCAAAGACACGGGCCTTGGCCGCCCCTTTTTTCTTTTTGGCTCTTTTTTGAGGGCATCCAGCCGCTTTCATGCCCGCCTTGCACGTTCCCCCCAGTTTTTTGTAAATATCGCAAACCATCTCGCCGACCTGACAAAAATGTTCCTGAACCTCTGGCGCGGGCGCCTCGGCCATCGGCATATCCGATGGACCCAAAGATTTGACATACTGAGCCCCAGTATATTTTTCCACTTCATCGGCGTCAAATGGGACATCCACATCAATACGGCCCTTTTCCTTCATCAATCCGACCTTTCTCTTCAGCTCCTCATAAGAGAGGAAAGAGACGCCGTCATGGCGAAGGTTGGCGACATATTCGGGTCCGGTGGTCAAAATCGTTTCCTGGTAGTTAAACGGCATGTCAATGCCGATTAATTTTTTGGCGTCAAAGACACGGGCCTTGGCCGCCCCTTTTTTCTTTTTGGCTCTTTTTTGAGGGCATCCGGCCGCTTTCATGCCCGCCTTGCACGTTCCCCCCAGTTTTTTGTAAATATCGCAAACCATCTCGCCAGACTGACAAAAATGTTCCTGAACCTCTGGCGCAGGCGTCTGGACAATCGGCATATCCGATGACCCAAGAGTGTTGACATAGTCGGCGCCAGCCTGTCTCTCCACTTCATCGGCGTCAAAAGGCATATCCACATCAATGATATCCACCTCTTTTTTCACTCCCGATTTTTTTTCCGCCGAAACAGGCGCAAACTCAACCAACTCGCCCCTTAGAGCCTGGCCCACCTTGTCTCTCAATTCATCCGGAGTAAACGGCTTGGGGATATAATCCAACGCGCCCATCTGAATGGCTTTCACGGCCGTCTCTGTGGACGCGTAGGCGGTCATCATCAACGATTTTGTCTGAGGCCATTGTTTTTTAACCTTTTCAAGAAGCTGGAGGCCATTCATTTCAGGCATGACAATGTCGGAAATCATCAAAGAAAAAGAGCCATCCTCCATTTTATCCAAGGCTTCCTGAGCGCTGAGAGCATGAACCACTTCATATTTATTTTTGGACAGAATTTTTCCCACATTCTGGCATATCTGTGTCTCATCATCCACGACGATTATTTTGGTTGCCATTCCCATTTTATTTCCTCCATATATTTAATGTATTATGAAATCAGACGATCGGGTTGTTGGCAAACTTTTATTGCATATTGGGCGCCACGCTTAAAAATAAACGACAACCAACTGTTTTCATTGATTAAAAATAGAAAGGCATTCTTCTTCGGAGATAACGGTATGTATAAAAAAAATATACAAATAAAGGAGAAATCTTAGGAGAGACAGGCGCAGACGCAAAGACTAAGCTCATGTATATAAAAAAAATACAGGGTATAAAAAAACAAAAAATCCACTTTATCACATATGGAGCAACGTCTGTTTTCTGATTTTGACGACGCCCAGGTTCATTTTCCGTGAATCACTTTTGCCGTTTAATTCCATGTTTTTTCATTATATTTTGAAAATTTGTTCTTTGAAGGCCCGTTTTTTTCGCGGCGCGGGTGACGTTCCAGTCATTTTTGGACAGCGCCCCAAGGATAAATCTTTTTTCAACCTGGCTCACCGCCTTGAGCCTGATTTCCTTTTTGATTTGTTTGAGCTCTTCGTTGGTGGATGGCACATATTCAATTAATTGTTCAATTTCCCCCATTTCATCCAGAAGCGAAAGATCCCGGCTTGTGATCTGAGCCTTCTCGCAAAGGATGGCCCCCCGTTCGACGACATTCCGCAACTGTCGGACATTTCCGGGCCAGTCATATTCCATCAACCGATTCGCCGCATGATCGTCAAATCCTTCGACGCTCTTGCCCATCCGCCGGCGACATTGTTCCAGAAAATGATACGCAATGGGTAAAATGTCCATCCTCCGCTCCCGCAACGGAGGCAACTGGATGGGATACACAAATATGCGATAATAGAAATCCTCTCGAAACGATCCTTCGGCGACCATTTCCTGAAGGTTCCGGTTGGTGGCAAAAACAAGTCGCACATCCGCCTTCTCAATGGAGGATCCTCCCAGCGGCATAAATTCACGGGTCTCCAGAAACCGAAGGAGCTTGCTCTGAACCTCCAGGTTGATATTGCTGATTTCATCAAGAAAAATAGTCCCCTGGCGCGCCCGCTTAAAAACGCCTTCCTTATCCTTGTGCGCGCTGGTGAAGGCGCCTCTGACATGTCCAAACAACTCGCTTTCCAAAAGATGTTCAGACAACGTCCCGCAATCCAAAGCAAAAAACGCCTTTTCCTTTCTGGCGCTGTTGGCATGCACCGCTCGGGCCACCAGCTCTTTGCCGGTTCCGCTTTCGCCATTTAAAAGAACCGTTGAATCGGTCGGGGCCACCTTCCGCACCATTGAAATGACTTTCTTTATTTTTGGGCTGTCGCCGATCAGCTGATGTGAAACCGATTTCATCCCTTTGCCCCGATTCATCAGACTGCGATTCTGTTTTATACGCCCCATATCCGCCACAGCCTGGAACACAACCGCGCGGAGTTCCCGGGGGGTAAACGGCTTTGGAAGATAATCGAACGCCCCGATTTTCATCACCTCCACAGACGATGACACCGATGCATGGCCGGTGATGACAATCACCTTTGTGTCTGGATACGATTCTTTGACCCGACGAAGAACTTCCATGCCGCCCATGGTCTTCATTTTCAAATCGGTGACAACGACATCAAAGGGATGTTCCCCCATCATCTTCAAAGCGTCATACCCGTTGAGCGCGAACCCGACGTCCCAGTCATTTTCTTTTGAAAGTATTTTCACACAGTTCAAGCATATATTCAACTCATCATCAACGACAAGAATGCGCGGCGTCTCCATTTCCAACTCTCCGTTTCTGGTTTCCGCGCCTCCGGTCTCACCGGCCATTCGCCCCTCCTTTCATCAAGGGGATGGTTATTTTAAATGTGGTTCCGATTCCCGGTTTGACGGCGACATCAATGACGCCGCCATGTTGTTCGATGATGCCGTGGGTGATGGACAGGCCCAGGCCGGTCCCGGTTTCTTTGGTCGTAAAAAAAGGATCGAATATTTTGTCAATCCGGCCCGTTTCAATTCCCTTTCCGGTGTCGCTCACCGAAATCACAATATTTTTCTTCTCGGAAAGAAATGAGGTGGTCACCGTTATTTCTCCGCCTGAAGGGGTGGCTTCCATGGCGTTAATCAATAAATTAATCAGAGCCTGCTGAATCTGGTCTTTATCCAGATAACTTTTCGGAAGTTCCTCAAACAAAACAGGCGTGACGCCGATATCATTAAACGCCGCCTGTTTTCGGGTCAGAAGAATGCTCTCCATCACAATGTCATTAATGTCGTTGTCCTTTTTCTCCGGCTGGGTCTGGCGCGCAAAATCAAGCAGACTGGTCACAATTTTTCGGCACCGGAGGATTTCATTGGAAATCAGCTCCATCTCTCCGTAAAGCGGGTCATCCGGTTTCATATCCTCCTGAAGCAACATGGCGGTGGTTAAAACGGTGGTCAGAGGGTTGTTGATCTCATGGGCCACGCCAGCGGACAAACGACCGATGGCCACCAGTTTTTCTTGTTGCATCATGGTCTTTTGCATATGAATGTCTTTTGTGATATCCCGTGACAATTCAATGGCCCCAGTCACCTCGCCATTCTTAAAAATCGGGTAGCAGGAGATGGAATAATAGATTTCATTCTTGTCCTTATCCAGATGAACATGCGTGGCCTGGGACGGCTTTCGGGTTTTTATGCACCGGGCCAAAGGACAGACGTGATTTTTGCCGGAACAAGGCGTGTCTCGATGGTGTGTGATGGTGTGGCAAAGGTGGCCGATGGTCTCCTCCCGTGTCAGCCCCAGTTGATTCAACATTTTTTCATTGATATTCCGAATCCGATAATCCTTTGATATGATCATGACATCTTCCCGGATGAGATCATTCATCAACGTATCCATCACCACGGTTTTATCCATGAGATCCTGTTCTATTTTATTCCTTATGCCCGAAATAAAATAAATCTCCCAAAACAACAACGCGACGCTGTAATTAATCGCATGGACCGTTTTCTTTTTTTTAAGCAGAATATCATCATACAGATCATTGTTATTCGTCAACTCCACGATCAGATCAATGCCATCCATATCAAAAAAATCATTGTAATCATGAGTGGTGAAACACCCCTTTTCCCTTGCTTTTAAAAAACCTGGGGCATCGTCTCTTTGATCCGCCACCGCCAGGATTTTTGGGGATATTTTCTGAAAATCATGGTTATCAATCACCTCCAGCAGTTTCTCACAACGTTTTCCTCCGCCGACCACGGCAATATTCATGGGAACCCTTTCTATGTCTCTTTGGCATCCATTCCCTATCATTTCATTTGAAATCAATTCCAAATTGAAACGCATAAAGAAACGTGCTGCCCGGATTAATCAAATGCGATAAAAAAACGTGACGTTCCATTCCATTCCCTCCCACATAAAACAGAATTTTTTTTTGAAAAAAAAGGGGGGGATCCAAAGATTTTTTATTTGTTTGGGGTGGGTCCATTCATAAAAAATCAGGTCACAAAAAATCAGGTCGTGAAAAATCAGGTCGTGAAAAATCGAAAATCAGGTGTTTGAATTTTTTAACCCACTGAAACGGTTGGGTCTGGATGTTTAAAATAGTCCCAAAATGACGCGTTATTTTTCAGCGAGCCTGATCATGCGACACGCATTTTCATCGCCCGCAAATATGTTTTTCGATCACCGGCTTTAGATCAGCGATCTTTCCAGGCTCCGTCCATATGATGCCCGGCCTTTTTTTAAACCATGTCAACTGGCGCTTCGCATACCGCCTCGTGTCTCTTTTCATTGTTCGCACCGCCTCCGCTTCCGAAATATCCCCGGTTATAAAATCAGCGATGTGGCGATACCCGATGGATCCCATGGATTTCAGATCTTTCCGGTATCCCGCCTCCATCAGCATTCGCACTTCCTCTGAAAATCCGCCGGACATCATTTCGTCCACCCTGCGGTCGATCCGCTCATAGAGTTTGTCCCTGTCCATGTGCAAGCCAATTTCAAGGGCGTCAAAACGATTTTCCGAAAAAGCGTGTTTTTTCTGTCGTTCGGTGATGGGAAGGCCCGATGTGTAAAAGACCTCAAGGGCTCTGACGGTTCGAAAAATATCGTTGGGATGTATCCGTTCCGCAGCGACCGGATCATGCCGAAGCAATTTTTCATGCAGAAAGGGAGCGCCTTTCTCATGGGCCTCTTCTTTAAGAGACGCCCGCAGCGCGGAGTCGCTGGCGCCAGGGTCAAAGAGACCGGACAACAGCGCCTGGATATAAAAACCGGTCCCGCCAGCCACAAAAGGAAAAATATTTTTCTTGTGGAGAGAAAAAACCACGCGTCCCGCTTCCTGGGAAAAACGGTTGGCGTCAAAGGGCTCATCCGGAAAAATAATATCAACCATGTGATGTTTGATCCGCGCCTGCTCCATGGCCGATGGCTTGGCTGTTCCAATATCCATAAGCTTATGTATCTGCATGGAATCGGCGTTGATTATCTCGCCATTAAACGTTTCCGCCAGATGTATGGCGACGGAGGTTTTGCCCACTCCCGTCGGACCGCATATCAAAATAATGCGGGGCGTTTTATTTTTTTTTTCAACCATCTTCATTCTATGCTTTAACGGTTTATTTTTCAAAAATAGTCATTTTTTTTAAATATACTCTGAAGTTTTTCTATTGACAAGTGTTTTTACAGTATATATTGGTTACGTTTATTTTGCGAAAAGGTTTGCCTCTGTTTTGCCTTTGTCGTAGAATATGATTTTCAACAAACATCTTAAACAATTTTCAAATTGCAACAGGAGTGAAACTGATGGCAAAAAATATAATCGGATCAGTCATGGTTGTCGGCGGAGGAATTGCAGGCATGCAATCCGCTCTGGACCTTGCGAACTCAGGATACTATGTATATCTCCTTGAAAAGACGCCTTCCATTGGCGGGATCATGTCACAGCTTGACAAGACATTCCCGACCAATGACTGCGCCATGTGAATTATTTCACCCATACTGGTCGAGATCGGCCGGCACTTGAACATCGAATTAGTCACTTACGCAGACATTGACACGGTCGAAGGAAAACCCGGCCATTTCAAAGTGAAAGTCAGAAAAAAGGCGCGGAGCATCAAACTGGACCTTTGCACCGGGTGTGGCGCCTGCGTTGAAAATTGTCCGGTGACACAACAAGTTTCCGTCGCTTAAGCGACGGCCTGGCAATATATGCCGCTCTATATTATTTGGGAGATTTTCGGATGAACGAAATAAAACCATCGCAAGATGACGCCAATGAAACCATCAATTATCTGGAGCTGGACCAGATCATTGAAAACGATTTTAATAGCGAGAAGGAAAATCTGATTATGATTCTCCAGGCTATTCAACGTCGTTACAACTACCTTCCCAAACCCACGCTTTCGTATCTTTCTGAAAAGCTGGGCGTCCCTTACAGCAAAATTTACGAGGTCGGAACTTTTTACAGCACGTTCAGCCTTAAGCCACGGGGCAAAAACATCATCTCCATTTGTCTTGGAACCGCTTGCCATGTCAGGGGCGGGGATCGTGTGCGGGAAAAAATTGAAGACACATTGAAAATTAAAGACGGAGAGACCACGGAAGACAAAAAATTCACGCTGGAATCTGTTCGTTGCATCGGCTGTTGCAGTCTCGGACCGGTCGTTAAAATCAATGAAGATATGCACGGGCGAATCATGTCTGATAAAATCGAAACGATTTTGGATCAATATGAATAAAAATCAAGAGGCGCTGATTATGAAAATCCAGTCTGTGAAAGACTTGGCAAAAATAACAAAAGAATACCGACAAGAACTGTATGGACCCGATTGTGTCAAGGTAAATATTGGGATGGCGTCGTGCGGCATTGCGGCGGGAGCCATGGATTCTTTTGAAGAGGCCAAAAAAGCATTTTCCGATAATAAAAATGTCCAGATATGTCAAACAGGATGCATCGGCTTTTGCGAAAAAGAACCTTTGGTGGAAATTTTTTCCAAAAACAAACCCCGGATCATGTATCGCGAATTGACAAAAGATAAAATTGTCGACGCCATTCATGGTTATATAAACAACGACCTTGCGTCAAATAAAAAATCAATTCTCGGGCAGATGAAAGACCCTCGCTCCTTGCTTGAGGACGACATTCCCAACCCGGTGGATGAATTTGAGCCTGAAAAAGAGATTCCATATTTAGAAGACATTCCTTTTTATAAGGGCCAAATGAAAATCGCCCTTAGAAATTGCGGCTACATTGATCCCGACAACATCAAGGAGTACATCGCCAAGAAAGGCTATTTGTCTTTTTTGCAAGCCCTGGATGAAAACAAACCCAGACAGATCATTAAAACCATCAAGGAATCGGGGTTGCGGGGACGCGGCGGCGGCGGATTCCCCACCGGCATAAAATGGGAGACCTGCGCCAAACATGATGGCGACAGATATATTATATGCAACGCCGATGAGGGAGATCCTGGAGCTTACATGGATCGAAGCATTCTTGAAGGCGATCCCCATACGGTGTTGGAAGGCATGCTCATCGCGGGTTTGGCCATCGGATCAAACACCGGTTTTATGTACGTCCGAAATGAATACCCCCTGGCGGTCAAACGCCTTTTGAACGCCATAAAACAGGCCACAGAATACGGCCTGCTCGGAAAAAACATCGCGGGATCAAATTTTTCATTTGAAATCAAAATATCGACCGGAGCCGGCGCCTTTGTGTGCGGCGAGTCCACGGCGCTCATGGCCTCTCTTGAAGGCAACGTCGGACGGCCCAAAGCAAAATACGTCCATACGGTTGAAAAAGGATTCCGGGACAATCCGTCAAACCTCAATAATGTGGAGACCTTCGCCAACGTGCCCGCCATTCTTCTAAAAGGAGCGGACTGGCATGCGGGAATCGGAACGTCAAACAGCAAAGGCACAAAAGCGTTTAGCCTGGTGGGGAAAGTAAAAAACACCGGTCTTATTGAAGTGCCCATGGGAATGCCGCTCAAAGAGATCGTATTCAACATGGGCGGGGGCGTGCCGAAAAAGAAAAAATTCAAAGCCGTGCAGACCGGCGGCCCATCCGGCGGTTGCATTCCTGAAAAATTTATGGACATTCCCGTTGACTATCAACGTCTGGCGGAAGTCGGCTCCATTATGGGTTCCGGCGGAATGATCGCAATGGATCAAGACACGTGCATGGTTGACCTGGCGCGTTATTTTATTGATTTTCTTAAAGACGAATCATGCGGGCAATGCACTCCCTGCCGGGAAGGCCTGAAACAGATGCTGGATATTTTGACCCGAATATGCCAAGGGCATGGTCGGGAAGGGGACATTGAGCTTCTTGAAGAACTCGGCGCCATGATTCAAAAATTTTCACTGTGCGGCCTTGGAACATCGGCTCCAAATCCGGTCTTGACGACCATACTTTATTTCCGTGATGAATATGAAGCCCATATAAAAGAAAAAAAATGCCCCTCCGGTGTGTGCAAGGCTCTTTTTCATTATGAAATTGATAAAGACGCCTGTACAGGATGCGGTCTTTGCGCAAAAAAATGTCCGCAAGTGGCGATTACAGGGGAAAAGAAAAAACCCCACGCCCTTGATCAGGAAAAATGTATAAAATGCGGAATTTGTTACGATTCATGCAAGTTTGACGCAATCGTTATCAAATAATCATAAGGAATAATATCTATGATCACTTTTAAACTTAATGGTAAAACAGTTCAGGGAGAAGAAGGGCAGTATATACTCCAGGTCGCTGAAAAATACGGGGTTGCGATTCCGACCCTTTGCCATCACAAAGCTCTTGAGCCGGCGGGCATGTGCCGAATGTGCACCGTTGAACTGTTCGATGGCCGACGATCCCGATTTGTCACCTCCTGCAACTATCCCATATGGGAAGGCATGGAGATCAACACAGACTCAGAGGCCGTCCATGAAGGCCGAAAACTGATTGTTGAAATGCTTCTGGCCCGTTGCCCCGGCGAGCCCACATTAACGAAACTGGCCCAAAAATATGGCATTGACGAGCCTCGATTTCCAGCGGGAGATGATGATTGCATTGTTTGCGGCCTCTGCACTCGAATGTGCAAAAAAATGGGCAACAGTGTGCTGAGTCTTTCAGGGCGTGGCGTGGAAATCAAAGTGGACACCCCATATCACCTGCAAAGCGATATCTGCATGGCATGCGGGGCATGTGCGTCTGTTTGTCCCACCGGCCATATCACTCTGGAAAAAATTAAAAACGAAATCACAAAACAGTCGTTTCAGATGATCCCTTCTGAATATGATCTGGGACTAAAAGGCAGAAAGCCGGTGTATGTGCCGTATGCCCAGGCGGTTCCAAACACCCCGGCCATTGACCGGGAGACCTGCATGCATTTTAAAAGCGGCGGATGTAAAGTCTGCACAGATTTTTGCATGGTCAATGCCATTGATCACACCATGGAAGACGAAATCGTTGAGTTTGACGTGGGAGCCATTGTTCTGGCCCCCGGTTTTAAACCGTTTGATCCGTCAAAATTTGACAACTATAACTATGCGAACCATCCAAATGTGATGACATCCATGGAGTTTGAGAGAATTCTATCCGCTTCAGGCCCCACCATGGGGCACTTGGCCAGAATCTCCGACCATAAAGAGCCTAAAAAAATCGCATGGTTTCAGTGCGTCGGCTCCAGAGACACCAACAAATGCAACAATGCCTATTGCTCGTCGGTCTGTTGCATGTACGCCATCAAAGAAGCGGTCATTGCCAAGGAACATTCCGGGGATGATCTGGACTGCGCCATCTTTTATATGGACATGAGAACCCCTGGGAAAGATTTTGAACGGTTCTATGAAAAAGCCAAAGACGAAGGGGTTCGCTTTGTCAAAAGCCGCGTGCATACCGTCACTTCGGCGGCGGATTCCGATGATCTGGAAATTCGTTACGCCAATGAAAACGGCGAAATTATCAACGAAACATTCGACATGGTCGTTCTTTCAATCGGGATTGAGATATCTCCGGAGACCATTGATCTGGCCAAAAAACTGGATATCGACCTGACCAAAGGAAATTTTGCCAAAACCTCAAGTTTTCAACCGGTGGAAACGTCAAAAAAAGGCGTTTTTGTCTGCGGCGCATTTCAGGGGCCAAAAGATATTCCTCAATCGGTGATTGATTCCAGCGCGGCCGCCGCGGCCGCCGGAAAAATGCTCAGCCCCTCAAGAAACTCTGAGACCAAAGAAAAAGAGATCGTCATAGAGAAAAACATCGTGGGCGAGCGCCCGAGAATCGGCGTGTTTGTATGCAAATGCGGCATCAACATCGCCGGCGTCGTAAATGTGAATGAGGTCAGAGACTATGCCGCGGCCCTCCCCTATGTGGAGTACGCCTCGGACAACCTCTATTCATGCTCTCAGGATACCCAGGACTCCATATCCCAAATTATAAAACAGAACAATCTAAACCGCGTGGTGGTGGCGGCCTGCACGCCGAAAACCCATGAGCCCCTGTTTCAGGAGACTCTGATCAACGCGGGGTTAAACAAGTACCTTTTCGAAATGACCAACATACGAAATCACGATTCGTGGGTTCACAAAGACCATCCCGAGCTGGCCACGAAAAAAGCCAAAGACTTGGTCAGAATGGCGGTGGCCAAAGTCGCCCTGATGGAGCCTCTGGAAGAGGCCCAGCTTCAGGTGAATCAGACGGCGATGGTGATTGGGGGAGGCATATCCGGAATGGCCAGCGCCAAAAATCTCGCCGACCAGGGATACGCCGTTCATCTGGTGGAACGAAGCGGCGTTCTGGGCGGAGAAGCCCGGGGCCTTTACCGAACATTTCAGGGCGAAGATATACAGACCGAGCTGGCCGCCATGATCGCGGACGTTGAAAAAACCGACAACCTTCAGATTCATCTGAATACCGCCCTTGAGGATGTGGACGGTTTTGTGGGAAATTTCAAATCGACCCTGGCGTCAGACGGCAAAACCGATGTCATTGAACATGGCGTGGCGGTCATCGCCACCGGAGCCACCGGAGCCAAACCGGACGAATACCGGTATGGAGACCACCCTGGAATATTGACCAGTCTTGAGCTTGACAAAAAATTCATCGACAATGACCCGATGATCTCGGAGCTAGGATCGGCGGTCTTTATTCAATGCGTCGGCTCCCGGGAGCCTGAGCGGCCATACTGCTCCAGAGTGTGTTGCACGCACTCCATCGACAATGCCCTGGCCTTGAAAAAACGAAACCCCGAGATGAACGTCTATGTGATCTACCGGGACATCCGAACGTACGGAGAGCGGGAATACATATACGCCGAAGCCAGGGAAGCCGGGGTGATATTCATCCGATACTCCGTAGATAAAAAACCGATGGTGGACATCAGAGATGACAAACTGTTTATCACCGTGACGGATCATGTTCTAAACCGGCCCATGGAAATCGAAACAGATTTGATCACACTGGCGTCGGCCATCGTGCCAAACCGGGATGAAAAACTGGCGAATTTCTTCAAAATCCCCGTGAATGCCGACGGCTTTTTCGTTGAAAAACACGCCAAACTGGGTCCGTCCGAATTTGCCACGGCCGGTGTTTTTCTCTGCGGACTCGCCCATTACCCGAAACCGATTGATGAGTCCATCGCCCAGGCCCAGGCGGCGGCGTCGCGAGCCGTGACATTGCTGGCCGGGGAAACCATCAACACCAGCGGAACGGTGGCCAAAACCGATGCCCGCATCTGTAGCTCATGCGGCGTCTGCGTTGACATATGTCCATATTCAGCCCCCTCTTTTACGGAGGCGGGTCCGTTTTCCGGAAAAGCGGAAATCAATCCAATCCTTTGCAAAGGCTGCGGCCTCTGCGTGGCCTCCTGTCGATCCGGAGCCATTCATCTAAAGGGTTTTGACAACGACCAGGTATTCGCCCAGATATTCTCACTGAGCGAAGCTGTATAGATCAAGGATATTAAAGGAGAGCAATAATGTCTGAGTGGGAACCAAAAATAGCGACTTTTTTATGCAACTGGTGCAGTTACGGCGCCGCTGATCTTGCTGGCGTCAGCCGAATGCAATACCCTCCGAACATCCGGGTGATTCGCATCCCCTGCACCGGGCGAATGAGCCCAAAATTTTTTTTAAGCGCCTTAAGAGAAGGCGCGGACGGCGTGTGGGTGTCTGGGTGACATCCTGGCGAATGCCATTACCTGGAAGGTAATTACTACGCTCGAAGAAAATTTGTCTTGTTTAAGAATATGATGGAATACATGGGAATTGAGCCTGGTCGGTTGCAGTTTTCATGGATATCCTCGGCCGAATCGACCAAGTTTATTGATGTGGTAAAAGATGTCACGGCATCAATCAAAGAGTTGGGCCCCAATAAAACGTTTTTGAATAATCGTGGCCAGGGTGACGCAATATGACAGGTTATATTGATAAAATAAAAGAAATAGCAAAGCGGATTCTGGCCGACGGCGATGTGGACATGGTCATCGGGTTTCGAAAAGGCACCCTTCCCATGTCAAACGAACCCTGTTTTATCACAACGCCGGATCAGGTCGAGAGCCTTGTCTGGGACGGAGCCTGCGGGATCAATCTGGCCAACTACCTCGTCGGACACGGAGATAAAAAAATCGGCGTCATCGCCAAAGGGTGCGATTGCCGAAACATTGTCAACCACATCGTTGAAAACAAGATCAAACGAGATCAGCTTTTTATTATCGGCGTTCCCTGCAAAGGGATGATCGACAAACGAAAGGTCAACGATATCGGCGAAGGTGAAGTCACAGACGCCTTTGAGACGGATCAGATGGTGACCATCAAAGGCGCGAGTTTTCAAGAGACCCGTGAGAAAGCCGATCTTCTTCAAGAAAACTGCGTCCTGTGCGTCCATCGAAATCCCGTTATTTATGACGAGCTTGCCGGCGATGAAGTTGAGGAGCAGACCGGCGTTGACCGATGGGAAGACATCGAGAAGCTCGACGCCCTCAAACCGGCTGAAAAATCGGCGTTCTTCGACGATCTTTTTTCCACATGCATACGGTGTTACGCATGCCGAAACGCCTGCCCCTTATGCTACTGTCCCCAGTGTTTTGTCGATGAATCGGCCCCTCAATGGGTGGGAAAGACAGAAAACCCGGCCGATGTAAAAACCTTTCATATTTTAAGGGCGTACCATTGCGCGGGCCGATGCACCGATTGCGGCGCCTGCCAACGGGCCTGCCCGGTGGGAATAAATATGCGGTTTTTAACCCGAAAGCTTGAGAAAGACTGCTTTGACCTGTTTGGGTGGGAAGCCGGTCTCACAATGGAAAAGCGCCCGGCCCTGGACGCCTTCGCCCCGGAAGATCCGGATGATTTTATAAAATAATAAATAAGGCAGATTACCATGAAAATCATCAAAATTGATAAAAAAGACTGGGCTGGCGGGCTTAAAAAATCGGAAAATTCATACCGACTGATGGGCCCGGTCAAAGGCGGGAATCGGCTCACATCCGAATTCAGGGTTCTTGAAAAAGGGCAAGTCCCTGATTTGAGCCTGTCCGACGCTCTCCTTTCGCCGAAATCCATCGTTTTCCCCCAGTCTGAGAGCATGTTTAAATACACGACGGATGAAAACTCCGATGACGTCAATATTTTAAAACGGCCTGAAAAAGAGTATCCCCTCACCGCTGTCGTCGGAATCAGACCCTATGACGCGGCGGCGTTTTTGATTTTAAAGAAAAACTTTGACACCAAAGAATACCGCGATCCCTACTGGATGGACGCCTACGAATCCTGCGTTTTTGTCGGACTGGCCGTCAATGAGCCATCCTCGACGGATTTCAGCGCAAGCGTCAATTCCGGACCGTTTGCTGAAGCGGGCTTGGATGTTCTCCTTGCGGACGACGGAGATGTCTTTCTCGCCAAAACGCTCACCGACAAGGGAGCCGCCTGGTTGAAGGCCGCGGGATGGGAGAATGAGGCGGACTTGGCCCACGCCTCGAAACGGATCGAAGAGATGAAAGCCGCCGCTGAAAAAAAGATCGCGTCAACCATCTCCTTTGAAAATATTCCAAACAAATCAATTATGGAGCTTTACAACGCCGATTTCTGGAACGACGCGGCGTTTTCATGCATTAACTGCGGAACATGCGCCTATTTATGCCCCACCTGCTGGTGCTTCGATATTCAGGATGAGAATCATGGAAAATCAGGCTCCAGAAATAAATTATGGGACAGTTGCATGTTCCCGCTTTTCACGTTGCACGGCTCCGGCCATAACCCGAGAGACACAAAGACCATGCGGGTGCGTCAGCGTTTCATGCACAAACTTAAATATTACCCGGACAAATATGAAGATGGCCCCATGTGCGTCGGTTGCGGTCGGTGCGTCCGCTTTTGCCCCGTGAATATAGACATCCGAAAAATTTGTGAACAGATGAACAGTTATAAGGCTTGCTAATATCAGGCCATGCGGAGTAAGGGAGGCGCCATGCAAAATCCATATGAGCCTTATCCGATTCGAATTGATAAAATCATCGACGCGGTTGAGGATAAGAGTCTTAAAACATTCAAATTTGTTTTTTTAAACCCGGAGGACGAAGAAAAATTTTCTTACACCGCCGGTCAGTTCGCCGAGCTTTCCATCGCCGGAGTGGGCGAAATCCCCATCGGAATCGCCTCGTCCCCCACGGAAAAAGGGTTTGTCATGTTCACTGTCTTTAAGACAGGGAAAGTGACCTCTCATCTTCATTCAATGAAAGAGGGAGATATAATGGGCATTCGAGGCCCCCTGGGAAATTCCTATCCCTGGGACCTGCTTTACGGAAAAAATGTGTTGATCATCGGCGGCGGGTTTGCCTTCACCACATTGAGATCATCCATTGTATATATGCTGGATCCCAAAAACCGATCCAAATTTAACGATATCCATGTGGTTTACGGAGCCAGAAGCCCTGGAATGCTACTGTACAAAGAAGAGTTGGCGGCTTGGGAAGCGCGGGACGACATCCATATGAATATCACCGTGGACGCCACCGACGACCCGGACTGGAAATACAACACCGGCTTTGTGCCCACCATAACGGAACAAAAAGCCCCGTCGGCAAGCGACGACACCTACGCCATTATCTGCGGCCCCCCGATCATGATCAAGTTCACCCAACCGGTTTTAGAAAACATGGGCTACCCACATGATCATATTATCATGTCTCTGGAAAACCGGATGAAATGCGGCGTTGGATTATGCGGCCGCTGTGGCATAGGCAAAGAGCTGGTATGCAAAGATGGCCCGGTTTTTACCCTGGCCGATCTGAACAAGACCCCTCGGGAGTATTAGGGCTCGCTCAATAATAAACTCGTAAAAAGTCTGATTTAGCGTTTTTTTTCACGGCCCAGATCAAAGAGCTCGCTCAAAGGGTGAAACATAACTCTATTTTTCGATTCTGTTTTATTCACCCTCTGGCCCGCCCCTCCCCCATGCAAGGGGAGGGAGTTGAAGGATTTTTTGCCGTTTTATCAGTGTGAACAAAGAATTTCTTTTTTTTAAACGCCAATTAACTTTTTTTGATGTTGACAACAGATCGGAGATTTGCTAAAAAATCCCTTTATCATTAAGGATACGAGGCGGAAAGCCAATAAGATAGATTCTATTTATAAAAATCAAGGAGGAAGTTTTACATGGCAACAATCGAATTTAAAGGCAAAAATTTTGAGATTGATGAAGATGGTTTCATTGGAAATTACGAAGACGGAAAATGTGACGAGTGGGTTGAGTATGTCAAAGAGCAGGAAGGAATTGACGAGCTGACCGACGAGCACACAAAGGTGATTGCCGTCCTTCAAGAGTACTATGAGCAAAATCAGATCGCTCCCATGGTTCGCGTTCTCTCAAAACTCACCGGTTTCAAACTGAAACACATCTATGAGTTGTTCCCGTCAGGTCCTGGAAAAGGCGCGTGTAAAATGGCCGGACTTCCAAAACCGACCGGATGTGTATAAGCGTCATTATTTTTCACTGAACGCGTGCGCTATCTTTTTTGTTTTGTTATTAAAAGCCCTGCCTTGAAAAAGGCGGGGCTTTTTTTTTGTAAAAATTTTTTTTTGTAAAAAACCGATGTGGAAATTAAACCTGTGGAAATTAAACCCGATAAAATTAAAATAGACGCGACAGACAAAAAAATCATAAACCGAATCCAGTCTGATCTGCCCGTCTCCCCGCGACCCTATCTGGACGTGGCCAAAGAACTCGGGCTGGATGAAGCCGATGTCATACAGCGGATCAAACGTCTAAAAAAAACAGGGATTATTCGCCGCATCGGAGGAAATTTTTCACCTGACAAACTCGGTTTTTCAAGCACCCTCTGCGCCGCGAAAGTGCCTCTGGACAAGATAGACGCCTTTGCCGGAGAGCTGAACCGACTAACGGAAGTCACCCACAATTACCTGCGGGAAAACGATTACAATGTCTGGTTCACCTTCATCGCCCCCTCCACACAAAAAATCGACGCTCATCTGAAATCGCTGTCTGAAAAAACAGGGATCACCGATATTCTAAATCTTCCCGCGACCCGGGTATTCAAAATAAAAGCCCAATTCACATTGTGATTTTAACCTCATGAAAGACATACGAATCGCCGTGGCCGTGGCCGCTTCAGAGATGGGACGCCCCCTTAAGAACCTTGAGCGCATGATCCCTTTTATACAGGAGGCGAAAAAAAAGGGGGCGAAGATCATCGGCTTTCCGGAAATGAATATTACCGGATACAGCTCGGAAAAAATCGCAGGGAACTCGGCCCAACCGATTCCCGGCCCCATTTCCCAACGCATTTTCGAAATGGCGAGGGATGAGGATATCGTCATACTGGCCGGTCTGGCTGAAAAAGATGCGACCGGACGACTCTTTGCCTCCCATCTGGTCGCTGAACCGGACGGCATGGCCGGGGTCTATCGAAAAATCCAGATCGCGCCTCCAGAGCGGGCTCTCTTTTCAGCGGGTCAAAGGCTTCCCCTGTTCAAAACAGCGGGGCTGACATTCGGCATCCAACTCTGCTACGACGCGCATTTTCCCGAATTGTCCACCAAAATGGCGGAAAAAGGGGCGGATCTCATTTTTATTCCCCATGCCTCTCCCCGTGGAACCGAAGAGGAAAAACGAAACTCATGGATGCGGCATCTGCCGGCGCGAGCCTTTGACAACAGCGTCTTCATCGTGGCCTTTAACCAGACCGGAGAGTACAAAAAAGGCGTCCGCTTCCCCGGAGTCGCCCTTTTCATCGGCCCGTCTGGAAATGTCATCAAAGAATACACCGGAGGCCATGAACGGCTGATTGTGGCGGATATCAAGGAAAGCGACCTGTCGGCGGTGCGGAACAGCCCCATGCGCTATTTTCTCCCCAACCGAAACAAACGTTTGTAATCGTTTCCGGCGAGAGAAACCAGACCCAAAAATCCCATGCGCCGTCATGGGGCATATCAAAAAAAAAGGCCCTATCTTGGATTATCTTGTAAACGACATCTACCCGGCCATTCAGGGCGAGGGGGTCCACACCGGCATTCCCATGATCTTAATTCGCCTCCAGGGATGCGACGTCAAATGCCCCTGGTGCGACACCAAAGAGACATGGGAGGCGTCCATCGAAAACAGAGCGCCCTTCCCCGACTTCGAAAAACAGGCCGGGGCATGGTCTCTGGCCAGTGAAACCGAGCTGTTGGAGTATGCGGCCTCCCGTTTTCATGGGCCGCGCTGGGCGCTGGTCACCGGCGGGGAGCCAGCGGCTCAGGATCTGGCGCCTTTGGCCCGGGCGTTTAAGCGGGCCGGCTATCAAACGGCCTTGGAGACCAGCGGAACCGCCGCCGGCCACCTGGACGCCGATTTTGACTGGGTGTGCGTCAGCCCCAAATTCCATATGCCCGGAGGGAAAACCATATGGCCGGTCTGTCTTGAAACCGCCCATGAAATCAAACAGGTGGTGGCCGGCCCATCGGACATTGAGCGTCTGGACGACGCCTTGCGGCAGACCCCTTTAAGAAAGGACGCCGTCATCAGCCTGCAACCGGCGAGCCTGAACAAAAAATCGACCGATCTTTGCGTGGAGACGGTCATCCGACGGGGATGGCGCCTTTCCATTCAGGCGCATAAACTGATCCGTCAGCGATGAGAATGGGGACGCGGTCCCCTCATTTCATGACAAAATATCATCCCTGCGTTCCATTATTTATCGCAGCCTCTTGTTCCACCGCAGAGCGCCGACATGCCTCCCGGCCGTTCTGCGTCCATGAGTTAAGACAGAGACGATGGGATGAATGGACCCTCAAAAAGGGTCCGTTATTTTTCAGCAAGCCCTTGGTTTCCAACCCGCAACGCTACCTCTCCAGCGTCGATTTCAAAAACCGGCCCGTATGCGAACCCGGTGTGGAAGCGACCTGCTCAGGGGTTCCAACGGCCACAATCCGGCCCCCGCCATCCCCTCCCTCGGGCCCCAGATCAATGATATGATCCGCTGTTTTAATCACATCCAGATTATGCTCAATGACAATCACCGTGTTTCCATTCTCCACAAACCGGTTCAAAACAAAAAGCAGTTTTTTGATGTCCTCCATGTGAAGCCCGGTGGTGGGCTCATCCAGAATGTACATGGTTTTTCCGGTTCCCCGCTTGCTCAACTCCCGGGACAATTTCACTCTCTGGGCCTCTCCCCCGGAAAGAGTGGTGGCCTGCTGGCCGATTTTGATATAGCCCAGCCCCACGTCCACCAGGGTCTTTAATTTGGCCCGGATACTCCCCACATTTTCAAAAAAAGCGAGGGCCTGATTCGCCGTCATTTCCAGAATCTCGGCAATATTTTTCTTTTTATATGTTATTTCAAGCGTTTCTCTATTATACCGCTCCCCCTTGCAGATATCGCAGGAGACATAGACATCCGGGAGAAAATGCATCTCGATTTTGATAATGCCGTCCCCCCGGCAGGCTTCGCACCGCCCCCCCTTGACGTTAAAGCTAAAGCGCCCCGGTTTATACCCCCGCATCCTGGCTTCCGGGGTTTTGGCAAAAAGCTCCCGAATATAGGTAAAAACCCCGGTATAGGTTCCCGGATTCGACCGGGGGGTGCGTCCAATGGGGGACTGGTCAATATTGATCACCTTGTCCATATGCTCAAGCCCGGCGATCCTCTCGCAGGCGCCCGCGGATATTCTGGAGCGGTTCAGGCTCTGCTCAATCCCTTTGTTTAACGTCTCCAAAACAAGGGTCGATTTCCCGGACCCGGACACCCCGGTGACCACGATGAAGCACCCCAGGGGAAACGTGGCGTCAATCTGTTTTAAATTGTTTTCCGACGCCTTAAAAACCGCCACCTCAAACCCGTTTCCCTTTCTCCGTTCATCGGGAATATCGATTTTTTTCGCCCCCGAAAGATACTGCCCGGTCAGTGATGTTTTAGAGGCCAACATCTCTTGGGGATTTCCCGAAAAAGTGATCTCCCCCCCCTTGATTCCAGCCCCCGGACCCATGTCGATGATATGATCGGCGGCCCGCATGGTCTCTTCATCGTGCTCCACCACCAACACAGTATTTCCCAAATCGCGCATTTTCACAAGGGTCGACAGAAGGCGTATGTTGTCCCGCTGATGAAGGCCGATGCTCGGCTCGTCCAGAACATAAAGCACGCCGGTTAATTTTGATCCGATCTGAGTGGCCAGGCGTATCCTCTGGCTCTCCCCCCCTGAAAGCGTGTACGCGGCTCTGTCCAGAGTCAGATAGGAAAGCCCCACGTTTTCCAGAAAACCGAGCCGCTCCCCGACCTCTTTGACAATCCGCTTTGCGATGATCTCTTTTTTTCCATCCAGAACCAGCTCACTGAAAAAAACAAGGGCCCGGCCCACAGACATGGCCGTGATGTCCGATATTCTCAAACCGCCCACCATAACAGACAGGCTTTCCCGATTCAGCCTCCCCCCTTTGCATTCCGAGCATGGCTTGAATGTCATGTATCGCTTGATCTCTTCCCTCTGCTGATGGGAATCGGTCTCCAGATAACGCCGCCGCAATTTTGGTATGACCCCCTCAAAGGTCTTTTTATAATTGTATTTCCGGCCGTTTCGCTCAAAATAAAACGCAATTTCATCGGGCGATCCATACAGTATGGCCTTTTTGAACTCCTCGGGGAACTCTTGAAAAGGCGTGTGTATATCGACGTTGTAATGGGAGGTCAACGCGTCTATGAATTCAATGTAATAAACGGAATTCCGGGAGGCCCACACATCCACAGCGCCTTGGCGAAGCGAGAGTTTTGGATTTAAAACAATGAGGTCGGGATCAAATTCCGTTGTGGCCCCCAGCCCGTCGCACTTTCGGCACGCGCCACGGGGAGAGTTGAAGGAAAAACTGGCCGGGATAAACTCTGGATAACTGATTCCGCACGTGACGCACGCGGCGTTTTCATTGAAAAGGATCGGGGGCTCCCCTGGAATTTCCACGGCCACCCGTCCCTCGGACTGGGCCAGCGCCAACTCAATGGAATCGGCCAGACGATTTCCGATGTTCTCTTTCATCACCAGACGATCCACCACCACGTCGATGGCGTGCGCTTTATTTTTGTTCAGGCGGGGAACCTCGTCGATCGAAAATATCTCGCCGTCCACCTTCACCCGGGCGAATCCGTCTTTTCTCAGGCGTTTAAAAAGCGTCTGATGAGCGCCCTTCTGCCCGGAAACCAGAGGCGCCAGAATCATAAAACGGGTTTTGACGGGAAACGCCATCACCTGGTCCAGAATCTGATCCACGCTTTGGGAGGATATGGGTTTTGAACATTTGAAACAGTGGGGGTCTCCGGCCCTGGCAAACAAAAGACGCAGGTAATCATAGATTTCCGTAACGGTTCCCACGGTGGATCTCGGGTTATGGCTCGCGGTTTTCTGTTCAATGGCAATGGCCGGAGACAAGCCCTCGATTGAATCGACGTCCGGCTTGTCCATCCGCTCCAGAAACTGCCGGGCATAGGTGGAAAGCGATTCAACGTATCGGCGTTGCCCCTCGGCGTAAAGGGTGTCAAACGCCAGGGTCGATTTCCCGGACCCCGAAAGACCGGTCACCACCACCAGGGCGTTTCGCGGAATGTCCACATCGATATTTTTCAGATTATGCTGCCGGGCGCCCCGTATGATTATTTTTTCAACGTTCATGGCGTCACCCCAGCGTCAAACTTCGCCGCGGCCCTGGCTTGATCCGCCGCCATTTTTATGGCCGCCACAAGGCTGTTCGGATTGGCCGCGCCCTTCCCCGCGATGTCATAGGCCGTGCCATGATCCACCGACGTTCGGATGATGGGCAGGCCAAGGGTGGTGTTCACCCCGTCCTCAAAATGAAGAAGCTTAAACGGAATCAGCCCCTGGTCATGATACATGCAGACCACGGCGTCCCATTTTTTTTTCGCCGCGTAATAAAAAAGCGTGTCCGGAGGAAACGGACCCGACGCATGGATGCCCATGTCCCGTGCCTGACGCGCCGCAGGCTCAATGATCCGGGCCTCCTCATCCCCAAACATGCCCTGCTCCCCGGCGTGGGGATTTAAGCCCGCCACGGCGATGGCTGGGGCCGTTATCCCGAATCGGGTCTTTAACGCCGCGTCTGTGATCTGGATGACGCGCAAAATCGAGGCCGTTGAAATCATCTCAGGGACGCGTTTCAACGGCGTGTGAATGGTCGCCAGACTGACGCGCAACCGGTCTCCGGCCATCATCATGACATGGCTTTTGGCCCGGGTCCTTTCAGACAGAAGCTCGGTGTGGCCATTGTATGCGTATCCGGCCTCGCGCATGGACTTTTTATTGATGGGCGCCGTGACCATGGCCGCGATCTTCCCCTCCATGGCCATGTCTACGGCGGCTTCGATCCAGGCCACCATGGCCCGGCCGGTATCAACGGTGGGCCGTCCCCAAACCGTTTTTCGATCCCCGACGCTGATCGGCTCAATCAGATCAATCTGACCGGGCTGAAACACTCCATTCCCAGGATCCGTGACAATGGAAAGACGGGGAGGTTTATCCAAAATTTTTCCGACGCTCCCAAGAATGCGGGCGTCCCCAAAAACAATCGGCCGGCAGATATCGTATATTTCCGGACCGGAAAGGGCGGACAAAATAATTTCAGGGCCGATCCCAACTGGATCTCCCATGGTGATTCCGATGACAGGACGCATTCGTTTCATACACCTCCAAAAAGATTAATAGGCAAGACTTCCAAATATAATACCGCGTCCCGCAAGATTCAAGAAAAATAAAAATAGATTGCAAACTCAGGGCTGATCCGTCTCTTTGCTTTTTTTATGGAAATCAAAGGAAAAGGATGATTTTTGGAGCTTTTCAGAGAAACAGAAATTGTTAAAAAGATGGCCTTGCGCCTTAATATGCCAAAAACATTAAAAAAAAACATCCATTTCTTAAACGCCGAAACAACGGGGCTTTAGGCATGACGCCTATTTTATTAAGATATAAAAACAGTCAGTTAAAAATTGTTCATAACTTTTCTATCCGTTTCGCCCCACATGCGAATTTTCAGGTTTGATAAAATCAACCCCATATGACATAAATCCCCCTGAAAACAACGATGTTTTTTTATTTTTTTTAAAAAAAAATCGTCTCTAATTCTTTTCCACGCCTTCAACCTCTCCAGAGCGTGGCCGTTATTAATCTCAAATCAAAGAAATATAAAACGACTCTATTGCTATGCAAAAAATTTGGCGACAAGTAAAAGAAACCATCCAAAAACAGGCCCCGGATCACACATACAAAATGTGGATTGAACCGTTGACATATAAAAAAACCGGAGACGACAGCATTCTGATCATCTGCCCCAACCTGTTTTCAAAAAAACGGGTTCAGGATCATTATCTGCCCGTGATCACCGAAAGTCTAAACGAAATTTCAGGGAGGCGACTCACCGTGGCCCTTGACACGGCGGACACCGGGCGACCTGAAAAAATGCAATCCAAACAGATGCAACTGGCCCTTCCAAACATCAATCCGGTCAAGGGGCATTTTTTGCGAAAAAGCTTCACATTTGACGAATTCGTGGTCAGCGGCAACAACGATTTCGCCTATTCCGCCTCGCTCTCCCTGGCGTCGCGCAAAAACTCAAACCATAATTTTTTGTTTTTGCTCTCCAAAACAGGGATGGGGAAAAGCCATCTGTCCCAGGCCATCGGACATCATGTTCTGTCCCAAAACCCGTCGGAGCGGGTCTATTACACCACGGCCGATGATTTCTCAAATGAGATGGTCAATGCCTTTCGCTCCAACTCCATCAACGCGTTCAAAAAAAAATATCGGGATGGATGCGATGTGCTTCTGTTTGAGGACGTTCATCATCTCAGCGGAAAAGACCGGACCCAAAAAGAGCTGGCCTTGATCCTGGACGCGCTGGTCACCATTGACAAAAAGACCATTTTTTCCAGTTGCTGCCTTCCGTCTGAAATACCAAAGTTAAACGATATATTGCGCTCGCGCCTTTTAAATGGACTGATTTCAAACATCGAGCCCCCCAATTTCAGGACCCGGACCCGAATATTAAAAAAGAAACTGCAGAGCCACGGGCCGACCCATCAAGGGATGTCGGAAGATGTGATCCAGTATCTTGCCGGAGAGCTCACAGACGATGTCAGACAGCTTGAAAGCGGTCTGATGGGGGTTTTGGCCAAATCATCCCTGCTCGGCTCCCCCATGGATCTCAATCTCGCCGAAAGCGTGGTGAAAACCATCGCAAAAGCAAAAACAAAGATCACGGCGGACGTCATCAAAAGAATCGTCTGCAAATATTACAGCGTCTCCGCTACGGACATCGCCTCTGCCTCCCGCAAACAAACCATTGTGCGACCCAGACAGGTGGCGATCTATTTGTCGAGAAAATACACCGATCTGCCCTTGCAAAAAATTGGCAAAAAATACAATCGGTATCATGCCACGGTCCTTCATTCCATCACCTCCATTGAACGGGCGTTGAAACAGGGCGGGGCGCTTTGCCAACAGATAAAATTTTTGTGCGAAAAAATAGAGTCGGACAAATCGTGACCCATTTCACGAATCAAATCAGATCATGACCCTTTCAAACGCCTCTTACAAAAAGATTAAGGCCATTGTGGGCGCCGACCATTGCCTCCGGAAAAAAGAGGATATGGTCTGCTATTCCTATGACGCCACCGCCGCCTCTTATATGCCGGACGCCGTGGCGTTCCCCAAAGACGCCAGACAGATATCCGACATACTGACCCTGGCCAACGCCGACGGGTTTTATGTGACCCCCAGGGGGCATGGCACCGGAATGACCGGGGGCTCCCTTCCCGTAAACGGGGGGCTTGTCCTGGTCACCACACGGCTGAACCGAATTTTAAACATCGACTCCGACAATCTGACGACCCAAGTGGAGCCCGGGGTCGTGACCGGGCGTCTCCACGAAGCCGTTGAAAAAAAGGGGCTGTTTTATCCCCCTGATCCCGCAAGCTCTGATTTTGCCACCATCGGCGGAAATCTGGGGGAATGCGCCGGAGGCCCACGGGCCGTGAAGTACGGGGTCACACGGGATTATGTCTTGGGCCTTGAAGTGGTTTTGCCCACAGGGGAAATCATTAAAACCGGAGTCCAGACGGCCAAAGGGGTGGTGGCGTATGATCTGACCCGCCTTTTTGTCGGCTCCGAAGGAACCCTGGGAGTGATCACCCGCGCCACCTTGAGACTGTTGCCCCTTCCAGAAACCGTCCAAACCATGAACGTGACATTTAAAACCATGGAAGAGGCGGCGGAGACGGTCTCTGAAATCATCCGAAGGGGAATCATCCCGCGAACCATCGAATTTATAGACAACGCCTCCATACGATGCGCCCAAGAGCATATCCAGGCCAATCTACCCATAGACGCCGGGGCCATGCTGATCATTGAGACGGACGGCGAAAAGCAAGAGGCGACCCGCGCCATTGAGGCGCTCAAAGCCCTTTGCCTGTCAAGACATTGCGATTCGGTGAATGTGGCAAAAAACCCCCATGAGGCCAAAGAACTCTGGCGGGCCAGAAAGGCCATCTCCCCGGCTCTGTTCAGATACGGCCCCCACAAGATCAACGAGGACATCGTGGTTCCCCGGAGCAAAATACCGGACATGATTCGAAAAATAAACCAATTGCAATCCGAAACCGGGTTGACCATGGCCAGTTTTGGCCATGCCGGGGACGGGAACATTCATTTCAACATCATGCTGGATAAAAATGACCCGGTCACGCTGAAAAAAGCCGAGCAGGCCGTGGATGTCATATTCGATTATACCCTGGCCTTGGGGGGAACCATCTCCGGGGAGCATGGCGTCGGGATCACAAAGGCGCCTTATCTCTCCAGAGAGATTGGCGAAAAAGAGCAAGAGGTGATGAAAAGCATCAAAGCGCTGTTTGACCCAAACATGATTTTAAATCCCGGCAAAATTTTTCAGACGCCCTAAGGACTCTCAAGGGAAACCCCATCCGTAACCCCCCCTCTGTAAAAACCATCTATACAAACCATATATACAAAAAAGCGCCCTACGAAAAAAAATCGACCCCGTTTTTAAACATGGCGACCCCAGGGGTCATCCCGGTTAAAAAAGGCGCTCTCTTTCGTTTCATCTCTTCCCGAATCCGGGTCCAGGACGGGTGATTGGTCCAGTGGTTAAAGGCTTCGGGATGCGGCATGAGACCAAAAATTCGGCCGGTGGGATCGCAGATTCCGGCAATGTCATCCAACGAGCCGTTGGGGTTTTCGGGAAAGGCGCCGCCGGCGGCCCCCCCCTGGGGCAAGGCGTACCGAAGAGCGATTTGATGATTTTTTTCAAGCCGTTCCAGATGGCCTGGATCCGTGATGAATTTTCCTTCGCCGTGGCGGATGGGAAGCTCCATGCCGCGCATTCCACGAGTGAAGACGCAGGGGGAATCCGGGTCGGCCTCAAGGGAGGTCCAGTCGTCCCGAAAATTTCCGCAATCATTGTATGTCAACGCCGCCAGCCGGGCGCCGGGGTCATGGGCGAATCCAGGCAAAAGACCCAGATTCACCAAAACCTGAAAACCATTGCATATCCCGATGACCAGTTTTCCGGCCTCGACAAATTCACAAAGAGACTCTCCCATGCGGGTCTTCATGCGCGCCGCCTGTATCACCCCGGCGCCATGATCGTCTCCCCAGCTAAAGCCCCCCGGAAAGGCCAAAATCTGAAAATCCTCCAACCGCGCGGACCCGTCGAACAAAGAGTTCAGATGGACCCGTTCCGGCTTGGCCCCGGCAAGCTCAAAGGCAAACCCGGTTTCATGATCGCAGTTTATTCCGTATCCGCAAAGGACGCACACCTTGACATTTTTCATATGAGTTTTCCAAACGGCCTTTTCCATGCGGCTCGAAGCCGGGCCACAGGCGCCTCCAATATGGGGTCTTGCCCCCGGCCGATGATGTTTATTTCCGGTTTTTTTGTGACCTCGCCGATGGGGGCGCAGGCCAAACCGTCAAACAGATTCTGAAATTGGGCGGCGTCTTCTCTGGCCACCGTCACAATAAAACGCCCTGGGGACTCTGAAAACAGCGCCGCGTCATTTCGCAAACCGTTTTCCGACGCCTCCACGGGCAATTTCGACAAATCGAAACGCGCGCCCAAATCCCCCCCCATGGCGGCCAGGGCCAAATGAACCCCCAAGCCCCCCCGATATACGCCGTGGACAGAGGCGGCCAGGCCTTTTTTTATGGCCCGGTGAAGGGCGCTGTAAAGCGGTTTGAATTCGTCGGGAAACACCTGGGGGACATGAAGCCCCACATACCCCAGATGTTGATAATATTCCGAGGCTCCCAGCTCATTTCGCGTCTTTCCCAAAACGTAAATCAGATCCCCGGCGATTTTAAAGTCCATTGAGGAACAGGTCAACACATCATCCATCACAGAAACCCCTGAAAACTGGAGCGTGCATGGGGCCGAGACCTTGTGGGTTTCCCCATAACGACCGGACAGGTTTCCATCCACATACATGCTGTCCTTGCCCGAGAGAAGCGGAATTTCAAAGGCCCGGCACATGTCCAAAAGCGCCCGGCCCGAACGGACCAGCTGCGCGGCTTTAAAGGCGCCGTCGGGGTTTTTCTCAGGATCATGGGCGATGTCCGGCCAGCAGAAATTGTCCACCCCCCCCATGTGATCGGGATCGCCCCCCACGGCGATGAGCCGCCGGACCGCCTCATCAATGACGCAGGCGGTCATGTGGTACGCGTCGATGGCTGAATAAAAGGGCAAAAGAGCCTGGGAAAAGGCGATTCCCTTTGAAGAGTCCAAAACCGGCCGTATCACCGAGGCGTCTCCGGGAACATCCCGATATTTTCCAACCAAAGGCTTTAAAACGCTGGTCCCCTGCACTTCATGATCATACTGCCGCGCCACCCATTCCCGCGAGCATATGTTGGGGCGCGACAACATGTCCTCCAACAATGGACGCCAATCGTCCGGCTCTTTTAAAACAGGCTCCCTCAACCCCCGATCCTCCGGGGATATCCAGACCGCGTCAAATTCCCACTGGGGAAACCCGGAGCAAAGAAAATCAAGATCAATGTAGGCGCATGTGACGCCGTCATACCGGATATGCAGTTTGCCGGAATCGGTGTATTTTCCGATCACCGAGCTTTCCACCGCATGTTTTTTTGAAAGACGCATGAAGCGCTCAAGGTCATCCGGGGAAATGGCCAAGGTCATCCGTTCCTGGGATTCGGATATCCATATCTCCCATTGGTCCAGACCCTCGTATTTCAACGGAACCTTTTCCAGATCAATTTCACAGCCGTTTGAAAACAGGGCCGACTCCCCCACCGAGGAAGATAGCCCGCCGCCGCCATTGTCCGTGATGAAACGGATCAGCCCCTCATCCCTGGCCTCAAGAATAAAATCATGCATTTTTTTCTGGGTGTAGGGATCGCCGATCTGAACATGCCCGGCCGGGGTCTGCTCCGAAAATATCTCTGAAGAGGCCGTGACCCCGTGTATGCCGTCCTTTCCGACTCTTCCGCCACACATGATGACCAAATCCCCAGGGGAGGTCTTCTTTTTGTCAGAGGGCGCCCCATTCACCGAGGCGGGCATCAGGCCCATGGCCGTGACAAAGACCAGGCATTTTCCCATATATCCCGGATCAAAAAGAACCTGCCCAAACGAAGTGGGGATTCCGCTCTTGTTTCCTCCGTCCCGAACCCCTTCAATGACGCCGTCTAAAAGACGCCTCGGATGGAGCCGGGGCGTCAAATCGCCGTCGTAATCCCGTGGCCCCACGCAATATCCGTAAGAGCCCATGATCAGTCGCGCCCCTTTTCCCGTTCCCAAAGGATCCCGGTAAACCCCCACAATGCCGGTGATGGAGCCCCCATAGGCCTCCATATTGGACGGTGAATTGTGGGTTTCCCCGGTGATCACATAATAATGTTCATCGTCGAACCGCCCGGCTCCGGCGTTGTCCCACAAAACGGAGATCACCCAGGGTTTTTTTTTCTTAAGCTCCAGGGTCGGCCGCTCAATGCAGGTTTTAAACAGGTTGTCAATGGTTTCGGAATAATCGGAATGGGCCTCCGAATAGTTAAAAAGCCCCCGGAAGGTGTTGTGATTGCAATGATCGCTTCTGGCCTGGGAAATGTATTCCAACTCAATGTCGGTGGGATCAAAAAGCCCCATGACGGCGCGCTGTTTTTTGACATTCTCATCCATAAAATAGGCGCGTATCACCGGAAGATCGTTGGGGTTTAAGGCCAGATTTCTCTGCTCGCTCACCCTCTTTAAGGACTCATCATCATCCACGGGAATGGTCTTCACTGTGGGCGAGTGGTTCAAAATCACCCTGGGAATAATCAGTCCCGCGCCACTATCCGGATCCCAGTTCTCTTTGGAATAGATCTCCCATTGCTCAATGATGTCGTTGGCCAGAAGCTCCCCGGCTATTTTTTTGGCGTCCTCGTCTAAAAGAGACGACCCCTTGAGGCAATACCGTTTTGAGGTGTAGATGGCCTCGTCTTTCCCCAGCTTTATCCCCAGCAGATTTTCCACGGCTTCGACGGCGGAATTTCCAGGGGCGTCTTTAACCCCCGGCCGATAACCGACCCGGATGATCCGGTCGAATTCCACAGGGAGAGGGTCATAAGAAGAAATCTGGGTCACCGGGTTTGTGAAAATATCCGTTCGAATCCGCTGAAACTGCGCGTCGCTTAACCGGGCGTCGATGGTGACCATATTCACAACGCGAACAAGGTCTGACTCGATTCCAAAGTAATCGAGGGCTTTTTTTTGAACCCCTTGGCCCTCGGCGTCGAAAAGCTCCGGCTTTAGGGCTATTTCAAGTCGTTTAGTCATCATATGATTTCACGTTCAATCCGTTTTTTGCGCTCATTTTGGTGAAACAACCCCCTGTCAAAAATTTCAATGCAGGGCTTGCTGAAAAATCAATGGCCGCGTTATAAAAATTCGGCGTTTTTCCTAAGTTTGTGGCGTGACCTTTACACCTATAACCAAAAAAAAGGCGCGTCAACATAAAAAACGCGTTTTCAGGCCCTTGATAAAAAAAATCTTGAACAAAAGGCCCGATATGTGCTACTTATCCCTGTGGCATTATTGATGGCGCGACAATCCGCCAAGCGTCGTAACACTTTTGCCCGTTCCACAGGCATACGGCCCGCGACTGCCTTAGGGTTCGCTGAACTCCCAAATAGCGAACCTTCTCATGAGCGAACCCTGAATTTCGGACATATCAAACAGTTCAACCTGACGCTTTGTCTATTTAAGCCATTCAAGACGTTTGCAAAACCGCGCGGGTTGAAACAAGCGAGAAAGGAATATTTATGGAAAAGACGGTAAAACTAATTATAGACGACAAAACATATGAGTTCCCCCTTGTGGTGGGAACTGAAAATGAACGGGCCATCGACATCGCCCAACTGAGAGCAAAAACAGGTTTAATCACTATGGACCCGGGGTTTGTGAACACCGGCAGTTGCAAAAGCGCCATCACCTTCATGGATGGGGAAAAGGGCATTTTGCGCTACAGGGGAGTTCCCATTGAGCAGTTGGCGGAAAAATCGACCTTCATAGAGACCGTCTCCCTGTTGATCAATGGAAATCTGCCCACACGGGATGAGCTCACCCGGTTTTCCGTTCTGCTCAACGACAATTCACTGGTTCATGAAGATATGCAACTGTTTTACCAAAACTTTCCCAGAACCTCTCATCCCATGGGCATATTGTCCTCCATGGTCAACGCCTTAAGGAGTTTCTATCCGGCCTTAAAAACCGCGGATGAGGATATCAATATAACCGTGGCCCGCATCCTGTCAAAAATGCGGACCATGGCCGCCATGTCCTACAAAATATCCAGAGGGCATAAAGTGGTTTATCCCAGACCGGATTTGAGCTATTGCGAAAATTTTTTAAACATGATGTTCGATTCCCCGGTCAAACCCTATGAGATCGACTACGATGTTCGGCGGGCGCTGGAAATATTCTGGATTCTGCATGCGGATCACGAACAGAATTGCTCGGCCGCCACAGTAAGGGTCGTGGGAAGCGGGCGGGTGAATCTTTACGCCGCCATCTCCGCGGGCATCGCCGCGCTCTGGGGTCCGTTGCACGGCGGGGCCAACCAGGCCGTCATTGAAATGCTTTCCAATATTGTGGCCGAGGGCGGCGGCGTCAAAAAAAGTCTGGAGCGGGCCAAGGACAAAAAAGATTCGTTCCGGCTCATGGGATTTGGCCACCGGGTGTACAAAACATACGACCCTCGGGCCGCGGTCATGAAAAATATCTGCGACAAAGTCTTAAATAAAATGACCAAAAACGATCCCCTTCTTGATCTGGCCCGGGAACTCGAAGAAGCGGCGGTCAACGACGCTTATTTCATCGACCACAATCTGTATCCCAATGTCGATTTTTACAGCGGCATTGTGTTGCGGGCCATCGGGATACCGACCAATATGTTTACGGTCATGTTCGCGCTGGGACGACTTCCGGGATGGGTGGCGCAGTGGAAGGAGAGCATTGATGATCCCAACTGGAAAATAAGCCGTCCGAGACAGGTTTATCAAGGCCCCGTTAAAACCGATTATGTTCCCATTAATGAAAGGTGATCATGACGCCCGCTTTTTTTCCTTTCACGACCATAACGGATTCACAGCGCGACGCATTGTCGTCCTGTTTTAAACAGATCATCGTTTACCAGGCGTCGAGCCGCGCCGCGCATGAATCCATCAAACAGATGTCCCGGCAGGGTTCCATTGAGATGCGCGTCCCCGTAAAACAGGGGGACGACATGATTGAGGGGGCGCTGAAAGAACATCTCTCATTAGGCCGTCTCCATACCCAGGGGGCGTTGTCCTATCTAAAGACGCAAAAAAATCCACCGTCCTTTTTCGACGCGGATTCCACCGCCGCCATCAGAACGAATATACTGGCCGGGACAAAACCGTCTGATCCCAAAGAGATCAAGGACAAAGCCAACGAAAACCGACTTTTCAAGGCGCGACTCTTTTTATGCATGGCCCAGTCCTTTGACCGTCATCATGAAGAGATGAACCGCGAGCTTGAGCGCTTCGCCGAAAAAGAGATCCACTTTCCAGGGATGGATTCAAACCACAAACGCGAGGCCAACATCGGGGTCGCAGACACCCTGCGCCTGGAAAACGACTATGCCGATTATATGGCGACGGAACGTTTAAACGCCTGGGCCGGTCTGCTTCAACAGGACGATCATCCGCCGGGTCTGTTTGTCACCACCAGCAAAACGCTTTTGTCTTACATGCTGGAACAGGCGCCCATGATGGAAAAAGTCATGGAGCGCGCCTTTGCGCCTTTGGCGCCCGACGACGAGGATATCCAGGATATTGAGGAAACGCTTGACCGGCTGTCTGAAACCGATTGGCCTGAACATTCGGGACAAAAAAACAACCGCCAAAAAAACAATGACCCGGAAAAAAATAAACCGGAAAAAAACAGAATAGCGGCTCCAGGCGCCATCGCGCGCCCAACAAAAAAAACCGGACGCCTGACACTGACCTTTTATATCGCGCCCAACCGATCCCCCCGTCAATTTTTTTCCCGTTTTTCGGATGTTCCGGCTCTGATCAGGGGAGAGGATGACCCCAAAAAACAGACGGGCCGACCCATAAAAAACACCCTGATTGGCCTGATGGAACTCTCCCCTGATGTTTAGGTTCGTTCGAAAAAAAAATAAAAAAAAGAAGGGAGAGGCCTTGACTCTGAATTTCAAATAGTATATGGGTCATTTGCGTTATCATTTTTTTTAAATGACAACGCCACTGATTGATTTTGGGGGAAAAAGCCCCCTTTCAGTGGAGCTTTTTTTTTATAACGCTTTTTTTTATAACGTTTTTTTATAACAACAGCGCCACTTACCATTTACAAAATAAATACAGAATAAATAAGGAGACATAGAAAATGGGTTTTATACCTACCGTTGTGGAAGAAAAATGCGTCGGTTGCGAAGAGTGCGTCGACAACTGCCCTGTGGATGTTTTTGAAATGAAAAATGAAAAATCGCTTGTGCTCAATGCCGAAGAATGCCTGGGTTGCGAAACCTGCGTCGAGGTTTGTGAAGAGGACGCCATCAGCATCGAAGAAGTGTAACTTTTTCCCCGACTTTTTCAGCGGGTCCTTGCGACTCCGCTTCCAAAAAGTCGGGGAACCCGTCGCTCCTCCCCGCTGTTTTTTCCAAACCCCCATCGTTAAACCTCTCGCTGACCACCCCATCGTTAAAGATAACCATGCAACGCTCAAAATCATAAAATTTCAGGATGCCGCTCATATGAAAACGACCTTTAAAAAAAATATTCTTTGCATTGGCGCCGGCTATGTGGGGGGCCCCACCATGGCCATGATCGCCCACAAATGCCCCATGTATAAAGTGGTGGTCGTGGATATAAATCGCGACCGGATCGCCCAGTGGAATTCCGATGATCTTCCGATTTACGAACCTGGCCTGCGCGAGATTGTCATGGCGGCCCGGGGCAAAAATCTTTTTTTCAGCGCGGACATTGAACCCGCCATCGAGGCGTCGGACATCATCTTTGTCAGCGTCAACACCCCCACAAAATCCTATGGCCAGGGCGCGGGAATGGCCGCCGATCTGCAAAACTGGGAAAATACGGCGCGGCAAATTCTCAAAAGCTCAACCTCTTCAAAAATCATCGTGGAAAAAAGCACCATCCCCGTAAAAACAGCCCAGGCCATGGAACGAATCCTTTCCTCCGGCGAAACCGGCGTCCACTTTGACGTGCTGTCCAATCCAGAGTTTTTGGCCGAAGGAACCGCCATGCGGAATCTTGAAAATCCGGATCGGATTGTCATTGGCTCCCGGCAGACCGAGCAAGGGCTTAAAGCCAAAGATGAGCTGAAAAAAATATACTCCCAGTGGGTGGCCCAGGATCGAATCATCACGGTGGACACATGGAGCAGCGAGCTTTCCAAGCTGGCGGCCAACGCCTTTTTGGCCCAAAGAATCTCCTCCATCAACGCCATGGCGGAATTTTGCGAAGCCACACAAGCGGATGTGGACCACGTCTCTCGTGTCATCGGAGCCGACCACCGCATTGGAGACAAATTCTTGAAGGCCAGCGTCGGTTTTGGGGGCTCCTGTTTTAAAAAGGATATTTTAAATCTGGTCTATCTCAGCCGCTTCCACGGCCTGGATGACGTGGCCGACTATTGGGAAAGCGTCATCACCATCAATGAGCGGCAAAAAAATCGGTTTGTCTCAAAAATGTTAAACGCCATGTTCAACACCCTGGCCGGGAAAAAAATCTGTGTGCTTGGATTCGCCTTTAAGGCCAACACCGGCGACACTCGGGAGACCCCGGCGATAGGGGTCGTAAAAAAACTTCTGGAGGAAAAAGCCCGGGTGGCCATCACAGATCCCAAGGCGCTGACCCATGCGAAAATCGATCTAAAAGGTGTTGAAGGCGATGTCCGCTACATCGAAGATCCGTACGAAGCGGCCAGGGGAAGCTCCGCCATCGCCCTTTTGACCGAATGGGACATCTACCGGGATCTGGATTATCGAAAAATAATCGACGACATGGAAAAACCGGCTTTTTTCTTTGACGGGCGAAACATCGTGGACCACGCAGCCCTGTATGAGATGGGTTTCAATGTGTTCCCCACAGGAAAAGCCCCCTTGACCCACTATCGCTAACCGATCATGAGAGTAAAAAAAAAACGGCGCCCGGCCATGAAAAAAAATAGCGGGCCAGCCACCGCTCTTGTGGCCAACGAATCCGGCGATATTTTCGAGATAGAGGGATACGCCGCCGTGGGAATGGCCGGAGATTCGCTGGCCCCGCTCACCTCCAAAAACGCCATCGCCATGCCTTCCGGCGGAGAGCTGATGCGCCTTCCGGGCAGAAAGCCTCTGTTGTACAATCTTGAAAAGGGCCGTTTTGAAACCCTTTCTGAAAATCCCCATCGCCCCGGAGAAACCATATATCCGGTGGCGGCGTTTAATTCCCCCGGGTATGTCGCCTCTTTGACCAGCGCCTTTCAGGAAACCCCCAACGCCCAGTCTCTGCCGCTTTTTTCATACGCCGCCGTGGGATGGCGCCATGGCTTTCAAACCGCCGCCCTCCTCATTGACAGCGAACCGAGGCAGAATTTAAAATTTATGAAGCCCGAAAACGTCTGGCGCGGCATAGAGGCCATGAGAAAAAAAATGCCGCAAAACAGACTCAGGAAGCATCTTGAGACCTGCGCCACGACCTATGGATGTCCGGCCGGAAAAAATTTTTTCCTTCACCGATACGAAGCTCCCCTTCCCTCCTCTCAGGTCTGCAACGCCAGATGCATGGGATGCATCTCCCTGCAAGCCTCCAACGAAATAACCAGCAGCCAGAACAGAATCTCATTCACCCCGTCCCCCGAAGAGATCGCCGAAGTCGCGCTGGAGCATATCAAAGGCGTCCCGTGCGCCGTTGTCAGTTTCGGTCAGGGATGCGAGGGCGACCCCCTGATGGTGTGGGAGACTCTGGAATCGGCCATCCGCATCATACGCTCAAAGACCCGAATGGGAACCATCCATATGAACACCAACGGAAGCCGGCCGGATCAAGCGGCCAAGCTCTTTGACGCGGGTCTCGACAGCATGCGCGTCAGCATAAACAGCGCGGTTGAAGCCTGGTACAACGCCTATTTCAGACCCCTGAATTACACGTTTTCCGATGTGAAAAAAAGCATCGGGATCGGTTTGTCCAAAAAGAAATTTGTTTCCATCAACTATTTAAATTGCCCCGGCTTCACAGACACGCCCCAAGAGCGACGGGCTCTCCACGATTTCATCAAACGCCTCCCCATACAAATGATACAGTGGCGAAATTTAAATTTTGATCCCAAACGATATCTGGACGCCATGCGCGACGCCTGGGAGCCTGAAAACCCGGACGCCTTGAAACCAGAGGGCATCAAAACCATCATCGCGGGCATACGCGCCCATTTCCCGAAAATAATACATGGTTATTTTAATCCTCCCAAAGAGAAATTCAAGACGCAAACTTCAACACGAAGACATCATGAATAAAAAAAGAGAAATTCAACACGAAAACTTCAACGTGAAGGCATCATGAATAAAAAAACACCCTGGACCCAAACCGTTGATCTTGATCCCCCGTCCCTTGAAAACAACACCGGGGATGTCGACCGTCTGGCCGCGGCCTTAAAAAAAAAACTGGGCGCCGACGCCATCGACATCGGACTCCCTGTCTTGAGGGCGCTTCCCCGGCGCTTGCGTGAGTGGGGCTATAAAATCAAATGCGTTCTGGTGAGAGACCGGGGCCGATGGCTGGTGGCCGGGATCAAGGCGGCGGATGACCCCTCTCCCACAGCGGGCATCGCCATAGATCTGGGAACCACCATGATCTCCATGCGCCTTGTAGAAATTGAAACAGTGGAAATTGAAAAAGTAGAAATTGGGAAAAAGGAAATTAAAAAAAAGGAAATTGGAAAAAAAAAGGCCATCGCTGAGATATCCTTTGAAAACCCCCAGCGCGCGGTGGGGCCGGACATACTGACGCGAATCCATTTCGCCGCTAAAAACGAAAATTTAAAAAAAATAAACGGCATGCTCGTGGATGGATTGAACAAAAAAATACAAGAACTCTGTGAATCGGCCGGAATTCAAACCGATGGCGTCTTCATGCTCACGGTGGCTGGAAACACGGCCATGACCCAGCTTTTCATGGGTCTTAATCCCCGATGGAGCATCAGAGAGCCCTACATACCCGTTGTCAACCGGCCGGGGATCGTTTCGGCCGCCGAATTGGGAATACGGGTCAATGAATCGGCCAGATGCCTGATTTTTCCCAATGTCGGAAGTTATTTCGGGGGAGATTTAATCGCCGGCATTCTATTTTCCGGCCTGCACAAAAAAGAAGAGACCTGCCTGCTGGTCGATATCGGCACAAACGCGGAGGTCGTCCTTGGCAACCGAAACTGGCTGATGGCCTGCGCGGGCGCCGCGGGCCCCGCCCTGGAAGGGGGAGTGACCCAAATGGGGATGGCCGCGGCCCCTGGGGTGATCGACCGAGTCGTCATCAACGCCGATGACGATGAGATCGCCATTCATACCATCGGGGATTTGCCCCCCTTGGGAATATGCGGCTCCGGCCTGATTGATCTTGTCGCCGGCCTTTTCCTCACCAGACGAATTGACATACAGGGAAAATTTGAGCCGGAAAAATGCGGGCCGCGCCTAAAAGAGGCCGATGGAATCAAACGCTTTGTTCTGGTTTTTCCCAAGGACTCGGAAACCGGCTTTGAGCTGTTCATCACCCAGGCGGATATAGACAGCCTCATACGGTCCAAAGCCGCCATGCACACCATACTGGAAACCATCGCCGCGGCCGTCGGAATTCTATTTTCAGATATTGAAACATTTTTTATCGCCGGATCATTCGGAATTTTCATCCATCCAAGATCAGCCATCTCCATCGGGATGATGCCGGATTTGCCCGTTGAAAAATACAAAACCATGGGGAACTCCTCCCTTGGCGGAGCCGTCATGGCCCTGGAGTCATGCGATGTGTTCGATGAGATTGACGCCATCAAGGAGCGGATCACCTATATGGAATTAAATGTCAACCAGGATTTCATGAATCGGTTTTCAGCGTCCCGATTTCTCCCGCACACCGACGCCGCCCGATTTCCCTCTGTGAAACGATGATAAAAAAAACCCTTCTTTTGGCCGCCATCACCCTGATGGTCTTATCCTGCGCCCATCGGCCCGGCCCGCCGGATCGCCCAAATCAAACTGGAGATCAAACCGGAGATGTTTTGGCTCCCACAGCGCGCCTTTACAAGGGCTATTTAAACAGCCTGGAAGGAGTCAGGCATGGGTCATGCCCCATGTTCCCGTCATGCTCCCAATACAACCGGCTGGCCGTTAAAAAATTCGGGCCGCTCAAAGGGTGGGTCATGACCTTTGACCGTCTGTTGCGTTGCGGCCGGGACGAAACATCTCTGGCGCCCCAAATCTTTATTCATGGGGTCTTAAAATATTGGGATCCGGTTGAAAACAATGATCTTTCCATAAAATGACACACTCTTAAAAAAGCGCGGATTTTTTACGATGCCATCATAAAATAGAGCGCCCGCGCAAAACCCAGCCAATGACGCCGTCTCCCCTTTTTTTAACCGCGCCATCCCTCGCCCAATGGTCCGCCGGCCCCCCTCATAATGGGTTGCCTTTGCCTGTGAATTATGCTAACAACATCGGGGCGATAACATCTTTCGCCGCGCCATCAGACACTATACGCGCCATCAGGACACTATAATGGATCAAAACAGAATGGACCAAAATAGACCAAAGCGGAATAGACCCGAGCCGGTCTTGTAAATCGGAGGAAAAAATGGAACTGCAAATCAAAACGACGGACCGATTAAAGCCGAAGCCGGACAACGCGTCCCTCGGTTTTGGAGCGTTATTTACCGATCACATGTTCAACATGGATTACAGCCCGGACAACGGCTGGCATAACCCCCGGATCGAACCGTATCAACCCATCGTCATGGACCCGGCGTCCATGGTTCTCCATTACGGTCAGGGCGTGTTTGAGGGATTGAAAGCATACCGCAAAAAGACCGGTGAGATTCAACTCTTTAGACCCCGTGACAATATGAAACGACTGAACCGGTCTTCCCGGATCATGTGCATGCCGTCATTTGACGAAGCATACGCCCTTGAATCGTTGAAACAACTATTGACCCTGGAAAAGGACTGGGTTCCTTCGGCCAATGGAACCTCTCTTTATATCCGCCCCACCATCATTGCCATGGACCCGTTCCTGGGGGTTCGCGCCTCAAACACATACCGCTTTTTTATTATTCTTTCCCCGGTGGGCGCCTATTACTCCGAAGGATTCAATCCCATAAAAATATGGGTGACAAAAAACCATGTGAGGGCCTCCATTGGCGGGGTGGGCGAAGCCAAAACTCTGGGGAACTACGCGGCGAGCCTTTACGCGGCGAAAGAAGCCCAGGAAAAAGGATACTCGCAGGTTCTCTGGCTGGATGGCGCAAAACGAAAATACATCGAGGAGGTGGGCGCCATGAATATATTTTTTGTGGTTGACGACGAATTGATCACCCCGGAGTTGAGCGGAAGCATCCTGCCTGGAATCACCCGTGACTCGGTCATCGCCCTTTCAAAAAAATGGGGAATGAAGGTGACTGAGCGGAAAATCGGCATTGAGGAAATCATGGGCTTCCATGACGCCGGACGGCTCAAGGAAATTTTCGGATCAGGAACCGCGGCGGTCATCTCGCCGGTGGGACAAATCGGCTACGGCGAGAAAAACATCGTTGTAAACGAAAACCAAGTCGGCCCCTTTGCCCGGAAACTGTATGATTCCCTGCAGGATATCCAATATGGGAAAACCGAAGATCCCATGGGATGGATCGAGCCTGTTTAAGACTGACCACGTAAGGGGGCGCTCAAAAATAAATTTTTGAACGCCCCCCCCAAGCAACCCCCAACGACTCGACGATTGATCCATGACCCAAAAAAATCATTTGAATCTGTTTATTGAAAAAATGGAGGCCGCCTCTGTTCCCCCCTCCGTCATCGACGCCTTTGCCTTTTGCTATGATGAGGCGATCCGAAAAAAAAAAGGGCTCATCTCTGAAACAGAGATTTCCCCTGTTTCCCCCAATGAGATTAAAGACGCAAAAAACCTTGAGAGGCGCCGGGCTTCGGGAAAACGGGCGTTGAAAAAAGCCGTGGCCATCGTGTTGAATGGCGGCCTTGGAACGAGCATGGGTCTGGAGTCCACAAAATCCCTTATTCCGGTCAAAGATGGGAAATCCTTTCTTGAAATCATCATGGACCGCGCCCAAAAAAACAGCGCCCTCCTGGCGCTCATGAACAGTTTCAACACCCATGATGAGACATCCCGGGCCATTTTGAAAATCAATCCCAAAAAAACGCCGGATATGTTTGTCCAAAACAGATTTCCCAAAATTCTTCAAGAAAATCATCGCCCCGCTCTGTGCCCGGACAATCCAAACATGGAATGGAACCCGGCTGGCCATGGCGATTTTTATCTGGCGTTTTATGAGTCTGGAATCCTCAAATCCCTCATTGACAAAGGAATGACGTACGGGTTTGTCTCAAACTCGGACAATCTGGGGGCGTCCATAGACACATCCCTGCTCGGCTATTTCGCGGATCAAAACGCGCCCTTTATGATGGAGGTCGCCCGACGGACAAAATCGGATTCCAAGGGAGGGCATCTGGCCAGGGACAACGCCGGGCGCCTGATCTTAAGGGAATCTTCCCAGTGCCCGGAACATCAGACGGCTTTTTTTTCCGACATTGACCGGCATCCCTTTTTCAACACAAACAACATCTGGATCAACCTTGAGTTTCTATACGACTTCATGCAAAAAGAAAAAATGGTTCGGCTTCCAACGATTCTTAACCCGAAACACGTCTGCCCCGGCGATAAAAAAAGCCCCCCTGGGTATCAACTTGAGACCGCCATCGGCTCGGCCATATCTCTTTTTGACGGGGCTGAAGCGATTCTGGTTCCCAGATCCCGTTTTTATCCCGTGAAAACATGCGGCGATCTGATGGCCATCGATTCAGACCGTTTTATCTTTTCAGAGGAAAATGGCCTGGTCTTAAATCCAAACGCCGCCCATGACGCCATCCTCATTGATCTTGATCCAGAGCATTATGGAGACCTGGCCTCTTTTCAAAAAAGATTCCCCCATGGGCCTCCCTCCCTTGTGAACTGTCGATCCGTCAAAATCAAAGGGGATGTTCTTTTTGAAAAAGGGGTGGCGATCAAGGGGGATGTGGTCATTGAAAACCGATCAAAAAAAGGCGCGGTGATTCCAAAAGGCGCGGTGGTGGATGCGGATATTCTTTTTGACTAAAGGGCTCGCTGAAAAGTAACGTTGCATTTTCAGCGAGCCCTGAACACCCAAAATGGGTAATTTATTGTTGAACGAACCCTAAACGTCCGTCAATCGCTTTGGCCCATCTTTTTTTCCAGGCGAGCGACCAGCAAAGAGACGGAGAGGGTGAGCGTCAGATACATGAGGGCGATGGCGATCCAGGTTTCAAAAATCTGATGCGTGGCCTCAACCACCTGCCGCCCCATGAAGGTCAGCTCTTGAATGGAGACCACCGAGGCGATGGCCGAATGTTTGATGGCGTTGATGAACTCGTTGGCCAGGGGAGGAAGCGTCCGTTTGATGGCCTGGGGCATGATCACAAAACGCATCTGGTCCATCCAGGACAGTCCCAGAGAACAGGCCGCCTCCCGCTGTCCCCGGTCAATGGATTCGATTCCCGCCCGTATAATCTCGGTGATGTAGGCGCCCTCCAGAAAGGCGATGGCCGCCACCCCGGAAATAAATTGGGTAAACAGAGCCTCCGGGGCAAAAAACAGGGAGATCATGGCTTTGGTCCCCGGAGACCGGCTCCGAATAAACTCCTCCACTCCCAAAAGAGGAATGAACTGATCCACCACAAAAAAATAAAAAATGAAAATCAGGACCAGGGGCGGCAAATTTCGAACCAGCTCCACATAGGCCCCGGCGATCATCCGCAAAAACAGATTCTTTCCCGCCCGAAACAACCCCATGACGATCCCCATAATGGCGCCGGCAACCACGGCCCAGATGGAGAGTTTCAACGTCATCACCAGACCTTGCACCAGATAATTGGGCGCCATCCGTCCAGTGGACGCATCTCGGCGAAATAAAAATTGCGGGATCTCCGACCAGTCGGACTTGTATTCGAGTCCGTATCGGATGCGATAATAGAGATAGACGCCAAACACCACGCAAAGAAATATGATGACGGCGTCAATGGGTTTAAATCTGACTTTCCTGGCGATCACAACAAGGCGGCCCGGCCCTCCCCGCCTGAAACACGAAAAACCCGCCCCCTGCATGGCCGGAAGGAAGCGGGCTTTTCAGACATTCAGACGTAAAAAAAAAGTTTATTTAGAGACCATTCCCTTCCATTCTTTGCTTCCAAACCAGTAAGCGTCCTTTTCTTCCAGCCATTTATCATTGTCTCTGATCCAGGCATTAAAGAAGAAAACAGCGTCGGGGTCCCCTTTTCGAACCGCAAAGCCGATGGGATCTTTGTATATGTATTCCCCTCCAAAGGGTCGGTAAATCTGGTCCGCGTAATCCGCGGCCCAAAACGCCGGGGTGGGGGAGGATGAGAATGCGGCGTGGGCATTCCCGTTGAGAACCTCCTGCAACACGGCGGCGTCATCCTCAAACTGGCGCAACGTGGCCAGGGGGGCGTATTTTCTCGCCGCCGCCGCAGGCGTGGCGCCCATGCGAACCGCGATGACGACATCTTTTTTGTTCAATTCATCCAGGCGACTCACCCCGGCGGCCTTTTTTTTATTGACCACCACATCCATGCCGCTCCAGGAATAAGGGATGGTGAAGTTGACGCTCAGCGCCCGTTTTGTTGTGATTCCAAGGCCTCCGATGACCACATCGAATTTCCCGGTGAGCAACGAGGGGATGATGCCGGACCACTCCGTGGGGACAAACTCGATTTTCACGCCCATGTCTTGGGCCAGCTTGGCGGCCACATCCACCTCAAACCCCTTCAGCTTTCCGGTCTTGTCCTTGAATGACCATGGCACAAAGATGCCAAGCCCCACCTTCATGACCCCCCGGTCCATAATGGTTTCAATGACGCTTTCTTTGCTCAGCTTTCTCTGTGTGTCCCCGGCGCCGGCGACAGTCTGGAGCCCCGTCATGACCGCGGTGAAAACAATGGCTGACACGACGATCATGGCCCATCTTCTTTTTCTCATCTGTGGCTTCTCCTTTCATTTCCTGTTTGAATTTCCAACGCATTTTTTATATTTTTTCGAAAAAAAAGGGACAAGCCCCCTTTTGACGATTTCATCCAGAGTCCGCTTTTTTTTAATTTTCGACGTTAAAAAATGTGACGTTATTTTTCAGCGAGACTTTAAACATCGGCGGTTCACCGGATTTTTCAAACTCTGATTTTAAAGCGCTTCTCCATGTAAAAGACAACCATAGACAGAGTCGCTGTGACCGTCAGATAAATGCCAGCCGCGGCAAACCAGACCTCAAAGACCAGAAATGTGTCGGCGGCGACAATGCGGGCCTGAAGGGCCAAATCGTTTAAAGAGACAATGCTGGCCAGGGCCGAATCTTTGAAAAGGCTGATGGTCTGGCCGGTCAATGGGGGCAAGACCCGCCGGATGGCCTGGGGCAAAATCACAAAAAGATAGGTCCCGACGCCGCCAAATCCCAGGCTTTGGGCCGCCTCCCATTGACCTTTGGGCAACGAAACCACTCCCGCCCGAAGAATCTCCGACATATAGGCCCCCTCATAAAGACCCAGCGCCAGCGCCACCGAAGAAAAACGGCCCAGACCGAAGGCCGGCCCGATGATGAAATAGGCCAGATAAATTTGAACCACCAGGGGGGTGTTGCGAATCGTCTCCAGAACCCCCCGCGCAATAAACCGGCCCGAAAAAGAATTTGAGAGCCTTAAAAGGGCCATGATCAATCCAGAGGCAAGGGCTACGACCAGGCTGGCCCCGGAAATTTTCAGGGTAAAGATCAGGCCTTCCATCAGCGCCCCGGCCACGACCCGCCCTTCTTCGATTCTAAACAGATATTGGCCCATGCGGTTCCAGCGCCAGTGGTAACCCAGATTTGAGACGCTCATGGAGATCAGCCAGACCATGGCCGAAGAAAATATCAGAAACTGAATCATGTCAGACCAGGGAGACCGAAAAATAAACGCCTTTTTTTTCAACCGATTAAAAACAGACACCCGTGTTTTCTCCCCCTTTTTTTTCACACCCGGCCCCTGTTTTTCCATGGGCCGCGCATTTTCTCATTCGACGCATTCCCCCCAGAGGGCGTCGGCGCCGGACATCTTTGTGATCCTGACATCGGTGATGGAATTCAGACGGCGCTCGCCCCCTTGGGCAAACACCCGAAGATAATTCGACGCGGTCCCCTTGAGTCGTCCGGTTTTTTTGCATCTTTGATTTTCAAAAAGAACCGAAAGGCGTCGCCCGACAAACCGTTTGTAAAATTCCCGTTTTTTATCGGCCCCAAGGCCCCGAAGGAGGGCGCATCGTCCCTTTATGACGTCATGGGGAATCTGATCTGGAAACGACCATGCCGGGGTGTTTTCCCTTCTTGAAAATGGAAAAACATGCAGGTATGAGACCGGAAGGCTTTCAATGAGGGCATACGTGTTTTCAAAGGCGCCCGCAGTCTCCCCAGGGAAACCCACGAGAACGTCCACGCCAATGGCCGCCTCAGGCATCAATTCATGGATAAACCAGACCAACTCCTTGAAAAATAAGCGCGAATAGGGCCGATTCATTCTTTTCAATATTCCGTCGTCCCCGCTTTGAAGGGGGATATGAAAATGATGGCAAATGGTTTCAGAGCCTGCGACCCGCGCCACGATCTCCCGCTTGAGTTCCAGAGGCTCAATGGAGCTTAAACGAACCCTCTGAATGATCTTCTCGTCGTCAATTCTTGAAATCAGCTCATATAGACTGGTTTCAGGAGACAAATCCCGGCCGTAGCGCCCGATGTGTATCCCGGATAAAACCACCTCGCGGCTCCCCTGGGCGCTGATCTTTGAAACAGCGCTCAGCGCATGATCAAACGGCATGCTCCGGGATCTCCCCCTGGCAAAAGGCACGATGCAGTAGGAGCAGAACGAATCGCACCCGTCCTGAATCTTTAAGGATGGCCGGGTTTTTGAACTGTTTCCCCGGCCAAAAATCTCAGCGAACTCCCGTTGTCTGGCCATGGGCCGTGAAATCAGAGTCGGGCCGCCGCTTTTCTTTTCCCTGGAAATGATCTCTGGAATGGTGTGCTTGTCGGCGTTTCCGATGATATACGCGACCCCTTCCATCTTTTCAATCTCGGAAGCGAATGTCTCGGCATAACACCCGGCCACAATGATTTGGGCCGATGGATGGTTTCGGATGGCTTTTCGGATGGTCCGCCGCGACTGGGCCGCCGCCTTTTGAGTCACCGCGCATGTGTTGATGACGCAGACATCCGACCTTTTTCCATCCAGAGAGGCGGACAGACCCAAATCTTCAAGACAAGACGACAAGGCGTCCGACTCGCACTGGTTGACTCGGCACCCGAGTGTGATCAGATTAAATTTTTTCATCACATCGCATCAAGGGGCGGGCTTGCCCCTCGTCGCCCTTTTTATGTTTCCATGCGGTCTGGCCAACCCGGTGTATCCGCTTGACCCGGTGTGTCCGCTTAAATAGCTCCGAATGGATCGGTCTGGTTTAATATGTCTGGTTTAATATGCTGGGTTTAATATGTTTGGGTTTAATATGGCCGGGTCAATATACCCGCCCCCCAGAACCTCGGGGCCGTCATAAAAAATCGCGCCCTGTCCCGGAGCCACGGCCCGCTGGGGGCGTTGAAATTCAACGCGGGCCATGGCGGCGCCCGAAGGATAAATCGTTGCGGGAACCGGGTCATGCCGGTATCGAAGCCGGACTTTGGCCTGAAACCGGGCGCCGGGCTCCCCATTGATCCAGTTGATCTGTTTGACGCCGGTCCGCTCCACAAAAAGATCGTCTTTGGAGCCTATTTTCAGACGGTTTCGTTTCTGATCCAGCTCCACGACATAATACGGCGTTGGGCCGGGGAGATTGATCCCGCGCCGTTGCCCCACCGTAAAAAAACAGAGTCCGTCATGCCGCCCCACAACATCGCCGTTCATGGTTTCAATGAGACCCGGTTTGGGGGCAAACCCCGGCTGTAAGGCCAGAAACCGGCCATACCCGCCGCCCTTGATAAAACAGACGTCCTGACTCTCCTTTTTTGAAACCGGAGCAAAACCATGGGCGGCCGCCATCTCTTTCACCCTCTGTTTGGTCATGTCGGCCAACGGAAAGCAGGCGGCGGCCAGTTGGCGTTGGGTCAAAAAACCGAGGAAATAAGACTGATCCTTTTTTGCGTCCTTCCCTTTGGTCAGATGAAATCGCCCGTTTTTATCCTTTGACACTCCCGCGTAATGGCCGGTGGCCAGACGCGACGCGCCCTGTTTTTTGGCAAATGAAAGAACCTCCCCGAATTTGATGGCCGCGTTGCATGCCAGGCACGGGTTGGGGGTCTCTCCCACGGCATAGGCGCGGACAAAGTAATCGACCACATGCCGGTCAAAGGCCTCCCGGACATCAACGACCATCAACTCCACGCCCATTTGGCGGGCGACGCGGGCGATCTCATCCGGGTGGGAGTCATGGCCGTCCCCGCCGGGTTCGCGCCTCTCGCGTCCGGTGATGAAATGAACGCCAAACACTTGAAATCCGTTTTCCTTCAGAAGATGCGCGGCCACAAGAGAGTCCACTCCCCCGCTCATGGCCACGGCTATTTTTTCTCCCATCAAAAAAACGCCTGCTTGCTGGGCTTCACCGACATGGCGTGGGGGGGGCAGGCCGCGACGCAAAGTTCGCACACGCTGCATTTTTGCCGGTTGAAAACCACGTTCATTTCCGGCCGTTGAACAAAGAGGGCATGGGTGGGGCAAACCGCTGTGCATGCCCCGCAATGGGTGCATTTTGACTGATCCTGCTCCACATCCCGGCCCGCGTTTTGAACATCCACATTGTGTTCTTTGAGATATTTCACGCCCTGCTTGAAATTGCTTTTGGAGCCGGAAAGCTCCAGAACCATCTTTCCTTCTTTGCGTGGAAAAATCTCCGCGTTTAAAATAGTGAACGTCAAATCAAAGTTTTTGGCCAGGTTGCACACCACAGGTTCCCGAACCACTGTGTTGGGAAAACGGAGTATCAGAATTTTTGAATACATTTTATTTGGTATCTCCAAAAAAACCTTTCTTTTTAATAAAAAAAATACTAAAAAAAGGACTCGCCAAACGGATGGATAGTCTTTTTTTAAACACATAAATTAATCGTTCTGCATGGCAATGTCAACATATAGATTTTTCCGGCAAATTTTTCACCCCCACGCCAAGGGTAAAATAACGGCCGGACATGGCCAGGCAAAGGATATTTTCAATGTACAACGCGTTTTTTGGTTTCAGGGAGAAACCGTTCAAACTCACTCCCAATCCCGCCTACCTGTTTCTCAGCCAAAGTTATGAGGAGGCGCTGGCACACCTTCGTTACGCCACATCCGAGGGGGAGGGATTCTTTGAAATCGTCGGCGAGGTGGGAACGGGCAAGACCACTTTGTGCCGTTTTTTTTTAGAGGGCTTAGACGAGGATTTTGAAGCCGCTTATATCTTCAATCCGAAACTGGACTCCATCCAGCTTTTAAAGGTCATCAATGACGAGTTGGGAATCGACTCGGATTACCCGAGCGCCAAAGAGCTGATTGACGTCTTAAACAGATTCCTTCTTGAAAAAAAAGCGGAAGGCAAACGGGTCATTGTCATCGTGGACGAAGCCCAGAACCTGGCCAATGAGGTTCTGGAACAACTTCGGTTGTTGTCCAACCTTGAAACCACCACGGACAAACTTCTCCACATCGTTCTGGTGGGCCAACCTGAATTGCGGGAAAAGCTGAACTCTTACGATCTCAGGCAGTTGGCTCAAAGGATCACCATGAATTTGACCCTTTTTCCCCTGACCCTGCCAGAGACCGAAGATTATATTAATCATCGGATTCAGATCGCCTCCCGGGGCCAGACCCTGCGAATCGGGCGGGGCGCGTTGAATCAAATTTTCAAATATTCCAGAGGGATTCCCCGGCTCATCAATATCGTTTGCGACCGGAGCCTTCTGACCGCATTCAGCTTCAATCAGCATGAGATTAACGCCAACGTGGTCAAATCAGCCATCCGGGAATTGACCGGACCCCCGCGCCGGTCATGGAATGTGGCCTGGCTCGCGGACGCGGCGAGACGGAAAAAAACAGCGCTCGCGCTCTCCCTGATTCTTCTGGCCGCTGTGGCCCTTATTTTCGCGTTCTTTATATCCGGCCCGAGCCGGGTGGATCAAACGCCACAAACGCCGACGGCGAAATCACAGGTCAAAGAGACCGAACCCAAAGACATCTCCCCGGCGATGGCCGTCGATTCTCAGCTCGGCGCTCCTTTGCCCGCCAACGCGCCCATGCCAAAAAGAGAAAACGTTGATCTGGACAAAAGCGCCCCGGCCCCTTTTGTCGCCACCGCCGCCCTGGAACCAGAACCGGAAAAGAAGGCGAACCCGACATTCTCCCCTCTGAAACCGTTTCTTGAGTCCCAATACGGACCCGACTCCAGAAACGCGGCCGTAGCCTCGGTGGCGGACCTCTGGAACCCGGGAGAGGCGTTTTTTTGGCCCGATGACCCAAACGAGATGGCGGACCCCGACTATTTGAAAATCGCTTCCCAAAAAAACGGGTTTTCGTTCTACACCTTTGAATGGCGGTTTGAACTGATCCGTCGCCTCAATCTTCCGTCCATCCTCTCCTTTTATATTCCTGAAAAACCGTTGCCCATCTACCTGGCCCTGACCGGCATGGAAGATGGAGACATCTTTGTTTTTCGCTCTGAAAAAGGGGAGGAGATCCGGGTGAATCCATCGGACGTTGACTCATACTGGTCTGGCGACGCCATGATTTTGTGGAAGGACTTTCGCTCCATCACCGGAACCATCCCCTTTTATGGGCCGCCGAATTCCATTTTAAATTTAAAGACGCTTTTAAATGACATATTGGACGGCGGCCTCAATCTGGATCCGATTTACGACAATGCCACACGGCGCGCCATCATGACCATTCAGCGGGAAAACGGCCTGCTGGACGACGGCGTGGTCGGTTCCCTGACAAAAATGACTCTGTATAATATGCGGGGCGGCTTTCCAATACCCCATATTATGCGACGGCCGTAGCGCGCATGGGCCTCCACCCACCCAGATGTGTCACGCCCATGGTTTCCAAGATGCCATATTATATATCGGAGGGGGACGGGGGGTAAACCGCGCGATTAAAAATGACCGCGCCCTCCCCCATCAAACGCCTTGACCCTTTTCCTTTTTTACATGCCCTGGTGGGTCAAAAGGCGCGCATGTAAGAATGACGGTCACGAGATAAAATAAATGTGGGTTGCCAAAACATAGAAAACGCATGGTTTCCCTGGGGCGTTTTGCCACGGATGGCCGTCTCTGGTCATCTGTTTTGAAATCATCAATCAGGGTCGCGAACCGCCCATGCATACCCGATTTCGCCAGTGGCCCTATTACCGTCTTTCCTTGGCAGGCTAATAACGCCGTCGTCAAAATCAAGCGCATATACGTTATGAAAATACAGATAGCCAGTGCTTGACCAGTAAAAATAATTGGTCTCAACACCTGAAAACGGATGACCCTCAGGAAGAGCAGGGGCTTTTTCCCCATAATCGACCAGGCTTTGAAGTTCCTTTATGTTGGGCAGTCGCCATTCGCCAGGTCTGGAGTTGCCGCTTAAGCCACACTCGCCGGTCCCCAATTTACTGGCAAAACCAATAGCCGCTGGCCAATACATTAATCCCTTGTCGCTTGTAGTGGCCTTACAATTCGCATTCTTCAACCAGACCAATCCGGTGAGGTTGTCCGTCACGGTTCCGTTCCCATTGTCTTTAAACCGGGGATTGGGCCAGGCCACACCGGCTTGATCGCGCGCATCCTGCCCATTAAAAAAATCGCGTGAACACTCACTGAATTTGGAAGCAGACCAATAGCAATCGGCCTTCTGTCCTGTCTGCGCAACAGGGGCCAGGAACTTCGATTCGATCGGGGAATTACTTCCATAAACCCCAAATATAACGACTCCGCCTCTAATATTATTCGAAATCAGGTCTGTGTCAATATCTTGAAGATTGAAGCGATTGGAGTAATATCCAGCCGGAAATACGTGGCTATCATCCGACGCCTCCGTTATTGAGTCAATCACATTCATTTCGCCCGTCTGTTTTCCCCATCCATCGGCATTTTTCAGCCCCCAAAATGTTTTTCCGGAAATCACATCCGAACGGGAGACGCCATTTGTGTCATCCGATTTAGGAGCCGCGGCCATAATGGCATTCAAATCATGACCCGTATTCGTTATGGGTCCCGATGATGGCTGCATAAAAACATCCTCGGACGCGTCAGTTCCATATTCCAGACGATTGTATATATTGCCAAGCGTGTATGTTTTATAATTACCCTTGCCTGATGAAGGATTCAGAGGCCCGGAAAAAACTGGGCCGCAAAAAAATAAAACCGCCAGCATGACCATAAAATAAAGTTTTGCGTGTTTCATATATGCTGATCCCTTTTTAAAAAATAAAGCCTTACACATTATTTTTAAATTTATTTTAAACTTTTTGTTCCGGCCTTTACCTTTTAACCGCCCATGCAAAATGAAGGCTGTCTATGCTTTTATAATCTTGGATTCCATTGACTACACGCCATGCTTTAAGCAAGTCTGTGTGATACATGGTGGACGACCAGTAGCTAACGCCCATATCACCGGAAAATTTTCCTGAAGGTGGGTTGCCGATGCCGCCGCTATAATCCATAATGCTTTGGAATTCTTTTATGTTAGGCAAGCTCCAGTCGCCGGCGTTGGAGTTATCGCTTAACCTGCATTGGCCGCTAAGCAAGGCCTTGGCCCAGTTAACAGCAGCCTCCCATTTTTTTTCACCGCCACAACCCGCTTCTTTCAGCCAGACCAATCCGGTGAGATTGTCTTTCACGGTTCCGTTCCCGTTGTCGACAAACCGGGTATTGGGCCAGGCCACGCCAGCTTGAATTTTTCCATCCTGACTGGCAGTGATAGCGACATGATTTGCATCGCCGCAGTTTACTATAGCAGTACCATTGACGACGTTCATTTGCCAGCACGTTTTCTGCCCCGTCTTCGGCACACTAGCCTTAGTGTTAATGTTCTCATAGGTTCCCGTCACTCCAAATATCGTCACGCCCTTTTTAATATTGTCCGCAGACAGGTCCGAGTCACTTTTTTTAAGATCAATTTCGATGTAATATCCGGCTGAAACGTCTGTGGTTGTATCATTCAGGGAAAGTGGCGAGCCTGTGTTCGCTTCAAGGGAGCCTGTCAACAATCCCCATCCAGCGCCGCTTTTCAGTCCCCAAAATGTTTTTCCTTGCCCCACGTCACTAGCGCCTGCGCCATTGGCCGCATCCACTTTCGGAGCCTTGTCCATGATCTGATTCACCGTATGGCCTGTGGACTCATTGCTCGTTGGTTCCGCAAACACAGTTTTTGTCCCGGCCGCCCCCGAATCCAGACGCTGGTATATGCCCTCAAGCGTGTATGTCTTATACTCATCCTTGCTGCCTGAAGGCGTCAGAGTCCCGGAGAATGCCAGGGCGCAAAAAAACAGACTCGCCAGTATGCCCATAAAATAAAACGTTGTATTTTTCATATATCCATCCCTTTAAAAAAAAACGCTCGACCGTGGCTTTGGAATTTAATTTTTTCCCACTCCGTAGTCGCGGCTGCCATCGCCAACAGAAACGCCTTTAAAACTGATCCACCCGATATTCTCTCCCCATGCGTCGCCGACAAAATCATTGGAAGCATCCAGATAAACTGGATAATATTTTGTGTCAAAACTTATCCAGCCAGCGGCGCTGCTCCAGGCATACCCCCTCAATTTGGAGCCGACCTGTTGAATATTTACGCCCCAGTCTTCGCCATTCGAGTTCCCATAGGGGCATGATCCGCTGGCTGACGCCAGCTGAATCCATCCAATGTTCTCTGCCCACATATTGCCTTTAAGACACCTTTCACCAGCGCCCCCATAAGATATGCCGAGGCCGTCTTCGATGCCTGGATCGGCATTGATCCAGCCGACGCTACTCGACCATGCGCGGGCTGTGTATTGCGAACTTTCAGAAGGATCCTCGCCGCAAAGCATATAGTCCGGTCCGGTTCCCAAACGGGCCAAAGCGCCTGCCAATCTAAAACCATTCTCCTGAGAAACCTTGCCTTCCAATCGGATATCATCCGCCACCTTTTCCAGAAAATCACCCGACGCGTCCTGAACTCCAGTCAACGCCTTCACCATGATGCTGTACCGATTCAGCGCGACGTCCGCCGATGGGTCCGACGAATAGGCGGGCAAAGCCGACGGGATATTCACGCCCGACAGGCACAGCCCCTCAAGCGCCTTTTGATTGGCCTCCCCCATGCTCATTTTAGACGAGGCTTCAAACATACGAACGGCGATTTCAGTGACCGGCGTCACATGAAACACATTATCCTCCTCATAAAGGTCGCCGCCAGCTCTGACTGAAAACTTTTCCCCGGAACGTGAAAACACGGCCATTGCCGAGCCGGTATAAAGCTCCAGCTTCATGGAGTAACCGTTGTTTCCATCAATGGAGGATTGCCCAAGCAGACTCCCCGTATTTTGTTCATATACGGAGACCATGCCCCCGGCGACTCCCCCGGGACTCGTTACCGATCCCTCGACATTGTTGGAGCTGCTCTGTCCGCATCCTGATATGGCGGGAATGCAGAAAATTATGACGGATAAAAATAAAAACCACGCTCTCTTGATCATTTTTCCCCCATGCCTTGGCAAACGGAATTCATCTCTCCTCTGGATGACCCTGCCATGGATATTTGGCTCCCGCAAAAAACGCTCCCTTTGCCAATTTCCACGCTTTGAACGCAACAAAATGGATTGGTTTTCCGCAGAAATCGGTTATATAGTTCAGGTTATATGCTTCGGACTTTTTTTAAAAAAAATGAATGGCAGCCATCGCCCAAACCCATTAAGTCCAACCGTTTCATACTGAAGGGACGGATTATAGCTAATTTTATATTTTTATCAACTTTTTTTTTGAAAAATTGAATAAAACAGAGAAAATAAAAAAAATATGGGGGAGATGAAAAAAACAGGGGGGATGAAAAAAACAAGAAAAGAAAGGGTGAAATAAAGTGATTTCTTTTAAAAAATAGACAAAAAATCGACGGATGGCCCGATTAATAGGCAATGAATCAAGAATTAGATAACCAGGGCGCCGTCTTTTTTGCCAGCGCAACGACGCATACGAAAATAAAAAAAAGACGCCGCCGTCTTTTTTTTAACCGCCCCAGAAACATTGATAAACTCGTAAAAAGTAAAGCTATGTTGGGTTGCTTCGCTTAACCCAACCTACAAGTAACCGTAATTAATCAGCATCCAAATTATTCGAGGAGGCGTCTGATTGCGAATCCGATTTTTTACGAACGTATCAACATTGATAAACTCGTAAAAAAGCACGGATGGCTAAGTCAAAAAATTCGATATACAAGGCGTAGTGGTTTTTCGGGAGTGAGGCCATACATGTAGTATGCCGAACGAGCGAAAAACCACTACAACGCAGTAGATCGGATTTTTTACGACGCCATCAACATTCAAATCCGCCGTAAACCATCATGGCATGGCCAACCTAAGGGCTCGCTGAAAAATGGGATGAAACTAAAAAAAACCGTCTCACTCACGTAAGATCATGTTTTTTGACGTAAAATCGTTCTTTTTCGCTGTAGATGCATCCGCAGTAGTTTTGACGGTACATGCCCATCTGTTTGGAGGCGTCAATCCCCTCTTTCCAGCCATCTCGAAAGTCCCGGTAATAAAATCGGATCCCGGTCTCTTTGGCCACGCTTTGGCCCACGGATTTTATCAGGTCGTGATTTTGGAATTTGCTGTACAGAAGGGTGGAGGAGAATGCGTCGAATTTTCCTTTTTTCGCGACCTTGGCCGCGGCGTAAAGCCGCGCCCGGTAGCAGTAAAGGCACCGGTTCGATTCCCGAAAAGCCACATTTTGGATGAATCCTTCAAGGTCGTACCCCTTTTGAAAGACCACCCGCAAACCGATGGTCGAAGCGTAAGTCGACAGGGTCTCTTCCCGGCGTTGGCATTCCTGGTATGGATGGATATTGTGTCTGTAAAAAAAGCCCATGACATCGCATCCTTCATCCCGTAAAACCCTCACAGGATAAATGGAGCAGGGCCCGCAACAGGTGTGAAGCAGTATTTTCATTTTCGTTTGCCAAAAATGGCGGTTCCCACCCGGACAAGGGTGGCCCCCTCCTGTATGGCGGCCTCGAAATCACCGGTCATTCCCATGGAAAGCTCCTCCATCCAGACCCCGGGAATCTGTTCAGCGGCCAATGTTTCCTTTAATCGAAAAAGCGCGGAAAAAAAGGGTCTGGCGCGATCCGGGTCGTCAAAAAACCGGGGCATGGTCATCAGCCCCCGGATGGACACATGTTTAAACCCGGCGATCTCCCGCGCCACACAAAGGGCGTCTTCCGGCGACACCCCGGATTTGGAGGCCTCTCCATCCAGGTTGATCTGGATCAGAATCTTTTGGATCTGGCCTGCTTTTCCCGCCTCTTTGTCAAGCTGGGCGGCCAGCTTCACGGAATCCACCGAGTGAATGAGATCAAAAATGCCAACCGCGTATTTCGCCTTGTTGGATTGGAGATGCCCGATAAAATGCCATGAGACGCCCGTCTCCTTCAGCGCCTCGTATTTTTGCCGGGCCTCTTGAATATAGTTTTCCCCGATGACGTCGATCCCGTTTTCAATGGCCGTTCTCACCGTCTCCACAGACATGGTCTTGGCCGCCGCCACCAGGCGAATGTCGGAATCATCCCTTTGGGATGTCCGGGCCGCGGCGTTGATTCTCTTTTTTATATCTTCGATTCTTTTTTTCAAGCCAAACTCTCTTTGCGCCGATTTTTTGCCGGCGGCATGTGGCCGCCGACTCTTTTTTTTTAGCGAGGCTCCGGACCGGACCGGACGACACATCCCGACCCATTATCCAATTGGTCCAGGGAGATGATATTTTCACGGGTCAAAAGATCCATGACCTCGCACACCGGCAGGCCCACCACATTGGTGTATGAGCCGACGACCCGTTTTACCAGAAGGGTTCCGCGCCCCTGAATGGCATAGCCGCCCGCCTTGTCAAAGGGTTCCGGCGTCTGAATGTACCATTCAATCTGTTCTTGTGAAAGAGCCTTAAACTCCACCCGCGTCACCGCCGCCCCGGAGAAAAAGCGCTTTTCCGCCACTCGGCAGACGCAAAATCCCGTGAAGACCCGATGCCATCGCCCGCTTAACCGCCTGATCATCTCCCGGGCCTCGCCTTTTGACCGGGGTTTTTCAAGGAGATCGCCGTCAATGACAACAATCGTGTCGGCCCCGATCACCCAACGATCTGGATGGGCTTCAGAGACCTCCCCGGCCTTGGCCGCGGCCAGGGTTTTCACATAGGCCTCAGGCTCTGAAAACGGCACGGAACTCTCGTCAAACCGGCTGGGAACAACGGAAAACAAAAGGCCCGCCTGATCCAGAAGCTCTCGGCGGCGGGGGGATTTTGACGCCAGAATGATGCGGGAAAAATCGGGTTTAGAAGGCCTCTTGTCACACGGTTTTTTTAAAAAATCAGAACAGATATCTCAGCCCCACGGTCACACTGTGACTGCTTGTCAACAAATCGCCTAATTCTTCGGAGCTGGCGCCATTAATGTAAAGAAACCGATACCCTGCGTCCCATGAAATACGGTCGCTCATTTCATAGCTGAAACCGAGGCTGAGTTGCCATGCCAAACCGTTTCCAGACTTCTTCTTTTTTTCTAAAATAAATTGAGGCCTTGAGGAATATTTCAGGTCTTTGACAATCACACTCGCCAGGCCCGCGCCCACGCCGACATAGGGAGTCCACTTGGGAAGAGACTCAAACACCTTAAAATCATAAAACACATTTCCCATAGCGCTTAAAATGATAATATCGCCCGTAGCCTGTTCATCTATTTGACTTCTGTTTACGGACTCCACCTCATTTCTCTGTGCGGCAAGCTCAACCTCCACCCGCCACGCTCCCTTTATCTCCCCGAACGCTCCCGACAAATGAATGCCCGGTTTCGACTCTACTTTAATGGAATCACCCTCCAGGAGATACAGCCCAGCCCACCCCCCTTTGGCCGAAATGTAAAAATCCCCGGCCAACAACGGCGCCGGAAAAAGCGCCAAAAAAAGCGCGGCAAGCGCCGCCATTCTCTTAAATTTCATCTCTATGTCTCCTCCTTTTTCAAAAAAAAACGCCCGGTCCGGTCCTTGCTCCGGTCGTCTATACCCGATCGTCTATCATATGGACCCAAAAAAAAAGGCCCCGCCAGAATGAATCGAATGCGTCATGTCCGGCGAAGCCTTATTTTTTTTACGCGATGTCTTTGTTATAACATGTCTGACAGCAGAACAGGCAACGCGCCGATTCTTTCAGAGCGTCTTGTTCGCTGATGACCAGATCCACCTCGTCAAATGTTTTGATCCGCTCGTCAACCGGAAGCTCGGGCATTTTTGCCCTTGGAATCGGAAGCAGGCCCGGAACCGTCTGGAATATCGTGCCTGGAATTTTTCTCTTCAACAGCAGATTGTCAGGAGCCGACACGCGTCCTTCGGTCAGAAACTGATGGATAGAGGCCGCGGCCCGTCTTCCTCCGCCAATGGCTTCCACCACCAGGGAGGCCCCGGTGGCCGAGTCTCCGGCGGTGAAGACATAGGGGATGTTCGACTGAAGGGTCGTCGGATCCGCGTTGATGGTGTTCCACCGGGTGATATCAAGCTCCCCGGCCCGTTTTCCATTTTCAGTGAACGAGACATCGGGTCTTTGGCCAATGGCGGTGATCAGCATATCCGCCTCCAGCAGAGTCTCGGAGCCTTCAACGGGAACCGGTCTCCGTCTTCCGCTTTCATCAGGCTCCCCCAGCTCCATTTTCAGATATTCGAGATGGGTGATTTTCCCGTTTTCATCGCCGACCACCCGCTGAGGCGCGGCAAGAAAAACAAATTCTATGCCTTCATGCTCGGCGGCCACAATCTCCACTTCATTGGCGGGCATCTCTTTCCGGGTCCGCCGATAAACGATGGAGACCTTTTTTGCGCCCTTTCGAACCAGTGTGCGGACGCAATCAATGGCGGTGTTTCCGCCGCCGATCACCGCGACGTTTTTTCCGATGGGAACCTCTTCATTGTTTCCAATGCGGGATAAAAAGTCGATGCCCGTAAAACAGCCCTCCAGATTTTCTCCCTCGATATTAAGGGCGTAATCGCTCCATGCCCCGACCCCTAAAAAGATGGCGTCGTGTCCCGAGGCGACCAGGGAACCCAGATCAAAATCAATGCCCAGCTTGACGCTGGTGTGGTATTTGATTCCCAGATTTGTGATCCCTTCGATTTCCCAGTCAAGAACCTTTTTGGGAAGCCGGTATTCTGGAATTCCATAGCGGATCATTCCCCCCAGCTTGGGCATGGCTTCAAAAATAGTGACGTCGTGCCCCAGACGGCGCAGAAAAAAAGCCGCGCTGAGTCCGGCGGGGCCTCCGCCGACCACCGCCACATGTTTTCCGGTGGACGGCGCCACTGAAACCGACAGGTGGCGGCCCGAATTCATCTCAAAATCAGCGGCGAATCGTTTCAACTGGTTGATGGAAACCGACTCGTCCTCGATTCCCCGGCGGCAGTCCGTCTCGCAGGGATGAGGGCAGACCCGCCCGCACGACAACAGCAACGGATTCCGTTCCCGAATGGTGTTCACCGCCTGTTCGTAATCGCCGTTTTTGATCTGCGAAATATATCGGGGGATGTCTATTTCAGCCGGGCATGTCTGGGTGCATGGCGCCAGACGGCCGTCTTCTTCGTTGAACTGAAGAATTTTTTCGGACATGGTTTTTATTTCCATGATATTTTTCGGGCAGACGGTTTCGCATGCGCGGCATCCCACGCACTTGGCCTCATCCACCACCGGATACCCCGCGCTCCCGATCGTAAGAGCGTCAAACTCACAGGCGGACACGCAGTCTCCGTATCCCAGGCATCCCCTGCCGCAAGACCGTTCCCCTCCGTAAAGCATGGAAATGGCGCGGCAACTTTGTATGCCGGTGTAGTTGTATTTGTCGAGGGCCCGATCTCCGCCGGTGCAGGTGTTGTATGAAATCTGCGTCTCCGCGTTCCCTGGGTCCACGCCCATGACCGCGGCGACATTCCCGGCGGATTCAGGCCCCGCGATCACGCAGACCCCCGGAGGGGCCTTTCCTTCAACCACGGCCACAGCCGCCGCCGAGCACCCCGTGTAACCGCAGGCTCCGCAGTTGGCTCCGGCCAGATTCCCCTCAACCTGGGCGATTCTGGGGTCTTCGTAAACATAAAATATTTTTGAGGCGAGGCTTAAAACCGTCCCGCAAACCGCTCCTATGGCCAACATAAATAATAATGCTTCCGTCACGATGATTCCCTTTTTTTTAACCCTTATTCTTAAATGTTTTTACCAACGGTGATGGCGTCGTAAAAAATCCGATCTACTGCGTTGTAGTGGTTTTTCACTCGTTCGGCATACTACATGTTATGTATGGCCCCGCTCCCGAAAAACCACTACGCCTTGGTTATCGAATTTTTTGACCCATTAGCTATGGATTGGGCCATCCGTACTTTTTTACGAGTTTATCAACGGTGATAAGCTCGTAAAAAGTCCAATTTGGGCCTATTTTAAAAATCCAGACTCAATAATTTCAGTTGGTTACAAAGTTAAAAAACCTGATTTTCGATTTTTTACGAGTTTATCAAATATGGACAAACCTAAAAAACAGTCTCTAACCTCCAAAAGGCGACTTTTCAGGAAAAAGCCGCTGAATATCCGATGGATCGGCGGCGCACACTCCCTGCTCGGTGATGAATCCCGTCACAAGCCGGGCCGGGGTCACATCAAAGGCAAAATTGGCGCATGGACTCTCTTTGGGCGTGATGAGAACGTCTCGCTCCCGCCCCCCCTCAAACCCCCGGACGTATCTGATCTCATCCGGGCTTCGCTCTTCAATGGGGATCATATCCCCGTCGGCCAACTCCCAGTCAAAGGTGCTGGAGGGAAGGGCCACATAAAAGGGCACATCATTGTCCCTGGCGGCCAGCGCCTTTAAGTATGTTCCTATTTTGTTGGCCACATCCCCGGTCCAGGTGGTTCGGTCTGTTCCGACGATGACCATGTCCACCATGCCCCGGCGCATGAGAAGCCCCCCGGTGTTGTCGGGTATGACCGTGTGCGCCACGCCATGTTTTCCCAACTCCCAGGCGGTGAGACGGGCGCCCTGATTCAAAGGCCGGGTCTCATCCACCCAGACATGGACGTCAATCCCTTGGTCAAAAGCCGCGTAAATGGGCGCGGTGGCGGTTCCGTATTCCACGCAGGCCAGCCATCCGGCGTTGCAGTGGGTGAGTATATTTACAACGCCATTTTTTTTCCGACTGATCTCGGCCACCAGCGCGAGTCCGTATTCGCCTATTTTTCGGCAATTTTCAGCCTCTTCGTCAGAAATCTGAATGGCGAGATTTACAGCGGCCAAAATTTTGTCAGCCAGACTTTTTTGAGTCTCAAGAACAGACAGCGCCCGGTCCACGGCCCATGCCAGATTCACGGCGGTGGGACGCGCGGCTTTGATCCGTTCGGATTCCTGTAAAATAAAGGCGGCGGCATCGCCATGATCGCCGGGGCAGGTCAGAGCCGCGACATACACGCCAAAGGCGCCGGTGGCTCCGATCAAAGGCGCCCCCCGAACATACATCTCTTTGATGGCCTCAATCACATCGTCCACGGTTTTCAAATCCACCGTCACATAGTCATGGGGAAGACGTCTCTGGTCTATAATCCTCACGTTCCCGGAATCTTCATCCAGCCAGATGGGCCTGAGTCGATCGCTTTTTTTTTTCATGGGTCTTTATTTTATTGGTTTTATTGGCCCTTGATGGGCCTTTATTGGCAATTTTCAAGAAACAGCGCTCCAATATTACGTTTTGTTTTATATGACGAGCCGACGCATAAGTCAAGCCCAATAAACCGGGCCCAATAAACCGGAAGAGATCAAACGGAAAGCCAGGCGATGTCATAAAAAGGCCGCTATGGATATCGTTGACTTTTTTTTAATAGTGTGAAAGCGTTTGGATAAAAAAGTCGTCCATTTAACTACATTTAACTATATTTAAAATTTAAAGGATTTTAAACAGTGGCTTGCGAAAAAGGAACCATCGTGCGAACCGCCGATGAGAGGGCCTGGGCCAAGGTCGAAAGAACCGGCTCATGCGAGGGGTGTTCGGAGCAGGGCGCCTGCGGGATAAACGGGGGCATCCAGAATATGGAGGTGGAGGCGATGAACGAAGCCGGGGCAAAAGTCGGGGACCGGGTTTTGATAGATGTGAACAGCGCCTCGGTTCTTAAAACGGCGTTTCTTTTGTATGTATTCCCCATACTCGCCATGATCGTTGGAGCCGTGATCGGGAATAACGCGCCACCTTTTTTCGGCCTGGGGGCCTCGCCCCTATCCGCGATTTTCGGATTCCTCTTTTTTGGAGGCGCGGTTTTATTCGCCAAAAACCTCGGAAACCGGCTGGCGACAAAAAAGAATTACCGCTTGAGGGTCGTCAAAATACTTTAAAATTTTTTTTTTAAGAACTGCCCCGCCCCATCATGCCCGCGCTTTTTACCAAAAGAATGGAGTCGCCCATGTCGCCGGTTTTTGAAAATCTCAAAAAAAAAGAGGCCGACGCCTATGGGTTGGTCCTGGCTTCAGCGGGCATTCGTTACTCCATGTCCTGGGATGAGGCCGGGTGGCGCCTGGCGGTGGACCCCATCGACCGGACGGCCGCCTCGGATACGATCCAAAAATATCTGGCTGAAAACAGAGGGTTTAAAACCAGACCGCCGGCTTCGACCCTGAAAAAGAGCCTTCCCCTGTCCGGCCTGTGCGGGGCGGTCATTATTTTGATCTGTCACGCCTTTTTCAATATGGAGGAGGCCTCATGGGCGTACGGATCTTCGGCGCGTCATATTTTAAACGGGGAATGGTTTCGGGCCGTCACCTCTTTATTCCTGCACAAAGATGTCGCCCACCTGGCGGGAAATATGGCGGGCCTGGCTCTTTTTGGCTCCGGGGTGTGCATGAGCTTCGGATACGGCGCCGGATGGTTGATGATTCTTCTTTCCGGGGCTGTGGGAAACGGCGCCAACGCCATTTTCTATCAGTCCGGCCACCTGTCCATCGGGGCCTCCACCGCCGTTTTCGGAGCCATCGGCATCCTTTCGGCGCGCCGTTTTTTCATCATGCGGACATCCAGCGAATCCAAAACAAAACCATGGTTGCCCATGGCCGCCGGAGTCGCGCTTTTGGGATTTTTAGGGGCCGGAAACGGGGAAGGGAACACGGATGTTTCCGCGCATCTGTTCGGTTTTTTGGCGGGAATCCCAATGGGTTTTTTTTGCGCCGCATTCATCAAGCGGCCTCTCCAGAGCGCATGGCAACCCCTGTTGGCTCTGGTCGCTTCAGGGGTCGTCATGCTCTCGTGGATGATGGCGCCGTGACGGATGGCGCGCGTTTTATTTCTTCGTTTTATCCAGCAGGGCCGCGTGAGCCGCTGACAACCGAGCCACAGGAAGCCGGAATGGAGAGCATGAGACATAGTTCAGACCCATGGCATGGCACAAAAAGATGGATTTCGGATCCCCCCCATGTTCGCCGCATATTCCGCATTCAATATCGGGATTGACTTTCCGGGCCTTTTCAACGGCGGTTTCCATCAAAAATCCCACGCCGTCCTTGTCTATGGTGGCAAAGGGATTGTCCGAAAAAATGCCGCGTTCGATGTATTCTATAAGAAATCCCGATTCCGCGTCGTCCCGTGATATTCCAAAGGTGGTCTGGGTCAAGTCGTTTGTTCCAAAGGAGAAAAAAGAGGCGTGTTCCGCAATCTGGTCGGCGGTGATGGCGGCCCTTGGAATTTCAATCATGGTTCCGAATTTATAATCAATTTTGACGCCCTCTTTTTCCATGACCCTCCGGGCCTCTTTTTCCAGAATCTCGCGCTGAACCTTGAGTTCATTCACATGACTGACCAAAGGAATCATGATCTCGGGATGCACGTCAATCCCTTCCCGGGTCACAAGGCAGGCCGCCTCAAAAATCGCCCTCACCTGCATGCTGGTCAACTCGGGAATATGAATGCCCAGCCGGACGCCCCGCAGCCCCAGCATCGGATTCGATTCCCGAAGGCTTTCGGCGCGCTCCAGCATGTGCTCCTTTTTTTTCACCTGGGCAATGACTTCATTAATCTCATCCAAGCCTTTGGCATGCTGAATGCGAATCTTCAAATCGGTCAACTCCAGCAGAAGCTGGGCATGATCCGGAAGAAATTCATGGAGAGGGGGGTCCAAAAGACGGATGACCACAGGGTACCCGTCCATTGCGCGAAACAGCCCCGCAAAATCTTCCCGCTGAAACGGCAGCACCGCGTCAAGCGCCTCGCGCCGCTCCACCGGAATATCGGTCATGATCATTTTCAAAACATGAGGAAGCCGCTCGGGCTCGAAAAACATATGCTCAGATCGGCACAGCCCGATCCCTTCGGCCCCGTACTCCTTGGCGCGAATGGCGTCGGATGGGTAGTCGGCGTTTGCCCACACCCCGAGAACCCGGAATTCATCGGCCCATGACAGCAACCTTAAAAGCCGCTCGTCATTAATGTCAGGCACGATGGTCTCCATTTTCCCAAGGAAGATATCGCCGGTGGTTCCATCAATGGAAAGCCAGTCGCCCTCCTTGACCACCATGTCCCCCATCTGCATCTGCCGTTTTCTCATGTCGATGTCCAGCTGGGACACCCCCACCACCGCCGGTTTTCCAAACTGACGCGCCACTAAGGCCGCATGGCTGGTTCGTCCCCCCCGCGTGGTGATGATCCCCTCGGAGGCCAGCATTCCATGCACATCATCCGGTTTGGTTTCAGGTCGAACCATGATGACCTGTTTCCCCTCTTTGGACCATTCCTCGGCCAAATCGGCCTCAAAGGCCGCCACGCCAATGGCCGCGCCCGGAGACACATTGAGTCCAGAGGCGACAAAATACCCGTCTTCCCTGGCCGCGTTGATGGCTTCAAGGCTGAACTGGGGATGGAGAAAAAAATCGACCTGGTCTGGAGACACCCGCAACACCGCCTCTTCACGGGAGATGAGACCCTCTTCGGCCATTTCCACGGCGATGCGGACGGCGGCCTGGGCCGTCCGTTTTCCATCGCGGGTTTGCAGCATCCACAATTTGCCCTTTTCAATGGTAAATTCCACATCCTGCATTTCGCGGTAATGTTTTTCAAGAACTTTGGCGACCTGATCAAACTCATCGTAGGCTTCGGGAAATTCTTTTTTCATCTCCCCAATATCTTTGGTCAACCGAATCCCCGCCACCACATCCTCGCCCTGGGCGTTGGTCAGGTAGTCCCCCTCGATTTGCGGTTCGCCGGTGGATCCATTTCGGGTCATGGCCACGCCGGTGGCGCTGTCATTTCCCATATTTCCAAAAACCATTGTGACAATGCTGACCGCGGTTCCCAAATCATGGGCGATCCCGGCGGCGTTCCGATAATCAATGGCCCGTTTCCCGTTCCAACTTCTAAAAACCGCTTCCGTGCTGAGCCTCAGTTGATCATACGGATCATCCGGGAACGCAAAACCGGTGCGGCGCTCAAAGATTTTTTTGAATTGCCCGGTCACTTCCCTCCAGTCGTCGGCCAAAAGCTCGGAATCGGTCTCCACGCATTTTTTTGCCCGGACCTCTGTGATGATATCTTCAAAATCATCGTCATCCATTCCCATGACCACGCTTCCAAACATTTGAATGAGTCGGCGGTAAGAGTCGTAAACAAACCGGGAATCTCCAGTCAGCTCAATCATGCCCCGAACCGTCTCGTCATTTAGTCCGATGTTCAAAACCGTGTCCATCATGCCGGGCATGGAAAATTTGGCCCCGGACCGGCATGAGACCAGAAGGGGATTTTTTTTGTCCCCAAACGTTTTTCCGGTCGCCTTTTCGAGCTTTTTCAGCGCTTTTTTTTCCTGATCCCACATCCCTTCGGGGAACGCTTCGTCATTTTCAAGATAGGCGTTGCAGGCTTCTGTGGTCACGGTGAATCCCGGAGGCACCGGAATGCCAATCCGGGTCATATCTCCCAGATTCGCGCCCTTGCCGCCAAGAAGGCCCCGCACCCTGTCCCAGTCTCCGTTGGCGTATTTTTCCACAATCTCAACTTCATCACAGCCATAAACCCATTGTTTCCCCATCTTATGCTCCTTTTATGTCCACTTTGCAGCGGCGCGCGTCTCTAAGACTTTATTTGACTTACCCTTTCATAAGGCCGTGGCGGCCTCCATTCATTAAGATATGCGCGTGGCTTTATTTTATTCACTGGCTTTTTTTTTCATAAAAAATCACTCTTTTTTTTGCCATATGAATCCCGGTTATTTTATATATATTTTTTTTAAACTAGCTATTATTATTTCATCACGACGGCTTGCCAATCCTGGTCATTTAACACAAAAGCTTTTGCAAATAACATAAAATATCGCTCCTGCGCAAGCATTTTATGGATTTTTACACTTTATTGTGTTTTGATGGCCCCCTGCCGCGCCACGCTTCCCATTGCCGGCCATATTTTTTTAAGGAGCCACATGAATGGAAAAAAATGATTTTTTACAATTAAAAAAATGGTTCAAACACCATATCTCCGGATTTTACAGGGGGGATCCGGTCTATGATGAACCCTTGATTTTAAAAGAAAAACACACCGATCGGGTATGCGGGGGCGTCGTCGCGGTCGGCCGGGGCATGGGGCTGGATGAAACCGCCATGCCCATGGCCCAGACCATCGCGTTGCTTCACGATCTCGGGCGATTTATTCAATATGAAACCCACCAGACCTTCAACGATGATATTTCAAGGAATCACGCGGTGTTGAGCCTTTCCGAGATTTCCCGGCACAAGGCGTTGGCCGGGGTGAAAAAAAACGAAAAAAAAATAATCTTGACCTCCATTTTTTACCACAATGCGGCGACTCTGCCAAAATTAAATGACGCGTCTCTTTTTTTTTCAAAGCTGATTCGGGACGCGGACAAACTGGATATACTGGCCATTTTCGCCGACTACTATCCCCAGCGCGCCCGGCGCCGCCACCCGGTGATTGAGCAGAATCTTCCAGACGGGCCGGGGTATTCCAAAAAAATTCTTTTGGATATTTTAAAAAAAAGGCCCGCGTTAAAAAAGGATGTGAACACACTCAATGATTTTAAACTGTTGCAGATAAGCTGGGTCTTTGATCTAAATTTTTCCCACTCCTTTCAGATTCTTGAACAGTCCAGACTCCTTGAAAAAATCAGGGCCGAGCTTCCCTGGACAGACGACATCAACGAAGCCATGAAAACCGTTTTCAGGCATGTCCGGCAGAACCGTCGCTGACCTTCTTTTTGCGGCCCGGTCATCCCCGGATCTCTTTTTTGATGAAAAACCGCGACGCGCCAAACCCAAAAACCCCGAGCAACATCGCCACGCCCCCCAAAACAAAGGCGTGGGAAAGGGTGAAGGCGTCCATCATGGCCCCGGCGGCAAAGGCTCCCGTCATCATGCCCAGGCTGTGCGCCATGGTCATCAGAGCCATGACAGATCCCATGGACTCCGCTCGTTTTCCGGCCAAAACGGCCATGGCCATCAGAGCGGGCATGGCCACTCCCCCGCCCACCCCAAACAGAATGTTGGCCACGACCATATCCATAAAATCGATTGAATACGTCAATGACCAGACCCCATAGGCCATGAGCGCCCCCCCGGATATGACCATCTTTTTTTTGTCAAACCGGTCCGCCAGATATCCCATTGGCGCGTGAAACAGACCGCTTATAAACACCCCCAACATGATCAGAATCCCGATGTAAGAACTGGACAGGGACAATCGAAGGTCCGCAAACACCGGCAAAAAACCCCAGACCACACCGATGCATACGGTGTGTGAAAAACGAAATGCCAAAAGGCCCGCGATCTCCCGGTCGAAAATGAGCTTTTTCCATGGGACAATCGGGCTACTCTGTTTTAAAGACCGTTCAAAACGGACGTGGGGAAGAAAAAAAAAGCTCATCAAAAAACCGACCAGGGACAAAAGGGCCATGCATAAAAAAGCCGCGTCCATGCCCAGACGATCGTGAATGACTCCCCCGATCAGCGGCCCTGCGGTGAGGCCGAAAAACATGGACATGTGAAACGCGCCCATGACTCTCCCCTCTTTGCCTCTGGGGGTGATATCCGCCACGTACGCCTGAATGGCGGGCATCATCACGGCGGAGGCGATGCCCTGGATAAATCGCAGGGCGGAAATTCCATGGATGGTGTCAGCGAACAGAAAAAAGATGGAGACCAGAAAATAGAAGAAAAGCCCCGCGACGATAAGCGGCTTGCGGCCTTTCCGGTCTGAAAGCCGTCCAAAATAAGGAAGGGCCACGGTTCTGGAAATTGAAAAGGCGCCAAAGACCATGGCAATGTAAAACCCGCTGGCCCCAAGATTTTTCGCATAGACCGGAAGCAGGGGAACAACGATTCCAACCCCTGTCACAGCGGCGAATATTGAAAAAAAAAGAGAACAGAATACTTTTTTATCAGGCGTCATGGGTTTCCATAGTCTGTTTTTATCTTTTGCCATTGTCTGTTTTAACGGCAAAACAGACGCCTTCGGCTAAGGGCTCGCTTGAAAAATCGGTTATTTTTCAGCGAGCCCTTAATTAAGGATGGAGGCCATCTTAAAAATGGGAAGATACAAAGAGACGATGAGTCCCCCCACGGTGATCCCCAAAAAAATCATCATGGCCGGCTCGATCAAGGCCATGATATTTTCCGTGAACGCATCCACTTCATCGTCATAAAAGTCGGCGATTTTTTCAAAAACAGCGTCCAGGGCGCCGGTGGATTCACCGATGCTGACCATCTGGCAAACCATGGACGGAAAGACCCCGCTTCTGTAAAGAGCCTCATTTAACGGGCGGCCGTCAGAAATCTCTTCCTTGACCCGGCTCGCCGCCATCTGCATGGCTCTGTTCTCAATGGTTTTGGACACCGTGTCAAAGGCGTCTAAAATGGCCACCCCGCTTTTCAGCATGGCGGCCATGGCGCGGGAAAAATTCGCCACAACGGATTTTCGGACCAAGGGGCCGAAAAGCGGCGACTTGAGTTTCATGGCGTCTATAAAAAGGCGCCCCTTTGATGTTCTATAAAAGGACCGGGTCCCAAAAAAAAGCGCCGCCATCACCGCGAGAATATAGAATATGTTCTGTTTTAATCCATCGCTCAGCGCGATGACCAGTCGAGTGGCAAAGGGAATTTGCCCCCCCATATCCAGAAACATCCTTCTAAAAACCGGTATCACAAAAATCAGAATAACGCCGGTGACGACAATGGAGACGATCAGGGTCGCCAAAGGATAAATCATGGCGGTTCCCACCTTTTTCCGCACTTTTTCAGCCTTTTCAAGATCCTTGGCCAGACGAATCAAAATCTCATCCAAAACCCCGCCTTTTTCACCGGCCGCCACCATATTCGAGAACATGGAGTCAAAATGTTCGGGATATTTTCCAAGGGCGTCGGCCAAAGTCTCCCCATCTTCCACCCATCTCTTTATCTTTTCTAAAACCCGTTTGAATTCCCTGTTTTTTTCCCGCTCGCACAAAAGGTCGAAACATTTCACAATGGGCATTCCAGCGTCTATCATGGCGGAAAATTGCCTGGCAAAAAGAATGATTGAGGATTTGGGGACAGACGGCCCGGCAAACGGAATTTTTTTAAAGAGATTCGGCCGCTTTTTTTTGATCCGCTCGGGGGTGATTCCCAGCCGGCTCAGGCGCAGGTGGACGGCGTTTTTGCTGGGCGCCTCCATGTCCCCTGTTTTAAATTCTCTGCTTTTGTTCCAGCCTTCCCACTCAAAAATGTTCATACGCTCAAACGCCTTCTCTTTTTCAACCGGTCTTTTAAAAAGGGCCGCCCATTGACCCTATTTTTATTCAAACGGATTGTCGTAGCCGGGCTCTTTTTGCAGGCTATCCTTTTTATCAAGAATATCAGGCTTGTAAACCATGTCCGCCCAATCTTCTTTTTTAATCTCCTCAAACGCCACGGAGACGGCGCTCTCATCGCATTTGGCGATGGCCACCACATCTTTGACGATTTCCTCCGTCAGTCGTCTCTTCTGTTCGCTGGATCGTCCGGGATTGAGTTTTACAATGATATGAGGCATAATCATTCTCCATTCCGCCCTTTTCTTCATCCCCGCATGCCAAGATATGATAAAAAAAGGAGCGGGAGAAGACGGCGTTTTTATGAGGGGTTTCTGTGTCACGTTTTGTGTCTGTATCCCTGTTTGAGGATGCGGAAAAAAACAACCTCAAGCAAGCTGGCTTAAAAAAAATTTTAACGGATTTAAATGATCTGAATCAAAATTCCAATACCCCTTTTGAGCCGCCAACCCCACCCCATCTCCCGCCGTCTTTCGAATGGGCCTGGGCATGGCCGCCAAAAAAGCCTCTGCCTTTGATTTCGCCATATTTTTGGGTGGATTTTTCAATTTTTGGCAACAGTCATAAAACCCATTGACACATTTCATGGCCGGATGGTCTTCCACTGTTTTTAAACATAGATCTTCCAGCATGCCGGGTCGAGAATTATCCGGAAAAATAAAAATTCCAATGGGCGGGCTTCCAGATGAAAAAATGCCCGGAGCGTCCGGCAACAAATATTTTATTCTTTGATTTAAAGGTTTTGATTCATTTAACTCTTTTAACGCCTTTCTCAAACTATTTTTGGCGCTCTTAAACGCGTTGACCGCCTCCTTTTTTTCAGCGTCGCGAATGACGGCTATTTTTTTTAATCCGTCAAATCCACGCGTTTTAACCAACATGGGAATTTCATTTTTAAAATTATCGCCTCCCCCGGCCATTTCTACTTGAATGTCGATTTGATTGATGTGTCTGAATAATGCGCCAAAAAAATGAATCTCATCCTTTCCTTCCACCAAAAGCAACTTTTCTTTTTTGATTGTGATTGAACCGGATCTTCTCGCCACTATCGCACCTCCCAGTCACTATCGGGAATGGCCTTGATATCCTCGGAGTTATATTTGACAACGTCAAACTCATCCTCTTTTTTCTCAATTCTAAACAGCCTGAATTCGTCTTCTTTATGATTTTTTATGGCCTTGCCGAAAGAATCAACCGTCTCACTGGAATGCGTCGTGGCGAATATTTGCACATTAAATTTCTTTACCGCTTCAATAATGGCGGACCACAAGCTTTCCTGCGCGGTGTGATGCAAGCCGTTTTCAATTTCATCAATAAAAACCATTCCGCCTTTGATGTCATATATCGTTGTAAGAATGGACAGTATCTTTGCAAACCCTCCGCCCATGGCATTGATCGGCAACAAATTTTCAAATCCCACGTCGCAATAGATCAATCCATTGGCGCCGGTTTCTATTCCTGTCAGCGATGGCTCAATTTTTTTTAACACCTCGACGATATCCCCCGTCTGTTTGGCCACTCTGATTTTTTGAAACCTGTGAACCAGGCTTCCATCGGAAGAAGAGACAAAACTCCCCTTTCTGATTTCTTTATAATCCTTGTCTATACGCGATTCCAGCGGCGAGTTGGGAAGATTTGGCTGAGTTAACACAATGGATGAATGAGTTTTCCGAGTTTTTTTTTGCCGTTGTTTTATCTCTGCGTCAAAATAAATCCCGGTAAATTCCCCAACGGCGTCCGCCGTCTTTAATTTATTGCCCAAAAATGGCGTGACGCCGGTCCCGCTGGCAGGCGCCTCTTGTTGAATGTTTTGGATAAAATTTTGCCCATAGCTTGGGGTTAGCCTTAATGTTCTTTTTTCAGAAGGATCCCTTAATTCAGCCTCTAACTCTACGCTCTTATCAATATTGGATTTTAAAAATGAAATTTTTAAAACTTCCGAACTGATCAACGGAAAACCCCGTAAAATATTCACATTGCCTAATAATTGTGAATTTCCAGGATTAATAAGCAAAAACAGAGCTTCCAGAACGCTGGTTTTCCCGCAATTATTTTCCCCCACAATCAAATTAATTTTTTTTAAATCAGACAATTCCAAATGAGCGATCCCTCTGAAATGGTCTATTTTTATTTTTTTAAACATACGGGCTCCATTTTAAATGGTTTATGTCGCTTGAAATGTTTAACCTTTTCACCCTCCAAAATCAACCCTGTTTGATTTGCTTCCGTCAACATCATTTCAAACCGGGATTAAAGAAAGTCAATCCATCGGCATGCGACCGCCCCATTTTCCCGGAAAAACTCGAAATAATGTTGTTCCAACGCAAATTCAAGGGTCTTTTGAAGATGATCGTCTTTGTCATTGACAAAGGGCCGGATCTTCTCCTCAAGGATTTTCAAGGCGGCCTGTTCAGAAAAATCACGCGTCTCATCTGGCCAGATCGCCTCTTTTTCAAAAACCTGTTTCATCATCATGTCATGGATCAGCACGGTGTGTTCCAGGCGCGTCAGGGGCCACGCCTCTTTTTCATCCGCGTCTCCGGATTTTCGCCGCTGTTTCAATTCGGCGAGCCAGTCATCGAACTTCGCTTCCCATCCAATAATAATGTCATCCAGGGTTTTTCCACTCACCGAAGGGGTTTCAACCACGGCCCGGTTGGCGTGATATTTTGACCAGTCGCTGGTGAGAATGCGGATGTCGTATCGGTCTTTATCCTCCCGAACCTTTGTTCCGGGAAACGGGGCCAGAAGGTGAAATCCGTAAGAGGCTCCCATCCGGCGAATTTTTTCCCCAAAGGCCAGGGTCTCTTTCAGGGTTTCAGGGGTTTCCCCAGGCAACCCAAGCACAAAGGAGGCGTGGGGGATGATCCCGGCCGCATCGCACATCGTTATGGCCTCTTCAACCTGGGAAAGTGTGATCCCTTTTCGGATGGTTTTCAGTATCTCCCGGTTCCCGGACTCCACCCCAAAACTGACGGCCGTGCATCCGGCCATTTTCATGGCGCTTAAAATCTCTGGGGAGACGGTGTCCACCCTGGCGAATGACGTCCACTCGACCTTGAGTTTTCGTCTGTTGATCTCGTGGCATATGTCCAGACAATGCGTTTTGTCCGCCGTGAACAGATCATCCACGATGTTGACCTGATGAAAACCGAGGGCGCTTAAATACTCAAGCTCATCCACCACCATGACGGGGTTCCGGCGGCGGACCCGAGCGCCGACCATTTTGCGTCCCACACAAAAAATGCACTTAAACGGGCACCCCCGGCTGGTGGTCATGCTCACCGGCATTCCAAGCGCCCGGTAGCGCCCCAGGGGGACCAAATGCCTGGCGGGCATGGGGATGGAGTCAATATCCGCAAATCCCCTTTTTTCAGTGGAGCGGATGTCTGATCCGTCCCGATAAAAAATCCCCGGAACCGTCCCTGGACTCTGGCCCGCGGCCACGGCCTGGGCCAGCTCCACAAGGGTCGCCTCCCCTTCCCCGATGACGATAAAATCAAGGTCCGGGGTTTCTTCCAGACTCTGGCCCGGGCGAAACGTCACATGGGGGCCCCCCATGACGGTGGGAAGATTTGGATGGATGCCTTTGATATCTTTCAGAATCTCAACGGCGTTGTGAAAATTCATGGTGACCGATGTCAGACCGACCATATCCGGCGAAAAATCGTCCAACTCTTTTTTCAGAATCTGCCGGTCGTAGGGGAAGACCACAAAATCCAACAACTTGACTTCAACTCCGGCCTCTTCAAGAGCCGCGGCCAAAAAGGCGGGGCCAAGGGGAGGGGAAGGGGTTTCGGAAATGGGATAATCGGGATTGATCAGAAGAAAACGCATACGTCCCTTTATTTTCAACGTAAAAAAAATCAAGAAAAAAAAGCCCGGAACGGGTTCCGGGCTTTTTTGTAAAACAGACATTTGACTTCATTTAAAAACAAGCGCACAGGCTGGTCTAGAACAGACCGCTGACCTTTCCTGTGTCGGTGTCCACATCAATTCGCCTGAAGGCCGGGTTCGAGCCGGTTCCGGGCATAAGGCTGATGGCGCCGGCGCAGGGGCACAAAAATTTCGCGCCTGAATAAATCAGAATGTCACGGATGGGAAGGGTCCAACCCTTGGGCACGCCCTTGATCGTCGGATCATGGGTTAAGCTCAAATGGGTTTTAACCATCATGGTGGCATAGTCGTTGTACTGAGGATCATTTTCCAGCATCTTGGCCTTGGCCTCGGCTTCGGGACTCCATGAGACTCCGTCCGCTCCGTAAACTTCCGTGGCGATTTTCTCAACGCGATCCCGCAGTTTCGTCTCCAGAGGATACAGGAATTTGAAATCATTCTCTTCGTCGCAGGCGTCGATGACGGCGTCGGCGAATTCAAGGGCTCCGTCTCCGCCCAATTCCCAATGTTTGGATTCCGCGCATCTCGCGCCGGCGGCCTCGGCCACACGTTTCACAATCGCCACTTCCGCGTCGGTGTCGGTGTAGAAACGGTTGACGCAGACCACGGGATTGATCCCGGCTTTTCGGATGGTCTTGATGTGATGGACCATGTTTTCACAGCCCTTTTCAACCAGCTCAAGATTCTCTTTGGTGTATTCTTCCGGCATGGCGATGCCCGCCACGACTTTGGGTCCGCCGCCATGCATTTTCAGGGCGCGAATGGTGCTGGTGAGAACGGAGACATGAGGTTTCAAACCGCTGAACCGGCATTTTACATTCCAAAATTTTTCAAATCCAATGTCTGCGGCAAACCCGCTTTCAGTGACATGGTAATCAAACAATTTCAGACCGATTCGGTCCGCGATGATGGAGGACTGACCCACGGCGATGTTGGCGAACGGCCCGGCGTGAACCATGCAGGGGTTGTATTCGGCGGTGCACATCAGAGTCGGGTTGATGGTGTTTCTCATAAACGCGGTCATGGCGCCGCCGACTTCAAGGTCGCCGGTGGTGACCGGTTTGCCGCTCTTGTCAAAGGCGACGGTGATTTCGTCCAGACGTTTTCTCAGATCGGCCAGATCTTTGATCACAGCCAAAATCGCCATGCACTCGCTTCCCACGGCGATGCCGAATTTGGATTGCATGGTGTATCCGTCAAAACGTCCGCCCATGCCGATGGTGATGTTTCTTAAGGCCTGGGCGCAAAAATCCATGATCCATCCCAACTCCACCCGGGTGGGGTCAATGTCCAGACGACGCATTTTGGTCAGACGGGCCAGCTGCTCGTCATTGTAATTCCGCTCGTGCTGCATACGGGACGTCATGGCGACCATGGCCAGGTTGTGGGCGTTCATAATGTCATTGATGTCGCCGGTCAAACCGAGTGAGAATTCGGTCATGGGGATCAACAGAGAATTTCCTCCGCCAGCCGCCGTTCCCTTGACGTTCATTGTGGGTCCGCCTGAAGGCTGTCTCAAAGCGCCGCCAACACTTTTGCCTCGTTTTCCCAGACCTTCCATCAGGCCGCAGGACGTGGTGCTTTTTCCTTCGCCCAGAGGAGTCGGTGTGATGGCCGTCACTTCAATGTACTTTCCATCCGGTCTGTCCTGAAGGCGATTCATGATTTTCAAGAAATCAAGTTTTGCCAGTCTTCCCATGGGAAGCATCTCATCTTTTTCAAGACCGAGTTTTTCTCTCCACTCATCCGGTGTCGGCATATTTATTTCAGCTTCTTCCGAAATCTGCCAATCCGCCATTTCAACTGCGTTATACGACATTTATTAAACCCTCCTGTGTCTGTGATTAGTGTTTGACGGCGCCGCCATCGTGAATATGATCTTTCCGCAAATTCATCCCATGACAAAAGCCATGTTAAAAACTAAAAACCATAATAAAAAATCAGGTTAAATCCGGCTGAAAATTTTTTCCAATTGAAAAAATTTTAAGTATATATTATATCCCCTGTAATTTTGCAAGATATATATTTAAACATTATCTCTCCCGGCGTTGACTTTGGCCGGGGGGACTGGTATTTTTAAAATCGCTATGAAACCTGGAAACATCGTTGAATTAATCGACCGGCAAAAGATTGTGTGCGCGGTTGTTATGGAAATAAAAGATAAGCGGGTCGCGCTTTTGACCGAGGCGAATCAAGAGACCGTTGTCTCCTCCGGCCGTCTGTCGCACATCAGCCGCGCCTGGCTGGACACGTCCGCCGGTCGGAATCAAACCGTGGCCGCGCTAAAAGAGATGGCCCGCCAACGCAATGATCGGGCAAATAAGGTGAATATAAAGGAGTTGTGGGAGGTTCTTCATTCCGAGCGGGAATGGATCGACCTTAAAACCATGACCGGACTCTGCTTCCCGGATCGCCCCACCGCCGATGATGAGGCCGGTGTTTTCAGGGCTTTTTTCAAAGACAGGCAGTATTTTAAATTTAATGCGGATCGATTTTTTCCCTGGTCCGAAGCCGAGATGGAGCGCATGGCGGCCGACGCGCGTAAAAACGCCAAAAAAGAAAAATTCCTCCAAAAAAGCGCGGACAGGCTGCTGGAAATCAAAAATCAAGCCGATCCAAAACCGACGGATGAAGACAAAAAGCTGATTGACGCGTTGCAATCGTTTTATCTGTTTGGAAAAGAGAGCCCCCATCATCAGACGGTCGGCCTGATCATAAAAAAAACGGACGCAAACCCAGAGGCTGTTTTTGACGCCCTTGTAAAACTGGGAGTATGGGATAAAAACGAAAATATGGAACTGCTCCGACATGGAATCTCCGCCGCCTTTTCAGATGACGTGGAAAAGCATGCCGCCAAACTCGCGGCTCTGAAACCGGATTTCAACGCCTCCGGATCCGACCGCCGGGATTTGACCGAAATTTCAACCATGACCATCGACGGGGAAACCACCCGGGACTATGATGACGCGTTGAGCATAGAGATTGAAAAAGACGGTTTTCGATTGGGGATTCACATCATGGATGTGGCCCATTTTATACGAAAAGACGACGTCATCGACCGGGAGGCCGTGGCTCGGGCCAGCTCCATCTACACCCCGGATCAGACCATCTCCATGCTCCCCCGAATTCTCGCGGAGGATGTATGCAGTCTTAAACAGGGAGAGTTGCGGCCAGCCATCAGCGTCATGGCCGACTTTGATAAAAAATACGAGATGCGGGGGCATGAGATTTTCCCCAGCCTGATACGCGTCGATGACCGGCTCACATATGATGACGCGGACAGAATGTCAAAGACGCGCCCCGACATCCGGGCGTTGTGTGAGATCGCGAAAAAATTTCGAAAAAAACGACTGGCCGACGGGGCCGTTCAGATCAACCTGCCCAACATCAACATCCAGGTCTCCCCCGACGAAAAGATCATTATAAAAAAAGAGGACCGAGACAGCCCCTCCCACATGTTTGTCGCTGAAATCATGATCATGGCCAACTGGCTGACGGCCAGCTTCCTCAAACAGCATGATGTTCCGGCGGTTTTCAGATCGCAACCCGGCCCCAGGGAGCGTCTCTATCAGGGCGAAGACGAGAGTCTGTTTCAAAACTGGATGCAGCGCAAACGCCTGTCCCGATTTGTTCTGGGAACCGGCCCAAAGCGCCACGGGGGCCTGGGTCTGGACGCCTATGTCACCGCCACCTCCCCCATCAGAAAATATTATGATCTGATCACCCAACGGCAGGTCCGCTCCATTTTCGGCATGGAGACGCCCTGTTCCAGACCAGAGGTCAAACAGGTCATGACCCGACTTGAGCTTCCCATGAGCAATGTTTCCATGATTCAATTTAAGCGGAACCGCCACTGGCTTTTAAAACGTCTGGAAGAACAAAAAGATCAACCACAAGAGGCCATGGTTCTTTTCAAACGAGGGGATAAATACCAGGTTCTCATCCCGGAATACATGATGGAATGCTCCATCCCGTCTTATGGCGGCGTAAAACTAAGACCCATGGACATCATCCGGTTGACCATACAGCATGTCAACCCGAAAAAGGATATCTTTTCCGTATATATGCGCTGACGGCATGTCGGTCCACCACCATTTTAAAAAGGGAGAAAACCATGCGGATACCGCCCGAAGAATTAAAAAAAGGGATTGAAACGTCATTGAAATTTTTACAGCGGGCCGGCTTGAAGGTTCTGGACATCCGGCCCAATTTTGTGAAGCTCTCACTCCCGTTGCAAGACAATGAAAATCATCTGGGAATCATGTACGCCGGAGCGCTTTTCACCATCGCCGAAGTTCCCGGGGGCGCCTTGTGCTTCTCGACATTCGACGCCTCAAAATTTTTCCCCGTGGCCAAGGAGGTGAACATCAAATTCCTAAAGCCCGCCAAAACAGACGTGACCATCGAGATTTCCATGGACCCTGCCGAATCGGCGCGCATTGAAAAAGAGGCGACGGAAACCGGCAAATCCGAATTTATCATCGAAGGGGAAATCATGAATGTGTCGGGCGATATCGTCGCTGTGAGCCGGGGCGTTTACCAGCTGAGAAAAATTTGACGGCGCCGGGAAGAAGCGCGCTTCCAGGCGCATATCCGGATTTTTAAAATTCGGACGCATTCCAATCATTCTCCCCAGACTCTTGACAAAATCAGCATATCAGATATGATTCGTCTTTTATGAAACCGGAAAAACTGTTGAAAGGGGCGGCGCATAATAAACCGCGCGCATGACAGAACAATCGAACATCAAGGAATTTTTTTATGAATCCAATCGCAAGCGAGCTGAACCAGATTATAGAATCTGGAAATAAAAACGTGTATGACATGTTGTCGGACGTGGGCCAAAAACTTTTTTTCCCAAAGGGAATTTTATCCCAAAGCGCCGAGGCCAAACAGAAGGCGCACCGGCTCAACGCCACCATCGGCATCGCCAAAGAGGGAGGCGAAACCATGTGTTTTTCATCGGTGGCCGATTCCATGGGTCCCATCTCCCCAAACGAATCCCTGACCTACGCCCCCTCCTTTGGGCTGCCGGATTTAAGACGCGTCTGGCGCGAATCCCTTTTTCAAAAGAATCCGTCCCTGGAAGGAAAAACCATCGGCATGCCCGTTGTCACATGCGGCATCACCCACGCCATCAGCATTTTCGCCGAAGTATGGCTAAACCCCGGAGATGTGGTCATCGTCCCCGAGATGATGTGGGGCAATTACAACATGATTTTAAATGTCAGACAAAACGCCCGCCTATCCCATTACGAGCTGTTTTCCCAAAACCGGGGATTTAATATCGACGCCTTTGAAAAAAAGATCAAAGAGGAGGCGTCAAAACAAAAAAAGATTTCTGTTCTGCTTAATTTTCCCCAGAATCCATCGGGCTACACCCTCACTGAAACCGAGGGCGCCGAGGTGGCGCGGATTCTTTCCGACGCCGCCCAATCGGGAACCCAGGTTCTGGCTGTTTTTGACGACGCCTATTTCGGGCTTTTTTACCAAGACAACATCATGAAAGAGTCGCTCTTTGCCCGTCTGTGCGACGCCCACCCCAATCTGCTGGCCATCAAGCTGGACGGCGCCACCAAAGAGAATTACGTCTGGGGATTGAGGGTCGGCTTCATCACCTATGGATGCCCGGCGGATGGGGACCAAACCGCGTTTTACGAGGCCCTTGAAAAAAAGACCGCCGGATGCGTGAGGGGCAATATTTCAAACGCGTCCCACCTGGGGCAACGCGTGGTTCTGACGTCCATGCTCTCGGAAAATTACGCTAAAGAAAAACAGGAAAAATACGATATTCTGTCCAAACGAGCGCTCCAGGTAAAAAAGACCCTGGCCAATGAAAAATACGCCGCGGCCTGGGATGTCTATCCGTTTAACTCCGGGTATTTCATGTGCTTAAAATTAAAGACCACGGACGCCGAGACCCTTCGGGTCCATCTTCTGGACAAATATGGCGTGGGGCTGATCTCCTTGGGAAAAACCGATTTGAGAATCGCCTTTTCATGCATTGAAGAAAACGATATTCCCGAGTTGTTTGAAACCATATTCTCAGGGATCGGGGATCTTGAAAACAGCTAAGGGCTCGCTGAAAAATAACCCTGGGAAAAAAATGACGACCGCAAAAAAAACAGACCGATTTGACTTTGCCCTGGCCCGGAAATGGACGATTAATTTTGTCGCCATCGGGGTCATCGCCGGGATGGGCTCCATCCTGTTTAACTATCTGTGCCAGCTGGGCCTCCACTATTTCATGGATTTTATGGCCGGCTACAGACCTCCGGCCCCGGCCGGAGAGCATCACCTCCTGGCGCCCACCCTGCGTCCCTTCAATAGATGGGCGTTGCTGTTTTTGCCCGCGTTTGGCGGAATGGTCAGCGGTTGGCTGGTTTACACCTTTGCCCCTGAAGCCGAAGGCCATGGAACCGACGCCGCCATAAACGCGTATCACCGGGCCGGCGGTTTTATCCGGGGACGGGTCCCCATCATCAAAACCCTGGCCTCGGCCATCACCCTGACCACCGGCGGATCAGGGGGACGGGAAGGCCCCATCGCCCAGATCGGCGCCGGTTTCGGATCATTTCTGGCCACCCGGCTGAACCTGTCTGACCGTGAGAGACGAATCATGATGGCCGCGGGAGTCGGCGCCGGAGTGGGGAGCATATTCAGGGCGCCTTTGGCGGGCGCTCTTTTCGCCGCCGAGGTGTTGTACCGCGACCCCGAATTTGAATCGGAAGTCATCATACCCGCCGGCATCTCATCGGTGGTGGCCTACTGCCTGTTCTGCCTGGTTTTTGGATGGGGCTCCCTTTTCAGCTCGCCGGATTTTAGGTTTTCCAATCCTTTGGAACTCGGTCCGTACATCGTTTTGGCCATGATTCTGGTGGTCACCGGCGTGTTGTATGTAAAATCGTTTTATGGAATCGCGGATCTGTTTAAAAAATTTCGGGTTCCCAACCATATAAAACCGGCCATCGGAGGTCTTTGCACGGGCTTGATCGGCTTTTTCCTCCCCCATACCCTGGCCTTTGGATACGGTTTTGCCCAGCAGGCGTTAAACAACGAATTGACCATCCCCTTTCTGCTGACCCTGGCCATCGGGAAAATATTCACCACATCATTTTCCATCGGCTCCGGCGGAAGCGGCGGGGTCTTCGGGCCGTCCATCGTCATTGGCGGAGCCATGGGGGGCGTGGTGGGAAACATCTTTCACAAGATCGCGCCCAATATAGTCCAGGCGCCGGGCGCCTTTGTGGTGGTGGGAATGGCCGGTTTTTTCACGGCGGTTTCAAACACGCCCATATCGACCATTATTTTTGTCAGCGAAATGACCAATTCATACCATCTTTTGCTGCCCAGCCTTCTGGTCTGCTCCATCGCTTTTTTGGCGTCAAAACGCTGGACGATTTTCCACCGACAGGTGAAAAATAAGGTGGACTCGCCCGCCCACGCCGGGGATTTTTTTGTGGATATTCTACAAGAAATCAAGGTGGAGGATTTGCGGGACCAGCTTAGAAAAGTCACGCTCATCAAAGAAGATATGCTGTTCAAAGACTTCAAGAATTTTTTTTCCACCACCAAACAGCATTATTTCCCTGTGATCGATCATCAAGGCCGCCTGTCTGGAATATTTTCCAGCACAGACATTCGGGGGGTGCTTTTTGATCGGGAGATTGATGACCTGATCATCGTCAAAGATTTTTCCCAATCCGACATTATCGTCACGACTCTGGAAGACGATTTGAACTCAGTGCTGGGAAAAATGACGCAAAAAAACATCGAAAGCCTTCCCGTGGTGGACAAGGATGATCATGGCGTCTTGATCGGCATGCTGACCCGACGGGCGGTTATTTCGTTTTACAACCATCGCATACAGACCATGAAGGATCTGGCGAATACTTGACCTCATAAAGAAAAAGACCCTGGGGAGGCGCGGTTGGGCCAGCCTCCCCGCGGTCTTTTGACAAGAGGATATCTTTGACGCGCCCCGGCGCGATCTTCCCGAACCCCGCCTGAACCAGTGTTCCCGCGATGTTTCTGACCATGTGCCGCAAAAAGCCGTCGGCCTCTATTTCAAAAAGCAGGCGCCCGTCTTTTTTTTCATGCATTTGGGCTCTCATCACATGGCGAACCCCGTTTTTCTCCGGGTCCCCATGCCCCTCAAAGGCTTTGAAATCGTGTTTCCCCACCATGTTTTTGGCCGCGGCGCGCATGGCCTCGACATTGGCCCTTTTTCGAAGATGCCAGACGTATTGTCGGCCCACCGCCGGGGGATGAGGGGCGTTTAAAAAAAAATAGCGATATATTTTACTCAAAGCGTCGTAGCGCGCGTGAAACGAGGAATGGACCTCTCGGCATGACCGTATGGCCATATCATCCGGCAAAAGACTGTTTAACGCCCGTTGAATCACATCGGGCGACAGATCTGTTTCGCATGAAAAATTCGCGACCTGCCCCAGCGCGTGAACCCCGGCGTCTGTCCGGCCCGATCCGTTGATGCCGATGCGTTGCCGGGTCAATGTAAACAGTCCGTTTTCAATGGTCTCTTGAATGGTTCGGTCGCTTTTCTGGCGTTGCCAGCCATGATACGCGGTTCCATCGTATTCTATGATCAGCTTGAAATTTTTTTTCATGGTTTTTTGATGTCTCTTTGATGGTCGGCGCTGTTCCGGCGCGAATCTTATTTTGTATGATTTTATATGCCATTCCCGCGCATGGCCCAGGATGCGAAATGCTTTGCGCCGCCAATTGTAACCGTTGGCCCCTTCCATGTCAACGCCCCTTTTCATGTTGATGCGACGTGATTTAAGCCCCATGTGGTTTGTGCCACAGCCCTTTGTCATCAGGCGTCTTTGATCCGTGTCTTTTGCGGGTTTTAATCGACGCGCTCCTCCCGACCCCATAAACTAAGGGTTCGCTGAAAAATAAAGGTTGCATTTTTAACCCGAAAATATAAAATTGATGACGCCAAGATGGCGTGGAGCGATGACAAAAGACGTTTGGGCCAAAAGAAAATTTATGAGGACATATCATGCGCATCTATTTAAAAGAAAAAATTGGAAATCCCACACTCTTCACAGGAAGAAAAGAAGAATTGGATTCTTTGCTGAAATGGGTGGATAAAATCAGACTGGAAATATCCAAAAGCAAGGCCATTATCTCCCGCCGGAAAACCGGAAAATCCGCGTTGATGCAGCGGCTTTTCAATATCGTTTTTCACCAAAACGATCAGGTGGTTCCTTTTTATTTTGAATTCAGAGAAACCGATCAATGGATAGGGGATCTTGCCAGAGATTTTTTTTTTACATTCGTAGGCCAATACCTTGCGTTTAAATCGAGAAAATCCGAATACTTTGAGTCTGTTAATAATAATTATTCCATATTGATTGAAGCGGCGAAAAAAGAGGGCCTTGATCATTTAATCAAACATATCGAAAATTTTGAATACTCCGAGAATAAAGGATATTTCGATTCGCTGTGGAATATCGCCAGAGACGCCCCGCGAATGATTGCCCAACGCAACGACGAGCGCGTTTTGCAGATCATTGATGAATTCCAGTTCATCAACAGACACATTTACTGGGACAAAGAAAAACAACGACGGGCCAGCGAGCTGGCCGGAAGCTATCTGCACACCGCCGAATACAAAAATGCGCCTCTGCTGGTGTCTGGAAGTTGGGTGGGATGGCTGATGGACGATCTCAATAAAATGCTGCCCGGCCGGTTTATTATTGACGATTTTGGCAATATGCCCAAAAGCGAGGCCATTGAGATGGCTCTGAATTACTCCGAGATCGAGCAAATCCCCATCACGTATGAAACAGCCTGCATTATGGCGGACCTGACCGAGGGAAACCCTTTTTATATCAGCTCTCTTTTTCAATCTATTTATCGCCAAAAAGATTTTTCCACAGAAAATGGAATACTTGACGTTCTTGATTTTGAGACATTTGACAAACGAGGCGGGATCAGAGGAACATGGATGGAATACATTCATTCCGCCACAGACAGAATCAACGACGCCAATGGAAAACGGATTATTCTCTACATTTGCAAAAACAAAGGAAAAAAAGTCACCCGGGATGACATACGAAATGATCTTGATCTTTCCATGTCGGACGGAGAATTGGAAAAACGGTTAAAAGCGTTTGTGAAAGCCGATATCATTGAGCAAGGGACCAGCTATTTCAGTTATTACGCCGTGCGGGACAACATATTCGATAAAGTGTTTCGCGGGGTTTATCAGGAGGAGATCGACGGGTTTACCCCTGAAAAAATAAAAGACGAATACAGAATCCTGTATAAAAAACTACAGGGAAAATTCAACAAAACCAAAGGCGAGTTTTCCGAATACGTCATCATGAACCATTTGAAACATCGCGCGTATAAGAAAAATGATCTGTATATCTCCATGATCAACCACCTTCCCGTCGATTTCCGGTTTGTGGAATATTCCACCATCTGGTCGTACAGCGCCGCGCCGGTTCATAAAAAAGAGATTCAGGTGGATCTATTGGCCAAAGCAAAAGACGACCAATACAGCCTGATCGGAGAGGTGAAAAACCGAAAAGCAAAATTTTCGTTAAAAGAGGCCCAAGCGTTTTTTGAAAAAGCGTCGGAGGTCAAAACCCTGGAAAATATCGATAAAGCCGTGATCTTTGTTTTTTCAGCCAGCGGTTTTTACAAAACCGCCATTAAATTTTTCGGCGATAACGGGATCGCGTGGAGTGATGACCAGCGACTTTTGGAATAAAACGCCAGCGCGTTTCATCATCGTTAAGACAAGGCATGCCTTGTCTTAGGGATCAATCAAAAATAACGTTGCATTTTCAGCGAACCCCATCAATATCCCGACATGGCCACAGCATAAAATGACCGTAAAAACAGGGAGATAAAATCAAGTCTTTTGGAATAAAGCTCCCAGTCTGTTTTTTCTTTCAGGAGAGCCATCTCTTTTTCCATGCCCCTTTTTTTAATCTCATTTTCAACGGATGGGTCTTTTTTTTGCGCCGCGCCCCCACCCCAGATGTAACGGCTGTAATATTCAGACGCGCCCGGCAAAACCACCGGGTCAGACAGGCTGAACTGGCTCGCATATATTTGGGCATATTGCGCCGCGATTTTTTCCAGCCTCTCTTTTTCTCCAATGTACTCGGGACGTATGGGCGGTTTGAAATAGGGGGCCGACAAAAAATTGGCGATAATAAAATCTTCGAATTTTTGTTTCTCATCATCGGTCGCGGGATTAAACAGAGTCTTTCTTGCCGCGCTCATCAAAAAATCCAGAACCCCTTCGGCCATTTGCACATATACGGCGCCATCGGGTCCGTCATGGATGAGAATCGGGTCATAGATATCTTTTCTTTTGATTTGAATCCGGTCCAGGTCATGGAAGGAGATCAATTTGCTCATGAACAACGACATGATGACAATATCGCCGATTTCCTGAAAAAACGAATCTTTATTGTTTAATCGCAGAGACAGGGTCGCCAGCATTTTCATGGCGCCCGGATGATATTTGTCCCGGCGTCGCTTTTCCATGACAACGCCCATGGCCTCTTCCCAATCCCCGTAAGATTTTGAACCGGCAAGGATTCCAGCGGCTTTATAATAGTCGATGTCCCGGTAATGCGGAATCAATTCGTTTATGGCCCCCCATGTCTCTTTCATTCGGGTGAAACGCCCCAACTTCAGTTGCATGATCATCAGGCGCTCCAGAAAATAGACGTCATTTTTCCGATTTTTTGCCACGTTTTTCTCAATGTTTTCAACCAACTGATGGGTCGGGGTTTTCCATAACATCTCCGTGTGGACCTTCTGCCTGAGAGCCCAGGGCAGGTAAAGGGTCCAACTGATCGCCAGCATAAACAGAGAAACGCCGACGACAAGCCATCTCTTTTTTGTGTCAGAAAAACGCGGCTCCTTTTTTTCCCCATGATGGAATCTCGCCAGGACAAAGGTCAATCCAAACAGAGTGTACACCGGAAGCTTGGTCACCATCATTCTCGGAGCCACGGAAAAAGAGCTGTGAATCAAATAGGCCAGCAACCCGCCGGCGATGCCGATGGCCATTCGCCTCTGATCGCCGCCTTCGGGATCTCTTGCGATTCGGGCCAACTGAAAAAAGATATACCCCCAGAAGCAGGCATTGGTCAGCAAACCGATGATTCCGGCCTCCTGGGCATATTCCAGTATTTCAGAGTGGGCGTGGTTGTAGCTATGCTCCTGGGAATACAACCTGGCGAACGGATCAAGAAACTCAAAGAACAGGTTGTAGGAACTCCCCGGGCCATAACCGAAAATGGGAGACGCATGGATGGATTCCCAGGCCGTCTTCCAAGGCAACAGCCGGGGATACCATGCCTCAATTTTAAGCAGAGCCCCAAAGCGTGAATCAAGGATTAAATCTTGATTCGTTGTCCATAAAAAAACGATGAAAAAAACCGATAAAATCATGGCTCCCAACAAAACCAGGGCTATTTTTTTCAGGCTCTTTTTGGAGAGCGCCATGCCCCCGAGAGCGGCGGCGGCAAACGAGAGCCCAACCAGACTGCCCGCAATCGCGGCCCTGGTTTCCGTGAAAAACAGACTCATGGCTCCAAAAAAAAAGACGGCCAGAAAAAACCCCTGGCTTCGCGAAAAACGAAGCCGCGTAAATGAATGGAAGATTCCGGAGGACGGGGCCGTCGCCGGGGCGACGCCAGGAAGGGAAAGCGCAAAGTATATCGGCATGAGGGCGTTCAAAAATCCAGCGAAATAATTGATATTCCCAAACGTCGCCTTCACTCGGCCCGCTATTTCTCCGGCCTTAGACGGATGATATCCATCAACAAAGGGGTTGTAGCCCATTTTTTCAGCGAACGCCCATACGCCAGCATAGATGATGGTCAGCCCCACACAGGCAATCAGAACCGAAACATCGCTTTTTTTGGAAGCGTTTTTGCAGATATAGACCACCCATAGAATCAGAATTAAACCGGTGGCAAGCTCATATTCAAAATTATAATTAAACGCGCCCTTATGAATCAGATAGCCGGGAAACGACGCCAGCAGGGGAGCGGAAACAATGGCCAAAATTTTCAAAAGCTCGTTTGGCGGCGTGGCTTCGGGAGCCGGGCGTTTAAAAAAAATGAGATCAGAGTATATAAACAGCAACGTGACGCCAATGAGCATAACAAAAATCTTATGGCTGTTGATGTGGAAAAACATATAGGAGAACGTGGCGTTTACACTGAAAAATATCAGACCGATCAAAAGCGTTTTGCTTAAAAACAGTCCTTTTGGATTTGAAAATTCCATGCCATCTCTTTAGAATTTTAATGTGGGGGAGCGGATGCGAAGAAGATGGGCCGTGAAGGAATCGAACCTTCAACCTACTGATTAAGAGTCAGGTGCTCTGCCTAGTTGAGCTAACGGCCCAAAGAAAAAACAAACCAGAAAAAACGCGTCAAAAAAATACGCCAAAAAAAATACGACGGAGAAATTAAAAAAATATACGCATAACACGCTCATAAAAAGAAGTCAACACTGTTTTTATGGGTTTTTTCGCGCCGGACATAAAAAACCAGAGGCGTGAAAAAAGGCCAAACGCTCTGAGTCGGATGCGTCGCGGCCCATTAAAAAACAGCGGCTCCGATGAAAAAGTAGCAAATAAAAACCCCGCGCGGTTTTTTTCCGAGTCGAATAAAACCGGCGGGGGGGGTCTTTTTATGATCCTGACATTCTATCTGCCGCCGCGTTTTGACGCCTTGAGCGGATTAACCTTGGCTTTTTTAGCGACCGCTTTCGCTGACACATGAGTGGCCAGATTGCAATTGCCATTTCTCCATTTCAGCGTCGGCTCAGGACTTGACGCGCAAAACCATCCAGATGAAAATTCCACGCGCCGGTTGCAACCGTCGCATTTTTCAACAATTTCATGGCAATGGCCGCCATTATAACCGCATCCCTTCGCGCTCATGAACGGACATTCCGTGTTCTCTTTTAAAGTTGTGCAAACCATCGGGATTACCCTCCTCCTTCGTTTTTATTTATTCGCCTAAAAAAAACCGGGGTTATTCCACCCCCCGGCGCGGCTAACCTAAAATTAATAGATATATTTTTTAAATTTGTCAATGTTTATTTTTTAAAGCAAGTTTTTTTGTTCTCGTTTTTAGTTGACACGTCATAAAGTAAAACGTAAAATCAGACCATTTTAACGGATCCATGAAACCATTGATTCTTTTAACTCTTTTGCGAGCCCATTATGAGACCCGAAGAACATAAGCCAGAAGAATATAAACCAGAAAAATATAAAATAGAAAAGCCGGACCATGTCCAAACAAAAAAAAACCCGGCAAAGAAACAGGCGAAAAAATCCCAAAAAAAAGCCAAAACCGGGAAACGAAAAATCATGAAGCGAATTTTTATCATCCTCCTGTTTTTGATTCTTTCCGGCGCCGCCTTTTCCGGCGCGACGTTTATGATTATTGTGAAAAGTCTTCCAAAGATTTCGTCCCTGGCCGACTATCGCCCCAGTCTGGTCACCACGGTTTATTCGGATGACGGTCAAAAAATCGCCGAATTTTTTAGGGAACGGCGGATTTTGATCCCCCTGTCTGAAATGCCGCAAATCATGAAAGACGCCTTTGTCGCGGCTGAGGACGCGCGATTTTATCAGCACAAAGGGCTCGACTACTACAGCATTGTCCGGGCGTTTTTTAAAAATCTGGAAGCCGGATTCATTGTCCAGGGCGGCAGCACCATCACCCAGCAGGTCGCAAAATCTTTTTTTCTTTCCCCCGAGAAAAGCTATTTGCGAAAAATAAAAGAAGCGATTCTGGCTCACAGAATCGAAAAAGTCTTTTCAAAAAATGATATTCTGTTTTTATATCTTAATGAGATTTACCTGGGGCATGGGGCGTACGGCGTTGAGGCGGCGGCTGAAAATTATTTCGGAAAATCCGCCATTGATTTGAATATCGCCGAGTGCGCCATGCTGGCTGGCCTGCCCCAGGCTCCCAGCCGATATTCACCCTTCCGGTTTCCTGAAAAAACCAGAAAACGGCGGAACTACGTGCTTTTGCGGATGAAGGAGGAAGGATACATCACCCCCGCTCAAGCCGAGGAAATGAAAAACGTCGCGATCAAAAAAGATGAGCCTGAAAAAAATCCAACGCTTAACAGACTCCCATTCTACACTGAATACATCAGACAAGAGATCGAAAAAAAATACGGTCAGGACACTTTGTACAAAGGCGGCCTTAAAATTTACACGACCGTCAACGTCAAATTGCAGAAAGCCGCGCAAAAGGCCGTTAAAAAGGGACTCCTCGATCTGGATAGACGGCAGGGATACAGGGGGCCCATCGACCGCGTCCCTGAAAATGAGGTGGGCTCATTTTTAAAAAAACTCAAACAGAAATTTGAAAAAACCCCCGTAAAAACCAACGATGTCATAAAAGGCGTGGTGGTTGACATGGATGACGAGGCCCGTTCCACGACGGTTCGCATGGGCGATCATCTGGGAGAAATACCTTTTTCCGACATCCAATGGGCCAGAAAACCCGATCTGGAGGTCCCCCGTAAATCCGCCGCCATAAAAAGTCCCCGCGACGCCTTTGCCATTGGCGACGTCATACGGGTCCGGGTCAAAGACAAACGGGAAGGCAACGGCCGCAAATGGGATCTTTCCCTTGAACAGACCCCCAGCGCCCAGGCCGCTCTTTTGTGCCTTGATGTGAAAACCGGTTTTGTGAAAACCATGGTCGGGGGCCGCGACTTCATGGAGAGTCAGTTCAATCGAGCCATCCAATCCAGACGGCAACCCGGCTCGGCTTTCAAGCCGGTCATATACGCCGCCGCCATAGACAAAGGGTACACTCCGGTCAGCACGTTCATAGACTCCCCCGTGGTGTTTCATGATGAACAGCGGGATTTTACGTGGAAACCCAAAAATTATGGCAAAAAATTCCATGGCCCGACGCTTCTCAGAGAGGCCCTGGCGCTCTCCCGGAATGTGGTCACCATTAAAATTTTAAAGGATATCGGGATTGATCACGTCATTGCCTACGCAAGAAAAATGGGGATATCCTCGCCCATCAACCGCGACCTGTCCATCGCCTTAGGCTCCTCCGGGACATCCCTTTTGGAAATGGTCAATGCCTACTCGGTTTTTCCCAACCAGGGCCGGTTGATGAAACCCGTCTTCATCACCAAAATCGAAAATCGGAACGGCGAGGTTCTGGAAGAGACCCAGAGTCAAGGGGAGCAGATCATCGAAGAAAGCACGGCTTATATCATGACCAGTCTGCTTGAAAGCGTTGTGCAGGATGGCACCGCAAAAAGAGTCAAAGCGTTGAAAAGACCCGTGGCTGGAAAGACGGGCACCACAAACAATCTGTTTGACGCCTGGTTTGTTGGTTTCACCCCCACCTATGTCTCCGGGGTATGGGTCGGTTTTGACGAGGAACGCTCACTGGGATATGATGAAACGGGCTCGCGCGCGGCCATACCGATATGGCTTGATTTTATGAAAACCGCCCTTCATGACACGCCGGTGAACGTTTTTCCTGTTCCAGAAGGGGTTGTTTTCTCAAAAATAGACGCGGAAACGGGTCTCTTGCCGATTCCCGAAACGAAAAAAACGATTTTCGAATGTTTCAAGGAAGGGACCATCCCCACCGAATACACCAAGAAACCGGGGTCGATCACAAGCGTGGATGACTTTTTTAAGTCGGGGATGTAAGGTCTCCCTTGAAAACGGCGTGAACGTCATCCCTTCCCATGCAAGGGTCGCAAACAACCTGGATTGATTTCAGATGAAACCTTTTTTTCAATTGAAACATATTGTTTTTTTTCATGCCGATCAATTTTGACACGGAAGCCGGGTTGACTTTCAAAGAGAGTGAATCTGAAATATTTTCAGCGGATTTAATGGCGGCGGACGCCTTTTCAAGAAATATTTTTGAATGCACCAGATGGCCAAAGGCGGGATGCCAGGGGCCCCCAAGAATCTGGCTCCCGATCTCCAGACCCTCCCCGGCCTGAAGTCCCATTCGTATGACCGGGATATTTTTTTCGGTCAACGACAGGTACATATCCATGACCAGGGAAACGGTCTGATCCAGAGAGGATGGAACATAGTCGCCCCGAGTGTGCCATGTGGCCAGCGCGCTGCCCCTAAACAGAAGGGTCGGATATATTCTCGCGAAATCAAAGGAAAGCTCCGCGACCTTTTCAGCGGTTAAACGCGCTTTCTCGTCGCTGTCCCCAGGCAGGCCCGTCATTAGCTGGGCGCCGATTTCATATCCTCTTTGTTTCAAAAGCCCCGCCGCTGTTTCTGTGTCCAGCGAGCTGTGGCCCCGCCTTGACATGGAAAGAACCGCGTCGTCCATGGATTGAACCCCCAACTCCACTGTTTTCACCGAATGGCTCTCCAGAATATCGAGGGTTTCAGCGCGGATCGTATCCGGTCGCGTTGAAAAGCGGATGCTGTCTATTTTTCCCGCAGTCACGTAATTTTCGGCTTCCGTCAACAACGCCCGAATGATCTTGGGGCGTTGACCGAGAAAATTTCCCCCATAAAACGAAACCTGACGCGATCTGTTTTTTTTTGTTTTGAAGCCGGAAAATCGGCGCATGGAGGCCCTGAGCTCTTCCACAGGATCTGAATTTTTTTTAACTCCGGTGATGGCTACCTGATCACAAAAAACGCATTGGTGGGGGCATCCGGCCTGGGGCAAAAAAACCGGAATAATAAACGGGCTCATCGGTTTTGATCGGCGATCATTTCCAGGGCCTTTCTGGCCGCCTCCTGCTCCGCCATTTTTTTGCTTTTTCCCACGCCTTCCACACGTATTTTTTCGATGTCCGCGCAGGCGACAAAGGTCTTGTCATGGGGGGGGCCCATGTCGTCTATCACGCTGTAGCCAGGTGTTTTTCCATATTTTTCCTGGACCACCTCCTGGAGCCGGCTTTTGTAGTCATGGCAGGCGTCCGGCTTTTTTATGGAGATGAAAAGCGGCTCAAACTGTTTGTCAATGAGTTTGAACGCCGCCTCAAAGCCTCCATCCAGATAAACGGCGGCCAGAAGCGCCTCATATGAATCCGCAAGTATGGAGTCTTTTTTCATTCCGTTTGTCTGAAACTCCCCTTTGCCCAGAAGCAGACAGTCTCCCAGGTCAATTTTTCGAGCCATGTCGGCCAGTCGGGATTCATTGACAAGGTTGGCCCGCATTATGGAAAGATCCCCCTCCTTTAGATCGGGATACCGTCTCATGAGGGAATCGCCCACAATCAGATTGAGGGCCGCGTCCCCAAGAAATTCCATGCGTTCATTGTCTTTGACCCCTGGCTCATTGAGTTCATTCACATATGAGCTGTGCCGCAAAGACTCTTCCAGAAGACGCCGGTCTTTAAATTGATGACCAATTTTTTTTTCCAGCTCGTCATGTTCCATTTCGTTTGACACTCCATTCAGCCGATCCAAAAGAATCTTTCAAAATTTCATAAAGCTCAAAAGGGACATGCAAATCCCCTTTCCCTGTTCCCATTTTGATATCGGGCTTGATGGCGCCATGAAAATCAGAGCCGCCGGTGACCAGCAGGCCCTCCTGTTTTGCCATGCGGGCGTATTCACTCGCCAGCCCGGGGGAATGTTCCGTATAAAAGGCCTCCAGGCCTTTGAGTCCCATGGATTTCAAGACAGGCAGAAGATGCTCAATGCCCGGATGGTTCAACGGTTTAAGAAGAAATGGATGGGCCAGGACGGGAATCCCGCCAGCGCTTGCGATCAGCTCAATTCCCTGGCGGCAGGTCAAACGACGTTTGTCCACATAGGCGGGCTTTGACTTTGCGAGGTATTTGGAAAAGGCCTCGTCCATATCTTTGACCCACCCTTTTTTGATCATATGTCTGGCGATGTGAGGTCTTCCAAGAGGCGTTCCCTCCCTCCCGGGCGTGATGTCGGAGATGGAAATATCAAAACCCGCGCCCTTTAATTTTTCGACGATCCGAGGGTTTCTTTCCTCCCTGGATTTCCGGAGGTCTTCTAGTGCCCGATTCAAAGCGTTGTCATCCAGGCGTATGCCGTAGCCCAATATGTGAAAGCTTCCCTGACAGGAAAAATCTCGGGGGGGATCGACGCTGATTTCCACTCCGGTCAAAAGCTCCGGGAAGGCGGGCCTGTCGAGGTTAAACGCCTCTTTGGAACCTTCAATGGAATCATGATCCGTTATGGAGATGGCTTTAAGCTTGAGATTTTCAGCCATGTCCATAATCTGGGATGGAGACAATGTGCCATCTGAAGCCGTGGAATGTATGTGCAGGTCTATCATATTACAATTCCGCCATATTACAATTCAGACGTATTCAACCCCAAGATATCAATTCAGGCATATTTAAATCCGGGCATATTCATATCCCGGCGCGCATGGCTGTTTCTATATTCCAAGGGCTTTTTCCAAGACCTCTTCCTCAGTCTTGCACTCAATGCATTGCGTCGTGACGGGCCTGGCCTTTAAGCGTTTAATGGAAATATCGTCCCCGCATTTTTCACAAAGTCCAAAGGTCCCATTCTCAACGCGATCCAGAGCTTTTTTTATCTTTTTTATTAATTTAAGCTCTCTGTCTCTTATTCTGAGCATAAAATTCCGGTCAGATTCAAGAGACGCCCTGTCCGTCGGATCGGGGAAATTTTCTTTTGGGGTGGTCATGCCCGCCATGGCGCTTCCCGCCTCGCTCAACAACTCTTCCAAGCGGCCTTGCAAAAGTTCCTTAAAATAGTTGATCTCTTCCTTTTTCATAATCAAAACCTTTTAAATTCCAGCATTCAAAAACTAAAATTGATATCATGCGCAACGCCATATGTAAAGACAATATATGAACGTTCTTTACTTTTTTTACGACGCCACACGCATCTCAAAATCGATACGTGACAAAAAACGTGAAATCGTCCATCTGTCGTCCGGCTGAAAGGTTTATTTTTAAATTTTGTTTCAAGCGGTCTATAAAATGCCTGGCCCGCCGTTGGTTGTATTTATGAGCCCCGGCCGCCGCGCTTGAAATATTTCCAGAATAAAAACCGATTCCCAAAAGGGCCGCAAGGCTTCCCAGAGCGCTATTGTCGTTTTCAAACAACTCCCAGGCCGACCACCCCAAAGCCGCGTTCAACAAAAATGAAACCAGGGCGTCATGGTAGCGCTCGCAATACAGCTGACCCATTCCGGGAATGATGGAGAGCAGCCCGGCGGCAAGGGGGCTCTTTTTTTTTCCGGGGCCCGCCTCAAGGCTCTGGCTCAAAGAGTCGATGCGATATTTTTTTCGATCCGTCCGGGCTATTTTGGCGAAACTTTTTTTTGACTTTTCCAGCTCCATGGATTCCAGCCAGACCCACCCCATTCTATAATACGCCTCATCCCTGACCTCCGGGGACTCGGCGATGACGGCCAAGTTTGAAAGGGTGACGGCCGCGTTCCCGTATTCTCTCCGCCGTTCATGAATCATGCTTTTGTGGATGTATGATTTCACCGTAAGCTCATCGAACGCGCCATGGTCCATGATTTTTTCAAAGGCCGGCATCGCTTTATCCATGCGTTTGTCAAAAAACCATGACAAGGCGATGGTGTATTCCGCCTCCTTGACCCGCCGGTCTTGTGGAAAAAAATAGATGAATCGTTTGAATTCATCTATGGCCTGGGAATAATCGGAATTGTTAAAACTGCTTTCGGCAAACTGGAACTGTTGGTCCGCGTCTATCTGGAGCGAATTTCCCGAATGGCAAACAGACGCCGCGAAAAAAATGATCGCCAGCGCCAGGATGATTTTTTCAGCGGCGTGTGTCATGTTATGTGACCCGTATAACCTCTTCCAGGGTGGTGGCCCCGCTTAGTATTTTTTGTATTCCGCTTTCCCTCAGGGTGATCATTTTGTTTTTAAGGGCCTCCGCCTTGATCAGGTTGGAGTCAAAATTTTTCAGTATGATCTTTTTTAAAGAGGGGGTTAAAAACATGATTTCAAATATCCCGACTCGCCCCTTGTAACCGGTGTGAAAACAGCGCTCGCATCCGTTGGGACTCGCCTGGCATATGGTATGGTTTGCCGCCTGGGACTCCGTGATTCCAAGGATGCTCAAAAGAGATGGATCCGGGGAATGCGCGGTTTTGCACCTCTCGCACAAGACCCGCACCAGTCTCTGGGCCACCACCGCCAGAATCGAAGAAGAGATTAAAAATGGCTCTATGCCGATGTCCACCAGCCGGGTGATGGCGCCTGCGGAATCGTTGGTGTGAAGGGTGGAAAAAACAAGATGCCCGGTCAAAGCGGATTGAACGGCTATCTCAGCGGTCTCCCTGTCCCGTATTTCCCCCACAAGAATCACATCCGGATCCTGCCGGACAATGGATCTCAAACCTTTGGCAAAGGTCAAATCTATCTTGGGGTTGACCTGTATCTGCCCGATTCCGCTGATCTGGTATTCCACCGGATCTTCGATGGTGATGATGTTGATGTCTTTGTTGTTGATGGAGGAGAGAACCGCGTAAAGCGTGGTGGTTTTCCCGCTTCCTGTGGGACCGGTGACCAGTATGATTCCGTTTGGGGATTTTATGAGACCTTCAAACTGATCAAGTCGCCCGGGATCAAGTCCGAGTTCGGGCAATCCAAACAGGGAGCTTGATTTGACCAGAAGTCTCAACACCACCCGTTCGCCAAAGGAGGTCGGTATGGTGGAGACCCGCACATCAATATTCGTGTCCCCGATTTTAATCTCCATGCGGCCGTCCTGGGGAAGTCTCTTTTCCGCGATATTCAACTTGGCCATGACCTTTATCCGGGAAATCAGAGCCGGTTGAATCCACTTGGGCGGAGACAAAAGCTCGTAAAGGATGCCGTCCACCCGGCGCCGGACCTGGAGCCGGTCCTGACAAGGCTCAATATGTATATCGCTGGCCCTGGCTTTGACGGCCTGGGAAATGATGTGGTTCACCAGTTTTATGATGGGGGCGTCGCTGGCATCGTCCAGTATGTCGCGGGTCTCCTCGATCTTGCTCAATATGGATTCGCTGTCTTCCTCCATGTCCTGGACCAGCTGTTCCGCCGAATCCCTTTGAAAATCGTAGGCCATGTTGATGAAGGAGACAATGGCCTCTTTTGTGGCGATGACCATTTTGTAATCGTTAAGGCCAAGCATCCTGGCCATGTCGTCCATCACCTGGAACGAGGCGGGATGGTTTGCCGCGATGAAATAATCGTCCGGGTCCAGGGAAGACAAACCTGGGTCCAGGGCCGCCCATCCCTCCATGGCCTTTCCCAGGGGAACGACGCCATGTTTTTTTAAAAACTGGATCTGAAACAGCCCGGTGATATCGTTTTCAGGATTGACCGGGGGCAGACGCTTGACAAACGGGACGCCGTGCATGACGCTCAACGCCTCCAGAAGCTGGGCTTCGGATACGATCTTTTTTTGCGTAAAAAGCTCCCCCAGCCCCCCGCCTTTCCGGTCCCGCAACGCGCAGACCTCGTCAATGGTCTCTTGGGGAATGGCAAACTGTTTTTTTAAAACACCGGTTAGATGATATGTCATGATGCGTGGCCGCCATATTTTTTCATATGAGTTTAATCTATTTTTTTATTCTTTCTTTTATTTTTTTTCAATGTCGTACATTTTTATGGACTCTTCCTTTATCAAATCCATGTAATCCTTTTTCTTCTGATACACCCCGGTGGCTTCCGCCGGATTTCCGATGACATAGGGCGTCAAGAAAATAAACAGATTGGTTTTGTCTCCCCCCCGGGACCTTCTTTTAAAAAGGTGTCCCAGAAGAGGAATCTCACCAAGGCATGGAACCGAATGATCGGTCACCGCGATCTGATCGTCTATGAGACCGCCGATGACCACGGTGCTTCGGTCTTTCACGATGACCGAGGTGTCGATGGACCGTTTCAGCGTGGTGGGGCGGTCTGAAATCTGACCTCCATCCGGAATATCAATTTTTGTCACCTCCTGGTTGATCTTCAGACGAACAATGCGGCCCTTGCTGATCTGGGGGGTGATTTTAAGAATGACCCCCACATCCTTGTACTCGTAAGACTGCAACACTGAGCTGCCAGCCGTTGTGTCTGAGGATGACTGGGTCTGGAAGGCCACATTTTTACCCACCGTGATTTTGGCCTCTTCATTATTTAAGGTAAGGATTTGGGGGGTGGACAGAATATGGACCGACTTGTCCTCCTTGTAGGCATTGATCAGGGCTCCCAAACCTGGAAATTCAACTCCTCCCACTTTTATGAGTTTTGAAAAGACGCCCAGGGAAAACCCCTTTGGAACCGTTCCCTTTGTAAAACCAGCCACGGGGTTTACTCCAGTCGGGCTGAAAGAGGCGCCGGACATCAAACCACGCTCCTCTGATGCGCTTAGCCCCGTCCAGTCAATGCCCAGGCTAAAATTTTTGTTGGTATTGACCTCCATAATGAGGCATTCGATGTAAACCATGGTCCGGGGGATGTCCAGCGCTTTGATGACTTTTTCCAAAACCTGGTAGTCGTCCTTGTCCGCGGTGATGACCAGGCTGTTTGTCGATTTATCCGAAGCGACGGTCACAGACCCGGATATGAGGGGGGACCTTTTCCCGGTCTGGGAAGAGGATTTGTTGGAAGAGATATTTTTAAGCACCTTTTCAATATCCTCGGCCGAAGCGTTTTCAAGCGGGTACACATGAATTTTTCCCTCGCCCCTGGGGGTCGCCACATCAAGGATAGCGATCAATTTTTTGATCTTGCCGGCGTCCTCTTTGCCCGCCATAATGATCAGGGCGTTGGTCCGCTCATCCGGTATAAATTTTACGACTCTCCCCGCGCCTCCCGGCGCCCCCCCCTGTCCTCCTCCCATAAAAACAGAGGCGAGCATTCGGCTGAAACTTGTGGCGTCGGCATGCCGCAGGGGAATGATGGAAAGCTCCTGGCCGATGCTCATTATGTCCACGGCGTCGATGATCTCCATCAGTCTTTGTATATTGGAGGATGTGTCGGTGATGATCAGGATGTTTGTGGGCAGATAGGATAGAATCACGCTGTTCTTCGACACCAGCTGGGCAAAAAGCGTCTTCATGACATTCGGATTGGCGTATTTCAAGGGAATGATCTGAGTGACGATCTTGTCGCTTGGCGTTCCCGATTCTTTTTTTAACCGCGTTTCGATATTCTTTGATCTGGCCATTGGCAGAGGCACTATTTTTGTGACGCTTCCAGACTCGACCGCCGTGAAACCGTGGACTTCAAGCACGGATTCAAAGACCCGATACGCCTCTTTCGAGGAGATTTCCCGAGGGGAAATAATCGTGACATTTCCTTTCACGCTTCGATCGACAATAAAATTTTTATTGGCCGCCTTGCTGATAAATCGTATGAAAACCCGGATGTCCACATCTTCAAAATGAATGCTCACGGTTTTTTCCGGGATGTCGGTCTCTGCGTCAAGGTTCACATGCCCCTCGTTTCTTTCGGACCCCGAATCCCGGGAAATGGCTCCCGTGGAAGGGGCGTGGTTTTCCGCCGCCGCCATATGGACGAAAAGCAACGAAAGACAAATGCAAATAAAACCGGCTCTAAACAACATGCCTGCTCTGGCGGGGCCGATGGAATGACGTTTCATTTATTTATATCCTGAATCTTTGTTCTTAAATTTATGGATGCTCTGGTTATGCCACAGGTGGCGGCGTTCGGTTTCCAAACGCGCGTTGACGGATTATTTAAATTCATACTCTATGTCATAGGCCCGTCCCCTTCGGAGGATTTTCACCCGCATTCCCGGGGCGCTTTTGATGCTTTGATACAATGACATGGCATCTTCGACGCTCTGAATTTTTTTCCCGTTGACCCCCGTCAATATGTCTCCGTCTGTCAATCCCAGCCTCCTGAACACGGATGAATTGCTCATTCCGTCGAATTTGATCCCATTGGGTCGGCCATCTTTAAAATATGGAGATATCCTCACATCTTTGATCAAATCGTTGATATTCTGCAAGGATTTTTCCATGATGGATCGTTGAAGCGAGATTTTTCTTCTGGATCGAGTCGCCTTTCTATTTTTGTTTTTTGTCTGCCCCGACTGAAGCCCAGCCTTTTTCACAGGCCCCCTGCCGATGTTCTCCATCTCCAAAATTTCTTCGACTCCATTCACGCTTAAGACTATTTTTTCCCATAATATCATCTTCACCACAGCGTTGTCGATTGAATCCCCCACCCGGTGGAGTTCTTGTTTCCTCCAGGGCGGTTTTAAAATAACGGCGATGGAGTCTTCATTTTCCCCCACAATGGTCCCAAGAAGCTTAAGAGGCAGTCTGGTTTTTTCAAGTTTTCCCAGGTCGATCTTGGGCGCCCGGACGTTCTTTTTCTCTTGTGTGTCAAACAGATTCCGCGCCACAACCACGGTGTAGTGGGACCGGCTGCTCTGTTTTTTCTTTTTCTTCTCCGGGGCCGGGGGGGGGCGATGGGGAGCCTGAATGTCGATCAATTTTGATCCGATGATCTGATAGGCCAACCCGGCTCCAAAATATATGGAGGCGGTCAATAATATAATATTCGCGGCGACAATGTATCGTTTCATAATATTTCAGCGCTCTTTTATGCCACGCTCTTAAAAAATCCCGTTGCCGGGCGTTTTATCTCAATGAAAATACGGGTTTTGAAAATGAGCCTCGAACACTGAAGCCCACGCCATCCGCCCCTGAAAAACCTTGTGAAAGCAAAGCGCCCAACATCCCGTTTTTACTTAAATTTTTAATAACGGCCACGCCACTCAGGTTTAAACGACCGTCGCCATTGGCGCGGGTTCGGGTCATGGAGCCTGAAATTTCAATGTCTGCCTGCTCCCCTTTCATGGAACATCTTTTGATCGTGACATGGTCGCCTTTGACCCGCGCCTCAATCTCTATATAGTCAAACGCGACCCCGTAAAATCCGAAAATGGCCGGGGAAAATGTCACGTCAAACGACTCAAGGTCCAGACGCCCGATGCCAGACCTTCCGCCATCCTCTGTTTTATAAGAGAGCCGTCCATTCAAAAGGCCCAACGCAAAATCGCCTGGAATCCGTTGAATCTCCGGATGTTTTTTTAAATCAATTCCTGAAAAATATGAATTGAAAAAAATGCCGCCCCGGCGCTTTCCCGTTTCAAACTGGATATCGCCGTCCATATCCCCGCCATACAGCGCCCCTTGAAAGGAGATGACGGGACTCCCCCCCATCGCGGATAAAATGTCGGGCGTCACCTTAAGGTCATCGACATGAACCCGCTCATGGCCGTCGTGATAAAACCGGACGTTTTCAAGGCCGACGCCCGGAGGAAAAATGGGGCGCAACGTCCCGATCCGCGTCTCAATCCCGGGCACCAGAGCCTCAATTTTTCCGGCGATGGCCTGTTTCGCCAGATCAGAGGGAAAAAGAAACCAGGCGAACAGAACAATGGCCGCCCCAATATACAGGGCGCCCCACGCCCATTTCGCGGATGCGCTAAATTTCAAGAGTTTCCACCTGCAAAACCACATCAATCAATCCTTTGGTTCTCCCGGCCTGAGTGATGACCATTTTTTTAATATAAACAGAGTCTTTGGACGTCTCAACCCCGTAAAGGTAATTGAGGGCCTGTTTCATGGTCACGCCGGCCATTTTCATCTCCACCGTGGAAATCTTGCGCCGCCCGCTTTTCATTTTTCGACTGCTCGGCTTCATGTAAGCGATGGAGTCCTTCACTCCGACTCTGCCGGACAGACCGTCAAGAAAAGAAAAAAGCGTAAATCCCCTTCTCCGGTTTTTCAATACGATTTGAGAGGCCGACGCGTTTCGGGCGGCGTCCTTGTACTCTGCCTCAAAAATTCTCATCTCCAGAAGTTGATTCTTTTTTCTGGCGATGGCAGCGTCAATATCCGCGTTTTTACGACTGGGGAGGATGATCATAAACTGAATTAAAAGGATCAGAATAAAAACGCCCCCGGCGGCGTATATCATGCGTTTTTCACGGTTGCTGAGTTTGGATATCATTGATGTCATCAGCTCCCTCCCTTGGATTGAAGGTTTATTTGCGCTTTCAGTTGAAACTTGACGCGCCGGGTTCTTTTGTCGGCTTTGGCGGAATGGATGACCACGGTCTGAAACATTCCGCTTTTTTCCAGTCTGCTTTTTATGCCATCCACATCGTTAAATCCCCCGGCGTCCCCGGTGACCTCAAAACCATTTCGCCAGGACGAAAATTTTAAAAACGTCACATCCATGCCTTTGGGTATATTCCGGCTGATCGCATACAGCATGTCGATCATCAGGTGGTTCATTTTAGCTTCGTTGGACGGCAATGTCTCTTCTTTTTTATCCTTGATTCTTTTTTTTATGAAATTCAGGGGATCGGCGGCCTGGGCACCGCCAGGGAAGCTGTTTTTCAAAACAAGAGCCATTTGATGGTCCAGATGGGCGATGGTCTTTTCTTTGTTGCGAATGCCCATGGTAAAATTTAAAAAAAATATCGTCAGAAAAATCCCGGCTAAAATCCCGGTTCTGATAAACTCTTTTTTGTGGCGCCCCCAGTCATGCTCCCGTTCAAACCGACCTTTGCGAAGGTTTAAATTCTTGACGCCTTTTTCCGGGCCGACGGCGATGGCCAGTGCGGCGTCCATGATATCCGGACGCCAGCTGGACGCTGCGGCGTTCCCGGAAAATTTGACGCCGGCATCTCTGGAGATATGGGTTCGCCTCACAGGGAGTTCAAGGGCCGACTCCATCTCATGCTCCCATTCAAACGCGGCGTCTTTGGAAAGGGATGAATCAATGCCCCGGCCGGTGATAAAGATTCCTTCGATCTGACAGGGCCGGCGCAAAATATCCTCAGCCGAAAATAAAACGCGTCGTATATTCGCGCACAGGGCGTCTGGAAATTTCTTTTTTCCGGCGTCTCCGGCAAGTGTCCGAACCAAAACGGTGGTCTTGTCCAAAACCAGAGACAGGGAGACGTTTTGAAAATCCATGTCCACGACCATAAAATTTTCGAGGCTTTCCGGGATGGCGGCCAGACATTGCGGGATGGCGCAACCTCCGGGGATCATCCATTTGGGATCGGGTTGGCGCGCTTTAAACACCTCCAGCATCAAACCCAGCGCCTCGCCGGAAACCGCGGCCGCCATCAAATTCACGGCGTCTCTCTGGCCGGAATGCCGGGATGGAAGGAAACCGATGATCATGTCATCTACGGGAAACGGGAGAAGAGGCTCCATTTCAAATGAAAGCACCTTTTCTATTTTCCCTGAATCGGAAAAGGGAACCGTCAGATTTCGGTATGAAATCATATCCGGGGGAATGGAGGCCATGACGATGGCGTCTGGGTCATACACCGTCTCAATGATCGATTCAAGGGCGTTGGATACGGCGCTGTAAAATTCCCCCTCCCCCGCAATGGAAGCCCAGGCGTGGGCCTCTATTTTTTTGCCCTTGACGCCGCCGGATATCAGTACCGCGGATATGGCGTCCCGGCGCAGGTCGATCCCCATAATTTTTTTGATCATCTTGTTTCGTTTTCTCGAACATGCCGCCCTTCGGGCGAAAAGTTCACCAATTCCAAGGTTTATATATTAATGGACCTTATGTATCATGCCTCATTCAAAAAAGCTTGCTTAAATGCTCCCCAAAAGCATATATTCTTCATATGGAAACTATAACAGCCCATAAATACAGCCTTAAACAAATTTTTAAAGACAACTGGGCCTCATTTTTAAATGACGTATCCGTCTCTGATCACATGGTATATGGCCTATAACGTATGGAAGATTATAAACTGCCGTGAACCCGATGGCCTCGGATTTACAACTTTTGCATGCCCAATACACCATGCCCCAGTCTGTCATGTCCCAAATGCCTGAAAAAGCCGTTTTTGCTCAATTTGCGCAAAAACACAAATTGACAAATGGGTCGCGGATAAAGCTCTCTTCGCATCCCAAAAAGCCCTCTGAATTTAACGATTTCTTACGATTTACTCAAAACCGGCAAACAAAATCAATGGATTCCCCAATTCTGATCATACCGTTATGCAATGTAAAAAAAATGCTTGCCTCTTCTATTTTTTTGTTTTTCCGATACCTTAAAATGTCTGTCATTAAACCCCCATCCATCGACCCTTTTTCGCGTTGAAAAATTAGCGCCGGATGTATAACAATAAAACAAGAAGACCGCCAAGCGGCAACTCGGCGGTCTTCAAAAAGGCGCGGTGGTTATCCAGACCGTTCGGGCCACTGCGGACACATAGCCCAAGGGTGGGTCATGTGGCACAAAAAAAATACAAAGTGATTATGTCAGCCCTTGATTTCAGTGTCAAGCCTAAATATCGGCAGTCCACAGGAGAAATTATGGGTAAAAAAAACATCTCTGAAGAGAAAATTATTTTTGTTAGATTCTTTCGCCATTGGCGAACGGGCAAAATGGTTTATCCAAAAAATGGAAAAGTTATTGCGCTCAAACTCAAAAGAAAGCCTAAAAAGTAATAACTGACAACGTCAAGAAGCGGGAGTTGGGGGAAACAGGACCCGCTCAGCTTCCGAATTTTGACCATTATTGAGTATAAATGTCGAGTAGACCGGTTTCTTCAAGTAACAGGTCGCGAAGCGTCTTAGACTACGCCTTGCCGCACGCGGCTACTACATATCATAAGATCACATCACTTTTGGTTACTTTGTCGGCCCCGGCCCC
>Ga0307987_1000003_pt1 | contig 203241 bp, 169 predicted proteins | sample EllFjometagen181_FD_203157 | JGI IMG/M metagenome (GOLD analysis project Ga0307987, IMG submission 203157) | Marine microbial communities from Ellis Fjord, Antarctic Ocean - #181 | ecosystem: Environmental > Aquatic > Marine > Unclassified | place: Southern Ocean | collected 2014-10-08 | reverse complement strand
GCAGGTAGGGCGCCGCGTGAGCCCGCAGCTCGTCCACCAGCTCGAGGGCCGGCTTGGGGAGCTCGTCGTCGCCACAGCCCAACACCGCCAGACCCACGGGGTGCTTGCGGAAGACCAGGGGCACCACAGCCACCGAGCGGGGGCGCAGGGCGCCGAAGGGCGTGGAGCTGACAACCCAGTCCAGGCCCTCGCGCTCGGGGGCCACGATGTGTACGCCGCCCGTAGACAGGGCGGTGGCCACCGCACCCATCTTGGCATCGAGCTTGGTCTGCACCTGATCGCCGAGGTCCTGGCCCACCGACGCGCGGAGCTTCATGCCGTCGCCATCTTCGACCCACAGCAAGCCCAGGCCGCTTTCCCCAGCCTGACACAAGGCCTCGAGCACCGCCTCGGCCACGTCGTCCAGCTCACCCAGCCCACCCAAGCGCTCCAGCAGCCCGTGCACGCTCCCGTCTCGGCCCATGCGGGTCGCGATGGCGTCCAGCATGGTGTTGAAGGCTCCTGCGGTTTGACCGATGCGGTCCTCGGAGCTGTTGTCCAGGTGCAGACCCTCAGCGCAGTCCAGGCCGGCACAGTCCGCCGCAGCCATGTGAGTGTTGACCTCTCCCATGGCACGCACCAGCCGGCCCAAGGCACGGGAGACCACGAGGGAGAACAGCCCGTAGTTCACCCCACCCACCAGCACCCCTGCGCCCAGGCACATGCAGAAGAACAGTGGCGACAGCGCATCCGGTGCGTTGAGCACCACCCGCGCAAACACCGGAAACACCAGTCCAACGGCCGCCCCAAACCCCAACATGGACCACAACAGGTTTCTGAAGACGCTCTTCTTCACTGGGGAGGTTCCCTCACTGCCACAGGTTCGCCGAGTGAACACCAAGTTCACCGTACTGGTCGGCATCACAGGGCCCAGACTGTAGGGATTTCTGTATTTCGATTATTGGGCTCGTGGAGAACCGAACTTGCCCGTGAAGCTTCGGTGACGTGGGTCTACTGCCGCGTCAGCGTCCAGGATAAGCCAAGCTCGATCTCCCAGGAGCCCCCATGTCCCTGCGCCGCACCATGGCCACATTCCTGCTGCTGCCCGTCATCACCATGCTCGAAGCCGCGGCTTGGTACGGCGCCCACTCGGTGCTGTTCCTGTTCCGCATCGAAGACGTGGAGTGGGGCGGCCTGGGGATGACCACCGACGAGGCCATGGCCGCCAGCGGCACCGCGCGCCTGCTCATCCCCCTGGCCATGCTGCTGGGGGGAGGCCTGGCCGCGGCCATGGGGTCCCAGGGCTTGCTGGTGTTGGGCCTGGTGCTGACGGTGCCCGGTATGGCGCTGCTGGGCGCGCCCATGCCCTGGGTGGCTGGGCTGGCCGCCGCACTGCTGGTGCTGGGCCACGGCCTCACGCGCCCCGGGCTCATGGGCACCGCCGCCGCGACGCTGCGCGGACGCTCGGAACACCTTCGCACGGCGCTGGTGGCGCTGGTCTACGCAGCCATCAACATAGGTGCGATTCTGGGCCCGGCCTGCGCCCCGGCCGTACAGACCCAGCTGGGCTACGGGCCACTGTTCATGGCTTGCGCCGCGCTGATGCTGGTAGCGCTGGTGGCCGCCGCGCTGCTGGGGGGCGCCACCCTGTTGACCTGCAAGGAAGTGGCAGCCAAGCCCGAACCCACCCCCGGCAACGGCAAGCTACTGCTGGGTGCCGCTGGCCTGGGGGCGCTGGTCTTCCTTCCCTGGATCGGCATGCTGCAGTCCTGGGAGCTGGCCTGGCGCATCTTCGACGCTTCGCCGCTACCGCCACCCTTCGAGCACCTCTGGACCATGGCCAACCCCCTGGCCTGCCTGTTCACCGGCGTGAGCGTCGCCACGGTGGCCGGCGGCTTGCACCTGGCCAAGCTCCGGGCGCCCGCGCCGTTCGCCATGGCCCTGGGCCTGCTGATGCTGGCTCTGGGACAGGCGCTGATCCTGGTCACGGGCACCACGGGCTCACCGTGGCCGGCCCTGCTGGGCCTGGTAGTGGCCGGAATGGGCGAAGCCGTGCTCATGGTGTTCCTCATCAGCCGCATGCTGGGGGACCTGCACTGGCGCCTGGTGGCGCTGGTGATGGCCGTGTGGTTGGGGCTGTCCGACGCCGGCACCCAGTTATTGAGTTGGCTCGGGGGCACCCTGGAGCTGGAGTGGTGGTTCGAGGCCGTGGGCTGGACAAGCGTGGGCAGCGCCGTGCTGGCCGCTCTGGTGTTGGCGGCGCTGGCCATCCCCGCCCAGCGCAAGCTGTGGACAGCCGACCAAGCCTCGTCGTAGTCTCGCGACGGAGGCCCAATGCACCACCGAATCATCCCCGCCATCCTCGCCTTCGCCCTACTCCTGCCCGCCTGCGCCTGGAAGGGCCCCCTGCCCGCCAAGGCCATGGGCGACGCCGAGCAGACCCAGCAGGTCATCGTGCTGGACGAAGAGTGCTGGCGCTCGGTGGGCCTGCAAGGGCTGCAGGTCAAGCAGTCCCCAGGGGGCATCCTCCTGGTGCGGGTCGAGGTGGCCAACCGCACCGAGGGGGATCACAGCGTAGAGCTTCGCGTGCTGTTCGGCGACGACAGCGGGGGCCTGGTGGGCGGTGATCCCCCCTGGGTGAACCTGATGGTTCCCCGCGCCAGCTACACCATCTTCGACGCCCACAGCCAGGCACCTGCGGAGATGTACCGGGTGGAGCTACGGAGCCCGTGATGCGCTCCCTCCCGGTGGTCCTGCTCCTGCTCGCCGCTTGCCACACCCAGCTGCCCCTCGAGTCTGCACCTGCCTCGCAGCCCGTGCCCGAGCCTGTACCCATGGGCTGGGAGGGCTTCTTCCAGCCCCCGGTGATCACCCAAGCCTGGCTGGACGGCCAGCGCATCCCCTTGCGGACCGAGACCCTGCAGGCCGTGGCCCCCAGGGTGGTGCGCCTGATCCTGGACAACGGCCCCCAGCAGGCCAGCGCGGAGGATCTCGAGGGCATGCAGGCCCTGTACTGCGAGACCCCCGAGGCCCTGGCCTGGAACCAAGCCCGCTGCCAAGCCCTCACCGAGCGTAGCTGCGACGACGAGGGCGACTGCTCGTACCACCACTTCGGCAGCTGCTCGGGCTTCCTGCTGGGGGATGGCGTGTTGCTCACCGCCGCCCACTGCCTCGATGCAGCGGTCCACGACCCCACCCTGGCCGAAACAACGGTGGCCCTGCCCAGCGGTCCCGACAGCCTGCCTGGCGCAGCCATGGCCATCACCGACGTACACCTGGCCAAGACCGACTTCGCCCACCACTGGGTGGCCATCGACGATGAACACCCCGTGGACTTCGCCTGGGCTAGGGTGGACGACGGCGGACTCGAGATCCATCCCATCGCGCCCCTGCCCGCCGAGGGTCAGGCGGTGTTCATTACCGGCCACCCCCGTGTCGAAGGCCGCAGCCCCGAAGACCTCGCAACCGCCGGCTACGCCCTGAACCCAGGCCTGCTGACCACCAGCTTCGGCAGGCTGAGCGACGACAACGCCACCGACCTGCCCCTGTGCAACCCCGACGGCTGGCAGGAGCACTGGCAGCTACAGAGCCCCTGCCCAGGCGGCGAGGTGCAGGTCGAAGGCATGGACACCTGGCGTGGGGTGATCACCCACAGCCCCGCGCTGTTCACCTACGACAGCATCAACGGCTACTCCGGCGCCCCGGTGTTCGACGACCAGGGCCGGCTCATCGCCATCAACGTCACCCTGATCGGCAAGACCAACCCCCAGGAGGCCTACGATCCGGAGACCCGGATGGTGGCGATCCCGGTGGAACGGGTGCGCGGGGAACTGGGGCTTTAGAGCCCGCCGCCCAGGAATATGGACAGCACGTCACTGCCCCAGGCCGGCGCCAGCAGATCGGGCTGTCCGTCGCCGTTGATGTCTGCCACCCTCACGATCTCGCCCATGGAGCTCTCGGCGGTATCGCCGAGGATGCTGGCGTCGGCGCTGGACGAGTCCAGGGTGCCCACCACCGGTCCAAACAGCACATAGACCTCACCGACGTCGGCGGTGCCGCCGTCATCCACGCCCCAGGCGCCCAGCACGAGGTCGGAGTAGCCATCGCTGTCCAGATCGCCACCCGCGACACCCGAGCCCAGCCTGTCTTCAGCCATGACGCCCCAGATTACCGCGGTCGCGACGGAGGAAGCATCGGCGGTCCCAGACCAGCGAGCCGCCCCGCCCTGGAACAGCCAAGCGGCCCCGGCATTGGAGCCCGCAGACCCATCCGCCTTCCCACTGCCCGCCAGCAGGTCCTCGTAGCCATCGCCGTCCACATCGCCCGGGGAGGCGATCCCCTTACCCAGGTAGTCGGCCGAGGAGGCGCCGGTGAAGCTGGCATCGGAGTCGGTGCTGAAGAGCGAACTGGACCAGGTGGTGTCGCCGTAGAACAGGTAGGCCTCACCACCGCGGCTGACGCCGATGTCGCTGTAGGCGCTGCTCATCCACAGATCGTCCAGGCCGTCGCCATCAGCGTCGACCGCCGACGACATCTGGCGGAAGTAGCCCAGCTGCAGGCCGCCCTGGTGACCTTCGATCACGACGTCTGCGGCGGTGCTCACATCGCTGGGCCCGCTCGGACCCGCCGGGTCACCCCACAGCAGGTAGACCACGCCAGTGGCGCTCCCGGCCGAGCTGTCGTAGCCGTAGGCGCCCAGCGCCAGTTCGTCGATGCCGTCACCGTTCAGGTCACCCACAAAGGCAGCATCGGAGCCAAGGTAGTCGTTGGAGTTCGCGGCGTACCAGATCGCGTCGGAGCTGGCGTCGGCCAGGCGGTCGCCGGTGATGCGGCTGCCGCCGAAGTAGAAGTAGACGCTGCCCGACCAGGGCTCGTAGCTGCCGTTGCGGTACGCCGTGACCGCGAGGTCGTCCGCGCCGTCACCGTCCAGGTCGCCGTTCCCGGCGAGCACCCGGCCGGTGTAGTTGTTGTTGTGCTCGCCCTGCAGCGTGAGATCCTGGCTGCCGCTCACGTCGGTGTCGGCGACGATGGGGCCGTAGGTGACGAAGGCCAAGCCTGCCTTCATGTCGCCATCGGCGCTGGTGTCGTAGTACGAACCAGTGATCAGATCGGAGGAGCCGTCGCCATCGAAGTCCGCGACCTCCACGTCGTAGTGGGTGCGCATGCCCAGGTCACCGGTGACGATGATGTCGGCATCGGCCACGTCGCTCGCACCCTCGAAGCCGCAGCCGCTGAGGGTCCCATCGCAGTCGTCATCCACGCCGTTGTCGCAGATCTCGGTGGCGCCAGGATGGACCGCCGAGTCCGTATCGTCGCAGTCCGTGCCACCGTCGGCCACGCTGTCGTAGCTGTCGCCGTCGGCGTCGGTGCTCGAGCCGGTGCAGCTGTCGTTGGCCAGACCCGGGGTGGAGCCCGAGGCGCAGTCACTGACAGCCCAGTTGCTCTCCACGTCACCCACGGCATTGTCCACCCGATCCACACTGTAGCCATTGCCGGCATCGAAGGGGTAGCTGTAGCTGTCGATCAAGGTGACCCCGTCAACGTCGAACAACTGGATGGGGTCGTTGGTGGCCAGGCCCGAGCAGATGGCCGCATCGTCGGTGGTCAACAGCAACGCCGCGGAGGGGATGCTGTACGCACCGGCGTAACCAGAATCGAGAACCACGGCGTAGGCGCCGGCATCCAGGGTGGTGTCCCCAGGATCGCTGTAGCCCTCGATGGGGTCGTCAGCGTCGCCGTCGTACAAGATCATCCCCGCCAGGTCGATGGGGTCGGGACCCGCGTTGTACAGCTCGATGAACTCGCCGGTGGACTCGGTGGTGGGGTTGGACATCACCTCGGTGATCAGCAGCAAGCCGCTGTAGTCCGATGAGGCTTCGTCGGAACAGCCCGCGGTGCCTGGTGAGGCGCCCAGGGCGCAGGTGGAGGCCAGCCAGTTGGTGCTGTCGTCGAGCATGTCCAGGTAGCTGCGCTCCATGCTCACGCCATTGCCCGGGTTGCTCGGGTACAGGAACGCATCGAGCACGTGCACGCCGTCGGCCTCGTACAGGGTCACCGGGTCGCTCACCGACAACGAGTTGCCCAGGGTGGTGTCGCCGGTGGTGACCAGGATAGCGGCGCTGTCGATGCTGTACTCGTCGGCGTACTCCGCATCGACCACCAGGGCGAAGGCGCCAGGATCCAGGGTGGTGCTGCCGCCGTCATAGGCCGCGATCACATCGTCGGCGTCACCGTCGGAGATCACCAGGCCCAGCAGGTCCACGGCGCTCGAGCCGGCGTTGTACAGCTCCACGAACTCGCCGGTGTCCTCGTCCAGAGCGTTGGCCATCACCTCGGTGATGATCACACCCGAGCACACACCGCCCGCCGAGCCGTTGAGCCGGCCCGCGCTGTGGCCCTCGCCGCAGCCGTCGCTGCCCGCCGCCCAGTTGGTGGAGACATCCCCCGCCGCGTAGTCCAGCTTCTCGACCGACACCCCGTTGCCCGGGTCCATGGCCCAGGTGTAGCTGTCTATGAGAGTGGTACCGTCACTCTTGTAGAGCTCGATGGAGTCGCCCGAGTTGGAGATGCCATTGCCGATGGTAGCGTCGGGGGTGGTGACCAACACCAAGCCAGCAGGCAGGGCGTAGTCTTCGGCGAAGTCGGGATCGAGCACCAGGGCGTGGGCGCCCGCCCCCAGCAAGGTGGCGCCGCCCAGGTAGCCCTCGAGCACGTCGGTGGAGTCGCCGTCGTCCAAGATCAAGCCGCCCAGATCGATCTCGGTGGTGGTGGGGTTGTAGATCTCCACGAACTCGCCGGTGCGCTCGTCGTCGGCGTTGGCCATCACCTCGGTGATGATGAGATCCGCAGGGTCGCCGCTGGCGGGGAAGCAGTGGGCGGCACCCGGGGACATGCCGGCGGTGCACACCGATGCACGCCAGTTGCCCGCGACGTCGCCGGTGGCGGTGTCGACCATTTCGATGGACACCCCATCACCGGGGTCGCTGGGGTGGGAGAAGGTGGCGATGATGGTGGTGCCATCGGACTCGGCCAGCGTGACCGTGTCCGAGGTGGTCATGCCGTTGCCGATGGTGGTGTCGGTGGTGGTGACCAGGATCGCCGCGGCGTCGATGCTGTAGGCGCTGTCGTACTCTGGGTCCACCAGCACGGCATAGCCCCCGGCCACCAGGCTGGTGCTGCTGCTGCCGAAGGCCACGATGGTGTCCAGGTCGTCGCCATCGGTGATGGTGAAGCCCTCGAGGTCCACTGTACTGGTCCCCGCATTGTAGATCTCAACGAGCTCGCCGGTGGACTCGGTGGCGGCGTTGGCCAGCACCTCGGTGATGATCAGCGCCGTGCCCGAGTCCATGAACTCGTCGAAGCCCATGTCGGGTGCAGCACCGCCGGGTCGGACGTCGCCGTCGACATCGGTGAGCACCGCGCTGGGGGCGCCCGCGTCGATGCAGGGCGAGGCGGCGGACAGGTGGTAGTTGCCTTCGGAGAGGTCCACCATGAGCGGATCCTGGGAGATGTCCGAGGCGGCCACCGAGGCGTCGTTGACGTAGTCGGTGGTGTTGCCCCACACCAGGTTGTAGCCCATGCTCGACGTACACCCGTCGCAGTCCAGGCCCTCGAAGTTGGCGACGATGATGTTGTTCACAACCTGGCTGGCCTCGCCAGGGTCGAGCACCACGCCGCCGGACGCCGCGCTCGAACCGCCGAAGCCGTTGCCCCACACCGTGTTGTGGGCGATCACACCGGTGCTGTCGTCGCTGTAGATGCCGGCGGTGGCGTTCGAGTGCACCACCGAGTTCTGGATAGTGTGGCCGTAGTCCCACTCGGTATAGATGCCGTAGAGGTTGTAGGCTGCGGTGATCTCACCGATGACCGAGTAGGCGCTGCCCATGCTGTAGATGCCATACTCGAAGTAGGACACGCTCAGGTCGCGTAGGTGCACGATGCCGCCGTCGCCGTCCACGTAGACCCCATAATCGGTGGTGTACCAGGTGCCGTCACTGACGAAAGTAGGTGAGGTGATGCCGAAACCGCTCAGTGTCGACTCGGTCATGCCGTCGATGTCCACCGAGCCGATGAGCAAGGTCTCGTCCTGGCCCGCGCCCGCTACGGTGATGGAGGCGCGGATGTCCAGGTCTTCGGTGTAGGTGCCCGCGGGCACCGTGACCGTGTCGCCGTAGCTGGCCGCGTCGATGGCCGCCTGGATGGTGGTGAAGGGCTCGATGTCATTGAGCAGCACCGGAGCGTGCCCGCTGTGCAGGCCAGGCGCCGTGGGGGATGGCCCGGCGCAGGAGAACAGCAGAGGAACCAAGGGCAGCGCGAGGACGCGGGACATGGTGGGACTCCGGTAGCGCAGGGGCCCCACAAGGGTACACCGGCGGGGGGTTCGACGCGAGCAACCCCGGTCGTCGCGCATCGACTGTTATGACTCCGCCTCTACCGAGGAGAGGCACAGTGACCACCACAACCCGCTGCCGCACCAGCCACCGGGGCTCACCCACCGGGCGCGCCCGCCGCAACCCCAACCTGCCACCGGCACCAGCCTGGCGCTCCCGCCTGGGCTGGTCCGGCGTGATCCTGGTGGTCCTGGTGGGCTTGATCTGGCTGCTGTGGCCCCTGTTCTCCATGCTCTTCGCCGCCGCGGCCTTCGCCTACCTGCTGGACCCGGTGGTGGACCGCTTCGAGGCGCGGGGTCGCAGCCGCGAGTTCGGCATCGCCACCATCTTCGGGGCAGCAGCCGTGGGCCTGACGGTGCTGCTGCTGGTGGTGGTGCCCTCGGTGGCCCACCAAGTCAGCGAGCTGTCCAGCAACCTGGGCGAGTACATGACCAACCTGACGGTGCGCGCCCAGCCAACCATGGCATGGATCGAGACCAACACCGGCTACGTGGTGCCCTACAGCCTCGACGACCTGACCGCCGCGGTAGCCCCGGCCCTGCAGGATCTGTCCCCCGACACCACCAGCCTGGTCAAGCGCATCATCACCGGGGCCCTGTCCAGCTCCCTGCAGCTGGTGCTGACCATCTTCAACCTCACCCTGCTGCCGGTGTTCGTGTTTTTCATCCTGCGGGACTGGGACCGCATGGTGGCCCGGGTGCGGGGGCTGGTGCCCCAGCGCTACCACGCCATGGCTTTCCCCTTGATGAGCCAGATCGACCTGCGCCTGGCGGGCTTCGTGCGTGGGCAGATCACCGTCAGCATGATCCTGGCGGTGCTCTACAGCGCAGGGCTGTGGTTGATCGCCGACATCGACATGCCGTTTGTCGTGGGGGGGCTGGCCGGCCTGCTGTTCATCGTGCCCTACCTGGGCACGGCCACGGGCATCCTGCTGGGCTCGCTGCTGGCGGTGCTGCAGTACGGCTTCGACTGGCACATCCTGGCGGTCTGGGCTGTGTTCGGCGTGGTGCAGCTCTTCGAAGGCTTCGTGCTCACCCCCCAGATCGTGGGTGAAAGCACGGGGCTCTCCCCCCTGGTGGTGATGATCGCCCTGATCGTGGGCGGCAGCCTGCTGGGGGTCTGGGGCATGCTGCTGGCCATCCCCCTCACCGCTGCACTCTCCGTGCTACTGGGCGCCCTGATCGAGCACTACCGCAAGAGCGGGTTCTTTAACGACTGATCCGGGGACACCATGACCGAGCAGCAGCGGGGAGCGTTCGAGCTTCCCTTCGGTGCCTTCGAGCTCACCGTGCAGACCCTCGCGGCGGCAGCGGGCGACAAGCTGCAAGTCCTGGCCCTGTCCCGAACCGAGGCCCACTTCGTGCTCGAGCGCACGCTGGGTGCAGTGCGCATCGCCGTGCTGCGGTACCGGGATGACACCGCCCTCGAGGTTGGCCTGCGCTTGAAAGCCTTGGCCAAGGCCACCCAGGCCGTACCCATGGATCTGGTGTTGGTGGGGGGTGACCGGGCTGCCACCAAGCTGCTGAAGAAGGCCGTGCCGCTGTTCACCAAGGTCCGGGTGGGCCTGCTGCATCTGCCCGATCAGGGCGAGCCCTGGTCCCTGAAGCCCACCACCGTGGGCAAGCTGCTGCTGCCCTTCGATGAGCGCTCCGAGGGTGTCGCCTCGGGACCCGCAGAATGGGCCGGGCTCTCGCAGCTGACCGAAGTGAGCCGAGCGGACTCGGACAGCAAGCGCATGGAGCTGGCCACCTTCCAGCGCATGGTGCGGGATCGAAAACCTATCGCCACCTGGTCCATCGCGGCGGTCATCGGGCTGGTGTTCGGCCTGCAGCTGCTGCTGGGGGGCACCGAGTCGCCGCCAGTGCTGGTGCGTATGGGCGCGCTGATGCCCGACAAAATCGTCGCTGGGGAGGTCTGGCGGCTGTTGAGCTGCACCTTCCTGCACGGGGGCTTCATGCACGTGGCCCTCAACGTCTACGTGTTGATCATCCTGGGGCAGTTCCTCGAGCGCATCATCGGTCCCGCGCGCTTCGTGGTGCTCTACGTGGTCTCGGCCATCGCAGGCAGCATCGGCAGCGCCCTGCTGCTGGACGCCCAGATGAGCGTCGGCGCTTCAGGAGCGGTGTGGGGCCTGCTGGGCGCTCACGCCGTGCTCGCCTTCCGCCCCCAGGGCCTGCTGCCCACGGCCCTGATCCCCGGCGCCAAGAAGGCGGCCATGATCAACCTGGGCATCAACGTGCTCAACTCGTTCCGGCCCCTGGTAGACATGTGGGCCCACTTCGCCGGCGGTCTTGGGGGCGCGGCGCTGCTGATCACAGGGCTGATCACCCGCGGGCTGCCCAAGATGGGCGAGATCGAGAAGCAGGGCGGGGGAAACCACACCCACATCCCGCCGCAGGTCCCCACCAGCTCCGCCTGGTGGGCAGCCGCAGCGCTGGCCACCGTGGTGCTGCTGGCCGGCCCAGCGACCGGGCTGGTCATGGGCGACGCCGTGGTGCTGAAGCAGCCCCTCGAGCTAACCACCACCACCCTCGACGAGCTGGGCGTCACCCTCGACCTCCCCATCGAGCTGGACATCACCCGCACCGAGTTCGAGGGCGGCCTCGAGATCACCTACGGCGAGGTGCTCGCCGATCCCATCGTGGTCAGCGTCCTGACCATGCCCATGCCCCCCCTGGACGAAGCCGGGCTGACGGCACAGCTGACGGCCTTGAAGCAAGAGCTCGTGCCCCCCGAAGGCAGCGAGCAGCTCGCCGAGCCCGGTGGCTTCTCGCGAGGCCCGGACATGGGCATCTTCGCCAGCTACGCTTACCCCTCTACTCTCGTCTACGAGCGGGCGTTCCTCTACATGGAAGGCAAGCTGGTCCGGGTCGATGTCATGCGCTGGCCGGCTCACCCCGAAGCCGCCCCAGCGGGCAGCGCTCGCGCGATCGTCGAGACCGCCCGCTGATCGGTAGCGCGAGGGTGCGTGAGCGCTGACGGCTCAACGCCCCCCGCCCCGACTCACTTCCTCCCGAAGTCCCGCTGCCAGCCATCGTCCATCGAGCAGCGCTCGACCCGCCCGGTGCAGAAGCGCACCGGACCGCCCAGGCCTGGCATGGCACCTGCCTGTTCGGGGGCGAGCACCAGGCCCAGGGCGGTCACCGTGTCTCCCACCTGCACCCGGGGCGGGTCGTCGCCGAAGGGGATGGCGTCCATGACCAGCGTGCTGCCATCGGACAGCGCGAGGGTTCCCTCGCCCCACCAGGGGTTGTCATCGTCGAGGCTATCCAGGCTTTCGAGCCGTCCGACGCAATGGGCCCACAGTCCCACCCTGGCCTCGAGGGAGACCCGGTTCTCGACGAAGGGCGGCGCGGGGATGCGCTGGGGCACCGGATCCCGAGCGGTCTCGCCAGGAGCCAGGGTGATGGTGTGGAGCTCGAAGTGGGTGCCCGCTACGCTCTGGACATAGGGCGAGTTGGTATAGGGCCGCCCCGTCACCACCACCCGCTTGTCGGCGTACTGCAGCTCGGCGGCCACCGGCCGGTAGGAGCGAACCCACACCTCGCCATCGTCGAAGCGCAGGCTGACCGCCTGCAGGTTCTTGCCCCCGGCGACAGGGGCGACCACGTACAGGGCCTCACGCTCCACAGGCTCACCGAAGCGGGGCTCGTAGCTGGGCTCCGGGACGGGCGCGTCGTCGCTGGGGAAGGGAAGCTCGTCGATGGTGGGCACTGGCACAGGCGTCGACTCCTGTGAGGCGGTTGGCTGGAGCGAGCCGCCGCAGCCAAGCCCCAGCAGGCAAGCCAGGGCGATGGCGGAGCGAACGGCGGCTTGGCTCAGGAGGGTCACATAGGCTCCAGCAGAACAACGAGACGATGAAGCGGTAAGATACACTCCGCACACCGCGCGGAGGGACCGTGGACCCCAGCCAAGCCCTGATCTTCGTCGCCAGCCTGACAGGCGCACAGCAGATCGAAGGCGTCGGGGCGCTGCGCATGGAGCACCAGCGCTTGGAGCGTGGCGCCGATTCGGAGGTGCCGATCCTGGTCCAGGGCCAGGCCGAGCGCGACGAGGTGGCGCGCCTGCTGCAGGTAGAGGCCCACCCCGACCTGGAGATCGTGGTCGCCAGCATGAAACAAGACATCCCCAAAGAGCTGGTGGGCATCCTGGGTGACCGGAGACACGCCTGCGGGCTAGCGGTGGTGCCGGTGGAGCCCGCAAGCCAGCACTGGTGGATCGGCCCCATCGGTTTTTGCCCGGCCCCACCCCCCGCGCCCGAACCCCCACCTCAGCACCACGTCTACCATCCGAGGAAGCAGAAGGCGGAGCGCCGAGCGTTCACGTCCAAGATCCCCACGGGGCTATGGATCGGGCCCCGCCTGGCGGGTGGCGGCGCCGCGGGGGTCAGCTTCTCCTGGCTGCCCGACCAGCAATTCACCGTGGACCTGGGGCTCTCGCTGCGTCCCGCCGTCCGCGACCTGGAGTTCGAGCTCACCGTCGTGGGCAGCGCCGGGCTGTCCTGGCAGGAAGACCAGGGCCTGTTCCGCCAGGGGGTCTTCGCGACCGCAGGCTCGTCCGTCCCCGGCCTGGACTACTACGACAGCTACGTCGCAGGGGGCTATCACCACCGCCTCCACAACGGCCGAAACGACCACGCTTGGCAGTTCAGGGCGGGCGTCGGGGTGCTGCCCTACGGCTCGTACAGGGGCTACGCCCTCGGCGTCCGGCCCATGCTCTACCTCTCCACCTCATGGCTGTTCCTCGCGAGCGAGTCATGATCGGCTACCTCCGCCCCGGCATCCTCTCGCCCGCCCATCGGGAGCTGTACCGGAGCTACCTCTGCGGGCTGTGCCACTGCGTAGGCGAGCGCTACGGCCTCCGCTACCGGGCCCTGGTCAACGCCGACCTGGTCTTCTACGGACTGCTACTGGACCTGCTGCACGGCGATCTCTCCCCCAGCTCCCGGCGCCGCTGCGTGCTGCTTCCTGTGGGCAAGGGCCGCCCCACGAGGGTGGCCAGCGAGCGACTACAGCTGGCCGCGGCCATGGGCGTGACCCTGGTGGGTGAGAAGCTGGTGGACGACGTCCAGGACGAAGGCGGGGTCCGCCATCACCTAGCGGCCTGGCTGACCCAGCGCGGTCGCACAGCGGCGGCGGACGACCTGGCCCAGGCGGGCTTTCCTGTCCACGAGCTCCGAGCGTGGATGGACGTGCAGCGCCAGCTCGAGTCCCGGGACGCGCTGGACCTGGCCCAGGCCGAGGCCCCCACCCGGGCCATCGCCGCCCTGGTGTTGGGCTTCGCCGGGCGCCACCGGGATGACGCCCCCAGGTGGCGCGCGGTGGGGGCCGAGGTGGGCAGCTTCCTGTTCCACATGGACAACCTGCTGGACTTCCATCGGGACGTCAGCGCAGGCGGCTACAACGCCCTGGCGCGGGCACGGAGCCACTGTGGCTCCACGACACTGTCCGCCGAGCTGCGCCAGCGGGGCCTCGCGGGGGCCGAGGCGGCGGTGGCGCGCCTGCGGTGCCTACTGGCGGGGACTCGCCTGCCCCACGGGGGCTACCTGGCCCAGACCCTGCTGGTGGGCTTCGACGACAAGATCGCCCGCTACCGGGCCCTGAGCCCCCAGGCCGAGCCCGACGCAACCTTGCGCAGCATCCTGCCCCGGGCCCGGCGCCCCGACCGCGGCGAACGCGTCACACGGGCGCTCCGCCGCAGCCTGGACCGATTCTGGGTGAAGGCCTGGGTGAGCGCCGCGAGCTTCGCCATGCTGCTGCTGCCCCGTCGCCTGTGGGCCGAGACCTGGTGGCCCGCAGACCAGGCCACCCTACCGCCGGGCCTCGATACCGGCCTCGGCCCCCAAGACCTCATCCCCCTCGAAGACGCAGGCCTGGCCATGAGCTCCCTCAACCCCGCAACCAACACCCCCGTGGACGACGCCCTGTGCAGCTCCGTGGGCTACTGCGATCCCGGAAACGAGTGCGGCCTGATCTGCGACGCCCTGTGCTGTGACCCCCTGTGTGGCGACTGCGAAGACTGCGGCGACTGTCCCGACTGCGACTGCGACAGCGGGGGTGAGGGGGTCTTGGATACGGGGTGGGACAGTGGCTAGAACGCACTACGCTTTCAGAAGCTCGATGACGTTGTCGACGAGTCCAGTGCGGGCGCCCATGGGGTCCCAGACGTACAGGAGTCCGTCCTTCCAGGCGGCCTCTCCAAGGCAGTCATCGACCTTCCCGAGCTTCTTCAGCTTGTCTCCGGTGAGTCTCACGATGTCCAGACCCTTGTTCTCGCGGGTGACCACCACGGCTTCGTGACCTGGAATGGAGAGCATGTGGAAGCCCTTTACGACGCCGAGTTTGTGGACGATCACCGCCTCGCCCTGGGCGGTGGGGTCGACCAGGTAGAGGCGCTTGTTCGTCAGCGCGAGCAGACGCTCGCCTCTGAGCACGACGTGTCGGAACATCTCTCCTGGGCCGGCCGGCAGCATCTGCTTCGCGGAGCCGTCGCGCTCGATGCGGTAGAGCGCGCTGTCGGTGGCTGCGACGATGCTCGCCCCGTCAGGTAGGAAACACAGGTCGCGACCCGTGGTGAAATCGACCGCCACCTCGTCGCCGGCTCCGTCGGTCCAGCGAATGCGCTCGTAGCCGAACCACGGCTGGGCCGCTAGCTTCACGTACTCGTAGACGGCGCTGGACCCCGTGGCTTCGTGGGTCGCCGTGGCCTGCGCCCGCTCGTGCGCACGTAGGATATCGGACGGAAACTCGGCGACACCCCAGCGGATCGCGAGGGCGGGCTTGGCTTTTCTCGCGCCCGGCTTGATGCCGCGCGCCGCGAGCCGGGCCCTCTCCGCCTTCTTGCGCTCCTTGGCGGCGAAGGCTTCGTAGGTGGCGTCGATGTTCTCCAACCGGAAGGTGTCGTCGCCTGCAAGCAGGTAGATGACGCCGTCGGTCTCCTGGAAATGGAGCCGTAGCTCGAACGTGGAGAGCTTCTTGAGTTTGTTCTCCGAAAAGCCGAACAGCTGTGGTTTCTTGCCCCACTCGGCCGTGAACAGGATGGTCCCCTGGCGCCCGATGTCGAGGCAGGTGCCCTTGGATTTCGTGGTCACGATGGGCGTCGGATCGTCGCCTGATGGGTCGAGGACGTACAGCATGGCGTAGGACTTCACCGCCCAGAGTTCGCCGCCGGCGAGGTAGCCAAGCCCCTGGATTCCCTGCTTCTCCCCGGGGGCCTGCCATCGCTCGGTCGCCTCACCCGTCGCGAAGTCGATCTCGTAGACAGTGTTGTACACACAGCAGAGACCGTGCGACCCGTCGGGGTGCACCGCCATAGCCATGCCAGGGTGTTGCGGGATCGGGATCGTGACGGGGCGCCGCTCGCCCTCGTCGTCGAGATAGACGAAGCCGGTCACCTCACCGCGCTCGTTTCGTGTGTATGCGCAGGGTCGAGGCCCGACCTGCAGCAGGTCGCGGGGGTCGTAGAGATCGAACTTCGAGCGGATGGATTCCGGCCACGGCACGGGCTTCGGCCGGACATCCACCGGCTCGAGACTCAACCCGCCGGTCTGCCCAACAGCGGCGGCCTTCTCCCGTACGATGGAGGACCGTGCGTTCCTGCGCGCCACCTCGAACCCATCGTCTACAGCGGCGACGGGGAGGTCGCCCGAGCGAACGCGGGGGTAGATGAGCACGGAGTTGTCGAGCTTCATCGGGTACCGTGGTCCCGCGTCCGGCAGCGGCTGGGTCTCCACGGTCCAGCGGTCCCAGCGGGAGATCCCTGGCTCGGCCGCGTTGAGGTAGACGACGTCCCGGATAGGGCAGATCGCCCGCGCCTCTATCAAGAAGTTGGTGACCCGCGCGAAGAGCATCCGCGCCCCGGAGACGAACCGCTCGCCGACGTGGAACAGCGCGAACCTGGAGTCGGACCATAGCCACGGTTCCGGACTGGGTTCGGCGGCACCGGACTGGAGCAACCGTTCGTACAGCTCAGCCAAGCGCACCCGTTGGGAGTCGTCGAGGGGACAGGCGAACTGCACTTCATAGGCGTGACCGAGGGCGGCGCCTTCGTGCCAGTGGGGCGGTGCGCGGCCATAGAACCGGAATGAGTACCCCATAGGGAAAGCTCCTGACGGGAACGCCGAGTGTCGTGGTCGATTCGTGGATGGGGAAGCTCCGTACTGGAGAATCCTCCTTTCTACCGACTATCACACCCCCCCCCTCACCGCCGACGCCACAATCCGACCGCAACGAAACGATGGACGTCAGTCCACATACCCCAACGCCCGCAGCTCCTCGCTCAGCCGCTTCATGGCCTCGGTCTGCTCGCTGGCACTGCCCACCTGCTCCGCGCTGCGCAACAACGCCGCGCAGGGCTCGCTCACCAGGGCGCTCAGCTTGGCCACCGTCTCGGGCTGTGCGGCCGCCAGGTCGTGCTGCTGGTGGGGGTCCTGGACCAGGTCGAACAGCAGGGGAGCCGCGGCGGCGTTGCCCGGTGCCGGCAGCATCAGCTGGGATTTCTCGGTGACCAGACTGCAGACATGGGGCGCGCTGTCGAGCACATGGCCGGGCGCTGAGACCAGCAGGGGTAGACTCGGGGCGCCGGGGGCGAGCACGTCACGGCCCGACGCCGCAGCGCCGGGGGCGAGGTCGGGCTGGCCCAGCCGCGCCACCAGGGTGGGCAGCACGTCGGCGAGGCCCAGCAAGCGGTCGACCCGCTGGGGCTGCAGCCCGGGGACCCGCATGATCAGGGGCACGTGGACCTGTTCCCACCACAGGCTGCCGTGCTCGAGCACCTCGTGCTGGCCCACACCCTCGCCGTGGTCACCCATGACCACCACCGCGGTACGGTCCCAGCTGGGGTCTGCGCGCAGGGCGGTCAGCAGGCGCCCGATCTCGGCATCCATGTAGCGAATCTCGGCGTCGTAGGCGTCCACCAGCCCGCCGCTACTCAGGCTGTCACCCGTGCGCAGCCGCCACTCCTGGTCCGGCACGCCCCGACGAGCGAGCTCAGCGTCGCGCTGGGAAACATCGCCTTCGAAGTGGGTGAAGGGCTCGGGGGCCACCAAGGGGTGGTGGGGGTCCCACAGGTGCACCCACAGCAGGTAGGGGCCTTCCCGCCTCTGCTCGAGCCACGCCAGCGCAGCGTCGGTGGTCTGCACGGCTGGCCGCTCGAGGCCCTCGGGCTGATCGAAGTGTACGAAGCCCAGTTCGAGCCCGGTGCCCTTCTTGACCGGCGAGGCGCTGACCACCGCGGCGGTCTGGTAGCCGCCATCCAGGGCGATCTGTGCGAAGCTGCGCAGCCCCCACTGGGCCCAGCGAGGCGCGGCCCCGAAGCTCATGTTGGTGAGCACCCCGTGCTCGGTGAGGGTGGCCCCGGTGAGCAGCGAGGTGTGCGCCGGCAGGGTGCTGGCGGTGGGTGAGACGCAGCGCTCGAAGAGCAGGGACTCCCCGGCCAGCGCGTCGAGGCTGGGGGAGGTGTCCCGGAAGTAGCCGTAGCTTCCCAGGTGGTCCGCGCGGGTGGTGTCCAGGGTGATGATCACGATGTTGGACGCCACATCGCTGGGCATCGCCGGCGGAAGCCCGCCATCGGGTTCGCTCTCACAGGCCGTGAGTCCCAGCAGGGAGCTGACGATGAGGGGCGGGAAAGCAGACTTCATGGAGGGAACCAAAATGGGTGGAGAGCTTGATTATCATTTCCCTCGAATGGATGGCGATCAGCATCGTCGGAGAATGCGGAGGTGAGACATGACACTCACGACACTCGCACTGATGGCCGCCCTGCTGACCCCCGCCCCCGCCGATGCTGGCGTCCGGGTCTCCGTTTCTCCCGCTGGGGTCCACGTGACCCTCAACCCCTGGACCCCCGGCTACGTCCCGCCTCCGCGACACGGCTACCGCTGGGCCGCCGGCCACTACAGCGCCTACGGCCAGTGGGTCCCCGCGCACTGGGTCCCCACCACCGCGCGCTCCGGCTACACCTGGGTCCAGGGCTACTGGAACGGCTACGCCTGGGTCGATGGCTACTGGAGGTCGAACACGCGCCACGGCCACGCATGGGTGACCGGCTGCTACCACAACGGCCACTGGACCAACGGCTACTGGAAGGCCAGCACGTCCCACCGCGCCCACCAAGCGACCGCACGCAGTCACAGCCAGGGCCACGGCCAGAGCCACAGCCAGGGCCACGCCCAAAGCCACGGCAGGGCCCAGTCCCAGGCTGCCGCCCAGCACCGTGACCGCGCAGAGGACCGCCGAGACATCGCCGAGGACCGCAGGGATCTGGCCGAGGATCGCGCCGACCGCCGCGAGGACTACTACGACCGGCTGGAAGACCGCCACGACCGCAACCCCAACGACCGTGAGGACGTCTACGACAGGCGGGAAGACCGGGCCGACCGCGCCGAGGACCGCCGGGACCAGGCCGAGGACCGAGTCGACCGCGCCGAAGACCGCCGCGACCGACGCAACTGACGCAACTGACGCAACTGACGCTCACGACATCCGGGAGGCCGCCTTCGAGGCGGCCTCCTTCGCTTCAGGGTGCCACGACGTTCGGGTGTGACGGGAACCTCCACCTCCCAGCCGCGGCAATGGTAGGATTCGGGCCCCCGCCCGAACCGAGGTCCCCATGAAGCGCTGGCTCGTCGCCCCCCTGCTCGCCCTGATGCTCCTGGTCTTCCAGCCCGGCTGCGCCGCCATGGTGAAGTACCACTCCCCCTCGCTGACCAACCAGCCCACCACCAGCGCCAACACGGTGCGCAGCCTGGGCTTCCTGTGGGGCCTGATTCCCCCCAGCAAGATCAGCCTCGAGCAGTGCGGTCCCCAGGGCATCCACCACATGAAGGTGCGCCAGGGCTTCTTCGACGCCATCATCACCTACGCCACAGGCGGGATCGTCGTGTCCTACAAGGTGAAGATCTGGTGCTCGGGCGCACCCGCGGGCTAGCCGACCTCGCCCTCGCCGAGCCACAGGGTCGTGGCCCGCGTACGGAACCCCAGCTCTCGGTAGAAGGGCAGCGCCCGCTCGTTGCCCACGGCCACGGTGACCCGAATGGGGTGCGCACCGCAGTCGCGCAGCCACGCAAGCACCCGGCGAGCCAGCTCACTGCCCAGGCCCTGCCCCCGCTGGGCCGGCGACACGTAGATGGACTCGAGCTCACCCCGCCCGTGGGGGTCCACCGATCCGAAGGCGTAGGCCACGGCCTGCCCCTCCTCGTCCCGCATCAGCTCCACCTGGAGCCGGGGTCGATCCCGCAGCAGCGAGATGCGCCGCTCGAAGGTGACCGTGGCCAGGTGATCCGCCAGTGCCGGGGCCACCCGGGCGTGGTGGCGGTTTAGTTCTTCCCATAACGGGCGTAGTTCCTGCAGTAATTCTGGCCCGCCAGACTCGTGGGACAGGTTCGAGGGCATGCATATCTCCCAGAAATATCGACCTGGGGTCTTGACGTCTGTTTTCTACGACCTATCGTTACGATATATCGTCTCGATAGTTCGTGGCGATAGCTCACCCAATGGAGATATCATGTCGCGTACCCATGCACACGCCTGTCACCACGGTCACCCCCACGGCTGGCCTTCCCATCACCCGTTCCCCGTGATCCTGATGAGCCGACGACGCTTCCACGGCCGCTGCGCCCCTCCCCAACCCCACGGTCCCCCGCCATGGGTGCTCGAGCTCATCGGCGCCCGGGGTCGACCCGAACGCGGCGAGATCCGCTGGCTGGTGCTCGAGGCCCTCGAGAGCGGTCCCACCCACGGCTACGGCATCATCCAGGCCATCACCGACCGCAGCAAGGGCACCTACAAGCCCAGCCCCGGCAGCATCTACCCCACGCTGCAGCTGCTCGAGGAGATGGAGCTGGTGGAGTGCACCCGCGACGGAACCCGCAAGGTCTACGCCCTGACCGACGCCGGCCTCGCAGAGCTCGAAGAGCACCGCGACGAGCTCGAGCAGAGCTGGGCCCGGCTGGGCGGCGACTTCGGCTGGACCGAGGCCTTCGACTTCCACGCCCTGGGCATGCGGGTGCGCCGCACCATGCGCGCCATCCGCATCGGCGTGCGCCGCGGTCGCATCGGGCAGCCCGAGATCAAGCGGATCAAGGCGGTGTTCGACGCAGCCCTGACCGAGATCGAGGGCATCCTGAAGGGCCAGGCCCCGGTCCAGGAGCCCGAAACCGAGGAATAGGGCGCTGACTCCACGGGGCGGATAGGTGCTCACCACACCTTCCGCCCCGCAAGGAGCATCCATGAAGCGCAACCTCGTCTCCGTCCTATCCTTGGGCGTGTTTGTCACCCTGGCCTTCGGCTCGACCGATGACTTCTCCGAAGGCTTCGATGAAGGCTGGGACGAAGGCTGGGAAGAGTACGCCGATGCGGGCGATGACGTCGAAGCCACCTTCTTCACCCTGAAGGATCTGAGCGGCCGCCAGATCTGGATGGTCAACGCTCCTCAGGCAGAGTGCCGCAAGATGGAGCAGCTCGGCATGATCGTGGACTGCGAGCAGGGCCGCGACACCATGGGCATGGAAGACGAGATCGTCATCTGGTGCGAGATGTTCGACGCGGGCCTCGCCCAGAAGATCCTCGACCACCTCGGCCACCCCAACTTCGAGATCCGCACCCACGAGACCCAGCCCTGGGGCACGGACAACGGCGAGTGCGGCAAGCTCTTCGAGGTCACCATCCGCTACAAGGACACGGGCTAACGACTAGCCCGCGTGACGCCGCATCTTGAGCACCACTTCCTGACCACACCAAAACGCGATGGTCTCGAAGGCGGCGTGGATGTCGGCGTCGCTCATCTCGTTGAGTGAGCGCACGTTGTTGACCACGCTGAACACCACCTCGGGAGCCGAGGGAGTGCCGGCGCCGGCCTCGCAGGTGTGCCATGCGTTGTAGACCCGATCACCCGAGGCGTCGTAGATGCGCATGTGCAGCGAGTAAGTGAACTCGCCCGCGGCGCCCATCCAGGGCACGTTCAGGCCGTAGGACTCCACCTGGATCTGCAGCAGGGCGGGGGTGTCGGTGGCATCGGTGTAGGCGAAGGGGGGGCCGTTTTGCAGGGTCTGGGCCAGGCCGGCCTCGAGGGCCCGGTTGACCTCGGAGACATGCACGGCATTGGCGATGCGCACGGTCTGGTCGATCTCGTTCACCACCTGCACCGTGTTGATCACCGCTGCGGCGATCTGGAGAATGGGCGCGTCATCTTGGTCGGCGTGGACCTTGCCCAGGTTCACGTAGGGCGCACCGCTGATCACGGTCTGCACACGCACCTCGCCCAGGCTGGAGGCGTGCTTCTTGAACTTGGCGTGACAGCCGGGAAGCATGATGAGGGCGATGGCGGCGAGGGTGATGGGGCGCAAGATCGACTCCAGGGATTGGATGGGGCGGCCCTTGGACGGGAAAGCGCGGGCTTTCTTCGAGCCGCCGTACATCACGGCTATCAGATCCCTGCCAACACTTCCCCTCGGGATGCTCCATGCCCTTGTCACCCCTCACCATCTCCCCCGTCTTCACGAGGGGACACGCTCCACGCACTCCTTGACGCTCGACTGGCCCAGTGGGCAGACTGCATGTACAGGAGCGACCCAGTTTGTACTACTTGTCCCCTTCCGCGGATGATATTCGACGTGTGAGCAAGCTCTCGGACGCCAACTCCACAGTCACCCCACCTTCGAATCAGGGTTCCCTGATGCCAACTTGGCTCAACCTCACTACAGGCCTGGCTCTCCTGGCATGCGCCAGCATCGGCTGCCACACGCCGATCAAGCCAGTGGACACAGGGTGCCAACCCCTCGATGAGATCCCCTACGACGGCATCGACCAGGACTGCGATGGCGCGGATCTCACCGACGTGGACGGAGACGGGTTCGACGCCGCAGAGGCAGGAGGATCCGACTGCGACGATGAGGACGCGACCGTCAACCCGGGTGCCACAGAGGTCTGCACCGGCGTGGACGACGACTGTGACGGACAGATCGACGACGACGACGACAGCGTCACCGGGCAGTTCACCTGGTACCTCGACGACGATGCCGATAGCTACGGTGTCAGCGATCTCATGCTGCTCGGCTGCGAGCAGCCCACCGGGTACGCCCCCGATAGGGACGACTGCGACGACGCCGATGGTGCGGTCAACCCAGGGGCCGACGAGTCCTGCACGGGCGTGGACGACGACTGCGATGGTCTCGTCGACGATGCGGACGACAGCGTCACCGGGCGCCCTTCCTGGTACACCGACCAGGACGGAGACGGCTGGGGCGATCCGAGTGACGCCGTCGAGCTTTGCGAGCAGCCCGAGAGCCGCGTTCCCGACGGAGGGGACTGCGACGACGCCGATCCCGCGGTCAATCCCGAGGCCGAAGAGCGCTGCGACGGCGTCGTCGACGACGACTGCGATGGAGAGGTGGACGAGGACGACGCAGTCGATGTCGCCACCTGGTACCTGGACGCCGACGCGGACGGCTATGGCGATCCCGACACCAGCGACATCGACTGCGACCAGCCCAGCGGCTGGGTGGCGGATGGCAGCGACTGCGACGACGGCGATGCAGGGGTCAACCCTGCAGCCGTGGAGATCTGTAGCGGCGTGGACGACGACTGCGACGGCCTGGTGGACGACCTGGACGACAGCGTCATCGACCAGCTCGACTGGTACGCGGACGTGGACGGGGACGGCTACGGCGCCCCGGAGAGCACGACCCTCAGTTGCTACCAGCCGCTGGGCTGGGTGGCCGACGTCACCGACTGTGACGACAGCACGTCGTCTGTCAACCCAGGCGCGACCGAGGCTTGCACAGGTGTGGACGACGACTGTGACGGGATGATCGATGATGCGGACGACAGCGTCACGGGGCGGTCGAGCTGGTACGCGGACGTGGACCTCGACGGCTGGGGCGACCCCTCGGCCTTGGTGCTCCTTTGCACCCAGCCGAGCGGCTACCTGTCCGACGACAGCGACTGTGACGACGGTGACGCCGAGGTGAATCCGGACGCGGCCGAGCGGTGCGACGGCAGCGACAACGACTGTGATGGCCTGGTCGACGACGACGACACCGCGGTCGTCGATCCCGAGACCTGGTACCTGGACAGCGACGGGGACGGCTACGGCGAGCCATCATCCACCCTGGAGCGCTGCTACCAGCCCAGCGGCTGGGCCGCTGTGGACACCGACTGCGACGATGTTGACGCCTCGATTCACCCCGACGCCACCGAGGACACCAGCGACGGTGTGGACCAAGACTGCGACGACCTGGTGGATGAGTATCTGGTCTGCGCCGACGGCAGCGGGCCCTACACCTTCATCCAGGACGCCATCGACGGCGTGGCCGATGGATCGCTCATCGAGCTCTGCCCAGGAACCTACAACGAGCGACTGACAATCACCAACCGCGGCTTGGAGATCGTGGGGGGGGGGGCCTGCCAGAGGATGTGCTGCTGACACCACCGACCGGAGGGGCGGGGATTTCCGTCACGAGGGGGGATCTGAGCTTGTCGAACCTGACCCTCGAGGCGGCAACCGAAGAGAAAGCGATTCGGTCAACGTTGGGGGCAGTGCTGGAGATTGATCTCGTCGACTTCTGCGGTAGCGGCTTTGTAGGGGACGAATATGCTGTCGAGATCGTGAATGGCTCGGGGCCGTCCCCACCCGTCGGTACGACCTCTATCTACAGAAGCAGATTCTGCGACTGCGTTGGTCTTAACGGTTCCAGCGACTCGGGGAGCAGCAGCACAGTGACGGGCTGTGTATTCGAGTCTGCGGGACTCCTCCCCGGGGATTCCGCAACCATCCAGAACAACATCTTCTATGGCGACTCGGTCTACTTTCGCCTGAGCACGAGCTCCGAGATCGTGATGAGAAACAACACCTTGGCTGATATCTCGAGCTTCCTCTTCGGCACCATCGTCAACGATCACGCCGGAGTCCTCTGGCCGTCATTCGAGATCCAAAGCAACATTTTCGGTAGCGTCGAGGCGGCTGCCCCTGACGCCACTACGGATGTCGCTGCACTGTGGTACGTCTACCTCGGTGATGAATCCATCGACGATGACGGCGCTCCGGATGTCTGGACAAACAACATCGTCTGGGATGTGACAGGGGCCTACGCAGAGGTCTGCGTATGGGACGACTCCATCTGGGACGAAGTCTGTGATGGCGCTGACGCTTCCTCCATCATGGCTGCGGGAAGCATCACCCTGGACCCGCTGTTCTCCCCCAACTCTGCACAAGGAATCTACGCCCTCGATCCCACGAGTCCTGCCATTGATGGTGGCGTGGGGGGGGCGGACATGGATGGTTCGACAAACGACATCGGCGCCTTCGGAGGTCCCGAAGGTGACTGGTATATGGAGGTACCATGGCTACCCTGAGACTCTGTCCGATGGTTACTGTGAAAAAAACCAAGGCATGGACCTACCCGACCACTGGGACCCCCGCCTCCGGCGACTGAACGAAGACACAGACGACGGCGCCCGGGGATACCACCCACGCCGAGGCGCCAAGTGGGTCAACAGCGTCGGCGACAGCTACCTGCGGTACTCTCGGAACCCCCGCTACCGCGCGGCGTAGTACAGCCGCGGGCTTTCTTCGAGCCGCCGTACATCACGGCTATCAGATCACTGCCAACACTTCCCCTCGGGATGCTCCATGTCCAGCGCGCTCCGCACCATCTCCGCCGTCCTCATCCTGGCCATCGCCGGCTGCGACGCCTGCTCGGAGACGGACGACACCGACGACAGCACCACCGCGGGCCAGAGCTGGGACACCCACGCGGTGGTCACCACCCGGGCCACCGCGTTCGCGGGGGCCGGCGACACCCTGTTGCTGGCAGGCGATGACGGCGTGCAGCTGTCCCTGGCCGGCAGCGACCCCGCCCCCCTGGACGGCCTGCCCAGCGGCGCCGTGCGCTTCCTGGGCATCATCCCCGGCGATAGTGCCACCTACCTGGCTGACGTGGACGGCCGCGGGCTGTACCGCCACGCGGGCTCGGGCTGGCAGGCGGTGAGCGGCCCGCCGGCGTCCACCCTGCTGGGTGTGGTGTCGTCCCGGGCCCTGACCGTGCCCTTCGGCTTCGACGCCGATCCCGACGCCCCGGGAGAGGCATGGATCGCGGCCACCGGCGGCATCTTCCACAGCACCGACAGCGGCGAGACCTGGCTGCAGGTGCCCATCGACAGCGGCTTCAACCTGGTCTTCACCGACGTCGCGGCGCAGGGCGACACGGTGGTGGCCACGGCCTTCAGGCCCCTGGGCATCCTGCCCACCGACTACCAGGACCTGCTGACAGGGCATGTCTTCGTCTCCGACGATGGCGGCGCGAGCTGGAACGACGGCGACCCGGACATCCACTTCCGCTACCCCGCAGCGGTGGACCTCGATGCCGACGGCACCCCATGGATCGCCACCATGGACGGCGGGCTGTTCACCCTCGTGGACGACGCCTGGGTGGCCCAAGGCGGGCCGTCCGATGCCGTGGGAGTGGCGGTGGCCGAAGCCGGGGTCAGCGTGATCTCGGCCACCCGCGGGCCCTGGCGCCTCGAAGACGACGCCTGGACCGCCGCCGACGCTGGCCCCATGGTGGGCGTCGAGGGCGGCTGGGCCCTGGCCGAAGATGGCGCGCTGTACGCCCTGATCGAAGGGGAAGGCAACCTGGCCCCGGAACCCGCCGGTGCCACCGTGCACGTCGCCCTGAGCTTCCACGTGAACCTCTACCACTCCTACCGGGGGGACTCGAACGACGATGACGGCTACGGCATCGACCTGGACGTGATGCGCGCGGAGCTGGACTGGCTCGACGCCCGGCCCGAAGTCCACGCTGACTGGGACATGGAGAACCACTTCTCCCTCGATGGCTGGCTGGCCACCGATGGGGCCGACGTGCTCGAGCGCATCCAGGGCCGGGTGGCCAGCGGCCAGGATGGGGTTCGGTTGATGTCCTGGAACAACGGCGCCGTCTCGGCTCAGACCCGCCAGGAGTTCGACGCCAGCATCGGCTGGGCCCAGGACTCCCTGCTGGCGGCATTTGGAGAGTACGACCCCGGGGTGCAGCCCCAGGAGTGCATGTTCACCCAAGAACACGTGGGCTGGTACCGGGACCTCGGGGTGGACTGGATCACCCTGTTCAACTCTGGCACCCCCTTCACCGCACTGCGCCAAGAGCTCGAGCTGCCCGCCGACGCCTGGTACAACCCCAGCACCATCACCACCCCCGACGCCAGCATGACCCTGGTGCCCGTCTACCACCACGGGGATCTCATCGATCACGGCGGCCTGGCGGGCTGGGCCCAGCAGATCCACGGGTCCCAGGCAGGCGATCAGCTGCTGGTCATCCACTTCGACGCCGACGCCGAGAGCTGGCAGGCCTTCGATCGAGAGCTCGACGCCGCGATGGCGCTGGGCTTCGTGGAGTTCACCACCATCCAGGACTACATCGACACCCACGACCCCACGGTGGAGCTCGACGCCCCCCACGACATGGCCGACGGCACCGGCGACGGCTGGCAGTCCTGGGCCGAGAAGACCATCAATCACGAGATCGCCACCGGCATCGCCGCCTCACGAGAGATCGCCAACCGGGCCGAAGCGTTGGCGGGCGACAACCCCGACGTGCAAGCCCTGCTGGAGGCCTCCCTGGCGCCGCGCCTGCTGGCCCTGTCCACCACCCACTTCGGCCTGGCCGCCCCCTACCTCCACGAAGACCGCCAACAACGGGCCCGCGACTATGTGCAAGAGGCCAACCTGACGGCAGAGGAAGCCCTGCAAACCGCGGTGGAGCTCAACCCCCTCGAGCGGGGGCTCATCAGCGTACTCAACACCCGCGACGCCAGCGGTGCCGCCCTGGTGGATCTGAAGCTGCGGGTTCGAGCCGACGTGTGGGACGGCGTAGACGGCCTGCACCTCTACGACGAGCAAGGGGACGAGCTCGCTGTGATGGTTAGCCTGGCCGAGAAGACCCCCGAGTCCGTGGGCCACCGCGTCGGCCTGGTGCTCGACCTGGCCGCCCGGGAAGAGCGCCTGCTGAGCTGGAACTACGACCCCGAAGTGGCACCCGCCGTTGGCGATGCGAGCAGCGACGATCTGCTGGAGCCCCCCTGGGCCGAGCCCTTCACCGAGTGTGCGGGTGTGAAGACCCTCGGGGTTCCCGACTCCGTCGCCGATCCCTTCGTGGACGAGCGGGGAGCGGTGGTCAGCGAAGGTCGCGGCTACGACCTGGCGCTGTGCGACGGCGACGGCACCGTGGACTGGACCAGCTACGTCTACCAGGGTCTGCCAGGCACCGTGGTCAAGGTCAGCGGCGCCGTGGGCAGCGCCTCCGACCCAGACCAGGCCGAGAGCGTGGCCCTGTCCCCCCTGAGCTGTGACGGACCCGCAGACACCCTCAGCTGGCGCACCTTCGGCGGCGCCCAGCAGACCCGGCCCGTCCGCCAGGACCAGTGGACCTGGAACGGCCAGGCCGTGGACGGCTGGGTGGAGCTGCACTGCTCCGACGGCCAGACCATCCAGGTGGCCCACCGGGTCACCGAGCGCACGTCCCTGGCCTTCGCCCCCCTGCGCACCATCGACGACACCGCCCTGCTGGCGCCCCTGGGCACCCTGTGGGGAGACCCGGTGCGCCACGACGCCCGCCGCACCGGTGGCCACGGCATCGGGGATGTGGCCGTGGGCATCATCGGCAGCCAGTTCGCCCCCGCCGCCCCCGACTGGAGCGGCCAGGGGGTGGGCTACCGCCTGCTGGTGGGCACCGACATCGACACCGGCACCCTGGACCTGTTCGCCCATCCCCCCCTGGTGCGGGTGGGCAACAGCAGCAGTGAGACGGAGCCCACGAAATAGGGTGTCAGTGCCCCTGCTTGGCGCGCTGAGCCGCCGCGGCTCGACGTTTACGCTCGTCGTCCTCATCGCTGGGTTCGAGGCTCTGGGGGACCCGGGGGCGTGCGTAGGCCTCGTCCAGGGCGTCCACCTCGGCGCTGGCGGCCTGGGACAACTCCCGATCCCGCTCGGCGCGGCTGAGGCGCTCCAGGATCTCCTGGGCGCGGGCGAAGTCTTCGGACCCATCGTCCTGGCTCAAGGTACCCAGCGCACCCACCAGCCGCAGGCTGCGATCCAGGCGCTCGGACAGCTCGTCCAGGTTGGCCCTCTCCCGCTTCCACGCCGCGGCTCGCTGACGCGCGGGGGACAGATCGCCATCGCTGCCCTCGAGCAGGGCCTGGGCGATGGCAGGTCCGGCGGCCTCGAGGCGCTCGGCGGCCTCGGCCAAGGCCTTCACCTGGGCGGAGCGCGGGTCGGCCAGCACCCGGGCGGCCTTGGGGTCCAGCACGGTCTCCGGCTTGGCGGCGGTGACCCCGCCGAAGCCTGCGGAGCCGACGGCAGCCAGGCCCGCCAGGCCCGCCGCGCCCGCGGCACCCTTCTTGCCTTTCATGCCGAAGATGGCCGCGATGAACAGGGCCAGTAGGCCCAGTACCGCGAGCAGAGGGGTCAGCAGCGCTGCCAGGCCACGCACCTGCTGCGGCGTGGGCCTGGACTCCGCCCAGCGCACGTCCTCGGACGCCCGCTCGAGGGCGGGGCTGAGCTGTACGCGCACGGGGAGGGTGGAGGCCATGGACACATCATACCCACTGCAGCCCGAGGTGAACGCCCTGGGGGCTGAAGGAAATCAACCGGCACGATAAATGGTGCCTCGGCACCCTCCACCGGAGCCCACGATGACCCTCCCACGCCTGCGGCTGGCCCAGCTCCCCACCCCCATCCAACACCTCGAGCGCCTGTCGATGGATCTCGGCGTGGAGCTGTGGGCCAAGCGCGACGACCTGACGGGCCTGGGCCTGTCTGGCAACAAGGTGCGCAAGCTCGAGTACCTGCTGGCCGACGCCCAGCAGCAGGGAGCCACAGCGGTGGTCACCACCGGCGGCATCCAGTCCAACCACTGTCGCGCCACCGCGGTGGCCGCGCGCATGCTGGGCCTGAGGCCCGCGCTGCTGCTGCGGGGTGAAGACCCGGGCGTCCCCGACGGCAACCTTCTGCTCGACCGCGTATTGGGGGCCGAGATCCAGTGGTGCAGCGCCGATGCCTACCGGGACCATCGCGACGAGCTGATGGGAGCCATGGCCGCCCGCCTGCACGCCGAGGGCGAGCGCCCCTACGTGGTGCCCGAAGGCGGGAGCAACGGCCTGGGGGCCCTGGCCTACGCCGCCGCCGCCGATGAGGTCCGCGACGGCGGCTTCGACCACATCTTCGTGGCGGTGGGCTCCGGGGGGACCGTGGCGGGGCTGGCCATGGCGGGCCTCGAGGCCCATGTACACGGCATCGCCGTGTGCGACGACGCCGCCAGCTTCGCAGCGCGGGTGGAGCACATCCACCGGGATGCTGGCGCCACCAAGGTGGACCCCACGGGCTGGTCCATCGACGATGGCTACCGAGGCGAAGCCTACGGCGTGGCCAGCCCCGAGGTGTGGGGAACCATCGCGCTCATGGCCCGCCGCGAAGGGCTGCTGCTGGACCCCTGCTACACGGGCAAGGCCATGCACGCACTGGTGAGCGAGGTCCGCGCCGGCCGGGTGACGGGGCGGGTGTTGTTCTGGCACACCGGCGGCGCCTTCGGGCTGTTCGGACGGGGAGCCGAGCTGCCCGCCTGACCCCGGCTCCGGTAGGATGACCACATCCACCATGCTCCGACTCATCCACCCCACCGCGCCAGCGCCCTCCCACAGCGACGCCAGCATCCCCCTGGACGGCCCGCGGGCCTTCGCTGCGGCCGGAGCCTGGGCCTTCACCCTCGAGGGCGGCGAGCGACTCGTGGCCCGGTCCCTGCCCAGCGCACAGCAGCACTGGCAGCGCCCCAGCAGGGGTCACCTGGTGGCGGCCGCGGCCGACGGCGCCCACGTTGCGGTGGGCGACCAGCGGGGGGTGACAATCTTCGACGCCCCGGAGGGTCGAATCATCCAGGAGCCCTCGCTCTCCTGTGCGGTGTGCTGCCTGGCCCTCGATGGCTCGGACAGGGTGGTGGTGGGCAGCCACGCGGGGGTGGTCATGGTGCGGCGCGCCGAGCGGTGGCAGCACCTGCGCCCCCTGGATCACAGGGTCACCGCCGTGGCCCGCACAGGCGAGGTGGTGGCCGCGGGCGACGCCAACGGCGTAGTGGTCCGGTTTGAGCTCGGAGCCGACCGGCGAGAGAGGCTCCCGGGCCGCGACCACGCCGTGACCGCGCTCGCGCTGCTCCCCGACGCCTCAGTGCTGGCGGCATGGGCCGACGGCGTCGTGCAGCACTGGACACCGGGACACGCCGAGCCCCTGCGAAGCTTCCACGGCGCTGGAGGTTCGATCTCGTCACTGGTCCACCACGACGGGCTCATCCTGGCCGCGGGAGACGAGCGCCTGATCCACCGCTGGGATGCCAGGAGCGCCGAAGCCCTGGGCCCCCTGGCCGGTCACGCCCGACCCATCCTGGGCATGGGGGTCGACAGCGCGGGGCGGCTGTGGACGGCGGGCCGCGACCAGCGCATGTGCCGCTGGGCCCCCGAGCGTTCAGCCTCGCATCCGGCCCTCACCGGCCACGGCGGCGGCGTGCGCGCCTGCTGCCTGCGGGAAGGCTCCGGGTTCACCGGCAGCCGCGATGGCACCGTGCGACGCTGGACCCTGAACACCGGGGCCTGGGCGGACACCTGGCTGCGGGGAAGCTCCGCCATCACCGCCTTGATCCAGGTTCCCGCGGGGGGTCTGGTGGTGGGACGCAGCGATGGCTCGCTGACGCGCCTGGATGCCCCACAGGTGCAACGCTGGAACCTGCGCAGGGGTCACCGAGGACCGGTCACCTGCCTGGGCTGGCTGGACGGGCTGGTGATCAGCGGCGGCGCCGACGGTGCCCTGCGCGTCTGGGACGGCTCCAGCGGCGCACCGGTCACCGCCCGCCCCGACCACAGCTCCCGCCTGCGCTGTCTGGCCATCAGAGCCGACGGCGCCGTCGTCGCCACCGGCGGCTACGACGGTAGCCTGGTGATCGCCGCCCCCCTGGGAGGCTCCCCCCTGGCCCGCGCGGAGGGCCACGAGGGCCCGATGGTGAGCTGCACCTGGCTGGGCGAGCGGGTGATCACCGCCGGCATGGACGGCGCTTTGCGCTGCTGGAGCGCAACGGGCCAGCTCCTGGGCAGCACGGAGGCCCATCGCTACGGCGCGGTGGGCGTCGAAGCCCTGGACCACGGGCGCCTGGTGAGCATCGGCGGCGACGGACGAGTGTGCCTATGGCGCCTGGGCGGGCGGGAGGACGAGCCCTACGCCCCCTCGCTGTTGGCGGAGCTGGACCTGGACATGGCCCTGGACGGGCTGGGGGTGGAGCTGGGGCCATCGGGCTCGGCCCGCCTGCTGGTGGGGGACCGCCTGGGTGGGGCGCATGGGATTGTGGTGGAAGCGCCCTAGGGACTGCTACTCACCCGTGTCAGGCCAGCCCACGGTCTGGGACAGCAGCACGTGCTGGTCGTCGCCCAGCCCCAGCTTGCCCGCCATGGCCTCGCGGTTGATCAGGCCCCGGATCACGGTGCCCAGCCCCACCGACGTACAGTAGAGGTAGACGTTCTCTGAGATGAAGCCCAGGTCGGCCGAGGAATAGTGATCGCGCAGCGCTGCCGGGATGTTCTTCATGCGGCCGTGGTCGGCCACGTACACCAGGTTCAGCGGCGCCTTCCAGACGAAGGGCTGCATCCCGGCGTCCCGGCGTAGGTCCTGGGCGGTCACCAGCACCAGGGCGTGGGCGGTGGCGTCGTAGCGCCAGGCGCCGTCGGCGCGCACCACGTAGATGTCGATCTCCTGGTTGTTCATGGCCGATGGGGCGGTGCGATGGCCGTCGGCCCGGCTCACGCCCCAGGCCGCCCACAGCAGATCCGACAAGGTCTGATCCTCGATGGGCGCCTCGGTGAACTCCCGAGAGCTGTGGCGGGCGGCCAGAGCTTCCATCAGAGGCATACCGCCGGTCTTCACCGGAGGCGGCAGGGCCACGGACTCGCCGGGCTCGACGGCCTGGGCCAAGCGAAGGGGAAACACCAGGGCGAGCAGGAGGAGAAACAGGATGTGTCGCATCGGGCGAGTATACTCCGTCCATGCTCCACCGGGCCCCCGCTTCCGTGACCCTCGCCACCCTGCTGGCCGTCGCCTGTAGCCGACCGCACATCGCGGTCCCGCCTACCCAGGACACGGAACCCACCCCGGACACCGCCGACAGCGTCGCGCCCATCCCCACCGGTGACACGGCGGTGGAGCAGGTGGGCGATCTGGTCTTCGAGCAGATCCCGGTGCTGATCATCGACACCGACGGTCAGAGCCTCGACGACGACGACAAGATCCCCGCCCACATGGAGGTGGTGCGAGACCACGACGGCAGCCTCGAGGACCTGGACCAGGGCGGGCGCACCTGGGACGGCCCCATCGGCATCCAGATCCACGGCAACTCCAGCGCCAGCTACGACAAGACCGGCTACCGCATCGAGACCCGCAACGAGGTGGGCAGCGACCTGGACTACCCGCTACTGGGCCTGCCCAGCGAGAGCGACTGGGTACTGCACGGGCCCTACAGCGACAAGACCCTGCTGCGCAACGCCCTGGCCTACACCATTGGGGCCCGCGTGGCCGCGGACACGGACGCGTACCAACCCCGGATCGCGTTCTGCGAGCTGATCCTCAACCAGGACTACCGGGGCGTCTACCTGATGGTGGAGCGGGTCAAGCGCAGCCCGGTGCGGGTGGACATCCCCGCCCCGGCCCCCACCGCCAGCGCAGGGGATCTGTCCGGCGGCTACATTGTCAGGATCGACCAGGCCCGCAACGACGGCTGGCGCACCGCCCAGGACACCCCCGTGGACTGGGCCTACCCCCACGCCGACGACATCACCGCCGAGCAGAACGCCTACATCCAAGCCTGGTTCGACAGCTTCGAGGCCATGCTGCTGGCCGACGGCTGGGACGACCCGGTCACCGGCTACCCCAGCTGGATCGTGCCCGAGAGCTTCATCGACCACTTCATCGTCAACGAGGTCGCCAAGAACATCGATGCCTACCGCCTCAGCGCCTACCTAACCAAGGAGGCCGACGCCGACGGCGGACGCCTGCACGCTGGCCCCCTGTGGGACTTCGACCGGGCGTTTGGCAATGTCAACTACTGCTCCTGCCAGTACGCTACCGGCTGGATCATCGATGGCCTCACCGACGCCGGCTACGCCTACCAGTACCCCTTCTGGTGGCCCCAGCTGCTGGCCGAGCCCGCGTTTCGGGATCAGCTCCGCTGTCGCTGGGAGGCGCTGCGCCTGGATGTACTGTCCGACGAAAGCCTGCTGGCCACCATCGACGATCTGGCCGGAAGGGTCCGCGACATCCAGCCTCGGGACGACGCGCGCTGGGGCACCATCGGTACCCAGATCGAGCCCAACTGGTATGTGGGGGAGACCTGGGAAGAAGAGCTGGACTACCTGCGCAGCTGGCAGCTCGAGCGCACGGCTTGGTTGGACGCCAACATCCCCGGGAGCTGCGAAGCGTGATCGTTAGCTTGGATCCGGCGTGGCGGTGTCTGGGTCCGGCGTGGCGGTGTCGGGATCCGGAACGTCGGTGTCGGGGGGCGGGGCGGTGTCTTCGAGGCTGACCTCGATCTCCACCTCGGCAACACAGCTGGCGCCGTGGGGATCGCTGACGGTCAGGGTGAGCAGGTGCTCGCCCACGCTCAGCGGGCCGACTTCGAGGGTCACCACGCCGGAGCCATCGGGATCCGCCACGCCGAGATCCTTGTCCAGGCTGCTGGTGAAGGCGGCCGTGAGCACGTCGTCGGTGTCGGCATCAGCGACGGTGCCCTGCAGGGTGAGGGTGTCGGTGGCGCTGACGTTGGCGCCCGCGGTGGGGGCATCGAAGCTGCAGGTGGGGTCGTTGTTGAGAGCCTGGACCTGCACACTGACGGTGGCGCTGCCGGTGAGCCCTTCGGGGTCGGTGACCACCGCTTCTATGGCGCCGCCACCCAGCACCGCCACCCAGGTGCAGTCGCTGCGGCCATCGGGGTGAGGCGACCGATCCGCGCAGAGCGGTTGGCCATCGACACTCCAGGTGACCCGCAGCGTCTCCGGCACGTCGTCGGCGTCGTCGACCACGCCAACGAGCTCCACCCCGTGCCCCGCGGTGATCAGGCTGCCCTCGCCCGGCGCGGTGATGATGAAGGCGGGGGCTTCGTTGGCCGGCGTGGCGGGGCAGGCCGTGAGCAACAGAGCCAAGGGGACGACGAGGCGTGCGGTGAACTGCATGCTTCCTCCTGCCCCTTGGATATCACGCCGCAGGGCTCTACAGGCGCAGGATACCCGAGGATCGCCTGACCCCGACGGAGCTGGCGGTGAACGCACGGTCCCCCACCTGCCCGAGGCGCTCGTCCAGCGGTCCCATGTCGATGTACACCGCGTCGGCCCGCTCGCTGTCGGTCCACAGCACGGTGGGCACGGTGAGCTCGCCATCCTCGAAGGGCACCACGCAGACCACCCACTCGTAGGGCACGTAGCCGGTGGGTGACAGACTCGAGATACCCGCCTGCACCCAGAACCAGTCCGCCGCCAGGGTGGCGGGGTCCCAGGTGAAGGTCAGCGCGTCGAGGGAGCCAGTGTTGACGGTGGGGCCGGACATCGGGGGACCGTCGATGGCCACCCCTGGCGGCATGGACAGCAACGGGTAGGCCTCGAGCACGCCGGCGTTGTCGCTCTGCACCGGGTCGAGGTCGTAGGTCCCACCGGGGATGTCGTCCACCCGGCCGACGAAGCGCGACTGGGTGCCGTTGTAGGGGAGCTCGAAGACCTCAGGCCCCCGCAGCACACTGGCGGTGGCGCCGGGATCGGCGAGCAGTTCGGTGACCACCAGCTCGTTGGGCTGACCCCGGAAGCAGCCTGGGCCCTCCGGCGCCAACAGGGACAGAGCGGTCAGGCCCGGCACGGGCTCGCCGAGCCAACCCCACCACAGATCGCCCCAGGGGGTGTTGCTGCTCCAATAGCCGCCCAGGCGCTCGGTGTGGATGGCGGAGCCCACGATCTGGACCTCGTCGGGCATGGCGTAGTCGTCCCAGGTTCCACCCACCCAGGGGTAGCAGCCGCCGCACAGGGCCACGACCAGCAGCGCACGGGGGCTCACTTGTCCCTCCGGGCCAGCCACAGGGTGGTGAGGGTAGCGCTGGTGAGCCCCAAGCCGATGGAGCCCAGGTAGCAGCCGTTGGTGGTCCTCATCAGGGCCTCGGTGGGGCCGCTGTGATCGAAGCGCCAGCGGGTGGCGTGGGCCGTTCCATACAGCACCGCCGCCGCCGAGCCCGAGGTGATGGCCGCCGTCAACAGGGGCCGGGCGCTGCGGGGTGTGGGGGCCGGGAGCTGGGCGATGTCGTCCCGTCGCGAAGGGCGAACCGGATCTGGCTCTGGAGCTGGTGGCGGGGAAACGTGTGGAGGCATCGCGGCGGGGGTCGTCCCGGAGCCAGGAAGACCCCAGCGTTCGTCGTCGCTGGCCACCTCGGCCGAGTGGATGAAGGCGAAGGGCACCATGGCCAGGGCCGAGCCGCCACGCCGTCCGGGGAGCTTGCCCCCAGGGCCGAGGTAGCCGGTCCAGCCGACGTGATCGGGAGGGGCGCCCAGCTGCACCAAGCTGGGCAGATCCTGGGCGCGATCGCTCGAGACACGACCATCGACCCAGGAGCGGGCGCCCTCGGGCTCGTCCACCAGCATACGGCGGCCGCGGGGGGCCTCCCGCGCTCGGTCCCAGGACATCCGCAAGCCGCCCCCGACCGGTGCGACCTTGTCGGACAGCCCGTAGGATGGCTCCAACGCCAGAGAGGCACGGAACGCGAGCTCGGCGCCCTGGGGATCGCCGGCGTACCAGGCCCGCAGCCCCACCAGGCGGTGGAACTCGGCGGCCTGAGGCGGCAGCACCACCTCGCTCACACAGGGCAGCGCCTGGGCCGCCCGATCCGCCGCCCGCTCGAATCCGTCGCGGTCACGGGTGGCGAAGGCCATCATGGCTTCGCTCGCCAGGCTCGACAGCGTGGATGCAGCCAGATCGCTGCAGCGGGAGGGCCGACGTGGGAGCTCGAGGTTGGGGGGAATGGAAGGTGGCTCGAGCGCTGCGACGACCGGTTCTGGCCGGACAGGCTCGGGGGCCGGCTCGGGCTCTGCGACGACCGGTTCCGGACGGACGGGCTCGGGGGCCGGCTCGCGTCCATCTTGTTGGTGACTGTCGGGAGGCGCCGGTGGGCGTTTGGGCTCCGACGGAGGAGGCCGCAAGCCGCTGTCCAACTGCTGATCCGCGAGGGCCTGGGCCAGCTGCTCGGCGGCGGCGTCGATGGTGGCCACGGCCTGGGCCGCGACCGCTTCGCGGTCGAGACGGTCGAGCATGATGAGGCCCGCACCGGCCAGGGGCACGGTGGGGACGAACCAGGCCAGGTGCGCCGGCGAGAGCCGCTCGCGGCTGTGGCCCACCACCTGGACGGAGCCACCCTCGAGCTGGGCCTCGAGCTCCACTCGCATGTCGCGCTCGCCGAAGCGGCCATTGTGGATGTCGTACCTGAGCCGTACGGTCACGGGGATGGGACCCCGATCCACGTCCACCTGATCGAAGCGCTGCTCGAGGTGATCGCGCAGGCGCATGGCCACAACGCTGCCCAGGTCCATGAACAGAATCGGGCGCAGCCCCCGCTCTACCACCCGCTGCTGCTCGAGCAGCTCGCGAGCGCCACCATGCTCTGGGTCGGTGACACAGCGGATCGTGACCCCCGTGGAGGGATCGCGGGTGCGCACACAGCCCAGGTGCCGTGGCATCTGCAGGTCGAGCCCGATGGCGGCGGCCCGGGGACCGCTGGACTCGACCACCGGAGGCTGCCAGGCGCCGTAGGCCTCGGCCAGATCGGAACGGATCGTGGCCGCCAGAGCACCGCCCGGCGAGAGCAGGAGCGCGAGCACAGCGACACGGGCGATCCGGAAAGCCATGGACTCCGACAACACCAAAGGAGGGGGGGGTGCTGGGGCGCCAGCTAACGGATTGGGACCGCCGGTGGGGACGCGTCCCCTCGGTAAGGGCCCCGATACTGCATCTTCGCCGTGGTGACCCGCGCTGCGAGCCCCAGCGCATCGGCCAGGGAGTCCCCCCGCAGCAGGCCCACCAGGAACGCAGCGGTGCAGGTGTCGCCCCGCCCCGTGCGGCCCTCGAGGGTCCAGGACCCCCAGTCACGCTCGCGGCGCTCCGTGCCCCGAGCCGCCAGGACCCCCTGCTGGTGGGTGAGCAGCACCGTGCCCACGCCAAGCTCGAGCAGCGCCGCCGCCGCATCGTGGCGGTCAGCGAGCCCCGTCAGGGTGCGAGCCTCGACGATGTCCACCTTGAGCAGATCAAGGTGGTGCAGGTGTTCCCCGGCTTCCGGCCAGGGGGTGTGGACGGCGCTGCCGTCGGAGGCCACCCGCCGCAGGAAGCCCTGCGCGTCGGCGCCCAGCAGCCCTACCGCCGGCCGCAGAACGGCGAGCAGCTCCGGGGGCACCATGCCCATCCACAGCGGGTTGACGTGCAGCACCTCGGCCCGCAGACCCTCGAGCTCCGCCGCAGAGAAGGGCTGCGCCATGGAGATGACGCGGGAGATACGATCGTCGGGGTTCTCACTGGGGTAGTCGTTGCGGATGGAGGTGGAGCGTGGAGACTCCAGCCAGGTGACACGGGCTCCCGCCTGCTCGATGGCGACGAAGTGATGCCGATCGGCCACGGGCGCCTTGGTGATCACCCGTGCCTCGCAGCCCAGGCCGCTGGCGGTGACCGCGCCGTGGTAGACGCCACCGCCGATCTCGTGACGGGGCTCGCCGCGCACCACGTTGATGTCCAGACAGACGTCGCCGAGGAAGGTGATGGACATGATGGGTACTCATCGCTGAGGGGGTGGTTCACCCTATCCTAGCGCTGACACAGAGCCACCGGCTCCAAGCGGCGCGCGCTTGGAGGGCCCCGAACGCTCACGAAGCGGCGGGGTGCCCGCCACCCCGGGGGTTGGCGAGCGCTTGGAGGGCCCCGAACGCTCACGAGGTGGTTGGGTGCCCGCCACCCTGGGGGCTGGCGAGCGCTTGGAGGGGCCGGAGCGCTCACGAGGTGGTTGGGTGCCCGCCACCCCGGGGGTTGGCGAGCGCTTGGAGGGGCCGCGGGCAACCCCGTACTAGCGCTTGCTGCGAGGCTCCGGATCCTTGGCCACCCGAGGCTCCGGATCCTTGGCCACCCGAGGCTCGGGGGGCTGGCGGTACTCGTAGTGCTGCCAGTCGAGGGTGGTGGGGTCCAGCTCCCCCTCGCGCACCGCTCGGATCACGCCCTCGAGCCAGACCAGCTCCGCACGAAGGACCAGGGCCGGGCGCTCGAAGTTCAAGGCCACCAGGGGAAGGTTCTGCTCCCCACACCAGGCCAAACGCTCATCGAGGAAGCCCAGCCGATCACACAGGGTGGCGTGGCAGCGCTCGAGGGCCTCGAGGGCTTGGCCGGGCTCGAGAAAGGGCAGCGCGTAGATGCCCAGGTCCAGCTCGGTGTGAGGATGATCCGAGTGGCCGATGTGCTCCGCGGCATCCTGGGCCAGGCGCTCGCGGCCCGCAGGAGTGATGGTGTAGACCTTGCGCGGGGCGGCGCCACCCTGCTCGAGGGCGGCGTCCACCAGGCCCTGTTCTTCCAGGCGCTTGAGCGCCAGGTAGATGGCGGAGCGCTTGGCCGAAGCCCAGTAGCGAAAGCCACGGTTCCACACCATGCGCTCGAGCTGGTAGCCGTGGGCCTTGCCCTCGGCCAGCAGGGCCAGGACCAGGAAGGCTGCGTTGGGGAGAGGTTTGGACGTGCCTGCCATGGTGCCCTTCAGTCGTGATCGATCACGGTGGGATGCTGTCTACTCCCAGCTAAGCCAAAAAGTGCAGCGCCAGCACGATGGTGTAGGTGCTGATGACGCCGTTGACGAACTCGATGGCCAGCATGCGGCGCGGGTAGGTGCTCTGGATCCACATGTTCCAGAAGCGGGGGTAGACCCGGATACCCGAGAAGAACAGCCCCAGCAGCAAGGTTCCCAGCATCCCCTCGACGCCGATGAGCGGCCGCAGCCAGAGGTAGGCGATGGCCAGAATCCAGACCTCCACCTGGGTGCCGGACACCTGGGTGATCAGGTAGCGAGCGCGGGACGGCCAGACCCTGACCCCAGGCTCTTCTTTCATGGCCTTCTGGTAGATGCCATCGACGATGGGATTGCCGTACAGGGCGCCGGTGACGACGAAGTGGATGACGCCAGCGACGAGGCCCCAGATGAGAGCGGAGACGAACATGTTTCCTCCAGGCGCGGATTAGTCCAGTGCCGGACTATTAGAGTGCCGAGGCCGATCCGTCAAGCCACACTCGGGTTCGAGCGAGGGTCAAGCCGTGATTTCGTCCACCCTCACCGGCCTTCCCAGCTCCACGGACCGCTTGGCGGCCAGCCCCAGCACCACGGCCATGCGCCCGTCGTGGCCACCCACCGGGGGTTCACGCTCGAGGCGCACGGCATCGACGAAGGCTGCGATCTCGGCGGCGTAGGCCGCGGTGTAGCGCTGCATGAAGAAGTCCAGGGGCAGCGGGTCGTGCAGGCCGTTGGCGTCTGCCACCTGGACCGAGTCGGCCGCCTGGTTGCGGTTTCCCACCCTGCCCTCGGAACCCAGGACCTCCACCCGCTGGTCGTAGCCGTACACAGCCCGGCGGGAGTTCTCGATGACCCCCAGGGCCCCGTCGGCGAAGCGCAGGGAGATCACAGCGCTGTCCACATCCCCGGCAGCCCCGATGGCGGGGTCCACCAGCACCGCGGCCATGGTGTGCAGCTCCACCACTTCCTGGCCCATGACGAAGCGGGCCATGTCGAAGTCGTGGATGGTCATGTCCAGGAACATGCCGCCGGAGACCGCCACGTACTCAGCAGGGGGTGGGGAGGGGTCTCGGGAGGTGATGCGGAGCATCTCGGGCCGACCGATGGCGCCACCGCTCACCAGCGTGCGCACGCGGGCGAAGTCGGGATCGAAGCGACGGTTGAAACCCAGCATGAGCTGCACGCCCGCGGCCTGCACCTCGGACAACACGGCGTCGATGCGATCCAGGCCCAGGTCCAGAGGCTTCTCACAGAAGACGTGCTTGCCCGCCCGGGCCGCCTCGATGACCAGATCCGCGTGGGTGTTGGTGCTCGAACACACCAGCACGGCCTGGACCTCGGGGGCATGGATGAGCTGCAACGGATCATCGGAGACCACGGGAATGTCCAGCTCACCCGCCAGGGCATGGGCCGCCTCGATCCGAGGATCGGCCACGCCGACCACCCGGGCTCCGGGGATGCGATGGACGATGGTGCGCGCGTGGACCTGGCCGATGCGGCCGGCCCCCAGGATGGCGACGGGGAGGGCTGCGGACATGGGAGCTCCTGAAGAAGGGAGCTCAAGCTATCAAGATCAGGGCCGCTCGCCGCCGTAGACCCCGGTCATGGAGACGCTGTCGATGAGGACCGCCTGCGCCGCAGCCTCGAGATCGCCGAAGCTGGCGTCGCTGGACACCCCCAGGCTGTTCTCCCCCAGGGCGTACAGGGTGAAGCGGTAGTGATGTTCGGCCGGCGGACAGGGGCCCGCGTAGCCCACCGTGCCGCGGAAGTTGGTCAGCTCGATGACGCCTGCGGGCTGCACGCCCCCGGGGCTGGCGCCTTCCGCGAGCCAAGATGTATCGGCGGGGAGGTCGTAGATGGCCCAGTGAGGCGTGTCCGAGGCGTCCATGTCGATCATGATCAGCGCCCAGGAGGCCACCTCGGCCGGGATGCCCGCCCAGTACATGCGCGGCGAGAGGTCATCCCCATCGCAGCTGAAGCTCACAGGGATCTGCTCGCCATCGTCGAAGCTCTTGCTGAACAACGCGAGGACTTCGGGCCCTGTGTCCTCGTCGGGAGGACCAGAGTCGCAGGCGTTGTCGCAGCGGGAGTGACAGCCAGCCAAGGTCATGGCGATGAGGGTGATGCCCGCTGTGCGGGCGAGGGTGTCGAGCTTCATGATTGCGCCTCCGGGGTTCCCACTTCGACACCATACTCCCACCCCATCGAGGATCGCCAGGAAGACCCCAGATGAGCACTCACGCCCGTCCGAGGGACCTACATGGATCGCGCCAACTACTTTTTTTTGCGTAACTTCACGTTTTTCTCGTTTTCTCATATCGGTACTTGTTCCAGAAAAACCGGCGCATCTAATGATGCCCACACCGCTTGTCCAGGTTTTTTTGACATGCCGGAGCCATTTATCCGTGCCACGTTCTTCGTGTCCCTGCTGCTGTTTCTCTCCCGCAGACCGCTCCCCGGAGGCCCCGTGAATCGCTCCTTCGCTCCCACCGTCATCCTCGCGTCCCTCATGCTCTCGAGTGTGGGGTGTGCTCCAGGATTCGACGTGGTCGAGGGCGAGGCCCCCGACGGCTTCGTGTCCCAGAAGATCCACGGCGGCAGCGCCCCCAGCGAGTGGTACCACGACGCGGTGGTCTCCCTGCATCAGCGCCAGGGCAACTCGGTCTACACCGACCCCTTCTGCACCGGCACCCTGATCTCCAACCAGCACGTGCTCACGGCGGGCCATTGCCTCGAGGGCAGCTCGGCCAACAAAGTGGCCATCTACGTAGGCGACAACCCCTACGTCAACCTGAACGACCACCTGTACGCAGTGTCCGACGTCGAGGTCCACCCCTACTACAACTCCCGCAACATCTCCGACGACATCGCCCTGATCACCCTCTCGGAGCCCATCCGCGAGTCGGTCACGCCGGTGGCCCCCCTCCCCATCAACCAGGGCCTCACCAACGCTGACATCGGTCAGTACGTGAACTTCGCGGGCTTCGGCATCACCGAGAACAGCCAGGGTGGCGAGAAGCTCCAGGTCACCATCCCCCTGGGCGGCTTCGGCTGCTCGGTCAGCGGTTGCTCGGGCTACGGTGATGCGGAGACCCAGGTCTCCTACACCCAAGGCAACGGCGGCCCCTGCTCCGGCGACTCCGGCGGCCCCATGTTCGTGGCTCGGGATAGCGGCATCTACGTCGGCGGCGTCACCAGCTACGGCGACCGCTACTGCACACAGTACGGCGTGAGCACCCGCACCGACGCCTACGAAGGCTGGATCTCCAGCTACACCGGCATCGACTTCAGCACCGGCAGCGGCGGCACCGACGATGGCGGCGGCACCGACGATGGCGGCGGCACCGACGATGGTGGCGGCACCGACGATGGTGGCGGCACCGACGATGGCGGCAGCACCGGATCGGTCTGCGACGGCTGGGACTACGGCTACGACGGCAACCTGACCGCCACCGACGACTACGACTACCAGCCCGACGGTAACTACTTCCAGACCACCAGCCGCGAGACCCTCGAAGGCTACCTGGTGGGGCCCAGCTCGGTGGACTTCGACCTGAAGCTCTACAAGTGGAGCGGCAACAGCTGGCGCGAGGTCGAGGTCTCCGAGACCTCCACCAGCGAAGAGTACATCAGCTACTCCGCCAACGCCGGCTACTATCTCTGGCAGGTGCTCAGCTACTCTGGCGCGGGCAACTACGAGTTCTGCCAACACGGCGGCTGACATCGAAGAGACCGCCGGCCGGCTCCTGCGCATCGGACTACTGTCCGGTGCGCTGCTGCTTTCGCTGCCCGTCGCCGTGATGGGCCTCGAGCGGTCGATGCTCTTCCCCCGGTCCCTCGTGCCCCCCACAGACGTAGCCGACAGCATCGACGGTCTCGAGCGCTGGTGGCGGGACATCCCCGGCGGTCGGGTCGAGGCCTGGTTCATCCTGGCCCCCACCGCCAGCGCCGAGCGTCCGGGCCCCGTGGTGCTGTACGCCCACGGTAACGGGGGGACCATCGATCACGTGGCCCCCACGCTGCTGCCCTACCTACGCCTCGGCATCTCGGTGCTCCTGCCCGAGTACCGGGGCCACGGCCGATCCGACGGACGCCCCAGCCAAGGAGCCATCACCGAAGACCTGAGCTTCTTCTTGGACCAGGCCAAGATCAGGCCCGAGGTGGATGCCGACCGCGTGCTCTTCCACGGGCGCTCGCTAGGTGGTGGCGCAGTCTGCTCGGTGGCCCGAACCTACCCACCCGACGCACTGCTGCTGGAGTCCACCTTCACCGGGGTACGGCGCAGGGCCCGGGAGATCGCGGGTCCTCTGGGCCGACTCGTGCGCAACGCTCTGGACAGCCAGGGGTGGGTCGAGGGCTTCGCGGGCCCCGTACTGGTGATCCATGGCGAGCGTGATGAGGTCATCCCCCATCGCCACGGCGTCACCCTGGCAGCGAGCGCTCCCCACGGCCGATTGGTGACCCGACAGGCCGGTCACAACGACCTGCCGCGGGACGAAGCCTATTGGGCCGAGATCCGAACCCTGCTGGACGAAGCCGGGTTCTGAGGGCCCCACAGGGACTCCGCACCCCAGCGGGACTGGCGCGAGTCCCGCGGAGATGACAGGTTCCCATCGCCCCTTCCGCTCTCGAGCCCGGAGTCCCCGTGCAGTCCTGGCCGTTCCCCATGTTGGCGATCTGCCTCGCGGCCTGCAGCGGGCCGGGGGAACCCCCGGCGACACAGCCCGAGGCCCAACCCGTGGTGGCGTCCCCAGAAGAGTCCACCAACCACTGGCCGATGCCCCGCGACCCTTGCGAAGGCACCACGGCGCTGGACGCCCTGCGCGGGGTGGCCCACGGCCAAGCCGACTTCTGCCAGAAGGACCAGTACCTGCGCCTGCTGCAAGAGCGAGGGACCACCGTCGGGCCATGGATCGAGGAGATCTGGGTGGTGACCAGCCCCGACGCCAAGCACCTGGACCTCAGCGAGGCCAAGCTGGTGCGCGCAGCCGCGGCGGTGCCCGATGTGATCCGCCACGACGGCCGCTACTACCTGTTCTACGGTGAGGGCGACCTGAAACGCGGCAAACAACTGGTCGAACAGGGCTCCGACTGGGGGCTGACCCATGGCCTGCTCGGCTTCGGTGCCCTGGACTTGTTGGTCTCCGATGACGGCGTGAACTTCGTGCCCGAGCCGGAGTTCGCCATCCAGGGACTCGTGCTGGGCATGGTCGTGGACCCCGACGTCATCCGGCTCCCCGATGGCCGCTTCCGCCTGTACTACGTGGCGCTTCCCCTCGACGAGCTCGAGGACGCCGACACCTGGAACGAGGACGCCCAGCACGACGTCTACTTCGCGGAGTCCGACGATCTCATCCACTGGACCCAGGTGGGCATGGCGGTCCACGGCCCCATCGCCGACCCTTCGGTATTCTGCTCCAAAGACCAACGCTGCCGCATGTTCTCCACGGGGCTGGACCACTCCCACTCCGGCGACGGCGGCCGCAGCTTCGAGTTCGACGGCAACACCCGGGTTCGCGGCTTCGCCCCCGAGTTCCTCAAGACCGAGGGCACGCTGCACCAGTACTACAACGCCATGCTTCTAGGCGGGCCGCTGATGACCAGACACAGCAGCGACCAAGGCAGGAACTGGTCCGAACCCGAAGAGGTCGTGGAGGCCTTCCGGGCCGAGGCGCCGACCTTCGCGCGCACCCCCGATGATCAGAACTTGCTGATGTACTACCACTACTACATGGAAGAGTACCGGGACATCTACCCGCCGCGAAAGGCCGAGGAAGAGGCCGAGAAAGGGACCGAAAACGAGGGCTGATCAGCGCGGCTAAGGAACGTCGTCGATGACGCAGTCCGACAGGGGCCAGGCCATGCAGGCATGCACATAGCCGCGCTCGCGATCCGACTGACGCAGCGCCACACCTTCGGGCACCAGCACCCGGCCGCTCACCAGCTTGACCCGACAGTCTCCGCAGGCGCCCGTACGGCAGGTGGAGGCCGGCGCCAGGCCCGCGCGCTCGAGGGCCACCAGCAGCGGCTCGTCGGCCTGGGCGGTGCAGCGCAGCTCGGCGCCCACCGACAGCTCGAAGCGGGCGGAGGGGCTGAGGTCGGCGGGCCAGCTGGGCTGGTGGACGATGTGGGCGGGTGGCCCGAAGTCCTCGGAGCGCACCCGCCGACGGGGGACCCCCAGGGCGGCGAGCTCGGCTCGAACCAGGGTGAGCATGGGCTCGGGACCGCACAGGAAGAAGCTCTTAGCGGCCAGAACGGGGGCGGCCCGCTGCAGCTCCCCACGATCCAGCAGGCCGTGACGCACCCGGCGGGCGTCCGGGGCATCGGAGTAGACGAAGATCACCCGGAAGGACGGATTCTTGCGCGCCATGCGCCGCAGCTCGGAGGCGAAGGGCACGTCGGCGGGGGTCCGGTTGCCGAACAGCAGGGTGACCGGTCGGGGCCAGCCCTGGGCCTCGAGCTCACGGAGCATACCCATGAAGGGCGTGATGCCCGTACCGCCAGCCACGAACACCAGAGTGTCCGCATCCCGCAGGGGCTCGTGGTAGAAGGTGCCCACTGGGCCGGAGGACACCGTGCGCCAGCCAGGCTGTAGCCGGTAGAGCCACGGCGCCACGAAGCCATCGGGATCGTCCCTCAGGGTCAGCTCGAGCAAGGGCGCGCCCGGCGCCGACGAGATGGAGTAGGGACGCGAGGTACGGACCCCGTCGATCTCCACGGACAGGCTGACGTGCTGACCAGCGCGGAACGGAGGCAGGCGGCCGTCTCTGCGCGCGAAGCGCAGGGCACGGGTGGTGGGCGAGACATCGACCACCTCGCGCAGCTCGAGCTGCATGGAGGGCGGATGGATCCCCGCCACCGCCACACGGGTCTGACCGGCCCAGTCGGTGCGGGCGTGGTCGGCTCCCCAGCTGGACAGGCGCATGGCTCGGGCGCGCAGTTGCTCGGTGAACAGCTGGCCGAGGTCGTCGAAGACATGTTGGGCGCGGGTGCGGATGGGGCGACTCATGCCTGTGCCCTCCCTGCGCGGAAGCCCCGGAAACGGGGGCTCCGCTGGCGCTGAAGCCAGGTGGAGGCCAAGCTGGCCGCGTTGTAGCCCGAGCACAGGGTGGGCTCGAAGCCGCCACCCGGCAGGGTCCAGGCGCCCGCGAAGTACAGGCCAGGGATGGGCCCCTGGTTGGGGATGCGCCAGATAATGGCCTCGGCGGGTGGCTGGTCGAAGCCGTAGATGGCCCCGCCGGGGTGGCCGGTGTAGCGCATGTTGGTGATGGGCGTGGAGACCTCGATCTCTTCGATGGAACCCCGCACCCCGGGGAAGCGTGCCTCGACCCGGTCCAGCATGGCCGCCGCGATGCGGTTCTTGGTCTCGACGTAGCGCAACGGCTCGAGCCGAAGCCACGGCTCGGCGTAGTACAGAGTGGTGAGGGTCAGCGCGGAGCAACCGGGGGGTGTCAGCTCGGGCAGCGCGTGGCTGTGGCAGGTCGCCATCATGAGGGAGGGGTCATCGAGGGTGTGCATGCCCCGAGCCACACGATCGGGGTCGTAGCCGTCGTTGAGCCACATGTCGTTGTCCACCAGGCCCAGCTCGTGGGCGGGCCGGTCCAGCCCCAGGTAGACGTTCAGGGATGAGACCCCCACCGAGGTGCTGCCCAGACGTCGCCAGAACGCCCCGGGCACCATGTCGGGGTCCATCAGGTCCCTGCAGGTGGTCAGCGGCGATGCGTTGGACACCACCACGGGGGCTTGGAAGTGTTCGTCACGATCGGTGATGACGCCGCTGATGCGGCCGGACTGCTGCAGCACGTGGCGGACGCCGCAGCCGGTGCGCACGGACCCACCCGCGCCCTCGATGACAGAGACCAGGGCGCTGGACAGGCCCTGGGAGCGACCGCGCAGATAGGAAGGGCCGGTCTCGAGGAAGATGCCCGTGCCCGCCGCGAAGTACAGGAACGACAGGGTGCTGGGGGCGTGTCCGTAGTAGCCCCAGGTCTGGGTGATCACGGCCCGGGCCTTGGGGTCCTGGACGTAGCGATCCAACACTTGATCGACGCTGACGCCGCTATAGCGCAACAAGCCGCGCACCCGAAGGGGGAGCATGGCGGCCTTGGACATGGAGAGCCCACTGCCGTCGGCCGGCAGCACGGCGTCGCCGGCGATCTCGAGCTCACGCCCCACCCGTAGCAACAGATCCACGAAGCTGCGGATGCCGTCGGCTTCGTGGGGGAAGGCACCGCACAGCGCCTCGAGGAAGCCGTCGATTCCGGCTGGCACCTTCAGGTCCAGGTCGGGAAAGATGCTGCGGTAGAACAACGGCAGCGCGTGGAACTCGAGCTGGTCGAGCACACCCAGCCCCTCGAGAACCCCGTGGAACGGCCGGGCTCGCCCGCCGGCCATGGGCGGGGCGATCTGATGCAGGGCGATCTCGAACTCGAAGCGCCCGCGCACGAAGGACGTGCCGTAGCCACCGGGCACCGTGTGGCGCTCGAGCAGCAGCACGCGGTGGTCGAGCCGGGCCAACCGGGCGGCAGCAGCCAGGCCGCCCATGCCTGCGCCGATGACGATGGCGTCGTAGTCAGCTTGCATCCAAGGCTCCTGCCATGGGGACAGCTTGGCCCCTATGGTGCAAGCGACGCGGATGCCACGCCTCGAGGATTCGCTGGGATCAGAAGGCCTCGCAGCCCTCGGACTCCGGGGATCAGTCCCGGGTCAGCAACTCGAGCCGCGCGGCTGCTTCGACCTGGGGCAGCTCCGCCAACAAGGCCTCGAGCACCAGGGTGCGGTGGTCGAGGGGCTCGAGGTTGTGCCGGGGGGTGTGCCACTCGAGCCAGCGGTTGCCGTCGGTCGTAACGGGCACGCCATCGGCAAGGGCACGCTGGCAGCGGGTCGCCAGCTCGGGGGCGGACAGCACCAGGGTGTCCTCGAGCAGCTGGCCCAGGTCGCCGTGACGGGCCTCGACCAAGGCCACGGCCGAGGCCAACTCCGGGTTGTCGCGAAGCTGCGCCAGGACCCCGGGCTGGAGCTCGAGGGGATCCTCCGAGGCCAAAAACAGCCCCTGGCCACCGATCTGCCACAGGCTCACCCAGGGAAGCTCGGCCTGCAGGGTGGCCATCACCGACAGCACCTCTTCGGGGGCGATGTGGTGCAACTGAATCCACTGCACCAGCACCCCACCGGGGGCCAGACGCTCACGGACCAATCGGTAGAATTCCCGACTGTAGAGACTGGTAGCCCCGGAAAACCACACCGAGTTCAGCTCGATGGTGACGAGATCGTAGCCCCCCGGGCTGCGCAGCAGGTGGTTGCGGCCGTCCTCGAGCTCGAGGCTCACGCCGGGCCGCGACAGTACGCCGTGGTGCACCGGCTCGAACCAGGCCTCGGCCGCATCGACGATGCCTGGAGAGATCTCGGCGACCTCGACACTGCGGTAGCCGGCGGCGGCCACGACCTGGGCGGTCTGCCCGGTGCCCAGGCCGATGACCAGGGCCTCGTCCCGCCGCTGGCTGTGCAGCACCGGCACCAGGGCGAAGGCCACCTGGGCGGCTCGCTCCCCCACATCGTTGCCCTGGAACTTGCCGTTGGTCAGCAGCACCTGCCAGGGATCGCCATCGACGGTGCGGTTGCGGACCACCGTGGTGAAGCCGCCGTAGCTGTCCTCGTGAAAGTGCAGTAGCTCGGTGGTGGAGCCCACGTGGGTGGGCGCGAAGTACACGTTGGTGCCCGAGGTCAGGGCCAGGCGGTCCCAGGGTTCCTCCTGGGCCAGGGCTGCAACGCCCAGGGCCCCCAGCACCAGCAGGGCCGCCAGCAGCGGTAGGCGCAGGCGCGGACTGGGCTCATCACTGCGGAGCTGGCGGATCAGCAGACCCAGGGCGCTGGCGACGCCAAGCCCCAGCACCACAGCGATCAGACCGCGCAGCGTGGCCTCGGACCCCGGCCCGGGGATGAGCACGAAGCCCCCCACCAACGCCCCCGCGATGCAGCCCACCGCGTTGGCCGCAGCCAGCAGGCCCGCGAAGCTGTCGGCCTGGGTCCGGGGGAACAGCGGCAGCCGGAACAGCAGGGGGTAGACGAGCCCCAGGGCCGTGGCGGGCAGGCCCACCAACACCCCACAGACCAGCAAACGGAGCGCCTCGCCCCCAGCAAAGCTCGAGACCAGCCCGTCGATGGCGAACACCGCGGGGACCACGTCCCACAGGCCCCCAGTCAGCAGCAGCAACCAGCCCGCCACACCCAGCACCGCGGGCAAGACCACCAGAGGCAGGGGCTCGTCCTGGTTGCGGCCGATGGAGCTGAGGGCGCCCCCCAGCAGCAGCCCCAGCAGCACCGCCAGCAGCATGTTGGCGAAGGCGTAGACCGAGGTGCCGACCACCGCCCCCACCAGATGCAGCCAGACCACCTCGAGACAGAACACCAGAAAACCCGAGCCCACCGCACAGGCCACCAGCACCGCAGGGCCGGGCTGCCGCAGCAAGGCGAGAGCCCCGGCCCACCGCGGCCCAGCGCCGGGGGCCAGCTCGCCCACGCCCACCCAGCCCCGCCCCAGGGCCAGGCAGGTCACCACCACCAGCACCTCGAGGGCGGCGGCCAGCAGCAGCGCGCCCACCAGCCCGATGGTGGGGAACAGCAGGTAGGGAGCCAGGGCAGCGCCCAAGACGGCGCCCAGCAGGTTCAGGGCGTAGAAGCGCGCCATGCGCCGGTGGAGCCCGGGTACCCCGGCCTGCTCGAGCACCCCCACCATGGCGGGAAAGGTCATGCCCATGGCCACGGTGGGAGGGAGGATCCACGCGCCGGCCACCACCAGGCGCAGGACGAGCAAGGCAACGCCGCTGTCCCCAGCCAGGCCGATGACCGCGCTGGCGGCCCCCTGGAGCCAGGGGAACAGGATGGCCAAGCCTATGGCCCACAGGCCCACGAAGCCCTCGAGCAGCGCATACAGGCGCAGGGGGCGGCGGAGCCGGGCGATGGCGGCGGGGTAGAGCAGCCCGCCCAGGGTCAGCCCCGCGAAGTACACCGCCAGCACAATGGCGCCCGCAGGGGTGCTGGCTCCCACCACCGTGGACAGCAGCTTCTCGAAGACCTGCTCGGCCACCAGCGCAACCGCACCCGTGAGCACGAACAGCCCACCCACCGCAGCGAGACGGAGGCGAGTGCTGGGTGGGGAGGCGGACCGCATGAGAGTGGGTAACCGAGCCGAGGACGCCATCACCCTGGATCAGTGCCCTCTCTGCCCGCGGAGGTCCCGGTCCATGTCCTGCAGCGGCGTGAGACCATCCCCAGGCACCCGCGCTGACACTCGGCGGCCTACTCGGTGACCTCACAGCTCCAGCTGACCGGCTCGCCGCGCCGGATCACCTCGAGCTGAATCATCCCCGGTACGGGCAAGCCCTGGAGCAGCACGATGCTGTCCTCGGCGCCCCTCGCTGTGCCCGTGGCCGTGGTCACGCCCACCAGTATGTCGCCGTTCTTCAGGTCCAGCAGGTGAGGGACCGAGTCGCGCCGGACGGCCGTGATCCGGTGGCCGTCGATCTCACCATCGGTGCCGAAGTGCGGCACCAGGCGAATGTCGCTGATGCCGCTGGCAGCACTCTCCAGCCGAGCCAAGGGGATGGACGGCGGACACTTGCTGGACGGTCGAGGCTCCCAGACCGGGGGTTGCACCAGGCCGTCATCGGGTCGAATGTGCAGCGTGGTGTCCACTCGCTCGAGCTCGAACCCCGCGACGTCGATGGCGATGCAGAACAGCGCGTAGGCCGTGGTCAGGGCGACGGGCTCGGAGCCCGTGTCCAGGCTGACCCGCGCCATCGCAGGGCCCTGAATGTCGCAGCCGATTCCCGTAAGCTCGGCGATGAAAGGACAGGTGTCAGCGACGGACGAGTCGACCAAGGCGAGCCTCAACCCGGGGTCGGGCGCGGCCACCGCGGATGAGCCCTCCACCCCAGGGCGTGAGGGAAGGCTTCCCAGGATCTTGTCGAGCACCTCCAAGACCGCAGCCTCGTCCACTGCGATGACGGTGACCCGCTCGTGCACCACGACCGCCAGGCCCGCAGCGCGGAGGGCGGTGTGGGCCAGGGCCAGACCCTCGGCGGTGCTCGTGTCGATGGTGTGATCCCATCCCGGGATGGCAGGCCCCGGCCAGGGCAGCGCCACCACGACGGGGCCTTCGCTCCCGTTGATGACCGCCCGCGCGATCAGCCCGGCCCCGAGCTCCCCGGGAGTCGCCAGCGCGCTGGCATGGGGCGCGGCGTGAGCGCAGAGCGCCGGCGCAGGGGCGCAGAGGGTCACCAGCAACGCTAGCACGAGTGAGGGACGCATCCCCAACCTCCACAGAAGAGAGCACCAGCCTACCGCGATCCGTGGGGTAGAACCCAGGAGTCAGTCGGCCACCCGGCGCGTGGAGCCGAACACAGTCTGGTTGATCACCTCGCCAGCCCAACGGTTGCCAGGCACGCCGACCACGATCTCCTTCACCTGGTTTCCGTTCTCGGACTCGGGCAGGTAGACCGCATCGATACGCCAACCGTCCTCGCCGCTACCGAAGATCAAGCCGTGAGCCAGCTCCCGGCGGTTGTCCGACCAGTCCACCAACTTGGTCACTTCGTTGCCGTCAGCCGTGGCTCGGTACAGGGCAGTGGAGTTGTAGTCCACCGCGTAGACGTTCCCGCAGATGTCGATGCCCAGGCCGTCGTGCCAGCCATTGCCCAGCCCGGTGGCGAATACCTGGGGCTGGTCCACCGGCAGGTAGTCCTCGTCCAGGTCCACAACAAAGACGCGCCCGCGGTTGTCGATGGTCCCGATGAACAGCTTGTCGTAGTCTTTGGAGAACGCCAGGGTCCGAGGCGAGACGCCACCGGGGAAGCCCTGGTCGCCCGTGAACAGCTCGGTGTACTCCCCCGTGTCGGGGTGGATCACGAACGCCCCGTTCCAGCCCGCGGCGTAGATCATGTCGTTGGGGGCGATGATCACCGAGTAGTTGGCCAGCCCGCCGACGACGGTGGTCTGGGCCCCTTCCGGTGTGTAGCGCCGGACCTCGCCGGCGCCGTAGCCGTAGGTGGAGATCAGGTCGCCATCGGACAGGTAGGCCAGGCCCTCCACCTGGCGCGCCCCGGGGATCCACACGCTCCAGTCGCCGTCGTAGCTGGCCTTGATCAGGGAGGTGCCATCGGTCCCGACGATGTGGCCCTCGTCATCGAAAGCCAGACCCTTGGAGCCGAAGGCCCCGGTGATGATGGTCTCGGGCTCGGGAAGCTCGGGGACCGCCGAGCAGTCGAACACCTGGGGCTCCGTGCCGGTGTCCTGGGTGTCGCCGGTCTCGCCCGTGTCCTGGGTGTCGCCAGTCTCGCCGGTCTCTCCGCTATCACCCGTCTCGCCGGTCTCGCCGGTGTCGTCGGGCTGGGTCTGTCCGGTGTCTGGACCGACCACCTCAGGCGTACAGCCGGCGGTCACGCAGAGGCCCAGCGTCGCGCAAGACCACAGGGTTGTCGCCCGAAGGATGGCGCTCATCATGGGCTGTACTCGTAGCTGCAGTCGTCGTTGCTGAGCATGTAGACGCACTCGAAGTCCAGGGTGTGGGGCTTGTCGCAGGCGGCGCCGGTGTGGCTCAAGGTGGTGTACTCGGCTTCGCAGTCCTCCATGCCTCCACCACCGTCATCGTCTGGCGGGGCGGTGTCCACGGGATCGCTGGGTGCAGGGCTGCCGCTGCCACCGAAGCCGGGACCGCCGCCACTACAAGTGGGAGTCAGGAGGATGGGAGCCAGGAGGATCAGCAGGCACGTCATGGCACCAGCATAGCAGCCGGGCGCTCAGCTCACGTCGTCATCAGGTCCGGCCTATTCCGGGTGGTGATGGATGTTCGGATCCTCGTGGTAGGTCGTGCGCCAGATCTCGACCGCCTCCGTGTATGTGACGTAGACGACCTGCCCGGCGTCGACCATCGGCTGGAGCTCATCGGTGATCGCCAGAAGCGCCGCGTGGTTTTCGGCCTTGAAGATCGTGCTCTGCGGCACGGTCACAGTGGCGGTGTACATCCGGGTGCGGTCGAGCGTGCCGTCCGCCAGGCCGTCGACAAGCTCCTGGACGAAGTCCACGCTGCTCACCCGGTCGCTCTCGCGGCTCCAGTTCTCGTGGATTCCGGGCCCGACGTAGACCATCCGCGCCGAGTCATCGTGCTCCCAGAACGCCTCGTTCGAGCCCGCCGGCTTCCATACCCCCGAGGCGACGTCATCGCGGCTGAAGTCGCCCGTGTGGTGGTCGCTACTCACCGCGAGCGTGAGGATCTCCGGTTCCCAGACGAAATCCGGCACGAGCCATCCGGCTTCGCCCCCCGCGAGACGCGCGAACTGGGGAGGATCGTCCCAGAGCAGACCGCCTACAACTTCGGACACGAGCGGCGTCACCTGCTCGGCGAGGTGCCGAATGTCCGCATAGTTTTCCGCGCCCTGCTCGATACCGCCCTCCTGATGGGGATCGATCTCGAATCCGTGCTGTGTCGCCAGGTAGTCGATGACGTTTCGGCCCCCGGTCTCGGCGCGCATGGCGTCCGTCTCACAGTCCGCCGCTCCACGGAAAAACTCGTAGTCGATCTGGAGGTTGAACGCAGCGCCGGTGGGCTCCAACGCCTCTGCGAACGCCAGCAACTGCTCGCGAAACCCGGGATACGCTCGGCACACGGTGTAGATCGGCCGGTCTTCGATGTGGCCCGCGACGGTGACGTATACGGGCAGCATCGTCGTCGACGAGGCCTCACAGCCGGACACCGCAAGAAGAAGGATGAGCGTGGGGACGCACTGACGCATGGCGAGGTTCCCTTCACGAGCTCGTGGCCGCCGATGCTGTCATCGCTCGCGGCAGCAGATGAGTATAGCGAGAAGTAGCACGAGCGGGGTCCCGTCTGTACAGGCAGTCTGCCCCGAGAACAAGCCTGCGTGCGTGGCCGTGCTATCTCGCGCTGACCCTTCTTCATCGTGGTAGCCTCCAGTCGAGATGACGCCCATTGGCATCCACTACCGTATCGGTCGCTCGGCGGACGAAGAGACGATTGTCCGAGTCCGGGCCGAAGCGCTCGCCGCTCTGGCCCCACATTGCTATTCTCGAGCCCAGGTCGAGGTGTGGGGGCGCCTCCCCTTCGGCGCAGATCCATCCGACGGGAGCGTCTCCGTCGCCGAAATGGACGGTCGGATAATTGGATACGGCTGGGCCGAGTCCTGTCAGGTCAAGGATCTCTATGTCCTGCCCGAGCACTGGGGCTCGAGCTGTGGCAGCGCGCTGCTACAACGACTGGAGCAGCGGCTCCGACCGTGCCTGGCGATCGACCTCCGTGCGACGCTCGCCGCGCGCGCCTTCTATCAGCAGCGAGGCTACGAAGCGCTCGGCCTCGTGGAGATCCTCATCAACGCGCACCACCGCGCGAGCGTGATCTGGAGACACACTCACCCAGCGGGCAGCCTGGCCCAACCGACGACGATGAGAACGCTCGCGGCGATCATCGCGTAGTCGCACCAGTTCACCGACGTCCGGATGTTCTCTACCGCGTCGGCCGCCTGCTGGCGCAAGTTCAGCGAGACCGGCGCTGCCCCGACCGGGAGCGGAAAGCCGGCGAAAAAGGCGTTGTACACCTGGTTCGGATCGCGACGCGCGATCTGCCGCCGGCCGTCGCCCGGGTGCCCGCTCGAAGCGACGACGCGGAATCCACGGTCACCGCTCATCGTCGCCCAGTCGGCGACCTTGAGCTTGTGCTTCTTGAGCCAGGAACTCGGCGCTCCCCGCCCGTGGGCCATAAGCTCCCGCTTCGAGCAGGTCCTCGCGCCGATCTTGACATCCAGGAGGCGCGCCCCGACCAGGCCGCGCGTCAAGTTGTCCAGTACGATGTGACCGAACCCCGCATGCACGCCGTAATACCCGGAATCACCGCCCTCAGCGCGGCGTGGTTGATCGGTGCGGCACCTGGCAGCGCCGCCAGCACTGGGACGAGCGGGAAATGGAGAGCCCCTGCGAGAAGCACCGGCACCGGAGCCGGGGCAACCCAACGGAAGAAGTCCCGCTCGATCAAGTTCGTTTCTTTCAGCATCACGCTTCCAGAAAAGACAATGCCGCCGTGTCCACCTGCCATAGCTCACCTCTCATCTTGGAAATGCACGACCTCTCGCCCGCTCTCGAACATGCGAGCGTTCCATTGCGACCCCATGTCGTCGTTAGAACAACATGGATCTACCATGCCGGAGTCCAGCATGATGCCCGCGTGGGCGTAGCGGACGTCGCCATCGGGTCCCACCACGATGGTGGTGGGCAGGGAGCTCACACCCTAGTCGCGCTTGGTCTCGGGGTCCGCCACCAGCACGGTGTAGTCGATGCCCAGGGCCCCGGCTGCCTCTCGCAGCTCGTCGGGGGTGCCGTCCGCGGCGATTCACTCACCCTCGGGAGGCAGGATCCCACAGGCCTGCCTCACGTCCCGGCGAGCCAACATCACGATGCAAACCAGCGCCACCGGAGCCCAACAACTGGAGACCTCCATGACGCTCCACACCAGCGCCGCGACCCACCCCCAGGGGCGGCGCAGCAGCAGCCCGACAACCGCCGCGACCAACAGGGCCAGGAAGGGCAGCATGAACAGGGAGAAGAACAGCCCGAGCACCAGCCCGGGGAGCCACGGCTGCGCCATGTCCTGGGTCAAGCTGTCGTTGGTGGTGACCCAGGCGAAGTACAGCGGCAGCAGCGGGGTCACAAAGCCCATCAGCAACAGCTGGAACCCGTGAATCCCCGCCACCACACGGACGCAGAGGTCCGCGGGGCCGCTGGGGCCGCTGGGGCCGCCGCGGACGTCAGGGCTGCCCAAGCTACATGCCCCTACTCGGCCACACGGAAGATCGAGTCGATGATGGTGCCATCGACCCACTTCACCACGCCGATGACCTCGTCGGTCACCTTCGGCTTGGCCGGCGGGCCACCGGCGAAGCGCTCGACCTCGGCCTTGATCTGCTCGATGGGCTTGATGGGCAGCCCCTTGCCCGCGGTCTGCTCGAGCAGGTCCGTACGGCGCGGATTGATGGCGATACCCCGCTCGGTGATGATCACATCGATGAGCTCGCCTGGGCCGCACAGGGTGGTGACCTCGTCCATGATGATAGGCACGCGGTTGCGGAAGCTGGGGATGGGCAGGATGGTGACGTTGGCGTCCAAACAGTTCTGCCAGCCGCCGATGCCGTGAAGCATCTGACCGTCGGTGTGTGTCGCAACGTTGGCGTTGAAGTTCACATCGACTTCGGTCGCGCCCAGCACCACGAAGTCCACCATCGAGGCGAAGCAGCCCTTGCCGTGCCAGTTGTAGGACGTGAACGGGCTGGTGGGCACGTGGTTGGAGTTCTCGCGCATGGAGCGCACGCCCTCGAGGTCGAAGGTCTGGCCGTCGAGGATGAACCCAATGAGCCCTTCTTCGAGCATCTTCACCATGTACTTGGTGGAGCCGCCGCGCATGAACGCCGCCTTGATGTCGTCCTCGAGCATGTACTCCCGCAGGAAGATGGCGGTGGCCAGGGCGGTGCCGCCAGCACCCGCCTGCATGGAGAAACCGGGGCGGTACAGGTCGCAAGCCCGGATGAACTTGGCGGTGTACTCGGCGATGAGCAGCCGGTCCGGTGACTTGGTGATGCGGGTGGTGCCGGAGATGATCTTTTCGGGGTCGCCGATTTCATCCAGCTCCACCACGTAGTCCACGTTGTTGCCCTGGACCTGCCACGGCAGGCAGGGGAAGGGCACCAGGTTGTCGGTGGCCACGATGACCCTATCGGCGGTCATGGAGTCGATGAGGCCGAAGTTGATGCTGCCGCAGGCGTTGGGGCCCCGATCGCCGGTGCTGTTGCCGAAGGCATCCGCCGTAGGAGCAGCCAGGATGGCGATGTCGATGTGGACCTCACCATCTTGCACGGCCTGCCAGCGGCCGCCGTGGGAGCGCAGCACGGCCACGCCGTCCATCTGGCCCCGGGAAGCGTAGGCGCCCAAAGGACCGTTCAGAGAGCCCTCGATGCGCCTGATGACGCCCCTCTCCATCAGCTCGATCAGCGGCTTGTGGCAGGGGAAGGCGGCGGAGGGGAACCACACCAGGTCGCGGATGCCCAGCTCGTCGCAGGCCGCGAAAACCTGCAGCATGAGCTTGTCGCCATTGCGGAAGTGGTGGTGGCTGCCGATGGTCATGCCGCTGCGGATGCCGCACTTGACCAGGGCTTCCTTGATTGTGGGGACCCGCTTGTCGCCGCTGCGGGGGTAGTCGCCGGCCTGGGCGATGGGCGGACCCACCTTGCGCCCGGTGGGCTGGTGCTTTCCGACGCCCTTGTAGGGCACCTGGGGCACACCGTTGACCATGGTGGGGACCATACGGCCCACCGCGTTTTTCACCATTTTGATCTCGGACATGGACTAGGCCTCCTGCTTCCAGTTGTCGGCCAGCAGGCCGGTGGCGATAGCGAGCTGGACGGTGTGCAGCGCGCGCTTGACCACGGGAGGATCGATCATCTTGCTGCCCAGGCTGACCACGCCCAGACCACGGGCCGTGGCGTCGTCGAAGGCCAGCACGATCCGCATGGCCTTGTCGATCTGGGCGGTGGTGGGAGCGAACTCCTGGTTGACCACCGGGATCTGCCGGGGATGGATGCAGCCCTTGCCGTCGAAGCCCATGGCCTTGGCCTCGCGCACCGAAGCGCGTAGGCCTTCTTCGTCGCCTACATCCGAGAACACGGTGTCGATAGGCTGGACGCCCGCGGCGCGGGCGGCGTTGATGACGAAGCCCCGCATCCACAGGGACTCGGCGCCTTCCTTGGTGCGCGGTACGCCGATGTCGGCGGTGTAGTCCTCGAGGCCGATGGCCAGGGAGCACACGAAGGGGCATGCCTCGGCGATGGCGAGGGACTCGAGGGTGCCTCGACCGCTCTCGATAATGGGCATGAGCCAGATGGGCGCGGTGATGCCCACGCGGTCGCAGATCTGGCCGATGCGGGCATCGACGGCCCGAACCTCTTCGGCGCTCTCGACCTTGGGAATCAGAATGAGCTGCACGCCGTGGGGCACGATCCACTCGAGGTCTTCGAGGCCGCGCTCGCCCTGGTTGATGCGCACCATCAGCTCGGCGCCGCCGAAGTCGATGACCCGCATGGCGTTGCGGATGACGCAGCGGGCTGCGTCCTTTTCGGCCGGGGCCACCGCATCCTCGAGATCGAGGATGATGCCGTCGGCGTTGTACAGGCCGGCGTTGTACATGAGCTTGGGGGTGTTGCCCGGCAGGTACAGCCGGCTGCGACGGAAGCGGTCCTTGGCCGAGGAGGCGATCTCCACGGTCTTCTCGGGGATGATCTGGCCCTCTAGGGTGCCCAGCGCCCGGCGCACGGCGGTCTCGAGGCGAGCGTCGATGACGAAGGGCAGGGCCCCGGCGTCTTCGACCTCCACGAAGCCGTGCTCGATGCCCAGCACCGCGAGCCCGGCCAGCACTTGCTGACGGATGTTCTCGCCGTACATGGACGCAACCTTCGACTTGACCTGCAGCTCGATGCCGCCGCCATCGCGGGGCTCGAACGCGACCCAGCAGTCGGAGCGGACCTTGCCGCCACGCGCGCCTGCTTCGCCTCGGACTTGGCTCATGCTGTGCTCTCCAGGGGGTTCGGGCCGAATGTGGGCCCAGGGGTTCCCGATGCATCACACGGGCGTGCGGGCGATGCAATGGCCACCGTCATGGTGCGGTGCGGATGGGTCCACAGGCCCTTGTCATCGTCGCGTCCAATGGACGCAACGATGACGGAACCCGGTCTACAGCGTCCCCGGTCTCCCCTCGCTACTCGGGCGCACAGCGCAGCCAGCCTTCCTGGGAGGTCCGGCTGCCGGCGATGCCCAGAAGTGAGACGTCGTGCCAGACCACGTCCAGGGCGCCGCCGGACTCGTAGACATCCAGGGTGCCGCTGACGCCGTCGCTGTACCAGAAGGTCGTGTCGCGGTAGTCGAGTACCCACACGCCCACGGTGCCCGGTTGGGGCGGGGTGAAGCCGTCGAAGGCGACGATCTCGTAGGAGCCAGGCACTGGGGTTTCCAGGAAGTTGGCGTAGCCGTTGCCCTGAACGCCGTCGCCATCCCGCAGCGATCCGCTCGTAAACATGTACATCCCAGCCTGGGCCAGACAGAACATGGAGCCCTCGGCCAGGGGGTACCAGGCACCGTCGTACTCCCAGCCGGTCTCGGCGGGGTAGCCGACGTCGGTGTCGGCATCGGCATCGGCGTCGGCATCGGCGTCGGCGTCGGCGTCGGCGTCAGCGTCGGCGTCGGTGTCGGCATCGGTGTCGGTGTCGGCGTCAGCTTCGGGCGTGTCCGAGGTGTCGTCGAGCTCTTCCTTGTCCCCGCAAGCGGACAGGCAGAGGGCGAGAGCGAGGCATAGGGTGGCGTGCATTGTCTTCATGTCAACCTCCATTTTGGGCCAATAAGATAGCACAGGCCGGCCGGGCGGGCGGGGGCCGAAGCTACTCGCAAAGGTCCACGGCCACCGGCTCAGTGAGCCCGGCGTAGGTGAAGACACGCTGACCATCGGCGCCCGCGAGATCGAGCACTCCGTCACCGTCCAGGTCGGCTAGGGACAAGCGCTGACCGTCGGCGTAGGCACACACCACATCCATGGTCTCCAGATCCCCCGCAGAGGTCTCCCGATAGGGCTTGATGGAGCAGGCGGTCAAGGGATTGCCGTAGGCCGCCGCGACCACGCGGCCTGGCCAGTGGCGTCGAGGATGCGAGCGTAGACACCCTCGGCCCCACCGAAACAGGCCGGCTCGAAGAGGGCCTCCGGGGCCTCCAGGGGCATCCCCAGGGAGAAGCCGCCCAGACCATCGCCCAGCAGCGGCTGCAGCGAGCCCGCGGACTCCACGGCGACGACGAGGTCCAGGGCGCCGTCCCCGTTCAGGTCCAGGACCCCCATGTTCTTGCGGACATCGAGCTCCTCACCTGCGCCGTACCAGGGCAGGGTGCTGAGGGTCAGCTCCAGGAAGGTGCTGCCGTCCCAGCTCAGGACAGTGACGCCTTCGGCCGTCAGCGCCGCCAGCTCGGCCGCGCCATCCCCGGAGACGTCGCCCACGGCGGCCAGGGCCCCGTCCACGTCCACATCCACCGGCAGGAGGTAGGCGCAGCCCCCCAGGCCCGCGCCCTGCTGATGCATCTCCATGGTGAGCGCCCCCCCGCGGACCCAGCGCTCCCCCGTACCCATCCACCAACCCAGGCCCCCGAACACCATCTCATCCACCTGGTCGACAAGCCCGTCACAGTCGTCGTCCACGCCGTTGCAGATCTCCGTCGCGTCAGGGTTCACCGCAGGATCGGCGTCGTCGCAGTCCGCGTGAGCGGGCCAACCATCCCCGTCGCCGTCCACCGGGCCGGTGTCGATAGGGGTGGAGAGTCGGGAGGCGAGCTCTCATCAGAAGCGTCGGGCCGTGGTGAGTCCCCGGGGCTGTCGACGATCCTGGGCCCGGTGTCGTCCATGTCGCCACAGGCCCCCAAGCCGACCGCAAGCAACACACCAAGATCGGCTCGCGCGTCTCCAGCCTCCCAGCCCAAATCAATTCGCTGCACCTGGACAAGCGAACGGTACCACGCTGCAGGGCAGAGACATGCGCTACCATACCGCCCATGCACCGCGCCCTGCCCCTGATGTTCCTGCTGGCCTGCCGCCCCCTGGGCATCGCCCTGCCCGTCGACAGCGAGCCGCCACCGGACAGCGCCCCCGCCACCGACGACAGCGGTGGCGACACCGTGGTGATCGAAGATCGCATGAGCGTGCTGTTCAGCGTGCAGCACGGCATCTACGAAGACCCCTTCGAGCTGGAGCTGTCCACGCTGGAGCCCGGCGCCACCCTCCACTGGACCACCGACGGCAGCGACCCACACGGCTCGGCCCGAGCCTTCGAGGCCAGCGGCCCCGTCACCCTCACGGTGGACCCGTACGGAGACGACCAACGCGACCCTGTGCCCGGCTTCGTGGTCCGCGCTTACGCCAGCAAGGAGGGGCGCAGCGACGGCCGCACCGCTACCCACACCTACCTGTTCACAGCAGACGTCACCGCCCTGTCCCCGGACAACCGGGCCCCCGGTCCCGGCTGGCCGGACCCCTACTACACGGACAACTACGTCGATTCGGATGCGGCCATCGACTACGGCATGGACCGGGATGTCTACGAAGACCCCGACTACGCCGCGCTGATGACCCCGGCCCTCGAGGCCATCCCCAGCATCTCATTGGTCACCGAGCTCGAGCACCTGTTCGACGATGAGACCGGCATCTACGTCAACGCCATGGGCCACGGCCCCGAGTGGGAGCGGCCGGTGTCCGCTGAGCTGCTTGATGCCTCCGGCGGCGAGCAGTTCCAGATCGACGCCGGGCTGCGCATCCGCGGTGGCTGGAGCCGCTGGTCCCACTGCCCCAAGCGCGCCTTTCGCCTGCACTTCCGCGGCGAGTACGGCGAGACCAAGCTCGACTTTCCGCTGTTCGGCGACGACGGCACCAGCGAGTTCGACACCATCGACCTGCGCACCGCCCAGAACTACTCCTGGAGCTTCACGACCGACAGCGGCCAGGAGAACACCATCGTCCGGGACGTGTTCTCCCGGGACCTGCAGGCCGAACTGGGCCGCCCAACCACCCGCAGCCGCTACTACCACCTGTACCTCAACGGGGTGTACTGGGGCCTGTACCAGAGCCAGGAGCGCGCCGAGGCCAGCTTCGCCGCCGACTACCTGGGGGGTGACAAGGACGACTACGACGTCATCAAGGTCAAGGGCGAAGACCCCACCGCCCGCATCATCGAGGCCACCGACGGCACCACCGAGGTGTGGGAAGAGATCTACCAGCGCTGCCTGGCGGGCTTCGCCACCGATGAGGCCTACCAGGCCCTGCAGGGCTTCGACCCCGACGGCGTGCGGGACCCCGCCCAGCCCGTGCTCATCGATGTGGACAACCTCATCGACTACATGCTGGTGATCTTCTGGACGGGCAACTTCGACGCCCCCACCGGGGCCTTCACGAGCAACAAAGAGCCCAACAACTTCTACGCCATCCGCAGCCGGGTGGACCCGGACCAGGGCTTCACCTTCTACGCCCACGACTCGGAGCACTCCCTGCTGTACCAGGCGTGGTCGCCGGGCATCGGGCTGCGCGAGGACCGGGTCAACCTGGGCACCCGGGGCGATGGCTATCAGATGTCGGTCAGCGACTTCATCTATTTCCACCCTCAGTGGCTACACCACCGGCTGACGGCCCACGCCGACTATCGCGCCCGCTTCTCCGAGCGTGCCCAGCAACTGCTGCAGGGCGACGGGCCCATGACCGGCGAAGCCACCGCCGCCCTGTTCCAGGCCAGGGCCGATGAGATCGACCTGGCCATCGTGGCCGAGTCGGCCCGTTGGGGCGACGCCAAGAGCATCAACCTGGGGGGCGGGCGCACCTGGCGCACCCGGGACGACGACTGGTACCCCGCGGTAGCACGGGTCACCCAGCAGTGGTGCCCTGCGCGCACAGCCATCGTCATCGAGCAGCTCAGGCAGGCGAGGCTGTGGACCGTGCCGTAAGGGCGACTAGTCGCTCTGCTTGCGGGCAAAGGCCTTGGTGGACATGAACTTCAGCTCGGGCACCGGAAGCTCACGACCGGCCTCCTGCTCTTCGTGCAGCGCGGTGGCCAGGCGCTTGTCCCAGTAGCGCAGGTGCTGCACGAACCAGTCGTTGAGCAAAAAGTGCAGCCGCACCTGCACGGTGCGGTCCACACCGCCGGCCTTGGCCTGGACTACCAGCTGGCGCAGCTCGGCGCGGAAGCGTCTGTGCTCGGCCCTGTGCTTCTCGAAGCCCGGCAGCATGGCGCTGCGCATGACGGCTTCTTCAGCGGCGAAGTGCTCGCGCACGTAGCCGGCCAGGAAGCGCATGCCGTGGCGGAAGGCCCTGGACTCGTCCTGCGAGCTCTCGGGGAAGAGGATGCGGTTGCCCCAGGCGAACAGCTCCCGGTGCTGCCGATCGATCTCGGCGTTTCCAGTGAGCAGGTCGTCGGTCAGCTCGAGACGCAACACGCGGTCTCCCGGCGGGGTGAGGGCAGTCCAATATAGCCGAATGACAATGTTTTCCGCAGGTGAAGGATTCCAGTGCCGGCGACACACAACCCTCGAAGCCCACGTCCTGACCGCCTCGACCGATCTCCTGGTCAGCTTCTGAGTCGGGTACGGTGATGAAGATGCGCAGCCTGTTCCCCACCTTGCTCCTTTCCATCCTGCTCTGGGCCCGGCCCGCGCAAGCCCTGGACTGGTGGGTACAGGATGACGCCCAGGCCCGGGCCCTCGAAGCCGCCCTGGTGCAGCTGTGGCCCGAGCACGAGATCACCGTGAAGCTCGGCCCGCCCCCCGCCACGGGGGACGCTGCCTGGGTGGAGGACGGCGCCCTGGTGCTGCGCAGCGCGGACAACACCCGCCGGGCGGAGCAGGTGAACGAACCCGCCACCCAGGTGGTGCTGGTGCGCTCGTGGCTCGAGGCGGAGCTGATCCTGCCACCGCCGCCACCGCCACCGCCGCCACCACAGCGCTACGGCCCCGGCTCCTGGGCACCCCACCCGCTGCACGCGCCCCACCTGCTGCCCGGGGCCGGGGGCAGCCATGGCAGCGAACTATCGGTAGGAGCTGTGGGCACCGGCAGCCTGGACACCGATCCCCTCGAGGGCGCGGCGAAGGGCTATGCGCCGGTGATCTCCGGGGCCGCCGCGTACGGGCGGGTCCGCGCCACCGCTACCGCCTGGAACCTGTGGGAACCCGATCGCAGCCACCGGCCCATGGGGGTCGCGGGAATCTCCGTGCTCGCCGTGGACCGAGACCGCTGGCGCCTAGCGCCGTGGGTGGGCACCGCAGGAGGGTGGAAGCTCGGGCCAGGAGCACCGACGACCGATCCGAACGAGCCCAGCTCCGCCTTCTCCGAAGCGGCGAGCCGAGGCTTCGGAGGCGTGGTGGGCGCGGGTGTCGCCCTGGAGGTCACCTCAGAGCGCCTAAGCTGGGACCTGTCCCTCCCGCTTGCAGGATGGATGATCTGGCAGGTGGTTCCGGACCCGAAGCTCGCGAGCATCCCGGGCCCGGCCTGGAAGGCCGCCCTGCTCCTGCCCTACCCCGAAGCCGGAGTCTCCTGGGCGGTCAGCGGGCGAGACACCCTGCGCTTCGGCCTGCTGGCCTCGGTGCCATCTTTCCGCTGGCGCCACGACATGGATCACGCCTTCTTCGAGCTGAACGCCGCCACCAGCATCGGCCTGGGTCAGCTGGGCGACGGCGATCTGCTGCTAGGGGGCGCCGCCCAAGCCCAGCTGGGAGTGCGACTGTGAGCCGCCCCGAGCGCGCCATGCTCGAGGGGCTGCGGGTGGGAGAGCCCTGGGCGGTGGAGCAGCTCTACCGGGACCACGCCCGGCGAGTGCTGGGCTGGTGCATCCGCCTGGGCGGGCCCGGCCTGGACGCCGAGGATCTGGCCCAGCAGGTCTTCGAGACGGCCATGAAGACCTGCGCGCGCTTCCGGGGCGACTCATCCCTGTCCACTTGGTTGTTCGGCATCACCCGCAACACCATCCGCAACGCCCGCCGCCGGGCTGCCCTGCGCCGCTTCGTGGGACTGGACGCCGTGCCCGAGCCCCGGGACCGCGGCCCGGACACCGAGGGTGTGGCCATACAGCACGAGCGCCGCAGGGCGGTGCAGTGGGCTCTCGAAGACCTGAAGCCCCCCCAGCGCGAGGTGCTGGTGCTGGCGGATCTCGAGGGCCACACCGCCCCCGAGGTCGCCGCCATGCTGGGCATCCCCGCGGGCACCGTCTACTCCCGGCTGCACCACGCCCGGAGGGCCTTCGCCGCCGCCCTCGAAGCCCGGGGCCTCCCAGCCGGGGAAGAGCCCGAAGAGGGGACCGTGATCCCCCTACGGAGGGCGCCATGAGCCGCTGGCCCCCCGCGCTGACCGACAGCCTCGAGCCCCGCCCGGACGAGATCCACAGGCTGCGACCACCGCCAGCCCCCGGCTGGTGCGCCGACGCCACCACCCCCGAAGACGTGGAGGTGGATCGACTGTTGGCCCACACCTCGCGTTCGCCTGCGCCCACGCGTCGGCCGCGAGCTGCCCTGGCCTGGGCCCTGGTCGCCGCGCTGCTGCTGCTGGGAGTGCTCCACCTGGCGCCGCTACCCGGCGATCCCCCGCCGGCGGGCGCCGGGGACCTGGCCCAACAGGGCGTGCTGCACTTCGGCCCCTCCATCACCGTCAGCGGCGCCGGCGAGATCGAGCTCATCCGCAGCGACGAGCAGGGCACAGAGCTCGCCCTGCTGGCGGGCAGCGCCACCTTCGAGGTGGACCCCGCCGGCGAGCGCCGCCACCTCGAGGTCCACGCCGGTGCGGTTCGGGTGGAGGTCACCGGAACCCGCTTCACCGTCGCCATCCACCAAGGTCGGGTGCGGGTGGAGGTGCTGCGGGGCTCGGTAAATGTCCATCGCCCCGGGGACAGCCTGAGCCTGCGGGCCGGCGAGGACTGGAGCGGGGTCGACAGCCGGTCGAAGGCCGAACAGGTACCCGCAACCCCGCCGGAAGCCGGGGAGCCCAGCACCGAGATCCCTGTCACCAGCACTGAGATCCCCACCCCGAGCACCGAGGGCCTCGCCGAGCTGCCCGCCGCGAAACCGCCCACGCCCACCCTCCCTCCCCGAGGGGGAGAGGGGAGCCAAGAGGCGCCACACCAGAGCGCCGCCCAAGCCTGGGTCGATCTGCTGGTGCAGCGCGCCACACTGGCCGAGCCCGAAGCGCAGCTGCAGGCGGTGGAGGACTTCCTGGCCACTCATGACGACCCCGTGCTGACGGCCGAAGCGGAGGCCCTGCGCCTGGACCTGCTGGCCACGCTGCTCCCCGGCGAAGAGGTCCTGCCCGAGCTGGACGCCTGGCTGGCCGACCACCCCGACCACCCCCGCAGCCTCGAGATCGAGCTGCTGCGCGCCACGGTGGCCCGGGAACAACTGGACGACTGCGTCCTGGCCCTGCCCTCGTACACCCGGGTGGCCCGCGAAGCCTCGGGCCCCCTGCAGGCCCACGCTCGAGCCTGGGCCGAGCACTGCCGGGGGGTAGCGAGGTAGGCTCCCCTCCAGCTCAACCCTGGAGACGCCCTGCGCGGGTTCCGCCACGCCCTGCCGCCCCTCGCCCTGTTGGCGCTGCTGGCCTGCGACCCACCCCCGTCGGGCTCCGCCACGGGGTCCGGAGGCGCCGCACCGTCGATGGAGCCCGCAGGCGAGGGCGCCACGACCCGCACCCCCGACAGCGATCCCCTGTTCTCCACCCGCAAGCCCCTGGTGCCCGGACCCAAGCCCATCGCCACTGGCGGCCGTGGCGTGGATCAGCTGGCGTGGGCGGGTTGGCGGCTGGTGGGCGCAGACAGCCAGGGCGACAGCTCCGTGCTGCTGGCCTGGGACGACCCCGAGCAGGAGCCTAGGGAGCTGGCCCGGATCCCCGGGCGCGTGCAAGGCCTGGCCCCCGCCCCCGACGGCGAGCGGGTGGCCATCGAGGCGGCCTACCCCACCGACCCCGAAGTCTGGTCCCTCGAGGACCCCGCCTCGCTGCTGGTGCTCGAGCTCAGCAGCGGTCGAGTGCGCACCCTGGTGGGCGCGACCCGCGGCGCCTCTCTCCGGGGAGCCTGCTGGTCCCCCGACAGCAAGCAGCTGGCCATCCCGGGCCTCGAAGACGGCGACGTCACCCCCCGACGGGCCATCGTGCGGGTGCTGGACACCAACCTGGGCAGCACCGTGGCCGAGACCGATCCGACGCTGCGGGTGGAGCCCATCCGCTGGGACCGCGAGGGCCTGGTGCTGCGGCGCCTCGACGCCCTGGGGGGCACCGGGGGCCCGGCCTACCGCTGGCAGCCCGGTCAGGACGATCCCGAGCCCATCGTCAGCCTGGGCTGGCCCAGCCCCGACGGTCGCTACACCGTCCAGGCCAGCCCCAACGGTCTCGAGGTCCGGCACGGCGGTGACGCCCCCGCGCTCTTCACCCCCAACACCCCCGCGGACGTCCAGGCCCTCGATGACTGGGCGCGGATCGGGAGGCCCACCTGGTGCGGCACCCACCACCTGGCCATCCAGGTGGAGCATGAAGTGCTGGCCCTGGACCTGTCGAGCCTGACGTGGCGACCCCTGGCCCCGGTGGGCTCCACCGTGCCCCGGGCCGACGGCAGCGGTCACCGCCTGATCCTCCAAGCTGGGGCCGAGCCCTGGTGGGGGTGGGCACCATGAAGCACTCATCCCGCGATCCCTGGACCTGGGCGGTCCCCGCCCTGCTGCTGCCCGTGGTGGTCCTAAGCGCCATCGGCTTCGAGACCGCCAGCTTCGACGGCTTTCAGGCTGGCTTCCGGGCCGTACCCCTGGACGACTCCTGGATCCACTACGTCTATGCCGAGTCCCTCGGCTTCCACCTGAAGCTGGACTACAACCCGGGCCAGGCCGAGGCGGGCTTCACGTCCATGGCCTGGGTGGCGGCCCTGGCCCCGCTGCTGCGGGCCGGCGTGGAGGCCTGCCTGGCGTCGAAGCTGCTGGGGATGGCGGCCCTGTGGGGCCTGGCTTGGGTGCTGTTCGCCTGGCTGCGTCGCCACCTGCACCCCGCCGTGGCGGCCGCCGTAGCCCTGCTGGCCGCCGCCGAGCCTGTGTTCGGCTTCTCGGCGTTGTCGGGCATGGAGGTCATGCCCTACGCCCTGGCGATGCTGGCCACGGTGGTGCTGCTGCTGCGAAGCCGCTGGACCTGGGCCGCGGTGCTGCTGGCGCTGACCATCCTCACGCGCCCCGACGGAGCGATCCTCATCGCCTTCGCGTGGACGCTGGCGGTGGGCCACCGCCTGCTACCCCGCCTGTTCACCGGAAAGCCGCCATCGTGGCGGTCCCTGGCGCTGCTGCTGCTGCTGCCCGCAGGGGCGGCGGGGGCCTGGGCCTTGTACTGCCACGGCGCCACCGGCCGCTGGCTGCCCAACGCCTACTTCCTGCGCACCCACGAGCTGGAGCAGCTGTGGGGCCCCGACAAGCTGCTGATGCTGGTGCGCCAGACCATGGACACCTTCCTGCCCCTGACCACCCCGTGGAAGGCCGGCTGGCTGGCCGCAGGGGCGGCCTTCGCCCTGTACCGCTGGCGGGGCTGGGGCCTGCTGCTCCTGCTCTTCCCGGCCTGCTTCACCCTGGCCCTGGGCCTGGGCGCGGTGGACGTGCTCAACGGAACCTTCCAGGGCAACCGCTACCTCGTGCCCGTCTACCCCTTCCTGCTGGGCCTGCAGGTGCTGGGGATCGCCGGCGCCATCCGGCTGCTGCGGGAGCTGCTGCCCCTGGGCAAACAAAGCTGGGGCTGGCTGGCGCCGAGCCTGGGCCTCGCCCTGCTGCTGCCCCTGCTGCTGCCCCCCTCCGAGCTGCTGTCCAGACGCAGCGTGTCCCAGCAGGCCTTCGCCCAGGCCTGCAAAAACATCGAAGAGATGCAGGTGGCCCTGGGCCACTGGGTGCGCACCGAGACCGCCCCCGACGCGGTCATCGCCACCCATGACGCCGGCGCCATCCGCTACCTGGGCCGTCGGCACACCATCGACGTGGTGGGCCTGAACACCACCACCCCGGGGCTCGCGTACGCAGACCCCGCCGTGCTCGAGCAACACGCCGACTGGCTGATCACCTTCGACGGGCGCACCCCCCAGCTAGCCTGGGCCTACCGGGATCAGCTCGAACACCGCATCGTGCTCGAGGACAACCTGGTCTGTGCCGAGCCCACCATGGCGGTCTACCGGCTGGGGCAACGCGGGGAGCCCTGAGGTGAGGCTGCGGGTAGGGCGACGGCGGAGTATGCTCCCGGCCATGCGCCCCCTGATCCCTCTGCTGACCCTGGTTCTCACCCTGCCCGCCTGCGAGCCCAACAGCAAGAATGAGCCCTGGGAAGCCAAGAACCTGCTGGTGATCTCCGTGGACACCTACCGGCGGGACTACATGGCGCGCTACGGCAGCACCCGCGGGCTCACCCCCTTCGTGGACGAGCTGGCCGAGCGCAGCCTGGTGCTGGACCGCCACAGCTCCTGCTCCAACTGGACCCTGGCCGGCGTGATCTGCGCCGCCAACGGCAGAGACACCCTGGACATCGGCTACGTGGCCAAGCTCCCCGGCACCTACCGCGAGGTGGTGCCCGAGCGCGCCAGCCTGGCCTCCTGGATGGCCGACCAGGGCTTCTACACCATGCTGATCACCTCGAACAGCTGGCTCGATGGAGACTGGCACCACGACACCGGCTGGACCTACGTCGAGCACCCGCGCACCGACAACGGCACCCGCATCTGGGAGTACGCCCGCGACAAGCTGTTCGAGGCTCAGGAAGCGGGCGAGGCCGGCGAGGACGGCTGGTTCCTCCAGGTCCACCTCAAGGAAGCCCACAGCCCCTACAACCCCCCCGAGGAATACCTCGACGGCATCGATGCCCTCGACCCCATCGACTACGACCTGGCCACCACCGCCGGGCACGACGACGCCCGCTTCGGCCTGCAGGGGATGGAGCCCGACGAGCGGGATCTGCTGATGCAGCACCTCGAGCTGCGCTACGACGGCGAGATGGCCTACGAGGACGACCTGCTGACCTCCATCTGGTCCGACGCCAACAGCCGCGGCATGCTGGACGACACGCTGGTGGTGCTGTGGACCGACCACGGCGAGCAGATGTACGAGCGGGAGCACTGGGGCCACGCCTTCGAGCTGTACGAGGAAGAGGCGGGGGCCCTGGCCATGTTCTGGCATCGGGACATAGAGCCCAGGGTGTGGAACGAGCCCACCAGCCACATCGACGTGGCGCCCACCGTGCTGCAGTGGTTCGACATCCCCATCCCCAGTGAGGTCACCGGCTACCCCGTGGGCGAGGCGCCCTTCGACCGGCCCCTCTACCACGACACCGTGGGCCGCCTGGGCCCCCTGGTGCGGGTCAACAGCGGCGATCTAAGCATGTTCTACGACTACCAGGACGGCGGCCTGGAGGTCTACGACAGCGCCGCGGACCCCACCCAGTCCACCGATCTGTACGACCCCTTCGATCCGGACCACACCGTCCTGTGGGAGCTCACGGACGCCTACGCCGACGAGCTCGAGCCCCTGATCCCCGAGTACCGCCGGACGGAGCCTGATCGTTAGGGCTACGGCTCCATCGCCTCGAGCACACGCTCCAGCATGACCTGACACTCCGCGGGGTCGGCTATCTGGGGGCAGGTGCTGCGCAGCAAGGGCACGGCATCGCCGTAGCGGCCAGCGTTGATCAACAGCACGGCGGTGTTGTAGCGACGCACCGGGTCTTGCACCGGCCCCCGCGCCAGCACCGCCAGGGCTTCGTCCACAGCCTCGCGCTGCAGGTGGATGTCCAGCTCGACGCTGCGCAGGGAGGTGGCGAGCTCCACCTCTCCGTCCGGGACGATCACCGCGCTGAGCAAGGCCAGGGCCCGATCGTCCTGCCCGGACCGCTGCAGCAGCCCGGCGTGGTTGATGACCGCCGAGGCATCGACGAGCTGCGGGCCACCTACGGTCTCGAGCCAGCGATCCGACGCGACGAGATCCGGGATCAGGGCGGCGCAGCGGTAGGCCATCTTGGCGATGCGCAGGGACCCCTCCGCGTCCTCGAAGCGGGGGGCGGCATCCAAGCGCGCCAGGCAGCCCGAATAGTCACCCGCGTTGTGCTGATCCGTTGCGGCGTTGAACAGCGCGCTCCAGTCCCCACCGGCCACCAGCGCCGCCTCGAGGGCCGGGGTGCGGGCCTGGGGGTGGTTGGTGCCCAGTAGATCGGCGGCGTCTCGCAGCACGGCGCTGTCGGGGAAGCGCTCCATGCCGTCCACAGCCACCGCCGCGGCCTCTTCGAAGTGCTGCTCGGCCATCAGTATCCACAGCTCGGCCACCCGCAGGTCACCACAGGGCTCCATCTCTTTCCTGGCCCGCTCCAGGGTGACGCGGGCGTCCTCGACGCTGGTCAGCTCGATCTGCAACATCACCAGCCGGACCACGGCCTCGCGCACCTGTTGGATGAAGCCCTGCTCGCCGGACGCGGTGAGGATTCCCGAGACGCCCCCGAGGCGGCTCACGCTGACCCAAGTGTCGCCGGAGAATGCCTGCTCGAGGGCGGCCAGGGCCTGCTCGGGGCGACCCAGGCGAGCCTCGCACAGACCCAGCAGCACGACCCTCTCCCCCGCGCGGGGATCTTCCTTTTCCGCTTGGCGGAGGATCTTGGCCGCCGCCTCGAAGTCCTCCTTCTGCATGAACCTCCGCGCCGTCAGCACCGTGCTCACCGCCGGATCGGCACCCTCGATCAGCGACGCCTCGGCTTCACCGAAGCGGCCCTCTACCGACAGAATACGGGACTCGAGGGCCGCGAGAGCGCCGGGGTTATCCGCCTGACGGCAGAGCTCGAGCTGCTGGCGCGCTTCGTCCAGATAACCTTCCTCGAGGGCCACCTTGCCCAGCTCGCAGGCCAGGATCTCGGGGTCATGGTGGGCGCTGGCCTGCTGGATGGCCGCCCGGGCACGCGCGGTGTCGCCTACTCTCAGCAGCCCTTGGGCGAGCAGGCGCAGGCTGTCGATCTGCTCCGGGTCGGCCAGCAGCAGCCGCTCGGCGATCTGAATGGACTCATCGAAGCGCTCCATGGCGAAGGCCGCCTCCGCCAGCACCCTGGCCAGGGACAGCTCGTCGGGGAAGCGCTCGGTAAGCTCGGAGAGCTTGGCGTAGGCCTCGGGGGACCGATCCTGGTACAGCAACGACGTAGCCAAGGTAGCGCTGCACATGCCGCAGTCCGGGTCCCGCCGCAAGGCCTTGTGCAGGTACTGCTCCGCTCCGACTGGATCGCCCGAGTTCAGCGCGGTGACGCCGCGGTTGTAGACCTCCACGGTGGCCTGGTTCACTGGCTCCCAGCGGGGTTCACCCCCCGATGCCAGAGCGATCCACAGCAAGGGCAGCAGGGACATGGGAGCTCCGGAGGGGGGGAAACCAGTGTACCTCGAGGCGGCGAGGTTACGGTCCCTTGCACGACCCTCGGGTGCCCCATGCCCATCCGCGACTGGTATCGAAGCGCCGACTACCTGCGGCACGAGCCCCTGCTGGTGGGCCTGCCCCAGCGCCCCCGCCTGCTGCGCGACGCCGCGCGACCCGGCGATCGCGTGCTGGATGTGGGCTGCCTGGGGGGCGCCCTGCTCGAGGCCGTGGCCCAGGACTGCTGGGTGGTGGGCATGGACATCATCCCCGCCGCCCTACGCCAGGCCGCGCCCCGGGGACTGCACCCCGTGCTGGCCGACGCCTCCGCCGGCCTGCCCTTTCGCGATCACAGCTTCGATCTGATGCATGCCGGCGAGGTGCTCGAGCACCTGTTCGACCCCCTGGCCCTGCTGCGGGAGCTGCACCGGGTCACCCGCCCCGGAGGCCGGCTCATCGGCACCGTGCCCAACGTGGCCAACCTGGCGGATCGCCTGCGACTGCTGCTGGGGCGCGCCCCCGCGGTGATCGGGCCCCACCCCGACGCGCCGGCGGGGGATCACATCCGGGTCTTCACCACCCGTCGCCTGGGCCAGCTGGCCAGGGATGCCGGCTGGAGAGGTCCCGCCAAGCTGAAGCCCATCGTCACCGGCGGACCGCTGCCCCTGCGCCTGCTCGAGGCCCGCCGGGCCAGCTGGGCCGACCTGATCTGGTTCGAGATCGGGCGGGACTGAGCCGGCATCACAGCGCAAGGCCCGGGGCCAAGGCCAGCACCGCCCTCCGGGCGCTAATCCTCGGTGATCTGCTCGATCACGACGTAGCCGGACTCGGTGGCCTCATCGAGGCTGGACAGGACCTTCACCGCCTCGTCATGGCTGGTGGGAGGACGGATGCCGGGCTTGACGATCATGCAGCGATCCCGACCACTGCGCTTGGCGTGGTACAGCCCGAGATCGGCCACGGAGATGAGCTGTTCGAGGTCCAGCCCCAGCTCACCTACCGGGTAGAAGGGACAGCACACCAGGCCCACCGAGCAGGTCTGGCGGATGCTGCCACCCGACGGCAGCAGGAACTCCCGGGCCGCCACCCGACGCCGGAAGCGCTCGCCGAAGGTGCACAGGCCATCTTCGGCCGCGCCCAGCAACACCACCAAGAACTCTTCGCCGCCCCAGCGAGCCACCACGTCCTGGCCGCGGGCGGTGTCCACCAGCAGCTGACTGAACTGCTCGAGCACCGCGTCGCCGGCGTCGTGACCGTGGTTGTCGTTGACCGCCTTGAAGTGGTCGATGTCGATGATGGCCAGGGACACGCGGTCGGCGATGGTGGGCTTGCGGTGGTCCGCGTCCACCGGACGCGGGTTGGCGTGCTGGCGGGAGATGGCGTTCACCATGGGCCGGATGGTCTCGGTGAGGAAGCGGCGATTACGGAGCTTGGTCAGGCTGTCGCGCAGGGACAACTCCTTGCGCTCTTCGGCCAGGGCGTGGAGCTGGGCGGTGCGCTCGGCCACCTTGGCCCGAAGCACGCGCTGCATGGACTGGTGCTGCTGCTCCCGCACCCAGTACAAGCCGATGAACACCAGCACCAAGCCCACACCCACCAGCACGTAGAACCAGCCGGTCTGGTAGAAGAAGGGCTCGACCACGAAGGGCACGGTGGCGCCAACCTCGTTCCAGGCGCCGTAGCCGTTCGAGGCGATGACCTGGAAGGTATGCTCGCCAGGATCCAGGTTGGTGTAGGACGCGAACCGGACGTCGTGGGGCTTGATGGAGCTCCACAGGCCATCGTCCAGGCGGTACCGATAGGTCAGCTTCTGCGAAGCGATGAAGTAGGGTGCGGCGTAGTTGAAGGCGACGCGGAAGGTGCCAGGCTCGAGCACCAGGGGCTGGTGGTAGTCCACCACGTCATCGTCCACTTCCACACTACGGATAGTGACCGAGGGGATGGGCTTGGGCTCGAGGGCCTCTGCCGGGTCCACCACCGCCACCCCGCGCGTAGTGGGGAACCACAGGCGGCCATCCTGGGTGTGGGTGCCCGCAGCGACGAAACCGCCGTTGCACTCCGAGCTGGCCATGCCGTCAGCGGTACCAAATGCCTGGCTGGTCACCTCGACGCGCTGCCCTCGGAAGAAGGCATCGATCTCGGTCTTCTCCACACGGTACACGCCCAGGTTGCTGGAGCACCACAGGTTGCCGGCCTTGTCCTCGAGCACCCGCCACACCCGCTCGTCGTGGAGGCCATCCCGGGCGGTGAGGACCCGCAGTTCACCGTCGCGCAGGCGCAACAACCCGCCCTCGGTGCCGAACCACAGGGTGCCGTCGGCGCTCTCGTGGGCGGTGAGCAGCTGCAGCTGGTTGGCGGTGACGCCCTCGGGCATGGGCATGATCTCGAACGCCGAGCCAGTCCAGTAGTAGAGGCCCCCGCCGTCGAAGCCCACCCAGAAGCGCCCATCCCCGCCCAGATGGAGCACGCGGACCGTGAGGATAGCCAGCTCGGGCTCGAGGTCGACGGGCACGAAGTGATCGCCATCCATGCGACACAGGCCCTTCTGGGTGCCCACCCAGATGCCTCCCTGAGCGTCCTCGGCGATGGAGTAGACATAGTTGGCCTGCAGGCCGTCGTCGGTGGTCCAGCGGGTCCACACACCCTCGGAGAAGCGGTACAGCCCCATGCCGAAGGTACCCACCCACAGGGCGTCGGTGGAGTCCTGGAAGATGCCGGTGACAGCGATCTGATCGACGAACTCCTGGCCGGCGAAGGGCACCACCTTCTCGCCATGCATGCGGAACAGGCCCTGCATGGTGCCCACCCAGACGTAGCCCAGGCGGTCCTCGAAGACGCTCAGGGCCACTTCGGTGGAGATGCCGTCTCGCTCGCCGTAGGTGACGAAGGCGGCCTCACGCAGGCTGTTGAGCCCGCCGGCGTAGGTGCCCACCCACAGGTTGCCCTCATTGTCTTCGAGCAGGGAGGTCACGTGAGGGAAGCTCAGGCCGTCCTCGGCTCCATAGACCTCAGGGCCGCCGGGCCCCAGGCGGTTGATGCCCGAGCGTCGGGTGCCGATCCAGAGGTTGCCGTCACGGTCTTCCACCAGGTCGGTGACCTCGGTGCAGGACAGGCCCTCCTGGGTCGTCAGCCGGGAGAAGCCGTCATCCTGGATGTGCAGCAGGCCCTCACCCTCGGTGCCGATCCAGAGGCTGCCGTTGTCGGCCTGATGGAACGCCCGCGCGCGGTTGATCTCGAGGCCTTCGGGCAGCGGAGGATCCTGGCAAACACCATCGGAGAACACACAGATGCCGCCGTGTCGGCTGGCCACCCACAGGCGGCCCTCGCGATCCTCGAACAGGGTGTGGATGACGCTGTCGCCCAACGCTTCCCGCAGATCCCAGCTCTCGAACTTCCCATCGACCATGCGGTCGAGGCCCTCGTCGGTGCCGATCCAGATGGCGCCGTCCTGGGTCTGCAACAGCTCGCGCACCACATCCGAGCTCAAGCCGTCCGCGCTGGTCCACGCACGGAACTCGTCGTGCTGGTAGCGCACCAAGCCCCCACCCAAGGTGCTGAACCACAGCGCACCGTCATCGGCTTCGAGCAGCGCCTGCACATGGTTGTTACCGATCTCCGGGTACTCAGACGCGTTGAAGGCCTCGAAGTCCTCGCCGTCGTAGCGCACCAGGCCATCCTGGGTGCCCAACCACAGGTAGCCGTCGCGGGTCTGCAGCAGCTGCTGGATGGAGGTGGAGGGCAAGCCGCTGTCCCGATCCCAGTGGGCGTGGGCGTAGCGATGGATGGGCTTGTAGGGGTCCAGGGCGAACGCCGGCAGGGCCGACAGCAGCACCCACGCGAGCAGCGACCACAACACCAGCAGGCTTGCTGTGCGGCCGCGACGAGAGCGAGAGGGGCGGAACGGGAGCATGGGCGGCGCTCGGGGTGATCGTGCTTCACGCACCATCGGACGGGAAGATGAGAAGCCTGAGGCCATTCGAACCCGAAGAACATCGCACCCTCCGACCACCAGGTCCACCCCGGAGTACGGAACACCCCGGCCGGCGAGCGCGATAGGCTCGAGATGAGGCCCCGTCCGCGAGGAGCCCATGGCCCGCAACACTCGGTTTCAGATCATCGCCATCACGGTCGTAGCCGTGGTGTGCACGGTGCTGGGCTGGCGCACGCTGTGGTTCCTCACCGACGACGCCTTCATCGCCTTCCGCTACGTCAGCAACGGGCAGCTGGGTCATGGCTACACCTGGAACGCCCCGCCCTTCCTGCCGGTGGAAGGCTACACCAGCTTCCTGTGGGTGTGGCTGCTGGACGGGATCTGGACCCTGACCGGCGTCGAGCCGCCCCGCAGCGCCAACCCCATGGCGCTGCTGTGTTCCATCGGCAGCGTGCTGCTGTGCGCGTTCGCGCTACTGCGCAGTTGGCAGCGCAGCCGACGGGTGGCGCCCCTGTCCCTGGTGACGGGCATCGGCCTGGGGCTGCTGGTCACCAACACCAGCTTCCTCACCTGGGCCTCGTCAGGGCTCGAGACCGCCCTGTTCGACCTACTGCTGCTGGCCTGGCTGCTGGCGCTTCCCGGCCTGGGGGCCCGGCGCGGCGGGCTGGCGGCGGCCGCACTGCTGGCGGCGCTGCTCGAGCTGTGCAGGCCCGATGGCCTGCTCTTCGCCGGGGTCACCCTGTTGGCGCCGGCGGCGCTGTGGCTTGGGGGCAAGCGCACCATGCGAGACTTGGCGGGCTCCGCGTTGGGCCTGCTGCCGCTGCTGATCATCCCCGCCCACCTGCTGTGGCGCCACGGCATCTATGGCGAGTGGCTGCCCAACACCTACTACGCCAAGGTCGTGGAGCCCTGGCCGGAGGCCGGCTGGCGCTACCTGCTGTCCTTCGTACTCGAGTACGCCCTGTGGCTCTGGGTTCCCCTGCTGCTGGCGGTCCCCATGCGCAGCCTGTGGATCTCCGCCCGGGGCAAGCCCACGGGAGACGCAGCGCAGCGCTGGCTGTGGACCCTGGCCATCGGCGCGGTGGCCGCCCACGTCGGCTACTACGTGCTGATGGTGGGTGGTGACCACTTCGAGTACCGCGTGCTGGCCCACACCATCCCCCTGCTGGCCCTGGCCTTCGCCTGGGCGGTGCTGCGCCTCGAGCTGCGGGCCCTACCCACCCTGCTGGTGGGAGCGGTGCTGCTGGCCGCCACCAACCTGCTGCCCTGGAGCCTGTGGTGGCACAGCCGGGGCTTCATCACCCGGCCTCAGACCCACATGTTGGTGGTGCCCCTGGCCACCCAGCTGCCCGGTCCCATCGGTAGCTATGCACAACGCTGGGACCTGTTGCAGCGATGGATGGTCGACCACTATGTCTGCATCCGACGACAGGAACACATGGTCTTCCAGCAGTTCCAGACCTCCTACCTCCCCACCCGCCAGCAGGGCTCCCAAGCCTTCCCGGGGGTGGAAAACCCCGTCATCTCGTCCCCCACCGTGGGGGTGTTGGGCTGGGTCTACCCCCACGCCGCCATCATCGACATCCTGGGCCTGAACGACTGGGTGGTGGCCCGCACGCCCATGACCCACGATCGCGGCCGGGTGATGGCCCACGATCGGGAGCCCCCTGCCGGCTACATGGGCGAGTTCCAGCCGGTGCTGTACACCCGCGAAGGCAAGCTGCACCCCGCCGAGCGCGACCAACCCTTGAGCGACGAGCGCATCGTCGACATCGAGCGCCGCTGGCGCGCTGGAGTGCAGCCTTGAGGGCACTGTGGGTCATCGGGGTGCTGGTGGGCTGCAGCCAGCCGCCCGCGGAGCCTTCCACCCCCGCGGAGCCGACGCCCCCGGCGCTCCCGCCCCACCGACAGCTGGCGGACGCGGCAGCGCTGGTGACCCACATCGGCGCCCAGGGCCCGCGGGTGCTGGGGGTGGGCGAGCTGCATCAGGTGGTCGAAGGCCCCCAGGGTCCGGCAGCCATCGACTGGTTCACCGATCAGCTGTTGCCGCTGCTGGCGCCCTCGACCACCGATCTCGTCATCGAGACCTGGGTCTTCGAGGGGAGCTGCGGCGCCCAGGAAGAGGTGGTGGTGGAGGTCCTACCCGAGGCCACCAACCGCCCGGTGGAGACCGAAGACGCCATCGTGCGCCTAGCCCGCATCGCGAGGGAGCTGGGGGTCACCCCCCACGCCCTCGAGCTGTCCTGCGACGACTACGACGCAGTGGTAGGCCCCGACGACGAGATCGTCTACGATCAGCTGCTGGCAGTGATGACCCGCGAGCTGGGAAAACTGGCGACCCAAGGCCTCGAGACCCCCGACGCCACCGTGATCCTCTACGGCGGCGCGGTGCACAACGACCTGCACCCCCGCCCGGCCCTGGCCACCTACAGCTACGCCACGGCTCTGGCGCTGCTGCCAGGGGGCGAGGCCTACATGGAGCTGGATCTCTACCCCCCGGCCATGGCCGCCGCCCAGACCGGATTCGCCGACGAGGCGTGGTTCCCCCTCATCGAGCGGGCAGGCCCCGACCACCTGGTGGTGTATGAGCGCGACCCCAGCAGCTTGGTGGTGTTGCTGCCGACGGGGGATTGACCACCCGCAGAACCCGGTGAGGGATGGTTCGGCACCATCATCTCAATTCCGATAGATCCCCCGTCGCCCCGGGAGATCCAATGACCTACGCCAGCAAGCTCCACGAGACCGTCAGCCGCTTCCCCACCGACTACTGGAACGACTCCTGCGCCATCTCGGAGCTGGAGTACGCCATCGAGCACGGGGCCACCGGCGCCACCACCAACCCCACCATTGTGCTGCAGGTGCTCCAGAAAGAGATGCCCCGCTGGGAGAAGCGCATCCAGGCCATGGTGCAGGGCAACCCCAGCTGGGACGAGGCCCGCTTGACCTGGCGCCTGGTGGAAGAGATGGCCCGCGAAGGCGCCGCCCTGCTGCACCCGGTCTTCGAGCGCGAAGGCGGTCTCAAGGGTCGGCTGTCGGCCCAGACCAACCCGGTGCTCTACCGCCACGCCGCCGCCATGGCCGACCACGCCGTGCGCTTGAGCGCTCTGGCCCCCAACATGCAGGTCAAGATCCCAGCCACCGCCGCGGGCATCAAGGCCATCGAAGAAGCCACCTTCCGGGGCGTGAGCATCAACGCGACGGTCAGCTTCACCGTGCCTCAGGCCCTCGCCGTGGCCGCTGCGGTAGAGCGGGCCCTGGACCGACGCTCGGCCGAGGGGCTGTCCAACGACGGCATCACCCCGGTGTGCACCATCATGGTGGGCCGCATGGACGACTGGCTGAAGGTGCTGCGCAAGCGCGACGGCATCGCGGTCAAGCCCGGCCTGCTGGACTGGGCCGGCATCGCGGTCATCAAGAAGGCCGACCGGGTGTACCGGGAGCGCGGCTACCGCACCCGCCTGCTGGCCGCCGCCTACCGCCACCACATGCACTGGTCCGAGCTCATCGGCGGAGACGTCATCCTCACCATCCCCTTCGGCTGGCAGAAGATCATCAACGCCTCGGACGTCGCGGTGGTGGAGCGCTTCTCCCGCCCGGTGGATCCCGCCATCGTCGAGCGGCTGCTCGAGGTCTTCCCCGACTTCCGCCGGGCCTACGAGGCCGAGGGCATGACCGAGGCCGAGTTCGACAGCTACGGCGCAGCCTCGCGCACCCTGCGGGGCTTCGTGCAGAGCTACCACGACCTACAAGGGGTCATCCGCGAGTTCATGCTGCCTGACCCCGACGTGAAGTCCTAGGCCCAGCATGGCCCAGCGCCCCACCGATCCCGTACCCCTGGTGCGCTCGTCTCGGGCAACCCTGGGGTTCAACGCCAGGGACAAGATCACAGGCGACACCCTGTTCGCCCGCATCGGGCGCACGGTGTGCGAGGCCAGCTGCCTGCCCCGCAAAGAGCTGTTCGAGGCCTGGGAGGTGGCCCGACGTGTGCGGCGCCACATGCGCGGTGGCCCGGTAGTGGAACTGGCGGCGGGCCATGGATTGCTCAGCGCCATCCTGATCCTGCTGGACGACACCACCCCCTGGGCCCGCTGCGTAGACCCCCGGGAGCCCCTGTCCCATCGCCGTGTGATGGACGTCCTCAAAACCCGCTGGCCCCGGCTCGAGGGCCGGGTGCGCTACGAGCGGGCCCGCCTCGAAGATCTCGTGGTTCCCCCTGGGGCCCTGCTGATCTCCGTGCACGCCTGCGGGGTGCTCACCGACGGGGTGCTGGACAAAGCCATCGCCGCCCGCTGCCGGGTAGCAGTGCTGCCCTGCTGCCATGCCATGGACCACTGCGACAGCGCCGGGCTCGAGGCATGGATGGACGGTCCCATAGCCGTAGACGCCACCCGGGTGGCGCGCCTGCGGGCCGCCGGCTTCGCGGTGCGATGCTCCACCATCCCCGCGGACATCACGCCTCAAAACCGGCTGATCATGGGGGAGCCGCTGTAGCGGACCACCTGCCATTCCGACGTTCTACCGGTTGATAGTCTGCGAATAATCGTCACAACAACCTGACGGTGAATGGGTGCGGTAGTCGTCGACAGCACGTGGGCGACAACTTAGGGCGCGCGGGAACTCCGTCGATTCCAACCCAGGCGCCCCCATGTCCACCACCCCCGACTCCCCGCAGTACGGTGCCGCTGTCCTCCGTCACCTCCCGCTTCTTCGCGAGATGATCGGCCGACTCGGCATCCGCGACGAGGTCCACAAGGCGCTTCCTCCCGATCCTCGCAATCGCGTTGTCGACGCCGACTGCGTCGTGCTGATGATCGAAAACATCTTGCACGGGCGGGTGGCTCTGTACGGCATGAACGACTGGCTGGAAGCCACTGACATCGACGTGATCCTCGGTGAGGGCTGCCCTGCCGATGCGTTCACGGATGACCGCCTCGCCGCGACCCTGGACCACATCTACGCCTGCGGTGTGGACGACCTCCTCTCGGCCGTGGTACGCGGCTACCTTCAGCAGAACCCCAGCCCAGCGCGTACAGCGTTCACACCGACACAACCACGGCGAAGCTGTGGGGCGACTACGAACGTGCAGCGGCAATGCCTGGTCCGACACTTCTTCGCGGCCACTCCAAGGATCACTGGCCCGACCTGAAGCAGCTGGTCTACGGGTAGTCGCTGCACGGCGCTGTGGGCATCCCGCTCTGTGTGAGCGTGCTGGATGGCAACACATCCGACCACAAGTCGAATCGCCTGCACATCGACCAGCTCGCTGGCCTGCTCCCGCCCCAGGACGATGTGACCCTGGTGACGGACTGCAAGCTGTTCGACCCGACCACGATCGGCCGCATCCTGGACGCCGACTTCCACTTCGTCACCTTGGTGCCGAGAACCTATGGGCTGCGCGCCAGGCTGGTCGACCTGGTGCTTCAGCGGGATGAGCCACTGCCCGAACTGGCACGCAGCCCAGGCAAGACGGGCAAATACCCGGACCGCGTCTACTGCGGCGTGTCCTTCGTCCGCGACTTCACGGTTCTGGACCCCGAACAGTGGGGACAGCGAGAAGAAGGTGCCGCTGCGGTTCTTGGTCGTCGAATCGTCCGAGCAAGCCAGGAGCTTCGATGAAGGCCTGGAGAAGAGGCTGGACAAAGACCGGAAGCGCTACGAGCAGGCCGCCAGGAAGCTGGCCTCCGCCAAGTACCGCTGCAGCCCCGACGCACAGCTGGCCATAGGCCGGTTCGAGAAGGGGAAGAGGAACAAGGCGCTCCACACCGCGACCTTCGGTGTCGAGGAGGTCACCAAGGTGCTGCCCAGGCCGAAAAGGGGTCGCCCAAAGGCGGGGGAACTCACCCCCACCGAGACATTCTGGAAGATCACCTGGGCCAACGTCATCGTGGACGAGGCCGCAGTGAAGAGAGCCAGGGACCATGCGCGCTTCTTCGTCCTGGCTACCGACCACGTGCAGGATGAGGGCTGGGATGACGAGCGCATCCTCACAGAGTATCGGCACCAACACATGATCGAAGGCCATTGTGGCTTCAGGTGGCTGAAAGGGCCCGCGGCCGTGGCACCCATGTTCCTGAAGACTCCGTCACGCATCGCCGCTCTGGGCCTGGTCTTCATCCTCGCACTGATGGTTCGCAACCACATGCAGTGGGAAATCAGGCGTCGGCTCGCCGAGCTGGACGAGACGCTCCCCAACATGAACAAGCAACCAACAGCAAGGCCCACCACCGAGAACATCTTCCACTACTTCAACGGGGTCACGGTGGCCTTGGTCTACCGCAACGGGAGAGTCGCAGAGCGACACGTCAGCGGGCTCAACGATGCTGCCTCCAAGACATTGGAGATTCTCGGCGTCAGCCCTTCGATATTCACCACACCGAGAAAAGCCGACTCGTTATGGCTCGGATCGTCGGAATGACAGCCCTTCCTGTTCTCCCCGTGGCTATCCGGCAGACGCCATCGACGACTTCGTGGAGCAAAGGGTAAACCGCCTGCCAGCCTGGGGGGTCCAAGGGAGCGAAAGGAGGCCGACAATGTCAATCATCAATCGTTCAATCCCCATCGTTCTCTCCCTGTGCCTGGCCGGCAGCGCACTGGCCCAGGACGCACCACCCACCCAAGGCGATGCACCCCACGGCCCGCCCCCCCGCGAGGCCATCGACGCCTGCCAAGGGCTGGTGGACGGCGACGCCTGCAGCTTCGACAGCCCCCACGGCAGCCTCGAGGGCAGCTGCTGGGCCCCCAGCGAGGACCTGCCCCTGGCCTGCAAGCCGGCGGGCCATCCGGGGCCGCCGCGCTAGTCGCCTCGCTCCAACGCCTCGTCCACCGTCAGGGGTAGATCCTCGCAGGGCGTACCCATGGCGTGGAAGTACCCGGTGATAGGGGGTGGGCGCAGGCGGGCGCGCTCGAGCAGGGGCAGATCGGTGAGCACCTCGCGGATGGGGCCGTCCGCCAGCAGCCGTCCCTCCGCGACCACCAGCACCCGCTGAGCCAGCCGGGGCAAGCGCTCCATCTCATGGGTCACCAGCAACAGCGCGTAGCCATGGTCGCGGTTGAGGTGTACCAGCAGGCGCTCGAGGTGCTCGGCGGCGGCGGGATCGAGCCCGCTGGTGGGCTCGTCCAACACCAGCAGGGGCGGCCGCATGGCCAGGATGCCCGCCAGGGCCACCCGCTTCATCTCGCCACCGGAGAGCTGGTGGATGGGGCGGTGAGCCAGGTGGTCCACCTCGCACAAAGCCAGGGCCTCGTGGACCCGTCGTTCGACCTGCTGCTCCGGCAGGCCCAGGTTGCGCAGACCGAATGCCACATCCTCGGCCACGAAGCTCGAGAAGAGCTGGTCCTGGGAGTCCTGGAACAGCAGGCCCACACTGTGGTGGACCCGCCGAGCCACATCGGGGGTCAGGGGCTCGCCCCGCAAGCGCACGAGGCCACGGTCGGGGCGCAGCAGGCCGGTGAGCAGGGACAGCAGCGTGGTCTTGCCCGATCCGTTGGGACCACACAGGGCCACCGCCTCGCCAGGACCGACGGCGAAGCCCACTCCTCGCACCGCGGGAACGCCACCCTCGTAGCTGAAGTGCAGATCCTCGCAGACCAACAGCTCACCGCTGGTGGGGATCCCCTCGGGGGTGACGTCGCAGTCCTCGGGGCAGTGCTCGGACGTCGCGCTGGGGGGCCCGACCGAGGCCCCGTGGGACATGGCGGCGGGCTGGGCCAGATCTCCTCCTCGGGCCTGGATGGCCAGGGCGATGCGCTCGCTGCGATCGTAGGCCCGAAAGAAGATCTGGGCCAGCAGCGCGCCGGTGGTGCCCAGGCCGCGGCCGACGCCGTCGAAGCCCCCACGCACCCGGGCCGCCGAGCGCATGGAAGAGAACTCGTCGAACAGCATGAAGATGTAGCGGTACATGAAGCCGACGGTGCCCACCAGCACCTCGGGCACCCGGAACCAGCGCAGGGCGCCCAGGATGTCGTGGAAGGGGGTGGTGAGGATCAGCAGCGCCATCCACGACATCTCCGAGGCCACCCGCAGCACCGCATTGCCGCCTTGAGCCACGCCCTCGGTGGTCACAGTGATGGGGCCGAAGCTCCACAGCGGTGTGTGGCCGAAGCCCACCGCGAAGCCCACGGCCACCAGCAGCAGCGCCCAGCTGGGAGCCAGCACGAAGAACAGCAGCGCTCGCCACGGGGTGCGCGACGCCAGCAAGCCCAACAACGCCAGAGCCAGCAGGGCTACCGAGACCGACGGCTGGGCCAGGTAGACGTTGAGGAAGACAGCGGACACCGTCAGCACCAGCTTGAGGCGGGGATCCCAGCCCTGCAGCCCGTGGACCTGCTCCCGAAGGGCGACGTCCTCGACCTTCAGCAGGCTGGCCAGGGACAGACCACCACTCATGAGCCGGAGGCGCCCCCGTCGTCTTGGGCCTTGCCTGCGCCGAAGAGCAGGTGCCACCAGCGGCCAATGATGAAGCCACAGACGCCGCCAGCGCCCAGCAGCACGGTGTTCCACACGTCGCCCATGGCCTCGATATTGATGAAGGGATCACTGGCCGGCGCGCCGGCCTCTTCCGCTATTGCCTCGTTCACCGCTTCGTCCATGCCCAGGAAACCCTCGTCGGCTTCAGCGGGTTGTTCGACGGCCTCGGCGGGGGCCTGAGCCAGGGCGGCGGGGACCAACATGGGCGTGGTGACCAGCAGCACCATCAACATGGCGGCCGCGGCCACGGCCTTCTTGCCGATGACCCCCAGGCTCACCAACACCTCGGGACGTTGGCGGTAGATCGCGTGGACCGCGTAGCCGGTGACCACCATCTCACCGACAGCGATGAGGCTCTGGGTGGGCGCATAGCCCGCGTAGATCACCCCCAGATACTGGAGGAACCCATACTGGGGATCCGGCGCGACGAAGGCCAGGTGGGTGGCCAACAACCCCCCGGTTCCGATGTAGGTGGCCACGTCCCCCAACAGGCCCGCCAGCCCGGCGGCCGCCCAGATGGGCAGGCCCATGCGGCGCCCACCGGCGAAGACCAGCCAGGCGATGCCCGCCCCCAGCAAGCCCAAGCTCAGGGTGTTGGCCCCCAAGCTCGAGAACCCCCCGTGGGCGAAGAACGAGGCCTGTAGGAGCAAGGCCAGGGCCGCGAGGGCCGCTCCGATCCCCGGCCCCAGCAGGATGCCAGCCAGCGGGGTGCCGCAGGGGTGGGAGGTGGTGCCGGTGAACGCGGGGATGGGGATCAGGGACACCAGGAAGATGAACGCCCCGGCCATGCCCAGCAGCGCCCGGCGGCTGGGCTGTTCTTTCACGAAGCGCGACATGCTGCGGGCGCCCCAGATGAGCACCACGGCACCGCCGAGGGTGGTGGCCACCACGCTGGGCCCAGTGAGAATGCCTTCCGAGATGTGCATGACGTTCCTCTCTCTCGAAGCCCGAGTATCGGGTAGCACGCATATCCCGTAGTCGACGCATTTCGTTCCGGGGGCGTCGCTCACGGGAACCGGGGATAGTGGTGCGCATCCCATAGCCGGAGCGTCCCTTGCATCCCCACCACATCCGCAACCCCGAGGGGTTCGACCCCGACGGCTACACCGACATCACCCAGATCGGCGAAAACTCCGCCGACACCGGGATCGAGATGGGCATCCTGCGCATGCCCGCTGGCCGCATCATCCGTACCCGGTCGCAGCGCGAGGGAGCCCTGCTGCTCCTCAAGGGCGAGCTCACCTTCGTATTGCCAAAGCCCGACGGGCGCGCGGTGGTGAGCCGGGAGTCCATCTTCGAAGACGAGCCCATCTGCCTGCACTACCCCAAGGGCTTCCCTCTCGAGTTCGAAGCCCTGACCGACGTGGAGCTGGCCTACGTGGGAGTCGAGAACGACGAGACCTTCCCCTACGTGCTGTTCGACGGCGACAACATGCTCGAAAACGAACACCGCGGAAAGGGCCAGCTGGACGACACCGCAACCCGCATCGTCCGCACCATCTTCGACATCCGCAACCGGCCGCAGTGCAAGCTGGTGCTGGGCGAGGTGATCAACTACCCGGGGCGCTGGTCCAGCTACCCGCCCCACCACCATCCCCAGCCCGAGATCTACCACTACCGCTTCGACAAGCCCCAGGGCTACGGCCACGGCGAATTGGGCGACGAGGTGCGCAAGATCCGCCAGTACGACACCATCAAGATCCTGGACAACCGCGACCACAGCCAGTGCGCAGCCCCCGGCTACGCCATGTACTACATCTGGGCCATCCGCCACCTGCCCGACGAGCCCTACACGGTGCCGGAGTTCACCGAGGAACACCGCTGGATGCTGGGCTAACCCAGCGTCCCCGTGACCCAGACCGCCCTGCTCTCGCTGGCCCCTCCGCTGCTGGTGCTGGCGGTGACTACCCGCAACGTGCTGCTCGATGGAGCCTCCCCCAGAGCATGCAGGACCGACGATACCCGAGTCCAGTCAGCACACTATCCCCACCCCAATGCAAAGAAAGCGCAGCTATGTGGGGGTGAACGCAAACGGGAGCGACTCCAAGGGGCCTGCCAGCCCCACAGACCCTCGAAGATCTACCTTCTGCACCCTCCAAGGGGCGGTCGAGACCCAGTGGAGAGGACCGCGTTTGCGTTGAGGTGGACATAGCTGCGGAATTGTTGCGTTCGACCCTACATGGTGTGCACTCGAGACCTCGTAGCGGCAGCAGCAGTCCCCGCCTCAGGTGGATAGTCCAGGTGCACCGCCGCTCCCGGGAGTCACAATGCCCACCGTCCGCCTCACCACCGCTCAAGCCCTCGTCCGCTATCTGCTGGCTCAGCACGTCGAACGTGACGGGCGCGAGCAGGCCTTCTTCGCCGGCGTGTTCGGCATCTTCGGGCACGGCAATGTGGCGGGGCTGGGCCAGGCCCTGCAGGAGTACCCCGAGCTGCCCTACATCCCTGTGCGCAACGAACAAGCCGGGGTGCACGCCGCGGCGGCCTACGCCCGCATGAAGGATCGCCTGGGCTGCTGGGTGTGCACCTCGAGCATCGGGCCCGGCGCCACCAACATGGTCACCGGCGCCGCCCTGGCCACCATCAACCGCCTGCCCGTGCTGCTGCTGCCCGGCGACATCTTCGCCCGGCGCAACGTGGCCCCGGTGCTGCAGCAGCTCGAGTCGCCAGCGAGCCAGGACATCTCGGTCAACGACTGCTTCCGTCCAGTCTCCCGCTACTGGGACCGCATCAACCGTCCCGAGCAGCTGCTGTACGCACTCCCCGAGGCCCTGCGGGTGCTCACCTCGCCGGCCGACACCGGTGCGGTCACCATCGCCTTGCCCCAGGACGTCCAGGCCGAGGCCTTCGACTGGCCGGTAGGTTTCTTCGGAAAGCGCGTGTGGCGGGTGGGCCGGCCCCGGCCCGACGTCACCGCCATGGCCCGGGCCGCGCGCATGATCTCCCAGGCCCAGCGGCCGCTGATCGTAGCCGGCGGGGGCGTGACCTACAGCGGTGCCAACAGCCAGCTGCTCGAACTGGCCGAGGCTACGGGCATTCCCGTCTGCGTCACCCAGGCCGGCAAGGGCTCCTTCCCCGACAGCCACCCCCTGTGCCTCGGCGCGGTGGGGGCCACGGGCACCCAGGCTGCCAACCGCATCGCCGCCAAGGCCGACTTGGTCTTCGGCATCGGCACCCGCTGGTCGGACTTCACCACCGCCTCGAAGACCGCCTTCCAGCACCCCGACGTGCGCTTCGTCAACCTCAACATCACCGACTTCGACGCCGCCAAGCACGGCGGGCTGATGCTGGTGGGCGATGCCCGAGCCGCCCTGGACGAGCTGGGCTTCATGCTGGATGAGAAGGTCGACGGCGCCTACGCAGACGAGATCGCCAACGAGCGCGACGCCTGGCTCGAGATCCGTGAAGGGCTGATCCGGCCCACCGGCGCCAAGCCCATGCCCCAGGCCCACCTGCTCGGCGCGCTCAACGCCGCCCTCGACCCCAGGGACGTCATCATCAACGCCGCCGGGAGCGCCCCGGGGGACCTCCACAAGCTGTGGATGACCGACGATCCCAAGAGCTACCACATCGAGTACGGCTACTCCTGCATGGCCTACGAAATCCCCGCGGGCATCGGTGTGAAGCTGGCGGCGCCCGACCGTGGCGTGTGGGTCCTGGTGGGCGACGGCACCTACCTGATGATGTCCGGCGACCTGGCCACCGCGGTGCAGGAAGGCCTGAACCTCAACCTGCTGCTCATCGACAACCACGGCTTCGGCAGCATCGGCGGCCTGTCCGAGGGCCTGGGCTCCGACGGCTTCGGCACCCGCTTCCGCCTGCGCGAAGGTGAAGCCTTGGGCCAGGCCGTGCTGCCCGTGGACTACGCCGCCCACGCCCGCGCCCTGGGCGCCGTGGTGTTCCAGCCCGAGACCCTGGCCGAGCTGCAAGACGCCATCGCCGAGGCCGCCCGCTACAGCGGCCCCGCGGTCATCGTGGTGGAGTGCGACCGCGAAGCCCGGGTCCCCGGCTTCGAGAGCTGGTGGGACGTGCCCGTGGCCGAGGTCAGCACTATGCCCAGCGTCCAGGCCGCCCGGGCGGAGTTCGAGACGCAGGTGGTGAACGAGCGCCACTTCCACGCCCTCCCTGCGAGCAAGGATCAATCATGAGCTCAGACACCAAGCTACCGGCCTGCAGCTGCCGCAGGCCCCCCGTGCGCCAGCAGGGCCAGCGCATCCGCGTGGGCAACGCCCCCTGCTCGTGGGGTGTGCTCGAGTTCGACCTCGACGGCCAAGCCGAAGGCGCCGATCAGGTGCTGTGGGAGATGGACAGCGCCGGCTTCGAGGGCACCGAGCTGGGGGACTGGGGCTTCATGCCCACCGAACCCGACGCCCTGCGGGCGTTGCTGGGCAAGCACACGCTGGAGCTGGTGGGGGCCTTCGTGCCCGTGGCGCTGGTGGACGAAGGCGCCCATGAAGCCGGCGTGGCCGAGGCGCTGAAGGTGGCCCGGCTGCTGGCCGCCATCAACGACGAGGCCTTCATCGTGCTGGCGGACGACAACGGCTCGGTGCCCGATCGGGTGAAGAACGCTGGCCGCATCCGGCCCGAACAAGGGCTGAGCAAGGCACAGTGGGCCACCTTCGGTCGTGGCGCCGAGGCCGTAGCCCGGGCCGTGTGCGAGCAGACCGACCTGCGTACCGTGTTCCACCACCACTGCGCTGGCTTCGTGGAGACCCCGGCCGAGGTGGCCGCGCTGATGCAGCACACCAGCGCCGAGTTGCTGGGGCTGTGCCTGGACATGGGCCACTACGCGTTTGGCGGCGGCGACCCCATGCAGGCCCTCGAAGCCTTCGGCGATCGCTGCTGGCACATCCACTACAAGGACTTCGACGCTGATGTGGGCGCGCAGGCCGCGGCCCTGGGCTGGGACTACTTCGAGGCCGTACGCCAGGGTGTGTTCTGCGAGCTGGGTGGTGGTGCGGTGGACTTCGAGGCCATCACCGGCGAGCTCCGGCGCGCGGGCCACGGCGGTTGGATCATCGTAGAGCAGGACGTGCTCCCCGGCATGGGTTCCCCCTTCGACAGCGCGCGCCGCAACCGGGCCTTCCTGCGCGGCCTGGCGTTGTAGAGCCCATGGCCACCTCCCTCGAATCCCTCCGCTGGCGGCCGCCCACAGCCCTGGTGATCGCCCTTGGTGCGGTGACCTCCGTGCTGCTGGCGCTGGCCCGGGCGGGCGTGGGCCACCTGGCCGCCGGCGCCGTGCCTCGGTACCTCAACGCTACCCCCCTCGAGCCTCCCCAGGTAGCGGTGGTCACCCAAGCGGTCAGCGAAGCCCTGGCCCTGCCGGGGGAGGTGCTGCTCGAGTCGCTGTTCCTGATGGTGGTCCTGCTGGTCTTAGCGCCCACGACTCGAGGCGGGCTCGGAACGGGGCTGGCCTGGGTGCGCCTGATGCTGGCCTACGGGGTCTTCGCGGTGGCCTCGTGGCTGGGCATGTCGGTGATCCTCCCCGGCATCATCATCGTGCTGGGCGTCGCGTTCTGGGCGGACCCGTACCGGCTGGTGGGCCATGGTCGCCGGTCTCGCCAGGACCGCCGCAGCACGGCCCGCGGTCTGCTGCTGGGGGGCGCGCTGATCACCAGCGCCCTGGTGGGCTCGGTGCTCCCCCTGTTCGCCTGGACCCAGAACAACGCCCTGGCCATCACCCTGTCCACCGTCACCAGCGCCTGCTGGCTGGGGGCCCTGGCCGCCTACGCCTGGTTCCACCAGCGGGGGTGATGCACGGTCAGTGTATGCACCCCAGGTACACCTTCGCCTTCTTGATATCCGCGTCGCCGTACACCTCCTGGGCCGCCTCGAGGTGGGTCTTCACCTCGGCCTCGGGGCCCGACGCCACCACCACGAGGTACAGCCCGGGGGTGAAGCCCTCGTAGGCGCTGGACCACTCCACGCTCACGAACTCACCATCGTCGTAGCGCCCGCGGGCCACGTAGCAGGGGTGCTCCCAGCCGTTGTCAGTGCAACTCTTGGCATCGAAGCTCAGCCCCTCGGTGGGGTGGGGCTCGACCTCCACTTTGATCTCCAGCGCCAGGGCCTGGGCCGCCTGGCTGGCGGTGCTGCGGGCCGTGTCCCAGTCCTTGCTGGCGGACACGAGCAGGAAGGCTTTCTCCACCATGGCATCGGGGACGTCTGGAACGGCCGCTTCAGCGGGAGGCTCGGGCGCGGGATCGGCGTGCAGGGGGTTGGAGAGCAGCAGAGCGATGGCGAGGCTGGGGAGCATCGGGTTTCTCCAGAAGATGAGATCGACCCATGCTACCTTGCGAAGGTTGGAAGGAGAACCATGCGTGCGCTCGCGATAGGGGTGACGCTGTGAATGTCGAGCAGCGGCAAACCTCGCCGCGAGGTCCCCATGCGTCACACCCTTCCCCTGCTCGCCCTGCTGCTCGGCTGCCCCTCCGACGACGACTCTGGCAAGGGTCCGCCTCCACCCGACAGCCGGGACAGCACCGGAGGTGACGACACCTCCAACGACACCGCGGATCACTGCGCCGAGTCCGACGCCTTCGGCTCGGTCTACGACGATGTGATCGCCACCTGGACCACCCAGGACGATGAGGCCCCCTGGCCCGCGAACCCCCTGGTGTTCGTGGGCTCGTCGTCGGTGCGCCGCTGGGAAGGCTTCGCCCTGGCCTACCAGGACCACACGCCCCTGCAGCGGGGCTTCGGCGGGGCGCAGCTGGGCGAGGTGGCCCAACGCTCCGAGGACCTCGTCACCCGGCATGACCCCAAGGCCGTCATCCTCTTCGCCGGCACCAACGATGTCCACGTCGGCGTGGAACCCGAGGTCGTGGTGGAGCGCTTCCGGTGCTTCCGCCAGCGGGTGGGCGCAGCCCTGGGACGGGACCGCCCGGTGCTCTTCGTCGGCATCACCCCCACCCCAGCGCGCTGGGATGGCTGGGAGCAAGCAGCCGAGGTCAACGCCGCGGTGGCCGCCATCGCCGAGACCGACCCGGGCGTGATCTACGTCGATGTCCCCGCCGCCTTCCTGGCCACCGGCGAGCCCCCGAGCGACCACCTGTTCGTCGAGGACGACCTGCACCTGAGCGTGGCAGGCTACACCCTGTGGGACTCGGTGCTGCGCCCCGCTGTCGAGACCGCCGTTGAGCCCACCCCCCAGGGCGGCGGCGCTCCCTTGGACAGCGGCACCCGCATCCTGGTGGACCTGGGCCCCTCGAACGCTGACGACGGCGAGCTCACGACATCCCCCGACTGGCTGGGACAGCACTGGAACAACTGGCACCGCCTCGACAGCGACACCGCGGTGCTGCCCGGCGAGCACCTGGATGGCCTGGTGGATACCAGCGGCTCACCCACCGACATCGACATCGTGATCAGTGGCGGCTTCGGCGCCAACGGGCGCAGCAACGGAGGCCTCATCTGGCCCAACCCCGAGCTGCTGGACAACCTGGCGGTGGACGCCGCCACCGGGGACTTCTTCTACACCGACGGCGCCGACGCCCCCGGCGGGCTGTTCCTGCGGGGGCTGGACCCCGCCTCCAGCTACACCCTGCGGCTCTTCGGCGCTCAGGAGGATCTCGAGCGGCGGGTCACCACCTACACCGTCCTGGGCGAATCCATCGCGAGCATCGACCTGCAGACCTCGGGCTCCGGCGCCGGCCACGATGGTGGCCCCATCAACGACCACGTCGTCGCCGAGCTCAACGATCTGCAGCCCGACGCCTGGGGTCAGCTGCACCTGGACGTCTCCGTGCGCGAGGGCAGCTACGCCTACCTGTCCATCCTCGAGATCTCGGCGGGTCGGGCCCTACCAGGGGCAGTCTCCGACCCTGCAGGCGTTGCGGTCCACCCGACCCTCGATGCCATCGACCCGGCCGATGTTGGAGTACTGCCACACCGTAGCGGGCACGGGGGTGGCCATGCCGAGGGGATGGTGGATAGCCCGCACCCAGAGCCGCTCGCCCACCAGTAGCGCGATGTGATCCCGCAGCAGCTCGCGGGTGACATAGACCATCGGCCGCTGGCCCGTGGCCTGCTGCACCGCATCCATGAAACGTTCCAGCTCCACCGCTAGGGTGGCGTCGTCGGGTCGCCGGGCGCAGTTGCCCCCGTACTCGAGGTCCACCACCGGAGGCAGCTCGCCCTCGGCCACCGGCACGGTCTCGAGGAAGTGGGCGGCCTGCTCGGCGCCGGGCCGGCAGAAGGTGAAGAAGTGGTAGGCGCCCCGGGGGATGCCCGCCTGGCCCGCACCCTCCCAGTTCTCCGCGAAGCGCGCGTCCACCCAGTCGCCCCCCTCGGTGGCCTTGATCCAGGCAAAGCGCACACCGTCATCGGCCACCGCGGGCCAAGCGATGGCGCCCTGGTGGTGAGACACGTCGATGCCCTGCACCCAGCCCGCGCCCCAGGGCCGCCAGTGATCCCGCAGGGCCGGCACCAACACCATGGCCGCCGCGAGCAACAGCACCACCACCAACGAAACGAGCACAACACGACGCATGGGACGAGCCTCCGGTATGTCCCCCTCCAATGCAAGCTCCGTGCCGCCCGAAGCGCCCCCGGTGGGTGCTGGATGCAGGCCGCGATCTATGCTCGATAGCACCGCTGCGATTCCACCTGGCCTACGGTGCCCGGGGGCGCTGAAGGTGCTCGGGGTTGGTGATGGGCTCGGGCTGTTCGTAGCCACGCCACAGGCGCTGGCGCGGCTCGCCGTGCGACCTTCGCCTTGCGAACCAAACGATCAATCGCATGGAGTGGGCAGCGACGTGCAGCTGGCCTCGCGCCACACGCGACTCGCGCCCTTCGGCAACCAGAACCCCTCCACTTCTGTCCGCAGCGTTTGCCGTGGGTGGTCCGGACAGGGAGACCGAAGCCGCGTCACGAAGGTGACGGTGGCACCGTCGTCCAGGATCTTCAAGCTGGCCGAGGCCGGCGGTAGTTCGTAGCCCACGACATAGAGGTCCTGAGCCGACAAGTCGATCACGCTTGGGGAGCCAGACAGGCAACTCACCGCCGCGGCCGGGTCCTCAACGTGCAGGGGCGCGTAGAGCGGACCGGAATCGAAGAAATCGCAGGTGGTCGGGAGGGACACCCGAACCACCGAGTGCGCCGTCTCGAGGCCCTGGACTGGGCAGGTGGGCGGAGGCGTTGGGGGTGGGGGTGGGGGTGGGGCCGTTGACCCGCATGCGGCGAGGAACATGATGAGGAACATCGCAGCAACCCTACTTGCTCTCGCCTGACGCTGTCCATCCGCTGAACACCAGGCTCGACCCCTGTGCAGCTCGAGGCGCACGGACCTGCATGCCCTGGCCCAGTGCTTCCGCAGCACACCAGGCGGTCTGACGAGCCGCTGCCAGGGTTGCTCGCCGAGCTCAGCGGCCACCAGGGAGCGAACCCGCTCGAGCATCACCCGTGCGGCGACATCAGCAAGCGTGGGCGACAACAAGTGGTAGCGGACGCGGCTACTGGGCCGGACCCAGCAAGCCGCTGCCGCATAGCCCCGGAGGCACATCCATCACCGTCAGCTCCACCCCGTCCCGGTCGAGCCAGACGTAGCGATAGAAGGCCCCACGCTCGCTCAGGGCCGAAGCCTCGGACGTGCCACAGACACCGTTGACGCTGATCTGCTTCAACATGGGCACCGCCACGTCCAGGTCCAGCTCCGCCGCCGAGGTGGTGTGGATACGTGAGGTGAACACCAGGGCAGGCCCGATGCGCTCCACCGCCTCGAGGTGGGTGTCCGCGTCGAGATCGAGGGGCAGGAGTGACAGGACGGAGTCGCGCTGCGCATCCAGGGCCCGCCGCAGCTTGCGAGGGGGCTCACACAGGGGGAGTGAGACGGTGCTGGTGTACTCCTCGACGATGCGCCAGGCGCCGTCGAGCTTCACCACGTCCAGGTGGTAGTCCGGATCCGGGGCACACTTGTAGGTGGAGGTGCGGGTGGCGGTGATGCGCCATCCGTCCCCGTGGAGCTGCACCTGCACGTCGTCGTAGCGGTTCTGCTCGTCGTTCTTTCGGGCCATGGCCATGGCGGGCTCGAGGACCTGCGCGAGCTGTCCAACGCTGAGCTCCAGCTCCCGCGTGCCATCCCTCAGGGCGCGCAGGCGGCCATCGGGGGCGTACAGCTCCATGAAGCTGGAATCGAACGCGTTCTGGCGAGCAACGTAGTCGCCGAAGAAGGCGTGCAGCTCCGCCTCGTCGTCAGCCAGAGCCGCGCCGCACAGCAGCACAAGCATGGGGAGAGGGGGCATCGGATACTCCTGGAGTTCGTCCGCCTATTGACGACTCCCACGGTTCACTACCACCTCTCCGGCGTATCCGCAGCACGCTGCGGAAGGGGAACGCTGCGCCTTGGAGATGCCTGTACGCTGGGAGGCCACATCGAGAGCTCCGCAACTGTTCTCTGCTGCTGACTCGAAGGAATCCCGGTGGAACCAGGAGACCTGCTGTACACGCGGGCCCCCGCTTGTACAGCTCGCGGGTTGTTTGTGTTGTCTATCCCCGCGACGCCCTGCAGGCCTTGCTGGAGCATGCCTTGCTGGATGACTATGGGCGGCTGGGGGCGGCTGGGGGCGGCTGGGGGCGGCTGGGGGCGGCACACAGGACACAGTCCGTACCCTCCTGCTTCCATGGTCGCAGAGGACGTCCAGTTGGTGTATACTTCCGTTGAAACGCCAAGATGATCCGGGCGAAAGACGCGATGCCGAGGATGATTCTCTCTCTCATGGTGGGCCTGTGCGCTAGCTCCCCGGCCTGGGGGACGACTGCGTAGCCTGGGATCCGGTGGTCGAAGTCGATGCCACCGTGGGTGCGGAGTCACGGTCGCTGACCACTTCCAGGGGAGAGCGCCCGCCATATCCCTGCGAAAACCCATCAGGCGGAGACGACTGGGGCGGCACGCACCACCTGGAGCTGCACATCGCGGCCGGCACAGGGCGTTGTTGCACGGATCGGGTTGACTCCGGAGTCGGCCGCGGTGGAAGCTGCAGTGCCAGACGCGGACCGGAGGAGAAGAGATGGCAGCCAGGACGAAGAGCAGGGTCACCCCGAAGTCCTACAGACCGTGTACAGACGAAGTACCGTGTGCGGAACTGGGCCGCGTACGAGAAATCCCTTCGGCGCCGAGGCGACCTGACCATCTGGTTCGACGAGGTTGCGATCGGGGCTTGGAATGCGTGCCCCACGGGACATCCTGGTGGACAGAGGCGGTACTCGACCCGGTGTGGAGCACCTGGCGATCCTGACAGCCCTGACCCTGCGCACGGTATACCACCTCGCCCTCAGGCAGACAGAAGGCTTCGTGGCCTCGCTGATCGGCTTGATGGGCCTCGAGCTCGAGACGACGACCCGGTCCGGATGGACCACACCACGCTGTCCAGGCGAAGTGGGGCGTTGGAGGTACAGCGTCATGTCAACCAGCACCGAGGCCCGATTCATCTGGTCATCGACTCCACCGGCCTGAAGATCGTGGGCGATGGCGAGTGGCACGCCTACAAGCACCGCACTTCGAACAAGCGACGTAGCTGGCGGAAGCTCCACCTCGCCGTTCGCTCCGACGGGTTCGTCGAGGCGTCCGTGCTCACCGAGAGTGCAGCGGACGACGCGGTGGTCGGCGAAGCACTCATCGATGGGCTCGAGGTGCCTGTGGCTTCCTTTCGGGGCGATGGGGCATACGACACTCGAGCGTTCTACGCCGCTCTAGGCAGGGTGGGGACATCCGACATCGACATCGTGATTCCTCCGGGCCGAAGGGCGGCTCCGTCTCGAGCGGCGACAGGCACCTGGCGGCAACGAAACGAGGCGATCGTGAGGATCGACCAGGTGGGCAGACGGCAATGGAGGAAGGAGGCCGGAGCTCATCAGCAAGCCCGTGGTCCGTCCAGACCGGCCGGTACGGTGTCTACCGCTACAAGCAGATCATTGGCGACCACTTGCGTTCGAGAACACCCGACAGACAGAGGACGGAGGCGATGATTGGGGTCGCAATCGTCAACAGGATGACCGCGCTCGGGATGCCCGAATCACAGGCAATCAGAATCTAACAAACGCGCTGCAGCGGGCCTGCTTTCGCTCTGCCCCGAGCCGTGCAACAACGCCGTGGAGCAAGGCCATCAGCGGAAAAAAGCTACTATCCAAGACATCTTCGCCGCCGTGGAGCTACCAAGCGATCTCACCCACCAAGTGGGGGTGATCCTTGCGGGCGTGACGCACCTCGAAGCCTCGGCCCGCACCGTCGTCGAGGGGCCGCTGGCGCATGGTGACCGCGCCGGGCATCAGCAGGGGCTTCTTGAAGCTGGCCTGCACCCTGTGGGCTTCGGGGACTTCCGGCAGCTCCGCCTCGACCCACGCCAGGGCGCGGGCCAGGGTCCACATGCCGTGAGCGATGGGCCTGGGGAAGCCGAAGAGCTTGGCCAAGACCCCGTAGAGGTGGAAGGGGTTGTAGTCGCCGCTCACCCCCGCGTAGCGGCGCCCCGTGTCGCCCGCGACGTCCAGAGGCCAGGGCTCGCTCCAGCCGCCCGGTTCGCCCGCTGGGGGCTTCTTCGCGCCCCTGGTCTTGCCCGAGCGGGTGGCCTTGCCCCGAGAGATCAGGCTGGCCACGCCCTGCCACACCGGCTCGCCGGCTTGCTCGGCCAGCATCGCGATGTCCAGCTCGTAGCCGCGACGGGTCTGCTGCACCTCGGCCAAGGAGCAACGAAGGTCGAGCACCGCGTCGGGGGCCACGGCCCGGTGCTGCTGCAGGGTCTGGCCCAGGTGGATGACCCCGAAGGGACTGAAGGGGAAGCTCGGCGACAGCACGATCTCCACCATCAACCCCTGAAACAGGGTCTCCATGAAGCAGGCGGGTACCGCCGAGCCCTCGCTGTAGCCGCAGACCTCGCGATAGCGCGCCACCACAGCGGGCTCGAGGACTCGACCGGGGTGCTCGATGACGATGGGGCCCAGCGCAGCACCGGCGGCGGCGCTGATGACACCCTGGGGGCGGCCCGCCCGGGCCAGGGCGCGGGCGTACTGGCCCGGGATGGAGATGGCGCCGTGCACCTGGGCGCGATGCTCGGGTCCCTCGAGGGGGATGGCTCGGGGAAGCTCGACTTCTTGCTCGGTCATGGCCCACTCCTGCGGTGAGGTCCCTTATGGCGCCGCCTCGGGATCAGCCTCCACGCAGCGGCCGAACACACAGCGCCAGCCCTCGCCACAAGCATCGTCCTGCTCGCACTCCCGCTCGCCTTGGGCACAGCGGTCGAACACGCAACGCCAGCCCTCGGCGCAGTCATGGTCTCCACCGCAGTCGCGCTCGCCCTCAGCACAGCGACCGAACACACAGCGCCAGCCCTCGCCGCAGTCACCATCGGCCACGCACTGGCGCTCGCCCTGCACGCAGCCGCCGAAGCTGCAGCGCCAGCCGTCACCGCAGTCATCATCGAGATCGCACTGGCGACCGCCAGGCACACAGCGATCGAACAGGCAGCGCTGCTCCCAGGGACAGTCGAGATCCCGCAGGCAGTCCCGCTCGCCCCCGAAGCAGGTCTCGAGCACGCAGCGGGCGCCGATACCGCAGTCACCATCCTCTGCGCAGTCCGGCTCCCCCGCACGACAGCGCCCGAACAAGCAGCGTGCCCCGGCCTCGGCACAGGAGAGGTCGGTCCCACACTCCCGCGAACCCACCAGACAGGCCCCGAGCTCACAGCGCTCCCCGGCAAGGCAGTCGCCGTCGCCGGCACAGCCCCGCCGGCCATCGATACAGGCACCCAGGGCGCAGCGCTCCCAGGGACCGCAGTCATCGTCCCCCTCGCAGCCAGGGCGTGCGAGCCCGGGTTCCGCTGCGGGGTCCGCTGCGGGGTCCGGGCTGGGCGCGACGTCCACCGAGGGCTCCGGCGCGCCCCCCATGCGGGTTACCCGCGGCGTGGGCGACATCTCGACCGATGGCGCCGCGGGCTCGGGGGTCGTGCCAGGCCCGTTCCCTGCCGGGCGCCACAGGGCCACCAGCAGCGCCAAGATCACGCAGGGCAGCAGCAGCCAGCCAGCCCGGCGCCTCATCGCAGCCACTGCCAGCTGAGCTTCGAGAACACCTGCCAGCCCAGCGCGTCGTCCGCGTCCTGATCCACACCGCCGCCCAAGTAGATGGCCCGGCCCGGCGAGGGCTCCCAGGCCACCAGGGCCGTACCGGAGTGGGCGTCGTCGAGGCTCGAGCGGTCGAACACCAGGCGCGCCCACAGGGCGCGGGTGGCGAACAGCTCGAGCTTGGCGCGGCCCACCCAGCCCGCGTACAGCTCGCGCTCGTCGTCGCTCATGCGCTCCCAGGCGCCCTCGACGCTCACCGCCGTGCGCCGACCGGGGCTGACCCGAAGCTCACCGTAGACCTGGCTGTAGGCGCCCACGATGGCCTCGGCGTAGTAGGGCCCCTGGCCCGCCTCGGTGCCGGCTTCGATCCGCAGCCAGCGGGCCGGCGAGCCCTCGAGCTCCACCTGCACCTGGTCGTAGACCAGCATGGTGTCGCCGTACAGCTCCATCTCCCGCTCCACCTCCGCGCTCAAGTGCATGGCGTTGCGGAAGAAGAGGGAGACGTTGGGCTCGACCTCGAGGTTGCGCAGCGCTCCATCGCTGGGTCGCCAGGACGCCCCTGCGCTCAAAGGCATGACACTGATCCGCCGCAGCGGCCCGCGCTCGGGGTAAAACCGCCAGCCTGCCCAGGCGCCGTTGAAGAAGGAGTCGGCGAACACCAGGTAGCCATTCTCGGCCCGGAAGTCGTCGTGCACGTACACCGACTCGAGGGTGCCGAAGAGACGACGGCTGTCGTGGTCCAAGGCCAGGGCCGCTGCCGGGGCCAGCTCGCTATCGCCGCTGGCGTAGTCGGTCATCGAGCCCAGCACCGCTCCCTCGAGGGAGGTGCCATCGCCCACGCGGGCGCGACCGTCCACGGCCAGCACCCGGTTGCCCAGCCAGGAGCCAGTGAGGGTCTTGTCGCTGTACAGCACCCCCACGTAGCCGTCCCGCCCCACGGCCTTGCGAGCCCGCAGGGCGGTGTCGAAGCTGGAGCGGCGCTCGCCTTCGACACCCAGCTCGGCCTCACCCCAGCCACCGCCCTCGGACAGGGAGTCCGTGGGATCGGCGTCGAGCACGTGCAACGCCGCCACGGTCCAACCGTCGGCCTCCACCGTAGCCCGCGTGCCGTAGCGCGGAGTGGTCATGGAGCGGGTGTAGACCAGGTTGCCGTAGGGACCGTCGAACCACTCCCGCCCCTCGGTGAAGAACGGGCGCTTCTCGTTGTAGTGCAGGGCGTAGCGGCGGTTGATGCCCAGCTGAAAGGCGTCGGCCTCGATCTGGGAGAAGTCGGGGTTGATGGTGAGCAGACCCGCCACCGCCGGGGAGGGATCGAAGCGAGCGGTGAGCCCCGGCGCCAGGCCCTGCACACCCCAGCGACCCTCCGCAGGCCCATCGTCGGTCCAGCCAAAAACCAGGCTGGGGGTGATGGCCAGGCCCAGGCCCTGGTCCACGCGCCCGGGGCCTCCCAGCAGGTTCTCCTGGACCAGGATGCCAGAGATGTCCGGATCGCGCACAGGCCACGCCGCCCGCTCACCGGTTCGGCCCGCGGAGCGCAGCAGGCTGATGCCCACCTGCTCCACCTCCGCGGGATGACGCACCGTGCGCCAAGGGATGCGGATCTCCACCTCGTAGCCTTCGTCGGTCAGCCGCCCTGCGCTGTCCCAGGTGCCGTCCCAGGACATGGAGTCATCGTGACCGGCCAGGCGGGTGGCGTCGGCCTGCACACCCAGGGGGTTGACCAGAAACATGTACGCCCGCTGGGCCTCTCCCGCGGGGTCCAGGTAGATGCCGCACCAGTCGTCACCCCAGAAGCCGTCCCGACGGGTGAGCCGCGCCCGGACCTTTTCGGGCTCGGGGTCCACCACCCGGTAGTGCAGGTACAAGGCATCGCGGTCCACCATCAGTCGCGCCACCGCGTGCACCTGGGGCCGCCCCTCGGCCGAGGGGAAGTAGACGGTCCAGTCGTCGATCTCCAGGGCCTGCTTCCAGGCGGGCTCGCTGGCCTGGGCATCGATGACGATCTGTGCGTCCTGCACAAATGGCAGGTCCACATCCAAGGCCATGGGCATGGGTACACTCCGGTGATCCCAAGCCACCTATCGTGGGGAAGGGGCCCCAGGCTGCACCGACGAGGCGTGTCGCACGATAGGGTTGGTATACTGTCGCGCCACAAGGGCTCCCCCCGCGGGGCCGCACGAGCCAGCACTGAACCACCCATGAATGCCTACTGCCTGAACTGCTTGGGGGAACATCCTCCCGCGCTCTGCCCCGACGAGATCGGTGAGCACATCAGCGAGGCCACCCGGGTGGCGCAGGAGATCAACCTCGAGGCCCTGGCCTGGAAGCGCCAGACGCCCCAGACCATGGGCTGGCGCACGCGCCTGACGGACGACGACGACCCCGAAGCCAAGGTCGGCCCGGTGTCCAACCAGGCCCTGCTCGAGCAGCTCAGCCATCGCTTCACCCTGGGGCACGCCCGGGCCATCGAGGCTCGCCACGGCAACGTGCTGGCACGGACCCGCAAGCAGCGACGCCTGCGACCCGACGTGGTCTCACGGGTGGACGAGCTCCTTGGCCAGGCCGACGCGGTGCTGGGCACCACCGCCCGCGACCGCACCGCCAGGGCCCGCCGTTACCTCGATGCCGCAAGAGATCTGGACGACCTCGACCCCCGCATCCACCTGCGGCTGGGCTTCATCCTGGCCCGCGACGGCCACCACGCCCCCGCGGCGGAATCCTTCCAGCAGGCCGCCGAGGTCCTACCCGCCGGACTGGCCCCGGGCCTCGCGGGCAGCATGCGGCTGCTGGCGTCCCGGGCCTGTTTCCTGGGCGAACAGTACAAGGACGCCTGGGAGCTGGCCAGCGCCGCAGAGCAAGCCATCCCCAACGACGGCGGCGTGCACTACCAGAAAGCCCTGGTGGCCTCCCGCTACCCCCAGGCCAGCCGCAGCGTGAAGATCTGCCTGCGGCGGGCCCTGGACCTCGACCCCATCTACTACACCCTGGCGGCCCTGGACCCGGCCTTCGATCAGACCACCTGGGCCGCCGCGGTCAAGCCACTGCTGCAAGAGGTCGAGGACGAAAGCATCCAGGCCCTCATCGAACGACGGGACAGCTGCCGCGACCTGTTCGGCGAGCTCGAGGGCATCGCCTCCTCCCCCAACTTCCCCCGGCTTCCATCGAGCATCGGCGGCAGCGCAGAGCTGGGCCACGACGCCCACGCCGAGACCCGCAGCCTGCTGTCCTGGACCCGCGGCCTGCTGGCGACCGTCGAGGCCAGCTTCGACCAGGGTCCGGCGGCCCGCAGCGCGTTCGAAGGCAAGATCCACCAGGCCCAGCAGCGGCTCAAGCACTGGATTCTCGCCTGGCAGGCCGCCCTGCTGGCCAAGGTGCGCAGCCTGGCGGCGACCGCCCTGCCCGCTGGCGACAAGCCCCTGCCCGCCGGTGCAGCGCGGCATGTGCAGCGGCTCACCGAGCTGCTGGCCGAGCTCGAACAGCTCGAGCTGGGGGTCACCTGCAGCCCGGCGCTGCTGGACCTCGAGCGGCGGGTGGCCCGCGAGGCCCACGCCTTGGCCCAGATCAGCCAGCCCAAGCCCAAGCCCAAGAAAAAGAAGAGCTCCCGGCTGACCGAAGCCCTGGGCATGGTGGGCTTCTACCTGGCGGTCACCACCGCCGTGCTGGCCGCCCTGGGCGCCGACCTGCTGGTGCTGAACAGCCTCAGCTTCATCGAGCACCCATTCTGGGCCACCGCCGGCGCCGCAGCCTTCACCGTCTACCTGCCCGAGCTGGTGGCCCGTCTCACCCGGCCCCGCAGCCCCACCGCCAGCTGGAGCCTGCACGAGCTGGCCTTCTTGCCAGCCTACCTGCTGTTCCCGGTGTTGCCCGCCGCGGGGGTGGTCCACTCCATCCCCACCACCGGCATGTTCATGTTGATGATGGGCGTCTGCGCCATCATGAGCCTGATGCTCATCGTGGGGCTCACCAGCCGGCGATAGGAGCTCCCATGCGACGCCCACGGTCCCTGGCCCTGACGGGCCTGCTGACGCTGGGCTGCCCTGCGGGTCCCAAGGACAGCCAGGAACCCGGCCAGCACGTCACCGTCGGTCCCTACGTGGCGGCAGCCAGCGACCGGGGGCTGACCCTCATGGTCCGGGTGGCGATGCCGGGTGAGCTCGAGTGCCGCGCCTGGCCCACCGGTGGCTCGGCCGAGCAACCCGCGGCCAGCGCCATGGTGCAGGCCCTGGCAGAGCACGACCTCACCGCCCACTGTCACCTCGACGGGCTCGAGCCAGCGACCCCCTACGCCTACGGCTTCTTCGAGGATGGTCGGCAGCTCGAGGGAGCCACCGACCGCAGTGCCACCACCGCGCCACCCGCTGGCGAGCCCGCCAGCTTCGTCTTCGGCGTATTGGCCGACGCCGACGGCAAGGACGGCGTGGACACCCCGACCTACGCCGGCCTGGCGAAGCACTTCCCGGCCTTCGTGCTGCAGATCGGCGATCTGGACCATCGCGATCCCGGCGAGGCGGAGGATCTCAGCGTGGAGGTCTGGCGCCGGATGCACCGGGATCAGCTCGCCGAGCACAGCCAAGCACGGCAGCTCGACGGCGCCCTGCTGGCCACCACCCCCTTCCTCCACACCTGGGACGACCACGACTACGGCGCCAACAATGCAGACCGAACAGCGCCCTGGCGCACCCTCGCCCAGCAGGCCTTCCACGAGTACTACCCGCCGCCGCCGGACATCCCGAGCCCACAGCACGGCATCTGGTACAGCTTCTCCTGGGGGCAGGTGGAGCTGTTCATGCTCGATGTCCGCTCCCAACGAGACCCCAACGAGGCCCCCGATGGCCCCGACAAGTCCATGCTGGCGGGGGAGCCCGACGTGGCGGACCAGTACGGCTGGCTGCTCGAAGGCCTCGAAGACAGCAGCGCAACCTGGAAAATCCTGGTGTCGGGCTCCTGCTTCAACCCCCACGCAAAGCAGGTGGACTCCTGGGCCCTATTCCCGGACGAACAGCGCTCCCTGCTGGACTCTCTGGTGGGCGCCGGCATCACCGGCGTGGTGGTGCTGTCGGGGGACCTGCACTCCGCTGGCGGCATCGACGACGGAAGCTTCGCGGGCCTGCCGGAGCTCTCCGTGCCCACCACCAACCTCGCGCCCCCCCACTGCACAGGAAGGGACTGCGGAAGCTGGAGCCACGGCATCGAGGTGGACGAGGATGCCGCGGGCTTCGCCCTGGTGAGGGTGGACTGGGATCCATCGATCCAGCGCCACAGCCTGACCCTCGAGGCCCACGCCGCCGACGGCAGCCTGCGCCGCTCCCTCACCCTCGAGCCGCAGGATGCCGTACCGAGCGGGTTGTTTCCACCCACGGACCCCGCGACAGTGCGCTGACGGGCCGCTACACTCGCCCCTGCAATGGTCACCCACCCGCTCCCAACCCAACGCCGCTTCTCGATGGCTCCCGCAGCCGCAGGGATGCTGCTGCTGGGCCTGGCCGCCTGTGACAAGCCGGCCAGCGTGTTCCCCGACGGCACCGCCCTGATCCTGGTGATGGACGGTGTGCGCCTCGAGGAATCCCTGGGAGACGAGCCCTCATCGGCGACGGGCGAGCAGCCCTCGGCCTTCCTGCCGTCGGTGTGGGACGAACGCCTGGGCACCGGCGTGCGATCCACCCAGGCCTGGAGCCTGGCCGCCACCACCACGGTGCCAGCCCACGCCGCCATCGTCACCGGACGCCGGGTGCCCCTGGCCAACTACGCCGTGGGCGACGACCCCGGAGTGTACCGGGTGCCGCTGCCCACGCTGGCCGAGACCCTGCGCCGATCCGATATCACCGTCTCCGGCGGCGACGCCGTGATCATGGGCAACACCAAGCTGCCCTTCGCCGTGGACCACAGCCTGTGGCCGGGCATGGGGCAGCCCCACGGTGCCAGCTACCAGTACATCAGTCAGGGATTCGACAGCGAAAAGACCTCCCAGGACGACAGCGAGGTGCTCGCCGCCCTGCAGCGTCAGCTCGAGGGCCACCCGGTGCGCGTCGCTCTGGCCAACCTGCACCAGGTGGACCGCTCGGGACACTACGGTGACAACGAAGAGCACCTGACCAAGATCCGTGGCCTGGATCGCCCCCTCGCCAACTTCTGGGACTGGCTGGACGAACACGACGGCTATGCCGAGGACACCTGGGTGCTGCTCACCGCCGACCACGGTCGCCACAGCAACGCCACCAGCGATCCCCCCTGGCGCCACCACGGCTGCGCCTGCAACGGCTGCCGGCGGGTGCCCTTCCTGCTCACCGGACCCGGCGTGGCCGCGGGCAGCGACGCCGACGGGCCGGTGCTGCTGGTGGACTACGCACCCACCCTGGCCGCGCTCATGGGCCTGGCGATGCCCTGGGCCGACGGCCTGGTGCGGGACGATCTGCTGGACGATCCCACGGGCATCCCCTCCCGATCAGGCCTGGCCGACCTGGCGGTCGCTGGCGAGCTGCAGGCGGAGATCCGCTATCTGGACGACCCGGCCCACCGCAGCGAGCTGTGGGTGGACGGTCAGCGCCTGTCGGACCCCGACGCCATCGCCGTGGAAGGCATCGCCATGGCCGCCGACAGCCTGCGCCATTGGCTGTGCTTCCGAGAGGTGGTGCTGAGCCCCGACGCCGACGAGACCGGCTGGCTGCCTCGCTGCATGGCCAGCGACGATGTGGGCGAGACCTGGTCCGACATCGGCTTCCCGGTGGACCGGGTGGGCCCCTACTGGCGCCCCGCCATGAGCGCGGGCCTCGAGGGTGTGCTCATGGTGGCCTGGGCCCACGATCCCAACGGGCTGGCCACCGAGAGCTGGGCCACCGAAGAGAGCGACATGAGCGTCGACCTGGCGCGCTGGGACGGCGACAACTGGCAGCGCGCCTCGTCGGGGGGGACCCACAGCTTTCCCCAGGACGCCGCTCTGTTGCCCGTCATGGGTGGCGCATGGGTGGCCATCAGCGCCAGCGGAACCACCGAGAACGCCCGCCATGAGCGCAACGTACACATGGGCTTCGCCCAGCTGGGCGAAGACATCGACTGGCAGGCCGTCACAGCCACCGAGCTCTCCGACCTGGCCGGCGACGCCGAGCACTGGCGCCTCGAGTACCCGGCCCTGGCCGCCGGCCCCGAAGGGCGCATGATGCTGGCCGCCAGCGGCTTCGTGGACGACGGGTCCGTCGCCGTGGTGGCGGTCACCCGCGACGGTCAGAGCTGGGAAGACCACGGCGAGGTGGAGCTGCCTTACCGGCTCATGCCCCACATCGGCCCGGTGTGGCTGGGCCAGACCCCAGTGTGGGCCACGGTGGACCCCGAGACCCAGGATGCCTGGATCTGCGGCGGCCTGCCCGACGCTGAGCCGACCTGCACCGACGCCAACACCACCCGCATCCTGCGCATGGTGGCCCACCAAGACGAGCTGCACGTCATCGTAGACCTGAGCAAGGGCGAGTGGGACCTGCGCACTTACAGCGCCGAGACCCTGGGCTTCCCTTCCGGGGCTCCCTGATGTTCGCCTGGCGAGGCGCCGCGCTGTCGGCCCTGGCCATGGGCTGCGACCCCCACGCCCCCGGCTCCACCGCCACCCCGGAGATCCCCGACGACCCCACTGTGCTGATGGTGGTCATCGACGGCGCCCGGTTCGAGGAGACCCTGGGCGATCATCCTTCTGGAGCCACCGGCGAGCTCCCCTGGGCCATGATGCCCACCGTGTGGGACGAATTGGTGCCCCAAGGCGTGCGCGCCACCGCCGCCTGGACCCTGTCGTCATCCACCACGGTGCCATCCCACGCCACCATGATCACCGGGCGCCGCTCGCCCCCGGTGGCCAACTACCCGCCGGGGGACGCCCCTGGCGCCTACCTGCCCCAGCTTCCACTGCTGGCCCAGGCCCTGTTCGAAGCTCAGCCCGGGCTCGAGCCCAGCGCCGCCGTCACCGTGGCCAACACCGAGCTGCTCGAAGTCCTCACCGCCAGCCTGTGGCCGGGAGCCCCCGAGCTCGGGCCCGACGCCTACCATCTCGTGGGAACGGACCAAGGCGGGGTCAGCCACAAAGACACCGATGTGCTCGAGGCCTTGCTCGGTGCTCTGGACGACGCCGATCTGCGCCTGGCCCTGGCCAACCTGCACCAGGTTGACCGATCGGGCCACAACGGCGACGCCGAAGCCTATCCCGATGCCATCCGCGCCCTGGACAAGCCCATCGCCGATCTGTGGCGCACGGTGCAGGCACACCCGGACTACGCCGACCGCAGCTACCTGTTGCTGGTGAGCGACCACGGCCGCCACAGCGCCTCGAGCAACGATCCCCCCTGGCGGCACCATGGCTGCTCCTGCGCGGGCTGCCGGCGGGTGCCCTTCCTGCTGCTGGGCCCAGGGGTGCGCAGCGGCGAGGATCTGGACCGCCCCTTGCTGCTGGTGGATGTGGCCCCCACCATGGGTGCCCTGCTGGGGGTGGACATGCCCTGGGCCGATGGCCTGGTGCGGGACGATCTGCTGCTCACACCCACCGGCCGGTCGTCCCGCCGAGGCCTGGCGGCGTTCGTTTCCGCCGGCGAGCACCAGGCCGAGCTTCGTTATCGCGACGATCCCGGCCACCGCAGCACCCTATGGGTGGACGGCCAGCGCCTGTCGGACCCCGATGCCCTGGTGGTGGAGGCCCCCGCATTGACCATCGACGGCGAGCGGGCCTGGGCCTGCTGGCGCGCCCTGCACGCTAGCGCCGGGGACACCCAGGTGGCGTGGACCCATCGCTGCGCCAGCAGCGCCGACAGCGGCCAGAGCTGGGCCGCGCTGAAGCCCGCCGAGCCCGACGCCGGCCCCTACGGTCAGATGCGGCTCACGCCTTGGGATGGCGGGGTGCTTGCAGCCTGGGCCCACAGCCCCAACGGCAGCACCAGCGGTGGGAGCACCGATCCCGATGAGGCCAGCAGCACCGTCTCCCTACGCATCGCCCTGCACGACGGCGACGGGTGGATCAGCGACCAAGCGCCCAGCGTCCCCAGTTTCCCCACCGACCTCAGCCTGGCCAGCGACGGCCAGACCGTGCACATCGCAGTGGCAGCAGGCGACCCCGAGGCCGACGCCGACATCCGCCACACCCGCCGCATCTGGCTGGCCAGCGCACAGCGTGCGGCCGGGGCGTGGACCTGGACGGGCCCGGCAGAAGTGGACCTGTCATCCCTGGCCCCCACCGATGACTCCTGGCGGGTGGAGCAACCGGCATTGACCGTGGACGAGCAAGGGGACCTGCTACTGGCCGCGACAGGCTACGGATCAGAGGGCAGCACCCAGGCCATCCTGGGTCGGAGCATCGACGGTGGCGCCAGCTTTGCCGAACAGCGCGCCCTCGACTTGCCTGGTCCTTTGCAGCCCACCACGGGACCCGTCTGGTCCGGTGAACGCGCTGTGTTCGCCGTGGTGATGGGAGACGCGGTGCAGCTCTGCGCCGGGGGGTTCGAGGGCGAGGTCACATGCGTCGACACCGACGCGCCGCGGGTGCTGCAGCTGACCGCCGACGGCGAGATCCTGCACGCCCTGGTGGACGTGGACCAAGGACACTGGGAGCACCGCCAGTGGAAGGCCGCGAGTTTCGACGCGCGATAGGCCACCCCCATGCTCACCATCGACCCCCACCCCGCCCTGGACCTCCGCGCCTTCGTCACCACCTGGCCCGCCCCCCTGGGCGAACTGGACAGCCCCGACTGGCTGCAGGCCATGGCCACCGTGGACACCGAGGTCCCCTTCACGCCCTTCGACGACACCATCAAAAAAGCCGTGCGCGACCTGCTGCGCCACGGCGGCTTCAAGCCCGCGGGCCGCTCCAAGCCCTGCAACGAGTACATCCGGGGCGTGGCGGCCAAGGGTGAGTTCCCCATCATCAACGCCGCGGTGGACGCCACCAACCTCGCGGCCCTGCACGGCTGCCTACCCGTCTCCACAGTGGACCTCGACAAGCTCGCCCAGCCCCTGCGCGCCGGCATCGCCGAGCAGGGCGAGCGCTACGTCTTCAACATGTCCGGCCAGGAGATCAACGTCTCCGGCTTGATCTGCCTGCACGACGCCGACGGCCCCTGCGCCAACGCCGTCAAGGACAGCCAGCGCGCCAAGACCAATGAGGCGAGCACCCGCACCCTGACCGTCATCTGGGGCACCACCGATCTGCCGGGTAGGGCCCAGGCGCTGCTCGAGTGGCACGTGGCCATCAACGAGAAGCTGGGCGGGAGCTGCGAGCGAGTCTGAGGGGATCAGTCCAGCCCGAAGATCACGAACGCCCCGCCATGGCTGAGGCCATCCACCTTGGCATAGGGAGCGCCCACCAGCAGATCGGGCACCCCGTCACCATCGCCATCGGCCACGGACAAGGCGGTTCCCGCGGCATCGTCGGGAGCCTCAGCGCCCCAGCGGGCGTGGGCGTCGGCCAGAGCGACGGTGCCCACCACCGGCCCGTGCACAAGGTAGACCGCGCCGCAGTGGCCCCACATCACTGTGGCCTCACGGGCGCTCACCACCAACTCGGCGTGGCCGTCGCCGTCGAGATCGCCGGGAGCGGCGAGGGCGTAGCCGGCAAGGTCGCCGTAGGCTTCCCCCTCGAGCGTGCCACCGGAATCGGCCAGGCTACCGCCAGCCAGCACCGATCCGGAGAGCAGATGGACGGCACCCTGATAGTCACTGCCTCCATGAAGCGCCGTGACAGCCAGATCGCCCAAGCCATCGCCGTCCATGTCCCCCACGCCCGCCAGCGCCGAGCCGGCGTAGTCGTTCTCGGCCACCCCCAGCCACAGGGCGTCGGCGTCCGAGAGCTCAAGGGCCCCCGCGGCGCCCCCAGCGAAGACGAACACCGCCCCCGCGTTGTTCGCCGTGGTGCCGTCTCTCTCGTTGCCCAGCACCAGATCGTCCAGCCCGTCGCCATCGAGATCGGGCACACCCACCGCCGCGCTCAGCCTGTCGCCCTCGAAGAAGGCCAGCGCCACATCGGCGACCGAGGTGGTGCCAGCGAGATCGTCCAGCGGTACCAGGTAGGCACGATCCTCACCCTCCGCAGCAAGCATCAACTCGCCCACCCCGTCGCCGTCGCTGTCGAATCCGGTGGACAGGGCCGAGCCGAGGTCATCGCCATTCTGACCCAGCAGCATCCCGGTGGCGTCCGCGAGGCTGAGTTCTCCACTGAGGGGTCCCGACAGCAGGTAGACCGCGCCGGCCGAACCGCCGCCGCTGTCCTCGCGCTCTGCACCCACCAGCAGCTCGGCCAAACCGTCGCCGTCGAGATCGCCCGGGGCGGCCAGGGCAGAGCCCAGGTAGTCCTCGTCAGCCCCACCCAGCAAGCGCGCGGTGGCGTCGGCCAAAGACCCCTCGCCGCTGAAGGGTCCCGAGACCACATAGGCGGCCCCCCGGTAGCTCCCCGTGTCGTCCACGTGGGTGGCGCCGACGGCCAGATCCCCGACGCCGTCCCCATCCATGTCACCGATCCAACAGACCGTCGTTCCGGCTTGGCCGCTCGCTTCCACACCCCGCAGGATGGCGTCGGCCCCAGCCAGGCTTCCGTCACAGAAGACCTCGTCCACATCACCGTCACAGTCGTCGTCCACCCCATTGCACCGCTCCCGGGCCAGGGGGTTCACGTCGAAGTCGGTGTCGTCGCAGTCGCCGGGCTCGCGCACATAGCCAGAGAGCCCGACCTCCGAGTACAGCCCGTCGATGGTGACCCCGAAGCCGTCGCCGTCGTTGTCGGGGAACCAGTTGGGATCGGGGGGCGGGGGGGCGGTGTCGCCGGTCTCGCCACCCGTCTCCACCGGGCTGTCCGGTGGCTCGCTGTCCCGGGTGTCGTGGGTCTCGGGGGTGGAGTCGCCGCTGTCCGGCGTGATCTTGGACCCGGTGTCGTCCTTGTCGCCGCAACCTGCCAGCAGCAGGCAAAGGCCCAGGGCATGAAGGGTGCTACCAGGCTGTGCCACCGCGGCCTCCATAGGCGCCGATGTCGGCCGGCCCGCCGTCAGCGTCCTGGGTGTCCGCCGATCCCGCATCCACTAGCTGAGACCCCGGAGCCAGCGACAGATCCCAGTCAAGGGGATCGGCCGCGCTCACATCGACGTAGCCAGGCTCTACCGAGATGTTGCCCTCGGTTCCCACCGGGTCGTCCAGGCCCCAGACATCCGTGCTGCCGTTGTCGAACAGCACGCAGTGCCGCAGCTCCACCCAACCGCCGCTGAGGTGCAGCCCGTCGCCGCGGGTGGTGGGGTCGGATGTGTCCATCGTGATGTTGCCGGTGATGGCCGTGTTCACCAGAGTGGCCGTGCTGTCCCACAGGACCAGCCCCGCCCCCGCGGAGCCGTCCCCACCGCCGATGTTGCCGTGGATGGTGGCGTTCTGCAGCCCCAGGTGGCTCATGTTTGCGTACACACCCAGCCCCCACGTCATGCCCGAGTGGGCGGGCTGGTGCCCGGCGACGATGACGTTGACCCCGTAGAGGCTGGAGCCGTACAGCAACACGCCCAGCCCCGCGCCTTTGTAGGCGGGGCCGACATTGTCCACCACAGCCACGTTGGCCATGACCAGATCGCTGTTGCGTGCGTACAGGCCGTTACCATTGGTGGGGTAGCCCATGCCATAGTTGCCCGTGATGGTCACTCTCTCGAGCCAAGCGCTGGAATCGGCCAGGTACAGGCCCGCGCCGTAGCTGGGGTCATCCCAGTGGTAGCAGGTGGCCCGGTTGTCGCGGATCACCACGTCGATCAGTGTGAGATCGGCGCCGTCAAAGGCGAGCACGCCCGCGCCCATCGAGCCGTGATTGTCGAAGACCTCGTTGCCCTCGATCACCAACTGGACCAAGGTCGGCGCCGCGCCCTGGACCAGCACCCCGCCACCACCCTCGGGGTAGCAGTCGAAGTCCGTGCAGACCCCGCCGGTGACCGTGAAGCCCCGCAGCTCGGCGTCGGGGCCCTCTCCGTTGACGAAGCGCACCACCGTGCCGGAGCCGTCCGCATCGATGACCGTCGCCTCAGCGCCGTAGGCCCCGATGAGCCGCAGATCCTTGCCGGCGAAGTCAATGGTCTCGTACCAAGTGCCCGCTTCCACGCAGACGGTGTCGCCGCTGGATGCCGCATCGATGGCGTCCTGGATCGTGGGGTGATCGCTGGGCACCCAGGTGGCAGCCGCGCAGTCCGGGTCCTCAGGCATGGGCGAGCCGGTGTCGGCGCTGTCGAAGACACTATCCGGCGCCAGGCCCGAGTCCGGTGGTGGCGGAGCGACAGGGTCAGCGCTGTCCGCCAGCGGCGCGCAGCCGGTCAGCACCGAGGTCACAACAACGAAGCCCAGACGATCCATGACAGTCCCAGTCAGTGTCCGTGGACACTATACCAGTACCGCCACTCGAACGATGCCCCCAGCGACGCACCCGCCGCCTGGCGGAAACGCTGGCACCGCAGTGCGCCCTACTCCGCGCTCTCGCTGACCTGCACCCGGAAGGCGCCGTCGGTGATCTCCACCGTCTCGGCCGCACCCTCGCAGCCCATCCAGCAGCTCAGGGTGCCCTCGAAGCCGCCCTCGGCGTAGCCGATGCGGGCGTCGAGCTCGTTTTCGGGATCGTGATCGTTCCAGACATCGATGCTGATGCTGCCCGACGATGAGACCCAGGTGGTGGAGCCAACGGTGTACTGCAGCCAGGTGCAGTCGGTCTCGCAGGCCTCTTCGAAGACCGTGTCCCACGTTCCGGTGTCGCCAGCGACATAGCCGAAGACGCTGCCCTGGAGCACATCCGAGGGGAACAGCAGCAGCCAGGCGGGGTCGGAGGTGAACAGGTGGGCGCCCTCGGCGTTGCCCTCGTAGAGCGCTCCGTCGATGGTGGCGGTGATGAAGAGATCCTCTTCCTCGGTGCCGAAGCAGCCGGGCAGGACGAGAAGAGAGAGCAGGATCAGGGCCTTCAAGGTGTACTCCAGAGGTGGGGGTTCCATGTCGCGAGCCCACGACGCCACCGCGTCATGTCTATTCGACTGTGCGGAAAGTTTGCACCATTCTGTTGACAGGCCCGCGTGACTCACCATAGAGTTACTACATCAAAACCCTCACACCCCTGTGGGGCCATTGGAGCCTATCGTGCACGAGATCATCATTGCCAAGTTCATGGAGCTGGGTCTGACCCGCAACGAAGCGCTGGCCTATGTCACCTTGCTCGAGGACCACGAGACCGATGGACTGACCGGCTACGAGGTCGCCGCCCGCTCGGGAATCCCCCGTAGCGCGGTCTACACGGTGCTGCGCAAGCTGCAGGACGCTGGGGCCACCTTCTGCCTGGGCACAGAGCCTGCGCGCTACGCAGCCACCGACCCGTCCACGTTCATCGACAACATGCGACGCAACATGGTCACCCGGCTGGACAGCTTGAGCGACAGCCTGGGCAAGCTGCCCAAGCGCGACCGCCCCGAGCCGGTGTGGATTCTCCATCGCTACGAAGACGTGATGGCCCGCATCGACACCATGATCCGCTCGGCCCAGCACTCCGTCTACCTGTCCATCTGGCCCCGGGAGCTCGAGCGCGTGATCGACGCCCTGCAGGCCGTGGAAGACCGCGATCTGCACCGGGTGATCTACTCCCCCGCCGCCGGCATCGAGTGCCCTCAGGGTTTCTCTTGCTGGCTCGACAGCGTCGACGGCGACGAGGCCAAGGCGGGCTGGTCCCACAAGGCCCTCGTGGTGGTGGACCACCGCGAAGCCCTCATCGGCGGCACCGAGCCCTACGCCGACAACCAGGCCGTCTGGACCACCAACCCGTCCCTGGTGGACACCGCCACCAACGGCGTGATCATGGACATCACCCTGCTGGCCCGCACCATCGGTCGGGACTGCGTGGACGACGTCTCCCCCATGATGCGCCCCCACCTCGACGCCACCCCCACCGACAGCTGATCCCGGAGCACACCATGCCTCGCACTCGCGTCTGGCTACCCGTCCGCGCCCCTGTCGTGTTCCGCACCGGCATCATCCTGGCGCTGACGGCCGGTGGGATGGGCTGCATGGACTACGAGGTCGGCGTACAGAAAGAGCTCGACCAGCACTACGTCGAAGATACCGCTCCCCCGGTCGAGGCCCCTCCCGACGAGACCGCTGTGCCCATCGAGATCGAAGGCAGCCCCCTCGAGTTCGAGGACCCGCCGGTGGACGACCCACCCGAGGACGACCCGCCAGAGACCGACCCCGAGGCCGGCTGCGCTGACGGTGACCGCGAGGGCTACCAGGACTGGAACGTCTACCCCGACATCGCAGCCTGCTCTGGTGGCTGGTCCGTGGGCGGCGTCACCCGTTCCGACCTGGCCCCCACCTGCAGCAACGGCGCGGGCGATGACAGCGGGAACGTCGAAGGCGACGGCTGCAGCGCCGCCGACCTGTGCGCACCCGGCTGGCACGTCTGCGAAGGCCACGTCGAGGTCGAAGAAAACGCCGGCAGCTGCGACGACGCCGTGCCCTACGGCACCCCCGACAAGGCCCTGCTCTTCGCCGTGCAGCAGCACAGCGACAACGGCTCGGTCTGTGACAACGGCAGCGCAAGCGGCAACGACATCTTCGGCTGCGGCAACCTGGGCACCGACCTCTCCTCCGACAAAAACTGCGGCGTGCTCAACAAGGTCATCGCGAGCATGAACGCGGGCAGCTGCGGCTACAACGAAGCCGAGCCCAGCCACGGGCCGTGGGAATGCGGCGGCGGCACCGACAGCCACTACCACGAGGGCGAGCTGGTCACGAAGAAGGGCTGCCCCGGCTGGTCTTGCTCCTACGACGGCAACGGCGTGGGCAACTCCGACAAGGGCGGCGTGCTGTGCTGTAGGGACTGATCAGTCCCAGCTCGCATCCCCACACACCCCGCGCCAGCAGGCTTCGAGCGAGCCGGCGCTCCCGAAACGATGACCATGGCCCAGGTTCACTCCAGCCACCCCTGATCGCTGATGATCTCGTACAGCCTGTCTGCGATGAGTGCATGACCACGTTGGTTTGGATGCACTTCGTCCAGGAGAAGATCCTGAGGCGATGCGTCACCCACAATCTCCGCACAGTCCAGCAGAGGCACCTGGTGTTGTTCAGCGAGCTGCTTCAACACCTCGGCGAACTCGCGGTTCGGGTCATTCAAGAGCGGACGTTTCTGCATCTCGGGTGGGAACACATCGAGCGTGAGGGGAACGACGAGCACGACCTGCCCATCCTGCGCTTGCTGACGCTCGACCAATTCTTCGATGCATGCGTGATAGCGACGGCCGGTGAGCAGGGGGGCGTTTGTCCGCGAACGTAGCCAGTAGGAAGCCTGGCTGGCCAAGCGCCCGATACCTACGATTCCCAAGGGGCCGAAGACCGGCTCGGCCAAGGGGTATCCACCCCCCGTGGACAAACGTGTGTCGCTGGTGAGGCTGTAGACGACCAGGATGTCCGGCGGGATGATGCTCGACACTCTCTCGTAGACCGAGAGGGACTGGGGACAAGAAAATCCTGGGACTCCGCCGTTCTGGACATCCGCCGGCCGCCCACGAGCGACGAGCATCTCCAACCGGCCAGCGAAGCTCTCATCTTCACCGACTTCCCATCCAAAGGCCGATGAGTCCCCAAGCACCAGCAACCGGATCACTCCTGAGAGCTCAACCGGCTCGTGGCCTCGCAACCCGAGGCTATTGAAGTGATGATTCACATCACCCATCACGAACTGGGATGAGGGCGGAAGAGCCCATCCGGTCTGTGAATCCGGGATGAGTGGTGGTGGCAGGGGCGGCGGCGTGAAGAGGACCCTCCCGGCGACCTCGAGGGTCGCGACGCAGGTCAGCAACACGACCAGGGACAGGCCGACACGCAGCAAAAGGGATGGCGAGCTCAACCTCGAGAGTCCTCCAAGAATTGCTGTGCCCTAACCGGCCCGGGCCCTCCGACGCGACACGACCCCCAGCCCCAGCAGACTGAGCAGCCACCCTGCCACCCCCGCACCGCTGGCGCAGCCGAACAGGCCGCTGCCTTCATCGTCGCCCACAGGCTCTCCGGTGTCCAGCTGGGCCCAGCTGCACACATCGGCGTCCTCGTCGCAGGACGCCTCCCAACCGTCCCGGGTGCCGCAGTCCCGAACCTCGCCGCCGCAGACGCCGTCACCGCACACGTCGCGCTCCGTACACCACGCCGCGTCGTCGCAGCTGGCGCCATCCCGCAGGGGCTCGGCCACGCAGGCGCCCTGCTCGGGGTCGCAGAGGCCGGCGGAGCAGTCGCTGTCCAGGTGGGAGCAGTCGGGCACATCGCTGTGTACACAGAAGCCGTCGCTGCACGACTCGAGGCCGGTGCAGGCGTTGCCATCGTCGCAGTCGCCGTCCGCCTCGCAGAGCTCGAGGGAGCGGGTGGGATCGCCGTAGAGGTTGAACTCCGCCCGGGTGGCCCAGGCAAAGCCCGTGCAGTCCACGGTCTCGTAGACCTCGGGCCAGCCATCGCCCGGCAGCTCGGACTTGGTCCACATGGCCGCCTCGCCCACCGTGGCGCCACCGGCCAGCCACAGAGCGTAGTAGTACGAAGCCGTGCTTCCACCCGCGAGATCCGGACGGGGCTCGAAGGTCTCGCCGAAGTCTCCGGTGCTGCCGTAGCTGACCCGGGTGGCGGACATGGTGCCGGCCGCGCCGCCGGACAGCAGGGCGAACCCCAGGTTGCCGGGGTCTTCGGGCCAGGCGTTGTCGCAGGAGATGTGAAAGGTGAACGCGCCCCCGGCGTTGGCCAGATCCGGGGCGTCCGAGGACTCCATGAACGCCGGCGACGAGATCTCGTCGTCGTCCCCCACACCGTCGTCGTTGTAGTCCCCGTTCCAGACCACCCGGTGCACCGAGTCGTACCAGCCGTGCCCGGCCCAGACCACCAGGCCGGCGCCGTCGGACCACTGCTCCACCACGGTGTCGCGGCTGAGATCGAGATCCCGGGTGTGGGGGCTGGGCAGCAGGCCCTCACCCTCGAAGATGCGCAGGGCTTGCTCCTGGAACGCCGCGGGCAGGTCCAGGTAGATGGCCTCGAGCACCCCGGCGCCGTCCTGGTGCTCGGGGTAGTCGCCCCCCGTGGCGCTCGAGCCGCCGGCCACCCCGAACAGGGCCCCTGGCAGCAGCACCCGGTGGCGGTAGGACTTGTCGGCTTCGAGGTCCCGGGCCAGCACCCGCTCGAGCAGGGCGTCCAAGGCGTCGGCGTCGCCGCCGTACACCGGCAGCCGACCCACGAACAGCTCGGGCTCGAGGTCCATACACTCGGCGTCGTCGGGGTAGTCCCAGGGCAGGCCGTCGCCATCGCAGTCCCAGTCGCCGGACAGCTCCGCGTAGTAGAAGTCCGTGGGGGTGGGGCTCATGTTGTCGGCGGTGGAGTCGGGGTAGTACCGGGTCAGGGCTTCGACCGGGTAGCTCTGCAGCATGGGCACATCGCCCTGCTCCGGATGGGGGTCACCGATGAGCAGCAGGTAGGCCCCGGGTTCCGTGGCATAACGATCCTGCAGGTAGGTCCGGATGCGGTCCTGGCGAGTGTCGCTGTCGGCTCCGGTGCTCCGGTCCCAGTCGGCCTCGGTGGCCAGGTCCACGGCCCAGCCCTCGGCAGCGCGGAACGCCATGAAGCGGGGCAGCACACGACTGTCGGCGGCGAGCTGGTCGGTGGTGAGCACCAGCAGCTCGGGCCGAGGTTCGAGGGCGGGCACGGGGGGAAGAGCACTGAGCACAGGCACCGGCCGGTGGCTCAGATCCGGGGCGGGCAGCCCCGGAGGCGCGTTGATCAGACCTTCGGCGGCGGCAGGACCGGCGAGCATGAGCGCTAGAGAGAGCAGGGTCATGGTGGGCCTCCTACAAGAACAGTGGGCCGCCGTGGGTGATGCTGCCGGTGTAGGCCTCGCTCTGCTCGAGGGCGCCTTCGTCGGTGTAGACCACGTGCCGCGAGATCACCGCCCAGTCACCATCCTCGAGGATCGCCGAGCTGTCGAAGTCCGCGGGGAAGGTGGGGAATGTGAAGCTCGGCTCGTCGTTGCCCGGGTAGAGATTCCAGGCCAACAGGCCGTCGCTGTCGTAGCCGTAGAGCATGTAGCTGGTGGCCCCCTCGACGGGCTCCCAGCCCACGGAGCCACCCTGCCCCAGCTCTTCGTGGTGGTCGAGGATGGGGCTGTCCAGCAGCGCTACGTCCATGCTGGCGGCCCCAGCGGGGACGGGCAGCGAGCCGAAGGCGTAGGTGCCGGTGGCGAAGTCGTCGAACAGGTAGAGCTGCAGCCGGTCGGTGAAGCCATCCACCGGCACCCAGCCCAGGTCCAGGGCGAAGCTGGCGCCGCTGCCGTCGCAGCCGCGGTTGTAGCCGGTGGTGGTGGCCATGCTCTCGCCCAGCTGGGTGATCGCCATGCTGCTGCAGTAGTCCTCGGGGATAGCCGAGATAGGCACGCCATCCAGGCTGGGGCTGGCGACGCTGACGGCCAGATCCTGCAGGGCCTCGGGGTCCATGGCCAAGTCCAAGCCCTCACTGCCGCCCCAGGTGACGGTGCCTGCGGCGGCCCCCAACACCACCCAGCTGTCCCCATCGAAAGCCAGCGCGCTCAGCGCATAATCGACGTCCGGCGCCACCAGCTCGACCTCGAGTTCGTACTCCACGGGGTCGGCGCTGCTCACCTGGACGTAGTCGATGTAGGTGCCATCCTGAGGGCCGTCGTTGGGCCCGAAGAACATCACGTAGCTACCCACCGGCGCACCGCTCACCGTGCCGCTGATGCCCATGGTCTCGGTGGCGTAGCTGCCCAGGTCCCGGGCGTAGGTGCGCAGATCCAGGGGCATGGTGGTCTCGGTCAGCAGCAGGTCGGTGTAGGTCACCGCCATGTGGCCATCGAGGGCCACCGTGACACTCACGGGACGATCCCCCGGCACGCCGGGCACCGAGAAGCTCCCGTCCGCGCCAGTGCGCACGCCGATCTGCTCGGCGCCGGTGTCCAACAGCACCCAGGCGCCATCCACGGGGGCCAGGGCCAGGTAGGGGTCGGAGACCACACCCCAGACATCCACCAGCTCCGCCGGCCCGCCACTGTCCGCGGTGTCGGAGGGGCCGGGACAGGCGACGAGGAACAGAGAGGCGAGCAGGGCGAGGCGCATGGAGGCTCCAGAGAACGGCCCCGACATCATGCCTCGAACATGCGACGCATGGTTCGCTACTTCACCGTGATGGCGTAGTAGCCACCCCAAGCTTCCGGGGGGGCCTCTACAAACGCCAGACAGCGGGCCAGCAGCGCCCGGGTGGCGCCGTCGTCGGGGCGTTCCTGCCGCAGGGCGTCGAAGGCCTCTACCGCCGCGGCCCACTCGCCGGCCAGGTAGAGATCCACCGCCGCCTCGTAGCGCCGCGCGAAGGCCACCAGCTCTTCGTCCACGGTGCCGCGTCGGCCCAGCAGCTCGTAGATGATGGTGGGCTGCACCCGGCCCTTCACGGTCACCCGGTCCAGCCGGCGCAGCTCGAAGAGCTCGATCACACGGACGGCCGTGGTCTCGCTGACCAGGATGCGGGTGCCGTAGAGCTTGTTGATGCCCTCGAGGCGGCTGGCCAGCACCACGCCATCGCCGATGGCGCCGTAGTACATCCGGTCGCTCGAGCCGAAGTGACCCACGGCCACCCGCTCGGTGTGCAGGCCCACCCGGGTGGGCATCTCGGGGTGCTCAGCGTCGAAGTCCCACAGCGCGTCCAGCCGTTCCTGCACCGCCAAGGCCGCATCGCAGGCCCGCTCCACGTGCTTGGGCACTTCGAGGGGCGCACCCCAGAAGGCCATGACCTCATCGCCCACGTACTGCACCACCGTGCCCTCACGGTCCTGGATGCAGGCGGAGACCGACGCCAAGTACTCCCCCAAGCGCTCGGCCATGAGCATGGGTCCCAGGGACTCGGTGATGGGCGTGAACCCCGCGATGTCCGAGAAGTAGATGGTGACCTCGCGGGTCTCGCCCCCCAGCTTTGGCTCGGCCTGGCGCTCGAGCAGCTGCCGCACAAGCTTGATGGGCAGGTAGAGCTGGAAGCTGCGCAGGCCCACCTTCATGCGCTCGAAGGCGTCCACCACCTCGGCCAGCTCTCGGAAGGGGGGTCGAATCGTGGAGGCCGCGTCGAAGCGGAGGTCGCGGATGCGCCCGCTCTCCCTCACCAGGTCCTCGAGGGCCTTGCCGATCCAGCGGGAGACCACCAGGCTAACCAGCAGGGCGAACAGGGTGAGCAGCGCGCCGACCTGACTGTTGCGGATGTCGGCCTGACGCACCTGGGCCATGAAGTCCGAGGCGGGGGCCGCCACGCAGATCACCCAGTCGCGCTCGGGATCCAACCCGATGGGCACCACCGCCGCCAGGTAGGGCTCACCGCCGAAGTCGAAGCGCAGGGAGCCATCGGGGATGGCGCCGCCCTCGAGCCAGGCGGACAGCTCGGCGGTGCGGGCCAGGGCGGCGATCTCCGGGGTGGCGCTGTCGGCGGCGCTGCGTAGGGAGAGCTTCTCGTCGGCGCCGACCCCGCTCGAGGCGAGCTGATCGTGGGGGTCCTGGGCCGCAACCAGGCGGCCGCGGCGGTCCAGGGCGAAGGCCAGGCCGTGTTCGCTCACGTTGAGCTCGGCCAGGTAGCCCGACAGATCGTCGAGGTTGATGTCCACCCCGAACACGCCCACCAGGGCACCATCGGCGTGATGGGGCGCCGCCAGGGTCAGGCCGGGCGCGCGATCGGACCAGAAGACGTAGACATCGCTCCAGAACAGGTCACCGGCCGCATCCGCCCCCAGGTACCAGGGCCGGGTGCGGGGGTCGTAGCGGTCCTCGGGATCGGGGACGGTGGCCTGGATGTCGGCCACTCCGGAACCCACGCCACGTTGCAGCCAGAACACCTCGGGCTCATCGAGCCCACTCCGCTGAATCCGCTTGGTCCACAACGCGCCGTCGGCCTTGCGCTTGACCATCATGAAGTCGCCACCCGCCGTGCCCCAGTTGAGCATGGAGATGGTGGGGTAGACCGAGAGCAGATCGAAGTAGTGGGCCTCGAGGCCCGAAGGCCCGGCCAGATCCAGGCTGCCGCTGGCCGCCTCGGCCCGCAGCAGCTCGGCCACACCGCGGGGGGTGTCCAAGAAGGCCTGCACCTGATCCCGAGAGGTCTGTGCGGCCTGCAGGATGAGCTCTTCGCTCACCTGCACCACCGTCCGCGCTGAGCGCCGGTGGGAGGTGATGATGATGGCCGCGGCGGTGAGGGTCACCATGCCGGCCAGCACCAAGCCGATCACGAGCCGCAAGCTGGGACGCCAACGCTGGGGTGCTTCGGTCAAGGAGACCTCGGGCAGGCAGGGGCAGGCCCCCTATCCCTACGCCTGCCGGCCCGCTGCTGCCCTGCAGGTAGGGGTCACGAGCCAGGGCTCAAGCCTCGCGCAGCCTGAACACCAACACCGATGCGGTCACGGTGACGACCGTGAACACCGCCAGCACCACCAGGTCGAGCCCCACCGGGAAGTCTGGGGTCCAACGACCCATGGCGTCCTGGGCGATGAAGAGATGTTTGAGCAGGTCCACGCCGTAGGTGACCGGGTTGATCATCGCGACGGTGCGGAGCCAAGTAGGCAGCTCGAGCACAGGGAAGTGCGCCCCGCTCATGAACAGCATGGGGATGGAGAAGAACAACATCAAGGCGTTGAAGTCTTCGTAGGTGCGCGAGCGAGAGGCAACCGTGAGCGCCAGGCCCGCCAGCCCCATGGCCAACACAGCGATGATGGTGAGCGCACTGCAGAACTGCAGCGGCGAGAGCCAGACGCCCACCAGCGGTGCCGCAAAGAGGAACACGATCCCGTGCATCACCGCCTGCACCGCGGCACCGGTGATCTTGCCCAGCGCCAGCCAGCTGCGGGGGACAGGGGCGAGGGTGACCACCTTGAGAAAGCCGAACTCTCGGTCCCAGATGAGCGACGACCCGCTGATATTGGCGGAGAAGATCATGGCCTGCAGCACCATGCCCGCGAGCAGGAACTTCCGGTACTGATCACCCGCCCTAAGCAGCGCACCATAGCCACTCCCGAACACCACCAGGATCACCACGGGGGCGAGCAGGGAGCTGACCATACGCCCTCGCTGGCGCCAGAAGCGCAGCACATCGCGGCCGACAATGATGGAGATGGTGCGGATCATGGTGCTGCAGGGGGAGCCAACAGGTCGATGGCGATGCGATCGGTGTAGAGCCCGGTGTCCAGACGCTGGATGCCCTTGCTGAACGCCAGACGTTTACCCCGCCCACCGTCAGCCAAGTAGTCGATGGTAGCGACCCGGAGTGAGAGATCGGGGCTCAACGCCCGCCCATCGTCCAGCACCCAGTCGCCGTCCGGCGTGGCGGAGGCACCGGCCACCAGCAGGTAGCGGGTGTCCATGGCCCGGTTGTGCGACAGCTCGTTCAGGATGTCCCGGCCAGGCATGGTCACCAGCACCACCTGATTGTGGAATGGCAGGGATCGCTCGATCTGGGTCATGGTGACGGGGCCCGCCAGGCCCTCGCGCAGAGAGAGATAGTTGAACAGGGCCAGGTCCGCGCCGGTGCGGCGCTTCACCTCGTGGGCCAGAGCTCCCCCCAGACCGCCCTGATCGAAGCGGATCAGGTCGTGCTCGAGGTCCTCTCCGGCCAGCCCGACGACGGCATCAGCGCCCGGATGGGCGGAATCGGTCCGCAGGCTGACGGACTTGGCGGCCAGCTCGACCTGGGCACCCAGCACGACCCGCAGCTCCCCCAGCCGCCAGCGGCTGTCTACCCACGGGCCCACCAGATGCTCCACAGCCTCCAGCTCAACAGCGCCGGACACGCCAGGGCCGAAGCAGCCTGGCAGCACCGCCAGAGGCGCCCGGATGGCTCGCTCGACCTCTGCGACAGGCTCACAGGTCGCCACGACAACCAGAGCCGCCGGCTCGCGCTGAAGCTCGGCCACCACCGCTGGCAGCCCCCCTTTCGCCAGCTCCACCAATGCCACGGTCGATCCTTCGTGTTCGATGCGACGGGTGCTGGTGGCGACGGGCGCGGCGTCCAGCAGCTCGGTGAGACGAGAGCCCCGTTGGTGCTGGACACGCTCCACCTCGCTCGAGACCGCTGCAGGATCGGCCCACGCGAGCCGCCCGGTCCCCGGATGGACCGGCGGTGCGCGGGAGGGACCCGAGCGGTACAACACGAGCAGGTCCGGCTCGGCCTGCCAGCCGTGGATCGCGAGGAGGGAGAGGTAGGCCAACAGCCCAAGGATCACGGCGCCGCCTATCATGAGTGGCTTGCGTGACAGGTCTCTCTCCCGCTCTGAGGGCAAGCTCACGTATCACTCTGTTCTCGATAGAGACAGCGTCCCGGCGTATCGTGGGGACCGGATCAGCCCTGTCTGGGCGGGGCCGCTCCACGACGCGCCAGCAGCAAGTGCCGGGGCTGCACGAAGGCGCGCTTGACCAAGCAGCCGGAGAGGTCCTCGGCCAGGGCACCCACGAGTGATTGCAAGGATGGCTGAGGCTCACCGCAGTAGGTGGCCAGCGCATCCTGAGCGGCGCGCAGCACCGCGAGCTCGGACGGCGTGGTGCGCATCCCCTGTTCGAGCAAGCCATCCACCTCGCGGTCCAAGGCGACCACACGAGCCGGCTCGAGGGGCACAACATCCGCCAACGCCCCCCACAGCAGCAACAGGTGACGATCCGCACGGACGCGTCCGGGGTGCAGGGCCCCGCTGGCGTCGAAGTGTTGCAGGTAGGCGTTCATCCACCGCCGAGCCGCGGCCTGTTCACCCCGCTCGAGGGCATCCAGGGCCAAGCAGAGGAACATTGAAGCTCGCTGCCACCAGTGCTCGCTGACCTCCACTCCACGGCCGAAGGAGCTCGCCATGGAATCATACTCGCGGGCGACGAGGGCCTCGAGACCCCGGACCCACCACGCGAGCGCCGAGCTGGGGTTGCCGCCCGTAGACGACACAGCGCTGCTTGGCGCCAAGGACCCGAAGCGCTGGGCGTGAACCACCCGGTCCAGCTCGAGGTAGGTCAGCAGCAGCGCGCGCTGCTCCCCGGGGGCCCGCTCGGCCACAGGCACGGCTTCATCCCACCGATCGAGAATGCACAGGGCTTCACAGAGGCGCACGTGACAGTCGCCGCCCTGCTCGAGGGCCTCGAACAGAGCCGCCACACCCCGGGAGGTGCGCCCCCAGGCGAGGTAGCCAAGGGCACGTTCGAGGGCGAACGCGCCTGCTTCGGAAGGTCGTCGATGCATCATCGCTGAGCTAACCGCGGCGCCCAACCGACGCCCTACCCGGCGGACCTCGAGGCGCCCTGACGGCGCCACCAGCGCTGCGAACGGGAAACTCTGCTACCCCTCGAAGACCCGCCGCACAGCGGACGCCAGCTCGGAGGGAACGAAGGGCTTCCCGATGATGTGGAGACCTCGTTCCCGTACACCGTGACGCAGGATGTCGTCGTCGGTGTAGCCGGTCATGAAGAGCACCTTCATGGCGGGGAAGGACCGAGTGAGCTCGTCCGCGAGCCGCTTGCCACTCATCCCTGGCATGACGACGTCGGTCAACAGAAGCTCGACGTCGGCCCCCTGCCGCTCGCAGATGCGGAGGGCTTCGGCTCCATCGGCGGCGACCAGCACTCCGTAGCCCGCCCGCCTCAACACACGCGCCGCGAGCCTCCGCACGGCGTCCTCGTCCTCGACCACCAGCACCATCTCGTTCCCCGTAGGCACCACCGTGTCCACTGGAGCCGCAGGCTCGGACGTTCCATCGAGGCTGACCGGAAGGTAGATATTGAAGGTCGTCCCTTGGCCGATCACCGACTCGATCCCGATGGCGCCACCGCTCTGCTTGACCACGCCGTAGACCGTGGAGAGACCGAGCCCCGTGCCCGCAAGCTGGCGCTGGTCCGATGGGAGGTGACCAAGATGACCGAGATGTCTCGGGTCGCGGGATCGGCCTTGAGCTGGCGACACATCTCGATCCCGTCCATCCCCGACATCGCGGACGTGCCCATCATCGCCCTGACTGGCAAGGCGATGCTGGGAGACCGCGAGCTGGTGCTGGCCGCGGGCTGCGACGAGTACCTCACCAAGCCCGTGGACGCCGAGCTGCTGAAGAGCACCATCGCCAGGTGGCTGGGTACGGCCTGAGCCGTCAGGGGGTCAGCGCAGTCAGCGCGCCAGCTCGAGGTCACCCGCGTCACGGGGCAGCAGCTTGAAGTTGCTGTAGCCGTAGTTCAGGGCGCCCTGGATGAAGCTGTAGGTCTGGTGCAGGTCGCGATAACTCCAGCCGGTCTCGTCCACCTCGGACAGGCCCGCGAAGAGCTTGTCGTCCACCCGCAGGCAGCTGTCGACCTCCAGCTCGCCGTAGTCGCTCGAGCCGTCGGGGTTGGCGCTGGTGACGGTGACGGACTCGACCTTCATGAACATGCCTTCGTAGCGCTCGCCGTCGGTGCCGCTGGTGCCGATGTCGCAGGCGGAGACCACGATGGGATCGGGCATGGAGACCGAGCCGGTGACGGTGATCTCGGGGTAGGCCACCTCGCACAGCCCGTAGTACTCCATGTAGGTGCCGTTGAGAGTGATCTCATCGCCGGGAGAGACGGTGGGCTCGGCGTCCGCGTAGACGTAGCACCCGCCGTAGTCGGCCTCGTTGGGGTCCTGGATGAAGAAGCCATCGGCGGTCAGCACCGTGACCACCACGCCCGAGACGCTCACGGCGCTGTCTTCGGCGGGGTGGCCGGTGTCGCCCTCGTCGGCGAGCTGCCGCAGGGTCATGGGGCAGCCGGCGTCGTCCGGGTTGTAGTCGTCGGGACAGGGGTCACAGGCATCGCCCTTGTCGTCGCCGTCGCCGTCGGCCTGATCTGGGTCGTGATTCCAGGGGCAGTCGTCCACGTCGTTGTCGTAGCCATCGCCGTCCATATCCGTCGGGTCGTGGTCGCAGCTCTGTGCATCGGGGGCGAGGGGGCAGGGATCGCAGGCATCGCCCACGCCGTCGCCATCCCAGTCCAGCTGCTTGGGGTCCCAGGTGTCAGCGCAGAGGTCGTCGGCATCGGCGGCGCCGTCACCGTCGGCATCGCCGGTGATGACATCGGAGAAGTCACAGCTGGGGCGATCGTCGGTGTCCTCGCAGATGAAGACGGGGAACAGATCGGCGGAGTACTCGAGTTCGCTGGGCACGGACTGGGCGTCCAGGGCCTGGCGCAGGATGTCCTCGAGATCCTGGTAGGTCTGGCTGTCATCACCGCTGCTTTCGGACTGCACGCACAGGGTGCGCTCCTCGCCGCAGGCGTCCACCGTCTCGCACCAGTCGACGTTGCTGGCGATGGGCTCCACCAGGTCGGGGCGACCGTACAGGGCGTCGCCGTCGATGATGGTGAGCAGGGTGTCCTCACCCTCGGCGCGGATGATGGCCTGGTAGGGGTAGGCGCTGTAGGCGAACACGGCGATGTCGGCCAGGGTGTCCTCGGCCAGGGTACCCAGCACCCCGTCGAGCCCCACGGCGCGGGCCGCGTCGGTGGTGCCCATCTCCCACAGCTGCACGTCAGTGATGGCGGTTCCGCGGCTGCCGAACCAGTCCCAGGCGCAGCCCATCTCCTTGGCCTGGTGGGCCTCGCCGGACCAGGTCCAGTCGGGGCTCAGGGCCACGGGGACCCCCATGCGCATGGCGATGTCCACCGGGGTGGTCCAGGCGTAGAGATCCAGGTTGGAGCGGGGGGACCAGATGATGGTGGTGCCCTCGACCGCCATGCGGGCCAGCTGGCCGGTGGTGGCGTCGGTGGCGTGGATGAAGCCCACGCCGGGGCCCGCCAGGCCGATGTCGAACATGTGCTCGATCTCACCGGTGGTCGTGCCCTCGACACCCTCGGCCACGTGGGCCAAGATCGAGTCGTAGTAGCCACTCTCGACGTAGTCGGTGTACCGCTCGCCGTCCTCTTCGTCTTCCCACTTGCTCGTGACGTTCGAGGCCGTGTAGTAAGACTCGTAGCCGCTGATGTAGCTGGACGCCGAGTCCTCATCGAGGTTGCGGATCAACACATCGATGCAGGAGTTGCCGTAGGCGCCGATGGCCGAGGTGGTGCCACCCACCAGCTCTCTCAGCTCTGCCCACTTCATGACCTCGCAGTTGTAGTCGTCGCTGACCTCGCCGTAGGCGTCGCCATAGTCGTAGTACCTGCCGTCGCTCTGCCAGTCGTAGCGATCGACGTACAGATCCTCGTGCTTCCAGGGGCCGATGAGGTTGTACTGCAGGTGGTTGTGGGGGTCCACCAGGCCCGGAGAGATCACACCCTGAGTGCAGAGCACTTCCGCGCCGGTGGTGTCGCAGGACTCGCCCACACACTCGATGGTGCCCGAAGACTGGGAGTAGACCACCGAACCGGCGATGGGGCCTTCGGGGGCCAGCACCACGCCCACCAGGGCCACCAGGTCGCCGTCACCCGTCTGCGGGGTGCAGTCGGGCAGCGCCGGGCCTTCGGTCCAGTCCCCGGTGATGTCGGTGTCCGTGTCCGTGTCGGTGTCCGTGTCCGCGTCGGTATCCGCGTCGGTGTCGCTGTCCGCGTCGGTGTCGGTGTCCGTGTCACCCTCGGGAGGCGCCGTGTCGTCCTTGTCGGGGTCGGGCGGGCAGCCCAGCAGGGCCAAGGGCAGAAGAAGCAGGAGAAGGGATGCGCGCATGGGAAACCCCGAGGGAAAGTACGGAGAGCGTAGTTCCCAGGGGTACATCCAAGTTCATCGAGGCGCAACGACGAGCAGGCCGCGGTGAGATCCGGCGCAGGAATGGGGCGAACGGACGGAGCACCTCGAGGATGGTTCAGAGCGTACCGGCGGCGGGGAGGGCCTCGGACAGTAAGACCTCGAGGCTGTCGGTGTGATCGGTGGGGGAGTGCCCGGGCCGGCCATGGGCTCCCACTGAAATTCACCAACGTCGGTGGTGTACCAGCCGGTGTTCCCCCGTGGTGTCGGTGTCGCCCTTGTCGTCGCTGGGACAGGCCACCAAGGTGAGGGAGAGCAAGGACAGCACAACGATGGCGCGCATAGTGATTCCCAGGGGCACACGGAACCATGACCGTATGGAGTCTGCGGACACAATGGGCCTATCGGCACATCATCAGCGGCTTTTCAGCACAGCACCTTCGGCGAGTTGCCGCTGCGCAGCTACGGTACACCCACCCCGGAGACCCCATGACCACACGCATCGCCCTGCACGGCTTCGGACGCCTGGCCCGCTGCATCGCACGCCTCATTCTCACCCAACCCGAGCTCGGCATAGAGATCGTGGCCATCGCAGAGCGGGCTCCACCGGGCAAGCTGGCCCACCTGCTGCGCCACGACAGCGCCTACGGCCCCTTTGGCTCCCAGGTCGTCGAAGACGAGCACGGCTTGGTGGTCGATGGTCGGCCCATCCCCATACTGGATCTGGTGTGGGGCGGGATGCCCGAGAACCACTGGGGCGCCATGGGGATCGACGTCCTGATCGAGACCACCGGGAAGCTGCGCTCACCGGACACGCTCGCCCAGCACCTGGACAGGGGGGCCCGGCGCGTGCTGCTGGCCGCGCCCCCTCGCGGGTTGGACGAGGTTCCCACGTTGTTTCTCGAGCCAGGATTGGAACTGCCCGACGCCCCCATGGTGTCCACGGGCAGCGCCACCGCCACCGCCTTGCACCCCCTGGCGACGCTGCTGGACCAATGCTGGGGACTCGAGGCACTGCACGGCACTGTCCTGAGCCCCTTCGCACCGGACCAAGTCATCGAAGACGAAGTCCACAGCACCTGCTTCTGGCGAAGCCGCGCCGGTGTTGGCAACATGGTCCCCACCACCGCCGGCGCGGGCCGCGGGTTGCTCACAGCCTTCCCGAAGCTGCGCGAGCGGCTCATGCTGCAGAACCTGCGCACCCCCGTCAGCGAGGTGGGCTGCCTGTCACTGGTGGCGCATACACATCAGGCCATCCAGCGGGATGCGTTCATCGAGGCTGCCCAGGAAGCCGCAGCCGGACGGCTGCGCGGGCTGCTGGCGGTATGCAAAGAGCCACTGGTGAGCTGCGACTTCAGGGGTCGGCCCGAGAGCGTGGTGCTGGACACCATGAGCATCCAGACCTCCGGCCCCAAAGCCATCTCGTTCCGCGCCTGGTACGACGCCACCTGGGGCTACGCATCGAGGGTCGTGGAGTTGGCCCAGCTGCTGGGCGAGGCGAGACGGAGCTGACGCCATGGAGATGATCCTCGAACGCTGCGCCAGCTGTTCCGCCAACATCACGCTCGACAAGCGAGACTTCGGTAACCGGCTGCGTTGTTGGTCCTGCGGGCGCCTGTACATGGTGTGCGCCGGTGGGCTGATGCCATGGAGTGACGAGCCCGTCGAGCCGCCACCGCCCGAGGAGCTGGTCTTCGCCGCAGTGGGAGACGTTCACGGCCAACACCATCGAATGGTGGAGCTCGTCCAGCAGGCGGCCTCCATGGCTGGCGTGAAGGTGGAGCTCGTGCTGCAGGTGGGAGACTTCGAGGCCCACCGCGACGAGGCAGACCTGGCCACCATGGCGGCCCCTGGGCGCTTCCGGCGCCTGGGAGACTTCCCCGACTTTCACCAACAGCGCTCGCAGTTTCCCTGGTGGGTGCTGCACATCGGCGGTAACCACGAGCCCTATGGCTACTACGACACCCTGCTCGAGGGCGGCGAGACCGCGCCCGACTGCCGCTACCTCGGGCGAAGCGGGCTGCGTGACTACGGAAGCTTCCGGGTCGCCGGCCTGAGTGGCATCTACCGTCAAGATCAGATCGACGCGCACCGACCTCACGTCAGCGCGTTCGCCACCACCGGCAACAAGCGCTTCATCGGCTACACCCGGGACGATCTGGGCCGCCTCATGGACCTATGTGAAGACAGGTCGCCCCAGGTCCTGCTCCTCCACGAGTGGCCCCGCGTCGCCCTTGGCACCGACGAGCTGGAGCAGCTCCGCTCTTTCCTGAAGCGACAGGGCCTGCTGACGAACACGGACGATGACGACGGGGAGATCGACTACCATCGGCTGCGCAGCCAAGACACGGTGGGGAGCGCAGAGGCCCTGGACCTCGCCCAGCTCATCGAACCAGGCCTGGTGCTCTGCGGGCACGTGCACGCCCCACTGCGTACGACGATCCCCGGCAGCAACGGCCCCATCCCCGTGCGGGCCCTGGCCAAGATCAACGCGGGCTTCGACGCTATCGCACTGTTCCACTGGAGCGCGAAGACCGGGATCGTCGAGCTGAGCGAGTGGAGACCGACGGGCGCCCAGCTGCGTGCAGCGCCTGAACTCCCGGTCTCGATAGACGACTGGGATGGGTAAAGCAGGCCAGGCTCACGCCCGCATCACCACCCACCCCCAGGGCCTCTCGAAGGCGGATGGCCCCCCCCCAGTCGAGGACCGCACGCTCGTGGAACGGGGGCAGCTCCAGGCTACAGACACGCGCAGGCTCGGCGCTCATGTTGACCACCACCACCAGCCGGGTCCCCACCGAGATCTCTGTAGAACGCCACGATGCTGGGTTGCCCTGCATCGACAGGGCGCAGCGCACCACGGACCAGGCACGGGTGAGCTGCCCTCATCCAGATCATGGACCGGTGCAGTGCATGCAGCTGCGGGTCGGGTTGGCGCCAGTCGATGCAGCGGTGCTCGAACAGACCCCGGCGGAAGGTGGAGGCCCTCGAGCCGATCTCCTGACCGTTGTGGATCAGGGACGTGCCATCGAAGCAGTGCAGCAACACCGTGGCGGCCCGCAGGGCCTCGGGGGGTTCGAGGTAGCTGGCCGCCTGGCGCGGGTCGTGGTTTTCGAGGAACACCATCCGACCACGGTTCTCCCACAGCACAGAGGCGGGATCACCCTGGCGAATCATGCGCCGCCCGGCCCGGTAGCGTAGAGCCAGGACTTGCTGCCCTCGGCCAGCAGCGCCGCATCGGGCTTCACCGCATCCATGGCCGCCCGCGCCAGGCGCCAGGTCTCGATGGGCACGAGCTCGGCGACGTCGCAGCGAAACCCATCCACGTCCGCCTCGCGGATCCAGAACAGCAGGGTCTCCACCAAGTAGCGCTGCAGCTCGGGGTGGCTGTGATCGAAGCCCACCACGTCCTGCCACTGAGGGCCCGAAGATCCGCCAGGCTGCCCACAGCCGGGTCTACCGCCCGGTGATCCACGATTCGGGCACCGCCTCTCCCCCCATCTTCGCCGCTTGATGAGCGGCGCGAGGCTGCATCCGCAGCCCCGATGATGAACCACCTCGGCTTGTCGAACTGTCGGCGAACTGGGCCCATTCTGATCGGTGCCTGGAAACGCTGGTAATCTACGGGGACCCCCAGCGAGCTGTGCCAAGGCGTGCTCAGTCCCAGAACTCGTCGTTCTCGATGTCCTCGTCGTCCCACCAGTGGCAGGGCTCCGGCATGGGTTCCGTGTCGGGCCCGGGATCGCCGAGGTGCTCCGGCAGCTGGTGGAAGGGCCGATGGAAGGGGGCATCGTTTTCCAGGCCCTGGACCCGGCACGCCGCCGTGGGAAGGCCATCCTCGAAGGCAGCTTGTTCGTCCTGGCTCAACGCGCCGTTGTCGTGCACGTTGGCCTCGCCGTTGATCTCGCGGACGCTGCGCAGGCCGTCGAGGCTGTCGAGATCGTTGTGGAACACCGCCAAGGCCGGTGCATCGCCGTGGCCGCACCAGCGACGCTCAGCGCCGATCCACCTCACGCTGCCCAAGGGGTCGATGTCCCGTAGAGCTTCGTTGTTGATGATGGCCAGCTCGACGCCCACGCTGTCCAGCTGTTCCAGACCCGCCAGCGACACCAGCGATGGGTTCTCTTCGATGGTCAGGGCGCCGTCCACAGCCTGCAGGCTGTCGAGACCGCGCAGATCGTAGAGATCGCTGGCGGTGATGCTCAGGCCGCCCGCGATGTGGGTGATGCCTTCGAGGGCCTGTAGATCGTCGCCGGACCGAACGGTGACGTCCCCCTCCCAGATCCGCTCTTCTGGCTGGTCCTGGCCGGGCTCGCCCAGCCCCAGCTCGGCCATCAGCCCCTGGAGGAACGACGCCACCCCCCCCGCAGGTTCGGGCTGCGCCGCGGGGACCGGCACCAGCGCGGCCACGGCCCCGAGCACGGGCCGAGCAGGGCCGCGGGCACCGCTGCGACCACCCCGCCGGCGTCGTGGGCTGACGGAAGGGTCGCCGTCCCGGTCGGTGAAGGCAGCGGCGTGGTCTGCCGCCCCGGTGTCGCCGGTGTCGCCGGTGTCGCCGGTGTCGCCGGTGTCACCGCTATCGGCCGCCGGTGCGCAGGACAGTGCGAGACCCACCACCAGCACGCTGGTGCGATGTGGAGCATTCATGGCGACCTCCCAACGTGACACCTCCAGGATGGCCCCAAGGCCCCGCCAGGTCAAGCGGAACCTGCTGGAAATGCTCGCGAACCCGGATGAGGGGGCACCCGGGGTGTCGGCCTCACAAGCCCGCGCCTCCCCACAGCAGCCAGGCTGCGCCCGCGTCGGCGCCAGGCTGATCGTAGCCTGGTACACCCACCAGCAGATCCGGATATCCGTCGCCATCCACGTCGCCGGCACCGGACAGGTGCTCGCCGAGCATGTGCCCGGCGCCGCCCCCCTGCAACACGGCCTGGGCTTTGGACAGGGACTGCACACCCTCGACGGGACCGTAGAACACTACCGCCACTCCCGCGTTGCCGTCACCGCCCGCATACGGCGCGCTCAGCACCAGGTCCGTGTGGCCATCCCCGTCGAGGTCCCCCGGGCCCGCCACCGCGGTGCCCGCGTAGCCGTAGGCGACGTCGCCAGGGATCACCGCTTCCGCTGCCGCGTCGAGGTCGTCGCTACCCAGGAAGGGTCCGCGAACCAGGAACACCGCGCCCATGTCGCCGAAGCCGTAGTCCTGGCCGCGAGCCCCCACGAGCAGATCATCGTAGCCATCGGCATCCACGTCGCCGGCCCCCGCCAGGGCGCAGCCTGCGAAGGCCCGGGTCTGAGAGGCGTAGAGCAGAGCGTCGGCGTCGCCCAGGTCCCAGCTTCCCGCAGGCTCGAGACGCCCCAACACCACCGCGGCCACCCCGCCGTCGGTGACGGCCATGTCGCGTCGATAGGCGCCGATGGCGACATCGGCCAGCCCGTCGGCGTTCATGTCTCCGATGCCGGCCACGGCCGTGCCCAGCCCATCGTTCAGGGCGTCACTGGACCAGGTGGCATCGGCCAGCGAGGCATCGCATTCTGCTGTGAAGGGTCCCAGCAGCAGGTAGGCCACCCCCGAGGATGGCGCGAGACCGTCCGCTTGGGGAGCGCCAATGAGCAGGTCGTCGCGGCCGTCGCCGTTGACATCACCCACCCCATCCATCGCAAAGCCGAACCGATCGTCGTAGGCCGCGGCGCTGATGCGCAGGGCCAGGTCTTCGACCCCATACTCCCCACCGAGCCCATCGAGGACCGAGCCCTGCACCAGGTAGACGGCACCGGCGGCATAGCCAGCGTGAGCGTCCCAAGGGGCGCCGATGAGCAGGTCACCCAGGCCATCGCCGTCTACGTCCCCGGCCCCTGCAGCCGACCAGCCCAGCATGTCGCCATCCAGCGCGCCCCGGATCACCAGGTCGGCGCTCTCGAGAGAGCGCTCACCCTCGGCCCGCAGGGTGGGATCGCCATGAAACACATACAGCGCGCCGCGATCCGAGGCGACGCCATCGGCGTAGGGGGCACCGATGGCCAAGTCGGCCAGGCCGTCGCCATCGAGATCGCCCACCCCAGCCAGGCCCTTGCCCGCTGTGATGTAGGCAGCAGGGCTGGTGAGCAGCAAGCCGTGGTGACCCAGCGCGTAGGTGCCAACGAGGCCACAGTCCCCTGCAGAGCCGTCGCAGTCGTTGTCCACCCCATCACCACAGACCTCTTCGGCTCCGGGGTGTACGCTGGCATCGTCAGGCGCACAGTCCCCCCCGCAGCCATCCCATCCGTCGGCGTCGGCGTCGCCGGACTGGGGGTCCACCTGCCCGTCGCAGTCGTTGTCCAATTCGTCGCAGATCTCCTCGGCGTCGGGATGAATGCTGGCGTCGGTGTCGTCGCAGTCCCCACCGTCTTCCACAAAGCCGAAGGGAAGTGTACAGCCCGTGTCGTAGACCTCCGGGTCGCCGAAGCCATCCGAGTCCCGGTCGAGCCAGCCCTCGAGGATGTCCACTGGATCGTCATCGATCACGCCGTCGCAGTCGTTGTCCAGCCCGTCGCACTCCTCATCGGCTCCGGGCCGAAAATCAGGATGGTTGTCGTTGCAGTCACCGGCGGGGCCATAGCCGTCGGGCAGGTGGCAGGCCTGCGTGGTCTCCCCGCCCGCCACGCCCCAGCCGTCGTGGTCAGCATCCCAGTACCATGTCTCGGCATCCACCGCGTCGTCCTCGTCGATGTCGTCGTCGCAGTTGTTGTCGATCCCGTCACAGTACTCGTCGGCGTCCGGGTGGATGTCGGGATCGTCGTCGTCGCAGTCGATGGTGGAGCCGTAGCCGTCGCTGTCCGCATCGATGATGCCCATGCCCTGACCGAAGCCACAGCCCAGCCGCACCTCACCATCCACGCCGAGGGCGAAGGCCAGGGGAAGCAGCAGAAGCGCGGGGTGTGGGCGCATCGAGGCCATTCTGCCACCAATGGGCGCGGGCGTCGCGGGTGAAGCCTCACTTCGAGCCCGACGTCCCCCGTGCCGGGCCCACCGCGGCGCGGGTGCTTCGGGTTACCCGAGCCCATCGCCGCGGAGACCCCATGGAAGCCCACACAGACGACACCCATCTCATCGACACCCACTACGTTCGTCCCGAGCAAGCTGGCGCGTGGCTGCTCGAACATCAGGGACGGGCCGCCTTCGTGGAGTGCAACACCAGCCTGGCCGTGCCCCACCTCCTGGAGGCGCTGGAAGCCCGAGGGCTGGCCCGCGAAGCGGTGGACTGGGTCTTCGTGACCCATGTGCACCTCGACCATGCCGGTGGCGCCGGAGCGCTGCTACAAAAGCTTCCCAACGCCAAGCTGGTGGTGCATCCCGCCGGCGCAAAGCACATGATCGACCCCCACGCGCTCATCGCCGGCGCCACCGCGGTGTACGGCCCGGATCGCATGACCGAGCTGTACGGCGAGATCCTCCCCGTGGACGCCCAGCGCGTCACGACCCCCAACGACGGTGAGCGCATCGAACTGGCCGGGCGCCCCCTGGTGGCGCTGCACACACCCGGCCACGCCTGGCACCACATGGCACTACACGATCCCCACAGCGAGGGAGTGTACTCCGGTGATGTGTTCGGCTTGGCCTATCGGGCCCTGCACACACCCCGCGGTCCCTTCCTGTTCCCCACCACCGCACCCACACAGTTCGCTCCCGGGCCCATGCTGGCCAGCATCGAGCGCATCGTGGCGCTCGAGCCCCACTGGATCTTCCTCACCCACTTCGGCGCCATCCCCTGGGATCCGCGCCTGGCCGAGGATCTCCGCCGCTTCGTGCACGACTGGACCGGGCTGGCCCGCGCTGTCGTCGCCGAGCACCCCGCAGGCGCCCAGCGCCAGACCGCCATGGAGGCTGGCCTTCGCCACACACTCAGCCGTCACTACCGCGAGCTGGGAGGCCGGGTCGACAACGACGTCTTCGAACAATGGATGCAGCTCGATGTGGAGATCAACGCACAGGGGCTGGTGTACTGGGCCCAGAAGCAGGGCTAGCCCAGGGGAGTGCGGGGCTTCCCTTCGGTTTTCCCTTCCTATGGAAGTCTTGACAGTGCAAGTGAGCGGTCACTGCTGATGTTACCGTTGGAAACGACACTTTCCAGCGCTTGGACAGGGTCCAATCCCTATGGAAAACCAGTGGAACTTCGGAGCTGAGCATCGAAGGTGAGAGGCTCCGACAGAGCGGGGATACGCTCGGCCTTGAAAGCGCTGGGTGAGGGTAGGGTCTGGCCCCAGGACATCTGCCAAACGCGCTCGCCCCCAGGCTCGACCTCGAAGATGCGGGTCAGCGACAGGTCGCTGTCGCCAAGGTTCGGGCTCTGTTCGCCGTAGGTGCACAGCGTGTTTCCATTGTCGAGCCTGTCCGCATCACCCCAGCCGAAGCTGAAGAACGGATCCTGCTCGCGCTGCTCGGGGTACTGCCATACGATCTCGGAGCTCATGGCCTCGCGATCCAGCTGGTACTCGACCAACCGCGACCAGCCCCGGCCGGGAGATCCATTGTCATACAGCAGCACACGATCTTCCCCCAAGCACTTCAACCCGTGGGCGTCCTCGAAGAACGGCTCGTCCGCGTAGGGATCGGCCGAGAAGTCACCGTCTTCGCCGAAGATCCATTGAATCTCTCCCGTGGCTCGATCGATCTCGAGCGCCAGACCAATGTACTTGGCATGAACACAGACCGTGCCTCGCTCTGGATAGACCTCGATGCTGTTGACATGGGTGATCTCCCCTCGGATCTGAACGTCCAAAGGGCTGAAGTCGAAGTAGTCCCAGAAGCTCCACTCCCAGGTGGTCTGCAGATCGTGATCGAACAACCGCAGTGTGTCGGCAGTCCCCTTGACGCTGCTATCCCAGTGCTGGAAGGTGGTGACATACTCGCCCGGCTCCACCTCGTGGAAAACGTGATGGTACAGCTCGCCGGCGTCGGTGCTCCGCGGGGCTTCCCACAAGATCTCATCGAACAGGCTCACCTCGATCATCGACGCGCCGTCTGGGACCCCCGGCCCGATCAGGATGTTGCCTCGGGAGGTGAGGGTGACCTCGATGTCCGCCACGCCGAGCTCGTCGCCGAAGTCGTAGTACCAAATCGGCCGCGCTTGCTCGTCGTAGAGCACGGCGATGGCCAGCGTCTCGACGGCGGTCGCCACGTTGCACAGCGTCCAGCCCGGTTGGGTCCGCGAGGGGTCGTGGATATCGAGGCTGGCGGTGATCCAGTCGTGGGGCAGGGGCGGGGTCTGCACTTGCACAGGCTGGGTGACCACGCTCCAGCCATCGTCGGAGTACGAACTCACCCGTAGGTCGTAGGTGGCGTCCGCGACCATCCCGACCACCAGCACCTCGTGCTGTGTGGACAGGCCGGGATCCGACACCCGCCGCTCCCAGACACCATCACGGCCGAACTCGACGATGGATGTGGAGGGCTCGGGGGTCTCCCAGGTCACGCGCTGCACGAGACCATTTCGGGGTGCCGCCTCGACCTGGAAGACCAGGTCTGTCTCACCGCTGTCCAGTGAGGACGGGCAGGCCGTCAAAAAGACGCTACATCCGCAAAACAATCGAGCGTTCATGACAGATATTTAGCACAACACCCAGGCGATGTCATGGCTCGGCTCGACCGCGGCTAAGGCCCCCGGAGGCGATGACACAGGGCGCGATCTTCGATGTGCGCCGGGTCCCAGCCCATGCCGTAGCGAGCCCACACCGGGTTGCTGTGACCGAAGTCCCCCCCCCAGCGCAGGCCCTGGCGATCCGCCGCCACCCCCAGGGCTCGATAGAACGCGGCGCGTTGTTCGAGGCCGTCCACACCGCCGGGGGCCAGGTCCACCGCGGCCGATCCCGGGTCGCCGGCGTCGTCGAGCTGGTTGTGGCACGAACGACCACCACGAACCCGGCTCCAGGGGCTCTGTCCCAGTCGCTCTCCCAGCCGACCGATGGCGTAGATGGCGTCCTGCCGCACAGGGCTGCGCCACGCCGAGGAAACCCGCACGTCCCAGCCGGCACCCTCGAGATCGGCGATGACCGCATCCACCCCAGGACGCAGATCGGGATGCAGCACCTCGAGGCTGGCGACGTCGTCGCCAGGGAGCCATCGCATCCACCAGCCCTGAGTGAAGACCACCCAGCCCAGCAGCGCCAGCACAGCGACGTGCAGTACCAGAGACACCAGCAGGGCGAGCGCCACGAGCAGCGCGCGAGCACACCAGCGCAACAGCGCGGAGACGGCGGAGATGACGCGGGTGATGACGGCCTCCGGAGCGAGGGTCCGCGCGGAGTCTTTGCAAGGCGCGTGCCGCGGAGACCCACGGGTTTTCCACACCGCAGACCCGCCCATAGTCGTTGTCGTTCGCGTGTTTTCGCGCCCGAGGGGACCCCCATGAGCCACGTTCGGGGAACGACCCTGCCCGTGCCTCGCAACGATCCATAGCGAAAGGACATCCACGGTCGCGAGAGGGATGTGCCGCCGTGCTAAGGACCACTCGAGCGTACGAACTCCGGCCCCGAACACGATGGAGAGCATATGAGCACGGTAGTGGTTCTTGGTGGTAGCGGAGCGGTGGGCCGCGTGGCGGCCCGCACCCTGGCGTCCTTCGGCAGCTGCGAGCGTGTGGTCATCGCCGACATCGACCTCGAACGCGCCCACGAGGTCCAGGCCGAGCTCGGCTCCACCGTCGAGGTGGTCCATGTGGACGCCGGTGACGTCGCCAGCGTGCGCAAAGCGGTGCGCGGCGCCGACGTGGCCCTGAACTGCACCGGCCCCTTCTACAAGTTCGCCCGCCCCGTGCTTCAGGCCTGCATCGACGAAGGCGTGGACTACGTGGATGTCTGCGACGACGTGGACGCCACCCTGGACCTGCTGAGCATGGACGCCGAGTGCAAGGCCGCCGGTATCAAGGCCCTGATCGGCATGGGCAACTCCCCGGGCATCACCAACCTGCTGGGGCGCCTGGCGGCGGACATGCTGCTGCAAGAGACCTGGTCCATCGACATCTACCATGCCCACGGGGGCGAGGCGTTCGAGGGTCCCGGCGTGGTGGCCCACCGCCTGCACGGCATGTCCATGGACATCCCCATGTTCCTCGAGGGAGAGCTCCGGTACGTGCGCTTCTTCGAGCCCGACGGCATGGCCCTGCGGGAGAAGGTGGACTTCCACCTCATCGGCTCCGACATCCCGGTCTACCCCTACCCACACCCCGAGCAGATCACCATGCCGCAGCACATCGACTGCAAGCAGGTGACCAACCGGGGCACGGTGCTGCCCGACACCTACTTCGAGCTCACCACCGAGATGGCCCGCCTGGGGCTCACCGGACAAGAGCCCTTGACCGTCGGAGATCAGCAGGTGGTGCCCCGAGAGTTCGCCATCTCCTGGCTGCTCCAGCAGCGGGATCGCCTGCTGGCCGAGGGCGAGTTCGGCACCCAGCGCGGCTGCACCCGCGTGGCCGTGCGCGGCCTGCGCAAGGGCGAGCCCACCACCTTCGTCTTCTCCCTGGCCAGCACCGACCAGGCCCTGGGCGAAGGCACCGGCATCCCCGCCGCCATGGGCGCGATCCTGATGCAGCGGGGCAAGGTCGCGGGCCCCGGTGTGCTGCCCCCCGAAGCCGCCATCGCCCCCATCGACTTCCTGGCGCTGGTCAAGCCCGTGCTGGCCACCACCGGCCAGCAAGGCAGCTTCGAAGGCGTGGTGGTCGAACGCATCCGTCCGGATGGTTCTGTGGAGCTGGTGGACCTGCCCTTCTAGCATGGGCGACCCGACCTCCAGCCGCGTCGTCCTGGCCATCGATCACGGCACCTCCGGGGTGCGCACGGCGCTGATCACCACCGGCGGCGAGATCCTGGGCTGGGTGAACCGCGACACCACCACCGAACACACCGCCGACGGCGGCGTGGAACAGGATCCGACGGGCTGGTGGCGGGCCTTCCTCGATGGCGCCGAAGATCTGCTCGCCCAGGGCCTGGTGGACCCCTCGCGCATCGTGGCGGTGGCTGTCTCGAGCACCTTCTCCACCACCGTGGCCTGCACCGCCAGCGGCGAGCCCCTCGCCCCAGCCATGACCTGGCTGGACGCCCGGGGCGCCCCCTGGGTGAGGCGACTGATGGGCGGCCCCATCGGGTTCCAGGGCTACGGGCTCGACAAGGTGGCCCGCTGGGTGCCCATCACCGGGGGCGGACCCACCCTGAGCGGCAAGGACGACATCGCCCACGTGCTGTACTGGAAGAACGCCCGGCCCGAGGTCTACCAGCAGGCCCGTTGGTTCCTGGGCAGCAAGGACTGGTGGAACCTGAAGCTCAGCGGCCGAGCCGCAGCCAGCTTCGACTCGAACACGCTGTTCTGGCTCACCGACAACCGCGACGCCGCCAACGTGCGCTACCACAAGGGCCTGGCCAAGAAAGCGGGCATCGACCTGCACAAGCTCGCGCCCCTGCGGCCGGCGCCCACCCTGCTGGGCCCCCTGCTCCCCGCCGTGGCCAAGCTGCTGGGCATCCCCGCGGACACCCCCGTGGTGGCGGGCTCGGCGGATCTGCAGAGCGCCTGCATCGGGTCGGGCGCGGTGCGCGACTTCCAAGCCCACCTGTACCTGGGCACCTCGTCGTGGCTGCTGTGCCACGTGCCGTTCAAGCGCACCGACCCATTGCACGCCATCGCCTCGCTGCCATCGTCCATCCCCGGGCGCTGGTTCGCCGCCAACGAGCAGGACATGGCCGGCGGCTGCCTCGACTGGTTGGTGCGCACGGTGCTCTACCCTCCGGGTCCCCTGGGCCGGGGCGATCCCCCCGCCGATCTGCACGCCCGCCTCGAGGCCGCGGTGAACGCCACAGCGCCGGGGGCCGGCGGGCTGATCTTCACGCCCTGGCTCAACGGTGAGAAGACCCCGGTGGACGACCACCGCCTACGCGGGGGTTTCCACAACATCGGCATGACCACCAGCCTCGAGCACATGGTCCGTGCCGTCCACGAAGGCGTGGCCCTGAACACCCGCTGGCTGCTGGGTCACCTCGAGCGCTTCGTGGGTCGTCGCCTGGATCCGGTGCGCGCCATCGGTGGCGGCGCACGCTCCGCGGCGTGGTGCCAGATCTACGCCGACGTGCTGGGCCGTCCCATCCACCGCGTGCAGCAGCCTCGCATGGCCAACGCCCGCGGTGCAGCCCTCATCGCAGGCGTGGCCCTGGGCGACATCGACTTCCACGACATCCCACCGCGGGTCCCCGTGGACGCCCGCTTCGAGCCCCGCGCCGAACACCGCGCCACCTACGAGCAGCTCTTCGAGGCCTTCCTGGGTCTGCACAAGGGCTGCCGCGGGGTGTACCATCGACTGAACAGCTAGCTCCGAGCGCTCGATGTCCACCAAGCCCACCAGCCAGGACACCCTGCCCCTCGACGATGGGTTGCACACCCTCGAGCGGAAGCAGGTCGACTCCCACGATACCCTGCTCGAGCCCCCCGACCCCGGCTCGGACACCTGGGACCCGGACCGCCCGGCGGCCGCTCCCGGCGGCCACGGCGCCAGCTCCGACATCCCCGCGGCGGCCCCCGGCGGCTTCGGTGCCCCACCCGACCTGGCCCCGCCTGAGGACCCACCCCTGCGGTTCACGGTGCTGCCACGCCCCGTGGACCCCAGCGCTTCCACCGACAGCCCCCTGCCCCGCTACCGCCTCGAGCAACACCTGGGCCGAGGCGGCATGGGAGAGGTCGAGGCGGTGCTGGACAACGACATCGGCCGGCTGGTGGCGGTCAAGCGCCGGCGCCTGGGCCTCGAGGACGCCGCGGGTCTGGCCCGCTTTGCCGACGAGATCCGCACGGTGGGTCAGCTCGAGCACCCCAACATCGTGCCCATCCACGACGTGGGGGTCGACGACCTGGGCCGCCACTACTTCGTGATGAAGTACGTGCAGGGCGAGACCCTGGGCGACATCATCCGGCGCCTGAAGGCCGGCGATCCACTGACCCACGCCCAGTACGGCTTCGAAGAACGAATGCGGGTGTTCCGGGGCATGCTCGAGGCGGTGGACTTCGCCCACGACGCCGGCATCCTGCACCGGGATCTCAAGCCCGCCAACGTGATGGTCGGCGAACACGGGGAGGTCACGGTGCTGGACTGGGGCCTGGCCCGACCCCTGGACCCCGAACAGCCCGAACCCGCCCCCTCCCCCTTGTCCGCCAGCCTCCCCGCCGACAGCGGCGAGCGCCTCAGCGACACCCGGGCCGGCCAGGTGCTGGGCACCCCCGCCTACATGTCCCCCGAACAAGCCCGCGGCGAACCCCTGGACGCCCGCAGCGACATCTACGCCCTGTGTGTGATGCTCCACGAGCTCATCGGCCTCGAGCACTACCTGCACGCGTACCAGGACAACCAGGCCATGATCGCCGGCGTGCAGGAGGTCGAGCCCAAGCTGCTCAAGCTCCCTCGCGTCGACGCCCAGGGCCAGGTGCCCATGGACATCCTCTGGTACGTGCACGCCGGGATGCAGAAGGACAAAGCCCAGCGCTACGCATCCACACAGGCGATGCTCGAGCGCCTGGACGAGCGCGCCGAAGGACGCATCCCCATCCAGTGCCACGTCACCTTGACCCAGCGGGTGCTCAACGAAGCCACCCGCGTCGCCGTCCGCCATCCGGTGGCGGCCCTGGGGGGGTACGCCCTGGCTCTGGTGGCGGCGGTGGCGGCGCTGGTGGTGTGGGCGGTGGGCACCGTTTAGCCCGGCTCCGCCATCATCCATCCACCCAGCTGCCTCTCCAACAAACGGGCCACCCCAATCGTCCGCGCATCGTCTCCCCGCCGACCGATGATCTGCACGGCCGTGGGCAGGCCGTGGCGCTCGAAGCCCACCGGCACCACAGTGGCGGGTAGCTCGAGGGCGTTGAACAGCGCGGTGCACACCCAGTCCAGAGGACCGATGAACGCGGCCCGGTGACGGGGTGCCGCACGGCTCCAGGGGGGGTGCAGGATCACGGCCCGGGGGCCTATGCGGGCCTCGAGGGCCTGCCGGCGCTGGGCCAGGCGCTCCATGTCGCGGGCGTAGTCGCTGGGCACACCACCCAGCAGCGCCTCGAGCAGGCAGACGATGAGGGGCAGGCTGGAGTGCCGGCTGCGGCCCACCGCCCGCAGCATGACCTCGCGGGTCAGCGGAATGGTGGCGCCGTCGCCCAGGATCTCCCGGTAGCGCTCGCCACCGGGCACCATCAGCGCCGCGCTCCAGGGCAGCACGCCGTGGCCCAGGGAGAGCGCATCCGGGGGGTGCACCTTGGCGCCCAGGTCACCCAGGGCGCGGGCGGCGCGGCGAACGGCGCGGCGGGCTTCGGGCCAGACCGCCACACCCAGGTGGTCCTCTACGGGGAAGACCTCGAGCTCCCGGGGGTCGACGCGGGCCTCATCGTCGGGAAGTTCGTAGGGGTAAGCCACAGGGTCGAAGCCGTCGGGCCCGGCCATGATGCGCAGCAGCGGGAGCAGATCCTCGCAGCGGCGGGCCAAGGGCCCCAGGCAGAGCAGAGCCCGGGCCTCGCCGTGGGGCTGGGGCAGGTGCCCGGTGGTGGGCACCATGCGCCCGCTGGGCTTGTGACCCAGGGTGCCGCAGAACGCTGCCGGAATGCGGATGGACCCGCCGATGTCGGCCCCCACCGAGAAGGGCACGGCCCCACAAGCCACAAGGGCCCCGCAACCACCGCTGGACCCGCCCGCGGTACGACGCAGGTTCCAGGGATTGTTGGTGTGGCCGTACAGCGGATTGCGGGCTTCCATCCACAGCCCGCCCTCGGCCATGTTGGTGGCTCCCAGCACGATGACGCCAGCAGCACGCAGGCGCTGGACCACGGTGGCGTCCCCACCGGCGTGGCGACCACGACGGGCAGCGATGCCCGCGGTCCAGGGCATGCCTCGCACCGCAACGAACTCCTTGACGGTGCAGGGCACCCCCAGCAGCGGCGGCAGGGGCTCGTCGGCGGCAGCATCCCGGATGCGTCGACCCGCGGCCCGGGCTTCGGCCCGAGCCTGTTCGAAGCGGTCGGCCACCAGGGCGTTGAGCAGGGGGTTGACCTGCTGGATTCGGCGAATGTGTGCCTCGACAACGTCGAGGGGTTCGACCTCGCCCCGGCGCATCCGCGCTGCGAGCTGGACGGCGGAGGCTTGGAGCAGTGAGAGCATGGGAGTCCGTATTCAGCGTTGGACCGACCCACCAGCTACCGCGTTAAACGACGGCTCTGGCCGAGGTGACCATGATGCCCCTGACCCTGCTCGCCATCCTGCTGGCGCTCCCCGCCGTGGCCACCGACACCTGGTCCGACCCCCACCCCGGCGTGCGCTACCTGCACCGCAGCGTCTCCACCCCCAACGAGATCCACGCCCTCGAGGTGGATCTGTGCGCCCCCGGCGTCCAGCTCCGCGCCACCCGGGAAGACGAACGCCAGCAGACCCTGTCCAACTTCGCCGACGAGGTGGGGGCCCAGGCCGCCATCAACGGCGACTTCTTCTCCTACGACGGCTACTGGCCCTCGGGCCTGGCCCTGGGTGCTGGGGAGTACTGGCACAGCGACAACGACTGGAACGGGTTTGTGGCCTTCGGTCGGGACAAGGCCTGGATCAGCGACCCGGTGGAGTCATGGTCGGAGCCCTCCGATTGGATGGACGAGGCCGTGGGCGGCTACCCCAAGCTGGTGAAAGGCGGCGTCGCTCTGTCCTCCTACAGCTCGGCTCCCAGCCACTGCACCAGCCTGAACCCCCGCTCTGCGGTGGGCCTATCCGAAGACCGCCGCACCCTATGGATGGTGGTGGTGGATGGCCGCAGCTCCAGCAGCGACGGCATGACCTGCCCGGAGCTGGGGGATCTGATGGTGGACCTGGGGGCCGACACCGCCCTGAACCTCGACGGCGGGGGCTCGTCCACCCTGTGGGCCCAGGCCACCGGCGTACTCAACGACCCCTCCGACGGTTCCCAGCGCACCGTGGCCAACCACCTCACGGTGTGGGCCGACGGCGTGGGCGCTCCGGAGAGCTGCGACTTCTGGCTGGACGATCTGGTCATCGACGCGCACCTGCTGGACGGTGGCTCCACCGACATCGACGGTGACGGTATGGCCGACGCCTGCGCCCGGGCCGCCGCAGGCCTGCGCTGCTACCGCTCCACCGGGGACGCGTTTCCGACCCGCTGGGATCTGCCGGATCTCTCCAACGACGCGGGGTTTTCGAGCGAAGAACACTACGGAACCCTGCGCTGGGGTGACATCGACGGCGACGGCAACGCCGATGTCTGTGCCCGGGGCGCCGACGGGGTGCGCTGCTGGCACGGCAGCTACGACGGCTTCGGTGAACCCATCGAGGGGCCAGGGCTGACCGACGACAGCGGCTGGGGAGGCCTCGACCACGCCACCACTCTGCGCCTGGCCGATGTCACGGGCGACGGCCTGGACGATCTCTGCGCCCGGGCGGGCGAGGGCTTTCGCTGCTGGCCATCCACTGGCCAAGCCACGAGTGTAGCCTTCGGCGATGCCATCGATCTGGGCAACATGGGCGATGACGACGGCTGGGCCTGGCCCCGCTACTACGGCAGCATCCGCATGGGGGACATCGACGGCGATGGCCGAGAAGACGTCTGCGGACGCGGTGGGGCCAAGCTCTACTGCTGGCGCTCCACCGGAGATGGATTCGAGGCCATCGACGACACCCCTGCCTGGAGCGACGCGTTGGGCTGGGACGATGTGGCGTCGTGGTCCACCATCCGCCTCGCTGACGTGGACGGTGACGGCCGGGCCGACCTGTGCGGACGCTCACCCGAGACCTGGAGCTGCCACCTATCCACCGGCGACGGCGCGAGTGTGGCATTCGGAGATGCCATCGACGGCCCCGCCCTGGCCGACACCAGCGGCTGGGGCGACCACAGCAACTACGCCACACTGCGCCTGGCGGACATCGACGGTGACGGCGATCTCGACCTGCTGGCCCGGGCCAACGCCGGCGTGATCTGGTGGCCCTGGGATGGAGAAACATTCGGCAGCTCGCTCGAGGGGCCCGCCCTGTCCGACGACGAGGGCTGGGACGACCACCGCTACTACAGCACCCTGCGCATGGCGGACATCGACGGCGACGGCGCCAGCGACCTCTGCGCCCGCGGCCCGGAGGGCCTGAAGTGCTGGCTGGGCCCCGAACTGAGCACCGCGATCACCGGCCCGGAGTGGTCCGACGCCTCGGGCTGGGACGGCGACCGCTACTACTCCACCCTGCGCATCGCAGGGGGCATGGCCGCAGGTGACCAACCCGACGATACCGACGAGCCCAGGAGCGACGACTCGGGGGACGACGACGATCCCCCCGGCCTGCGCTTCCCGGACGAAGGCTGCCACGGCTGCACGAACTCCAGCCACCCGGGTGGCATCGCCTGGGCGACCCTGCTGGCACTCGCCGCCCTGGGGATACCGCTGCGCCGTCGCCACTGATCAGGGCGCGTAGTACCCGGTCCAGCTCACGGTGGTGTTCTGGGTCGGGCGGTTCCACGTGGTCACGCCCACGCCCTTGGTGGGCTCGTACATGTAGTAGATGGAGCGGGGGTCAGCGACGCTGTACTGAGCGGACCAGGTGCCCACGCCGTCGGCGCGCATGACGTCGTAGGCGGAGTGGGTCAGGCCCAGCAACGCCGGCGGCAGGAGGCTCACGGGGCAGCTTCCCCGCCACGTCAGGTTGCCCTCGGCCACGCTGGGATCGAAGGTGAACTGGTAGTCCCCCGCACCCGCCAGGTAGCCGCTGAAGTAGGTCAGCCCGCCGTAGCCGCCATAGTAGCCGCCGCTGGGTTCCATGGATGCGTAGACATCCCCCCGGCAGGTGAAGTCGGCGGCGCCGTAGTAGCCGGTGGCCTGCAGCACCACCTGGCCTTCCATCATCGCTATCGCCCCATAGCTCCAGTAGCTGGTGACGAAGCGGCCGCTGGCCAGCGCCATCTGATCGGGCCGCACGGTGAGCTCGAGCAGGTAGTTGGCCCCGCAGTCCGCAGTGCCAACACACTCGTCGTCGTCGCAGTCCACCAGGCCATCGCCGTCGTTGTCGACCTTGTCGCTGCAGTCTTCCATGCAGACGTCCACGCAGTCGTCGTCCTCGCAGTCGGCCAGGCCGTCGCCGTCATTGTCCACGCCGTCCTCGCAGTCCTCGACGTTGACGTCCGTGTCGGCGTCCGAGTCGGCGTCGGCGTCGGCATCGGCGTCGGCGTCGGCGTCGGCGTCGGCATCGGCGTCGGCATCGGCGTCGGCGTCGGCGTCGGCGTCGGCGTCGGCGTCGGCGTCGGCGTCGGCGTCGGCGTCGGTGTCCGCATCGGCGTCGGCGTCGGTGTCGGTGTCGCTGTCAGCGTCGGTGTCGGTGTCGGTGTCGCCTTCGGGAGGCAGCGCGGTGTCGTCGGGCTTGGGGCAGCCCATCAGCAGCAGCAAGGCGGCGAAGGAGAGCGAACGGGGCAGGCTGGACATGGGTGCTCCACGGTTTGAACCCGCACAGCTTGCCCCGTGGGGACCCGAGCGTCCAGCTGATTAGCGCCGTAGGACGTTCACGATGCAGCCAAAGGACTCTGGCTGCCAGAGCTCGCCTCGGTAGCTGCCGTACCAGGTCCGCGGCTCCCAACCCGCGGCGCGCAGTTCATCGTCGAGGGCAGCCCGGGTCAAGGGGAAGAGAGGCTGAGCCACCGACAGCTCCTGGCCGGTGGCCTTGACCACCAAGCGAGCCTCGAAGCGCAGCCCCTCGGGGCCGAGATCCCGGTAGAAGCGCTCGAAGCGCACCACCGCGTTGTCGATGGGAGGGAGCGCATCCACAGCCTGGGCCAGCACCCGGTCGTAGTTCACGATCTGGACGAGGGCCTGGCCGCCCGCCGCCACCTGTCCGGCCATGCCGCGCAGGGCGGCGATGCGCTGCCGCCGCTGCATGAGGTGCACCAGGGTGTTGCCCAGGCAGAGCACACCGTCGAAAGGTCGATCCGGCGCATCGATGGCCAGCATGTCGCCCTGAAGAAAGCTCAGGCCAAGGCGGGGCTCGGCCGCCAGACGCTGCTGGGCGCGCAGGACCAGGGCCGGGTCCAGATCGACGCCCCGGACCTCGAAGCCCAGGGCCTGCAGGGCGAAGCCCATGCCGCCGCTGGCGCAGCCGATGTCCAGGATTCGCGCGGCGGCCGGCAAACGAGCGGCCACGAAGCCAGGCTTGGGGCCCACGGGGAACACATCGTCGTAGTGCTCGGCCCAGGCTGTGTAGAAAGGCTGTTCGTTCATGGCAGCTCCGGCCAGTCCCAGCGCAGTGTTGCGAGTTCCAGGCGTCCGCCATCGGAGAACACCACACCCTCGGCCTCGAGCAGGCGCTGCTGCTCGCCGCCCCGCAGCGTGTCTCCCCGGTAGGAGATGCGCCCCTGAACGTTGATGACCCGGTGCCAGGGCACGTCACTGCCCGCGGGTAGGGCGGCCAGGGCCCAGCCTACCTGCCGGGCGACCCGGGGCGAACCCAGCACACCCGCCACGTCGCCGTAGGTGGTGACGCGGCCGGCGGGCACCATGCGCACCGCCGCGGCGACGCGGCTGTGGAAGCCCGGTTTGCAGACGCGAGGCTCGTCGTGATGAGCTTCGGTGGCCATCACCGCTCCTGGGCCAGCTGGGTGTACAGCCGGACCAGCTCGGGGTCCGAGCGCTGTCGCTCGGCGATCTCGTCCACAGCCCGCAGAGCAGCAACGCGCTCGGCCAGCAGGGCCTCGACATGGGCTTGGCCCGCCACGATCTGCTCCTGCAGCGCCGACGCGCCCGCCTCGGCGTCCTGCTGCTTGCCCTGCAGGGCTGCCTGGCGCTTGCAGGCCCGGGACTCGGGCTCGGCGGGGTCACAGCGCTCGCCCTGCTTGCCCTGTCGGGCGTCGAGACGGGCCAGCTTGCCATCCTGTAGCGCCAGGACCTGAGCCTCGAGCTCGGCGACGGCGGCCTGCTGAACCTTGATCCGCTCCCCCAGCTCCGTGGCCTCGGCGATGGTGGCAGCCTGTTCGTCTCGCCACTGGGCCTGCAGGTCGGCGATGCGGGCCTCGACAGAGCCAGGCTCGGCATCATTACGCACCACCGGCAGCTCGGGCGGGGCGATGGCCACGGGATTCGCGGGACCCGCCTCGACCGGTTCGGGACCGTCGAGGAAGGGCGCCGACGCCGGCGGCTGACGGCTCATCAGGAACCACCCACCACCCAGCAGGGCGATCACACCAAGCGACACGACACCGCCTGCGATCTTTCCGGAATCCGCCACCACTGCCTCGGTCGCTGGGGTCGCGAGACTCTATGCCTGGTCTTCCAGCTCTGCCAGCCGGTCACGCACCGCCCGAGCCACGTCGAGCGCCGCCGCCACCGCCAGCACGGCTTCGATCATCTCTCCCCCTCCACAGGCTGTGCCGTGGAGCCCCGCGGTGCCAGGCCCTCGTGGCGAGCCATGCCCGAACGAATGGCCCGGGCCAGTGCCAGCGCCTGGGCCACCAGAGCACCGAGGGATTCCTGGGGCGCGCCAGGGACGAGCAGCACTACGCGCTGATGGGTCACCAGGGATCCCGGATGACCGTGCACCACGGACAGCAGCAACTCGGTGACTGCGTCCTCGGCCATCAGCGCCTGCAACAATGGCTGCCAGGGTGGCTCACTGCGTACCGCGACGAGCATGTCCAGCACGGGGTTGGCGGTGACGCGCCGCCGGCGCAGCCAGCCCTCGTCCTTCGCGCGGTCCTGCAAGACGATGCGCAGGCCGGGGATGCTGTCCACCGCGACGGAAATCCGGGTGCGATGCATCGGACCTCCCGCCAGCTCGAAGACCTCCACACGGTGGCCCTCCACGTGCCCCCGCAGCCCCCGAACCAGCTCGGGCTCGGCCGGGGCGGGCTCCAAGTCCAGGCGTCCAGCGACCGCTAGCCAATACCTGTCCCAGCGAAACATCAGCGCTTCGGCGAGCGCGATGCCCCGCCCCATGAACGCAGCGAGGGTGTCCGGGTCGAGGAGCCAGCCCGTGTGGCCGATGCTGGCCACGGTCAGGCCATGGGCCAGCGACGGTCGCAATGCCAGCTCCACGTCCGCCTCGCCACCCGCCTCCCACAGGCCCATGATGAGGGCCCCCAGCGTCGCATCCACCAGGGCCTCGGCTGTGGGTGGCCCTTCGAACACGGCCGCGAAGCGTCGGTCGAAGGCCACATGTCCCGTGGTGAAAGGGCGGGCGAGGGTCCCGACTCGCCGGACACCGTGCCCTGCCGCGGGCACGATGCGCAGGCTGGGGAGCAGCCGTGGGATCTCGATCTCGAGGCGCATGGACTTCTCAGGCGCGTCGGATCGGCCAACCCTGTGATGCAGACACACGCGCCCGAGTCCAGGGCGATGCAGCACCAGGGCCCAGCCCGTGAGGTTTCCTTCCCTGCGCACGGTCCCACCCACCCGCTCGGCCACAGCCTCGAGCACCCGCCGTTGCCTCTCCTGCCATGTGAGATTCACCGCGGCGATGGCCAACACGGTGCCCCCCACGGCCACCCCCAGCACGATGCCCGCGAGGATCATGGTGCGTCCCGCCAGCCCAGGCACATGCCGTAGCAGCCCTGCTCCCGCTGGGGGCAGGACCGGCAGGCCTCGAAGGGTGTGGGTCGGGCGGCCAGCTCCACGTAGATGTCCCGGGCCCAGGCGTGCAGGCCGGCCAGGTCGTCGAAGTCCGTGATGGGCCGGCGGCGATCCTCGAGCAGGTAGGCCCCGCCGCAGACGCTCACCATGCCGTCGGCCTCGAGCACCGGCACGGGCACGCAGCGGCCGGGCCCGTCGGGCAGCACGCAGCGCGGAGGCGCGCAGTCCCAGCCAAGGGTCAGGCCCAGACGCTCCGCCGCGGTGTCGGCCGCGGCCACCAGGGCTCGCATGGGTTCGGGATCATCGGGGGTGAAGAACGGCCCCGCAGCGCCCCCAGCGGGGGCAGCGAATGCCAGCACGGCGGCCCGCAGCCCCGCGGTGGCCACGGCCTCGAGCAGGGAGGTGACGTCGTCGCCTGGTCGCAGGGGCAGATGGGCACAGACCCGGGCGAGATCGACGCCCAGGCTCGCGGCTCGCTGCACGAAGAGACCGTTGATGGTGACGAACCACAGATCCGACGCCACGTCCCGCACCGCCTCAGGGTGGGCGCCGCTGGTGAACAGGTTCACCCCCAGCCCCAAGGCCCGCAGGCGCCGCACCACCTCCCCGAACGCCGGGTGCTGAGTGGGCTCGCCGCCCAGCAGGTTCACCGTGCCCGCACTCGCCACCAGGGGGTCACCGGGCTCGGCGGGGCCCGCCCCACGCACCAGGACCGCGTAGTGCACCAGCGCCGGCCACAGCGCCGAGAGATCGGGATCGGCACCGTCGCCCTCGAGCCAGTCCCGGGCGTAGCAAAAAGCACAGCCCTGATCGCAAGCTCGGGTCAGGAACAGGTTCACGGAGGGCCCCCCGTGCGGATGAGCTAGCTGTTGATCATCGTGGTGGCGGCGCCGGAGACGATGGAGCCGGCCGCGGAGCCGCAGTGCAGGGTGGAGTCGCCCACCCGCGCAGCCGGGCTGCCTTCGATGATGCAGGTGCCCGAGGCCGAGATGATCATGTAGGTGTTGGGGCCGCAGCAGGCCGCGTGGATGCCCATGTCATTGAGCCGGGCGGCCTGCATGTTCTCGATAAAGACCGTGCCAGCGCCGGTCTGGATGGGACCGGAGACGGGGTGGGGCACGGGGCTCCAGGGGTGGACGGAGTGGCAGTGGGGGGTTCCCACGGCGATGTCACCGACGCGTGCGGCCTGGGGCATGGCGGACCTCGAAGAAGGGTCGAAGCGACCGTTCCCTCCGAGTATAGCGGCCCCTGCGGGGGGTCACAACGACCGAGATGCCTCGAGGTAGTGCGACAGGAACAGGTGCCAGCTGCGCCCATGGCGCTGCAGCAGCCAGGGGAGCTCCTGCCGCTCGTGGAGGATCTCCATGCACAAGCCAGGGGCCAGGGCAGGCAGGCACCCCACCAGCAGGTCCCGCAGGGCCTGCGCCGGATCCGGCTCGGCCTCTGCGCCCACGCGAATGGAAGCCCCCAGCCGCAGGGCGATGGGGGTGCAGCGATCGGTCCAGTCGTAGGGGCTGGCCAGCACCAGCGCACCACCCGGCGACAGCAGCGCGTGAGCCTGGCGCAGCAGCACCACCGGGTCGCCCACGTTGTCCAGCAGGTTGTAGGCGGTGACCAGGGGCAGCCGCCCCCCGCGGAAGGGTGGGTCGAGGGCATCCGCGGCGATGGGCAAGACCCGCTGGGGGTCCACCCCCGCGGGAAGCTCCAGCTCCACCGGCAGGAAGTCGCTGCCGCCGTGGCGCCAGCGGGGCACGGTGACCCGACCTTCCGTCAGCAGTCGGGACAGCAGCCTCAGCGGACCAAACTCCCGCTCCAGGGCGATGCTCCGGGCTCCCAGGTCCGCCATGGCCAGGGCCTGCGCCCCCACGCCCGCTCCCAGATCCACCACCAACGCATCGGGTCCGGCCGCAGCCAGCCGCTCACGCTGGCGTTCGAGCAGGAAGCTGCGGGTGGCCCGCTGCTGATCCTGCAAGGCCGCGGGGAACACGCCATCGCCATCGCTGACGGGCGCGAGATCCCGCGCGTAGGTGGCCAGCAGCTCCCGCTTCCAGTTGGGGTCCTGGTGCTCGGTCCAGGCCGCCCGCAGCCAGCCCTCGACACCGGCGTCCAGGTCTTGGCGCCACATCAGGCTGCGCTCCTGGTCGCGGACCCAACCCGCCACGTCCTTCAGGATCACCGGCACCCCATCGATGATGGGGTAGCGGGACCCGCAGCCCGTACAGGCCAGGAAGCCCTGCCAGGGGCGGTCGGCCCGGGACTCGGCCACGGCCGCGAGGGCCAGGGACGCATCGTGGAACACCCCCGCCTCCACCCGCCGACAGGCGGGACAGGCGAGCAGACCCTGTTCGAGCAGCGAAGACAGCATGGGGCTACCATAGCAGGCGCCCATTCCGAGGGAAGCATGCAGCCCGATTCGCCCGCCACCACCGACCCCATGCTCACCGGCCAGCAGGCCCTGGCCGCCCTGGACTGGGACGGCGCCGCCTCCGCCTTCGCCCAGGCCTACGACCAGGCCATCGCCGCAGACCAGCCCGACCAAGCCGCCGCCGCCCGGGCCAACCAGGCCAGTGCCGACCGCCTGGCCGGGCGGCTGGCCCTGGCCGTGGCCGGCTACCTCGAGGCCGCGGAGCTCCGCGACCGCGCTGGCCAGCCCACCGGCGAGCCCCTCCGGCTGAACCTGGCGGCCACACGCACCGCCCTGGGCGCCACCCACTACAGCGCCGGAGAGCTCGATCAGGCGCGGAAGCTGTGGGAGGCAGCCCGCCCGGACTTCCTGGCCCTGGCCCCCGCCGGCGCCGCCGGCCTGCTGCTGAACCTCTCCGCGCTGCACTACCTGCTGGGGGACCCCTCCCTGGCCCTCGAGCGCGCTGACCAGGCCGACGAAGCACTGACCGTCGACGCCCCTGCACAGCTGCGGGCCCAACTGAACGCCAACCGGGGCCTGGCCCTGCTGGCCCTGGACCGGGCCGATCAAGCCCGGGAAGACCTCGAGCGAGCAGCCACACGCTTCGCCGCGCTGGACATGCCCGAGCACGAGGCGCGGCAGTTCGCAGCCCTGTCGGACCTCCACCGCTACCGGGCCGAGCTGGACCAGGCCATCGACCACCACGCCCGGGTACTGGAGCTCGAGCAGGCCCACGGCTTCCGGGTGACCGAGCCCGGGGGGCTGCTGTACGCCCCCATTCACGACCAGTCCCAGCCCCTGCCGCCCCCCTACCACAAGGACCCCTGCGGCACGCTTCAGCCTCCAGAGCCCCTGTGGCAGCGGACCCAGAAAGAGCGCCCCTTCCTGCTCATCGTGCCCCCTGCCCACGGCAGCCACGGGCCCGTGTTCCCCCGCGGCGCCACCAGCATCGCCAGCTTCCTGCGAGCCCACGGCACCCCCGCCGAGCTGCTGCCCCTGGGCCACCTGGTGGACGACTTCTCCGGGCGCAGCCAGGCCCTGGCAGCCACCCGCACCGCCGTAGCCGACGCCATCGAAACCCTGCGTCCCCGAGCGGTGGGCCTGTCCATCCCCTTCTCCTACCTCTACCCCCGGGCCCTCGAGCTGGCGGCCATGGTGCGCGAGCTGGCCCCCGGGCTTCCCATCGTGGCGGGCGGGGCCCACGTCACCTTCGAAGACAAACAGACCCTCGAGCAGAGCCCCCACATCGACATCGTGGTGCGCGGCGAGGGCGAGTGGACGGCCCTGGCGCTGCTGGACGCCCTGGACCGAGGCGTCGAGCTCGGCGCGGTGCCCGGCATCACCTGGCGGACGCCGGACGGCTCCATCCAGCGCAACCCCAACCGCCCCCTGGGGGACATCGACACCCTGCCCCCGGTGGACTTCGGGCTGCTGCCCCGCAGCTTCTGCGAGCGCATGGAGGTGGCCGCCATCACCAGCCGGGGCTGCGCCTACCGCTGCCGCTTCTGCCACGAGCGGGGCTTCTGGCGTGGCCAGGTGCGGGCCCACAGCCCCCAGCGCATCATGGCCGAGGGCGACCGCCTGGCCGCCGAGTACGACAACGCCTTCCGCGGCGTAGACGACTCCATGCTCGACATGCGCACCCCCTACTTCCACGAGCTGGTGGAGCTGCTGGGCCAGCGGGACTGGCTGCGACCCAGCTTCGGCTTCCTGACCCGCCTGGACACCATCGTGCCCGAGGGGCTCGAGGCCATGGTGCGCAACCGCATCCGGGTGATGTCCGTGGGCGCCGAGAGCGGCTCCCAAGCGGTGCTGGACGCTATGGGCAAGGACCTGAAGGTCGAGACCATGCTGAGCGCCCTGGCCATGACCCGGGACGCGGGGGTGGGGGTGAACGGCTTCTTCATCGTGGGCCACCCCGGCGACAGCCCACAGCGTGCAGATGAGTCCCGGGCCTTCATCGATGGGCTCTTCGAGCAGCGCATGGTCCAGTGGATCGACCTGAGCATCTTCACGCCCTACCCGGGCACGCCATTCTTCACGAACCCCGCCCACTACGGGGTGGAGATCCTGTCCCAGGACTGGAGCCTGTGGCGGCGCTCGAACCGCCCCATCGCCCAGCTCGAGGGCTACAGCGCCAGCGCCATCTACCTGGACTACCTGCGCCTGCTGCGCTTGCAGAAGTCCTGGCTCGCCCGACGCTGAGGGTCAGATCCCCGGCACCGGGATGACCGCCCCCTCGGGGGCCTCCACCGCCAGGGCGTTCCAACGTGCGGCCCGCTGGGGCAGGTCACAGCCGGGCACGGTGTAGCCCAGAGCGCGGGGGCTGAGGGGGTGAATGGAGCCATCGGCCAGGCCCCGCCCACGGGCCAGCCGCGCCGCGAGATCTCCAGCGTCGGTGGGTTCGAGGCCCCAGGCCTCCGGGGACAGGCCCATGGGGGCGCAGGGGTCCAGGGCCAGCGGCAGGGCCGCCAGCCGCAACAGCCCGTGGCGATCCCGGTCCAGCACGCGCTGAGCCAGGCCCAATGTGGCCTCGAAGGCCGCACCAGACTCCCCGGGCAGGCCCATGGAGAAGAACAACGACGCGCTCAGACCTCGCTCCACGAGCGCATCCAGGGCTGCCAGCAGCTCGGGGTCGCCGAAGCCCTTGCCGTGACGACGACGCAGGCCCGGGTCCCCGGACAAGGCCGTGATGGCCAGCTCGCTGTGGTCCGGGTCGCAGCCACGGGTCAAGCGGTCCAGCAGCCCGGTGGAAGGGAGCTGGAAGCTCTCGAGGTACAGGCCCAGGCCCTGGGGGTCCCCCAGGCAGGCATCCCTGTGGGCGGCGCCCGCCATGTCCGGGTCCAGGCCCAGGGCCACTTGCTGCACTCCGGTATCGCGCAGCCGGACCAGGTCCGCCGCCACAGCCCGGGGATCCCGCCACACAGGCCCACGCCGACCCGCCAAGACCCGATGGGCCGCAAGCCCACCCCCACAGCTGGCGCAGTCGCGCACACAACCCCGGCCGTTGGACAGCCAGTGGCCTGTGGCCCCCACCGTAGCGCTAGCGTGAGGCCGTCGCGGGTGGCTGTGGATGAGACGACGATAAGCCTCGGCGTGCTCGAGGAAGCCGAGGTCCACGTGCTCGAGGCGGTCGAGGTCGTTCGACCCAGCGACCCAGCGGGGTGGCGAGGTCGAGCGCCGGGTGATCAGGTTGCACACACCGTCGAAGGGCCAGGGTGATCCACTGGCCAGGGCCGCCACAAAGGCGAGCAGAGGCTGCTCGGCGTCACCCAGGATCACGGCGTCCACTGCCGAGACCAGGCTCAACAGCTCCACAGCAAAGGCCGAGGCCGTCAAACCCCCAAGGACGATGCGGGCTCTGGGCCAAGCCTGGCCGACCCGCTGCGCAAGCTCCAGGGCTCCCAAGATGTGCTCGTGCCAGTGAAGGTCGATGAGCACGAGATCGGCGGGGGGATTCGTCGCCAACCACGACGCCGACCGGAACCCGGGGTCCAGCATGCGCTCTACCGCGATGTTCAGCCCCCGCACCCCGTGACCGTGAGCACGCATCGAGTTGCACAGCCCCACCACACCCATGGGGATCAGCGGGAAGGAGGGGGCTCCGACCGCGGAGACACCCTTTGGGCCACGCTCACCAAGGGCGATGGGGTGGAGGTAGACCAGTTCCATCGCGAACGGCTCCGGGATCTTCGTGGTTATCCACGGTGCCTGGAGAGGCGACGCCGCAGAACCACGCCTATCCCCACCAGCGTCGCAAGAGCGAGCACGGCGAGAGCGAGCCCCATCGGATTGAACTGCTTCCGATGCGGCAACGAGCGAACCAAGCGCACACCCAAGTCGTCGATGCTCCGATCAGGGGGGCAACTGGACCGGTAGGCAGACCGCAAGACCGCAGCATCGACGAACCATGACCCCCCCCTGGTGACCCTCTCGCCCAGGCTGGAGTCGGTGCCCACCGGATCCTTCCGCCCCCACGAGCCAGCCGGCCCATACCAGTCGTGGCACCAGCTGTAGACATTGCCGTGCACGTCGTACAGCCCCCAAGGATTGGGCGCCAGCTGCCCCACCTCATGCGTCTTGCCCTGGGAGTTATCGCAATACCAAGCGATCTCGGACAAAGGCCTGCCATCGGTCAGCCGAATGCCGGGCCGACAACCCGGACCGGGGCCCACGGTTCCGGCCACCGGTTCATCGCTCCCGTCCCCCGCAGCCAAGTCGCCCCCAGACGAGAACGCCGAGGTGGTGCCAGCACGGGTCGCGTACTCCAACTCTGCAGAAGTGGGCAGACGATAGCCAGCGCACTGATAGGGCGTATCGTACGCTGCCGCCGCCTCACAGTTCACCGGAGGTGGATCTTCGCTGCAGGCATAACAGAGGGGCAAGCCGGCTTCTGTGGACACAGCATTGGCCAGGGCCGCGGCCTCGTGCCAGGTGACACTCTCCACCGGCAGGTTCCCTGATTCGGTGCTGCGACTGGAAGGATCGTAGCCCAAGAAGCGGACGGCCTGGCCCTGGGTGACAGAGGTTCGGCCGATCCAGAAGTCATGGGTCAGGGTGACCCGACGCTGCGTTTCGCGAGGCCCCGGAGGGTCGTGCGTGCCGTGACCCTCTTCAGTCTCGGGGCTGCCCATGAGGAAACGGCCCCTGCAGACGGCCACCATGTCGAACCCAAACTGAGTACGGACCGCACCCGTGAAGAAGGTGGGGTCGTCGGCACGGCATTCCGGCGGATTCACGGCGGGGTCCGAGCTCTCCGTGCCAAAGGCGCGGGCACCATACAGCCAGAAGGCCGAACAGGTCAGGGCCAGCAACGCCCATGCCGGAACCCGCGAGCCAATCATGAACCGGGATGCCGAGCCTCTCGGCCCGAGAGTGACTGGTCGCATCGGAGTAGTAGGCATGGACTCGAGGCGGATGCTGGAATGGATAGAGCCAGGGACAGCGTCAAATACGAACGACGAACTCGCGCACCGAGAAGGGGAAACTGGAAGCCGCAGATCCTGGTGGCCATGGGCCGCCGTTCGAAAGGGCAAGCCACTCTACAACAAGATACTTCCCTTAGGTTCGAGATGGCCCAGGCCGCCTCCCAGAGGACCGTCCCTCCCTCCATTACCTGATGACCAGAACACCCAGACACTCCGGCTCCACTGCCCTCCTGCTCCTGGCGTTCTTCCTGTCAGGCTACGCAGCCCTCAGCTACGAGATGGCCTGGGTGCGCCTCTTGGTGATGTCTCTCGGCGTCACATACTTTGCGATCACCACAATCCTGACAGCGTTCATGACGGGACTGGCCACGGGCGCCCTGGTCGCCGGCCGCTTGGTGGACCGCTGGCGTGTACATCCGCTGCTGGTCTTCGCCGGGCTCGAGCTATTCCTGGCGGTGTACGCTCAGCTCTTCCACGGGCTCACCACCCTGGTCGATACCGCCTACATCGGGCTGACCAGCCAGGCCGAGCTCTCGTTCACCACACACTCGCTGCTGCGCATGGCTTTCGCCATCGTGGTGCTGTTCCCGCCCACCCTCGTCTCGGGCGCCACGCTGCCCGTAGCGGTCAAGGCATTCATCACCCGTGACGACGGCATCGGCCAAGGCGTGGCCGCGCTGTACGGCGCCAACGTGCTGGGCGCCACCTTGGGCTGCTTCGCCACCATCTTCTTCGTCATCGGGCTGCTGGGCTACCCGGCCACCGCCTGGATCGGCACCACCGCCAACCTCACTGCGGCGATCCTCACCCTGTGGGTGTACCGCCGTGGCACCGCCTCCATCACGGCGGTCGCGCCCACAGCCCCCGCCCCCAAGATCTGGCTGCCGGGCGCGCTGGCGGTCGGCTCCGCCTTCTTCGCGGTTGGCTTCGCGTCCATGGGCAACGAGCTGCTGTGGACCCGCGTCCTCTCCCAGTTCGGCTTCAACCCAGCCACATCGGTCTTCGGCCTGGTGCTCACCACCTACCTGATCGGACACGCGGTGGGCGCCCTGTGGCTGTACCCTACCGCCATCCGCCGACTGGCGGCGCCGCGCTTGTTCGTGCTGTTGGTGGCCAGCTTCGCCGCGCTGGTCGCGTTCTCCGTGCTCTCCCTGTCGTTCCGCTTCGACGGCTACACAGCCATCGGGCCCCTCCGACACATCGGCCTGGTCCTTCCGTGGGAGCGGACCTGGGTGCTGATTCCAGGCGTGTTCCTCCCTGCGGCCTGCACAGGCGCACTGCTGCCCCTGGCCTCCCGCCTCGGCATCCGTGGCACCGCGGGTCTGGGCAGCGGTGTGGGCTCCTTGGCGGCACTGTCCACCGTGGGCGGAATCCTCGGGTCCTTCACCGTGGGCTTCTGGCTCATGCCAGCGCTGGGGGCCATCCCGTGCCTGGTGCTCATGGCGGCTTGGTGTGCGCTGGCGGCACTGTGGAGCCGGTGGGCACTGGCGGACCCGCCAATTCCCGTGCGATCCACGGCGTTCCTGACCAGCGGGATCGCAGCGGTGGCCGCCGTACTGGTGGTCACGGTCCCGCCCTACCTCCACCTGATCCTGTTCCCTGGCGAGCAGATCCTGGCCTTCGCCGAGGGGCGCAACGCCTCGAGCGCGGTGGTGGACGCAGGGCTGCCAAACCCCTTGCTCCTGGTGAGCGGCGAGCGGGTGTCCGGGGGTGGCTCCGACATCCCCCTCGCCATGGCGATCCATCCCAGCGCACGCACCGCCGCGGTCATCGGCCTGGGCACCGGCACTGTCACCGCCGACGCCCTGCGCGATGAGCGCCTCGAGCGGGTCATCGCTGTCGACATCGACGGGGACCTGCCCGACATGTTGCCGTTGATCCAGGGCCAACACAGCGCGCTCTTCCTCTCCCCCCGCTTCGAGTTCGTTGAAAACGACGGTCGGCACCACCTCAAGACCAGCCAAGAGCGCTTCGACCTGATCGTCAACGACGCCGCGATCTACGCGTGGTACCTCGAGCTGAGCACCCTCGAGTTCAATCGCCTCGCGGCGAGCCGGCTTTCGCCCGAGGGGATCTACGTGGGTAGGCTGCACCTGTACCGCATCACCGAGCACGCCTTCCGCGCCGAGGTACGGACCTTCATCGAGGTCTTCCCCAACGCCGCATTCTGGCGGATCAGCGCCGACATCGGCATGCTCGTGGGCCGAAACGGCGACCTGCCAGTGGACGCCGCCCAGAACGGAGAGGCTCTGCCCCAGGGTCGAGAACTCTGGTACGACGCTGACCAGCTTCGGGCCATGGTGGGCGACGCCAAGATCATCACCGACCAACACCCGCTCCACATCCCCCGAATCTTCAGAACCGAAGATCTCCAACCCATCATCGAGTACACCAGCTTGGCGGATCTCCCAAGTCCGGGTTCCGCCGCTCCACAGGGATTCCCGAGCGACCCCCTCTTCCCCGACCAGCAACCCATGAATCCCCCACCCGAGCTCCATCCGGCGGAGAGCCTGAGCCCACCCCAGCCATAGCCTGGGACACGGCTTTCGCCGCTGTCTCGCGACCGCACCACATCCGCTCCGACGCTCGCACGTCTGGCGAACCACAGAATCGGATAGGGTTGGCGGCTACTCCCCGCCCCCCGACGCCGTTCATGCTCGTCTTCCATCTCATCCTCATGCTCCTGGTCGGTGGAGTCGCCACGATGGCCGCGATCCGCACGACCACCTGGGTCGAGCGTTTCGCCTACACGCTGTTCTTCAGCATCACCATCGTCCCCTTCCTCACCCTGAACCTCGCGCTGCTCACCCGCAGCTTCATCAGCAGCAAGATGGTGCTGGGAGTAGGCCTGGTGGCCCTGCTGGCCGCGGCCTGGCCCGCCTTCCGGAAGGCCCGGGCGACATCGATAGCCAAGCCGGACAGGCAGGATCTGCTGGTGCTCGGCATCGCGCTGGTCATCGGCGCGCTCGCCTTCGGCTACTACAACCGCAGCGCGTTCTACGTCTCCTTGGTCAGCTTCTTACAGACCGGCGAAGCCGACTGCTTCCATCGCCAGGCTCTGCGCTTCATCCGAGAGCTGAACCCGAGCCACAGCCACCTCCCGGTGGACGCCTTCTACGGCATCCCAAGCTCCCCGGGAAACGCCATCTTCACGGGCGCGGCGATGCAGATCTTCGGTATAGGCACCTTCCATGCCCTCTACACGATCTTCCACGTCCTGATCTTCCTGTTTGCGTTCCTGCTGATCCAAGGCGTGACCCGCCGGCCCGAGATCGCCATCCCAGCAGCCGTCTTCGCGGTGTTGAACCCCTACGTGATGTGCATCGAGGTGTTCGACCGCAACACACTGGCCTACGCTCTCTCGGGGGTGCTGCTCTACACCGTGCTGTACAAGCGGGAGTCCTATCCTCCTACACGGGCTGATCTTCGGGATCGTCGCTGGAACGGGGCTGCGCATGCTACCCCTGACCTTCGCGCTGCCCATCCTGCTGCACTACGGGCTGCGTCGCGCCCCGGCCAAGGCCTATCCGCTGTTCCTGCTGGGAGGCGCCCTCACCTGGGCCTTCAACATTCCCCACCTGAGCCACCACGGACTGCACGCCCTCAACCCGCATGCAAACCTGGCGTCCTCGTTGATCACGGCCTTCACCGCGGTCCCACGCACCCCCTTCCTGCCCTACCCCAACTTCGTATTCTACTTCATGAAGTCCGTGCATGCCCTGGGGTTGGCAGGAGCCGCGCTCGCCTTGGTCGGCGCCGTGCAGCTCCTACGCCGGGACTGGAAACTCCTGCTGACCATGGTGCTGTTCATCCTCCCCACCTACGGGGTGCTGGCGGCCCAGCTCGAATGGATCGAGGGCGACAAGCCGCGCATCTTCCTGACGGTGTGGATGCCCCTGATGATTCTGCTGGGCGCGGGGCTGGACGCCACGATGCGCCGGGCCGAGTGGCGGCGAAACCTGGCTGTTTCCGCCGCCGCCACCCTGACGGTGGGTCTTGTCTTTCTCGGCCTGGGCAAGGTCCACGGGCAGCTGGAGCACAGCATCTACGAGCAGGGGTTGATCTACCAGCGTGAGTCACCCGCCTTCGCGCAACATCAACGTGAGCACTTTGGTCACTTGCCGCTGCTGCCCGACTACAGCCAGCTGACACGCAAGCTGCACCTCGGCCGCAAGCGGGCCGAGCAGAACCTCGTGGCCCATACGCTCTTCGCCAACCCCGTCCCTGGGACGGCCCCCCTGAATCCCTGGGTGGAGCACGCGATACAGCCTGCGACCATCCCTGAGCCGGCCAACCCGGAGCTGTCCGATCGCTACGTGGCCTTCGCCCTCGACCCCGAACTGCTGCTGGGCAGCGGCCAAGGCGCGGTCACGCTGCTTGCCCAGGATGCCTCGGTGGACATCGACCTGAGTCGACCCGATCAGCTGGACGACCTGTACTTCGCTCGCAAAACGGTCAGCTGGCAGGATCAAGACCTGCTGGTAGCGGTACGGCCCAAGGCCCGCGAGATCCGAGCGCTCGGCGAGCTCTTCATCGAACTCAACGGCGACAATGACTTCTGGGGGGGGATGGTGGGCCCCATCGCCCAATCTGGCCGCATCGACGATCTGCCCGGCCCGTTTCGGACCGAGCATCTCTCGCCGTACGCGCTCCCCGGAGGGGCCGAGCCCAGGCCTGCGCACGCGCTCTCGTCATCGCCGAGGATGATCACGATGCGGGTCCCCGCCGATCTGCGAGTGATCGTGCGCTACCTCGTGCTGAACGGCGTCATCGGCGACATCTACCGTATCTCGAGCTGGTCCATCGATCTGAACGAGGAAAGCCCAGGCGTAGAATATCATTTCGGCGAGCCAGAAGGATATCTGTAGGACATGAACAGCGACTGCACACCACGAGCGACCGCACCTGCTTTTGCGGTCTTGTTGCTCTGTAGCGCTGTAGGCTGCACGCCAGGTGAGGCCGACCCGTCAGGCACCTGCTGGGAGGATCGAGACGGCGACGGCTTTGGAGACCCTGCATCCGTGACGCAGGAGAACCCCTGCCCCGACTTCTGGGTCGACGCTGCCCGCGGGGCCGACTGCGACGACACCCGCTCCACCGTACACCCCCACGCCTGCGACGAAGCGGGCAATGGGTTGGATCAGGACTGCGACGGCGCAGACGGCACGCTGCCCAAGGGACGCACCCACAGCGACCGCGACGGCGACGGCTACACGACCGACCCTGGCGTGTGCCCGGACTGCGACGACGAAAACCCCGATGTCTTTCCGGGCGCCTCAGAACAGCCCCAGGATGGTGTGGACCAGAACTGCGACGGGATCGACGACCCGCCACAGACCATCGGCGTCGACCGGCTTCGATCCGGCCAGCTCATCATCACCGAGTTGTTCATCGATCAGACGCGCCCGGACGGACGCAACTCCTGGTTCGAAGTCAATAATGCATCCAGTGACACCCTGAATCTCGAAGGCCTCGAGCTGCGGGTGGGTGCGGGCCCGCCACGACGGCTGGACGCCGAGACACTCGTGGCGCCCATGGGCCTGGTGGTGCTGGCACCCGAAGCCAACAGCGACGCCCCCGCTGGGAGCATCACCTTTCCTGGGCCGGGACTCACGCCCCGGGGCGCGGTGGAGCTCACCGTTGGCGAGCAGCTCATCGACCGCGTGGACTGGGGGGCGATCACCGACTTTCCCTCGTCCGCTGGAACCTCCAGCACCCTCTACCCATGGAAGACCAGCTCACAGGACAACGATCTGGGCTCGAGCTGGTGTCTCGGTCGCTCGAGGGGCCACTTCGAGGGGCTGGGTACACCCGGCGTCGAGAACGACCTGTGCATCCCCGAAGGGGCGCCGGGCCATCGCGATGCGTTGAGCCTCCCGGACATCCCGGTGCCTCCAGGGAGCCGAAGGTGACCCTAAGCCCCTGGCGCAAGCTGGCCTACACCGCAGCCACTCTCGTGGCCGCCTTCGTGTTGTTGGAGCTCGGAGCCCTGGCTGTCGAGATCGCCCCGTACGGGGTCCTCCAGCAGGATGGACGACCCCGCGGTCTGTACATCGAGCGGCCCAACCCCACACACACTCCCAACGAGCCCCCCCCTTCGTCCGCACCCTCCGCCTTCGTGACCCCCTCCAAGCACGACTACGCCGACCATCGCATCCAGCTGCAACCGGGGGCCCACCTGCGTGGCCTGCTGTACGAGATCCACATCAACAGCCACAGCTGTCGTGGCCCGGAACTCCTGACGCCCAAGCCCCCGACCGGCCTGCGGGTGATGGCGGTGGGCGGGTCGACCACCTTCGACATCTACGCGCCCGACGACGCGAGCACCTGGCCTGCACAGGTGGCGAAGCGCCTCCAGGAGGCGCTGCCCAAGCGAACGGTGGAGCTCATCAACGCAGGGGTCCCTGGAGAGATCATGCTGGGCAACGAGATCGACGTGGAACGTCTGGCGCACCTCGACCCCGACGTTCTCCTGATCTACCAAGGTCCCAACGAGCTCCAGCGGGTCACCGCTTCGCAAGGCAGCATCGGAGCTCATCACCCGCTCACCCGTCTGGCCCTCTTCAGGGCCATGTCGCGGCTAATAGAGCATCGACTCCCGCCGCCGGCTTTCCCAGCAGACAGGACCCTCGCCCAGGAGGCCATGGCTGATCTGCAGAGCAGCCTCGAGTCCATCATCGAGCTGGCCCAGCGCAGTGACATCGAGGTCGTGCTGTCCACCCATGCCTTCCAGGCGTCCGACCCACCGAACCCAGACCAGCTGCGGGGTCTCTGGCTCACCAGCAAGCTCACAGGGCTCACCCCACATCAGGTCATCCGAGCCCTGGACGACTACAACGACATGGTGCGTCGGATCGGCCGGGAAATGGGACTACCGGTTTCCGACATTCGGTCAGCGGTGCCAAGCGACGATCGATACTGGGGCGACAGTACCCACTTCACGGCACCAGGATCCGCCCTGGCCGGTGAGGCCATGGCCAAGACGGTGCTCGAGGCCCTGGAGGACCAACCCTGAAGTCCTCCCACGAATGCTCGCCTCCACGCTCAGCCCGCACGCAGCGGAGATTCCAACCCCGCACACCCGATACCAGCATGCACCACCGCCCACTCGCCCGCATCCTGCTTCCGCTGTTGCTGTCCGCCTGCCAGAACCTGGACACACCGACAATCCCGCCCACCCCACCCGAGCATTCCGCCCACCCGGGGCCCGCGACCGGGGGCGCCCCCCCAGTACCCGACCCGACCTCCGGGGCTGCCTTCCAGGACCCCAGCGGCTTCCCCGACTTCCACGCCTGGCCCGCTCCCGACGGACCTCCCATCCAGGAGCCCGGAGCCTGGACGGACCCGGTGCTGCTCTCCGAGACCGCGGGCGGAGGCTACCGACCCCAGATCGTGGTGGCTGGCGGCGGAACCGTCCACGCTGTGTACTACGAGCGTGCTGCAGCCGGAGACCTGCTCCGACACCGCCACTCATCGAATGGCCTCGTCTGGAGCCCGGCGCAGCCCTTCGGCTTCGATCATCACCGCAACTGGGGTCCAGACCTCATCGCCGCGAGCGACGGCTCCCTGTATGTGGTCTTCGATCACATCCTTCCCGACCTCACCAGTCGCGGCTACCTCACCGCGTGGCGGGACGGGCACTGGAGCGAGCCGGAAGCACTCACGCCCGCCGACGGTGGCGAGGTGGGCAGTGGCCACATCGCGGAGCACACCAACGGTGACCTGGTCTATGCCTGGATCGGGCGGCCCGTCCAAGGCGCGACCCCTTTCCAAGCTTGGGCGCGCTGGCAGATCCAGGGGACCTGGCAGGCGCCAACACCCCTCAGTGATGGCACTGTGGACGCCTGGCACACCAACGTCGAGCGACGCCCCGATGGCACGGCGCTGGTAGGCTTCGACCTGGGGTGGGGTGGGAGCGAGACCACCCTCCTGGTGGCCGATGGACGCGACGGAGCCTTCTCGACTCCAGAGGACATCAGCGCCACCAGTCACCCGGGGGAGCGCCCGCACTTCGCCTACGAGGCCGTAGGTACAGACCACATCACCTGGTTCCACAAAGAGGCGAGCAAGCCGCTCCACATCTACACACGCTCGGGGGGCCCCGGCCGTTGGGGACCGGTTCAGGAACCATCCGCCGGCTACGGCGGGTATCACTTCGACCCAGAGATCGCGGTGAACCACCAGGGCGTCCGCTGCTTGGTCTGGGGCTGGGACGCTGGCCAGCATGCGGAGATGGTCTACAGCATCGACACCGGCAAGGGCTGGGCAGCTCCCCGCCTGCTGGCGGGAATCGGCGAGGGCAAGCCTGGGCTGGCGAGCCTGGTGAACGGGGACGACGGGCGCTTCCACGTGGTCTGGAATCAGGGAGTGCGCGGGTCCAACCAAGTGTACTACGCTTCCCTGAGCGTCGATCCTTCAGCAGCAGCGGAGTGAACGAGCGGGCATGAACTCTACCGGGTCCAAGATCATCGCCATCTCGTCGCTCTGCGTCGCTTGCGCAGGTGAACCGACGGTCACCCGCCCGCGGGTCGAACCCACAGGGCCCTCGGTGCTCTGGATCTCCTTGGACACCGTCCGCGCCGACCACCTCTCCCTCTACGGAGGCCGCGCGAGCTGTCCCAACCTGCAGGCCGTGGCGGACGAGGGGCTGGTCTTCGAACAGGCCATCTCGCACTTCCCCGAGACCCAGTTCTCCCACTGGTCCATGCTCACCGGTGTGCTCCCCGAGGCTCACGGCAACGTGCCTGGGACGGGTGGCTCGGCGTACACCGGGCCCACCATCGCTGAGCTGACGGTCGGCGCCGGCTATGACACCGCAGCTTTCATCGGCGGCGTCACCTTGCTGGACCGGGACTGCGGCCTCTCCAGGGGCTTCCAGCTCTACGACGACCAGTTCGTACCCGATCCCCTCACCCAGGCCAGGCCTGCCTCCGAGGTGACCCGAGCAGCCGTCTCGTGGATCGAGACCCGGCAGGGCCCGTGGTTCGCTTTCGTGCACTACTTCGATGCACACTTCCCCTACACCCCCCAGCGCTCCGACCTGTACGACCACGACTACCACGGCACGATGGACGGCACCGAAGCCACGTTGGCCCCCCACCGCGACCACGGCGCGCCCATGGCACCACGGGATCTGGAGCATGTGGTCGCCTTGTACGACGCCGAGATCACCGAGCTCGACGATGCCCTCGCATCGCTGCTGGCTGCCACGGGGCCTGACACGATGGTCGTGATCACCTCCGACCACGGCGAATCCTTCGAAAACGGCTACCTCTTCAACCATCGATCCGTGCTCTACGACAGCGTGCTGCACGTGCCCCTCATCGTCAAAGCGCCCGGCCTGACGCCGGGTCGGGTAGCGCGCCAGGTCGGGCTGGTGGACCTCCTGCCCACTGTGGCCACGGTGGCCGGCCTCCCCCTACCAAAGCCCATCCATGGCCGGAGTCTGCTCACACGCGCCCCAGACGGCGGCCTACAGCCGGCGAGCGCAGCTCACGGGGAAGACTCTCTACTATGGGCTCGCACCGACCCATGGCTGCCCGGTGCACTCCTGGCCGCGCGCGGTGGGGATCACAAGGCGATCTGGGACGAACACGGCCAGGGTCGGGCCTACGACCTCGCCGCCGACCCCAGTGAACTCGAACAGCTCCCGGTGCCACCCCAGCTCTCCCATGCCCCGAACGACTACCGGTTGCTGTTGCAACAGATGGCGCCCCTACAACGCCCACTTCCACTCCGGGTCCTGCCTCTGGACGCCGCCGAGCGCCTGCGGCTCGAGGCTCTGGGATACCTACCGCACCGCCCGGAACCGGATCCGACGGCGAAACCAGGCAGCCCCTGACAACCAGCACCCGGAGCGCGCGATGATAGGGTCTCGTCTCGGAGGTTCCATGCGTCCCATCGTCGCCCTGCTGCCCCTTTTCGTCCTTGGCTGCTTCGAAGAGCCCAAGACCGATGACACCGCCCCCCCCGACATCCCGCGCATCGACAACGACGGTGACGGCTACTCTATGGACGAGGGCGACTGCTCCGACGCCGACGCCACGGTCTACCCGGGCGCCACCGAGTACTGCGACGGGGTGGACAACAACTGCAACGGCGCCATCGACGAGGGCGCCATCGACGCGCTCACCTGGTACCGCGACGACGACGACGACTCCTACGGTGATCCGGAGTCCACCCAGGCTTCCTGCACCCAGCCTGCCGGCTACGTCGAGGACAACACCGACTGCAACGACGAAGCCTTCGAGGCCAACCCCAACCACGAAGAGATCTGCGACGACATCGACAACGACTGCGACGATGTCATCGACGAGGACGACGCCAGCGACGCACCCACCTGGTACAGGGACGAAGACGCAGACGGCTACGGCCAAGCCGCTGTCAGCGCCATCGCCTGCGAGGCCCCCAGCGGCTACGTCGCCGACGACACCGACTGCGACGACGGCGAGGCCCTGTCCAACCCGGGCCACGAAGAGATCTGTGACGACATCGACAACGACTGCGACGCCGACGTGGACGAGGACGACGCCAGCGACGCACCCACCTGGTACCGAGACGACGACGGCGACGGCTACGGCACGGCCAAGTCCACCATGGTCCAGTGCGACGAGCCCAGCGGCTTCGGCCCCGACGCCGGCGAGTGCGACGACACCGACGCCAGCATCAACCCGGGCGCCGACGAGCTCTGCGACGCCATCGACAACGACTGCGACGGAGACATCGACGAGGACTCCGCCACCGACGCACCCACCTGGTACATGGACGCCGACAGCGACGGCTACGGCGACGCCAGCATCTCCGCCCCCGCCTGCAGCCAGCTCAGCGGCTACGTGTCCGACGGCAGCGACTGCGACGACACCGACGCCAGCGCCGCCCCCGACCTGGACGAGGTCTGCGATGGTGTGGACAACGACTGCGACACCGACGTGGACGAAGACTCATCCACCGACGCCCCCACCTGGTACCGCGACGACGACGCCGACAAGTACGGCATCGACGACGACACCATGGTGCAGTGCTACGCACCCAGCGGCTACGCCGCCATGGGCGGTGAGTGCGACGACAGCGACAGCGCCGTCAACCCCGCAGCCACCGAAGTCTGCGACGGCATCGACAACGACTGCGAAGGCCAGGTCGACGGTGCCGACGCCACCGACGCCTCCACCTACTACGCGGATCTCGACCACGACGCCTTCGGCGACCCCACCAACACCCAGGCCGCCTGCACCCAGCCCAGCGGCTACGTGGTGGACGACACCGACTGCGACGACGACAACGCGGCGGTCTATCTGGGCGCCACCGAGATCTGCGGCGACGGCGAGATCAACGACTGCGGCTCTACCGCCGAAGACGCCCTGACCGCCTGCGGCCTGGGCCCCTCCATGGACCTGGCGGACGCCGACGCCATGCTGCTGGGCACCACCGGCGGCGACGAGGCGGGCTACGCCGTGGCCGGCCCCGGCGACGTCGATGGCGACGGTAGCCCCGACCTTCTGGTAGGTTCGGCCTACCAGGACGGTGCCAATGCTGACGCCGGCGTGGCCTACCTGGTCACCGCCACCCCGTCGGGAAGCCAGTCCCTGGGCACCGTGGCCACGGGCCTGTGGGGCGTCGCCGCCCAGGACTACGCCGGCGAAGCCGTGGCGGGCGCTGGCGATGTGAACGCCGACGGCTACGACGACTTCCTGGTGGGCGCCCGGGGCACCGACGGTGCGGGTAGCTCCGCAGGCTCGGCCTACCTGGTGCTCGGCCCGGTCGCCGCCGACGCCTCCCTGGCCGCCGCCGGTCTCGAGCTCACAGGCGTGAACCGAGGCGACTACGCCGGCTGGGCTGTGGGCTCTGCGGGCGATGTCGATGGCGACGGCAACGACGACATCCTGGTGGGCGCGGTCTCCGAAGACAGCGGCGGCACTTCCGCCGGCGCCGCCTACCTGATGCTGGGCCCGGTCACGGCCGGCGCCCTGTCCACCGCCGACCTCACCCTCACCGGCGCATCGTCCGGCGACAAGGCCGGCTGGGCCGTGGCCTCCGCCGGCGACACCGACGCTGATGGCATCAATGACATCATCGTGGGCGCTCCCTACGTCGATGGCGTCGACACCGACACCGGCGCTGCCTACCTGCTGCTGGGCTCGAGCCTGACCCTCAGCGGCGGCTCCGCGTCCCTCTCCACCGCCGATGCCGCCCTCGAGGGCCAGAGCTGGGACGAGCATGCCGGCTGGTCCGTGTCCGGCGCGGGCGATGTGGATGCCGACGGCTACGACGACGTGATCGTCGGTGCTCCGGGCGAGTCCACCATCGGCAGCGAGGCCGGCGCCGCCTACCTCGTCTACGGTCCCGTCAGCAGCGGCGCCCTCACCGCCGCCGACGTGGTCTTCGAGGCCGAAGGCGGCCCCGCCTGCGTGGGCTCATCGGTGGCCGCGGCCGGAGACATGGACAACAACGGCTACGACGACGTGATCATCGGCGCCAGCTGCGAGACCACCTCCGGCAGCGAAGCCGGCGCCGCCTACCTCGTCCTCACCGCCAGCACCGGCACCTTCGCGCTGGCCGATGCAGAGCTCAAGCTGCTGGGCACCAGCTCATCGGACTACGCGGGCACCTCGGTGGCCGGCCCCGGCGACGTGGACGGTGACGGCATGGACGATCTGCTGGTGGGAGCCTACGGCGACGACCAGGGCGACCCCGACGGCGGCAACTCCGGCGCGGCCTTCCTGGTCTTCGGGCAGGGCTACTAGCCACCGTGGGGCAGCGCGTGCTGCACCTGCTGCTGCTACTGACGGCCTGCGGACCGGCGGATCCGCAGCCTGCCGCCACCACACCAGGGGCCCCGACCCCTCAGGGGAGCGACCTGCTTGGGGACCCCGGCCTGTACGCCGCCAAGGGCGCCCCCACCCTGACCGAGCAGTGGAGCGGGCCATGGTTCGCCTGGGTCCACCCACCCGCTGAACATGCCGAGGGCGCCCAAGCCCTGGCCACCGCCCTGGGCGTGCCCACCCACCCCTGGACCGGCTCGCTCCCCAGCCCTGGCCGAGGTGAGCTGGCGGTGATCTGGCTCGAGCCCGGGGCCCAGGCTCCCGCTGCTGTGGCCAAGAACATGCACGGCGCCGGCGCCATCGTCGCCGTGCTCGCGCCGGGGGATCCCGCCTGGACCGCCCAGCTCTCATCCCAGCTCCCCTGGCTGGGCATCGACGTGGTGGACGTCGCCGCGAGCGCCGCGCTGTGGGCGGATCCAATCCTCGCCGAGCAGGTCCCGGCGGTGGCCGGCGGCGTGGCGGCCTTGGTGCTTGCCCAACACTTCGCGCTGCCCTACTCCCCACCCCAGCTTCCACCCACCGACGTGCCCGGCTTGGCCCAGCACCTGGTGCCCCAGCCCGCAGCGCACCTGGAAGACCCAAGGGCCCGTGCTGCCGCCACTCAGGCCGATCCGGATCCCACTCTGCTGGCGGACCACGAGGTCGCCGTGCGCTTGGCCCTGGCCACGAGCACCCTCGACCAAGCCGTGCTGGCACAGCTGGCCAAGGACCCGGAGCCCTTGGTGCGCGCCCGCGCCGCGGATCGCTCGAGCTCCATCCCCGCGCTCTCGGAGCTGTGCTGGGACCCCTCGAGCGTGGTGCGGGTGGTAGCCACCCACGCCTTGGCCCGCATGGCCCAGCAGGGACAGCGGGGCCCAGAGATACAGCAGGCCCTCGATGAGGTGGCCCGGCGTTCCCCCGACGCCTACCAGCGCTGGAAGGCCGCCTTCGGCCTGGGCTGGCTGCCAGGGCAGGTTCCGACCCTGTCCGCCATGCTGGGCGACCCCGACGTGGACGTGCGTCGCGAGGCCGCCAGCAGCCTGGGGCGCCAGCGGGACCCCAAGGCCGTCGCGGCCTTGATCGACGCGTTGGACGACCCCAACAGCTTCATGCGCAGCACCACGGTCCGCGCCCTGGCGGGCATCAACGACCCACAGGTCATCCCGGCCCTCGAGCGGGCCGCGGCCGATCCATCCCTGCTGGTGGCGGTCGAGGCATCCATCGCCCTGCAGCGCCAGGGGCGCAAGACTCTGACACAGCACTACATCCCACCCCACCCTCCCACGGACCGAGAAGGGCTCGTGGCCCTGCTGCAGAGCTCCGACCCCACCATCCGCAAGGACGCCTGCAAGTTCGTGGCCGGACGGGACGACGCCGCGACCCTGCTGCGAGATGCTGTCACCGACAGCGACCCCGAGGTGCGCAAGAGCGCCGTGCAGGCCCTGGGCGCCGCACCGGGCAGCACCGACCTCATCCTGCCCCTGCTCGAGGACCCGGACCCCGACGTGGTGGTCACCACGCTGGAGTCCCTGCGGCGCATCGGGGGCTTCTCCCGTGACGCCATCGAGCCCCTGCTTACGCATCCCGACGCGGAGCAGCGCCTCAGAGCCGCCGAAGCCCTGGCCTCACTGGGACCCCACCCCAGCCTCGAGGCCCTGGGCGATGATCCCGATGAGCGCATCCGCGCGGCCTGGGCCCAGGCCTACCCGGACCGCGTGAAGGCCTCGGACCCCTCGCTGCTGGTGCGCCGGGCCGCTGCGGCCGCCCATCCCGAGCGCTGGCGCGACGACCCCAGCGCCATGGTGACCGTCCTCTCCGATACACCCCCCGACGCCCACGGCGCCTACTGGGCCCTGGGGGTCCTGGCCCGGGAAGACGACCTGCTGCACCTGCGCTTCTCGTTCAACGATGAGACGAAGGTCCCCCGCTCGCACCTGGCACTTCGGCCTCCGGTGGTACGGGAATACGGCCACCCGAACCGGGGCTAGGCGCGAACAAGCTCGCCCCGCTGGCGTGGGGACCGTGGGCATAGCGTGCGGCGCGCTCCAGCTCCTGGACGGCCTGAGGGTCCGTCTGGAGATCGGCTTCGGCGCGGCCACTCAGGATACGGTTGCGGTCGGCCACCGCCCGCACAACCTCCACCGGCCATCCACTGAGCTCGGCGACCGCCCGGTCGTAGTGCTCACGATTCGCAGCGGCGATGCCCAGCGCACGCTCCACCAGGTCCTCGAACGCCTGGGCCTCCTGGGGCTGCCGAGCGGCCCACCCGGTGTCCACGGCCAGCACAGACCAGAAGGGACGCTCCGCTACCACCACCAGCTCGGGCTCGGCCTGAAGCCACTGCTCCACCCAGGGGTCCCAGCTCACCACCGCGTCGACGGAACCTCCAAGCAGAGCTTCCTGCAGCTCTTCGGTCCTCAAGGGCACCACGGTGGCATCCAAGCCAGCGCCCCAGACCTCCCAGTCCATAGAGGGCGTGGAGCCCTGGCTCAGGCCTACCCGTGCACCCTTCAGCTCCGCCAGATCGGTGGCCACGCTGCGACGGGCCACCACGGCGATGCGACCCAGCTCGCCGGGGGAGCCCACCACCCGCGCCGCGGGGTCGCTGGCGAGCATGTGTACCGCCGGCACGCCGCAGGTGAAGAAGGCCTGCAGCTGGCCCTGCGCGACGGCCTTGCCCTGGGTCTTGCCAGAGTTGTACAGCTCGAGCTCCAAGGCGAGCCCAGCTTCATCGAGCAGCTCCGGATGCTCCCTGAGCACCACGGCAACGTGTGCGTGGACAGGAGTGAGCGAAGAGCAACCGAAGCGCAGGAGGCTCGGGGTCAGAGCCGCCGCCGCCGGCAGCAGGCCCGCCTCCCGCACCCCATCGGCCACCAGCTGAGCCACCAAAGCGTGGCCCACGGGGCTGGGGTGAAAGACGTGGCCGGGCAGGTGCAGGCCCCGCCGACGCTGGGTCTGGAAGGCGCGATCGACAGGGATCACAGGGAAGCCGAGTTTGGTGGACAGGGCACCCACCGCGTCGCGGTAGTCGCGGTTGACGTAGCGTTCCACCAGGTCCGGCAGCTGTCTGTTGATGGGCATATCCACCCACACAAACTCGTAGCCCTGCTCCAGGCCCAGCTGCTCCAAGGTGGTGACGTTGGCCACGAAGGCATCCATGGGCACCCGAGGCACCAGCTGCTCCTGGTCGGCCAGCTTGCCGTACTCCGGGGAACGGCCCGCCTCGCGGGCGGTGTAGTGCTGGTATTCGGTAGGACTCAAGCGTCGGGCGCTGGCCAGCACGGCCTCGCGGGCCAGCAGGTAGACCTCGGATCGCCACAGCAGACCGTTGAGGGTACGCACCGGCTCAGGGGTGAGACGCTCGGCATCGCCCAGGTAGTCGGGCCCCGGGTCGTTGTTGAAGCCCGCGATGACCATGTCGGGCTCATAGGCCAGCCCGATCTCATCCAGGAACACCAGAGCCTGGTAGGTGGTCCAGCCCGGGCAGGCACCGTTGAGCACATGCACCGTGCGGTCGGGGACCAGGGGCGCCACGATATCCTCGAGCACGGAGGACCACATCTCGTCGCCGTTCACCCCGTGACCGAAGTTGGACGAGTCCCCCAGCACCAGGATGCGGTACTCGCCGGGCGCCTTGCGGCGAGGCAGGTCCACCTCCCGCATTCCATCCCTGTTGGTGGTGATGAAGCCAGCGTCGGCGTTGTTCTGGAAGCCGTCGAGCCCGGGCCGGACCTGCCAGTGCAGGGTGGGATGAGGTCGGAAATAGGTGACCATGTCCACCGCGAGCCAGGCGCGCACACCACCCTCGGCGGCGACCAGCGCCAGCGCCAGCACGGCCAGGGGCAGCCACCGCCGCCGGCCCAGCCTGCGCTGAGCCACGAACAGCCCCAGCACGTAGACATCCACCACGATGACCACGGCCACCGCCGCCAACACGATGGCGTTTTCAGGCGAGTAGGGGGCCGCCGGATCGATCAGGGGCCCCTTCTTCCAGCCAGGGACCACCAGGCGGCTCCACAGCAAGGCGGGCGCCAGGATCGCCACGTCCACCAGCACGATCGACAGGGCGATCAAAAGAGGACGCAGGCGCTGGCGCAGGCTGTGGGCCGACATCGAGGCTCCGGTGGGAGTGGTCTCCGTAACCGGCCGACTAGCCCCGGTTGGCCTCGTACTGTTCGAGCAGCTCTGCGAAGAGCTGGGGCAGGAGCTTCATGCGGGCGGGGGTCTCGACGTAGGCGATGCGCATCTGCGTGTGGCCGGGGTTGGCCTGGCCGGGCACCGGCCGGTAGAAGCCCGCCATGGGGCTGACCAGCAGGGTTAGCGGCTCGCCGTCGATCTCCACTACGCCGTGCTGGGCGCAGTGCATCACGAAGTCCATGGCGTCGAAGCCGGGCTTCACGCAATCCCGCACCTCGATGACCGAGTAGATGCTGGCGTCGGGGCTGGAGACGATGATGCCCGGGATCCGCTCGCGGAGGCCGGCGGAGACGGACGTGAGCATGTCGGAGTAGTACTCGCGCTGGCGCTGGTACCAGGCCTGGAGGTCTTGGTGGGACTCGTGGGCCAGGGACGCGAAGATCCACTGTCCCAGGATGTTGGGGCAGAGGTTGGCCGTGTTCTCGGCCACGGACTTGGCGTGGAAGTCCGGGTTGTCGCTGACCAGAGCGCCCGTGCGCAGGCCGCAGGCGCTCCAGACCTTGCTGGCGGTCTCGATGCTGATGCGACGGCCGGTGATGCCCGGGACTTCGTCTTCGGTGATGGCCCAGACACTCGAGGTGCGCTGGCCGGTGTAGAACAGCTCCCGGTAGGCTTCGTCGCTGATCATCCACAGGTCGTACTTCACGCAGAGCTGGGCCAGGACGATGAGCGTGTCGTGGTCGTAGTAGTGGCCGGTGGGGTTGTCGTAGGGGATCACCACGAGGCCGCCGGGGCGGTGCTGCTGGATGGTGGCTTCGATCTCGGCGATGTCGGGCAGGCCGAACTTGCCGTCGGCACCCAGCTTGCGCTGCACGCTGACCGTGGCGCGGCCGGTGCGGGCCGCCATGGCCAGGTAGTTGGTGTAGGCCGCGTCGATGAGCATCAAGGGGCGCTCGTCGCTGCCTGCGGGGCCGCAGACCCCCACGATGACCAATTCCATGGCCGCTGAGCCACCGTCGGTGATCTGGACCATCAGGCCGTCGGTGGAGAACCCGCTCGAGGCGATGATGTTCAGGAAGGCCTGCTGGCACTCGGGGATGCCCACCGTGGCGGAGTACTTGACCACGCCGTCGGCGAAGGGGCTGTCGGGCTCGCCCAGCGCGCGCATGCGGGCCTGCATGGCCGGATGCATGGGCAGGCTGACGTTACCGATGGCCGCGTTGACGCTGGCCACGCCGTCGGTGCGCTTCATGAACTCGATCTGCGCCATGCGGATGGCGGAGGGCTTGCGGGACGCGAAGTGGGCGGAGAGCGCGGGTCCGGACACGGGACCTCCAGAGGGAAGCGGGTTGTGCGGGGGCCATTCTATCGCGGCCGCTGAAAATAAAACGCGGCTCCGTGATCGGATTCTCACGGACGGAACACAACTGGAATGAAAGGCGATCTTCGACATCCCTACAGCGTGTGACCGGCCTGCCCTGGTGCCGTGTGTCTCGCTCTTCTCGAACCGTATCCGTACGGGACTTGGGGAATGGCACACCGAGCGCGTCGCGCGGACCCGGGGCAAACCAACCCAACCTGCCACAGGTACAAGGTCGGCTGCCCGCTGTCGTCGAGATCACCTGGAGACGCGCTCCGTCCCCCCTCGTGGGGGGCGGGCAGTCTCCGTCAGCGGCGAGCGCCCCAAGGGGCGATGATGAGCGCCAGCACCGCAAGCCCGCCGAGGATGATGGTGCTGACACCCCCGAACTGCAGGGGGATATGAGCCGCGTGGCCGCCAGCGGCCCCGCCACGGAGCTGCAGGTAGCCCACAGCCCCCACGATGACGGGCAGGAACGCGCCCATCATCACCAATGCGGGGATGGTCTTGACCAAGAAGCCGGTGCGGCCGCGCAGCCGCGCCACCAGGGCCACCAGCCAGGAGACCAGCAGCGCCAGCAGGCCCGACACATCGAGCAGCAGCACGATCGCCATCATGCCACCGCCTTCTGCGAACCACTGGGCCGGACTCGCCATGTTCTCCTCCGAAGTCCGCGCTCGAAGCGGGGACCCGGCGAGTATATCGGATCGAAGGGGCAGGCGACGGCATTCGGAGCCATGACCTCGGTCGCTGGCCCCGGCCCCCCCCATCGGGCTAGGCAGACCAACCGCCCCTGCCGCGCCGAAGCGCACCTCGAGGTCCCCATGTCCAGCTTCCAAGAACAGGTCGTAGCCGGCATCCCCAGCACCCTCCCCCCCACGCCGCCGGACGTGCCGGGCATCAGCCACGCGCCCCGACGGCCCGACGTGCTCAACGCCACCGAGAAGCTGACCGCGGTGAGCAACGCCCTACGCTACTTCCCCGCTGACATGCACGCCGAGCTGGCCCCGGAGTTCGCTCGGGAGCTCGAGGTCGACGGGCGCATCTACATGCGGCGCTTCCGGCCGACCTACGCCATGAAGGCCCGCCCCGCGGGCGAGTACCCGGCCGTCTGCCGCCAGGCGGCCGCCGTCATGCTGATGATCCAGAACAACCTGGACCCGGCGGTGGCCCAGCATCCCCACGAGCTGATCACCTACGGCGGCAATGGCACCGTGTTCCAGAACTGGGCCCAGTACCTGCTCACCATGCGCTACCTGTCCCAGATGACCGAGCATCAGACCCTGGTGTTGTACTCGGGCCATCCCCTGGGGCTGTTCCCGTCCCACCCCGACGCGCCGCGGGTGGTGCTCACCAACGGCATGGTCATCCCCAACTACAGCTCCCGGGCCGACTACGACCGCATGGCAGCGCTGGGGGTCACCTCCTACGGCCAGATGACCGCTGGCAGCTTCATGTACATCGGCCCCCAGGGCATCGTTCACGGCACCACCATCACCCTGCTCAACGCCGGACGGAAGTACCTGGGCCTCGAGGGCGATCAAGGCCTGGGGGGCAAGCTGTACGTCACCAGCGGGCTGGGGGGCATGTCCGGCGCCCAGGCCAAAGCATCGGTCATCGCCGGGGCCGTGGGTGTCATCGCCGAGGTCAACCGCGACGCGCTCATCAAGCGCCACGATCAGGGCTGGCTGGACGAGTACGAGACCGACATGGACGCGCTGATAGAGAGAATCGACCGAGCGGTAGCCTCCAAAGAAGCAGTATCCATCGGCTACCTGGGCAATGTGGTGGACCTGTGGGAGGCCCTGGACAAGGCCGGCGTGCACGTGGATCTCGGCTCCGACCAGACCTCGCTGCACAACCCCTACCTGGGTGGCTACTACCCGGCGGGGCTCAGCTTGGAAGCGTCCAACGCCATGATGACCGAAGACCCCGACGGCTTCCGGGAGCAGGTCCAGGCCAGCCTCCGCCGACACGTCGCGGCGGTGAAGTCACTGACCGACAAGGGCATGCGCTTCTGGGACTACGGCAATGCGTTCCTGCTCGAGGCCAGCCGGGCGGGGGCCGTGGGCATCACCAAGCCCGACGGCAGCTTCGCCTGGCCCAGCTACGTCGAGGACATCATGGGTCCCATGTGCTTCGACTACGGCTTCGGCCCCTTCCGGTGGGTGTGCGGCTCGGGGGACCCCGACGATCTCATCATCACCGACGTCATCGCGGCCCAGATTCTCGAGCGCCAGGCCGATGGCGCTGCCCCCGAGATCCGCCAGCAGGTGCTGGACAACCTCCGCTGGATCAACGCCGCCGACGACTACGAGATGGTGGTGGGCAGCCAGGCCCGCATCCTCTACGCCGACCGCCAGGGCCGCATGGACATCGCCCAGGCGTTCAACGAAGCCATCGCCCGGGGCACCGTGGGTGGCCCGGTAGTGCTCGGCCGCGACCACCACGACGTCAGCGGCACCGACTCCCCCTACCGCGAGACCGCCAACATCCGCGACGGCTCCATGTTCTGCGCCGACATGGCGGTACACAACTTCGTGGGTGACTCCTTCCGCGGCGCCACCTGGGTCAGCCTGCACAACGGCGGCGGCGTGGGCTGGGGCGAGGTCGTCAACGGCGGCTTCGGGCTGGTGCTGGACGGCTCGGAAGAAGCGGGGCGACGGGCCAAGGAGATGCTGGGCTGGGATGTGGGCAACGGCCTGGCACGGCGCGCGTGGGCTGGGAACACAGGTGGGATCTACGCCAGCAAGAAGGCCATGGAGACCACCCCGGGCATGGAGATCACCCTGCCGGAGTTGGCCGACGATGCGCTGGTGAAGGCTGCTGTGGAAGGGGCGCGGGAGTAGGGGATCGAGCGCGACGAAGTTTTTTCGTCCCACCTGTCACACCTGGACGACGCCAGGGCTTCTCCGGTCGAAGGGTCGCACCAACGCGGCCCACCACAACCGAGATAGGAGCTTCCCATGCGTCTTTCCAGCCTCATCAGCGACAGCCTCTCCGTCACCCTCCGCAACCGCAGCCTCTGGATCTTCGGGTTCTTCGCGGCGGCCGGCGGCGGCGCGTCGGGCAGCGCCAACTCCAGCGGGCAGGGCACCGAGGCCACCATGGGCGCCGCCACCGACACGGCCCAGGAGCTGCCCGCGGCCCTGAACGGCCTGGTGGGCTTCGCCGAGACCGCCGGTGAGGCCGTGGCCGCCAACCTGCCCCTCGTGATGGGCGGCGCCGCGATCCTCGGCCTGGGCATGGCGGCGCTGCACATCCTCTCCGAGGGCGCCCTCATCGAAGGCGTCTCCCGCCTACACCGCGAGCCCCGCGCCACCTTCACCCTCCGCCGTGGCTTCCGGCTGGGCCTGAACCACTTCGGCGCGGTCCTGGGCATCAAGGCCCTGGCCCTGGTGCTGGGCCTGCTGCTGGCCACCGTGGTGGCCGGCCCCTTCGTGCTGGCCGGCCTGGGTGCGCTGCCCACCGCCGCGGCCCTGGCCCTGGGCCTCCCGCTGGCCGTAGTGGCCGTGCCCATGGGCATCAGCCTGTACCTGGTCTACACCCTGGGCCTGCGCGTGGCCGTGCTCGAGAACCGGCGCGCCCTGGACGCCATGGGCCGCGCCCGCCGCTTGCTGCACGGCCGCCTGCTCGACGGCCTGAAGCTCCTGCTCACCGTGGGCCTGGGCCGCATGGGCGCCAGCGTCCTGGTGCTCCCCGCCATCCTCCCCGTCCTGCTGGTCGCCGGCCTGGGCTACCTGCTCGGTGGGCTGGTGGGCGCCCTGGTCTCCCTGGTCATCGTGGCCGTGCCCCTGGCCCTCCTGGCCGCCGGCGTCATGGGCACCTGGCAGTCCAGCGTCTGGACCCTGGGCACCATGGCCGTCATCGAGGAAGCGCGTTGACCCAACCCGCCCCCATCGCCATCCAGGGAGCCCCCGTCGGGGGCTCCCTTCGTGCGTTCTTCGCCCTGTTCGCCATGCTGGGCGCAGCGGGCCGCGGCCCCCAACTGGACGAGGACGCCCTGCGAGCGCTGGTGGTCCAGGCGCGAGACGGCGATCCCGGCGCCCAGCGCCGGCTCTACGAGCAGCTGGTGGACCGGGTCTTCCGATCGGTGCGGCCCATGTTCCAGGACGAGTCCGAGGCCGAGGATGTGACCCAGGACGCCCTGATCAAGGTCCTGTCGTCCCTGGACCGCTACCAGCCCCGGGACGGCAGCTCCTTCGTGTCCTGGGTGGTGGCCATCGCGTTCAACACCGCCCGCCACCGCTTCCGCCGCAAGCGTCCCGTGCCCACCGAACCCGACGCGCTGGCCATCCTCCAAGAAGCCGTCGAGCACTCGCCCGATCCGTCCCACGCGCTCGAGAGGCAGCGCACCCGGGCCCTGGTGCTGCGCGCCCTGTGGGAGGTCCCCGAGCGGGAGCGCCAGATCCTGTCCCTGCGCTACGGCGCCGAACTCAACGCCTCCGAGATCGCCGCCATCGTCAACCTGAGGCCCGCCCACATCCGCAAGCTCTGCGAGCGCTGGCGCCCCCGCCTGGCCGCCCGCATCGAAGAACTGCAGCGCCCCCCGGAGTCCCCCGATGCCTGATCAGTCCCTGCCCATCGTCGCCGAAGCCCTCACCCCCGGCGACCTCCAGCGCCAGCGCATGGCCCGCGCCATCTACGCCGGCGTCGAAGCCGAGCAGGCCGCCCTGCTGTCCGAGTGGCTCACCCTCATCCGCGCCCGCCCCCTACTACACAGCGCATACGCGCTGGCGGCGGTGGCCATGGTGGTCTGGATGAGCCCGTTGGCGGCGCTGCCGCTGCAGCTGATCAGGGCGCAGGGGGGGTAGACCAAAACCGCCGCCCCGAAGGGCGGCGGTGGGTTCCTCGAGAACTGCGTCCCGAAAGCTCTTTAGAAGTAGAAGTTGAGACCAGCGCGACCCTGGAAGCTCACCGGCACCGTGGGGTCCTCTACGGCCAGGTCCATGTAGGAGCTCAGGCGACCTTCGAGGTTGACGGTGGCGTTCCGGCCGACGGCGAACTCGAGTCCCAGGCCGCCGTAGGGGCCGAAGAGGGTGTCATCGGTCATGAAGTCGATGAAGTCGTCGCCATCGCAGTAGGTGTCGTCGAAGTTGCGGCCGGTGAAGGTCACGCCGGCAGCGGCGTAGGGGTTGACCCGGCTGGTGGAGAAGGCGAAGGCCTGCACACCGAGGCTCAGGGGCGTGGAGACGCGGTCGCCTTCACCGCCACGGTGCTGGCTCAGGCTGGCTTCGACGCCGAAGCCGGGGGCGATGCGGTAGCGGGCGTCCAGGCCGATACCCATGTCACCGAAGCTGGTGCCACCTTCGTAGCCGGAGACCAGGGAGCCGCCGGTCATGCCCAGGGAGAACTGGCCGGTGCGGTCCGCGAAGATGGCCGGAGCCTTGGCGCGGCGGGAGGGCGGAGCGGTGGTGACGTGGGCGCGACGGGCCGGAGGCGGCGTGGGGCGGTGGCGGGCCACGTAGTGCCGAGCAGCGCGCTGGCGGGCGGCTTCACGGCGGGCGGCCTCGGCGCGGGCACGGGAGTGAGCGTCGGCGCGGTGGGCGGCTTCGGCACGGGCACGGGAGTGGGCGGCGTTGCGAGCCTGCTGCTCGCGGGCGGCCTGGTCACGGGCGTGCTCGGCGCGGGCCTGGGCGTCGCGACCGTTGTTGTGACCGTTGCTGCGGCCGTTGTTGCGGGCACCAGCGTCGTCGTGGCTGCGGGCGCGTTCCTTGTGGGCCTTGTGGCCGTTGTCGGAAGCGAAAGCGGAGGAAGCGGTGAGCGAGAGGCAGAGAGAGAGGGTCAGCAGGGGGAGCAGGGCTCGCATGGCTTTCTCCGAATCGGTGTGTCGTACATGGCTCTGGACGCCGGGGACCCAGAACCATTCGAGCCCTGGGAAAATAAAGAATGCACCACGCCGAAAACCCTCTGAAATGGTATGCTTTCCGTGAGCAGCCTGAAGGAGGGAACTTGCAGCGAGCGGCCAGCATCTCCATGCGCGCCGATGGAGGCGTCCACTTCGGCACCGCCAGGCACATCGCCTTGACCCTGCTGGTGGTCGAGAGCCCCGGCGTGATCGAGCGCGACCAGGAGATCGAGTTCCAGCTCGAGCTCCCCGGGATGCAAGAAACCGTCTACGGCAGCGCCGTGGTCCACCACGCCGAACACTTCGACGACAAGCCCAGCAGCTACGAGCTCCGCATCCTGCACCTTCGCGCCGGCGACGAAGTGCTGCTGCGCGAGTGGGTCGACGACATGCACCACGGCGGCAGCTCGGTCCACCCCCACCGCCACCTGCGGGAGAAGGACCTCTCGTCGATGATCTCCGAAGCCCGCATCGCCGACCAAGCCGGCCTGCCCCCCGGCGCCGTCAGCACCTGGGACGCCCGCCGCGTCGCATCTTCCGGCCCCGGTGGCCGCGGCCGCCGCTCGGTACGCGACGGCATGCATCGCCACTTCCAGCAGCAGAAGGGCCCAGATCCAGAGCTCTCGGACACGCCCGAGATCACCGACGAAGCCAACGGGATCACCATCGAGATCACCGAGCCGTAGGTCCAGTCCCCGCTTAGTAGAACCCCAGCAGCCGACCGGACGACAGCAACACCACGACGATCAGCACCCAGCGGATCAGCGGCGGGCCCCAGCTCATGGTCAGGCGGCTGCCGAGCCACCCACCCACAGCCGAGCCGGCCGCCAGGGCGATGGCCACGTCCCATGCCACCAGCCCCTGCTCCACGAAGATCAGCAGGGACAGCAGCGTACATGCACCCACCAGGGTGACCTTGATGGCGTTGCCCCGCAGCAGGTCCATGCCCTCGAGCAGCACCAGGGTGATCAGGGTGACCACACCCACGCCCGCGCACAGAAAACCCCCGTAGAAGCCCACGCCCACCAGCGCCGGGATCCGCAACCACAGCGGGCCGGGGTCGCTAGCGGGCCGGTCCGACAGCCAGCGCTTGGGCTTGGCGAGCATCAGCCCCAGCACGCAGATCATGGCCACGCCGATGACCTTCTCGAACAGTTCGTCGGACAGCTGGGCGGAAGCCCACGCCCCGATGAGGGTGCCCACCGCGATGGGGGCGAACATGCGCAGGCAGCGCCGACAGTCCAGCAGCCCCTTGCGGTGGTAGCTGGTCGCCGCGGTGAACGACTGGGTCATCACCCCCACCCGGTTGGTGCCGTTGGCCACCATGGGCGGCACACCGAGGAAGATCAGCGCCGGCAAGGTGATGAGGGACCCGCCACCGGCGATGGTGTTGACCGTGCCCGCAAAGACCCCCACCAGGGACACCAGCAGGAGTTTTTCGGGGGGCAGAAGCATCGGGACCTCAGAGGTGGTCCTTCGTAACTTCACCCGAGTCTAAACGATGCCGGCGACGGTTGGTTCGGGGAAGGAAGACGGCAGGCCGGTATCAACGATTGAGCGACCGCCATTCCTCGAAGGAAGCCCATCGCCTCGTCTCGGCTCTGCCGTCCCAGTGCGCGGCTCCAGGATGACTGGGAGGGCTTGGCCAACCGTGTGGCCATCTCAGCAGCCCGCGCCTGGGTGCACCGTCTCATCCTCGTCATCGCAGTCCCAGCCTGCGGCGGGGTAGCTCGAGCTGTCGTAGGTGCGCTTGTCAACCCACTACCGTCAAACAACCCCGGCCTTGCTCACTGGTGGGGGGAGGCTGCCTCCCCCCAGACCGCTATCGCGCAGCAGGACTTCCCCTGCCCTTCGGGCACCGCTGCTACCGCAGCTGGCTTGCCCCTCGGTGGTCCACTGGACCTCCGAGCCCCGCGCCTTATGGGCGCGCCGGGTCGCCGAAGGCGTCCCGGAAATTGACTCTTGGTTCAACCAGGACTTTTCGCTGCGTGGCCGGAGCGGTGACCGAGACCCCCTCGAAGATGTAGGTGGTACCCGAGCGGTCCTGAGCGATGGTGCCGCTCACCGGACCGTACAGCAGGAAGGTGGTGCCGCTCTCACCAATGTCGGCCTGGAACCCATTGTCTGGAATGAGGAGGTCGTCGTACCCGTCCCCGTTGACGTCGCCACCGGGCCCGTGGGCCCAGCCGATGAACTCATCTACGGGTGCTCCGGTGATGCGGGCGGTAGCAGCCGCGGTGCCCAAGCCGCCCGGGTCCAGACCTTCGGATGAGCCATGGAATTCGCCTGCGACTGATCCCAGTACTTCGCCCAGATCCGCATTTCCAGGCTCTCGATGCGGATCTCGGTATTGTTGCACGGCTCGGCCGGAGCGTATTCTCCCTTCCAGCAGAATGGCAACCCCGGCAGGATCGGTCGCCCTCGAGGACCCAACGTCTTGGCGTTCTGCCGCGGAGCCGATGACAAGGGCCGACGGCAGGAAGCATTTGTCAGACCTCGATTCACCTACCTCAGGCTGCTGCCGCCCAGGCGCTGCCCCACGGGATTCTCTGTTGGGGCAAGTTCGTTGACAGCCCGCTGAAAGGCCTCCCGATTCGAGATGAAGGTCGGAAGCCACAGAGGCCGAGTTCCATCAACCGGGAAGACGCGCAGGTAGGAAAGGTTGAAGAAACGACAGGGCTTCACCCTATCGATATCGGTCCACCCGACAGACCGAGGGAGCCCCCATAAATCAGTCGCATGCACTCCCTCTGCGTCTACTCGAACCTTCAACTGCCAAATGATCAGCCCTGTCCACGCTGCAGCGCTCGCTGCTATCCCGACAATGAAGATGGCGATGGGAACCGCGGAGAGTACAGGCAGCACGACATAGAAGGGTAGCCCAACCGCAGCGGTGCTCAGGAACACGAGCGCGAACGGCCTGGGGAAGGACATATGAAAGGTCTTCACGGAGCGCCTCCGTCATCGGCACGGCCTGTGGCCGAAAAGCATGTACCACGGTGGACAGCTCCGACGACGTGCGATTCTACCGCGCGTCCAGCGGCTTCGACTTCGACGGCACCTCCAGCTTCGAATGAGCGGACAGTGTCTGCGAGTAGGCACCACCACTGTGCCTCTGGGGGAGAGGCCCGGCTTTGGGCTATGATCTCCGCGTGAAGGTCTGGCCCCCACTGCTCTCCGCCCTCCCGTTCGCGCTGGTCCACGTCGCCCACGCCGACACCGGCGAGCTGAGTTCGCCGTTCGAGACCTGGAGTTCCCCACCCGCAGAGGGCTCGCCCTCGGGCCTAGCCCAGGGCGCGGGCTCCCTGTCCCGGTCCGAGTTCACGGTGCAGACCGAGGTCACGGTGGACTGGATCTACGCCGTGGGTGAGGGTGGGCTCTGGTCCGGCGACGGGCTGCGCGTGGAGGACCCAATCCTCCACGGCATGCGCTGGTCCAAGTACGGAGCCTCCGTGCTGGAACCCGAGGACTGCACGCCCCTGAACGCGAAGCTCCGAGAGCCCTCCTACGGCCTCGTGACAGCCTCCACCTCTGGCTCCGCCACCCTGGCGATCGCCCGCAGCACCGTGCAGGCCAATTTGCACCACTACGGCTACACCGACGTGTGGATCGAGGGGGGACACCTGAAGCCGGGCGACGAGATCCGGCTGCGTTTCGGCGACGCCAGCGAGTATGAAGACTGCGGTCACCAGGTGCCGGACCGGGCCCTCCAGGACGTGCCTTGGCGCGGCTTCGAGCACGTGGCGGGGAGCTTTGTAGCCATCGAGCCCGCACCCAGCGTGGACACGCTACCCGAGCCGGAGGTCGCCCTGCTCTGGGTGGCCGCACCCTCCATCGTGGCGCTGGGCGAGACCGTGCATCTGAAGGTGGCTGCGCTGGACCGCCTGGGCAACCCGGTCCCCGAGGCCGGGCTCGAGGTCCAGGTGGAGGAGGCCTACGGTGGTGCGACAGCTATCTTCGGCGACGGGCATCCTGGCTGGGAGGACCTGGGGCTGGTCCTCGATGAGCCGGGCGTGCACCGAGTGGAGATCTCTGCGGGCGCCCTCACGGCCCGCTCGAACCCCATCCTTCTGCTGAAGGAGCCGCCCGAGCGGCGCCTATACTGGGGGGATCTTCACAGCCACCACGGGCACACCCGGGCACTCCAGGACGGCACACGGGTCGATGAAAACCATGTCTACGCCCGGGATGTGCTGGGCTGGGACCTGGGCTGCGAGTCCGTGAAGCTGCCACCGGTCGAGCTGGATGGCGAGGCCCTCTGGCAGGACCTGCAGCGTGCCTGCGAGGCCGACACGACCGAAGGTTCCTACCTGGCACTGCTGGGCTTCGAGTGGATGGGCAAGACCCGCAGCCACGGCCACCACAACGTCTACTTCGACGACTGCGAGGGCTTCCTCGTCAGCCACCAGGATATCGACGGGCTCGGGGGTGACGACGGCTTGCTGGGGTTGGCCGCCCAGGCCGAAGCCGCCCGAGGCACCCAGAGCGTGGTCGTCCCCCACGCCTCCAGCTTCACGGGCTACGACTGGAATGTGTACGACGACGAACACCGCGCGGTCGCCGAGATCTACTCGGGCTGGGGGAACTCGCTGGAGGCCGGAGGTTCGGGCAGCATCGAGCATGCTTTGGCCCTGGGTCACCGCATGGGCTTCGTCGCCAGCTCGGACAACCATGACGGCTGGCTGGGCAACCCCCTGACCCGGCTGGGGGAGCCCGCCGGGATCGCAGCATTCTGGGCCCCCGCTCTGACCCGCACGGACATCTTCGAGTCGCTGGCCACCCGCCAGACCTACGCCACGACCGGCGCGCGCATCATCGTAGACCTGTGGGCCGAGGTCGGTGAGGTGCATGTGCCTGCCGGTGAGACCGTGATCCTCGACGAGGTCCGCCTGGCCTGGGAGCTTCATGGCACCGACACCATCGAGACCGTCAGCCTGAGAGGCGTCGTCCTGGGGCCCCACGGCCCCGCTCAGCAGTTCCATGAGCAGCAGCCACACACGCTGGATGACCAGGGAAGCTACGAGCTTTCGGGTTGGAAGGGGAACGCGTGGGCCATCTGGCTCCGGGTGGAGCAGGCCGACGGACAGATCGCCTGGTCTTCCCCCCTGTGGATCACCTCCGACTGCAAGAACGAAGACGCCCTGGACCCCGCGGGTGTGTGCGATGTCGATGAGCCCGACGGCTGTGGGGGCTGCGGGGGCACGACCCCACTGGGCATGGCGAGCCTGCTGGGAGCCGTCCTGCTGGCCCTGCGGAGGAGGAACCTCCCCGGTGTCGCCATACCCTCTCGCGATGCTCTAGCGGGTCTTCCAGGAGGCTCGGCGGTTGGCGGCTTGTTCATGGTCGGCAGGGTCTCGCCCTTGCAGAAGGGTTCGATGGCGATCCTGGCGTCGGGCTCACAGCGAAACTTGCGGCTGACCAGGTTTCTGGCACCCTTCTCGAAGCGCTTGCGTCCGGCCTTCGGCTTGTCCGCGAGGCTGCTCTCCGGGCGCGGGTTGCGGGTGGAACGGGAAGAGGTTCTCCATGACGCTATGGATCGTCGCTGGCGGCACAGAAAGCCGAGCACCTCGCCTGCATCATTTTGGCAATGGGCCTTCCTGAAGGACGGGATGCCATGAGAAAGCTTCTACACAGTCAAGGCCGGAGAGCACTCATCCTGACGGCTTTGCTGCTGGGAGCCTGCGACCCCTGCGAGAGGGGGTCAAGTGATGGCGAAGAGGACGCGTGGACCGACGTCGAGAGCTGCAACGAGTATGGAACGACGAGGAGTGAGGGGTGGTGGTCCAGGCAGAGTGCGGGGTACGGCGAGTGCTACCCGCAAGTCTACGACTCCATCTACAGCGAGTACATCGAGGAAAATTGCGGTTCTAGCTATATTTGATCAGTTGGGCCAACGTTCTCATCGACCTTGATGAGTATCGCGCTTGCTCGAGTCACCGCTTGCCCAACGTCTTGGCGATCTATCGCCGGGCCGAAGGGCCGGTCGATAGGAGCGCCCTGTTACATCGTTGGAGCACCAGCAGGCAGACGCTCGCCCCATCGCTGCGGTACGTTCGAGGGGCACGAAGAGGTCAGGAGTTTCATGAGGCGCAGACCATCGACAACACCGTCCATCCCTTCGTATCCAGAGTGGAGATCAACAAAGTGGGCCTCGGGGCTGTTGATTCTCACAGGGGTTGCCCTCTCTGCTTGCGACAAGGCTGAGAACGACAAAAATGCGGTGGAGATGGAAGAACCATCCGCCGAACCCGTTGCTGTTGACAAGGAACCTGGCCTCAAAGAGTACTCGAACGCGAAGGAGGCACGCGCCGCGCTCCTGGAAGAACTCGAACGTCAAATGAGAGAAAGAAGCGAGGGGGAACTGCTTCTGGACGATGTGGGACCAGAACGTATCGACGGGCTTCCAAGAGGAATCTTCGAGCCAAACACCGTGCGACTACGAGACGGAAGCGGTGGCCTCTCGGTCGTTGAGTAGACGCCCGAGATCTGCGCTGAACCCCATTCCCTGGTGGCCCCGGTCGACGGATTGCTGAACCTTCGAGAGTAGGCGGTTCATGAATCTGGAGACCCGCCGATGTAACTAGTATTCACCAGATCTATCACCCCAACCCCGCCGCAGTCCCACCACCCGAATAGGCACCGGCACGAAATCGGCGCGCTCGCGCTCGAAATCCGAGAACAGAGGCGCAACGGCAGTCGCGCCGACGTGCTTGGATGGTCTACCCAAGACGCATTTAGAAACTCGAGACTTCCAGTGCTCGAGAGGGCTGCAGAAACCCAACGGGCCAGGGTGGACAACGTAGGTGTCGATCATCGTGGTGCGGATGTCGGCGCCGTCTTCGAGCAGGTAGGTGGCGAAGGAGAGACGGAAGGTGTGACAGCGGACCCTCTTGGCGATGCCCGACGCCAAGGCCACATGGCTTACATTGCGCTGAAGCACGGTCTGGTGGATGTGGTGACGGCGCTGCTCCAGTGGGGTGGTGAAGAATAGGATCGCCTGGCTGGAAACACCCACTGCCATGACCATGCCTGGCCAGTCCTGAAGCTCTTGCGGTAGAAGGCGTGGGGCAGGTCGACCCAGCCGGCCCCCACGGCGAGATCTCGCTGATGCTGGGCTCGGGTGAGCTCGAGGTGCTCGATGAGCTTGGCTGGACGGCCTCGGGCTCGAGGCTGGGCAATGCGCTCGTTGAGCTCGGCGACCTTGCCGTGCGCGGGCCGCATGGCGTTGATGGCCAGGCCAAGCATGGCGCGATGCTCGAAGCGCTGGTGGGTGGCGGTGGTGAAGGTCTGGTTGAAGTCGAGGATGAGATCCTCGGTCGGCACCATGGTGGCGATGCTGCCCCCGGCCAAGGCGTCCAGGCGTACGGCGAGATCGCCGGAGTGGCTGGGGTCGGCGACGGGCGAAGGTGCAATATCGGAGCGTTTTGGACCATCTGGGCGAATTTGACCGCTGCCAGGGGTGGACTGAGACATGAGGGGTCCACCCAAGGGGGCTGGGGACCGAACAGCAGCCCCCACTCTCGCTGTCAAGACCCGGTGAGAACGCCGTGGGGGACGCAGGAGGGCACGGCGCCCCCGGTAGCGGGTGGGCGGGACTGCAGATAGGCTGCCATGCCCCGTCGTGCGGAGATTCCCATGTGCCGCCCTCTCCATATCGGACTCGTCCTGGCCTCTGGCCTGTTCACCGGCTGCGGCCTCGATCTGGTCTGCCCCTACGACCCCCACAGCTGGTACGACGGCGACAACGCCACCTACTCGCTGCTCGAGGCCGACTTCACCGGCCAGAAGGGCAGCTTCGACTTCGACCCGTCGGGCAAGGCCAACTCCCGCCGACTGGGGGCCTACAACCTCAACAGCGGCGATCTCGAGTGGGTCGATGCCTACCAGGCCGCCCACTTCATGGATGAGCGCAAGGTGGCTGGCTACGGCACCATCTACGACAACGGCAACCTGGACCTGCTGGTCAAGGTGACCTGGACCGACATTTTGGCCCAGAGCTGGGCCGAGCTGCTGCGCATCGAGCGCTACCGCTGCGAAGGCAACGTCACCCGCTACGCCTTCGACCCCGACTGGACCATCGAGCAAGCCCCCCAGTCCAGCGCGCACACCGAGTACTGGGCCTCGGAGATCAAGTCCGACACCAAGGTCACCCTGTACGGCGAGTACACCGACAGCGGCGCCAAGATGGTCATCAACCGCACCTGCACCGAAAAGACCATGCAGCAGGACGAGTGGGACTACGCCGACGGCGCCTACGTGGGCAGCACCACCCGCCGCTACGACGGCACCGGCGAGTCTCACTGGACCCAGTGGGGCGAAGCCTACAACTCGAGCTACGACTACATCGGCGACGATGAGAATTACTTCGATGGCTCGACGCTCCAAGAGTACAACGCCTACTACAAGAACACCGACACGCTCTCCCATTTCTGGTCGCTGCTCTACCTGTACGATGGTTCAGCCACGGGAACCTACATGGAGTACAACCAGGCAGGAAATGTCAGCCGCACCTGCGACGTCACCGTGGCCGCGACCTGTTCAGGCACCTGCGACGACGGAAGCAACCTCGACTGCTAGCACCCCCCCGGGGCCACCGGCCTCGCCTGGAGGCCCCATGCGTCACCTGATCTTTCTGGCCCCCCTGGCCCTGCTCGCCTGCAACTCGGTTCCCGGCGCCAACCTGGGCGACGATCCCTCCTGCGAGTTCGATCCCCACAGCTGGTACGACAACGCCTACGCCAGCCTGCTGCAGGCCGACGGCGGCGAGTTCGACCTCGACCCCTACGGCGACATCGTCACCGGGCGCAGCGGCAGCTACGACTTCGAGACCGGCGACTACCAGTACAGCACCCGCTACCACGCCGACTACCCCACCATCGCCAGCAACGGCGAAGGCTACGGCACCATCTACGACAACGGCGACCTCGACCTGATCATCAAGGTGATCTACGAAGACGTGCTCGGAGACAGCCAGGCCAACCAGATCCGCACCGAGCGCAGCGACTGCACCGGCAGCGTGCGCCGCACCGAGCTCGATCTCGACGCCCCGGTGGACGCCCAGCCCGACGAGCAGGCCATCAGCAACGAGTGGACCACCACCATCGTCTCGGACGACCAGGTGGACTTCCACGCCGAGGTGGATCAGGAGTACGGGCTGTACGTCTCGGACATGAGTATGTCCCCGGACCACTCCAACCAGGGCAGCTTCGACTACGCCGACGGCGCCTACACCGGCACCACCACCATGCTGTGGGACGGCACCGGCACTACCTCCTGGCAACAGTACGGCGCCACCTTCGGCGCCGACAACGACTACATCGGCGAAGACCAGTACTACCTCGATGGCTCCCGACTCACGGCCTACGGCGTCTACGACGGCGGCACCACCAGCCTCGGGGCCGAGATCGAGCTGCTGTGGCTCTACGACGGCTCCGCTACCGGCACCTACCTCATCCACGACAGCGGCAGCACCATCTCCTGCGACGTGACGATCACGGTCGGCGGCGAGAACTGCACCATGGAATGCGTGGGCTACGGAACCCAGGACTGCTAATCCCCCGCCGCGTGATGTACGGCCGTCAACCACGAGCTACCCTGGAGCGTCCCCGCAGGATGCAATAGGGAATCACGTGTCCAGCATCGTCCCGCACCCTGCCAAGACAAACGTCCACGCCATCGCCGCCCGACTCCTGACGCGTCAGGCTCTGTTGGCCGCGCTGATGACATTGATCGGGGGCGCGCTCTGTGGAGAGGCTGGGTGGTGGGCGCTCGTGCAGGCCCGCGCCGAGGCGCCTCCACCGGGCTGGGGCTTCGAACCGCCGCGGGTGCCCTACCAGCTGACGGACCTGGCAGGTTCGCTCGAACACCACCCCGACACCTGGAGCCTGTCCCACTGGCGTGGCATCCAACCCGATCCCGAGCACCCCCACAGCTCGAGTCAGGCCCTCGAGGCCAGCTTCCACCTCCCCCAGGGCGGACAGATCGAGATCGCGCTCGGCCCCAAGGGCACGCCAGAAGCCGTCTCTGTGCTCCTGGAGCGCACTGGCGACGCCACCACACGCCTGCTGCTCCCACAAGGCCACGAGCAACGAGAGCACCCCTGCACAGCCTCGCTGCCGGCCCCGGGAGACGAGCTGGTGGAGCTGACCCTCCGGCCGGGCCACCACGAGCTGTGGATCGGCATGGGCGACATCGGCACGACCTGCGCGCTGGGTTTCTCCCCCTCCTGGCAGCCCACGCTGCGGCCCGGGCTCGTTCGCATCCACCTCTCGGAGCTCACCCTCGATGGCGAGGCGGCGACGCCCCAGCCGCTCCCCGCACGCCCCCTCGCCTGGCTCCTGGCGAGCTGCGCGGCGATGTTGCTGGTGGTGCTCGAGCTGGCAGTGGGCGCACGCGCATCCATCGTCGCACTCACCAGCCTGCCACTGCTGGCCGCCGGTCTGCTGGCAGGGCGGGACGCGTCCCTGTGGGCGGAGACCGTGCGAGCCGTCTGGCTCCCGGTGCGCTGGCTGCCCGCTCTGGGTCCTCTGCTGGCCAGCCTGTGCGCCAAGGCCACCCACCACCTGGGCCGTTCCCTGCGGGGGTGGCCGTGGCGCGGTGGTCTCTGGACCCCACGCGCATGGGCCCCCCTGACCCTGTGGATCGCCCTCACCATCGGGCTGCTCGCCGTGCTGGGAGACGCCACCCCCGGGAGCCTGTCATTTGCCGCGTTGCTCGCCCTGGCGTGGGCCGTGCTGGTGTGGGCCAACGCCAACGCCACACCTCTCCGCTGGTACAACGCCACCTGCCTGGCAGCCAGCATCATGCTCGTCGTGGCCACCGAAGGCTGGCTCCGCAACAGCCCCGCCAACAGCAGCTGGAGCGCCGCTCTGGTACGAGAAGGCGGCTTCGACATCATGAGCGCCGCCGTCATGGCGGGCCGAGACTTCGAGAGCATCGACCAGGCCGAGCACACGACCTACCCGGACCGAGGCTATCCGGTGGCCATCCCCCCCGGGGTGGGCCTACCGCGCGTGGTCGCCATGGGAGGAAGCACCACCGGCGGAGCCTGGCAGAACGATGACCTCGATGAGTTCTACCCCGCCCGCCTGAGCGCCTACCTCGGAGCCGACTTCCAGGTGATCAACCAAGGTGTCGGAGGGTGGACCACCTGGCACGTCCGGCACTACCTGGCACGCGGCGCCATGGACGCTCTGAAGCCCGACGTGCTGCTGCTCTACGTGGGCCACAACGACCTGCTCACCCCTGCCCCTCTCCCCTACGCCCAGCTCTACGAACGCTGGCTCGCCGGCGGCACCCTGGCTTCGGGCAGCAGCGTGCTCAACCGCTTCCGGATCTATCAAGGCGTCAGATATGGTCTCGTGAGCCTGAGCCGGCAGGGGGATCGCGTGGCGGTACCAGCGGAGCATGCACGCGACAACCTCGCCTGGATCAGCGGACAGGTGGTCGAGCGCGGTGGGAGGGTCATCCTGGTCACCGAGGGTCTGTCGCCGGATCCCGCCCCCATGCAGCAATACAACAGCATGATGGCCGAGCTGGCGTCCTCGATGCCCGGCGTCGAATTCATCGACGCGGCCGATGCGATGCACGAGCAGCCCGGCTCGGGAGTATTCCTGGACGACTGCCACCTCACACCGCAGGGCCACGATCTGCTGGCCCAGCTGGTGCTGGCCAAGCTCATGGACATCGACTTCATCACGGACCCGCCCGCCCAACCGCCCCCCGTCACCAACGACCACACACCAAGGATGCGTGATCACCCCCCCCGAGGCGGCCCCCTTGGGCCGGGTCCCGGCTCTGCGGAGGACGGGTCCTGATGCCGAAGAATGAACGACGGGGCCTGGGTCAGCGAGGATACGCTACCGGCATGCCGCGTCCCATTCCCCGTGCGATCCGTCTGATCTGGGCCATGATCCCGCTCCTGCTCCTGTGGAGCTTCTGGGAGCTGGGAACCCGGGTCGCGGGGGTCGGGCGCTGCGAGCCCCCCTTGCCCAAGGTCGATGACTGGATGGAGATGCAGGCCAGCTCCCGCTACCTCTGGCAGCTGGTCCCCGGCTACGAGGTCCCGATGGGAGACGGCGTGGCCAGGGTCAACAGCCACGGCATCCGGGATAGCCTCGAGCCCGGCCCAAAGGGCCCGAAGGAGCGCCGGATCATCACGCTGGGAGACAGCGGCGTGTTCGGCTGGGGTGTCCCCGACGGGAGCACCTGGCAGGAACAGCTCGAGGTCCTGCTGAACGAGCGCTTCGAGGGCTGGCATATCGAGGTCGTGAACATGGGGGTGCCCGGGTACAGCAGCGTGCAGGCCCTGCGCCTGCTCGAGGACCTGGGCTGGAGCTACGAGCCCGACCTGGTGTTGGCGGCCACCATCTTCTCCGACTGCAACATCGACGCCTTCCAGGACGAGGTCGCCCTGGCCCTGGTGAACCCCGAACGCCGCCCCGCCCACCGCCTGCTGCGCCACTCCCGCCTGTACTGCACCCTCTGGAGCCGCTGGGCCGGCTGGTACGCCGGGCGCACGGGTAGCCGCAACCGGGTGCTGGTGCCGGGCATCCCCCGGGACACCAGCAAGCTGGAGCGCATGGATCGCTGGGTGGAGCTCAGCCGCGTGCCCAAGAAGACCTACGAGGCAAACCTCGAGGCCATGCTCGAGGCCAGCCGGCAGCACGGCGCGGCCATGGCGCTCATGCCCCTGGCCCAGGAGTGGGACGCGGGCCTGTGGAACGTCGACCACCGCCCGCCGCCAACCCCGGATGAGCACCTGTCCTGGATGCCCTACCGCCAGACCATGGCCAGCTTCGCCGAAGACAACGACCTACCGCACTTCTCAATGCCGGACGTGATGGCCAGGGCAGCCCTCGAGGGGGACCCCCAGCGCCTGTTCGTGGATCCGGTCCACCCCAGCGCCGCCGGCGCCACAGAGATGGCCAAGGCCTTGGTGGATCACATCGCAGCGCGACCGGATCTGCTGAACATCCCCGGCGACGAGCCCGCCCCGTGACCCGGCTCCTGCCGCTACTGCTGATGGCCGCGCAGGCCGGCGAGCCGGTGGACACGCCCGCCATCACACCGACGGTGGCGACCCAGGACGAGCCCGCGGTCTTCCCCGCCGGGAGCTTCCAGCAAGGGGGCACCACGGCGCCCGACGCCCGCTGGCAGCGCAGGGTGACCCTGAGCGCCTACGGCATGGATCGCAGCGAAGTGACCATCGCCGCCTTCGATGATTTTGTGGCCCAGGGCTGGACGGACGACCAGTGGTGGACCTCCGACGGGCTGGCCTGGCGGGGAGACCACCCCGAGGGCGCCGGCGACGCCCTGCGTCGCAGCGACCGGAGCGGCGATCACCCCGTGGTCGCGGTCACCTGGCACGAAGCCAGCGCCTACTGCGCCTGGGCGGGCGGCCGCCTGCCCACCGAAGCCGAGTGGGAGCGGGCCGCCTGTGGTCCCCACCCGGCGCGCTTCCCCTGGGGAGACGACGAACCCGAAGGTCCCGCGTGGTTCACCGGGGGCAAACTCCACGCCGTCCAAAGGGTCATCACCCACCCCGCCTTGCAGCAGGACCCCTCCCTCGTGTCCCCCGAAGGGATGCTGCACACCGCGGGCAATGTCTGGGAGTGGACCGCCGACAGCTACCGAGCCTCGGCCTACGACGGCGGCGACGTCAGCGATCCCCTCGAGCAGCGCGACTCACCCTGGCGGGTCCTCCGGGGCGGCTCCTACATGAACCTCCCGTCCTACTGCTCATGCCGGCACCGCGAGCCCGCCCGGCCGGACCAACCACGCCTCACCACGGGATTCCGATGCGCCTACGACGGCTGATCCCGTGGGTGGCGCTCGCCCTCTCGGGCTGCCCGGCGTGGTGGCCCACCAGCGGTCCCGACGGGATGGTGGAGATCCCTGCCGCCAGCATCTTGCTGGGCAGCGACGACACCCCCGGCCAGCCCCACAACCCCGTTCCCGTACCCCAAGCCCCCATCCGCCGCGACGCGCGGATCTCCAGCTTCTGGATCGACCGCACCGAGGTCACCCGCACCGCCTACCAGCGTTTCCTGGACGCCACCGACTACCGCCCGCCGTCGGTGGAGGAACCCTGGGCCGACGACGGCTGGACCTGGAAGGATGGGCGTTTCCCACCAGGCACCGGCGACCATCCGGTGGTCCTGGTGAGCTGGTACGACGCCCGGGAGTACTGCGCGTGGATGGGCAAGCGCCTGCCCACCGAAGCCGAGTGGCAGCTCGCGGCGCTGGGGCCCGCCTCGGCCACCCGCATGTACCCCTGGGGCCAGCAGTACGACGCCAGCCGGCTCAACCACGGTCGCAACCAGCAGCCAAACTTCGACGACAGCGATGGCTGGGAGCGCACGTCCCCTGTGGGGAGCTTCCCCCAGGGCGCTACGGTGGCAGGCCTGCAGGACATGTACGGCAACGCCTGGGAGTGGACCCGGGACATCCGCGCCGAGCACTGGGACGACTACCAGGGCCACGGGCCCGCGGGGCTGCAGGACCCCCACAGCCCAGCGCCCGGCCTCTACGCCGCGGTCCGGGGCGGCTCCTACTTCTTCGATGTGTCCATGACCACCGTGGGTGAACGCAACGCTTTCCTCACCGAGATTCGGCGAAAGACCAGCGGCTTCCGCTGTGCGATGGGCCCTACGCAGGCAGCCGGATGACCCTGAATACCCCCCACCGCCGAACCCTCGCTCGTGCGCTGTTGGCCGTGGGTGGTCTGGCCCTGGGGCTGGTACTGGCGGAAGCCCTGGCCAGGGCGGTGCCCCCCCCCGTGGGCGGGGACTTCCTCCTACCCATCGCATCCCTCGGGGTCCCGGAGGGACTGTACCGGCCCCACCCATGGTTGCGCTCAGAGCCCACTCCAGACTTCGAAGGCGTGGTCCGTTCCGTGGGCCACGAAGTGAACGTGCGCATCAACAGCCTGGGGTGCCGAGGCGCCGAGCCTGCGGGCGACGGCGCCCGTCTGATGGTCGTGGGAGACTCCTTCACCATCGCACTGCAGGTGCAGGAAGACGAGACCTTCTCTGCCCGACTGTCGAAGCTCCTGGGCGATGAAGTCCTCAACTGCGGCGTCGACGGCTACTCCACCTGGCAAGCCCTGGAACGCTACCGGCTGGTGGACAACGAGGCCCAGGCCGAGGGAGTGATCCTGGTCTTCTTCCTGGGCAACGATCTATCGGACAACGCCCGCGCTGCAGCCCAGCAAGGCTCCCAGACCCCACCGCCACCTCCACCAGAGGCCCAACATGTCGGGGCTGTCGAGCGCTGGCTGATCACCCACAGCTACCTGTATGGCTACGGCAGGCTCGCCATGGCACGCGCAGCGTTGCGCACAACCAATGCCGAAGAGCGCCAACGGCTCGCCGACGAACTGGGGATCTTCGCCAGCTCGGGCGGAGACCGCCTACAATCCGCGATCGAGGAGACAAGACACGCCGTGCGAGCGCTGCGTGACGAAGCCCAGCAGCGAGGGGACACACTCATGGTGGCCGTGGCTCCCCCTGTGTTTGCGGTAGATGATGATCGGACCGCTCCTACACTGGCGTTGGTGGGCTTGGAAGGTGTCGATCCCGATGCTCCCCGTCGAGCCATGCTCGAGCTTCTGAGAGAAGAAGCGGTCCCCGCCTGCGATCTCAGCCCCCCCCTACGGGCAGCCGCCATCGATGGCGAACACCCCTACCTGCTGCTGGACGGACACTGGTCGGTCTCGGGGCACGCTGTCGTCGCCCAAGAGCTCGCGAACTGCCTCGCCAACACGGAGTCCGTAGAACCAGGGTAGCCACCGATGTATGGCCTCCCCGAGGAGGTACTCCAAAGGGCAGCGTGCTATCGTGATGCGGCCAGCAACAAGCGTCATTCGTACCAGGAGCAACAGATCATGACCATCCCCCAGCTGACCCTGATGGCAGCCTTCGTTGTCAGCGCCTGCGGGTCCACCGAACCCCCCGGTGGCGGTCCCGATCAGGGCAACGTCCCCAACGACGACGGCGCCAGCAACGACGGCAGCGCCGGTAGCGACGGCGGCCGTAAGGGCGGCGACGCCCCCCCCGCATTTGGCCGCATCGACCCGCCTGGTTTCGTCTTGGACGAGGGCGTCCTGATCTCGGGCACCATCACCAACGGAAGCGGTCTGGAACCGGTGGGCACACTGCGGCTGGAGATCGCCCTGCGGCCTACCGAGGACGCAGTCGCACCGAGCGAAGCCGCACCGAGCGAAGCCGCACCGAGCGATGGTGAACCGAACGTTCCCGAAGCCGCGATTTCCAAGTATGTGCTGTTGCACGTCGAGGACCTCGAAGGCCTGGGTCCGTTCCAGGTTCGGGTTCCCGAGGATCTCGGCTCGGTCGGGCTCCTGGCCTACTTCGACGAAGAGATGAACGGGCCCAGCTACGAAGACATGAAGAGCGTGCCGATGGACCCTGTCAACGTAGGCCTCATCGACATCAGTGGTATCGAGCTCGTCATCATGGCGGAGGACCATGTGCCAGGCGCCACCCCCCCCACCGAACCCTCAGGCGAGCCTGCCGTGACGGTCGAGGAAGCCCCCCCCACCGACGAAGTCACGCCTGCCCCAGAAGAAGCCATCGTCGAGCCTCCCGCAAGCGCACCGCCTGCCGAGGCCACCGAGTAGCACCGCGTGAACCAACAGGGTGCGCCGGGCGAGCGTCGCGGCTGGACCCGGCTGCTGGCTGCGGCCGGCGGTCACCTGCTGCTGGCGCTGATAGCCACGGCACCCCTGGCGCTGTCGCTGCCCACCCGCCTGCTGGGCCATCCCGGTGTGGATGTGTGGAACCACGCCTGGGGCCCGTGGTGGTTCTGGCACAGCCTGTCCAACGGTGGGCTGCCCTACCACACCGATCTGCTGATGGCGCCCGAAGGCGGCGTGCTCTGGTACATCGACCCCGTGGGCGCCCTGCTGGCCGCGCCCTTGGTGCCCCTGCTGGGGGCGGTCGCCGCCTGGAACCTGCTGCTGCTGGGCAACGTCCTGCTGGCCTCCTGGGCCATCCGGCGCCTGGCTCTGGCCATGGGCGCCAGCCCCCACGCATCGTGGGTGGCCTCGGCGGCCATGGTCTGCTCGCCCTACCTGATCTCCGAGCTGCACAACGGCGTCAGCGAAGCGGTGGGCATCGGCTGGCCCCTGCTCGCGCTGCTGGCCTGCTGGCGCGCCCTGCGCAGTGACAGCCCCAAGGCGTGGGTGCTCGCCGGCCTGGGCCTGGGCCTGGCGGGGGTCGCGTCCTACTACTACGGGCTGGCGGCCGGCATCGTCGCTGCGGGCTGGTTCGTCCTGCTTCGGCCCGAGTCCTGGGCCAAGCGCGGGATCGGGGGGCTGCTGGCCGCCGCAGCGGCCTGTCTGTTGCTGGTCCCCACGGGCTGGGCCATCCACCACAGCCTGGTGGACCCCACGGCCGTCATCGCCCGGGCGAACCTGGACGACATGGGCCGCGAGTTTTTGATGGCCCACAACGCTGTGGACCCCCGCAGCTTCCTGTGGCCGGGGGACTTCCAGTCCGTGGACCTGGCGTCCCACGGCGAAGCCTTCCGACACTCGGCCTACCTGGGGCTGGCGGCGCTGGCCCTGGCCCTGGCCTCCAAGCGCTGGCGGGTGCTCGCCGCAGCGCTGGTGGTGGGGGTCCTGGCGCTGGGTCCGTGGCTGTGGTGGGGCGGCGACTGGGTGACCCTGGCGTCGGGGGCCCGGATCCCCCTGCCTACCCGGGTCCTGGACATGATCCTGCCGGCGGTGGCCACCACTCACTTCCAGCGACTCTGCCTGCCCCTGCTGGCCACCGTGGCCGCCCTGGCCGCCGTGGGGGCCTCCCGCCTGCCCCGCTGGGCGATCCCCGTGGCGGTGCTGGCAGTGGCTGCCGACGGCCTGCTGCTGGGGCCCTCCCCCTGGCCCATCGCCCGCAGCGCGACGCTGGACTGGGAAGCCCACCGCAGCATCGCCGCCCAACCCCCCGAGCGCCACGGCGATCGGGTGGTCAACGCCGTGCTCGACCTCCCCGTAGAGCTGGGCGCCACCATGGGCGCCTCCCGCTATCTGTTCTACCAGGCAGCCTCGGAGCGCCCCATCCCCAACCGGGTGGACCCCCGCTTCGACACCTCCACCCTGCTCAGCGTGCCAGCCTTCACCGTGCTGGCCGCCCCCAGCATCCAGCGGGAGCCCCACCGCGACATCCTCCGCCGAGGTCTGACGATGCTCGAGCCCGAGCTGCAGCTCACCAAGCTGCGGGAGCAGGGCATCCAGTGGATCGTGCTGCACAGCGAGCTGACCGCCGAGACCGAGACCCGCCTGCTCGAGACCCAGCTCGAGGCCTGGTTCGGCCCACCCGAGCGCTTCGGTGACCACCTGCGCTGGGCCACCCGCTCAGCCCCGAGCCCCACCGGGAGCATTCACCCCGACCTGCTGCGGGCCCTGACCGTCGAGAACCCCTGAGGGAACCCGAAGGCCAGCCCCGCGGTCCATGAACGAAGCTCGCCAGTGTGTGCGAAAGCGGGCATACTCGAGGCGGCACGAACAAGGACCCCACTATGCGCATCTTGGCCTCCGCACTGATGGACAGCGTCGATCAGTTCCTGCACGCCGGGTACATCTCGGCCTATCCACGCACCCTGTGGCCCGACGCGCTGCTCTACGACAACGCCCCGTCGCTGCAGCTCGACATGGTCCAGGCCCTGCAGCTCCAAGGCGAGACCGCCGCCGCAGCCGTAGGGGGTAGCGGCCACCTGGCCACCGTCGCCGCCACCGGCAGCCCCACCATCGTGGCCGCTGCCGCCGCTGCCGCGGTGGGCGCCGTGGGCTTCGCCCTGCTGCAGCGCCAGCTGCGCCTGAAGCCGGGCACCGCCGTGGCCATGGGCGCCATGGCTGGCCTGTTGGCGGTGGGTCACATCTCCTGTGGCGACCCCGGGGCCAAAGAGAAAGCCCTGCCCGCCCCATGGGATGGCGTGGAGCTGCAGACCTTCGCCGATCCCCAGGCCGCCACCCACGCCATCCTGTACGGCATCATCGCCGACGGCCTGGCCAACGTGGACTTCGACGCCGACGAGCTGAAGCACATCCAGCTCGAGGTGGGTCTCCCCACCAAGACCCCCACCGACGGCATGGCCCACGCCCTCGAGACCTACGGCTTCGACGGCTGGCGCAACGAGCTCCGCTTCACGCGCAACAGCGGCGCCGACGTCGATGAAAACCCCCTGTCCACCTACACTGTCACCAGCGCAGGGGCCGACGGCTCCTTCGACACCGACGACGACATCGCCATCTTCGTCGAGGGCAGCACCGACGGCAGCTGGGACAACAACCGCTGGGCCACCTTCCTGCGCACCGACAGCGACGGCGATCTGGCTCTGCTCTTCCACCGCTGGCGGGGCGATCACTTCGAGTACCTGCACCAGGACGAGGCCGAGACCCTCACCGGCGGCGATCTCTTCGACGTCTTCCTGGCCGACGATCTGGACAGCTTCAGCGAGGACCTTGGAGCCCTGTACGACACCGCCGCGGCCGAGGTTGATCACGACCCCATCCTGCTGCAGGTGTACCGGGCGCTCTAGCGGGCATCCCGCGGCTCGGGGTCCGGCCTCTCCAGGCGACTGACCACCACCATCAGCACTAGGCAGACCAGGAACACCAGCCCCAGGAATGCCAGCCCTCGGAACATGGGCAGCAGGAACAGCAGGCTGTGGCCCGCACTCAACACCAGCAGGCTGGGCAGGGCGACGGTGAAGGCCAGCCGGCGTCCCAGCAGCCAGGGAAAGCTGGCCAGGAACATGATGACGGTGATGCAGGAGGCCAGGGCGACGCTGGCCCCGGGCCCGAAGAAGCGCACCAGGTAGGTCACGAACAAGAAGAAGAACACCTGGAAGACCGTCAGGAACAGGGCGTGCACCGCCCGGAAACGACGGTTCGATCGCCGCGCGAAGACACCCACCAGCGCCAGCAGCAACACCAGGGACACCGGCGCGGCCAGCACCGCCTGCTGCACACGATCCAGGGTCTGACGCACGGCCTGGAAGCTCACCCCCAGGTCCTGGTTGGTGGTGAAGTCCTCCACTCTGAAGGTCACCGTCGCGCCGTCGTCCCGCCGTTCGATGGTGTGGGGAATGCCGAAGCGCCACAGCCTGAAGCGGGGCGTGTCGATCTCCACCAGGGCCTCGAAGCTGGGCAGCACCTGGTCCTGCCAGTCGGATAGCAGGTAGCGCCAGCGATCCATGCCCTTGGTGCTGTAGCGAATCTCGATCTCCACGCTCTGGCCGGGTTCGAGGACCTCCAGCAGGGTGAAGGGCTGACCGATGGCCGGCCTGAGAGGCTCATCCTCCAGCCCGGGAAGGACGATGGTGTAGCCATGCAGGATGCTGGCGCCGGGGGGCTGCCCCAGCTCCACCCGCAGGCGGCCGGCACGCCCGCCCGGGTTGCTCACAACGTACCGATCTCGGCTGTCCGCCTCGAAGGTCCGAAAGCTGAGCCATCCGCGCTGCTGCTCGCGGAAGGCCAGCCGGGTGTGCAGGCGAACGTCCTGGGGAAGCAGCGAGGTGGTCTCGGTCTTCTCCACCTCCACCCAATCCTTCAGGATGGCATTGGGTTCGCGCACGGTGAAGCGATGCACCAAGCTGAACTGGGGTGGGCGGATGTCGATCTCCCCGCCCCACGAGGCCTGAAACTCTCCATAGGCCCGCCCAAAGCTGCTGGCTTGGTGCTCGCCCACCCGAGAGCCCGCCACCAGCAGCACCACCGATCCCGCCACGACGAGTCCGAGCACCCACACCCACAGGCCGAGCCTGCGCATGAGATCCGTGCTGCGTTCTTCCATGGAGCCTCCGGTCGTTCCTCCCCCGAATCTGAACCCTAGCCGAAGCCAGCACGCCCGAGCCCACCTGCACGGGATCCGCACGATGCGCCCCCTCGCCCTGCACATCCCGGCTGCTCATAGAGCTCGTACCCCCCACCGCAAAGGAGGGACTCCAGCGTCCACATCCGCGCTCACGGTGCTACCATCTCTGAACAGCCTCCGGAGAACCCATGCGCCCCATCGCAACCATCGCCCTGATCCTGGCTCTGTCCGCCTGCCGGACCGACCCTGACAAGACCGACACCGACACCATCGTCCCCACCGACGACACCGGACCGAACGTCGTGGACGCCGATGGTGACGGCTACACTACCGACGAGGACTGCGACGACTCCGACGCCGGCATCCACCCCGACGCAGACGAGGTCTGCGACGGCGTGGACAACGACTGCGACAATGCCATCGACGAAGACCCCATCGACGGCTCCAGCTGGTACCTCGACGGTGACGCCGATGGCTACGGCGACATCGACATGGTGGTCACCGCCTGCGACGCCCCCGACGGCTATACCGACCAGGGCGGCGACTGCGACGATAGCGACCCCACCAGCTACCCCGACGCCCCCGAGCGCTGCGACGGCGCCGACAACGACTGCGACGGCGAGATCGACGAGGACCTCAACGAGACCTGGTACGCCGACGCCGACGCCGACGGCTTCGGAAACCCCGATAACGTCTTGGACTCCTGCGACCCCGGCGAGGGCTGGGTGGCTGACGCCACCGACTGCGACGACAGCAACTCGTCGGTCAACCCCGGCGCCGAAGAGGTCTGCAACGATACCGACGACGACTGCGACGGCGACATCGACGAAGAGCTCGAGACCACCTGGTACGCCGACGCCGACAGCGACGGCTTCGGTGATGCCACCATGGCCACCTTCGACTGCGAGCCCGGCACTGGCTGGGTCGAGAACAGCGCCGACTGCGACGACGCCAACAGCGACATCCACCCCGACGCCATCGAGATCTGCGACACCCTGGACAACGACTGCGACGGGCTCATCGACGACGCGGACGACTCTGTCA